>Ga0160467_100007_pt1 | contig 616894 bp, 575 predicted proteins | sample HID1972I_E11MG_FD_108221 | JGI IMG/M metagenome (GOLD analysis project Ga0160467, IMG submission 108221) | Enriched pill bug-associated microbial communities from UW Madison campus, WI, USA - HID1972I_E11 MG | ecosystem: Host-associated > Arthropoda: Insects > Digestive system > Unclassified ...
GCGCGGACGCCCGAAAACCAGGGCGGTCCCGTATACCTCGGCGGCGACGGAGCCCTCACCACGGTCTTGCGCCCGCTCGGCGAACCTCCGGGCCTGTGGATACGCTTCAAGGCGGCGCTGATCAACGTTCCCCTGATCGGCAGACTGCAATCGGTTCGCGCAGCGGGCCTCATGGTGAGTGACGCCGCGCTGGGCGCCACAAGCCGAAAATTCACAGCCGACGTTCAGCAGCAGCTCACGGCAGACTTCGGGGAATCCATCGCCAAAGCCGCGGTGGGCACGGAGTCTTCGAGCACACCGCTCACCGCGCACCGCACGGTGCGAGTGCTGAACGAAACCGAGCGCCTGGTCAGGCAGGTGGCGACGGTGAACAGGAACCTTCTGACCCAGCGCGCCGGCGGCGACAACGTGGCGGGACGATATGCGGCCGTCATGCTCATGGCCTCGCTTCCGGATTACTTCGCGTCCTCGTTGCGCAACGACCGCCAGGACAGGGCCGTGCAGCACGTGCAGGAGCGCCTCGCCGTGCTGGAACGGGCCGGTATCCAACCCGGGTCGGCCCTGAACACGGTCCTCGCGGACATCGACGCGGAGCTGCAGCGCGCCCCGTTCGGCAAGCTGCCGGCCTCGACCGCCGCGATCTACGTCGGGCGCATCGAGGAGATCATCGACCTCGCGCGCGACGAACACATCGTCGCGCAGGCCGCAGACGCGGCACAGCCCGAAGCGGCGTCTTCTCCCAGCAGCTCTTCTTCCAGCACAGCGCCGCGCGACGGCGCCGGTCACAACGCGGACGACCTGCGGACCGTCGCACTGCTCTATCGGCAGATCGATCCGCAGACGACACCCAGCAAGGCGGAGCGCGCCAGGATGGCGTGGCAGCAGTTCGCGGCGGTGCGCAACAGGTTGATGGAGGAGCTTCAGCCACCTGCCACCGACGGCAGACAGAGCCCGGAGCCCCGGCCCGTCGAACCGGATCAGGTGGACGGCCCCTTGCGCTCGGTCGTGCAGGGCCGCAAGTCGCTCACGGCCGATGAGCTGTTCCAGCAAGCGCGCTTCGAGATCATGGAGGGGGTCGATGCGGCCCGTCTCGACGCCGCCGAGCAGATGATTGCCAATGTCAGCAGCACCCTCGACGACTTCGAGCAGGTCGAGGACCGTTAGTCCGCATGCGCCAGTTCGACTACATCACCGAGCTCATGAAGGTCGCCGTGCAGGAGGCGCCGTCTCTCGCCGTGCGCGGCCGCGTGACGCAGGTGATCGGCACGATCATCAAGGCCGTGGTGCCTTCCGTCACCATCGGCGAAGTGTGCCTGCTGAGGAATCCGGGCCAGAGTCTGGAAATGCAGGCCGAGGTCGTGGGATTCGCGCGCGACGCGGCGCTGCTCACGCCGATCGGCGAGATGTTCGGCATCTCCAACGCCACCGAAGTGATGCCGACCGGCCGTCCGCACCTGGTGCCGGTCGGCATGGCGCTGCTCGGCCGCGTGCTCGACGGGCTCGGCAGGCCCATCGATCGCGGTACGCACGGGCCGCTGGTCTGCGATCACTACTACCCCGTGTTCGCCGAATCGCCGGATCCCCTGAAGCGCCGGCTGATCGACAAACCGTTGTCTCTCGGGGTGCGCGCGCTCGATGGCCTGCTGACGTGCGGAGAAGGCCAGCGCATGGGCATCTTCGCGGCAGCCGGCGGCGGCAAGTCCACACTCATGGGCATGCTCGTCAAGGGCGCGGAAGTGGACGTGACGGTCGTCGCGCTCATCGGCGAGCGCGGTCGTGAAGTGCGCGAGTTCCTCGAGCACGAGCTCGGTGAAGAGGGCCGGCGCAAGTCGATCATCGTGTGCGCGACCTCCGACAAGTCTTCCATGGAGCGCGCGAAGGCCGCCTACGTCGCGACCGCGATCGCGGAGTACTTCCGCGACCAGGGCAAGAAAGTCCTGTTCCTCATGGACTCCGTCACGCGCTTCGCGCGTGCGCAGCGTGAGATCGGCCTGGCCGCGGGCGAGCCGCCGACCCGCCGCGGCTATCCGCCGAGCGTGTTCGCGACATTGCCCAAGCTCATGGAACGCGTGGGGATGAACGACAAGGGCTCGATCACCGCGCTGTATACCGTGCTCGTCGAAGGCGACGACATGACGGAGCCCATCGCCGACGAAACGCGCTCGATCCTGGACGGCCACATCGTGCTGTCCCGCAAGCTGGGCGCGGCCAATCACTATCCCGCCATCGACATCCTGGCTTCCGCGAGCCGCGTGATGAACGCGGTGGTGACGAAGGAACACAAGGCGGCCGCGGGCCGCGTGCGCGAATTGATGGCGAAGTACGCCGAGGTCGAGCTGCTCGTGAAGATCGGAGAGTACAAGCGGGGCGGCGACGCCGTCACGGATCTCGCGATCGACCGGAATGAACCTATTCGCAAGTTCCTGCGACAGAAGACCGACGAACACAGCGCGTTCGCGGACTCCGTCAAGGCGCTCACGGCACTCGCGAAGTGACGCCATGGCCGCGACGATGCTGGATGAGCTGCTGCGCCTGAAGATTCACCGCGAAGACAAGGCGGAGATGAATCTGTCGAAGTGCCGGCTCGCGCTCGCCGAAGTGAATCGGCGCACCGACGAAGCGCGCGCCGGCCTCACCGAGTACCAGAAATGGAGCCAGGAGCACGAATCGGGTCTGTTTGGCGCCATGTATGGCCAGCGAGTGCGCGTGCGCGACCTCGAGCGCGTGCGCGAGGACGTGCTGATCCTGCGCCTGAAGGAGCGCTCGCTGGCGGAGCAGCTCGCGAAGGTGGAGGACGAGCGGCAGCAGGCCGATGTCGCGGTCAGCAGCGCGCGCGGCGCGCACGAACAGGCCACGCGCAATCGGGAGAAATTCGTGCAGCTCGTGGCCGCACAGGCGGAGGAGATCCGGCTGGAAGGCGAACGGAAGGAGGATCTGGAGCTGGAGGAAACCCATGCGGCCTTGCAGGACCGCGCAGAGTGGGAGGTGTCCGACGATGAGTGACCGACCGGTACGACTCGATCTCTCGACAGGCGGCCTCGCGGATTTCCAGTCATCGCACTCGAATGCGGGCGGCGAGCGTGAGGCGGCGAGCGACGAACAGATTGCAAGGTTTCGGGACGCGCTCTCGGGCGAGGCCGCGCTCGACTCGTCGGCTCCTGACAACGGCCGCAGGCCTGCGGAGGAGGCGCCGCCGCAGGCGCGGGGGGCTTTCGGTCTTTTCGGGCGCGCGCGCTGGGGAATCGAGGAGCGATTCGGAAACTCCGCGGCGAGTGCGGCGGCCGGCGCCACCAACGATCGGGATGCAGGCGGCAATTCGTCGTCGGAGAGCGCGCAGCAGATCGCCAGCGAAGTGGCCGAGCGCATTCTCGTCTCCGCCGACGGGGGACGTGAGGTGCGTATCGCCATTCGCGAGGACGTGATGCCGGGCGTCGAAGTGAACGTCTCCCAGGAGCAGGGGCGCTGGATCGTGGACTGCACCGCGAGTGAGGCATCGAGCTACGAGCTGCTCGAGCGCTCCGGCTCGCAGCTCGCCGCAGACGTGGCCGCCCGTCTGCGGGCCGGCGTCGAAGTGCGCCTCACGAAAGGGCCGGCCGCGGCCAGCGAGCCCGATCACGTGTTTCTCGCTGAAGCGCCGGCGGCGGGGGCTCCATGAACGCACAGCTCCATGAGCTGCCGTCGATGGACTCCGGCACGGCGGATCATCTGAATCTCATCGCGACCCGTCTGCAGCGGGGAACGTTCGCGCTCGGCGGTGGAATGTGGCGTTTCTCGCTGACTCCGCTTTCCGGCAAGGGCCCCTCCTGGCCCAGCATTCCCGTCGTGCTCACCCTCGAATGGGGCGGCGGACGGCTGCACCTGCTGGCCGGGCGGGCGACGCTCGCTCTTCTATACGCGCATCAGTTTTCAAACGCCGCCCTGGACGTGTTGCCGGAGAGCCTGGTGCTCGCCGGATTTCGCGTCGCGTGGCGCGAGGCGCTGGAGCGCATCGAGCTCGCGAGCGGCCGTCGCGTGAAGCTCGTGAGGGCCGGGCACGCGAAGGCGGGTGTGCTCGAAGGTGCGACGTATCGCTTTTCCCTGACGCTCGACAGCGATTCGGCGCGCGATGGCGTGACGTGTCTCGTCGCGACCGACGCGCCGGGGCTTGCCTTGCTGGCCTTCCTCGCCCGCCGCCAGCCCATATCGCGCGGTGCAAGCGATCCCGATACCCCGATTCCCCTGAGGCTCGAGCTGGGAGAAATGCAGCTCGCTCTGCCGGCGCTGCGCGCACTGTCCGTGAACGACGTGCTGCTGCCGGATACCGTGATCGATCCCGAGAAGCCCGTCTTGTGGCTGCGCGCCGATGGGCGGCACGCCGCCCGGGCCCGCTTCGAGGGACAGTCGATCGTCATTGAAACCCTGCTGCAAAAGAGTGATGCCATGGATTCTTCCAGAGACTTTTCCGCGGACCCGGAGTCGAGCGGGCTCGCCGATGTCGAGGTCCGCCTCTCGTTCGATCTCGGCGAAAAGACGATCCGGCTCGCTGAGCTCTCCACGCTGCAGCCCGGGCAGGTCTTCGAGCTGGGCGCGCCCCCGCAGCGTCTGGTGTCCCTGCGCGTCAACCGGTATCTCATCGGGCGCGGCGAGCTGGTGCGGGTCGGCGATCAGGTCGGCGTGCGGGTGCTCGAAATCGCCACGCCGCGGGAGGGCGCATGAACATTCAGCTCGAAAAGCGCGGCGAGGTCGACATCGTGCGGCCCGTGGGGCGCCTGGACAGCGTCACATCCGAAGTCTTCACGCGTGCCGTCGCGGAGGTGTTCGACCGCGGCAGTCGCCTGATGGTGCTCGATTTCTCACTGATCGAGTACGTCAGCAGTGCAGGGCTGCGCTCGACGCTGCTCGCGGGCAAGCGCATGCGGAGCGTCCCCGGCGGCAAGCTGGCGCTGTGCGCCTTCGCGCCGGGGGTGCGGGAGATCTTCGAGATCAGCGGTTTTCTCGCCATCTTTACCGTTGGCACGGATCTGGAAGCCGCCCTGGCACTGCTGGGCGCGGGGGCGCCTGCCGCCGGCTGATCGCCCTTGGGCGCCAGGTGCGCGACCGGGACCGGCGCGCGCCGAATCAGTTCATGTCGCTGGCCGCGCGCTTGCACGCCCCCGGTGCGGCCGTGATCTGAGGCGCTGTGTGCCTCTTGGGCGGGCGCCTTGCCCAGCCCCACCATGCCGCGCCCGTGTTTCTTGCAAAACAGTGCATATTTTTTATACAATACGCATCTTGCAGGAGATACATACTATGCGCACTTTGGATGCTGTGGTCGTCAGTGCTGCGGAGTTTCACCGCAACATTGGCAAGTATCAGGACATTGCGCTGACCAGGCCCGTGGCGATCACCAAGAACGGCCGTGAGCGCACCGTGCTGCTGTCGGCGGAGGAGTATTCGCGCCTCAAGCGGCGCGACCGACGCGTGCTGTCTGCGGGAGACCTCTCTGAGCTGCAGATCGAGGCCGTTCGCAAGGCCGAGGTGCCCGCGCAATTCGCGGCGCTCGACAAGGAACTCTGAGACCTGGGTTGCGTGACGCTGCCGACGCCACATCCAGGTCTCGTCATTCGCTACGCCTATCTGTGGAAGCGCGAATACGAGCAGGGGCGTGAAGAGGGCAGCAAGGATCGCCCCTGCGCGATCGTGATGGCCGTGACCGATGACGAGGGCGACGCACAGGTGCTGGTGTTGCCGATCACGCATTCCGCGCCGAACGATGCAGCCGATGCGGTGGAGATTCCGCCGGCAACCAAGCAGCGCCTGGGTCTGGATGGCGAGCGCTCATGGATCGTGATCACCGAGGCCAATGAATTCATCTGGCCCGGCCCGGACCTTCGGCCCGTGCCGGGTGGGGACGGGTCATCGGTCGTCCATGGTGTCTTGCCGCCGCGTTATTTCGGGCTCGTACGCGACCAATTTCTGGCGCGCGCCACGCAGCGCGCGGCGGCGCGTGTGCCGCGCACCGAGTGACTGCAAGGCGCCTGGCAGCGCTGGGCGCCGCGCATTAGCTGTTGAAAGCGCCTCGCTGGCGTTTTTCAACGGAGCTTGCGAAAGACGCGACTTTCGCGGCGCTCGCCAAAATCGTGCACACAGGAATGTGCACGATTTTGGCGAGCCATCCGTGGCCCGCACGCAGGACTATTGAAAAACAGTCCGCCAGGGATCTGCCAGGGAACTTGCCCGGTCACCCCGTTACTCATTGCGCGGGAGCAGTACGCCACCCGCCGACCGAACGGGGTCTTTCAAATGAGCCATGCGTCGATTCGCCACGGTGGGCGCAGCTACGGAGCACGGCCGTGAAGCCGATGGATCCGTATGTACTGGCGCTCGCCTTCGGCGTGATGGCGCTGGTGCCGCTGCTGGTGGTGATGACGACGTCGTTCATGAAGATCGCCGTGGTGCTCTCGCTCGTGCGCAATGCCATGGGCGTGCAGCAGATCCCGCCGAATCTCGCGCTCTACGGGCTGGCGCTGATCCTCACGTTCTACATCCTGGCGCCGGTGGGGCAGCACATGTACCGCACCGTTGCCGCCGAGCCGCAGGTGTCCGACTCGCTCGATCACATGGCGCGCACCGTGCTGCGCGGCGCGGAGCCGCTGCGCACGTTCCTCTACCAGCACAGCCGGCCGCAGCAGCGCGCCTTCTTCATGGACACTGCAAAGAAGCTATGGGAACCGCAGCTCGCCGAGCAGCTGCAGGAGAGGGACTTCCTCGTGCTGGTGCCGGCCTTCCTCGTCTCCGAGATGACCTCGGCCTTCGAGATGGGCTTCCTGCTCTATCTGCCCTTCATCGTGATCGATCTCATCGTGTCGAACATCCTGCTCGCGATGGGCATGATGATGGTGTCGCCGGTGACGATCTCCTTGCCGCTCAAGCTGTTCCTGTTCGTGATGGTCGACGGCTGGTCGCGGCTGATCCACGGCCTCGTGCTGAGTTACACGTAGGGCACGCCGGTGAACGAAGCGGATTTCGTCGGTTATCTGCACCACGGGCTGCTGCTCATCCTGCTGCTGTCGATGCCTGCGATCGTCGTCGCGTCGGTGGTGGGCGTGCTGTTCAGCCTGTTCCAGGCGCTCACGCAGATTCAGGAACAGACGCTGTCTTTCGCGGTGAAGCTCACGGCGGTCGGCGTCACGCTGATGCTGAGCGCACGCTGGATCGGCATCGAGATCCTGAATTACACGAGCGCGCTGTTCGAGGCGATCGCGTACACGTCGCGGTAGGCCGGCACGACGCGCAACCGGGCGGCCCGTGGACTTCGAGCAACTCATCACCGAGCTACACCATGTGCTGGTCGCGCTCATGTGCGCTACCGTGCGCATCCAGGTCGCGCTCGCGATCATCCCGCTCTTCAGCCGGCAGAACGTGCCCGGCCTCGTTCGGGCGGCGATCGGCGTCGGGCTCTCCCTCGTGCTCGTGCCGCCCGTGCTCGGCTCCATCGGCCAGCAGATGCCGCAGGCGCTGGAGCTCGGCGCGATCGTGCTGAAGGAGGCATTCATCGGGCTGCTGATCGGGTACTCGGTGGCCGCGCTCTTCTGGGCCATCGAGGCCGTCGGCTTCTTCATCGACAACCAGCGGGGCGCGAGCATCGCGAGCACGCTCGATCCGCTCACGGGCAACGACAGCTCGCCGCTCGGCATCCTGTTCAATCAGGCGTTCCTCGTGTACTTCCTGGTGGCCGGCGGCTTCGGCGTCTTCATGACCATGATGTACTCGACCTATGGCCTCTGGCCGGTGATGCACTACTTCCCGACCGTGAACGTCGACAGCTTTCCGGTGTTTGCCGGGATGTTCGAGCGGGTCATCCGGCTCGCGCTGCTGCTCTCCGCGCCGGTGATCGTCGCCATGCTGCTCGCGGAGCTCGGTCTTGCGCTCGTCAGCCGCTTCGCGCCACAGCTGCAGGTCTTTTTCCTCGCGATGCCGATCAAGTGCGGCATGGCGTTCTTCGTGCTCGTCGTCTATCTGCCTACACTCTTCGACTATATCCGCGAAGAAATGCTGCAGCTCGCCGGGTTGCCCGGACTGCTGTCGGAAGCATTCCAGTGAGCGGCGAAAAGACAGAAGAACCCACAGCGAAAAAGCTGCGCGACGCCCGCAAGAAAGGCCAGGTGGCGCACAGCAAGGATTTCACCCAGACCGTGCTGGTGCTCGCCCTGTTCGGTTATCTCCTCGCGATGGGCCCGTCGATCGCGCGCGAATGCGCGGCGCTGCTCCTGACGCCGATGGATTTCATCGGGCAGCCGTTCGGGGAGTCGCTCGCGGCGCTGTTGCCGCACGTGTTGAAGCGTGCCGCGGGCATTCTGCTGCCGTTCCTCGGGCTCGTGCTCATCGTGGGCATCTTCTCCGAGGCGATCCAGGTCGGCGTGCTGCTCTCTTTCGAGGCAATCAAGCCGAGCGCCAAGAAGCTCAACGTCGGCGCCAACCTCAAGAACATGGTGTCGAAGAAGAGCCTGGTCGAGCTTCTCAAGAACTGCCTGAAGATCGGCTTCCTGTCGGCGCTGCTCTATCACGTGATCACGGGCGAGCTCGCGCACATCCTGGCGCTGCCGCGCGCGGGCATCGAGGGCGTCGGCGTCTCGATCATCTCGCTGCTCAAGGTGCTCATCATCAACACGGCGGGGGTCTATCTCGTGCTGGCGCTTGCGGATCTCGCTTACCAGCGGTTCACCTACAAGAAGCAGCTCAGGATGAGCAAGGACGAGGTGAAGCGCGAGTACAAGGAGGCCGAGGGCGATCCGCACATCAAGGGCGCCCGCAAGCATCTGCACCAGGAGCTCATGATGTCCGGCATGGTGGAGAAGACGCGCAAGGCGAGTGTCGTCGTCACCAACCCGACGCACATCGCCATCGCGCTGTACTACAACGAAGACGAGACGCCGCTGCCGATGGTGCTCGCGAAGGGCACGGACCTGGTCGCGGAGCGCATCGTCGAAATCGCGCGCGAGGAGGGCATTCCGGTGATGCAGAACATCCCGCTGGCCCGCGCCCTCAACGAGCACGCCCAGCTCGACCAGTACGTGCCGTCGGACCTCCTCGAGCCCATCGCACAGGTGCTGCTCGCCGTTCGCCGCCTGGCGCAGGAGAAAAAGCCGGGCGAATAGGCGAGGGGCGGGGAAGCTCGTTCGCGCGCCCTTGGCTGAACCTCTTTGGCTGAACCTCTTTGGCGGAACCTCCCTGGCGGCGCCCGTTACTCATCCGGGGCCGGGGGCTGCCTTCGGCAGACCGCCCTGGGAGACCGCTCGCACATGTCGCCGCCCTATCCCTCATCGACAGTTCCGTCGGCCGTGAGCTCGCTGGCACAGCGAGCCGCCCTCAACGTGTCCACCTGGCATACCGCGGGTCAGCTGGACCTGCTCGTCGATGCCCGCACCCGCGTGCGGTTGCGGCCGGGGCGCCGTCCGGAGAGCGTACAGGTCGAAGTGCGGCTGGCGGCTCTGCCGTCCGCGGCTCGCGAGAGCGAGGAGTTGCTCTCCAGGGCCTTGTTGCAGGTGACCGCCACCGCCACCGAATCGGTGGGTATTCCGGTTCTCTCCTCCGACGGAGCGCAGCTTCTGCTGCAGGCCGAAATCGACGGTAGCGACCTTCTGCAGTTCAACACCGCGCTCGAGCTTTTTCTCAACGAGACGGATCGCTGGAGCGCCGTCCTCAGGAAGACACTTTCATGACTCCGTCCTCGCATCGGTTTCGCTCGCTGCTCGTCGTTCTCGCGCTCGCCTGGTCGGAGCTGGTCTGCGCGGCGGCGGGCCCGTGGCCGGAAGCGCCGTTCAGATATTTCGCCCGTCAGGCCTCGCTGACGCGGGTGATGAGCGATTTTTCGCGCACTTTCGGCATCGCCCTGAACCTGAGCGTCGACGTGCAAGGCGACGTGAGCGGCGATCTGTACGCACGCACGCCGACTGAGTTTCTCGACTCCCTCGCGAAGCGCTACGGCTTCAACTGGTATTACCAGGAGGGCGTGCTCTATGTGACGCCTGCTCGAGCCTGGACGACTCAGGTTCTGCACGTAGGCATGACTGCTGCCGATGTGAGCGCGCTCAGAGTGCAACTCATGGGCCTCGGCGTGTACGAGCCCCGGTTCGGCTGGGCGGAGTTTCCCGGCCGCGGCATCGTGATCGTCTCCGGCCCCGACTCGTACGTCGAGAAGATTTCCTCGATCGTCGGCTCGCTCGGCACCGGCCCCAGCGACGGCCGGCAATTGCGCGTGTTCTCGCTTCGATACGCGCGTGCGGAGGACTACACCTTTCGGTATCAGGATCAGCAGGTGACCACGCCGGGCGTTGCGACCCTCCTGCGCAATCTTGCGGCCGGAACGATGTTCGACCAGGGTCGCAATCCGGGTTCCGGATCGTTGTCGGTGGCGCCTCCGACGATCGTGCCGCCGCTGCCCTCGGTTCCGGCGATTCCAGCGGAGGGGGGTGGCGATGAGAGTGCCGTTCCGTGGGGACTCGATGGCGTGATGACGCCGGTAGTCAACCTGGCCGCCGGCTCTCCACGTGCCGTAGCAGCGGGCGCCGCCGCGGGCAGCGGCGCCACGATATCCGTGCGGGAAGGCACTGGCGCGCTGTCGCCGGTGATCGAATCCGATCCGCGCCAGAACGCGGTGATCATCTATGACGCGCCGGAGAAGATGCCGATCTACGAGGCGTTGATCCGGCAGCTCGACGCGTTCCAGCCGCAGATCCAGATCGAGGCGATGATCCTCGACATCGATACCGAGGCAGTCGATACGCTCGGCGTGGCCTGGCAGGCGGGCGGCGGTTCCGCACGCATCGGCTTCGGCGACAGCACGGCGGGGCAGGCGACGATCCTTTCCGTCGATACGGGCGCGTTCTTTGCGCGCGTGAATGCGCTCGCCACCAAGGGCCGTGCCCGGGTGCTCGGCCGGCCGACCGTGCTCACGCTCGACAATCTCGTGGCGGTGATGTCGCTGTCGGAGACGATTTACGCCCGCGTAGGCGGCCTGCGAGGCGACCGTGGCGGCGCTGTGGGATACGGCGCGCTGGTTCCGATCTCGACGGGCACGCTGCTGCGGGTCATTCCGCGGCTGGTGGACGAGGGCGATCAGCGCAGCGTCGCGCTCATCGTCGAAATTCAGGATGGTCAGTTCAAGGACGGCCGTCAGAGTCGCGGCGACTGGCTGCCGACGGTGACCCAGAGTGGCATCAACACGCAGGCGCTCATCGGTGAGAACGATTGTCTCCTCATCGGCGGCTACTTCATGGAACGCGACCACGACGAAGAGAATCGCGTTCCGGGCCTGAGCGGAGTGCCGCTGGTAGGCGGTCTGTTCCGCGACAAGCGCACGCAGCATTCGCGAAGCGAGCGGCTGTTCCTCATTCGGCCGCGTGTCGTGACGACGCCGTCGGCCGCGCTGAATGCTCCGCAGCCGTAAGAGTGTGACGCTGCGCGGTTTGGCATCGACCCGGAGTGTGGGCTAGTGGCCTGTAACAGCTGAATGTGCACTCACGCCGCGCAACGTCACAGCTACTTCTTCCGCCATTTGCGTAGCGACTGCCGAGCGGCCGGTATCGAAACAGTTGTTACAGGCCACTAGCCAGTGGGCCGCTCGGAAGATGGTCGCGCCCCCGCAACGCGAGCGCAGGGGCTTTCCGGGATCGGCCGGCGTTGCGAGTGCCGCTCCGGCACTCGCAACGCGGCGGCGAAATGACCTCAGCCGAAGATGTGCGGAGTGCTCGAAAGAGGCAGGGTATCCGCGCCGTTCGACGCGGAGTCAGCCGCTGCCGTGACCGTGCCGGCGCGGTGGGCAGCGATGCGGTCCCGCCATTTCTCCGCCATCGAGATCAGGTTTTCGACCAGGCGCTCGAAACGGGCATCGTCCAGATCCGTGACGCGGCTGGGGTACAGCAGGTAGAGCGCCCCCGTCGAGCTCTCCGCGCACAGGGTTGCGCCGGCAGTAGCGATCCAGTAGAAGTTGGCGCTCAGGAGCTCGCGCAGCAACGGCCCTTCTGTCTCCTCGGTGAGCGAGTCGAGATACACGGCGAAGAGCAGCCGCTCCGTCGGCTCGTCGTATTCGATCGTCAGTGCCAGGTCCTGGTCGAAGAGCAGGACGCAGCTGTCGTCCTTCTCGCCCAGCTCGAGGCCCTCGATCGTGAGGAGCCGACCGAATGACTCGAGCAGTTGATTGGCCAGTTGCCGCGTGCTCATCGAATTCTCCAGGTGATGCCAGGCAACACGATGATGCCCGGTCAGGCGGCGCGCTCACGGGGCCGCGCCGGATGTCAGTAACGGCAAGCGGCTCATTGGTTCGCTGGGCCGTCAGCGTGCAGGACGAATCGCTCGTCGCAGCGGAACCGGCTCCGCGAGACGGGTTACTCAAGGTGCCGGACACCCCGACCGTCTGTTTGAGGAAGTCAGTCATGCCGCGGGACACGCGTCCGGATCGTCCGGACGGCACAGCTCAGAACGACAGGCACGATGCTGCCCGCACGCCGACCGGCCCGGACGCGAGGGTGAGCGATGCTGCGCCATCGCTGGCCACGTTACTGCGTGTTCTCAGGTCTGCAGCGTCTGGGGATGATGGCAGCAGCGTGGCTCATTCCGGCGAGGCGCCGGCGTGGGTTCCTCTCGAAGCGCCTGTCGATGAGTCGCTGCGAAGCGACCTGCTGGAAGCGATTCGCCGGGAGCTGGGCGAGCCGCTCGGCGATGCGGCATCGCTGTCGCTGAAGGACGCGCCGCTCTCGAAGAGCATGGCGGAGAAGGTGCTGCAGGCCGCCGTCAATGTGTCTGCCGCACGCCGCGCCGCTCTCGCGTCGGCGGGCCTCGTCGCCGGTGGGGTCGAACCGCCCGTGGAAGCGCCGGATGCGGAGCAGGCCGCGATCGACGAGGAGCGCCATCAGGCGCTGCTCGCATTCTGCGCAGAGCTCGTGCGCACGGGAACGCAGGGCCCAGGGGATGCCCGTACGGTCGACGAAGCCGCGGCACACCTGCATGACCGCGTGCGTGCATTTCTCCAGCGGCGGGGGCACTGGCCCATTGCCGACACGGGTGTCTACGAGGCCCAGGCGAAGCCGGCGGCGCTGGTCATGGTGGAGTGGAGCACGTCCGACACGTCCTGAACTCCTGCAGCGCTGGTGTTACTCACGGTCAGACCTGTGAGGAACTGCCATGCCACGTGTCGGTGATGCTTCGTCCCGCTACCAACAGCTGCCCGTCGAGTCTCGCAACGTCGTCGACATCGATCTGGGCTCGTCGCTGAAGCTGCGCGATCTGCTCGAGCAGCTCAAGGCGACGACCGGCAATGAAACGGCGGAGCTGCGGGGGCATCTGGACTATCAGCAGCAAGGCGATAAAACACTCCGCATCCTGGTGCCGAGCTCGCCTGGGAGCGTGCCCTCGCTCTGGACCCGGTTCAAGGCCGCCCTTTCGCATCTGCCGCTGCTCAATCGATCTGCCACGTTGCAGGCGGCGCGGATGGAAGCCTCTGCCCAACCGCTCTCCGCAGGCGTCTCGGATACGATGTTGCGTCACGGCGTGATGGCGGCGATCCGGAACGAGCTCGGGGACAAGATGGCCGATCTGCTGCACACGCATTTCATGGAGGACCGCGGCGGCGGGCAGGGCGCCATGCCGCTGACGAAGCGAAACGTCGTGCGTGTGTTGCACGCAGCGGTGGGTGCGCTGGATGTGCGCGCGCAGCGGGCCCAGGAGGATATGGAGCGATCGCGTGCCGAAGCGCGTGAGCACGCCAGGATTGCGAAGACCGCCGCATGGGAGCCGTCCGCCGGTCCGGACAAGCCTGCGGTGGAACCGAAGCGTGTGGCTCGTAATCAGCCCGCACCGAAAATGGGGCTGGACGATGCCCTCGCGCCGCTGAAGGGCGCGCGCCACGGCAAGCTGTTCTCGTTCTGTGTCGATCTGGTGAAGCGGGAGCACGGCGAGTCCATTCCCGTCGATCAGATCGCGCACCAGGCCGCGCGTCTGCACGATCGGGTGGAGGCGCGTCTCGCCATCGATGCTCAGTGGCCCATCGGAGACGACGAGGACGACTTCGCGAACGACGTGAAGCCGCTCGCGGAGGTCATGTCCGAAGCGTCCGGTGACGGACTGGGCGGCCGCGATGTCGGCACGTTCCTCGCGTGCGTGAAGCTGGCCGCGAAGCAGTCCGGTACATCGAATCCGATGGAGTTGCGCAACGAGGCGCTGAAGCTTTACGACGAGCTGCAGCACATGCCCCAGCGCGAGGGGAGTAGCGCGCTGCCGAAGAACGTGCTCCAGGACGATGCAGCCCTGCGGCAGCACATCCGGGATTTCGTCGCGTCTCGCGAAGTCGATGACTGATGGCGCGGGGCGCAGGAGGGCGCATCGCTCTCCTGCGCCCGGTTGTCTTGCAGAGACTGCTGATCTCAGCCAGTCGGTTCTGAGCGAGGAGACGGTTGAGGAGATCGGCCGTGCAAAGACGAAAACGGTTACGGTCTTCGACAATCTGTTTCCCCTTCCGTCACCGATCTCCCTGCAGCGGCTTCAGCAACTCGGTTGTGGCCAGTCTCATGATTTGATGACGACCCGCGCCATCAGCGACACTCAGGTCCAGACAATCCTGGCGGAGGCATTTCGAGAATGAGCGTGGCCGACCCCATTCTGATATCGCTCGATGTACGTCATGCGACGAGCATCCTGGACGGCAGGAAGATCGTGGAGTTTCGCCGTCGGCCGATGAATGTGCTGCCAGGCGCCACGATCTGGATCTACGCCAAGCGTCCCGTCGGCTCCGTCGTTGGCCGAGCTTCAGTCGTGGCGGTCCACACGCAGGCGCCGTCAACACTGTGGAGGAAGTTCGCAGCAGTATCGGGCATTTCGCGAGGAGAGTTCCGCGAGTACTTCGACGGCGCGTCACAGGGAACGGCCATCGAGCTCACCGATTGCCGGAGGCTGAGCGCCTCAGTACCGCTCGAGCTGCTGCGGGCTTTCAGTGCGGGATTCCAGCCCCCTCAGTTTTTTGTTCGCCTCAGGCAAGGCACGCCGCTGCTGATGGCGATCTCGAAGAGGGATCTGGAGCCGGCGTCGCGGGGCCAGCTTGCCTCGAGCTGAATACGAATGACCGCGCGGTAGCTGTGCTTCTTCGCGTGTATAGCTGCGAAGGAGACGTGAGTAACCGCGACGCGAATCCATATGCCTCCCGGCCTCCCAGCCGCCGCCCGGCGACTGAGGGCTTTCCCGGAGGCCAGCCCGGCCTATTTCGGCATCAGCTCGAGCAGCGCATTCGCTCTCTCGGTGAAAGGAGACTTGCCCGGCAATGCGGCGGCGAGCTCGAGGCACTTCCTCGCGTCCGCGAGGTCGCCCTGCATCAGCAGCGAATGCCCACACATGCAGTGCACTTCAGGATCTTGCGGAGCGAACGCCGCGAGATATGAGTACGTGATGACGGCTTCGCCGAAGCGCTTGGCCATGAACTGGCTCGCGCCCAGCCCCTTGAGATAGCGCTTGTCCGTGGGCGCATGCAGCGACAGAAACCAGAAATAGCGCGTCGAGTCGTCGTACAGCCCCTGCGTGTAGAGCGTGTGCGCGAGCCGGTGCAGGATGTTCAGCTCTTCGGTGGAGAAGATGTTGGCAACGTCGGCGGTGCCGCGCGGTGCCGCGCGCTCTGCGACGGAAGTAGCGGTGTTCATGTGGATTGCCTCAGACGTTGCGGGCCAGAGTCATCATGGTCTGGTCCTGGGACTGCTCCCAGCTCTTTTCCTTCTCGATGAAGTCCTGCATCACTCCCATGTACTGCTGTCGCATGCTCACGGCGTTCTCGTGCAGCGCGTCCTCGTCGGCGGCGGCCGTATCGGCGCGAGCCTTCGCGGCGTCCTCGCCGGCTGCTTTCGACTCCTCATCGGCTTGCCCGACGTTCAGGCCTCCCTGCCCGACGCCACCGACGCTCTGCCCGATGGAACCGGCCGTATTCCAGCCTGCGGACGCCCGCTGGAACGTGGCGGCCTGCTCGGTCGCTGACATCGAGGCATCGATGGCGGCGTTGCCTTTGAAGGCACCCACCCCGCCTGCAGCGCCACCGAGCACACCGGCGCTTCCAGCGACGATCTGACCCGCCGCGGCGAATATCGCCCCCGCCTTGCGGTCCGCCGCAGCCTTCTCGATTTCGCTGGCGGACTCGCGCATCTCGGAGACCTTCTCTTCGAGGTCCAGATGGGCTTCTTCGCGGGCCTCCTTGAACTGTTCGACCGACACGTTCAGCAGCAGATGCAGGATGTCTTCGAACCTGAACGCCTTGCGGGGGGATGGACCGGGCGTGGCACCCAGGCTGCCCACGCCGTCCTTGCCGGTGGTAGCTCCGTTGGGCTGTACGTCGCCGGACTCCTTCCCGTCAGCGTCCAGCAGCTGCTGGAACTTGTTCGACAGGAGCTTCGCATCCGGGCCGCTCAACGAGCCCTGGGGCGGAGCTTCGAGATCGATGCGTCCACCCGTGACGAATAGTGCGGACGGGTTGGTGCCCGCCACTGGCGGTGGGACGTTGTCGTTGCTGGTCGCATTCGCACCAAGGCTTTGCTGCGTGCTCTGCGTGCGCGCTGCTTCGTCGGCGCGGCGCCGGCTCGCGACTTCGGGTTGCGTGCCGCCATTGAAAGGCGTGGCGGGATTGGATGGAAAATTGATGGGCATGATTGCGTATCCTGTAGCGATGCAACGAGAGCGTCAGGCCATGGTCGGGTTGCCGCCCGCGATCAAGATGTTGGTTGCGCCGACTTTCTCCACGGCCTCGGCGCCGGCTTTCGTTCCCATGGCCAGGTCTGCGATGATTTCCTGCAGACGATCCAGCGTGTTCTGGATCATCTCCTGGATGACGGCGAGGGCAGCGTCTTCCTGCTCCTTCTGGGCCTTGGCATCGTCCGCCGCCTTGCGCGAGTTCGCGCCGGCGATGGCGTAGCCGCCGGCCGTGACCAGGGTCGCGCCGCCCGTGACCGAGGTCACGACGCCGGCCGCCTTCACTGCCTTGAAACCCGTGGTGCCGATTTTCGACGCGAAGCGCGAGGCCAGGGTGCCGTCCTCGGCCATCTTGGCTGCGTCCGCGGCGGCTTTGGCCGCGTCGGCGCTCGCGGTGTCCGCTTGCGAAGCGACGTTCGTGACCTCGGCGGCGTTCTGTGCCGCCTGTGTCGTCTTTTCGGCGGCCTTTGCTGTCTCCCCGGCGGTCTTCGTCGCGCCGGCGCTCGCAGTGCCTGCTTGCGAGGCGACATTCGCGGCCTCGGCGGCGCCCTGTGCCACCTCTTCGGCGGCCTTTGCCACCTCCTCGACGGTCTTCACCGCGTCGGCGGTCGCGGTGCCTGCTTGCGAGGCGACATTCGCGGCCTCGGCGGCGCCCTGTGCCACCTCTTCGGCGGCCTTTGCCAACTCCTCGGCGGTCTTCACCGCGTCGGCGGTCGCGGTGCTCGCCTCCGAAGCGACGTTCGCAGCCTCGGTGGCGTTCTGCGCGATCTGTGCCGCCTCTTCGGCGGCCTTTGCTGCGCCCTGGACGGTCTCCGCCGCGTCGGCGCCTGCCGTGCCCGCCTGCGAAGCGACACTCGCGACCTCGGTGGCCTCCTCTGCCACCTTGGCCGTGTCTTCGAGGACCTCCTCCGCCGCCTTGACACCCGTGGCCGCGGCCGTAGCGCCCTGCCGGATCGCATTGGCTGCGTTGCCGATGCTGACCGCGATCGTCGCCACCGCGATGGCGCCCTGGATGGAAAACGCCATCCAATGGCCGATCTCTTCGGCGCGGGCCTGCTTTTCCTCGGGCGTGCCGTCCATGCCGGAGACGAGGGCCTTGGCGAATTCGGTGCAGCCTTTCGTCAGCAGATCGTTCAGATCGAGGCGGGGCCCGCCCTGCGAGGTGCTGATGGCGTCGGCGACCGTCAGAGAGGTATCGATTGCGGTGTAGGCGACCAGGCCGACGGCGAGCGGGGCGGCGAGGCCGCCGGTCGTCACGGTGAGCGCGATGGCCGCGACGCTGGCGACGATCTTGCCGATCAGGCTCAGCGTGCTCGAGGTCTTGCTGTGCTTCTGTGCCTCCAGGAGCTTCTGCGCGGCCTTCTGGAGCTGTTCGTTCGCGCGCTGGAATGCCTCCTGCCGCTGTGTGTCATCGAGATCCAGGCTCTGTTGTTCCGACGTCGCCTGAGCGTCGTTCATCCTCGACATCAGCACGGTGACCAGGATGGCGATCTCCGCCGGCCCGAAGACGTGCTTCGGCGGTGCGAGTGGTGGCGCGCCGTCCGGCGTGCCGGGTGCGCCGGCGCTGCCCGAGCCGTTGCCGTCGAGCCCCTTCAGTAGCCTGGCAAGCCATTGCTGGTCGGCCGGCGAGGGGGCGACCTGGCCGGCATCTGCCGTTGGCGCGGTATTGCCCTTGTTCCCGACGTGGCCCGTGCCCGGGCCACCCGGCGGGGCGTACGGCGTGCCGGGCGCGGGGCCGGTGCGCGGGCCGATGTTGGGCGACGGATCCACCATGGATGTCTCCTAATTGTTCGCGAGCAGAGCCGCCAGGGCCTCTGCCCGGCGGCGTGTCGTTGCATGAGTGGGGTCTGTACCTGCCGCGGCGATGGTGTTCTCGAGCACGATCCGCGCTTCGTCCCGGCGCCCGAGAGCGATACAGCACTCCGCCATGTGGAGCTGGACTGAGGGCTCGGTGGCATCGAGCACGTGTGCGGCCAGGTAGGCCCGCAGCGCTGCTTCATACTCCCTGAGCATCTGCAGGCAGCCCGCGCGGGCGACGTGGAAGCGGCGTTCCAGGTGGTCGTTGTGCGAAAGGAAGCTGAAAACCTTCAGCGCTTCCAGCCACTGTGCCTGGTTGTAGAGGTTGTAGCCGTGTGCATACACGGCCTCCATTTCGCGCTCGTCGAAATGATAGAGATCCTTGACCGTGCCGCCGGCGAACAGGAAGTCCGCCAGCTGCTCCGTGAAGTCGCCGGTGCCCGGCGCGTCGGCAGGGGTGGTTTGCATGGTGGCCTCAGCCGTTGGAGAGCTTCTGCATGAGCTCGCTCCACTTGGTGAGGAACGTGCTGCGGAAGGTGGTGCACTGCTGGCCGACGTCGATGGACTTGTTGAGGTCGATGGTCTTGTTCTGATTCAGCGTGGTGAGGCTGCTCTGCTGGCTCTGAATGTTGTTGATCAGGGTGTCGTAGGAGGACTGCGAGATGCTGTAGGTCTTGCCGTCGTCGTTCAGCTTCCAGTTGTTGGGTACCTCGACACCGAGCTCCCTGAGCTTGTTCACGACGTCGGCCGAGATCTCGTTGGTCTTGTTGGCGTCCGAGCCTTCCGGCCGACGGTTGCGCACGTTCTGTTGCAGCGTGTTGAGCTGGGTGATCTTGTCGACGTTGCCGGAGATGTTGTCCATGTGGCCGCTGGTGACGGTCTCGTTGGCCTGGCCGAGCATGGCGAAGACCGCCATCACGCGGGTCATCATGTCCTGGTCCGCATTGAGTCCCTTGGTGGCCGCGGCAGCGGCTGCTTCAGCCTCTTTGAGCGCGTCCGCGCCCTGCAGCAGGATGGTGATCTGCCTCAGGGCGTCCGCTTCCTGCTGCATCAGTTCGCCGCGCACGCTCTCCACTCCAGCCTTGGGATCGCTGCCGAGCATGTTACGGAGGCTGCAGTCCGGATCGAGCTGCCACAGCAGGTCGCTGTCACGCTGCTTCTGCTGGATTTGCTCGGGAGTGAGCTCCCCGCCCTGCAGGTGATTCCAATCGTCCTGGGCGTCCGCGATCCGCTGCAGGTTGTCGAGCTTCTGCTGATAGTCCTGTTGGACGGAGATGTACTGGGGGTTGGTCTTCACGTCGATAGCCATGATTGAGTCTCCTGGTGGGGCGGTGCGGCGGCACCCGGCCGCGGCTGCATCGCCTGAGGCAATGGATGAGCGATCAGACCAGCTGGCGTGACTTGCGGGCCTTGCCCGCGGACCTGGCCGGCGGCGGCGCGCCGTTGATCGAGCCGTAGACCTGGAGGTTGACGAACCGGCTCATGAGCGTGCGGCTGTACCCCGGCAGACTCGCGAGCACCTTTTCGATCTGCTCGCTTTCGTCGCCGCCGAGCTGTTCGCGCACTTCCTGTGACCGGGCCAGCATCGCGCGGCCGCGCTCGACGGCAGCCAGCGCCTCGTCGTTGATGCGCTTGATCTCTTCCTGGCTCAATACAGGGGGCGTGCTCATTCGAAGCTCCTTCGGCAGTGATGGATCGATGGGGCCCGCTCCGGAGGAGGCGCCGTATCCCGCTGCGGGAGGTGCCGCTCCAGGTGCCCGCCCAGGTAGTAACGGGCGCCCGGAAAAGGTTCAGCGGCTCGCCGCCTCAGGCGCGCAGGGCGTCATGCAGGCCGGGCAGACCGGCCTTGAGCGCCTCGCGAGCCCGGAACAGGCGGCTGCGGATCGTGCCGATCGGCACGCTCAGGATCTCGGACGCTTCCTGGTACGAGCGGCCTTCGATGGCGACGAGCAGAAACGTCTGCTTCAGGTCTTCCGACAGCGTTCCTACTGCGGCATACAGACGCGTCATGAGCTCGAAGCGGTGAATGAGCGTTTCCGGTCCGTCGGTGCCGCTCTCGAGGCCGGCCAGCACGTCGTCGGACTCGAACTTGCGCACCCGATGCGGCGCGCGGTTGAGATAGTTGCGCACCAGGTTCATGGCGATGCCGTAGAGCCAGGTCGACAGCTCCGATTCGCCGCGGAATCCCGGCAGCGCCCGATACGCTTCGACGAAGGCCTGCTGCGCGATGTCCTCGGCGTCGGCGGGCGAGCCGACGTTCCTCAGCACGAAGCGGAAGAGCGGCTTGCGATGTTCCTGCACCAGGGCGCGGAAGCGCGCCTCGATGCTCTGGGGAGCGCCGCCCGCGGGCGGCTGGCACGATGCTGACTCGACCGATCGATTGTGCATGGACCATGACCCCGACTGTTTCCGACGCGGCGACTCGGCGAAAGGAATCATCTGTGTCATCGGCGTGCTCCGCGTGCTGCGTCACTGAACCTGTGCGGGCAGTCTAGGAGGGCGGTTCGGGACGCCACAATTTCAATATTCGTCGTGTGCCTTGCCGAAAAGGCAACGCTCGGTGGGACAGAACCTTTCGGCCGACGCCGTTACCGACGGGATGGATGGGTGCCGCGGAGCACGCCTGCCTTCGGGGGCGTTGGGCGGGTGACAGGATGACAGGGACAGGATGACAGGATGACAGACGATCGCACGACGCTGGAGCGTCTGACGCGGGCTTGCGACGAAGCGCATTTGCCGCTTCCTCCGATCCCCGCGCGGCTGGTTCCGCAACTCCGCAAAGTCGAGGAGTGGGTCTATTCCTCGCGACCGCTCGAATGGTCTCCCGGTGATGCGTTGTTCTACTTGCACGAAGCCTTGCGTCGTCGGCCTCCCGACTACGTACTGATCGCGCATGCGGGAGTTGGCTTGAACGGCTGGGCCTTGCATTACTTCCTGCTGTACGGGCCGATTGCGGTGTTCCTGCAGATGCCGTGGGGAGGGGCCCGTCTCGAGAGCGACGTCGCAGTCAGCCAGATTGGCGCGCGCTTCGCAGCGGTCGCGCGCCTGATCTCCAGCGCGCCGCGTGTGCCGGCAGGGGAACGGCTGGTCGTGAGCGAGAACCTGCGGCACGGCGTGCGCTGGGCACGCGGCCCCTCTGGCGGCTCGTATCGCGACTTCGACTGGTATGAAGCGGACGATCCGGTGAGTGAAGCGTTGGCGTCACTCGGTAGAGAGGAGCGCTAGATCGCCGAAGGCGACCAGTCCGCGTGCCGCTGGCGGTGCGCGACGGCACCGCCAGCGGCAGAGGCGTTCAGCGGTGGGGCGATTGTCAATCGACAGGCTCGATCGTCAGCCGACCTTCACTCACTTCGACTTTCGCGCTGCGGCCGACTTCGAAGCCGGCGTCCTTTAGCCAGCGACCATGGAGGCGCAGGTAGGGGACTTTGACTCCGGGCGACCTCAGCGGTTTGTAGCCTACCGTCAGCCTCCGCGATTTACCGCAGGCGTTCGGCACTGCAAGTTGATCCTGCGAGTTCATTGACGCACCTCCTGCTGCCGTTGTCGCCAGAGGCACGACGCCAGGAGGGATTCGACGCGTTCGATCTCACGGTCCAACGGCGCACACGCGTGCTCGTTCAGTACGAAGGCGATGTCGGTGTCTGATTCGGCGTCCTGGCGATTCAGGGCCATCACTGAGACGCTGATGACGGGGAGGATGAGACGCAGGCGGTCGATGTGCTCGAGCAGCTCGCGGGGGAGCGAGCCGTCGTGGGTGGAGTGGAGGGGTGGTAGAGTTTGGGTGGATGGGGTGGGTTCCGAGGGGTGAAGAGTCTGGGACATGGGCATCTACTCCTTGGGTTGGTGCTCATTAGGCGCTCGGCGGTGTTAACGGCACTGCCGGGCGCCGCTTTCTTGATGAGGCGGTTTCGTTGCGCGGGACGCGCATTGCAGGCGGACGACGATTGCGATGAAGGATCGCGTTCGATGTTTGCGAGCGATGCGTGTTTGCGCGGCGTGGAGGGTACGCTTTTGGGGAGTGCGGAGACGATGAGCATTCGGGGTGAAATCGCGCAGAAACGCGTGAGTCGCGATGTGGCGCAGCACGGACGATAGAGATCATCCCTGACGTATGAGCTCGCCAAGTGATCTTCTCAGAGGGGGAGCTCAACGCGGGAGCAACTATTCGACGATATCGAGTAGTTCAATCCGAGGCGCGCTCACGCGTGCCGCACGAAGACGCATACCAGCGAGAAGCGAACACGATGACCAACCGAAATTTCACGGCAACGTGCTGCAAAACTGGCTCGTCATCCGTTACCATTGACGGCGCGCAAAGTACCCTTCTTTTTCCTTGAAAATGTGCGGACCGTCTATTCATGCACAAGCCCGGACGTGAGGACATTCGAAGCCAGCCGGCGTATCCACTAGCTGAGGCGGCGCGTTACCTGAAGGTGGCTCCCGCAACGCTGCGTTCGTGGACGGTTGGACGGCGCTATCCGACGTCCGACGGCGTGGGTCGCTTCCGGCCGCTGATTCACCCGCCCGGTCGTCAGCCTCCGGTTCTCTCGTTCTGGAATCTCATCGAGGCCCATGTGCTTCGCGCGATGCGCGTCGAGCATGGAGTCTCGATGGACGCTATGCGCAAGTCACTGGCCTATGCGCAAAGGACGCTAGGTATCGATCGCCTGCTGCTCAGCAAGGACCTCTGTACCGAGGGCGGGCGCGTTCTACTGGATCGCTACGGCCAGCTGATCGACCTTTCCGCGTCGGGTCAGATCGCCATGCGCAAGGTGTTCGAAGACCACCTCGAGCGCGTGGTATGGGATGAGTGGAAGTTTCCGGTGCGGCTGTATCCATTTCCGTCCAAGGATAACGCCGGACCACACCGACCCATCGCGATCGATCCCCAGATTGCGTTCGGGCGCCCTGTCCTGGCGCGCAAGAGCATATCGACCACGATCATTGCCGAGCGCATTGACGCTGGCGAGGCCGTCGACGAACTGGCCGCGGACTACGACCTCACCGTCAGCGAAATCGAGGAGGCTGTGCTCTACGAGCGGGCCGCGTGAGCTCGGTCTTTTTCACCGATCGTGACCTAGGCAAGCAGTTTCCCCGCATCCTTGCCACTGCCGGCTTGAAAGTTGAACGGTGCGCCGATCACTTTCCGGACGACTGCCCGGATCAGATCTGGTTACGCGAAATCGGCAAGCGTGGTTGGGTTGCAATTACGCATGACCGCCGCATCCGCTACAAGCCGAACGAACTGGCCGCCGTGATGGAGCATGGCGTCGCACTGCTGGTGGTGATCGGCAAGGCGCCCTTTGCAGAGCTTGCGCGAACATTCGTGGCCACGCGCGCGCAGATCGAAAGATTCCTCGCCGAGAATGAGCCGCCGTACATTGCCAAGCTCCACCGGCCAGATCCGGTGAGGCTCAAGGATGATCCGGATGCGGCGGGGGCGGTGTCGTTGTGGTATCCACCGTAGCGTAGTGAAGACATTTAAGGTGCGGGCTGGCCCGGGCGAAGCGATTCTGCTCTGAAGCAGCGCATCCGGACGTTTGGATTCGAGCGCCCTCGCTGTTAATCGAGAGCTCGTACTACTGTGCTGGAGCATCAAGCGGGACATTCTCGTCCGTCAACAGAGCGAAAGATGGAGCGCCAAGGTGTTCGATCGCCTGGCCACCGATCTGCGACGCGCATTTCCGGACACGCGCTCCCTTTTATTTCGTACAAACATGCTCGTTGACGACGCGCCACGTGGGATGAATACTTCCGCGCATTCGTGTTAGCGAACGCGAGTCTGCTGAAGCACGGCTTTCCTCGATGTCATTTTTGGCAAGCACGTCGCGAAGACGTCACGTCGAAGTCGGTCCACTTCAGACAGGTGTCCTCATCCGCCCCACGGGAGTACCGCGGCTCAACTATCCCGAGTCGTGCAGAAAGCGTGGGGCACTCTTCTCCACCGGTGTATCCACATGAGAGTCCGACGCATCGCCGTCCTGATCGACGGCGGCTTCTTCCTCAAACGGTTACCGAAGTTGATGCTGCCCCACTTCTGCACGACGTCTCGAAGCTGGTCCTGACACACCATAAGATTCAAGCATGCTGGCAAGAGCCCGATGAGCTTGGCAACGCGATCATCGCGGCGCTGGTGCGCACACACTGAGCACTCAGGCGTTGAGCTCGCCGGCCACCCGAAAAGGAATGAAAGAAGTCTTGCTGAGTGACGCGCGCCTGTGGGAGACGCTGAGAGACGAGAGCGGCCCGAAGGACGGCTAAGATTGTCGAGCCTTCTTTCCGGACGGATCCCGCCGGCGCCTCCCGATCAATGCGGCCAGGCACACCCGCTATTCGTCACAACCCTCGTCCCGCCCAGAACCGAGGCCATGAAGGCTCGGCATTGGGCCAACGTCGGAAGGGTCCGGTAATCTGACGAATTGACTTTCCGTGAGTGCGCGAACGCCGACTCTCTTTGGCATTCCCCGATACTGCCCGCTGCTGTTCGAGAAACGTAGAGAGCAGTAGCCAGCAATCAGGCGGTGGCCTACCCATCTTGCATCTACAATCTGCTCGCCATCGCGAGGATTGATCAACAGGGATCGGCCAAGGAACGCGTGCCAATCCTTCGGCCCAAGCAAAGACGTAGCGTAGGCGTGATACGAACGACCACTCGAATAGAACGTGGATGTCAAGAAAACACGCTCCGGCAAGAAGGCTCTGATCCGGTCCAGCTCTTCTGGCCCTATATGATCGACTGCGAAATCGAGCATCGGTATGTGGACGGTTCGGCCGCCCAACAGCACCCTGGAGTGAATTGCAAGTTCCTGGTGGCGTTTCAATGAACCGAACTGTTCTTCGAGCCAGTCGACCGTGATGTCCGTTCCACGCATCTGGAACGTCTCACGCTCATCAAACAGCGAGTCTGGTGTGTAGACGTAACGGCTGAAATGAAATACCGCTCCGCCGCGCCCGAACAAGGGCTCCAGAAAAAAGAACGGGTGATCGCCCGAAATCATTGAATTCGAATTCCCTGCAGGACCTGATAGGTCTCCAGCGCGTAGTGGTCGGTCATCCCGGCAATAAAGTCAACGATCAGGTGCGCCCGACGGGCGGGCTCCGGGCCTCTGCTCTTGATCGCATATTTGTCTCTATAGCTCGAAGGCAGCAGACGCGCCAGTCGAATGTGGAAATCCCGCTCGCAGGGTAAACCGCCATCCTTCCGCTTTGGCTTCTTGCCCACGAGGATCTCTGCGAATTCGCCCTCGTCCAGATCAAGCAACGCCCCAAAATGCCCAAGCAAGCCACTGATTACGCTCCGGCCCGCGAGCTCAACCCGCTCCGCCGATGGATGCGAGTAGATTTTCTCGCGAGCGAAGTCATTGACTTTTCCGATCAGCTCGCCCACGCCAGTGTCCTTAGGAAGGAGCTCGATGGCGTCGCCGCTGAGGATGCGATCCAGGTTTGCCGAGAAGGCCTCCGCTGCCACGTCGATAGCCTTGTTGATAGTCTCAGTCCTGAATTTCACGATTGGATGGAGAGCCTGGGACTCAAAAGGTTCTGCACCGAAAACTTCCTCGAGGTCCTGGATGCTGATGATCTTCTTCTCGAGACCGTCATCCAGATCGCTCATCGAGTAGGCAATGTCATCAGCTGTCTCCATGAGCAGAGCGAAAGGAAACTGCTTCCCGGGTTTCCACCCAACCGCATCGCACGCAGCACCGTAGATCGGCTCCTCCATGTCGAAGATGCCAATCTTCTTCTCGTCGCTCGGCTTTACACTCCCCGTCCACGGATACTTGAGTGTCGACAGCAGCAGCGAGTTAGTCAGATTGAGTCCCCAATCGTCCCGACCGCTCAGGAATGTGATGAGCCGAAATCCCTGGGGGTTGCCGTCGAAAGACTTCAGGTCCTCGACCGAAGAGGGCCCATTCTTGAACCACTCTCGAATCGCCGCCTCACCGAGGTGCCCAAATGGAGGGTTCCCGATATCGTGGAGAAGGCATGCGTTCTCCACGACGTTCACGAAAGCCGCAACATCTCCATACGCTGCCCCGCCGCCCTCGAGCTTCTCGATAACTTTCTGCGCCAGATAACGCCCGAGCTGCGACACCTCAATCGAGTGTGTCAGGCGCGTCCTGACTGCGGCATTCGGATCGAGCGGGAATACCTGTGCCTTCTGCTGCAGCCTGCGGAATGCTGCTGAATTGACGATGCGTCCCTTGTCACTCTCCGACGCGATGAGAGGCGAGCGCACGCCAGCCGACGCGGGCCGCAAACTGCGATCTTGAATCAATCGCAAGAGATCCTCGATGGAAGCGGACATGTGAGTTGATCGATGAAAAAAAGATGTCGACAGTATATCTGCGCGGTCACTGAGTTGCCGACTCGACCGCTGCAACATTGCCAGCGACACGTTTCGAATCCCTTCCTACCGGACGCGCGTCAATCAACGATCACGGTAACCCGCGGCACGCAGGACGCGTCCTGGCGTCGCCGAGGCAACTGCTATCACCCGCCCCAGTGCGCGTCCGGGAGGTCCGCTTCATCGAGCGCTTGGCAGAAAAAGGTAACTCGCCGGCTTGAGGCATGCGCAAGTACAGTCGTAGCGCGACGCCGTGCGATCCGTGCTCGCGCACAAGCGTACTTCATGCACCGGCCAAGACCTCAGAGAACGACGATTGCACGTACTTGCTGTGATTCCACGATGCAGCGAACGCCTGCACATCAACTCTGGAGGCACGCAATAGCACGATCTGTTGAGTGAAGCGTTGGCGTCACTCGGCAGAGAGGAGCGCTAGATCATGCCCATCGGGCGTGCTCCCCGTCCTCCGCCATGCCAGATGCGACACTCGAGCTGCCGGATTCGAGGTGGCTCAGAGAAAATCACCTGGATGGAAATAGAGCTCACCCTCGGCAAGGCGCGAGAGGCGATAACGTTGCGGCACGCCCGGATCGAGGTGAATGAGCGCGTCGGCGAGGCCGCCGACACACACCGAAATGGCGTGCAGCGGCACTGAACGGGCGGCCAGCGCATGAGCGCCGAAGGGCAGGTGCAGGTCGAGCCGTTCGCCTGCTGCGAGGGTGGCGATCTCCACGCCGTCGATCGAGATACGGCTGCCGCAGAAACGAGGCATCGTCGAGTGGCCCTGCTCGATGGCGAGCGCCACCGTGCGAGGCAGCGGTTTCGACCATTGTGGCGAGAGCATCCGCGCGGCCGGAACCGGGCGCGCCCGGTCCGGGAACGATTGGGGACGCGTAGATGAGGCGCAGCCGGATGCCGTCGCGGCGGCGACCAGCAGGATCAGCCATTTCATCGTTGCGGATGCTCCTTCGACGCGACGGGACCGCCCCGGCGTGTCGGATGCGTAACGAACGCGGCGCCTGCGGTTCCCCTGGAGCGGTTTGCTGGCTGGGGCCGGGCTGCGCGCGGGGAACCATACGGGTCGGCGTCGTTACAGAGCAGCCGTATCGACCCCCTTCAGAGGATGAGCTCACCATGACTATCGGCACAGGCCCTGCGGGCGCCGATCCGGCGTTCGAGCGGTAGCTCGAGACGCGGGACTGACAGGCCTTCAGCAGGATGAGCGAAGCGGCGGCAATCGAGCTGCGAGTGCTGCGCGGGCCGCAGGCGGGCTGCCGCCTGCCGCTGTCCGCGGGACTCTATCGCGCCGGCGCGGACGAGTCCTGCGACATCCTGCTCGAGGGGCCGGCCGAGGGCGAGAGTGGGTTCGTGCTCTACGTCGGCCACAAGGCGCTGGCGCTCGAGTCACTCGGCGCAGGAGTCCGCATCGATGGCAAGCCGGCATCCGGACTGCGTGAGCTCGCGAAGGGCCGGGTCTTCGAGCTCGGCCCCTGGCTGTTCGTGGTCGACGATACGAGTGCTCCGTGGCCCGAGGATACCGAAGCCCTGCTCGCGAACACGAGTCCGCCTGCGGAAACAGATGGCCTCGCGGGTGAACCGCTCTCGGAAGGGTCGCCCGAATCGACGGCCGGTGTCACGGCAGTGCCGGCGGAGGCTGTCGATGCCGGTGCCGAAGTGTCTGACATCGACGCGCTCGACACGACGCCCACCGAAGCCGTTTCCGCGCCCGCGGACGCGCCCGTGCCGCGGCGTGCGCGTCGAGCCCTGCCGTTCTGGGTTCTGGGTTTGATCGGCACCGCTGTATTTCTCGGCTGCGGCGTGCTCACGCTGGCGCTATCGCTTGCCCCGCAAGCGCCGCGACCCGTGCCCGAGGCAGCGCCTCTGCAGCGTACGCTCGCCCAGATCATCGAATCCGCCGGGCCCGAGGGCGACGTCCGGCTGGAACCCATGCCCGGCGGACGCATCCGGCTGACCGGCTTCACGAGCACACGCCAGCAGCGAACCGCACTGATTCGTGAAGCACGGGCCGTCGATCCAGCCGTGCTCGTTCGCCTCATCACCGACGAAGACCTCGAGTCGCAGGCGCGAGATGCGCTCACCCGTTTTGCCGACCTGCGAGTCACGCTGGCCGGCGTGCATCTTGGCCGCATCACCCTGAAGGGTCATGTGAACAGCGGCGAGGTACGCGATCAGATCACGGCCGCCATTCGCGATGGAGTCGCCGGCTTCGGCGAGCTGGACAACCAGATCACCGCGAACGACGACGCGCTGATCGCCTTGCGGGAGCGCCTCGCGAGCGCCGGGCTCGCGCAGATGCTCGTTGTGCGCCTCGATCGCGGCGACGGCAGCCGGTTGCTCGTCGAAGGAGCGCCGGATGAGGCCGCCCGCGCGGCCTGGCAAACCGTGCGCGGCGAGCTCGTGGCGCAGTTCGGCGAGTCGCTCGAGATCATCGAGCGGTTCCAGGCGAAACCCGTTGCCCGCAAGCCGCGCGGCGCCTCGCGCGACGACGTGGTCGTGGTGGTCATGGGGCCGATGCCTTATGTGGTGCTCGAGAACGGCTCGAAAGTCGCGCGATCCGCGGCGGTGGAACGGGAGCCCTGATGGCCTCGATCGGACCTTTCGAATCGCTGATGACGACGCCGCGGCTGGCGCAGTCCCTGCGGGAGCGGGCTGCCGAATTCGACTCTGCGATGGCAGCGGGCGGCACACGCGATGCCTATCTTTCCTGGAAGGCGAGCCGCGATGCGCTGGCCGCGGCGCTCGCGATCCTCGATTCGCCCGCGACGCTCGCCGGCGGGCCGGCACAAACGAATCTGACTACAACGGAGCAACGACATGGTGAACTTCGGCAACGCGCCCCTGACGATCAACGCGGGCGGCGGCATCACTTTCCAGACGGTCAACACGACACTCAATGCCCTGTTGACCACGACGGAGAGCAAGCTCAGCGACCTGCTCACGACGATCAGCGAGAAAGATAATCCGTCGACGACGGATATGTTGAGCCTGCAGCAGTCGCTCGCGGAGTGGACCACGGTTATCCAGGCTAGCAGCACGACGACGAAGGATTTCTACGACGCCCTGAAGGAGACGATTCAGAAGGCGGGCTGATCCGCCTTCCGGAACGGCTCGCCATGATCAGCCTGGAGTTCGAGAGACGCATCGGCAGCAATCTGGCGGAGCTCACCGCGATCGCGCGGGCGATCGCGGGCTGGGGCGTGCAGGTGTCGCTCGGCCAGCGCGAGATTCATCACGCGACGCTCGTCATCGAGGAGCTCGTGACGAATGCCATCACGCACGGTTTGCGCGGGATGCCGGGAGAGTTCTGGATTCGCCTGGACCTGCAGCACGACCGGCTGGACATCGAGATCCGCGATCGCGCGCCGGCGTTCGACCCTTTTCTGGCGCCGTTGGCGCAGCTGTCGTCGTCCATCGACGAGCGGGCCGTGGGAGGCATGGGCCTGCGCCTCGTGCGAACGCTCATGGACGAGTGCAGGTACGCGCGCCAGGGAGACGAGAATATCGTGTCACTGTGCAAGCGGCTGGGCCCAGCAGGTGCGGTCGAGGAAAGATCGCCGTGACTGCGCGTCTTCTCATCGCCGTCGCGTTGTTCGTCAGCCTCGCGCTCGTCGGACTGCTGGGGATGGAGCTCAACAGAGCCATTTTCGAGCGGCATCATGAACAGCACATCGATGGGATGACCCGCGAGGTGCGCGCGCGTGTCGAAACCGATCTGCGCATCGGGCTCGCATTGCCGGACGATGAGCGGCTGCAGGCGTTGCTCGAGGAGGCGGTGGCGAAGCTTCCCGAAGTCGCGTCCATCGAGATCGACTCCCAGGATGGGGCCGTGCTCTTTCATTCCGACAGAACGCTCAGGGGACAGCTCGTGCCGGAGGCGTGGCGGGCTGCGGCTCGAAATCAGCCCGAGCAATGGCGTGTGGCGCTTCGCGGTGAGCACAGCGTGGGCTCGCAGCTTCGGGACGGGAAAGGCCAGCCTCTCGGCTATCTCGTATGGAGTCACGAGGAAGACGGAGCAGATGAGCGCCCCCGCTGGGGCCTGTTTGGAAAGGTGCTTTGCATCGCGGCCGCTGCGGGCGTCATGGCAGTCATCGCGGGAGGCTTCACAGCGAGGCGCTCGGGCTCCCGCCGGCAGATCGATCTCGCTCGTCTCCGATCGGCTCCTTCGAGCGGCGAAGACGAAGTGGGGCAGGCGGCACGAGTGCTGAATGCGGCACGCGAAGCCATCGACGATGTCGACGAGGCGGCACATCGTATTGCGAGATTCGAGCAGTGACTCAGCGGGCGTCCTCCTGGCTGATCATGATCTGCGGGTCGCTTGCGATTCTGCTGGCTCTCGTCGGCTACCTGAAGGACAGGCTGCATCAGGAGCGTATCGAGGCGGCGCAAACGACGCTGCAATCGATTGCCGGATCGCTGATCCGCGCAGACCAGCTCGGTGTGCCCATGACCGAGCTGGTAGGGCTCGACGAGCTGCTCCTCTCGCGAGGCGCGGCTGAAGTCGGCATCGTGACCGTTCGTCTGTTCGACTCGGGCGACCGGCTGCTGTGGAAGCATGGCGCCGGCGCAGAAGGCTCGACCGAATGGCTGAACGTCCCGGTCCAGGCGGTTGGACGGTTACAGGCGGAGCTCGCCCTGCCGGACGATGCTGATGTGATCCTCCGCGTCGCATTGACGTGCCTGGCATTTGCAGCGGCCCTGGCGATTCCGCTGCTCGAGCTCGCTCGCATGGCCGACCGGGTGATCGAAGGTTTTCCCTCGGAGTACTTCCGCCGCCAGCTGCGGCGCGTGGCCCGCGGCAATCTGAGAATCGCATGGCGACTGCTCGGCGGAGGCGGCAGCGACGAGCGCCAGCGATTCCTGCGAGACCGCATCTATCTCCTCAACGAGCAGTATCAGCGAGTCGTGCATCGCGTCGGGTCGCTGCAACGAACCGAGCCGGACGCAACGCGACGCGAACAGCTGTCGGAGCTGCTGACCCGGTTGAGCACGCAATTCCGTTTCGCGTCCGCCGGCGCGCGGATCGATCGGCTTGCATGGCCCGCCGCGGATACAGCACGTTCCTATGCCTCCATGACTCTGATTCTCGCGAATCTATCGCTCGTCGGCAGCGGCAGCACCGCATATGCGGCAGGTATCGAACACTACTCTGCGCTTTTCGCCGTTGTCGGATGGGTCGTGGGCATGTTGGTGGCGACTACCCTTCCCGACATGCGCTGGCAAGTGCGGCTGCATGTTGCGCTGGGAGCAGCTCTTGTTTCCAACCTGCTGATGACGGCAGGCACGGGCTGGAACGAGCTCGCCGCGCACCTCAGCAGCGGATTCGCGACCACCTTTGCCGTTTGCGCGGCCCTCGATGCCACACGGGGCCCGAAGCGGGTCGTCACGATGTCCCTCCTTCTCGCGGGTGTCGTGGCCGGACCGGCGCTGGGGCTTGCGGTGATCGCTGCACTCGTTCCCTTTGCAACGGTCGGTTGGCTGTACGGCGCCGCCGCCGCGGTGACGCTGCTCGTGGCCGGCGCGTTCCTGTACAGCCTGGAACATCATCAGGGAGGCCGTGTGCGAGGCGCACGAAAGGTACGCTTGCACCTTTCGCCGTTGCTGGCAGGCGCCGCCTGGATGGCTACGGTTCTCGTCTTCATCGCGCCGAGCGAAAGCCGGGAACATGCGTTGCGCATGCTCATCCTGCAGGTGCCTGGATTCCTGCTGCTGATGACTGGGCGCGCGCGTTCGCCGAAAATGCTTGCGGCAGCACTCGTCGTGGTGGCTGTGCTGTCTCTTGTCGATCGCATGAATCCCGGACTCGTCTCCGGTGATCTCGTGGCCTTGCTGCCGTGGATCGGCGCCTTTTGTGTCGCAGGCGCCTTCGCAGCGCCTCCTGATTTTCGGGGCCTTCGGCCGGTCGAGCTGGTGCGAGGCTTTTCCGTGGGAGGGCTCGTCACGCTCGGCATTGCTGCCCTGGCAGATTGGGTTCTGCCCAAGGCCGCCGGCCCGATGGTGCTCGGCGTGTTGATCGTTGCACTGGCGGCCGGGCTCGTAGCGACGGTGATCGAAGCACGCGGTCTCGCACCTGCACGCTGATGTTGCTCCGAACCCGCCTGACTCTCGTGCTCTCGCTCGCCGTCGGAGTGCTCCTGCTCACTCTGGCAGGCATGCTCGCTTTGTGGCGAAGCATGGAGCACGAGCGGTACGACCGGCTGGTCATCGATACTCAGCGAGTGAACTGGGAACGTTTCTCTGCGAGCGCCGTGCATCGGGTGCTGGCTGCTTCGGCTGAACTGGCGCACGACGCACTGTTCGTCGACGCGCTGGAACGGCGGGATGTCGCGGCCATTCGCGCTCGCGTGCTCGCGCATCCGCAGTCGGATCTGCGTCTCGATGTGCTCAATGACGAGGGCGGAATGGCCTACACATCCGCCACGACATTCGAAGAAGAGCTGCAGATCGATCTCGGCGCCGTCCGGCGAGTGTTGACTTCGAGCGCAGTCGTGACCGGTATTGCGCCGACGGGGCGCGATGCCTTTTCGTTTGTCGCAGCGGTTCCTGTGAAGCGGGGAGCCGATGTGACTGGTGCCATCGTGCTGAGTCTCGACGCGGACTCTGTCCTGCTGCAGTTGTCGCAGGCGATTGCTGCTCCCGTTGCGATCGTCAATCTGCGCGGACGTCCCATCGTGGGAAATGGTGCGGGGCTGCTCAACCAGATCAATCCGCTGATCGCTCTGCGCAAGCCGCGAGCAACAGCGGCTGAGCTGGATGGGAAAGTGTACGGCGTGGTGGCGATTCCGCTGATGGGCTATGACCGCCGGCAGGTCGGCAGCTTCGTGTCGCTGCGGGATGTATCGAGCGAGCGAGCCGGAGAGGTGCGGTGGCTCGTTGGAGGAGGCAGCATCGCGTTCGTGCTGGCCGGATTGATCCTGGCGACGCTGTTCGTTCACATGCGCCAGGCATTCGCGCCGCTCGGGCGAGCAGTGGACGTGCTGACGGCGCTCTCGCGGGGCGATACGCGAGTACGGTTCGATGCGGTACGGCTCGATGAAGCCGGACAGATCGCGGACGGCATCGGGCGCCTGCGCGGCGAGCTGATCAATCTGGAGACGCTGCGCGAAGAGCGCGAGCGCGAACGCCGTCGGCAGGAAGTGATCATCCGTGATGAGCTGCGTGAGTTGGCTGGCACGCTCGATGACGCGAGTCGCGACGAGATTCTGGCCGATCTGCAAGCTGCGCACGTCAGTCCGCGAGAAGCGGGCGCGGGACACCAGCTGGGAGCTCTGGCGTTCATTCTCGGGCGTCTTTCCGGTCGCATCCGCGATCAGCATCAGCGGCTGCGGAAGCTGATCGACGACCTGAACGAAGCGCTGCGAACCAAGGAAGCATTCGTCGCCCTTCAGCAGGAGCTGGAGATCGCGCGACGCATGCAGCTGTCGGTGCTGCCGCGCTCGTTTCCGACGCGTGAGGATGTGTCGCTCGCGACGTTCATCCTGCCCGCAAAGGAGGTGGGCGGGGACTTCTATGATTATTTCCTGCTCGAAGGCGGGCGCATCGGTGTCGTGATTGCCGACGTGTCCGGCAAAGGCGTGCCTGCAGCGTTTTTCATGGCCATTTGCCGCACGCTGCTCAAGGTGAGTGCCCGATTCGTGGACTCGCCCGCAGAGACGCTCTCGCGCGTCAACAACCTGCTCGCCGCCGAGAACGAGGAGATGATGTTCGTCACCTTGTTCTATGGGGTGCTCGATCCCGCTAGCGGCCGATTCGTCTATGCGAGCGGTGGCCATACGCCGCCGGTGCTGAGGTCCGCGGGCGAAGCACGGTTTCTGCGAGGGAAGGGCGGCATGGCTCTGGCGGTTGCCGAGGACGCACCGTTCTCCGAGGGCGCTCTGATCTTGCGACCGGGGGATGTGCTGTTTCTTTACACGGACGGCGTGACCGAAGCACAGGATCCCGACAACGCGCTGTTCGGCGAGACGGCGATGTTGGAGACGATTCGGAGGTTGCCGGAAAACGCTGCGGCGGACGCCTATCCCAGAAGTGTGGTGGATGCCGTTCAGCGTTTCGCGCGTGGCGCGCCTCAAGCCGATGACATCACCTGCGTCACGGTGCGTTACGCCGGCCATCCAACCTGATCTCGTCACAATCGCCTCGAAGGTGTCCCTGGTTCTTCCGGGTGGCCGTCGTCCACTGAGGTACGCCGTCGCCGCCCCTCCGGTCCCTCGCCGCCCTCGCACCTACCCGTCCGGAGGACGCGACACCCACCCGTTGCCACCCGGCGTCCCACCGGATCGGAGGGTGTTTCACGCGAATCCCATTGCCCAGACTCCTCAGCACTACGAGGAGTGAAACAACCCGTGAAGTCAGGAGAACAGGCCGCGCCAACTCGACGTGCGCCGCTGGGTTTGCAGGAGGCCTTCGATCGGCTGTTGAGCCGCTATCAGGCGCTTGCGCTGGTATCCGCCGGCTCAGGAGCGGGCGCCGGTATGTCCTCGCTCGGTGAGTCGAGCCAGCCCGGCGTAGTGCATACGCGTTTCGTCCTCCGCGAGCGCTCCGCATCGGGTGTTTGCCGGCGGTTTCGTTATCGGCGCTCGTCACGCGGCACGCGGGGCGAGGTGGGGTCGCTGCCGTGAGGGCGCAGTCGATGCCGACGCCCCAGCGCTGGATTCTGCGCGATGCCGTGTTCTACGTATTGGCGATGGCGATGGTGTTGACGGGGTGTGGGGGCGGCGGCACTGACCCGGTGTCTGGGTGGACTCCGACGCGGGATTTGCCTCACGGCCCTGAATTGTCCCTCGATCCGGAGGCGGGGCTCGACCCCGATCTGGACTCGGACCCGGACTCAGGCGCCGACGCCGACGCCGACGCCGACGCGGACACGGACTCCGGCTCCGAGCCCGATTCCGGCGATGGCGCGGGTCTCGACCGGGGTTCCGGCTCGGACCCCGATCCTGAATCCGAGCCTCCGCCCGCGATCGTCGTGCCATCCCCCTCGAGCCAGGCCGTCACGCTGAGCTGGGATCCACCGACGCAGAATGAAGACGGCTCGGCGCTCACCGACCTGGCGGGTTTCCGCGTCTATTACGGCGAGAACAGCCAGCAGCTGGACCGCCGCATCGACATCCCGAATCCCAGCATTTCCCGCTATCTGGTCGAGGGTCTCACGGCCGGTACGTGGTTCTTCGCCGTGAGCGCCTATGCGAACACGACGGCGGAAAGCCGCCTGTCCGAAGTGGTGAACATGATGCTCGAGTGAAGGCGGCCGGCCCGTCGAACCTGCCTGGCGAACCTTTGTAGCCTGTCGTGTTACCGACGCCGCAGCACAGGGCGCAACACGGCGCATCGATCATGAATATCACCAAGTGGCTCTTACCCGTCGTGGCCATCCTGAGTCTTGCTGCGTGCGGCGGGACTGATAGCAGCAACCACGGTAACGGCAGCGGCGGAATCGGTAGCAGCGGCCCCGATGGAAGCAGCGGCGGCAGCGGCTCCGACGACGGTGGCGGCGTGGGGGGCGAGGATGATCCGGATCCCGATAGCGGCGATCCCGGCTCCGCAGATCCAGCACCGCGCATTGCGCTGACCTTCAACGACGGCGAGCCGATTCGCCAGTACACGCCTGGCGCGGCGATAGTCGTGCCGGTGGTGCTGGACGGTGCTCTGGCCGATGCGCCGGTCGCCGTGGCGATTGCGACTTCCGACGCGAAGGTGGCCGTGGCGTCTCCCAGCGTCTGCTATCTCTCCCGCAGCAGCAATGGCGATTCGTGTCTCGTCACGGTCCGCACGATTGCTGCCGGCACGGCGGTGCTGACTGCCTCGGCTCAGGGCTATCCGGATACCCCCCTTGCTGTTGCGGTCGGGGGCACCCCACCTGCTCGGTACAACTACGGGCAGCTGCAGATCGGCGCGTTTCCCAGCGCTAGACGACCTTCGACCACCCATTTCCCGATGACCGCGCAGCTCGGAAAAATGGTTACGCTCCAGGCGAGCCTTACCGGATTCGATCAGCCGCTGAACGGCGTGCCTGTTCTTCTCGAGGCCACGGCGGGATCGATTGTCGGGAATCCTCAGTGCAACGTGGATAGCGCCCATGATGCCAACCATACCTGCATCTTTCAGTTGCTCCTGCCCGATGATGCTCCGGCCAACGACACGGTTACGGTCACGGCACGCGTGGTCGGCAATGCCGCTTCCTATCAGCAGTGGAATTCCCCGACGGTGGCGATCTCCACGACCTCCGCTCCGGTCGCGGGAACGATCGTGCTCGAGAGTCTCGATGGCAGTGCGCCGCGTGGGATGTCGACGCCGCTCTGGGCTGTTCTGCGGGATAGCTCCGGCGTCGGCGACACCGTCGTCACGCTGAACGCTTCCAACTCGAACGTCGCGATCAATCCTGGCGTTGCCCGCACCTCCGGTGCGTATCAGAAACTGTCGTGCACGCTGAGCTCAACGAGCCCGGTGTGCGGGTTCGGCGTGAAGGGCGTAACGGCGGGCACGGCGTCCATCGGCGCTGCGACATCCACGAGCTATGTCATCGCGCCCCTGTCGTTGACGGTGAACGAGCCGCTGGTGGCGTCGCGTACGTTCAGGTTCCGCAATACGACCAACGATCCGGTCTGGGTCGGTATTACCTCGGGCACGTCGAACAGCTATCAGACGAGCGCGCTGATTTCCGCATTCGACCCCGTTTCGCAGGGTCCGAACAAGATGTGCGGACCGTCGAACCCGACCGGGGGCTGTCCTCGCGGCTCGACCTGCCAGCAGGGCGGAGCGTATCCGGACGAGCACACGACCTACTTCTGCTACTGGGATCAGCCCGTGCCGTCCAACGGGTACGAGCTGTCGGCGTCGGGAACGGAATCGACGGTGATGAGCGTCTCCGAGTCCTCCTACGATCCGGTCGCCGATATCACGTGGTCGGGAAATTTCTTCCCGCGAGAAGGCTGCACGGTGTCGGATCATGGTGAGCTGAAATGCGCCATCGCGAGCTGCGGCAATGCTTCGTCCGGAGAAGCGTGTGCGCCGGGAACCGGCGGCGCGCCTGCGGTTGCCACTCTGCCGGAGGTCACCCTGCAGCGTCATAACACCGACTATTACGACGTCTCAGTGATCGGCGGCGCGAACGTGATCACATCGTTCGGTCCGGATCGCTCGGACACATCGGCACTGGGTGTGGTGCCTGACGGCAACGGCTATTGGTGTGGCACTGCCGGCGCCAGCTATGCGCAGAACGATTTGCCGGCGTCGGACTGGGATCTGGGGACTCATGTCTCCGCGGCGTTGCTGGCCGGAGCAATCGAGCCCTATAGCCATACGGCGCAGACTGCGGCGACGAAGTCAGACTCCTATTATCAGTTCGTGTCTACCGTGACGCCGCGCGAAGCACCGGGTTGCACGGCTTCCACGGCCTGCTCGACGTCGGGCTATGTGTGTGGATACGACTCTGCTGCTGTCGATCACGGCTCCGAGTCGGACTACGAGACCAGCTGTGGCCGACCGCTCGCGTGGCTGTCCGCCAATCAGATCTGGGCCATGAACGATACGGCTTCCAATGCCGCTCCGTTCCGCTTCTCCGGAGCTCAGGAGACGGCGGAGCACGGCCCGATCCAGCTCCATCAGCTCTTCAGCTGTACGGCGCCGACGGCGAGTGGCTACGATACTTCCAACCAGGACGCTGCTCGCACGTGCGGCTGCACGAACTGGGGCGACTGGTCTCTGGCCGGCGTGGCGGGTGACGCGTCGTTCAGCACGCGCATCGCCAAACCTTCCGCTGCCTGTTCGTCGAACAGCACCGTCGGCGCTCAGCATCCCTGGACGGCCAATGTGCTGCCGACCATCGCGTGGCTGAAGAAGTCCTGTCCCACGTGCTACACGTATCCGTTCGATGACATGAGCTCGACGTTCCAGTGCACCAATCACGAGGGCTCGGCGACAGGAACGAATTCCGTGCCGTACATCATCACGTTCGGTGGGCACATACCAGGGCGGTGAAAGTGCGGTGGCGCCTCGCCGCCTGCGAGGCGATTCTCGCAGAGCTCGCAATCCGGGCGGACATATCCTCAACGAGTTTCACCCGAATTGTCGGGTTGAAGACACTCTCGTGGGCGATTTGCAGTTCGCGCTTCGCTACGAGGGGCTGAACATCGAGGTGCTCGCGCAGGTGCGTCGGTAACGGCGCACTCGAATGAGGTTCCGGCGGAAACGAGAACCTTCGTGCTCGCCCTGTTACGTATCCCGCAATTGGCGCGGCTGCTTGCGCGCTATCGACAGCAGCCTGCACACCAGCAGCTAAATCCGGGACTCCAATGCATCCCAGTCAGCGAGATTCCAGCCAACGTGTCGTGCCGGCCGGTCCGTGCAAGCTATCGGCGGCGGGTGTCGCGGCGTTCGCGTACAGCACAGTCGCGATGCTGGGCAGTCCCGCAACGCTTGCGGTCGACGCGGAGGTTCCTGCGAACGCGGTTTCTGCCTTGTCACGCCCTGACCCGGCGTTTGCGGGCACGGTACAGGTAGTCGTGTTCATTTTTCTGTTCACCGTGGTGCTGGCGATCGCCGTGGCTTACGCCGCGCGTCGCTGGAGCGGCGTTGTCCTGCGTTCGAGAGGATCATCGCAAGCTATCCGCACCATTGAACGCGCGGTCGTGTCGCAGACGCTCAGCGTCTATCTCCTCGAGATAGCCGGTGACAGGTACGTGGTCGCGGAAGGAAAAAGCGGCATTGCGCTCACGCGCGAGGCGGGCCGATCCGAGCCGCCGCAAAGTTGAGCCGCCTCGACTTCAATACCTTGGCGTAGTCCCTTCGATGGGAGACACTGCTGCGGCGAGCGGCGAGCATCTAGCTGCTAGCAGCTAGATGCCTGCGCCCCGCGAGCGGTGCTTCCGCCCGAGGCGGTGCGAGTGACCCTGCTCACCCCTGGCGGAACACCGCCACCACGAAGGCAGCCAGAAGCGCCCACATCGCCGCGCCCAGCACGGTGCCGAGGACGATCCCTCGGGCGATATTCAGGTTGTCGTCATCATCACGCACGGTGAAGTCGCTCTCTTCTGCGCGGCGCGTGTGTGTCTGCATGTCCATGTTGGAAGCGGCCATATATTGCACCGTGTGATGCGGCGTGAGTGCCGGTTTTGTGTTCTGCAATGAGCCAAGCATCGCTCTGCGCGGCGGGCAGGCCAACAACCCGGTCGGGTGGGCTCGTCTTCTGCGTCGGGTGGAAATGGCGCATGCGTTCGCCCTGGTACTTCTGCACGCAGGTCTTGACAGAGTGGCTGCTCGGCGTGACACGCCGCGCCAGCGTTCCAGAGTCGTCCGGGAGTCCGTGCGGCTGACGCGCCTCGCCCCACAGCGATGTCCCGGCTAGCCTGACAGCATCGCCAAAGTGAGTGGATCCTCTTCGCCTCCGAAGAATTGCCTGAGCGCCCGGTGGAAGTCGGAATCGGCAGTTCCGCTCGCGTAGTGGAACAGTGTGAGGCTCGATTTGAGCTTCAGGACGTCAACCTCGCTGCCGAGAATCTGCGTGATCGTTCTCTTGCCGGCGTGAGCGCTCACCGCTTGTACACATTCACGCAGCCGGGTGCCCAGAACGGGATCTGCCAGATATTCGCGGGCCTCTTCGAGAGAAGCGATACCGTAGAGCTCGGATTGCGGGCTGGTGCCTATGCCCTTCAGCTGTGGAAAGACATACCAGATCCAGTGTCCCCGCTTCTCGCCCGCCTTCAGCTCAGCGAGCGCCTGCGGGTAGGAAGACCGCTGCGCATCGTGGAAGCGTTGCAGCGTCGACGTGGGCTGGGAGTCGGATCGAGTGCTGACCTCGGGGGATAGCGTTTCCGCCGGCCTTCTACGCGCCCCGAAGCACGAGGAGACCGCTTCCACCAGGCGGGAAAAAATGCTCCGGGCGGGTGGCGGATTGGAAGGCGGCAGCCGGCTCTCTCCGCACGACTTTGGAGCGGCCGCGGGCATGGGCCGCGTCGGGTCCGCCTGTGCTCTGCGCGTGAATGGAAAGCAGCAATCGAACCAGCTCATGTGACGAGCCCATGTGACGTTGGTAACCACGAGGGACACCGCGGCCGTCGCCGGCAAGGATACAACCCGCGTCGCCGCGAACGCGGGGATCAGCCCGCGTTACGGGCGAGTTGCCCGGGCGGGCTTCGCGCCTCGACGAGCAATGCCCCGCGACTTCCGTAACGGCACTGGCCGGGAAGTTCCGCAACTTCTCCGGCCTGCTGCCCTTCATCATGCCACTGCGGATGGAGTGTCCGCGCTGGGTGGCGAACCTTTGTAGCCTGTCGCGTTACCGACACCGCGGTACAGGGCGCAACACGGCGCATCGATGATGGATATCACCAATTGGCTCTTACCCGTCGCGGCGATCCTGAGTCTTGCCGCGTGCAGCGGGACTGATAATTGATCCATGCCGAAGATCGAACGATCGCCACTGCGAGCCGATGCGGAAACGCCGCAACAGCAACCCGCTGATCCAGCTTCGCAGCCCCCGATATTCGATGCGGTCGAGGCGGCGGCGGCCACGCACGTCCGCATGCCGTCTCGCCCCGATACCCCTGCGGCCACGGACGGGCCACGCAATGTCGTCGTGATCGATGTCGATGAAGGGGTCGTGGGCCTCTACGCCGGCATCTTGAACGCCAAGGGCCTGACCAAGCCCGATCCGCTGCAGACCTTCAAGGAGGAAGCGCACGCCCTCGCGCACGACCAGCAATACTGGTTCCAGGGCCAGGCCGGCGCTCACGGCGGGAGCGCCGGCCTCGGCATCGGCGCCAGCGCCGCCGTCCTGCCCTTTGCGATCGTGGCCATCAAGGGCGGCGTCGAGACGGTTCAGGAGGCCGTCAAGCAGCAACGAGCGCTCGTGAAAGAACGGGACGCGACGCAAGCGCGCCTGGCGGCGCTCGAGTCCGATGTCAGTGCCGCGGGCACGGCGGCACCGGCGGACCGGCTCGCGCCCCTCGATGTCGAAACTCAGGCGCTCCGGCGCATCGACGATGCGATGACCACCAACTTCCAGGAAGGCGCCATCGGCGCCAGCGCGCTCGCGGCCGGCGGCACGGCCGTCGTTCGTGCCGTGCCGGGCATCGCCGTACCTGTCGCGTCGCTGGCGGTTGCACAACCCACGAGCAGTGTGGCCGGCGCTACCGTCGCAGCCACATTGCCTGCCGCGGCCACTGTGATCGGAACAGCCGGTACGCTGGTGCTGGGGCCCTTGTCGGCCGTCTTCGCGCTGGCGCTCGGCGGCTTCGCGCTTCATTCAGCACGGCGCATGCACTCGCGGCTGCAGGCGGATCAGGTCCGCGCGCAACAGCATCTGCCCTCTGCCACGAACACGGGTGTCGGCGGCACACGTCCCGCCTACCTGTCCTTCATCGAGCGCAAGTTCGCCGCCGGAGACCGGTTCGGCCGGCGACTCAAGCGCTGGGGCGGCCTGTATCTCGCCGGGGCCGGGCTCTTCGGGCTGAGCACTGCTGCGAGCGCGGTGCTCGGCGCGACCGCGCTCGCCGGCGCGGCAGCGCTCCTCGCGACGCCGGTTGGATTGGCCGTCATCGGTGCGGTCGGCATTGTTGCGGGCATCACCATGCTGGCCGGATCGTGGCAGTTCATCGGTCCGCGCGGCAAACACGTGCGCCAGCAGACCTACCAGGCGCAGCAGTCCCGCTTTCTCAGCCGCCGATTGGATGCGTTTCACACGGCCTCGTGCGCGCGCACCGTCGACGCCGGCGCGGCGTCCGAGACCACCGCGCTACGCTCGAATCTGTATGCCTTCGCTCGTGAGCGCGATGCCCTCCGGCAAGGGCTACTGCGAACCGCGGCCAATGCCATGCACAAGTTCCGTCGCTGGCAACTTCGCTCCGGGGAGTCCGCCGATGACGCTCTCGCGACGACCAAGTCACGAGAACGGCTGAAGGACGTCGGCGCTGCGTTCGCGGGCGCCGGCGGGTGGTTGCGCAGCATCCTCTCCGGCAAGGGGCTGACCGCCGCTCGCAAGGCCGCGCGGGAAGATCGCGCACGCCATGCGGATTCCCTGTCCGCCACGCACGTGGCGCAATGGCTGAGCGGCAGCAGCGGCCGGCCCGGCCATGGAATCGACTCCGCGGAACAGCAGGCCCGCGACAGCCAGGTGCGGCAGACGCTGCTCGGCATGCTGAATGTCGAGCAGCGCTACCTGGAGCAGAAACTCGATCAGTGCCGCAACAGCGCCGTGCTGTCCTCGGTCCCGACGACGCAAGCGGCGGCCGACGCGCTGAAAGAAGTGCACGACGAGCTGACCGAGGACGAAGCGCGGCTCGATACGCTGAACCGCTTTTTGAGCGGCGAGGTATCGCTCGATACGCTGAAACGCGAGGTACTGAAGCAATGCACCCGCCCGGGGGATGTCGATGCCTTGCCCGACAGCGCGCTCGACGAGCGGCTCGCCGACTACCTCGTCGAGGGCATGCAGCAGGAATACACGACAACGCGAGGCGTGCTGTTCGACATGGAGCGGCAATCATTGCAGATGCAGGAGCGCATCCTGGCCGCACCCGGAGCAAACACTCCATCCGCAGTGACATGAGAGAGGGAGCAGGCTGGAGAATTTGCGGAACTTCCCGGTTCGTGGCGTTATGGAAGTCGCGGGGCATTGCTCGTCGAGGCGCGAAGTCGTGCCGTCGCGCTTCACGGCGACTTGCACAAAATAGTCTCCGCAGGAAAGGAGATTTCGACTGCTCAGGCCGCCTCGTTGAACTGCTGCTGGTTGATCGGTTTACGATGCGCACCGGCCGCAGCGATTCGCCGCGCACGCTCGTCTCGAGCTTCATCTGGCTTTCCACGATGCCAGGTCGCTGGCGTCATGTAGCCCGGCGCCGCATGTAACCGTTCCTCGTCGGAGTGGCGCATCAACCCCGGTGATGATGGCTTCGGCTTTCAGCCATCAGCCAAGGTGTAGCGGCGGGCGCGACGTTCTGCGGTCCGGATCGCCGGTATCGATAGCATGACTGCGTCGCGCTCCTGCACATCTCTTCGGTTTGCTGGGTGTGCGCATTCGCTGCCCGCTATCATGTGGCGCGAAATGGCACGCTGGCCCGAGCGCGTGTCTCGTGCCTGAACGAAGACGTCGTGTACCGCTCGTTACTCACACCCCAGGTGCTGGTTGAGGGTGCAGCACTCGACCGGTCGTGACAGGACTGTCACCGAAGTGCTTCCGGCGCGCACCCTTACGCCATCCTACGTGGCGCGGCGGGTCAGCGAGAACGGGGTTGCAGTTCCCGAAGGTGCTTCGGGGGAGAGAAGACTAAGTGATTGAAAATCAAGATGAAAAAAGACTGGTGCCCGGGAGAGGACTCGAACCTCCACGGAGTTACCCGCTAGCACCTGAAGCTAGTGCGTCTACCAATTCCGCCACCCGGGCCTGGGTGCGAAGGCGCGGCAATTTACGCACGGGGTCCGAGGCTGTCAATTGAATAGACGACGAAGCAAGTTCGGCAGACGCGGCCGCGGCCGCAGCGAGGATTCGGGCCAGAGCGAATCGAAACACGTCCGGGGCATCCGCGGTGCCGTCGGTCATCCTGCAGCCAGGCCGGGGCGAGAGGGCGGCAGCCGCGACAAGCGCTCCGGCACCCGCGATGAAGGGGCGCGTGCCGGCGGTGCCAGGCAAAGTGCACGAGGTGGCAGCTCGGGCGGAAGCACACATTCTGTCCGGCCCGGCAACATCGTTGAAGGAACCGTCAGCGCTCACCGCGCTGGCTACGGCTTTCTCCGCGTCGAAGGCATGGCCGACAGCGTGTTCCTCCCTCCGCGCGAGATGCGGGGGCTGATGCACGGCGACCGCGCTCGTGTGCGAGTGAGCCGGGATTCGAGTGATCGGTGGCTGGGCGAAGTGGAGGAGATCACCGGGCGTGGCGTGACCGCGTTCCTCGGAACGATGGAGATTCACGGCAAGAGCGCGTGGGTCACAGCCGCCGATCGTCGCCTGCAGCTTCGATGCAGCGTCGCGCTAGCGGATCTCAACGGCGCGCGCAATGGTGATTGGGTCATCGCGCGAATCTCCCGCCATGCCAGCGGTGGCGCGCCTGCGCAGGCGCGCATCCAGAAGCGGCTGGATCCGGATCGGCCGGTGGAGCTCTCCACGGAATCCGCGATCGCTCGGTTCGAGCTGCCGCATGAATTCTCGGCGGCCGCGCTGCGCGAAGCCGCAGCGTTCGGGGATCGCGTGGACCCGGCGGAGGTCGCCAATCGCGCGGATCTGCGGGACGTGCCGCTCGTCACGATCGACGGCGAGGACGCGAAGGATTTCGACGACGCGGTCTACGCCGAGCCGCACCCCCAGGGCTTCCGGTTGCTGGTCGCGATTGCGGACGTGAGCCACTACGTTCGGCCCGGCATGGCGCTGGATGTGGGCGCCGTGGAGCGCGGCACGTCGGTCTATTTCCCCACGCGTGTGATCCCGATGCTGCCCCACGCGCTGTCGGACCACTTGTGCTCGCTTGCACCCAAGGTCGATCGGCTCTGCTTTGTCGCCGACATGATCGTGTCGAAGCAGGGCGCGCTGAAAGACGCACGGTTCTACCCGGCGACGATGCGTTCGGCGGCGAGGCTCACCTACACCATCGCGAACGAAGCTCTGTTCGAAGGGAAGATCGCGGCACGCACGTCGCTCGGGCCACTGCTAGAGCCGCTCATGGTCCTGGTGGATGTCTACCGTGCGCTCTACAAGGCGCGGGTCAGGCGCGGCGCGCTCGATTTCGACGCAGCGGAAGCCGAGTTCGTCATAGACGCCGCGGAGCGTGTTCGCGCCATCGAGCTGCGCGCTCGGAACGATGCGCACAGGCTCATCGAGGAATGCATGATCCTCGCGAACGTTGCCGTTGCGCGGGAGCTCGAGACTTCGAAGACGGGTACGTTGTACCGGGTGCACGGCACGCCGGAAGCGCAGAAGCTGGAGCGGCTGACGAGCGCGCTGGCCTCACTCAACATCGACGCGCGGCTGCCGGAAGAGGTCACGCCGCGCGACCTTCAGGCCATCACGCGGCGCTTGCCGGACACGGCGGACCGCCCGTTCATCGAGTCGCTCATCGTGCGCGCCATGCCGCAGGCCGTGTATCAGCCGACGAACATCGGCCACTTCGGTCTCGCGCTCACGCAGTACGCGCATTTCACGTCGCCGATCCGGCGCTATCCGGACCTCGTGGTGCACCGAACGCTCAAGGCGCTCATCGCGGACAAGAGCGGTGCCGCCGTCCGGTATGAAGGCGAGCAGCTCGCGGTGATGGGCGAGAGCACCTCGAAGCTGGAGAAGAGGGCGGACGAAGCGGACCGCTACGTTTCCACGTTCCTGAAGTGCACGTACCTTCGCGAACGCATCGGGCAGACGTTCCGCGGGCTGATCACTACCGTGGTCGAGTTCGGCTGCTTCGTGCAGATCCTGGATGTCGGGGTGGACGGGCTGCTGCACATCGACAATCTCCGAGACGACGACTACGAGATGCAGGACAGCGGGCATGCCTGGGTCGGCCGTCGCACGCGGCGGCAGCTGCGCACGGGCGCGCATATCCGGGTGATGGTGACCGCTGTGAATCCGATCGAGGGACTCATCGATCTTGCGCTTGCCGAAGACATCGGCAAGAGCGTGGCGGAGGACGCCGATGATTGAGGAGCCCGCGAGTCGTCACTCGACTGCGATGCGCGGGGACGTGAGGTCATGAAGGGCGTCGAGACCATCTACGGCCTGCATGCCGTCCGTTCGATGCTTGCGCGGCATCCGCAGCGCGTGCGCTCCGTGAGGTTCGCGGAGCGGCGCGATGACCCGCGCACCCGGGAAATCGAAGCCCTGGCGCGAAAGAGCGGCCGGCCGGTCCAGCGCATCGAGGCCCGCGCGCTCGCCCAGATGCTGGGGGACGTGGCCCACCAGGGTGTCATTGCCGAGATCGAGCCGCTTCCGCCCTGGACCGAAGACGATCTCGTCGCGGCCCTGGAATCGGCGAAGGACCCTGTCGTCCTGGTCCTCGATGGCGTCCAGGACCCCCACAATCTCGGCGCGTGCCTGCGCACGGCAGACGCGTGCGGCGCGCTGGCCGTCGTGGTCCCCAAGGACCGGGCGGCGCAGCTGAACGCCACCGCGCGCAAGGTGGCCGTGGGGGCGGCGGAGACCACTCCGGTGGTGCCGGTCACGAATCTCGCCCGGGCGCTCAAGCTTCTGAAGGAAGCCGGGCTCTGGGTGGTCGGCGCGGATGCGGATGGCCCGAAGCGGGCGGACGAGGTGGACCTCAAAGGCGGCGTCGCGCTGGTGCTGGGCGCGGAGGGCTCGGGCCTGCGGCAGCTCACCCGGCAGACCTGCGATTTCATCGTCCGGCTCCCCCAGCTGGGCGCGGTCGAGAGTCTCAATGTGTCCGTTGCCGCGGGGATGCTTCTTTATGAGGCGGTCCGCCAGCGCAGCGGCGCAAAGCGCTGAGGGTGCCGCGCGGTGCGGGCGGGGCGCCGCCCGGTGGGCGGGCGAGGGCTGAGCACCGTCCGGCCGACCAGCCCAACTGCGTGTCCGGCAAGGGCGTTTCGCAACCTGCGGTTGTGGGCGGGAGCGGCTTTCAGTATCCTGCGCGGCCCGCCGGGACCCCCGGCCGGGCCGGTCGCCGCGCCATTCGCGGTCAGGCCGGTGCTCCTTGCCACACCGGGCAGCGCCTCGCTCCGGGTGGCTTCAATCCGTAAGGAGGAACCATGAGGCATTATGAGATCGTGTTCCTGGTCCATCCGGACCAGTCCGAGCAAGTCCCGGCGATGATCGAGCGCTACAAGGGCCTCATTGCGGCCGACGGTGGCCGCGTGCATCGCCTCGAGGACTGGGGTCGCCGCCAGCTTGCGTACCCCATCGCCAAGGTCCACAAAGCGCACTACGTGCTCATGAACATCGAGTGCGACCAGAAGGCGCTGAACGAGCTCACGGGCGCGTTCCGCTTCAGCGATGCCGTGCTGCGCCACCTCGTCGTCTCGATGCACGAGGCCATCACCGAGCCCTCGCCGATGGCGAAGGCCGAGGACGAAGAGAGCAGCGGTGGGGATCGCCCGCGCCGCGAGCGCCCGCAGCGCGAGGAAGCGTCTTCCGACGATGACGACGCGCCCGCCGGCGAGGCCCGCGAGTAACTCGCGCCCGCCCGCACCCAACACGAGAGCATTCACATGGCCATGAAAAGTCATTCGAACAGCCGCTTCTCCCGCCGGAAGAAGTTCTGCCGCTTCACCGCCGAGGGCGTGAAGTACATCGACTATAAAGATCTCGCCACCCTCAAGGGCTACGTCACCGAGACGGGCAAGGTCGTTCCGAGCCGCATCACGGGCACGAAGTCGTTCTACCAGCGCCAGCTCGCCGTCGCCGTCAAGCGCGCGCGCTTCCTGGCCCTGCTGCCCTACACGGATCAGCACTGAGCGGCCACGCGCCTCTCAGCCCTGAGCGAACAGGAACACTTCAATGGAAATCATTCTTCTGCAGAAGGTCGCCAACCTCGGCAACATCGGCGATCGCGTCACGGTGAAGTCCGGCTTCGGCCGCAACTATCTGCTGCCGCAGGGCAAGGCCACGCTCGCCACCCCGGCGAACGTCGCCAGGTTCGAAGAGCGCCGTGCGGAGCTCGAGAAGATCGCGCGCGATCAGCTCGTCTCCGCCGAAGAGCGTTCGGTCGCCCTCAAGGACTACAAGCTCGTCATCCGCGCGAAGGCGGGCACCGAAGGCAAGCTCTTCGGCTCCGTCGGCACCGCGGATATCGCGGAGGCTCTTCAGCGCGAGAACTTCAAGATCGCGCGCAGCGAAGTGCGCTTGCCGAACGGCGCGTTGCGCACCGTGGGCGACCACGTCATCAATCTGCACCTGCATGCGGATATCGATGTGCCGCTCGCCGTGCAGATCGTCGCTGAGGAATAGCCGCGTGGCGGCTCTCTAGAAGAGCGCCGGTGGCAGATCCTGCAAAAACCCGTCGCGACCTCGGCTCGGTGGCCGAGGTTCGCACTCCCCCACATTCGATCGAGGCCGAGCAGGCCGTGCTCGGCAGCCTGCTCCTCGACACGAGCGCGTGGGACCAGGTCGCGGACATGGTGCGGTCGAAGGACTTCTACCGCCCCGACCATCGGCTCATTTTCGAGGCGATCGCCGCACTCGCAGGCAATGGCAAGCCTTGCGACGTCATCACCGTCTCCGAGCAGCTCCAGCGCCTTGGCGAGCTCGACAACGCCGGCGGCCTCGCATACCTCGGTACGCTGGCCAGGGACACGCCCACCGCGGCGAACGTGCGAGCGTATGCAGAGCTCGTGCGCGAGCGCTCGCTGCTCCGCCAGCTCATTTCGGCGGGCACGGAGATCGCGGGGTCGGTGTTCAACACCGAAGGCTTCACCGCCCGGGAGCTCGTCGACAAAGCCGAACAGAAGGTCTTCGAGATCGCCGAAGCGGGTTTCGGCGGCCGCGATGGCGCGGTGGCCGTCCGCGCGATGCTGCCGGAGCTCATCGACAAGATCGACGAGTGGCATTCGAACCCGAATGCGCTGCGTGGCCTGCCCACGGGCTTCACGGACTTCGACAAGATCACGGGCGGGCTGCGTCCCGGTGATCTCGTCATCGTCGCGGGCCGCCCGTCGATGGGCAAGACCACGCTCGCCGTGAACATGGCCGAATACGCCGCTGTGAATCCGAAGCAGCCGCGGTCCGTGTGCATCTTCAGCATGGAAATGCCGTCGGAGCAGCTGATGACGCGCATGCTGTCATCGCTCGGCACGGTGCATCTCGGTGCGCTTCGGAGCGGCCAGGTTTCCGACGACGACTGGGTGCGCATCAGCGCCGCCACGGCGCAGCTCTCCGAGGCCAAGATTTTCATCGACGAGACGCCGGGCCTCACGCCCACGGATTTGCGCGCGCGCGCGCGCCGGGTGAAGCGCGAGCATGGGCTCGATCTCGTGGTCGTGGACTACCTGCAGCTGATGCAGGTGCCGGGCACGAAGGAGAATCGTGCGACCGAGATCTCGGAGATCTCGCGCGGTCTCAAAGCGCTGGCGAAGGAGCTGCACATCCCGGTCATTGCGCTGTCGCAGCTCAATCGCGGCGTCGAGCAGCGCGAGAACAAGGTGCCGGTGATGTCGGACCTGCGAGAGTCGGGGGCGATCGAGCAGGACGCAGACATCATTCTGCTGATCTATCGCGAAGAGGTCTACGACAAGTCGACCACGAAGGTCGGCATGGCCGAGATCCACATCGCGAAGCACCGCAACGGCGAGATCGGCATGTTCAACCTGACGTTCCAGGGCAAGTTCTCGCGCTTCGCCAACTACGCTCCCGATTCCTACGCGGACGGCATCCTTCGGTGAGACGGCTGATTCGGGCTGTCATCGACACCCGCGCGCTGAGACACAACCTCGCCGCCGTGAGGGCGCGCGCCCCCGGCACACACGTCATGGCCGTGGTGAAGGCCAATGCGTATGGGCATGGCCTGGTGCCAACCGCGCTGGCCCTGGCTGAAGCGGATGCGTTTGCCGTAGCGCGTCTCGAAGAAGGGCTCGTCTTGCGGGCCGCGGGCGTTGCCGCGCCGATCCTCCTGCTGGAAGGCGTGTTTGCCAGCGAGCAACTGCTCGAAGCCGCACGCCACGGATTCGACATCGTCGTGCACGACCCCACACAGATCGATCTGCTGGGGCAGTTCTCCGGCGCGCATCGGTTCGTGGTGTGGCTGAAGATCGATACGGGCATGAACCGGCTCGGCTTCCGGCCAGCCGACTTTCCCGCTGCCCTGGCTCGAGTGCAGCGAATGGTTCCGGCGCCGCTCGAGATTCGCGTGCTGACGCACCTTGCGCGGGCGGACGACCGCGACGACTCCAGCATCCGCGAGCAGATCGCGAAGTTCGATTCCGCAATCGGCTCGCACGGTTTTCAGACGAGCATCGCCAACTCCGCAGGCGTGCTGGGTGGCGCCGGCATTCAGGCGGACTGGGTGCGCCCTGGGCTCGCGCTCTACGGCGTCTCGCCATTTGCGGACCAGAAGGGAGGCGATCTCGGGCTTCAGCCTGTGATGTCGCTCGAGAGCACGGTCATCGCGATTCGCCGCGTGCCGCAGGGCGAGACGGTGGGCTACGGCGGCACCTGGCGTGCCCCTCGCGATTCGACTATCGCGATCGTCGCCGCGGGCTATGGCGATGGCTTGCCGCGCAATCTGCCAAGCGACACGCCGGTGCTGGTTGGCGGCAGCCGCGCGACCATCGCCGGGCGTGTCTCGATGGACATGATCGCCGTGGACGTCTCAGCGCTGCCGTCCGTGCAGGTGGGCGATTCGGTGACCCTGTGGGGCGACGGTTTGCCGGTCGAGGAGATTGCCCGGCACGCCGGCACGATTCCCTATGAGCTGCTGTGCGCCGTCAGCCAGCGCGTGCCGCTCGAGCTGCGTTGATCACGACGCAACGCAATCACGCTGCGAATGACCCGGCGAGTGATCCGGGGTTGTGTGTTACACCCAGTGGCGGCGACAGCGTGGCCGCGCCTGGTGACTGGAAACGAAGTGGCTGCGGCTCAGGCCGCGAAAGTCACGCCTTCGGCGGCCGGAAACGAAGGTGATGTCTGCAAAAAGCGCCGCAGGCGACGTTTTGCCAATGAACTAGTTCCCTTCGAAGAACCCCATCTTCACGCCGGCCAGCTGGATGACGTCATTGTCGTTGAGCCTGGTGGCGGTCGCCCCGATGGGCGAGCCGTTCAGCATGGGGAAATCGCCTTCCTTGCCGCTGTCGACGTGCACGATGAAGTAGCCATCCGCGCGACGCGTGATGGCGGCGACCTGCACGCCAGGGCGCCCCAGTGTGGTGAGCGCCTTGTTGAGGTCGAGCTCGCGACCGGCGAACGCGCCCGAGAGCACTTGCAGCTTGGCCTTCTTGAGTGCAGTGGCATCCCCCAGCGCACGCCGCGCACCGGTGGCGGAAAGCCCGGCCGAGGCGTTTTCCGCAACGACGCTTGCCGAGCGGAGCTTGTCGACCGGCCGCGCAGACGGCTGGATCACCATCGTCTTCTCGAACTCGTCCTGCGCCTCGTCGTCCTCGACGAAACGAAGCTGGTGGTGGCCGACGGTCACCACATCGCCATGCTGGAGGGCATGCTTCTTGATCAGCTTGCCGTTGACGTACGTGCCGTTGGTGCTGTTCAGATCCTCGAGGAACGAATCGTTGAGGATGTTGATGATCAGCGAGTGATGGCCGCTGACCGCCGGGTTGTCGATGCGGATGTCATTGTCAGGGAGGCGCCCGATCGTGTAGCGCTCCTTGTTCATGTTGTATTCCGCCATCACCTGGCTATCCAGGCTCAAGACCAACCTTGCCATGTACGCCTCGCCTTAGCCGAACCAGCGGAAAATCTTGTCGAAGACACCCTTGTGGGCCGGGAAAGCATCCAGGACCTGGGCCATGACCGCCGAGACATTGTCCCGGCCTCCATTGTCATTCGCTAACTGAATCAATTGTTTAGCGACCGTATCCAGATTAGCACTAAAGGTGCTGATGGTTAAGTGAATGTCGTCGTCTTCCACCATGTCCGATAGCCCATCGGAGCACAGAACGTAGACGTCGCCCTTCTGGACCGCCGCTTCCTGCACTTCCACTTCAACGTTCGGCTCCACACCGAGCGCTCTTGTGACGTAGTTCTTGTTCGCGGCGCGCTGGGCCTCTTCGGCCGAATAGAAGCCGCGGTCCACGAGCTCCTGCAGGAGCGAGTGGTCCATCGTGACCTGCTCGAAGCGGTCGCTTCGCAGACGGTACATGCGCGAGTCGCCCACGTGGGCGATCGACACCCGGTTGTCGAAGAAGAGCGCCGCCACGATGGTGGTGCCCATCCCTTCGCACTGGGGCTGGGTACGCGCCGTCTGGTAGATGATCTTGTTGGCGCGGTGGATGGCATCCCGGAGGATGATGCTGGGGCGGGACATGCCCGACTCCCGGTCGAGCACCGTCAGGTCCTCCCGCTCCACCTGCTCGCGGATGAGGTTCAGCACCGTCTTCACGGCGATGCCGCTCGCCACCTCGCCCGCGTTGTATCCGCCCATGCCGTCGGCCAGCACGAGCAGGCCAATGTCGGCGTCGTGGGCGATGGTGTCCTCGTTGTGCTCGCGTACCTTGCCCGTGTCCGTGAGGCCGACACAGCGGATCTTTGCCCGCAGCGTCATCCGCGACCTCTGCGGCCGGGCGCGGTAAGAACTGTGAGCGAAGTCACACTTGCACGCGCGCACGCGCCCATCGGGCGGCGCTTACAGGCCACGAGTTGTGTAGATGCAGTCAGCACAAAGAGACCCCGGATTGCGCCCGCTCCCCACCCGATACGCGGAACGCTACGCTAGCATTGCCGCGCGACACGTCCGAGTGGCGATTCACAAACCGGCAATCGGTGGCGCAGGCAGCGCATCCTAGCCAAAGTGAGACGGAAGCGCATCGTTCAACTTTGAGACCTACGTACTTACAAAAGGCCGCATGGCACGTTCCAGCCCTGTCTTCATCTGCTCCGAGTGCGGCGGGGAAACGCTGAAGTGGCAGGGGCAGTGCCCGCACTGTCAGGCGTGGAATTCGCTGGAGCAGCGGGCCGCAGCGGCACGCACGGCAGGCGCCGTGCCGCGCAGCACGCCGCGTAACCTGGATCACGAGCTCGCGGCCACCGAAACCCGACTGGGCACCGGGCAGGATGAGCTCGATCGTGTTCTCGGTGGAGGCATCGTGCCGGGCTCGGTCACCTTGCTGGGTGGCGATCCGGGTATCGGCAAGTCCACGCTCCTGCTGCAGGTGGCCGCCCATGCAGCTGGCTCACGCAGCGTGCTCTATGCGAGCGGGGAAGAATCGGTTTCGCAGGTTGGCGCACGCGCAAGGCGGCTGGGCGTCACCGCGCCCGAGCTCGGGGTCGTCACGGAGACGGATCTCGACGCCATCCTTGCGCTCGCCACGGAAAGCAAGGCTGCGTTGCTGGTGGTGGACTCCATTCAGACCGTCTCGCTGGCGAGCATCACGACGAGCGCCGGTGCGGTGGGGCAGCTACGTGAATGCACGGCGGCGCTCGTCCGCTTCGCCAAGTCGACGGGGATGGCGGTCATGCTCATCGGTCACGTCACGAAGGAGGGCACCATTGCGGGCCCTCGCGTGCTCGAGCATCTAGTCGACACCGTGCTCTACTTCGAGAGCGAGGCGAGCAGCCGGTTTCGCATCGTGCGCGCGACGAAGAATCGCTTCGGCGCGGTCAACGAGCTCGGATTCTTCGCCATGACCGAAGGGGGGCTGCGGGAGATTCGCAATCCTTCGGCAATCTTTCTCGCCCGCGCACCGGAGCCCGCCGCGGGCAGCGTGGTCACCGTCACGCGTGAGGGCGGCCGTCCGCTCCTCATCGAGCTGCAGGCGCTGGTCGATCGAATGCGGTTCGGCGCGCCGAGGCGCATCGCGCAGGGGCTCGATGCGAATCGCGTGGCGATGCTGCTGGCCGTGCTCAATCGGCATGCGGGTGTATCACTTCAGGAGCACGACGTGTTCGTCAACGTCGTGGGCGGCATCCAGATCGGCGAGACCGCGTGGGATCTGCCTGTGATTCTCGCGCTCGCCTCCACGCTGAAAGACAAGGCCTTGTCGAACTCGCTGGTCGCGTTTGGCGAGATCGGCCTCACCGGCGAGGTGAGGCCGGTCGCCTACGGCGAGGAGCGCCTGAAGGAAGCGCAGAAGCAGGGGTTCAAGGTCGCGCTCGTGCCGCGCGAGAACGCGCCGCGCAAAGCACTCGACGGCCTCCAGGTGATCGCGGTCGCGCGCGTCGACGAGGCGCTGCGCGCGGCATTCGGCGCCTCCGATAGCGCTCCTGTCTTCTGACTGGGCCCGCGCACTACCCCGCGGATTGGTGCGCCTCATCGTCCGCCGATTTCGTCGTCTGCACGCGCACCGTGCGGATGGTGTTGTCGCCGGTCTGGAGCACTTCGAACTGGTAGTCGCCGACCCGTACGGTCGTCCCGGGCTCGGGAATGGTTTCCAGTTGTTCGAGCAGCAGGCCGTTGATGGTCTTCGGGCCATCGGTCGGCAGCTGCCACTGCAGGGCGCGGTTGAGCGCGCGGATGGTGGCGCTGGCGTTCACGATGTACGCGCCCGAGCGCTCCGGATGGATGTCCTTGTGCGTAACGGTGGCGGGGTCGCTCGTGAACTCGCCCACGATCTCCTCGAGGATGTCCTCGAGCGTCACGAGCCCTTCGATGTCGCCGTATTCGTTCACCACGAAAGCCAGGCGCCGGCGATTGCGCTGGAAGTTGGAGAGCTGCACGTTGAGGGGCGTGCCTTCGGGCACGAAGTAGGGCTCCCGTCCGCGTGCGATCTCGATGAGCCGTTCGCGAGTGAGCGTGCCGCGCGCAAGCTCCTGGGCCACGCGCTTCATGTGCAGGATGCCGATGAGATTGTCGAGCTCGGTGTCGTAGACGGGCAGGCGCGTGTGGGGCGTCTGGCGCAGCTGGTCCAGCAGGTCTTCCCAGTTCTCGTCCACGTCGATGGCCGCTATCTCGTTGCGGGGAATCATGATGTCGTTCACGGTGACGCTGCCGAGGTCGAGAATCGACAGCAGCATCTGGCGGTGGCGCGCCGGAATCATCGGCCCTGCTTCGGCCACCACGGTGCGCAGCTCCTCGCTGCTGAGCGTGTGCTCGTTTCGTGAGGAGCGCACCACGCCGAACAGCTTCAGGAACCCGTACGCCATCCTGTTCGTCACCCACAGCAGGGGGCGGGCTATGAGCACGAGCACCTTGTAGATGTAGGAAGAGCTGAGAGCTACCGGCTCCGGGTGAGTCGCGGCGTAGATCTTTGGTGCCAGCTCGCAGAACACGATCATGATGACGGTGAGACCGGCGCCCATCACCGGTACCGCATACGGATGGCCGGTGCGCGTGGCCAGCAGGGTGGCGACCGCAGAGGCGAACACGCTCGCCGCGGCGAGAATGACGAGGTTGGCGCCCAGCCAGTCGTCTGGCTTCTGAAGCAGCCGCTCCAGCGTTTTCGCCGTGCGCTCGCCACGCTGTGCCCGATGCCGGATCCGGTAGCGGTTCACCGAAAGCATCGCCACCTCGGTGCCCGAAGAGAACGCGATGACGACGAGCAGGAGCAACAGCGAGATGAGCAGGATCGTCGTCGGAGCTTCGTTCAAGGGCCTTGTCCTCGGTTGTTCCCAGCCCGCCGCGTTGCGCGGAGGGCATTCCCCAGGGCCCTAGCATAAGGGCCAGCCCGCTCCGCCCGCGAAAAGCACTCCGGCAAGTGGCTATGTAGAAGTGCCTCGAAGTGCGCGGGTCGCCCCCTATAATCGCCGCCCTTCACCACGAACACTTCCACCCCCAATGGCCCTGTTCGAAAACCTTACAGCCCGGCTCTCGCGCACCGTCGAAAGCCTCCGCGGCCGCGGCCGCATCACCGAGGACAACGTGGGCGAGGCCCTGCGCGAAGTGCGCATGGCCCTCCTCGAAGCGGACGTGGCGCTGCCGGTCATCAAGACCTTCATCGAGTCCGTGAAGACCAAGGCGCTGGGCGCGGAGGTGGCATCGAGCCTTACCCCGGGGCAGGTCTTCATCGGCATCCTCCACCGCGAGCTGGTCGAGCTCATGGGCGGGGCGCAGGGAGGGTTCGACCTGCGGGCGCAGCCACCCGTCGTCGTGCTGCTCGCCGGCCTTCAGGGCGCCGGCAAGACCACGACTGCGGCCAAGCTCGCCCGCTGGCTGATCGAGCGCCAGCGCAAGCGGGTGCTGCTCGTGAGCACGGACGTGCGCCGGCCAGCCGCCATCCTCCAGCTCGAGCGGCTGGCCGAGCAGGTAGGGGCGGAGTTCTGGCGTGCGGCGGATGGCGTGGCGCCCCCGGACATCGCGCGCGCCGCCTACGATCAGGCGAAGCGTGTCGTCGCCGACGTGCTCATCGTCGACACCGCGGGCCGCCTGCACGTGGACGAATCCCTCATGGCCGAGGTGCGGGACATCGACGCCGCCGTCCCGGCCGCGGAGCGGCTGTTCGTCGTCGATGCCATGGCCGGCCAGGACGCCGTGAATTCCGCCCGGGCCTTCGCCAGCGCCCTCGACCTCACCGGCGTGGTGCTGACCAAGGCGGACGGCGACGCCCGCGGCGGTGCAGCACTCTCGGTGCGCCAGATCACCGGCAAGCCCATCGTCTTCATGGGCATGGGGGAGAAGACCGAGGCGCTGGAGCCTTTCGACCCGGAGCGGATGGCCTCGCGCATCCTCGGAATGGGCGACGTCGTCAGCCTGGTGGAGCAGGTGCAGCGCCAGGTCGACGTGCAGGAGGCCGAGAAGCTCGCGAGGAAGGTCATCAAGGGCAAGGGCTTCGACATGGGCGACCTCAAGGCCCAGCTCGAGCAGCTCCAGCAGATGGGGGGCGTCAGCGCGCTGCTGGACAAGCTCCCCGCCGCGGCCACCCAGAAGGCGATGCCGGCCGGGCAGGGGGACAAGGAGATCCGCCGCCAGATCGCCATCATCAACTCCATGACCCGCAAGGAGCGCCGCGAACCGGCGATCATCGATGGCTCCCGCCGCCGGCGCATCGCCGCGGGGTCCGGGGTCCAGGTGCAGGACGTGAACCGCCTTCTCAAGCAGTTCATGGAGATGCAGCGGATGATGAAGAGCATGAAGGGCGGCAGGCTGAAGCGGATGCTGGGGGCTTTCCGGGGCGGCATGCCCCCGGGCTTTCCGCGTTAGCCGTTCCGCGCGGCCCCCTCGGCGGACATAAAATCGGTCGGCGGCTCTTCCGCCGAATCAATCGTTTGCGTAGAATCCGCGCTCTTTTTTGGGGGCCGGACACCCGAGCCCCGCAACCTTCAGGACAGCGAACACGATGGTCACTATTCGCCTCACCCGGCGCGGCACTACCAACACGCCCTTCTATCACGTCGTCGTTACCGACAGCCGCAAGCGGCAGGGCGGCAAGAGCCTCGAGCAGGTGGGTTTCTTCAACCCCGTCGCGCGCAAGGGCGACGCGAAACTGAAGCTCGATCTGCCGCGCATCGACTACTGGGTCGGCCAGGGCGCGCAGCAGTCCGACCGCGTGAAGAATCTCGTCAGCACCTATCGCAAACAGGCCACGGCCTGAGGTTGCGATAGGGGGGGGCGCCGCCGCGCGCCGGTGGCGACGGCAAGGTGTCTTCGAAGGAATGGCTGGAGTTGGGGCGCATTGGTGCCCCGTATGGCATCAAGGGCTGGGTTCACGTGCAGTCGTTCACGAGCCCGCCCGAGCGTTTGCTGAAGTACCGCGAATGGTCGCTGCAGGCGCGCGCATTCCCGGGCACGCAGCCCGCGGCTGATGCGTCCCGGGCCACGTCGTTCAAGGTGATGGAAGCGCGCTCGCAGGGCGCAGGCTTCGTCGCCCGGCTCGAAGGCATCGAAGACCGTGATCGGGCAGCCCGTCTGCAGGGCGCGATCATCCGGGTTGCGCGCAGCGCGCTGCCGAAGCTTCGCAAGCGCGAGTTCTACCAGGTCGATCTGGTCGGGCTCAGCGTCGCGAACCTGGAAGGTGCGCAGCTCGGCAGGGTCCTGCATTTCGTGCAGACGCCGGGCGGCGATGTGATGGTCGTCAGGGGCGAGGCGGGGCAGGAGCACTGGGTGCCGGCCACGCGGCAGCATCTGGCGAAAGTGGATTTGAGCGCGGGCCAGGTCGTCGTCGACTGGCCGGCGCAGCTCGAATAGGGGCCCTCATCGTGGCGGGAGCCGTGCGAGTCGAAGTCGTCACGCTCTTCCCCGAGATGGTGCAGGGCGCGCTGAAGTTCGGTGTGCTGGGCCGGGCCATCGAGCGGGGGCTGCTCACCGTCGGGCAGGAAGATCCGCGTGCCCACACGCAGGATGTTCACAAGACGGTGGACGACCGGCCTTATGGCGGCGGCCCGGGAATGGTGTTGAAGCCGGAGCCGATGCTCGCGGCCATTCGCGCAGCGCAGTCGCGCTTGCCCGCAGGATGTCCGCGCATCTGCCTTTCGGCGCAGGGCGAGGTGCTGAAGCAGGCCACCGTGCGCGAGCTCGCGGCGCTGCCGGGGTTCGTGCTCGTCGCCGGCCGGTACGAGGGGCTGGACGAGCGGGTGATCGAGCTCGGCATCGACCGGGAGCTCTCGATCGGAGACTACGTGCTCTCCGGAGGGGAGCTCGCCGCGCTCGTCCTGATCGATGCCGTGGCGAGGCTGCTGCCGGGCGCGCTCGGTGACGAGCGGTCGAGTGTGGAAGAGTCCTTCGCGGCCGGGCTGCTGGACTGGCCGCACTACACGCGGCCCGAGGTGTTCGAAGGTTTGCCGGTGCCGCCGGTGCTATTGTCCGGCCACCATGCCGACATCCGGCGCTGGCGGCTGAAAGAGGCCGTGGCGCGCACGTGGCAGCGCCGGCCGGATCTGATCGTGGAGCACGGGCTCGACGCCGAAGGCGCGAAGCTGTTGAACGAATTTCTCGCGGCGCGCGCGGCGCGCGGCGAAACGGACGACTGAGGTGACGAACATGACCAACATCATTCAAGAAATCGAAAAGGCGCGGATGACGCGCGAAGTGCCGGTGTTCAATCCCGGCGACACGGTCGTCGTGCAGGTGAAGGTGGTCGAAGGCGACCGCGAGCGCGTGCAGGCGTACGAGGGTGTGGTCATCGCGAAGAGCAATCGCGGCCTCAACTCTTCGTTCACCGTCCGCAAGATCTCGCACGGCGAGGGTGTGGAGCGCGTGTTCCAGACCTACAGCCCCGCCATCAGCGAGATCTCGGTGAAGCGTCGCGGCAACGTCCGCCGCGCGAAGCTTTACTACCTGCGCGATCTTTCCGGCAAAGCGGCGCGCATCGAAGAGAAGATCTGATGCGCGCCCGGCACGCTGCGGGGCGCAATCGTCGTCTGAGCCCAGGCCTGAAGGCAGGGTTGGGAACGGTGCTGGCGCTCGCGGCGTGCTCCGCGTTCGCGGCGCCCTCGCTGGAGGGCGTGAAGCTCCCGCCGGGCTTCCAGATCGAAGTGTGGACCGACAAGGTGCCGCTCGCGCGCCAGATGGCGTTCGGGCCGCAGGGCACCGTGTTCGTGGGCTCGATGCGCTTCGGCGCCGCGCCGGCCGACAAGGTCTACGCCGTCCGCACGGTCAATGGCAAGGCCGTGGTCACGACGCTGCTCTCGGGCCTCAACAATCCGAACGGCGTCGCCGTGCGCAACGGCAGCCTTTATGTTGCAGAGGTCAACCGCATCACGCGGTATGACGACATCGAATCCAGTGTCGGCAAGACGCTGAAGGGCGTCGAGATCGCGAAGCTGCCGCCCGAGCAGCATCACGGCTGGCGGTACATCGATTTCGGTCCGGACGGCAAGCTCTACGTCGCCATCGGCGCACCCTGCAACGTCTGCGACAAGGACAAGGACGGCTACGCCCAGATCATCCGCATGAACGCGGACGGCACCGGTCGCGAGACCGTGGCGCGCGGCGTGCGCAACTCCGTGGGCTTCGCGTGGCAGCCGCAAACGAACAAGCTCTGGTTCACGGACAATGGTCGTGACCTCATGGGCGACAACGTGCCGGACTGCGAGTTCAACCGTCTCGACAAGGTCGGCCAGCATTTCGGCTTCCCGTTCTGCCATGCAGGCGATGTCGTCGATCCCGAGCTCGGCAAGCTCGGCAGCTGTGCACAGGCCACTGCGCCCGCGCAGAAGCTCGGCCCGCACGTGGCGCCGCTCGCCGTGCGCTTCTACACCGGTAGCCAGTTTCCCGCCGCGTACCGGAATGTCGCGTTCATTGCGCAGCACGGCTCCTGGAATCGCAGTCAGCCGATCGGCTACCGCATCATGCAGGTTGAGCTGGATGGCGATAAGGTGACGGCCTACGAGCCCTTCCTCACCGGCTGGCTCAAGCCTGACGGCAAGGTGACGGGGCGGCCCGTGGACCTGCAGGTGTTGCAGGATGGCTCCATGCTGGTCTCCGACGATCAGGAAGGCGCCATCTACAGGATCTCGTTCAAGCAGTAGGCCCCATCGGGGCGAAGGTTCGCGTCATGCGCGCCATCGGCGCTGTTTTTCTCGCGATTGGACGCGGCCTCGACTGGGTGCGCAGGTTCCTGCACCTGATCCTGCTGCTCCTCATCTTCGGCTTCATCATCGGCGCGCTGCGCGTGTCGATCCCCGCGGTGCCGGCGAAAGCGGCGCTCGTGGTCGCACCCGAAGGCGAAATCGTCGATCAGCTCTCGGGCGATCCCATCCAGCGCGCCATCGATCAGGCGAGCGGCAACGCGCGCTCCGAGACCCTGCTCTGGGATCTGGCGGACGCCGTGCGCGCAGCCGCGAAGGACAGGCGCATTCCCGTGCTGGTGCTCGACCTCGAGTACTTCACGGGCGCAGGCCAGCCCACGCTCGAAGAGCTGGCGGCGGCGATCGGGGATTTCCGCAAGGCCGGGAAGAAGGTCATCGCCTACGGCACCGCCTACGAGCAGGCGCAGTACTACCTCGCTGCGCAGGCCGATGAGGTGTACGTCGATCCGCTCGGCATGGTGCTCATCGAGGGATACGCGTCGTACCACTGGTTCGGGAAGGAGCTCTTCGACAGGGTGGGCGTGAACTTCAACGTCTTCCGCGTGGGACAGTACAAGAGCGCCGTCGAGCCCTACATACGCACGGACATGTCGCCGGAAGCGAAAGAGGAATCCCTGGTCTATCTCAGCTCGCTCTGGTCGACCTACCAGGAGGCGATGACGAAGGCACGTGACCTCGAGGCTGGCGCGATCTCGAGCTACGTGAACAACTTCGCGGACCAGGTGAGCGGGCTTCAGGGTCACGCTGCCGAAGTCGCGCTGAAGGCCGGTCTCGTCACCGGCATCAAGTCGCGGCTCGAAGTCGAGCAGCACGTGACGAAGCTCGTCGGCGAGGACAAGGACACCGGCTCGTTCCAGTCGGTGTCGGCGCAGGATTACGCGCGCGTCGTGCGTGCGGAAAAGAGGCTTACGCCGGATGGCACGCCGAAGATCGGCGTGGTGGTGGCCGCGGGTGAAATTCTCGACGGCGATCAGCCCCCCGGCACCGTGGGTGGCACTTCCACCGCGCGGCTCATTCGTGAAGCGCGCATGGATGACAACGTGAAGGCGGTGGTGCTGCGCGTCGATAGCCCCGGCGGCAGCATGCTGGCGGCGGAGGAGATCTATCGCGAGATCGTGGCGCTGAAGGCGGCCGGCAAGCCGGTGGTCGTGTCGATGGGTGACCTCGCTGCCTCGGGCGGGTACTACATCGCGGCGCCGGCGGACGAGATCTGGGCGAGCCCGGCGACCATCACGGGTTCCATTGGCATCTTCGCCGTGATCCCGACCATCGAGAGGACGCTGGAGAAAGTGAACGTGGGCGTCGATGGCGTCGGCACCACGCCGCTGTCCGGGCAGCTTCGCCTCGATCGGCCGCTGGGGGATGCGGCGAAGAAGGTGATCCAGGCGACCATCGAGCGCGGCTACGACGAGTTCCTCGGGCGGGTTTCCGCAGGCCGCAAGAAATCGCGCGAGGAAGTGGACTCCATCGCCCAGGGGCGCGTGTGGTCAGGCGTGGATGCGGAGCGCATCGGGCTCGTGGACCAGCTCGGCTCCTTCGAGGACGCCGTGAAGGCCGCCGCGAAGCGCGCGAAGCTCGCGACCTACGAAGTGGACTTCCTGCACCCGAAACTCTCCTGGGCGCAGGAGCTGGCGTTGCAGGTGCGCGTGAAGGCGGTGGGCGCGGTGTTCCAGATGGACGACCGCACGCGTCGGCTGGCGCAGCTCGCTGCGAAGCTGGACCCGATTCAGCGCGAAGTGGAGCGCATCAGCCGCATGTCCGCGCCCAATCGGCTCTACGCGCACTGCTTCTGCAACGTTCGCTGAGCAGCGCCTGCGCCGGGTGCGCGTCGGCCGTCAGAGGGTCGACCAGTCGAGGATCACCTTGCCGGATTTACCGGAGCCCATCGTCTGGAAGCCCTGGTCGAACTCCTGCACGGGGAAGTGGTGCGTGATGATCGGGTCGATGTTCAGCCCGCTCTGCAGCAGGCTCGCCATTTTGTACCACGTCTCGAACATTTCGCGGCCGTAGATCCCCTTGAGCGTCAGGCCCTTGAAGATCACCTGATTCCAGTCGATGGCGGTCTCCTCCGGCGGGATGCCGAGGAGGGCGACGCTGCCGCCGTGATGCATGGTGCGGATGAGCTCGCGGAGCGCCTGGGGGTTGCCGGACATTTCGAGGCCGACGTCGAAGCCTTCCTGCATGCCGAGTCCCTTCATCGTGTCGTCGAGCGATTCGCGTGACACGTTGATGGCGCGCGTGGCGCCGAGCTTGCGCGCAAGATCGAGGCGGTAATCGTTCACGTCCGTGATGACGACGTGCCGCGCACCGACGAAGCGCGCGAGGGCCACCGCCATGATGCCGATGGGGCCGGCGCCGGTGATGAGCACGTCCTCGCCCACCATGTTGAAGGAGAGGGCGGTGTGCGTGGCGTTGCCGAACGGGTCGAGGATGGAGGCGATGTCGTCGCGGATGGAGTCCGGAAGCCTGAAGGCGTTCACGGCCGGTATCGAGAGATATTGCGCGAATGCGCCGGGGCGGTTCACGCCCACGCCGACCGTGTTGATGCAGAGGTGTCGCCGCCCGGCGCGGCAGTTGCGGCAGTACCCGCAGGTGATGTGGCCTTCCCCCGAAACGCGGTCGCCCACGTTGAGGCCGCGCACTTCGCTGCCCACTTCGACCACACGCCCGCAATACTCGTGGCCGACGGCCATGGGCACCGGGATGGTCTTCTGCGCCCAGGCATCCCACTTGTAGATGTGCATGTCGGTGCCGCAGATGGCGGTTCTGGAGATCTCGATGAGCACGTCGTTCGGCCCGACCTGGGGCTCGGGGACGTCCATCATCCAGATGCCCGGAGCGGCTTCTTTCTTGACCAGAGCCTTCATTCGCGGCCCGCCTTCAGGTTCGGAAGGACGCCGAGCTCCCGGCCTGCGGTCGTGAATGCCTCGAGGGCACGGTCGAGCTGCGTGCGGGTGAGCGCGGCGGACATCTGTGTGCGGATGCGGGCCTGGCCCTTCGGGACGACCGGGAACGAGAACCCGATGACGTAGACGCCGAGCTCGAGGAGCCTGTTCGCCATGCGCGAGGCCAGGGCGGCGTCCCCGAGCATGACCGGGATGATCGGATGCTCCCCCGGCTTCAGGTCGAAGCCGGCCTGCTCGAGGCCGGCACGGAAATACCTGGCGTTCTCGAACAGCTTCTCCCGCAGCTCCGGCAAGGATTCGAGCACATCGAGCACGCGCAGGCTCACCGCCGCGACCACGGGCGGAATGCTGTTCGAGAACAGATAGGGACGCGAGCGCTGGCGAAGCCATTCGATGACCGGTTTGCGTGCGGAAATGTAGCCGCCGCTGCCGCCGCCGAGTGCCTTCCCGAACGTGCCCGTAAGGATGTCCACGCGATCCATGACGCCGCAGTGCTCGTGGGTGCCGCGCCCGCGGGCGCCCATGAAGCCGGTGGCGTGCGAGTCATCCACCATGACCAGCGCGTCGTACTTCTCCGCGAGATCGCAGATGCCGCGCAGGTTTGCGATGAAGCCGTCCATGGAGAACACGCCGTCCGTGGCGATAAGACGCGTGCGCGCGCCGGAGGCCTGCTTCAGACAGTTTTCCAGCTCGCCGAGATCGCTGTTCGCGTAGCGCAGCCGCTGCGCTTTGCAGAGCCGGATGCCGTCGATGATGCTCGCGTGGTTGAGCGCATCCGAGATCACGGCGTCCTGCTCGCCGAGCAGGGTCTCGAAGAGGCCGCCGTTCGCATCGAAGCAGGACGAATAGAGAATGGTGTCTTCCTTGCCGAGGAAGGCGCTCACTTTCTCTTCGAGCTGCTTGTGCACGCTCTGGGTTCCGCAGATGAAGCGCACGGACGCCATGCCGTACCCGTACCGGTCCAGGGCGCGGTGCGCCGCTTCGCGCACGGCGGGGTGGTTGGCGAGCCCGAGGTAGTTGTTGGCGCAGAGATTGACGACCTCGCGCTCGCCGGTGCGGACGACGCCGCCCTGGGGGCTGGCGAGCACGCGCTCGCTCTTGTACAGCCCCTGTTCGCGCAAGGCGGCGAGATCCTCGCCGAGCCGATCCAGGAATGGAGAGTTCATCGTTGAATTATACTCGCGCCGCACCGCCAGAGAATGCTACCGGGGAGTCAATTTGAGCGCCGTCGACAGCAGGGCCACCCGCCTCTTCATCGTGCTCTCCGGTTTCTTTCTCACCAACGCCCTCATCGCGGAGTTCGTCGGCGTCAAGATCTTCTCGCTCGAGGCCACGCTTGGTGCGCCGCCCTTCCACTGGAACCTGCTGGGCATCGAGGGGACGCTCACCTTCACCGCCGGGGTGCTGCTGTGGCCGTTCGTGTTCATCCTCACCGACACGATCAACGAGTACTTCGGAGTGCGAGGCGTGCGCTTCATCTCCTGGGTCGCCGTGGTATTCATCGCCTACGCCTTCCTGGCTGCTTATGTCGCCATCGGCGTGGCGCCGGCGGATTTCTGGGTGAGCTCCAACGCCACGCTCGGCGTGCCGGACGTGCAACGCGCCTATGCCGTCATCTTCGGTCAGGGCATGTGGACCATCGTCGGGTCCATCATCGCGTTCCTGATCGGGCAACTCGTCGATGTCGTAATTTTCCATCGCATCCGTCGGGCCACCGGCGAGAAGTACGTCTGGCTGCGCGCCACCGCCTCCACGGCGGTGTCTCAGATACTTGACAGTTTCGTCGTGCTCTACATCGCCTTCGTCATCGGGCCGCAGAAGTGGCCGGTGTCGCAGTTCCTCGCGGTCGGCACGGTGAACTACCTTTACAAGATGGCGGCTGCCATCGCGCTGATCCCGCTGCTCTATTTCATGCGCCGGCTCATCGAGCGTTATCTCGGGGCGGCTGAGGCACATGCTCTGCGGCAGCATGCCGCCCACTGAGCGACGTACACTACGCACCCTATGAATTCACACACATCCAAAGCCGCGCGCTTCGTCGTCGCGGAAGATGCTGCGCTCGACTCACCGGTCGGTGCGGCAATCAACGGTCTGTACCTGGCGCCGGAAGAAAGCGTGGTCCGCGATCTCGCGGATCTTGCGCGTCTCGCGCCGGAGCGGCGCGAAGCCGTGCAGCGTCGGGCGCTCGCACTCGTGAACGCGGTTCGCGGAGCAAAGGCGAGCGGCAGCAGTCTCGACGCGTTCCTTCGCGAGTATCACCTGGCTTCACGTGAGGGCGTGATCCTCATGTGCCTCGCCGAAGCGCTGCTGCGTATCCCGGACGCGGAAACGGCCGATCGACTCATCGCAGACAAGATTCCTTCCGGCGACTGGGAGGACCACCTGGGTGACAGCCAGTCGCTGCTCGTCAACGCTTCCACCTGGGGGCTCATGCTCACCGGGCGCATCGTCGACGTGGATCGCGCGGAAGTCGGCGCCGTGCGCTCCTGGTTCGGGCGGCTGACCAGCCGCCTCGGCGAGCCGGTGGCGCGTTCCGCGCTCCGGCAGGCCATGCGCATCCTCGGTCATCAGTTCGTCATGGGCCGCGATATCGGTGAGGCGCTGGATCGAGCCGGCGGCACGAAGGAGCGCGCCTACCGGTATTCGTTCGACATGCTCGGCGAATCCGCCCTGACGGCGCAGGACGCGGAGCGCTACTTCGAGAAGTATCGCGCAGCCATCGTGGCGGTAGGACGCAGTCCCGGTCCGAGCGCGGACATCACCGCACGCCACAGCATTTCCGTGAAGCTCTCCGCGCTTCATCCCCGCTACGAGCTGGCGCAGAAAGAGCGCGTGATGAGCGAGCTCGCGCCGCGCCTGCATGCGCTCGTGACGCTTGCCCGCGATTCCGGCATCGGGCTGACCGTGGATGCGGAGGAAGCGGAGCGGCTCGAGCTGTCCCTGCTGCTCATCGATTCGGTGCTCTCGAGCGACGCGCTGAATGGCTATGCGGGCTTCGGGCTCGCGGTGCAGGCGTACCAGCGGCGAGCGTACAAGGTGCTGGAATGGCTGGCTCGCCGGTCGCGCGCGCTCAGGCGGCGCATCACCGTGCGGCTGGTGAAGGGCGCTTACTGGGATAGTGAGATCAAACGCGCCCAGGAACGCGGGCTGCAGAGCTACCCGGTGTTCACGCGCAAGCCGAGCACGGATGTGTCCTATCTCGCGTGTGCGCGGCTCCTGGCGAGCGCCAGGGATGTCATCTATCCCCAGTTCGCCACCCACAATGCGCAAACCGTCGCGTACGTGGCGGAGGTGTTCGAGAACGAGGCCGGGTCGTTCGAGTACCAGCGCCTGCATGGGATGGGCGAAGAGCTGTACTCACAAGTCATCAGCCCGGAGCAGGGCGGACACGCGTGCCGCGTCTATGCGCCCGTCGGCCCGCACGAGGATCTGTTGCCCTACCTCGTGCGACGGCTGCTCGAGAACGGCGCCAATACCTCTTTCGTGAATCGCATCGTGGATGCGCGCCTCCCTCCGGAAGCGGTCGTCACGGACCCGGTCGCGCAGGTCGACGCGTACACCGAAGTGGCGCATCCGCGCATCGTCGCGCCACTGAAGCTCTACGGGCACGATCGCGCCAATTCGCGCGGTGTGAATTTCGCAGATGGCGCGGAGCTCCACGCGATCAAGCGTGAGTGCGAGGCGGCGTCCGCGCACGTCTGGCAGGCGACGGCTCTCATCGACGGGAAGGCGGGTAGCGGCGAGACGCTTCGCGTGGTGAATCCATCGGACGAGTCGCAAGTCATCGGCACCATCGCCCAGGCGTCAGCTGAAGATGCACAACGCGCCGTTGCGAGCGCCCACGCGGCGCAGCCAGGCTGGGATGCATTGTCCGCGGACAGGAGGGCGGACATCCTGCTGAGCGCGGCTGATGCGTTCGAAGCGAATCGGGCAGAGTTTCTCGCGCGCTGCACGCTGGAGGCGGGCAAGACACTCATGGATGGAGTGGCCGAGGTGCGTGAAGCGGTGGATTTCCTCCGCTACTACGCCTTGCAGGCCCGCGCGGAGTTCGGGGGCGAGAAAGTGCTGGTGGGGCCGACGGGCGAGCGCAATTCACTTCGGCTGCGCGGCCGCGGAGTTTTTGCCTGCATCAGTCCCTGGAATTTTCCGCTTGCGATTTTTGCCGGCCAGGTGGCGGCTGCCCTCGCGGCCGGTAACGCGGTAGTGGCCAAGCCAGCGGAGCAAACGCCGCTGACCGCTGCGCTTGCGGTGCAGTTACTTCACGCCGCCGGTGTGCCGCCACAGGTGTTGCAGTTCCTGCCGGGCGACGGCGGCACCATCGGCGCGGCGCTCACGCGAGATCCACGAATCGCAGGCGTCGCCTTCACGGGCTCCACGGACACGGCTCGGCTCATCGAGCGCAGCCTTGCCGCGCGGAACAGCAGCATCGCTACGCTGATTGCGGAGACGGGCGGATTGAACGCCATGATCGTGGACAGCTCCGCGCTACCCGAACAGGTGGTGCTCGACGCGGTGGCCTCGGGCTTCAACAGTGCAGGCCAGCGTTGCTCGGCGCTTCGTGTGCTGCTCCTCCAGCAGGAGATCGCACCTCGCGTGCTGGAGCTGCTGGCGGGCTACATGGACGAGCTGCGCATTGGCGACCCGGCGTTGTTGTCGACGGACGTCGGCCCGGTGATCGACCGCGACGCCCTGAACATGCTCGAGCAACATGCATCTCAGGTCACGGCGGGAAGCGCCTGGCACCATCGAGTGAAGTTGCCGGAGAGCGCGCGGGGCGGGCGTTTCTTTGCGCCGCTGGCCGTGGAGATGGCGGGCCTGCAATCCCTTGAACGGGAGATCTTCGGTCCCATCGTGCACGTGGTGCGTTTTCGTGCAGCGGAGCTCGATAGCGTAGTGGATGCGGTGAACGCCATGGGCTACGGTCTGACGCTGGGCGTGCACACGCGGATCGACGCGGTGGCACAGCGCATAGCCAGTCGTGCTCGCGTCGGCAATGTGTATGTGAACCGGAACATGATCGGCGCCGTGGTGGGCGTGCAGCCCTTCGGGGGCACCGGGCTCTCGGGCACGGGTCCCAAGGCGGGCGGTCCGCACTACCTGCATCGGTTCGGCACGGAGCAGACGGTCACCATCAATACGGCGGCGGTTGGCGGCAACGCGAGCCTTCTGTCACTGGCTGGAGACTGAAGACGCGCCAGCCAGGCGCGCGCATCGGCGGCACGCCGCCGGAGTGAGTTCGCAGACATCATGACACTCAGTGTTTTTGACATCTTCAAGGTCGGTATCGGCCCTTCCAGCTCGCACACGATGGGCCCGATGCGCGCCGCGCGCGAGTTCGCGTCCGGCCTGAAGCGGGATGGGCTCCTGGCACAGACGCAGGAAGTCGTCGCGCGGCTCTATGGCTCGCTGGCCCTGACGGGCGCGGGGCATGGCACCGATCGCGCGATCGTGATGGGTCTCGAAGGCGCGGAGCCGGAAACGGTGGACCCGGATGCCTTCGAGCCCACGTTGAACCGGGTCCGCAGCACCGGCCGCCTGAACCTGCTCGGCGAGCACGAGACCTCGTTCGACGAGCCCATGCAGATGCTCTTCCTGCGCTCCGAGCGCCTGCCGGAGCATTCGAACGGCATGCGCTTCAGCGCGCTCGGTGCAGATCGGAAGATCCTGCGCGAGGAAATCTACTACTCGATCGGTGGCGGCTTCATCACGCGCGAAGGCGAGACCGAGGCGCAGGCCGCGGTGCATTCGACACCGCCATACCCCTTCAACTCCGGCGATGAGCTGCTTGCGCTCTGCCGCACCCATGGCCTCGAGCTCTTCGAGCTCGTGATGGCGAACGAGCGCACCTGGCGTCCGGAAGCGGAGATTCGTGCGGGTCTGCTGCGTATCTGGAGCGTGATGCAGGCCTGCGTGGAACGTGGTTTCCGCCAGACGGGGGTGTTGCCCGGCGTTCTCAAGGTGCGTCGGCGCGCACCCAAACTGCATCGCGTGCTCACCGAGAGCCGCAACCCGAATCCGATGGATGTGATGGACTGGGTGAACGCCTGGGCGCTCGCAGTCAACGAAGAGAATGCCGCTGGTGGGCGGGTCGTCACGGCGCCGACGAACGGCGCCGCAGGCATCGTTCCGGCCGTGCTGCACTACTACCGCCGCTTCGAAGCGGGCGCGAACGACGAAGGCGTCATTCGATTCCTGCTCGTCGCCGGCGCCATGGGGATGCTCTACAAGAAAAATGCCTCGATCTCGGGCGCCGAAATGGGCTGCCAGGGCGAGGTGGGCGTTGCATGCTCCATGGCCGCCGCCGGGCTCGTCGCCGCGCTCCACGGCACGAATGAGCAGGTGGAGAACGCAGCCGAGATCGGCATGGAGCACAACCTAGGTCTCACTTGCGATCCGGTGGCAGGGCTCGTCCAGATCCCGTGCATCGAGCGCAACGCCATGGGCTCTGTGAAGGCGATCAATGCCGCGCGCCTTGCGATGCGGGGCGACGGCACCCACAAGGTGTCTCTCGACCAGGTGATCGCAGCCATGCGCCAGACGGGCGCCGACATGTCCGTCATCTACAAGGAGACTTCGCAGGGCGGCCTCGCGGTCAACGTCCCGGAGTGTTGACGAAGTCATCGGCCTGCGAGCGTGGGCCAGGTGAATGCGGATTTCAGCAGCGGTTGCCCGCCGCGCCGGCAGTCGGCTTCAGCTGAATTGCCGGAGCAGTTTCGGCGGCACCTGGTACTGAACCGCCCGCAGGGCGGGGGCATGGACGTTCGCCCACGTGCGCGCACTGAAGGTGAACGTGCAGGCAGAGCCGGTTGGCATGTCGACGAACGAAATCTCCGAAGGCGCGAGCATCCGCGCGAGCTCGGAAAGGCCGGGGTTGTGGCCGACGATGGCGAGGTGCTGAACCTTCGATCCCGCAGAGTGCACCGCCGACAGGATGTCCTCGGCGCGCGCCAGGTAGAGGCTCTCCGCGAATTTCAGGCGGCGTTTGTTGATGCCGAGCGCGCGGGCCAGGGTTTCCGCAGTCTGCTGCGCGCGTCGCGCGGAGCTGGCGAGGAGCCTTTCCGGAACCACCTGGTGCTCGAGCAGAAGCCTGCCGAGCGCCTCCGCCTCACTCTGGCCCCGCCTGCTGAGAGGCCGATCGAAATCGGCCACGCCCGCATCTTTCGAATCCGCGTTGCCGTGACGAATGAGCGTCAGCCGCTTCACTCCGGCCGCTCCACGAGCACCCGTCCTTTCTCGACGCGCACGTTGAACGTGCGGATGGGCTCGTAGGCCGGTGGCGTGAGTGCCTCGCCCGTGCGCAGGTCGAAATGCGCGCCGTGGCGGGGGCAGATGATCTGGCAGGCCTCGACCTCCGCGCCGGAAAGGCTCTCGCCGTCGTGGGTGCAGCGGTCCTCCACGGCGAAGAAGTCGGTTCCACACCGGACGACCACGACGGGATAGCCGTCCACCTCGCCGGAAAGCGGCTCCGTCTCGCTGACGGCGTCAGCGGCACCCAGGTCGACCCACTCGCTCATGGCGTTCAGAACATCCCGGTCTGAAGCCGCGCTGCCTCAGACATCATCGACTGGTTCCACGGCGGGTCGAACACCAGGGCCACGTCCGCAACCCGCACGGTGGGGATGCGCTCGATTTTATCCTTCACGTCGGCGACGAGCACTTCTCCCATGCCGCAACCGGGGGCGGTGAGCGTCATTTTCACGCTGACCGTGCGCGTGCCGTCGTCGTTTGGCAGCACATCGCACTCGTAGACGAGGCCCAAGTCCACGATGTTGATCGGAATCTCGGGGTCGTAGCAGGTGCGCATCTGGTCCCAGGCGAGCTGCCGGACGTCCTCGTCCGTGGCGTTGGCGGGCAGCTCCGGCGGCTTGACGACTTCCTTGCCGATGGCGTCGGCGTCCTCCCCGGCGATGCGGAAGAGGTTGCCCTCGAGGTACACCGTGAAGCTTCCACCGAGGGCCTGTGTGATATAGCCCGCCTGGCCCGTGCGCAGCGTGACCTCCGCGCCCGCCGGCACGACGATCGCCGTGACGTCGCGGTTCACGACAAAGGGCTCGTTCTCGTAGGACCTCAAGGCCTTACTCCGTCGAAATGGTGACCGGCGCGACCGGGTCGCTCTGTTCCAGGGCGGCGTTCAGCGTGTGCCAGCACAGGCTCGCGCACTTGACCCGGGCCGGGAACTCGCGGACGCCGGAGAGGGCCGCGAGCTTGCCGAGCTCCGGCGAAGGTGACGCGTCCTGCTCGGTGAGGAGGCTGTGGATCTTGCCGAACAGCGCACCGATGGCGGCGCGGTCCTTGCCCTTGATGGCTTCCGTCATCAGGGACGCGGACGCCGTGGAGATCGCGCAGCCCTTGCCTTCGAAGCGCACGTCCTCGACGCGGTCCCCCTTCATGCGCAGCCACAGCGTGAGGCGGTCGCCGCACAGCGGGTTGTAACCCTCCGCGCGCGCATCGGGATTCTCGATCTGGCCGAAGTTGCGGGGTGTGCGGTTGTGATCGAGGATCACGTCGCGATACAGATCCTTCAGCTCCATCAGCCAAACACCTCGCGCACTTTCTGGAGCGCCGCGGTGAGCTTCGCGACTTCCTCCACCGTGTTGTAGCAGGCGAACGAGGCGCGGGCCGTGGCCGGCACCTCGAAGAAATCCATTACCGGCATCGCGCAGTGGTGCCCGGTGCGGATGGCGACGCCTTCCGCATCGAGCACCGTGCCGATGTCGTGCGGATGGATGCCCTCCATCGTGAAAGAGATCACCGCGGCTTTGTGGGCCGCAGTGCCGACGAGGGTGAGACCCGGAATGCGCGTGAGCTCCGCCGTTGCGTGCTCGAGCAGCCCCTGCTCGTGCGCTGCGATCGCATCGAGGCCGAGCGCGTCGACGTAGTCCATCGCGGCCGCAAGGCCCACTGCACCCGACATGTTCGGCGTGCCTGCTTCGAACTTCCACGGAAGATCGTTGAAGGTGCTGCGCTCGAACGTGACGGAACGGATCATGTCTCCGCCACCCTGCCACGGTGGCATGTCCTGCAGGATCGACTCCCGCGCATACAGCACGCCGATGCCAGTGGGGCCGTAGAGCTTGTGACTGGAGAACACGTAGAAATCCGTGTCCAGGGCGCGCACATCCACCTTCTCGTGGGGAACGGCCTGCGCGCCGTCCAGCAGCACGACGGCGCCGTGCGCGTGTGCAGCCTCGATGATGCGCTTCACGGGCAGGATGGTCCCGAGTGCATTGGAAACGTGCGCGACCGCGACGAGCTTCGTCCGCGGCGACAGGAACTCGACGAAGCGGTCAAAGATCAGCTCGCCCCGCCGGTCGATGGGCGCGACTTTCAGCGTGCAACCCGTCTGCTCACAGACGAACTGCCATGGCACGATGTTCGCGTGGTGCTCCAGCGCGGTGATGAGAATCTCATCGCCTTTGCCGAACCGCGCGCGCGCGTAGGACTGTGCGACCAGATTCACGCCTTCGGTGGTACCACGGGTGAAGATGATCTCTTTCGTCGAGCGCGCATGGATGAAACGGCGGACGCGATCGCGTGCCCCTTCGAAGGCCTCGGTGGCCTCCTGGCTCAATGCATGCACGCCACGATGCACGTTGGCATGGGAGTGGGTCTCGTACTGGTCCACGGCCTGGATGACCTGGCGCGGCCGCTGCGAAGAGGCGGCGCTGTCGAGATACACGAGCGGCCTGCCATTCACGGAGCGGGACAGGATCGGGAAATCCTGCCGGATGCGCGCCACGTCGTAGGGGCGCGCCGTCGTTGCCTGCAGAACGGTTGCTGCCATCAGAGAAGCTCCTTCAGGGCGGCCGTGTCCTTCATCTGGCCGGCGAGGCTCGACTCGATGTGCTTGCGCAGCTCCGGAACCGCGATGCGCGCCACGACATCCTCGAGGAACGCCCACTTGAGCAGTTGCTGCGCCGTCGCGGGCTCGATGCCGCGCGAGAGCAGGTAGAAGAGCATGTTGTCGTCGAGCTTGCCGGCCGTGGCGCCGTGATTGCAGCGCACGTCGTCCGTGTAGATCTCGAGCTGCGGGCGCACGTCGATCTCCGCCTGCGGACCGGCCAGCAGGCCGCGCAGCGACTGGCGGGAGTCCGTGCCGCGCGCCCCGTCACGAACGACGACCTTGCTGTTGAAGGCCACACGCGCGCGACCGGCGGCGATACCGCGAACACTGTGCTCCGATTTCGTGTTCGCGGCGATGTGCTCGACCTCCGCGAAACCATCGTGCACCTGCTGCTGATCCGCAAGCGAGACGACGTAGAGGGCATGCTCCGCGCGCTCGCCAACGAGTTGCACGTGGAATGTGGAGCGTGCGGAGGCGGCGCCCAGGCTCACGGAATGCACTGTGTAGCGGGCGTCTTTCTCCACGCGGGCGATCACCGTGTCGATCCACGTGGCGCGCGCGCCGGCCTGCTGCAGACGGTAGTGATCAACCTGCGCGCCTGCGCCGATGTCGACTTGCACGAGGCCGTTCACGAAGTTCGCATCATCACGCGCGCTGACATGCCGCTCGATGAGCCCGACGCGCGCGTTCGCCTCGACGTTCAGCTCGAGCCGGGGGTACGACGCGGCGTTCTGGGCGGCCTGCGTGGCGACGAAGAGAATCTCGACACAGACCGTGCAATCCACGCCGCGCGGCGCATGCAGCACGGCGCCGTCCACGGCGAACACGTCATTCAAGAGCGCAAAGCGCTCGTCGGCGTGATGGATCTTCGGGGCTGCGTCTGGCGGCTGGTGGGCGTGTGCCCCGGTCGATGAGCCGGCGGCGATGCCCGAAGGCGCGCCGTTCCGCAGCGACGTGACGGAAACACCAGGCGGACTGCCCGGGGCGGAAAGCTCCGGGGCCATCACGCCATCGACGAAGACGTAGCGGGCATATCCGGCGATGGGTGGAGGAAGCTCGCCAGCGTCGAGCTCCACGCGAGCGGCGGGCGAGGGCGGCGCGAATCGCACCTTCTCGACCGGCCGGAGGTTTGCGTACTTCCAGTTGTCGTCGCGCGTGGTGGGCAGGCCGGCGGCGTTCAGCGCCTCGAGTGCGTTCTGGCGCCGCACGGCGGGGACCACCGCCCCGGGCAGCAGCCCACTCATGGCAGCGTGCTCCTGCACGATTCGTTCGGAGAGAGCGGCGTTCATGTCTTTGCTCAAGCCGCCTCTTCGGTGACCCAGTCGTACCCGCGCCGTTCGAGCTCGAGCGCGAGCGTGCGATCACCACTGCGGGCGATCCTGCCGCGCACGAGCACGTGCACCTGGTCGGGCACGATGTAGTCCAGCAGGCGCTGGTAGTGAGTGACGAGCACTACGGCGCGCTCCGGCGCGCGCAGGCTGTTCACGCCCGATGCCACGACTTTCAGCGCGTCGATGTCGAGGCCCGAATCGGTCTCGTCGAGGATGGCCAGGCGGGGCTCGAGCACCAGCATCTGCAGGATCTCGTTGCGCTTCTTCTCGCCGCCGGAGAACCCTTCGTTGACCCCGCGCGACAGGAAGCTCTCGTCCATGCGCATGATCTTCATCTTCTCGCGCACGAGGCCGAGGAAGTCGAACGCGTCGACCTCGGGCAGCCCCTTGTGCTTGCGGGCGGCATTGACGGCTGCCTTCAGCAGGTACACGTTGTTCACGCCCGGAATCTCCACGGGATACTGGAACCCGAGGAAAACACCTTCGTGCGCACGCTCTTCCGGAGCGAGCGCGAGCAGATCCTTGCCGTCATAGGTGACGGAGCCCTGGGTGATGGTGTACCCCGGGCGCCCCGCCAGCACGTGCGCCAGGGTGCTCTTGCCCGAGCCGTTCGGGCCCATGATGGCGTGCACCTCGCCGGGCCGGACTTCGAGCGTGAGGCCGTTCAGGACTTTCTTGTCGCCGACCGTGGCGTGCAGATTCTCGATCTTCAGCATGAGTTCAAAGCTTCCCGGATGTGGCTAGCCGACGGCGCCTTCGAGGCTCACGGCGAGCAGGTTCTGTGCTTCCACCGCGAATTCCATCGGCAGCTCCTTGAAGACGGACTTGCAGAAGCCGCTCACGATCATGTTGACGGCATCTTCCTGCGAGATACCCCGCTGCAGACAGTAGAAGAGCTGCTCGTCGCTGATCTTCGACGTGCTGGCTTCGTGTTCCACCGTCGCCGTGGGGTTCTTCACCTCCACGTAGGGGAAGGTGTGAGCGCCGCAATCCCCGCCCATGAGCAGGGAATCGCACTGGGTGAAGTTGCGCGCGCCATGCGCACTCGGCAGCACCTTCACGAGGCCGCGATAGGTGCTCTGGCCCTTGCCCGCCGAGATGCCCTTCGACACGATCGTGCTGCGGGTGTCGGGTCCGATGTGGATCATCTTCGTGCCCGTGTCCGCCTGCTGATGATTGTTCACCGTGGCGACGGAGTAGAACTCGCCGATCGAGCCCGCACCGCGCAGCACGCAGCTCGGGTACTTCCACGTGATCGCGGAGCCGGTCTCCACCTGCGTCCACGAGATGCGCGAGTTGCGGCCGCGGCATTCGCCGCGCTTCGTGACGAAGTTGTAGATGCCGCCGACGCCGTTTGCATCGCCCGGGTACCAGTTCTGCACGGTCGAATACTTGATATAGGCGTCATCGAGCGCCACGAGCTCGACCACCGCGGCGTGGAGCTGGTTCTCATCCCGCATCGGCGCGGTGCAGCCTTCCAGGTAGCTCACGTAAGCGCCGGCATCCGCGATGATGAGCGTGCGCTCGAACTGCCCAGTCTTCGCCGCATTGATGCGGAAGTACGTGGACAGCTCCATGGGGCAGCGCACGCCCTTCGGCACGTAGACGAACGAGCCGTCCGAGAACACGGCCGAGTTCAGGGTCGCGTAGAAGTTGTCCGTGTAGGGAACGACGCTGCCGAGGTATTGCTCGATCAGCTCGGGGTGCGTCTGCACCGCTTCGGAGAAGGGGCAGAAGATGACCCCGGCAGCAGACAGGCGCTCCTTGAAAGTGGTGGCGACCGAAACGCTGTCGAACACCGCATCCACGGCAACGCCGGCGAGTCGGGCGCGCTCATGCAGCGGGACACCGAGCTTCTCGTAGGTTTCCAGGAGCTTCGGGTCGACCTCGTCCAGGCTCTTCGGGCCGTCCTTCCTCGCCTTCGGGGCGGAGTAGTACGAGATCGCCTGGTAATCGATCGGGCGGAATTTCACGTGTGCCCAGTGCGGCTCGCGCATCTGCATCCAGTGACGCAGCGCTTTCAGGCGCCACTGCGTCAGGAAGTCGGGCTCCCGCTTCTTGCGCGAAATGAGGCGCACCACGTCTTCGTCGAGCCCGGGCGGCACCGTATCGGATTCGATGTCGGTGATGAAACCGTGCTCGTAGCCGCGGCTGACGAGCTGTTCGAGGTTGTCGGCAGTCTCACTCATGGTTGTCGGTACATGGGGTCATCGGAAAAAGATTGCGAGGCGCCTGTCACGACCTGGACACAGGTCGTGCTGCGGCGGCTTTCATGTCGCGCTCCAGCGCCAGCACGCGGGGCTGCGGGGAATCGATGCCCGCAAGCTGGGCAAGGCTCACTTCGTGCAGCGAGCGGCGGATGGTCATGTTGAGCCGCTGCCAGGCATGGCCCACACGGCAGGATTTCTCGAGATCGCACTGCCCATGCCCCGAAGCACAGTCCGTCAGCGCGAACGGGCCCTCGAGCGCATCCAGAATCGCTCCGGCGCTGATCTGCGTGGCCGGGCGGGCAAGCTGGTATCCGCCGCGCAGCCCGCGCGTGGAGGCGACGAGACCGGCACGTTGTAGCTGTTTGAGAACTTTGCTCACGGTTGGTAACGCAAGCTTCGTCTGCTCCGCGAGACAAGCGGAGGTCTGCACGCGACCGGGCGCCTGGGCGAGCGCGGCCAGGATGACGGTGGCGTAATCGGTCAGACGGCTGATCCGAAGCATGGAAAACAGACTCCTCGAGAGATAGGACAATTTTAGTACTCTTTAGGTGCGCCGGCCAAGCGTGATTTGCTATCCTTCCGCGCCCAGCCGGGCGCCCGGAGGCTCATCCGGCGCCCCTTTTGCTGAATAGCCGGAGGATCAGCTGATGAATCGCAACGAGTTGGCGCGCATCGCGCGTGCCATGGTGGTGAAGGACAAAGGCATTCTGGCAGCCGATGAAAGCTCCGGCACCATCAAGAAGCGGTTCGACAGCATCAAGCTCGAGTCGACCGAGGAAGCGCGCCGCACCTATCGCGAAATGCTCTTCACGGCCCCCGGCGCGGCGGAGTGGATCAGCGGTGTCATCCTCTACGACGAGACCATCCGCCAGAAGACGAAGGACGGCGTGCCGTTCGCGGACTACCTGACGAAGCTCGGCATCGTTCCCGGGATCAAGGTCGATACAGGTGCCAAGCCGCTCGCCGGCTTTCCGAACGAGACCATCACCGAGGGTCTCGATGGCCTGCGTGAACGGCTCGTGGAGTATCACGGGCTCGGCGCCCGCTTCGCCAAGTGGCGCGCCGTCATCGATATCGCGGACGGCATTCCGACGCAGTTCGCCATCGACGCGAATGCGCATGCCCTGGCGCGCTACGCGGCGCTCTGCCAGGAAAGCGGCATCGTGCCCATCGTGGAGCCGGAAGTGCTCATGGATGGCGCGCACAGCATCGAGCGCTGTGAGGAAGTGACGGATGCGGTGCTGGAGTCGGTGTTCGACCAGCTCTTCGCGCATCGTATCTATCTGGAAGGCATGATCCTGAAACCGAACATGGTGATCTCCGGCAAGAAGAACGCCAATCGCGCGGGGCCGGAGGCCGTGGCGGAAGCCACCGTTCGCTGCCTCAAGCGGCATGTTCCGGCCGCTGTCCCGGGCATCGCGTTCCTGTCGGGCGGCCAGTCCTCCGCGGAAGCAACGCTGCACCTGTCCCTGATGAACAAGCTGGGGCCGCTGCCCTGGCAGCTCACGTTCAGCTACGGGCGCGCGCTGCAGGATACGGCGCTGAAAGCGTGGGGCGGTGCCGCCGCGAATTTCCTCGCCGGGCAGAAGGAGTTCGCCAAGCGCGCGAAGCTGAACAGTCTCGCCACGACGGGGCGCTACACCGCTGACCTGGAGAGCAAGGCCGCCTGAAAGGGCGCCGCTCGCAATACACCGCGTGACGATCTCCAAAGCGTTGCAGAGTGAGTCTGCGGCGGTGGCCAATGACGGCCGCCGCACGCCCGCCTCCGCTGACGACATAGTTGTGGATGTCCGGGACGTCCACTACGGCGTCAATTCGCGCTCGATTTTCTCCGGGCTCGACATCAAGGTCCGCCGGGGCCGCATCACGGCCATCATGGGCCCGAGCGGCACCGGCAAGACGACGCTCCTGCGTCTCATGACGGGCCAGATCATGCCCTCGCGCGGCCAGGTGGTCGTGTGGGGCAACGATCTGGGGACGCTACGCACGCGCGAGATCTACGCACTTCGCAAGCGCATGGGCATGCTCTTCCAGAACGGCGCGCTGCTCACCGATCTCGACGTGTTCGAGAATGTCGCGTTTCCCTTGCGCGAGCACACGGATCTGCCGGAGCCGCTGATCCGCACGCTCGTGCTCACCAAGCTCCACGCCGTGGGCCTGCGCGGCGCGGCCGGGCTCATGCCGTCGGAGCTTTCGGGTGGCATGGGCCGCCGCGTGGCGCTGGCACGAGCCATCGTCATGGATCCCGACATCCTCATCTACGACGAGCCTTTCGTCGGACTCGATCCGATCTCCCTCGGCGTCATCCTGCGGCTCATTCGCCAGATGAACGAGGGTCTCGGCATCACGAGCGTCGTCGTTTCACACGACGTGCAGGAGCTCGCCACCATCGCCCACGATAGCTATCTCATGTCGGGCGGCCGCATCGTCGCCGCGGGCACGCCGCAGGAGCTGGCCTCGAGCGGGCTCGAAGTCGTGAAGCAGTTCATGACGGGTCGCGATGACGGTCCGGTGCCGTTTCACTACCCGGCGCCCGACTACGCCAGCCAGCTGCTGGACGGCCCAGGCAAATGAAGCACGGCGGAGAGAATCTGATCGCGCTGTTCCTGCGTAGAGTGGGTCAGACAGCGTTGTTCCTGTTCCGCATGCTCGCCCAGTGCGTTCCGGCTCTTGCTCGTCCGAGACTGGTGGTCGCCCAGGTCTACAACGCCGGGGCGCGCTCGCTCATCATCATCATGCTGTCGGGTCTCTTCGTCGGCATGGTGCTGGGGCTGCAGGGCTACAGCCTGCTGCAGCGGTTCGGGTCCGAGGATGCCCTCGGCGTCGCGGCGGCGCTGGGGCTCCTGACCGAGCTCGGCCCTGTCGTGACCGCACTCCTGTTCGCGGGCCGCGCGGGCACGTCGCTCACCTCCGAGATCGGCCTCATGCGGGCGACGGATCAGCTCACGGCCATGGAGATGATGGCGGTGGACCCGCTGCGCTACGTCGCGGCGCCGCGCTTCCTGGGCGGCCTCCTGGCCATGCCGCTGCTGGTGGCCATCTTCAATATCGTCGGTCTTTTCGGCGCACAGCTCGTGGGCGTGCAGTTCTTCGGCGTGGATGCGGGGTCCTTCTGGTCCCAGATGCAGGGCTCCGTGCGCCTGGAAGACGTGAACGAAGGCATCACCAAGAGCGTCGTTTTCGGCTTCGCGTGCAGCCTCATCGCGGTGTTCGAGGGCTATCACGCCGCGCCGACCGCGGAAGGCGTGGGCCTTGCGACCACCCGCACGGTGGTGGCCTCCTCGGTCCTCACCTTGCTGCTCGACTACATGCTGACCGCCGCGTTTCTGTAAGCAGAGCCAGATAGAGGGCTATCGACCATGCGTCCCAATCGAACACTGGAAGTCGGCACCGGCCTTTTCGTGCTGCTGGGCTTTGCCGCACTGGTTTTTCTCACCACGCAGCTGCCCGGCAGCGGCCTCAAGCTGGGCGGCGCAAAGGCCGGGTACCACGTGACGGCCAAGTTCGACAACATCGGGGACCTCAAGACGGGCTCGCCCGTTTCCATGGCCGGGGTGCGTATCGGCGACGTGGAGGCCATCCGGTTCGATCCGCACGACTACAAGGCGGCCGTGACGCTGCGCATCGATCCGAAGTACAACCAGATTCCCGACGACAGCGACGCGAGCATCCAGACGCAGGGCCTGCTCGGCGGCAAGTATGTCGGCATCGGGCCGGGAGGCTCCGATACGTTCCTGAAGAATGGCAGCCAGATTTTGTTTACGCAGTCGGCCATCGTGCTCGAGACCCTCGTGAACCGGTTCTTCGCGAACATGGCGAGCCGCGACAACAGTTCCGACGGCGGCAATGACCCATCCGGCGGTGACGCTGGCAAGGAGAAGCAGAAATGAAAGTGCTCTACCCGATCCTCGCAAGCGTATGGCTCGCCGCTGCGGCCGGCATGGTGCAGGCGGCGGATTCGCCGGCGGCGCCCGCTGCGACCGTGCCCAACGACGACCCCGGCAAGCTCGTGCAGGGCGTCGCCCAGGCGATGCTGAAGGACCTGGACGCCAACCGCGAGGCCTACCGCAAGGACCCCACGAAGGTCAGTGCCCTCGTGGAGAAATACCTGCTGCCGAACTTCGACACGAAGTATTCGGCGCGCCTGGTGCTCGGCAGGCACTGGCGCTCGGCAACTCCGGATCAGCAGGAGCGTTTCGTCAACGCGTTCTATCATTCTCTCCTCAACAACTATGGCGGCGCGCTCGTCGAGTTCACCGGGGACAGGCTGAAGATCCTGCCGGCACAGGTGGACGCGAACGGTGAGAACGCCACGGTGCGCACCGAGGTGAGGCGCAGCAACGGGCAGACCATCCCTGTGAACTACACCTTGCGCAAAACGCCGGACGGCTGGAAAGCGTGGGACGTGGTGATCGAGGGGATCAGCTATGTGAAGAGCTTCCGCGAGGACTTCGGCGCGGAGATCGACCAGAAGGGCCTCGACGCGGTGATCGAACGCATCGAGAAGGGCGGCAAGCCGATTCCGGCCGGCCAGCCATCCTGAAGCGGGGACCGCGCGATGAGCACGGCCCCATGAGTGTCGAAGTCGTCGCCGCGACGCCGAATCGCCTCGAGGTGAGGGGCGCGCTCAATTTCGACACGGCGCGCCGCGCGCGTGAGGTCGGAGATCGGCTCATTCGCGCGTCAGCCGAGCCGCTCGAGGTGGACTGCTCGGGCGTCAAGGACTCCGACAGTGCGGGTCTTGCTGTGCTCATCGACTGGGTGGCGACGGCGAGGGCAGCCGGGCGGCGACTGCGCTTCGAAAACCTGCCGGCCGGCATTCGCGCGGCCGCGAAGATCAGCGACGTCGAGGGAATTCTGCAAGCGCAGGCCTGAACGGCTTGCGCGGGACAGGCAGCGCGTTGCCGCTGCGGCGCGCGCCGGTCGCTCGTATCACGACCCCCAGCTCGAAATCACAGCAACCGGAATTACTAACGAGCGGTGGTGCGCACCCTCACCGCGTGTTGCGCTTCGTCGGCGCACACGCCCTCCGGAGCCCGCGAAGTTCGGCTACCGCTTGTCCGCGTCCGGATCCGGGTCCTCGATCTCGTCTTCGAAAGTGGGTGTGGGGACGTTCCCATCGCTCACCTGGTACGCGCGCCGCTGCAGGTACACGTTCCTCAGGAACGCGTAAGGGTCGAATGCGCCCCGTAATGCCTGATCCGCATCGAGCAGGCGTGCGCGGGTGTCGAGCAAATCGAAGGCCCACACGCTGTAACGGATCTTGTCTTCTTCGACATAGTTTATCGGGTCCGTGAAGATGTCTGCGGCCGAGCCGATGCCGTCCCGGATCGTCGAGGGGCCATAGAACGGAATCACGACGTACGGGCCGGAAGGGACGCCCCATTTGCCGAGGGTCTGGCCGAAATCCTCATCACTGCGGGCGAGGCCCGCATCCGACGCCGGATCGAACAGACCGCCGACACCGAGTGTACTGTTGAGCAGGAAGCGGCCGGTGTCCGACAGGGCGGGCTTGAACTTCCCCTGCAGCACGTTGTTCACGATCTGTCTGGGCTGCGTGAGATTCGTGAAGAAGTTCGTGATGCCGGTCTGCATGACATCCGGCGTGACCTTGCGATACCCCACCGCCACCGGCCGCACGATGTGGCGATCGAGCACATCGTTGAACTTGAAGGTGACGCGATTGACGCGCTCGAAGGGATCACGGGGATCCTTCTTGACGTTCGCCTGGGTGGAGGCGCACCCCACAGTGAGCAGTGACAGGAGTGCGACAAGTACGCAGGCAGCTCGGGTCATGTGTGGGCGTCGGAGCGGAAATGGGCGCGCATTGTAGCAGCGCAGCCACGGCCGATCATGCGTGGCTAAAGTGCGACGCAGGCCTCCCTCGTTCGAGGTGCAGCATGCTCCCGCACCAGTCTAGCGGGAGCCATCCCCGGAACCGCTGTTGCGGTTCACCTTGCGCACCCTCGCGCTGGCGAGGTAGTCCCGGATCTCGTCGAGCCGTGCCTGGAAGCGCTGACGTTGCACCGATGTCAGGTTGGGGGCAGCCAGTGCGAGCTCGAGCTGCTGAACGGCAAGAGGCAGGTCCCCGCTCGAGATGTGGTACTCGCTCATGTAGTAGTACGCATCGCCCGTGTCGCCGGCAGCGCTCGCCGCCAGGGCGGTGAGCTGAATCTGCTCCGGCGTCGGGGCGACGTTGTTGAACACATCGAGCAGCAGCCTGTGTGCTTCCTTCGGCCTCCCGGCCTTCATCAGCGTTTCCGCATAGCGGATGGTGAGGGGCACGTTGCGCGGGAAGAGAGCGTTCGCTCGCGCGAAGGTGGCGAGCCCATCGTTCTCGAGGCCCGCGTCCACTTCCGCCTGCGCGAGCGCCGCATAGAGCAGCGTGAGGTTTTCGTGCTTGCCGACGAGCTCGTGCAGGATTTTCGCGGCTTCCTCGTTGCGCCCGGCCTGCATGAGGGCGAGCGCCATGCCGTACCGCGGCCCGAGCTCGTTCTCGCGACCCTGAATCTCCCTGGCGTAGCGCGCCACGATGTCCCCTTCCTTCGGGGCTGTGAGAACGCGCAGGCGCTCCCGAATGCAGTCGTACGTGGCCGATTCCGTGGCCTTCGGGTGATCGAACTGCGCTGCGCGGGCGCGCGCTTCGGCGATGCGGTTCGTGTTGACGGGGTGTGACTGGATCATCTCGGGCACGTACTGGCCCGCAAGCCCCGTCCGGCGCGACATGGTCTCGAAGAAGCCCGCCATCGCGTTGGGGTCGAAGCCCGCGCCGGCCATGAAGCCGATGCCCACGCGATCCGCCTCGTACTCGTTCGAGCGTGTGAAGTTCACCTGCTGCTGGGCCGCGGCGCCCTGGGCGATCGCGATGGCGCCTTGCATGGCGTCGCCGCCACCCGCCATCGCGCCGATGAGCACGGCCGCGAGAATGGCCGCGGTCTGCGCGATGCCGTTACGGCTCTGCGCCTTGAACGTGCGCGCGATGTGCCGCTGCGTGACGTGCGCGATTTCGTGACCGACGACGCCGGCGAGCTCCGACTCGTTGCGCGAGGCGAGCACGGTGCCATAGTTCACGCCGATGAAGCCGCCGGGGAGCGCGAACGCATTGATGGTGCCTTCACGCACGGGAAAGAACGTGAAACGCCGCTGGCCATCCGGCGCCTGGGCAGCGATGCGCGTACCGAGCGCCTGGAGGTACTCGGTGACCTCGGGGTCCTCCATGACCGCTTTCTGGTCGCGCAGCGAGCGCACGATCTGCGCGCCGAGCCGATACTCGTCACTCGAGGTGATGATCGTGTCCGCGGGACTGCCGATGTCCGGCAGCTCGGAGCTCGTGTTGGACTGGGCCTGTGCCATTCCAGAGCAGGCCGCCGCCAGCGCAAGCACGCCTGTGACGCTCGCCACCAGCGCTACCAGGCCGTGCAGGAGACGGCGCGCACGCGAGGGCTTCGCCGGCTCGAAACGCGCCCGAGGCCGCTTGCCGCCGGCAGCGGGAGGCGTGGAATCGAGCTGTGGCGTCTTCTCGGTCACTGGGTGGTGCTCTCCCGCGGAGTCTGCGGTTCGACCGTGAGCCGCGCCGCTAGTTTCCCGCCGGGGTCACAGGGTATCCGAGGCGAAGTCCGCAAGTCGCGAACGTTCGCCGCGCGTGAGCGTAATGTGGCCGGAATGCGGCCAGCCGCGGAACCGGTTTACCGAATAGGTGAGGCCCGAGGTCATCTCCGTGAGGTAGGGCGTGTCGATCTGTGCGATGTTGCCGAGACACACGATCTTCGTGCCCGGCCCCGCGCGCGTGATGAGCGCCTTCATCTGCTTCGGCGTCAGGTTCTGCGCCTCGTCCAGGATGATGTAGCGGTTCAGGAAGGTGCGGCCACGCATGAAGTTGAGCGAGCGGATCTTGATGCGGTTACGCAGAAGGTCGTTGGTGGCGGCACGGCCCCAGTTGCCGCCTTCCTGGCTCTGCGTCAGCACCTCGAGGTTGTCCATGAGTGCACCCATCCAGGGCTCCATCTTTTCCTCTTCCGTGCCGGGGAGGAAGCCGATGTCCTCGCCGAGCGGAATCGTCACGCGCGTCATGATGATCTCGACGAAGCGGTTTGTCTCGAGGGTCTGCATGAGACCGGCGGCCAGGGCGAGCAACGTCTTGCCCGTGCCGGCAGGGCCCAGCACGGTGACGAGATCCACCTCCGGATCCATGAGCAGGTTCAGCGCGAAGTTCTGTTCGCGGTTGCGCGCGGTGATACCCCACACGCTGTGACGCTCGCTGCGATAGTCCCGAGTGAGCTCGAGCGTGGCGCGTTCACCATCGAGCTTGCGCACGAGGGCCTCGATGCCCTCGGGACTGTCCTCGTAGACGCATTCGTTCAGCTGCCACTCTTTCACCGCGGGGCCGGCCACTTCGTAGAACGTGCGCTCGCCATCTTTCCAGGAGCGCATGTCCTTGCTGTGGTTCTCCCAGAAGTTCGCCGGGAGCGCGGTCATGCCGGAATACAGAACGTCCGAGTCTTCGAGGGTCTTGTCGCTGTAGTAGTCCTCCGCGTGCACGCCGAGCACGGCGGCCTTGATGCGCAGGTTGATGTCCTTCGACACCAGGACGACGCGGGCGTCGGCGTTTTCCTTCTGCAGCGCGAGCGTCTGGCCGAGGATGGCGTTGTCCGAGCCGCTGCCCGGCAGGCCGTGCGGCAGCACCGTTGAGAGCTCGCGCGTCTGGAAGAACAGCCGCCCCGAAGAAGGTTTCTTGCCGTGATTGCCGGTATAGCCGGTCGGCAGGAGGAGGCCGGCGTCGATCTGCTCCTTGTCGACTCCTCGCATGAGGTCGTCCAGGAAACGGCTCACCTGGCGCACGTTGCGCGACTGCTCGGAGAGGCCTTTCTTGTGGGCGTCCAGCTCTTCCAGCACCACCATGGGCAGGAACACATCGTGTTCCTCGAACCGGAAGATCGCGGTGGGGTCGTGCATGAGCACGTTGGTGTCGAGCACGAACAGCCGGCGCTGTGCGTGGGGTTTCGCTTCGCCTTCAGCGCGGGCCGCGCCGGCGGGGGTGGGGTCAGAGAGACTTCGCCGCTTCAAGTACTTCCTCCACGTGGCCTGGCACTTTCACGCCGCGCCATTCGCGGCGGAGCACGCCATCGGCGTCGATCAGAAAGGTGCTCCGTTCGATCCCCAGGTACTTGCGGCCGTAGAGGCTCTTCTCCTTGATCACATCGAAGAGCTTGCAGACCTTCTCGTCCTCGTCGGACAGGAGATCGAATGGGAGTTGTTCCTTCTCCCGGAACTTGTCGTGAGACTTCAGGCTGTCGCGGGAAATGCCGAGGATGCGCACCTTCGCCTTGCGGAACGCGGCGTAGTGGTCGCGGAAGTCCTGGCTTTCCTTCGTGCAGCCGGTGGTCATGTCCTTCGGATAGAAATACAGCACGAGCTTCTGGCCCGCGGCATCCGCAAGACTGAAGGAGCCCGCGCCTGTGATGGCCGCGCTGAACTGCGGCACCTTCCTGCCCACGGTGATCTTGGCCACGGCGCTCTCTCGCCCCTTCAGGACTTCACGGGTTCCAGAATCGCATCGAGGTTGAGAGAGTCGCAGAACTCCATGAACTCCTCGCGCAGGTGCGCGACGTGGATGCGGCTCGGCACGTTCACGATCATCTGGACGGAAAACATGGGGGCGCCCGTGTGCGCGGCCGGATAGCTCCGGGTGGAAACCTCAGCAATGTCTATGCCGCGGGTCGCGAAGAAGCCGGAGAGGCCGGACACGATGCCGCTCTGGTCGAGGCACACCACGTCGATGGAGTAGGGCAGCATGTCCGTGCGGGCCGTGCGCGGCTCGGTCCGCTTCAGGTGGATGCTGAGGCTGTTGCCTTCGGCGAGGCGCTTGAGCTCGGTTTCGAGCTTGGCGAGCGCGTGCCAGTTGCCCGACACGAGCAGCAGCATGGCGAACTCCGAGCCAAGGTTGGCCATGCGGCTTTCACTGATGTTGCCGCCGCATTCGCTGATGACGCGGGTCAGCTCGTGAACCATGCCCGTGCGGTCGCTGCCGATTGCCGAAACGGCCAGGTGCTGCTTCATCTTCGGGAGGTGTTTCGAGATCCTGTGGTGCCGGGCGGCAGTGTACCACCGGCCGGTCAGGCGGTCGGCCCCGGCGTGCCCGCCGCGGGGGCTGCCCGCGGGTGCCGAAGCCCGTAACCGGACAGTGGGGTTCGGTTAATATGGCGCCCCCTGCTGCGCGGCGGGCGCTTTGTTTCGTTTCTTCTTCAGAAGTCTTGACGAGCTCAACACGAATGTTTGCCGGGAGTCTGGTCGCCATCGTCACGCCCATGCGTCGGGATGGCTCTGTGGATTTCGATGCGTGGGGACGTTTGCTCGATTTTCATCTCGAGAACGGCACCAATGGCATCGTGGTCGGTGGCACCACCGGCGAGTCGCCCACGATCACGGAAGCGGAGCTGCGCGAGCTCACGGAGCGCGCATGCGCTCATGTGAAGAAACGCGTGCCCATCATCGTCGGCGCGGGTACGAACAGCACGGCAGCCACTGTCGAGCGCACGAAATGGCTGTCAGAGCTGCCGGTCGACGCTCTGCTCGTCGTGACGCCGGCCTACAACCGGCCGCCGCAGGAAGGTCTCTACCGGCACTACGCCGCGGTGGCAGAGGCCTCGCGCGTGCCTGTCATTCTGTACAACATTCCGGGCCGCACGGCGGTGGATCTGCTGCCTTCCACGGTCGGCCGGCTCATGCAGTTCCCGCAGATCGTGGGGCTGAAGGAAGGCGTGGCGAGAATCGAGCGGGTGAAGGAGCTCATTGCCGTCTCGCGTGCGGGGTTCACCATCCTGAGTGGGGATGACGCCACGGCGCGCGAGGCCGTGCTGGCCGGTGCGCGCGGTGCCATCTCCGTAACCGCGAACATTGCGCCGCGGCTGATGTCGGACATGCTGGCCGCGGCAGGGCGGGGTGACAGGGCGAGCGCTGAGGCGATCGACGCCCGGCTGGCCGCGCTCCACCGCGACCTGTTCCTGGAGGCAAATCCCATTCCCGCCAAGTGGGCGCTGGAACGCATGGGGATCATCCAGGGCGGCATCCGCCTGCCGCTCACGGAGCTCGCAGCCCCGCACCACGCGGCGCTCACGTCAGCGCTGCGGGCCGCAGGCGCACTGAAATAGCCCGGAGGTTCGATGAAGCGCTCTTTGACACTCGGGTTGCTGGTGGCCGTCGCGTGCGTCACCGCAGCCTGCAATCCCTTCCGCCGATCCACGGCCGTGGCCGAGTGCAACGAGCCCATCAACTACGCGAGCGCGGTGATGGCACCCGTGCTCAAGATTCCGCCGGGTCTGCAATCCCCGGACACGCGCAATGCGCTCCAGATCCCGGATCTCACGACCCCGGAGCCGCCGCCGCGCACGCGCGACCAGGGCTGCCTGGACACACCGCCGCCCTATACCGTCACCAGGCCCCTGGAGCCGGAGGCCTGAGCGAGGCGGAGGCGATCGTGTATCATCGCGGCCCGCCAGTTTCCCCGGAGAGATGGCCGAGCGGTCGAAGGCGCTGGACTGGAATTCCAGTAACATCCTAACGGGTGTTCGTGGGTTCGAATCCCACTCTCTCCGCCAGGCACTCGCGGTGCCACGCCTGGCGCTTCGGAAGGCAACGCCCCGAGCGGGGCTCATCCGCGCAGTCCATGGTGGCTCGCATCGGTTTCTCCGCGACGACCAGTCGTAAATTCCGCCAGGCCCGGAAGGGAGCAACGGTAGCGGCGATGTCGGGTGCCGGAGCCGAGCTGGTGCGGGCTACCTCCCTCCACGCGCGGCGCACGGGGTTCAAGCCGGATCGCGCGAGGCATGACCGGCAGGAAATAGCGGCGCGGAGCGCCGTGAAGACGCGCGGCGTGAGCTGGGCGTCGTGGGACGGCGGATCAAGTTAGACTTCGGCTCCGATGGCCTATACCGCACTGGCGCGCAAGTGGCGCCCGAAAAACTTCGCAGAGCTCGTGGGGCAGGAGCACGTAGTCCGCGCCCTCTCGAACGCGCTTGCCACGGGCCGCGTGCACCATGCCTTTCTCTTCACCGGGACCCGCGGTGTCGGCAAGACCACCATCGCGCGCATCTTCGCCAAGTGTCTCAACTGCGTGCGTGCCGAAGCCGCAGAGCTGGGGTTCACGGCCGAACCATGTGGTGTCTGCCCGGCCTGCGTCGAGATTGACGCCGGGCGGTTCGTGGATCTCATCGAGGTCGACGCGGCGTCCCGCACGAAGGTGGATGACACGCGCGAGCTGCTGGACAACGTGCAGTACGCACCCACGCGGGCCCGCTACAAGGTGTACCTCATCGACGAGGTGCACATGCTCTCCACGCATTCCTTCAACGCGCTGCTGAAGACGCTCGAAGAGCCGCCGCCGCACGTCAAGTTCCTGCTCGCCACCACGGATCCGCAGAAGCTGCCGGTGACGGTGCTGTCGCGCTGCCTGCAGTTCAACCTAAAGCGACTGCCGGTCTCGCAGATCGCCGGGCACATGAAGCACATCCTGGAGCAGGAGAGAGTGCCGTTCGATGCAGGCGGCGTCCGGCTGGTCGCGCAGGCGGCGGATGGAAGCATGCGGGACGGGCTCTCGCTGCTCGACCAGCTCATCGCGTTCGGCGGCGGCAAGGTTGACGAAGAGTCCGCGCGCGCCATGCTGGGCACCATCGCGCGCGATCATGTAGTGAAGCTCGCGGAGCATCTCGCAGCCGGGGATGCTGGGGCGCTTCTGCAATACGCGAAGTCGCTGGAGCAGTGGGCCCCGGACTATGCGCAGGTGCTGGACGAGCTCGCATCGCTTCTCGTCCGCATCGCCGCCAAGCAGGCAGTGAGCGACTTCGACAGTGACGAAATCTATGCCCCCGAGCTCATCGAGCGGTTCGCGAAGGCGTTCGCGCCCGAAGATGTGCAGCTGTACTACCAGACTGCAATCGTCGGCAGGCGCGACCTCGCGCTCGCGCCGGAGCCTCGTGCGGGGTTCGAGATGACGCTGCTGCGCATGCTCGTGTTTCGGCCGCTGGCGGATGCTGGCAGCGGTGCGGGAAGTGTCCCTGCCGCCGGGGGCGCACAGCCCGGCGGGGGCAGGGCCGCTGCCGCTGCGGCGGCCCGCGCGGGTGCCATGGGCGGGGGCAGGCCCAGTGCTGCAACCGCCCCCGAGCCCAGCCCGGCTGGCGCGCGTGCGCAGCCCGCGCCTTCCGTGCCCCGGGCGGCCGTCGCTGCGGCGGCGGACGTCTCCCCCGGCCCCTGGAGTTCCATCGTGTCCCAGCTCGAGTTGAGCGGCATCACGCGCCAGCTTGCGAACCACTGCGTTCTGCTGGGCCGTCGCGGCGCGGTGGTGCGTCTCAGCCTCGATCCGCGCAATCAGGTCGTGCGCACCCCACAACAGGTGGAGAAACTCGCACAGGCGCTCTCGCGCTACTTCGGCGAGACCGTTCGCATCGAATTCGAAGCCGCGGTGCCCGCCGGGCTCGAGACGCCCGCGCAGGCGGAGCAGCGCGCCACGCTCGAGGAATTCGATTCGGCGCGCCAATCGCTGGAGGCCGATCCGGCGGTGCGCGCATTGCGCGAAACATTCGGCGCCACGCTCTTGCCGGACAGCGTGCGACCGGTCAAGTAGCGGGTCAGACAACATTCATTCGGAGGGCATCACGGCATGCGCGGAAATATCGGCAACATGATGAAGCAGGCCCAGGCCATGCAGGCGAACATGCAGAAGGTCCAGGCCGAGATCGCGGCGATCGAGGTCGTCGGCGAATCGGGCGGGGGCATGGTGAAGGTGACCATGACCGGCCAGCACAACGTCAAGCGCGTCCAGCTCGAGCCCGCCATCGTCTCGGAGGACCGCGAGATGCTGGAGGACCTGATCGCCGCCGCCACCAACGATGCCGTGAAGAAGGTCGAAGCGCGCGTCCAGGAAAAGATGGCGAGTGTCATGGGCGGGCTGCAGCTGCCGCCGGGCTTCAAGCTGCCTTTTTGAACTGGAAAGAAGTCGCCTGCGGACAGGCGCTTTCTTCGAGACCCTACGCGATTTCCGGCGGCTGCGCGCCCCGGGCAAGAGGCGCGGCTTTCGCCGCCTGCGCATTGGGCCTCCTCGGGCGGAGGCACGCAAGCTGAGGGCCCGTGAGCTGGGCCAGCACGGACGGCACATTTTCGGATGGTGTTCCAGTTGAAGCATTCACCACAACTTGCACGGCTCATCGATGCGCTTCGCGCGTTGCCTGGCGTGGGGCCCAAGACCGCCCAGCGCATGGCGTTCCACCTGCTTCAGGAAGGGCGCGCGGGGGCGCGGGCACTGGCGGATGCGCTCAACACCTCGCTCGACGCCGTGGGGCGCTGCAAGCGGTGTCGCATGCTCACGGAAGGTGAGCTCTGCCACATCTGCGTCGCACCTCAGCGGGATGCTTCGCTCATTTGCGTCGTGGAATCGCCGGCGGACGTGGTGGCGGTGGAGCAGTCCGGCAGTTTCCGCGGACACTACTTCGTGCTCATGGGGCACCTGTCGCCGCTCGATGGCATCGGGCCGGAGCAACTCGGCGTGCGTGAGCTGGAAGGCATCCTCGATGAAGGCAACGTGCAGGAGCTGATCCTGGCCACGAACCCCACGGTGGAGGGCGAAGCCACCGCGCACTTCCTCAGCGACCTCGCCGTGAAGCGTGGCATTCGCGCAAGCCGCATCGCGCATGGCGTGCCCATCGGCGGTGAGCTGGAGTATGTCGACGGCGGCACACTCGCCCATGCCCTGAGCGGGCGCCATTCCTTCGGCTGACTACTGCGGGCGGTACTTTGGCCCGCGGGCTTTCGTCAGCTCCTCGAACAGTCTTCTGAGCCTTCGATAGCTTTCGTAGCGGCGCGGGTGCATCTCGCCGGACTGCGCGGCACTGCGCACGGCGCAGCTGGGCTCGCGCATGTGCTGGCAGTCCTGGAAGCGGCATTGCGGGGCGAGCCGCTCCACCTCGACGAAGCCGAGCGTGCGGGAGTCGAGCGTCTCGATGGCGGGCGCGAAGTCCCGCACACCCGGGGAGTCGATCAGGTGGCCGCCGCGGGGCAGGGGGAACATGCGGGACGTCGTGGTGGTGTGGCGGCCTTCCTCCTCGCGGTCGAGATCCCCCACCTCGATTTCGGCCTGCGGAATGAGGCGCCGGACCAGCGAGGACTTGCCGACCCCCGACTGCCCCACGAGCGCGGTCACTGAATCGGCGGATTGCTCGATCATGGCAGCCACACCCTCGCCCGAGCGCGCGGAGCACTCGAGTATGCGATAGCCGGCGCGGCCGTACGCGCTCAGCTCCGCATCGAGCTCTGCGGTTCTTTCGAGATCCCGCTTGTTGAGGACGAGCGTCGCCGCGATCGAGCCGGACGCCGCCGCGGCAAGGTAGCGGTCCACGACGAAGAGATCCGGCGCCGGCTTCGGCGCCAGCACCACGAAGAGCCGGGACACGTTCGCAAGCACCGGCTCGGCGATCCCGCGGTTGTTGGAGCGATAGAGGGCCGTGCGGCGCGGGCGCGCCTCGAGCACGTTCACTTCGCCGTGTGCCGCGTCGGTTTCGCACAGCACGTCATCACCGCACACGACGGTGAGCCGCCGGCCTCGCGCGCGGGCGCGCAGCTCTGCCCCGGCGGCATCGCGCACCAGCAGGCTGCGGCCGAACACGGCAATGACTCGGGCGTCGAAGGAGGTGTTCATGGAATTCGCGCGAGTTTAGCCTCTGTTACACTCGGGCAACGAGCGCATCGAGCACAAGGCATGCCGAGCAGCGAACATCTCATCTGGATCGATCTCGAGATGACGGGTCTGAAGCCCGACACCGACGTGATCATCGAAATCGCGACCGTCGTGACGGACAAGAACCTGAACGTCATCGCGGAGGGCCCCAATCTCGCCATTCACCAGCCGGATTCCGTGCTGGCGGCCATGGATGAGTGGAACCAGAAACAGCACGGGGCTTCCGGCCTCGTGGCGCGAGTGAAGGCCAGCACCATCACCACGGCCATGGCCGAGCAGCGCACGCTCGCGTTCCTGGAGCCGCTGGTCACCGCAGGGGCCTCACCCATGTGCGGCAACAGCATCTGCCAGGACAGGCGCTTTCTCGCGCGGCAGATGCCTGCGCTCGAGCGGTTCTTCCACTACCGCAACCTCGATGTGAGCACGCTGAAAGAGCTTGCCCGGCGCTGGGCGCCCACGGTTGCGGAGTCGTTCGTGAAAACGGGCGCGCACCTCGCGCACGCGGACATTCACGAATCCATCCGGGAGCTGCGCCACTACCGCGCCACGCTCTTCGCGCCGCAGTTTGCGGCGCGCGCCTGACCGGGTCAGACCTTGTTGCCGGCCAGGAAGAGCCAGGTCTCGACCACGGTGTCCGGGTTCAGGGACATGCTCTCGATTCCCTGATCGAGCAGCCAGCGCGCGAGGTCGGGGTGATCCGAGGGGCCCTGGCCGCAGATCCCGATGTACTTGCCCTGGCGGCGGCAGGCGGCGATGGCCATGCTGAGCAGGGCCTTCACGGCGTCATCGCGCTCATCGAAGAGCTTCGCGACGATGGCCGAATCCCGGTCGAGCCCGAGGGTCAGCTGCGTCATGTCGTTCGAGCCGATCGACATGCCGTCGAAGTGCTCGAGGTAGCGGTCGGCGAGCAGCGCGTTGGTCGGCAGCTCGCACATCATGATGAGCTTGAGGCCGTTCTCGCCGCGGGCGAGCCCGTTCTTCGCGAGCAGCTGCGTGACCTCCTGCGCTTCCTTCACGGTGCGCACGAAGGGCACCATCACCTGCACGTTGGTGAGGCCCATCTCGTTGCGCACCTTGCGAAGCGCGCGGCATTCGAGCTCGAAGCACGCGCCGAAGGTTTCATCCACGTAACGTGAGGCGCCGCGGAAGCCGAGCATCGGGTTCTCTTCGACCGGCTCGTAGGCGCGGCCGCCGATGAGGTTCGCGTACTCGTTCGATTTGAAATCCGACAGCCGCACGATGACCGGTTCCGGCGCGAAGGCGGCCGCGATCTGCGCAACGCCCTCCGTGAGCTTCTCCACGAAGAACGTGACCGGGTCGGCGTAGCCCGCGATCTGGGCACGGATCTGATCCTTGAGATCCCCGTCGAGCGAGTCGAACTCGAGAAGCGCGCGCGGATGCACGCCGATCATGCGGTTGATGATGAACTCGAGCCGCGCGAGGCCCACGCCCCGGTGCGGAATGCTCGCGAAATCGAACGCGCGATCGGGGTTGCCGACGTTCATCATGATCTTCACGGGAATCTTCGGCAGCGAGTCGAGCTCGATCTGCTTGTGCTCGTATTCCAGCTGGCCCTCGTAGACGTAGCCCGTGTCACCTTCCGCGCAGGAGACCGTGATTTCCTGGCCCTCGCGGATGCTTTCGGTGGCGTCCCCGCAGCCCACCACCGCCGGTATGCCGAGCTCACGGGCGATGATTGCGGCGTGGCACGTGCGCCCGCCACGATTCGTGACGATGGCGGAGGAGCGCTTCATGACCGGCTCCCAGTCCGGGTCGGTCATGTCGGCGACGAGCACGTCGCCCGCCTGCACGCGCGCCATATCCTTCACATTGCGGATGACCCGCGCCGGGCCGGCACCGATGCGCTGCCCGATGCTCCGGCCTTCGGCGAGCACTTTTGAACGACGCTTCAGTGCGTAGCGCTGGATCGTGCGCCCGACGCGGCTCTGCACCGTCTCCGGACGCGCCTGGAGAATGAAGATCTCGCCGGTGGAGCCATCCTTGCCCCACTCGATATCCATGGGCTGCTTGTAGTGCTCCTCGATGATGAGCGCCTGCTTTGCGAGCGCGACGATGTCCGCATTCGTCAGGGAGAACCGCTGGCGGTCTGCCGCCGGAACTTCGATTGTCGTCACACGTTCCGCCGAGCCGGGCGCCGCATAGACCATCTTGATGGCCTTGCCGCCGAGATTGCGGCGGAGGACGGCGCTCCTGCCGGCGCGCAGCGCAGGCTTGTAGACGTAGAACTCGTCGGGGTTCACCGCACCCTGCACGACAGTTTCACCGAGGCCGTAGGAGGCCGTGATGAAGACCACATCGCGAAAGCCCGAATCCGTGTCGAGCGTGAACATGACGCCGCTCGAGCCCAGATCGCTGCGGACCATGTGCTGCACGCCCGCTGAGAGCGCGACGGCGCTGTGATCGAAGCCATGATGCACGCGATACGCGATGGCCCGATCGTTGAAGAGGGAAGCGAACACCTCGTGCATGGCTTTGAGCACGGCGGCTTCACCGCGCACGTTGAGGAACGTCTCTTGCTGCCCCGCGAAAGACGCTTCGGGCAGATCCTCGGCCGTGGCGGACGAACGCACTGCAACGGCGATTTCCCGCCCGTTGCTCATGCGCTTCAGCTCACCCAGCACGGCCGATTGCAGCGCCGGCGGGAAGGGCGTGGCGAGGATCCACTGACGGATCTGTGCGCCGGTGGCGGCGAGCTTCGTGACATCCTCGACATCGAGATGCGCCAGTGCACCACGGATGCGCTCGTCCAGGCCGCCCTGCGTGAGGAAATCCCGATAGGCCTGCGCCGTTGTCGCGAAGCCGCCCGGCACGTGCACACCGAGCGTCGCAAGCGAGCTGATCATTTCGCCGAGCGAGGCGTTCTTGCCGCCCACTGTCTCGACATCACCCATCCGCAGACGCTCGAACCCAATGACGTAAGCGTTCAAGAAAAACCTCGGAAGTTGCCGGCCCCTTGCCCGCGGCGATGTGCAGTGGAACACTCGTCACGAAGTGAGGGATTGATGCCGTGACCCGACGCACCGTTTTTTTCGTGTCCGATCAAACCGGCGTGACGGCGGAAACGATGGGTCACAGTCTGCTGACGCAATTCGGCGGACTGGATTTTCGCCCGGTGACTTTGCCATTTGTGTCGAGCGTTGACAAGGCGGAGGACGCCGTCCGCCGCATCAATCGTGCGGCGTCCGAGGATGGCATGCGGCCCATCGTTTTCAGCACCCTCGTGCAGGATGAGCTGCGTGATATCGTGATGGCGAGCGAAGGACTGTTCCTCGATTTCTTCGCGGCATTCGTCGGGCCGCTCGAGCGCGAGCTGAACGTGCGATCCACGCACCTTGCGGGGCGCGCACACGGCATGTTCGATGTGGCCGCGTACACTGCGCGTATCAACGCCACGAACTTCGCTCTTGCGAATGATGACGGTAACGGGCAGGACTACACGCATTCGGATGTGATCCTCGTCGGCGTCTCGCGTTCCGGCAAAACGCCGACGTGTCTTTACATGGCGCTTCAGTATGGTGTGTTCGCAGCGAACTATCCGCTGACCGACGAAGATCTCGAGGCCGGCAAGCTGCCGCGGCGCCTGGAACCGCATCGTCGCAAGCTTTATGCCCTCACCATCAAGCCTGACCGGCTGCAACAGATTCGCAACGAACGCCGTCCGGAAAGCCGCTATGCTTCCCGGCAGCAGGTGACGTATGAGCTGCGCTCCGCGGAAGCGCTTTTCTCTCGCTACGCCATTCCTGTGATCGACACGACCGAGTGCTCGATCGAAGAGATCGCCAGCCGCATCCTCAGCAACGCGGGCATCGAGCGGCGTCTGCGGCCTTGAATTCGAGGCCTCGCGCACGATATTTGCTGGAGCCCGCGGTACCCCGTTTCCTGTGACGCCTGCGCGTGTCGTGCCACCAGCCGTGAGTGGCGCACAAGTGTCGCGTGGTTTCGAAATTTGATCTCCCCATGGCTTGCGAAGCCATCAACGTGCGATATAGTCGGCCCACGATGCTAGATGACGCTGCAACACTCGTTTCCTGGCGCGCGCGCCCACGGAGTTTCGTGGCGCTCATGGCTCTGTACGAGAGCAATTATCTGCGCCTGGGCTGGCTTGCCGGCAGTCTTGCCGCGCTGAGTGGCAGGCATCGTTCCGTGGTGCCGTCGGATTGTGATCTTCTTCTCACTGTCACGGATCGCACGCCGTACACCACCACGCTGAACCTGACTTATCGATTCGAAGCGCCGGTGCCCACCGGTGTCGCGGGTACCGCGCCCGGCGCGGTGGCGCCTGGCGAGTATCCGGACATGACGATCCGCATCTATCACGACGCCCATCTCGTCGAAGCTCAGGAATGGGCCGGGGCGCATCCGCATGGCGTGCTGCAGGCCCTGCGGCGGCGGGCGGAGCGTGAACTGGATCAGCGCTGGGCCCGCAACATGATGCTAAATAAGTGGCTGGAGTATTGTCTGGAGCGAGGCCATCGCTTCTCGTCCGCCACGCTAGTCCCGGCTTGCTAGGCAGACGTGGCGGGCCGCCTCCGCCGCCCGGTGCATGAAAGCGATTCGCCAGCTCGGCTTTCTCAAGCTGCCTTTTCGTCAGGAAGACCCCGCCGAGGATGATGGGCGGGTGCTCGCCCTTTTCCGGAAGCGCGCCGAGCTCAAGAAGGCCTACGGCGAGCTGCAGGACGAGATCTATCGTCTCAAGGACCGCATCAAGCAGCAGGAAGGCGCGACCCAGCGTGTGCAGGAGATGCTCTCCGCACTCGAGCAGCGTCTCGGGGCGCAGGAAAGCGGCTATCCGGCGCTCGTGTTCTACCAGCTGCGCGGGTTGTGGCAGCTCGGGCGCGAGCTCATCGAACAATTCGTCATGGACCTTGCCCGCCAGCTCGAAGACCGCGAGCGACGGGCCCATTTCGCGGAGCAGAATCGCCGCCAGTTCTCGCGCCGGCAGGCCGTGGAGAGCCAGCTGCGCGGCGCTGAGACACAGGTGGCCGACGCGGCGGATAGCCTGAACGCGCTGCAGACCGAGCGAGCACGGCTCACCCGCGTCTGGCATTACTTCAAGCGTCGCAGTCTCGATCGTCGGATCGAGTCGGCTCGCACGCTCGCCAGTGCAGCTGACGCAGCGCTGGAAGAAGCGCGGGCCGCTGCCGAGGCGCTCGACAAAGAGATGGCGCCGGAGTTCCCGGGCCTTTCGGTGGACGCGCGCCGCGCGATCAATCTCGCTGCGATTGCCTATGCGGAGGTGCAGTGTCTGCGCCTGTCGAGGACGCGCCTGGTCACGCTCGCCCGCGAAGCCACAGGCCGGCGAGAAGTGGCGGACGACTACGGATCACGGGCCGAATGCGAAGCACTGATGGCGGACATCGCTCGCGGACGCGCGGTGCTGCAGGCCCGGGCGAACATCGCGCAGGAGGTGAAGCTTCGCTCCGAACGCCTGAAGCAGATCGCTCGCTACCGCAGCCCGAACGACACTTCGCCGACGCCGGAATCCGTCGCCTTCGCCGAAGGGGACACGCTGGCCGGCGAAACGTTGGGTGCCAGCGCGGCCGCGATGCCGAACGTGCTGGCCGAAGATACCTGGGATCTGTTCAGAATCCTGCTGCGGTAGGCGATTCTCGCGGGCACCGGTATCGCCCGCGGCGCCCGCCTTCCGACCTGACGAGCGCTTCATGTGCTTGTCACTTGCAGAATCGCTGCCTGCCGCTCGATGCCCGCAGCGCGCGCAGATCGTTGATGTGAGCGACGAGCATGATGCCGATGTTCACCACGACACCGATCAGGATCTGCACACCGATGAGCGCCATGAACGTGAACGTCGTGTGCGTGATGAAGAGGAATCGGAGTACGAGCATCGGCACATGAAGATGGAGGTGATGATCGACAGCTGCAGGATGGTGGACTCGAACACCGGCCATCACGTGATAAATCATCGCAGTGGCCAGCAGCATGTTGAACGACATCGTCTGGGCTCCACGGCGGCCACGTTACCGATGCACACGTTGTCGTCGATCACGAGCCGGCGAATATCCTCCCGAGAGCGAAACTCACCGCTCGGGCGTACAGGAAGCCCTGCTGCGTCTTCCTCGCTCGGGTCGGAACTGCGCCGCTGATGCCCGCCGGTAGGTTCGCCTGCGCCAGAAGTCGCTGGGCCGTCGCGCGGTGGCTGCGCCGAAGGTGAGGCGGTGATGACCGATGAGCGCGGCTGGACCGTCTGGCCTTGCCTGAGGTGCCGGACGGAAGTCACGCCTGCGAATGGCGCGCGAATCTCGGTACGAAAGCTCCCGCGAGATCGTGCCGGGCGCGCGCAGCGTCTCAGGTCGTATCGCAATGCTCAGAACATGCCCGCCGCGACGAGCCCGGCTCGTTGAGCTCGATCTTGGCGGCGGTGCCTGAATACCGCCCCAGCAGCTCCCTGCGGGCCGGCTGAGCGATCTCACCGGGAATGGTGACTTCAGGGGCCTTCGCGGCGCCTTCGGCCTGGGATGCGCCGGGATCCCGGCAGCCGCCGAGACAGAGAGTGGAGACTACTGCCAGCGCGGCAGCCGCAACGGCCCATCGCATGACCCTGCTCCCCGCCGAACGCTCTCGCCCGGCTCACTGAAAGCGCGGGGAGTATCAGGAGAACGAGTGTTCTAGTCAACTAGAACAGCAAAGCAACCAATAGAGCTTATTTGCTGTCCTTCACTGCTGCCCCATCGGCCTTGGCGGTGGTCTGAGGCGAGCGGCTGTCGGTCGGCACGGCCGGGCGGACGCCCGTCACCATGTCGCCCATGATCTCGGCTGCCTGGGCGAGCACGATGTCCGGCGCGTCGGACTTTTCGAGCTCTTCGATGGATTTCAGAGGGGCTTCACCCTTGGCCGCGCGGCGGCCGTTCTCGCGCGCCAGGCGCTGCTCTTCGAGCTGGGTGCGCTCGGCCTTGCGGGTGGCGAGATTGAGCGACACCGACTTCTGCTCGCGCAGCGTGTCGATGGCAGCGATGTTCTGGACGAGCCAGCGATAGTCCGGATCGGCCTTCGCGCGCACGTCTTCCTCGGCCGCGAGGGTTGTCACAGCGGGCGCGTCACGACGATCGGCGCGGAAGGGTACGCCCGCGATCCGATCCCACGGCAGGGCGGCAGTGAGGGCGCTCTCACCGACGCGCTTCATGTCGATCTCCGAGGGGAGTTGCACATCGGGCTCGACACCACGGTGCTGGGTGCTCTCCCCCGTCACGCGATAGAACTTGCCGATGGTGACCGTGAGCTGGCCGTTCACCGGACGCTGCTGCCAGCGATCGAGCGGCACGAGGTTCTGCACCGTGCCCTTGCCGAACGTGCGTTGGCCCAGCACCACGCCGCGGCGGTAGTCCTGGATGGCGCCAGCGAAGATCTCCGAAGCCGAGGCGCTATAGCGGTTCACGAGCACGGCGAGCGGGCCGTCGTAATCGACGCCGGGCTCTGGATCGTCGAGTACCTCGAGGCGTCCGGTGGTGTCCTTCAGCTGCACGACCGGGCCGCGATCCACGAACAGGCCGGTGAGGGCGGTGGCCTCCGGCAGGTAGCCTCCGCCATTGTCGCGGAGGTCGATGACGAGGCCGTCGATCTTCTCTGCCTTCAGCTCGGTGATGAGCTTGCGCACGTCACGCGTGGTGCTGCGGAAGTTCTCATCGCCCGCGCTCTGCGCAGCAATGTCCTGGTAGAAGCCAGGGACGGTGATGACGCCCACCTTCAGCGGCTTGCCGTTACGCGTAATGGTCTTCACTTCCTTGTGCGCGGCCTGCGCTTCGAGGGTGACCTTGTTGCGCACGAACTCGAGCGTCTTCTCCGGGGAGCCGGGTGCCGCCCCCGCAGGCAGCACCTGCAGGCGAACGCTCGTGCCGGCCTTGCCGCGAATGAGTTGCACGACATCATCGAGACGCCAGCCGATGACATCAGTCGGGGCGCCGTCCTTGCCCTGCGCGACCGCGGTGATACGGTCATTCGTTGCAAGCGTGCCGGCGACGGCAGCTGGGCCGCCCTCGATGATGTTGAGGATGGTGACGTAGTCGTCGACGAGCTGCAGCGAGGCACCAATGCCCTCGTAATTGAGGCTCATCTGGATGCGATATTCCTCGGAGCTGCGCGGCGAGAAGTAGCTGGAGTGCGGGTCGAACGTGCGCGCATACGCGTTCATGAGGTTCTCGAACACGTCTTCGGGCGTTATCTGATCCACGCGCTTCAGCACCCGCTCGTAGCGCTTGGCCAGGATGTCTGATGCTTCCGCCCACGTCTTGCCGGTGAGGATCAGCGACAGCGCGTCGTTCTTGACCCGCTTGCGCCACAACTCATTCATTTCGGCCTGGCTGGCAGGCCACGGCGCTTGTTCGCGATCGAACTCGAAGGATTCGTTGACGTTCCAGTCCGGCTCGGTCTTCAGGAGGTCGAGCGCGTACTGCACCCTCTCGCGATTGCGCTGCTGGAAGCGCGCGAAAATGAGGTAGCCGGGCTCGAGCTCGCCGGTGCGGATCATGTCGTCGAAGCGCAGGCGCTGCGGAGCGAACTCCGCAATGTCGCTTGCGAGGAAGTAGCTGCGCTGGCTGTCGAGGAGGTCGAGGTAACGGTCGTACACCTGCGCCGACAGCTTGTCGTCGATGGGTGCACGTCTGAAGTGCGCTTCCTCGAGGATCGTGCCGACACGACGCGCGACTGCGCGCTGCCGATCCGTCGGGACGATGGAGCCAGCCGGAAGGCCGGCCGTGTTGGCCGGGGCGGGGGTGGAACTGACCAGCACGAGCGCCAGAACGGTGAGGACCGAGGCAGCAAGCCAGCCGGACGGGCGACGCAGAGACTTGGGCATCGTTCGCTCGCTCAACTTCAGTAGACTTTGCACCCCAATCTAGAGGTCGCGGTCGGATGCATCAAGTGTTCCGTGCCGCGCGACGCGTGAATCCAGCGATGCGGCCACTCGCAGTGCTCCTTGGAATCGTGATGGGCTCGACAGTTTCGCTCGCGGTCGGGCTTGCGCTTACGTGGGTGGTGTTCCTCTTCATGCCGGAGCATGCAGACCGCCTGGAGCCCGAAAAAGCCCCGCTTCTCAAGGCGATTCTGCTGTTTACGCTGCTGGCGGCGGCTGCCGCAGCCAGTTTCTACGGGGAAATCCGGGCCCGGCCGTGGCGCGTGTCGGCGATTGCAGCCATGGTCGCGCTGCTCGGCGCCGCGGTCTGGGTCTACTGGCCCCGCTGAAGGCAAACCTGCCCGGCAGGGCGGTGCTCGCTGCGCAGCGCTGGCTCGCAAGGCAGCGAACGCCAGTCAGCGACGCTTCCTGACGCGTCTCCACGCCTCGGATGCGACCGCGCGGCGTGCGCCGTTTGCGTTGTAAGGGTCGTATCCCCGGCTGCGCTCGACCGTGTATTCGTCCAGGAGGGCGAGGGTGATTCGGCTCAGCGGTTCGGTGGTGCGGTTCTGATCCGTTCCGTGGTCTGCTCTGTCGGCCCTTTCCCGAGCAGTTGTCCTCGCCGGTGCGGGCCACTTTGGCCGCGGCACGGTGCCCTTCATCGTTTCCCCGTTCTAATTGCTGTAGTTCGACGCTGCGAAGCTTGTCACAGGCTCGCAGGCGGATTTGCGAACCGCATCACGTTCTCCGCCCGTTGGTCGGCGGCCGGCGTCAGCCCGGGTTGCGCTCGGCGGAGCGCATGATTTGCCAGAATCCACGCGCCAGCATGACGAGCACGTAGGGGCCGACGACTACCCCCCAGTAGACGAGCGAGCCGCTGCGCAACCCGGCGAAGAAATCGACCAGCAGCGCGAACGGGCCTCCATCGGTGTAGGGGCCGAGCACGCCGGCGCCAACGGCATAGATGAGCAGCGGCACGAGGAAGAGCCCCGCGGCCAGCAAGATCACCAGAATCATGAGCTCGCGACGGCCGCGCGACGGGGCGGCGGACGGCGCTGCCGCGCGAGGCGGGCCGCCGAGGCGTTCGGAAGGGTCCGGCAGAAATCGCTCCTCGAAATCCGGATCGCGGCTCAAGGCCGCGTATCAGGGCGGGCATAATAGCCGCAACATGCAAAAAATCAGAGCAGCGGTTATCGGTGTCGGGTATCTGGGACGCTTCCACGCGCAGAAGTACGCAGGCGCCCCGGATTGTGAGCTGGTTGCGGTGGTGGACGCACGGGCTGAAGCGCGAGAGCAGGTGGCGAAGGAGCTCGGTAGCCGCCCCCTGGCGGATCATCGCGAGCTGATCGGGCAGGTCGACGCCGTGAGCGTCGTGACGCAGACACCCGCTCATTTCGCCATCGCCCGGGATTTCCTCTCGGCAGGCGTGCACGTGCTCGTGGAAAAGCCGATCACGGAGACGGCGGACGAAGCACGCGCGCTCATCCGCATTGCCCGGGAAAAGAACTGCGTGCTGCAGGTGGGCCACCTCGAGCGCTTCAATGCCGCCATCCTCGCGGCGGAGCCTTACTTCGTCGCACCCCGGTTCATCGAATGCAACCGCATGGCGCCCTACAAGGAGCGCGGAACGGACGTCAATGTCGTCCTGGATCTGATGATCCACGACATCGACATCGTCCAGACCATCGTCGGCTCACCGATCGTCACGATAGACGCTATCGGCACCAAGGTTTTCTCAGATGAGATCGATATTGCGAACGCGCGTGTGCGCTTCGAGAGCGGTTGCGTAGCGAATGTCACCGCAAGCCGCGTCAGCGTAAGGGCGGAGCGGAAACTGCGTGTGTTCGAGGATGACGCGTATCTCTCCATCGACTTGCAGCAAAAGATCCTCACGTTGATCCGCAAGCGTTCCGGTCCCATCACGCCCGGGCAGTTGCCGGTGACCATCGAAGAGCAGAACTTCGAGCAGGGGGACGCATTGAAGGCCGAGATCGAGTCGTTTCTCGATTGCATCCGTAACGGCAAGTCGCCAGTAGTGGGTGGCGAAGCAGGCCTCCGGGCGCTCGAGACCGCCATGCGGATCACCGAGCAGGTTCATCGGGGGGCGCGCGAACGCTGAACGGCCCGAGTTGAACTTGAATCCATGTCCGGCGCTCTCCAGATAGGCAGCCATGGATACTCAATTGGTCACTCCGGTCCCGACGCGCGCGATCCTCGAGCTCGATCTGATCGCCGATTTCGCGTGCCCGTGGTCGTACCTGGGTAAGCGAAGCCTCGAGCGTGCGCTCGGCAACCTCTATGGGATGCCTGTGCGGGCGCTTCGGTGGCACGGTTTTCGTGGTGCGCCTGAGGGCACTGCGGACAAGGCACCCGAGCAGCAGACGTGGCGTGCGCATCTGGCCACGCGTCTACCGCCAGGCGTCTCCGTGGACTTCGCGCAGAAAAGTCTCTCCGAGGCAGGGCAGGAGCTCGGCATCGCGTTCGACTTCTCGCGGCTGCGGAATCTGCCTGATACGCGTGAGGCCCATCGCCTCGTGTCGCTCGCTGCACGTGAGGACAGGCACAGTGAAGTGGCGGACGCGCTGTTCCGCGCCTTTTTCGAAGACGGCCGCGACATCAGTGATATGAAAGTGCTCGAGGCCATCGGTCACGAAGCCGGCCTCGGCGCGGACACGATGGCGGCGTTCGCGAATCCCGACGAGGGTCGGGACCAGATCGCCGCCGAAGAGAAGCGGCTGCGGGGCTTCGGCGTGGTCGCCACGCCGAACCTGCTCATCAACGGCCGCGTACTCGTCCCGGGCCCGGCGGATGTCTCGACGTACCTCCAGGCCCTCGATCAGGCGCTGTTTCCACAGCTGCCTGCGCCGGACAAGAAGCACTTCAACTGAGCGCACTTCCGGCCGGCGAGCCACGAGCTCCCGCAAAAGCCTTCGGGCTCTTGCGGGCACCGCTGGTCTCCCGGGGGCGGGCACGGTAACGTCGCTGCCCCCGAGGAGGTCACTGAAGGGGCCCCCATGGAACCCAAGCACTTTCGACGCGCGCCGCGGCCGGTAACGGTGGCGGCCACGCAGTTCTCCTGCGACTGGAACATCGAGAGCAACATCGCGAAGGCGGAGCACGCCGTGCGCGAGGCCGCCGCGCGCGGCGCGCAGATCATTCTGCTGCCGGAGCTCTTCGAGACGCCCTACTTCTGCATCGAGCAGGACGTCCGGCACCTGAGCCTCGCGCAGCCGGCGGGCGAGAATCGTGCGATCCGGCATTTCCAACCGATCGCGCAGGAACTCGGCGTGGTTCTGCCGATCAGCTTCTTCGAGAAGGCCGGGCACGCGTACTACAACTCCATCTCGATCCTCGATGCGGATGGGCAGGCGCTCGGGGTCTACCGGAAATCGCACATTCCGAACGGGCCCGGCTACCAGGAGAAGAACTACTTCAGCCCCGGGGACACGGGCTTCAAGGTCTGGGACACGCGCTACGCGCGTATCGGCGTCGGTATCTGCTGGGATCAGTGGTTCCCCGAGACGGCACGCGCCATGGCGCTGCTCGGCGCTGAGCTGCTTTTCTTCCCGACGGCGATCGGCACGGAGCCGCCGCCAGCCATGCCGCTGAATTCCCGCGAACACTGGCAGCGCACGCAGCAGGGGCACGCCGCGGCCAATCTCACGCCCCTGATCGCGTCGAACCGGTTTGGGCTCGAGCGCTCACTGCAGGACCCGGACGGCCTCTACATCAACTTCTACGGCTCTTCTTTCATCGCCGATGCTACGGGTGCCAAGGTCGCCGAAGCGCCGGAGCAGGGGGATGCCGTTCTCACGGCCACGTTCGATCTCGACGCGCTCGCCCAGCAGCGTGACAACTGGTTCGTATTTCGCGATCGTCGTCCCGAGTTGTACGGGCCGCTGCTGACCCTCGATGGACGACAGGTGCACAGCGCGCGCTCCTGAGGCGCGCGAGCACTATTTCGCGTGACGCTCGAGCCAGGCCCGCGCGCCTTCGAGGTCCTGAACGAAGCGGCTGTACTCCGCGCGCTGCTTGACGTCGTCCGGAATCCTGAGCAGGTACGAGGGGTGGATCGTCACCCACAGGTGCCTGTTGCCCTGGAACGGTGTGGGCAGCCCCCGCATGGCGGAGACGGTGGCGGTGTGGCCGAGCAGGCTGCGCGCAGCGGTCGCGCCGAGTGCGATCACCAGCTTCGGCGCGACGAACTTGAGCTCTTCCTCGACCCACCAGCGGCACGCTTCGATCTCTTCGGCGTTCGGTTTCGCGTGGAGCCGGCGCTTGCCGCGTGGCTCGAATTTGAAGTGACGGACGGCATTGCTGACGAACAGGGTTCTGCGGTCGAGCCCGGCATCCTGCAGCGCCCGGTCGAGCACGGAACCGGCGGGCCCCACGAACGGGTGTCCGGCGAGATCTTCGGCATCCCCGGGCTGCTCACCCACCAGCATGAGCTCCGCCGGCGCCGGGCCTTCACCAGGCACGCCCTGGGTGGCGTTTCGCCACAAAGAGCACCGCTTGCACGCGTTCACCGCATCCCGCAGCTCGTCGATGGAGTTGAGATGCCGGCCGATCGCATCACCGCGCGGTGAGGATTCTCCCGCGGGCGTCCGGACGTGCTCGGTGCCCGGCCTTGTGTCCCTCGTGCTCATGTCGAAAGGCACAATGACCGACGCGCCGAACGGTTCCCGCCATGCCAGAGCATTCGCTCGCGCCGAAGGGCTCGATGCGCGAGTCGCTGGCGATGGCGCGCGGACGTCACGCCTCGCCGTGAAGCGAGGAAGGAATCCGGCCTGAGTAAGGTTCGCGTTCCCGGCCCGGCGACCGGGAACGCTGCGATGGTGGAGGCGGGGGGACAGTGCACCCGCGGCTTTCGCTGCGGACTGGACTATGCCTTCATCCCTCACCCGTCCGTTGTCGGACGTGCAGGGATGCGGAGCGTGTTATCCGGCCCGTGACAGCAGCCGGATCCTAGTGCCCGCCCGGCGCATTCCACGCCCGGCGAGTCTATGAGTCTCTACAGGGCAGGCCTGAAGTTGGCCTTCTTCCTACCCCTCGGCGTTGCCATGCCACCGTCCGCGAGACAGTGCCGTCAGGTTTCGCCGATGTGAGCTCCGTTTTCGTTCAGCCCTTGCGGGCTGACGCGACCCTCGATCGAACCCCCGTCCGTAAGTGCTAAGCTCGAAGACCTACGTACGTAGCTCTCTCTTTAGTTCTCGCGCATCGCTACCCGAGGAGCAGGGAAGACGCTACGCCAGCACACAGTGACTCTTAACGAACCGGCCTGTCGCACACCGGCCCGCGATCCTATGAACGCGTCCCCAGATTCAGTTGCATAGGCACAAGCTGGTCTGAGGTCAACGGCCCTTAGGCCGCCAGAGCGTAGTTGTCGTCGTTGGCAACTATGATTTGCAGCGTGTTTTACGAGGAGCACTGCACCTCGGTACGCACTTCGAGGTTCACGACCCACGTCGAAACCGGTCGCCCCCAAAGTCGCCGCGAAGCATAGCACCCATTCGCAGCGGCACGCACAATTGCGTCCAATTCGGTTAAGTTTCAAGGCGTGACTTCGCTCGAGCCCGTGAAGGGAGAAAAGGTGCTGATGCCGAAAACGACGATGGCCGTGTGCCTGTCGACGCTTGTTCTTCTGACCGCCTCGTTTCCCGCCAGCGCAGACTGGTCGAGCCGCAGCGAAGTCGGGTTCGTTGCGGCCCGGGGCAACACCCGCACCGAAACCGCGAATGCCAAGTTCGAGTTCACCCGTGAGCTCGAACGCTGGAAGCACGCCTTTGGCCTCAACGGGCTGTACGGCAAGTCCGGTGATATCGAATCCGCCCGGCGCTGGGACACGCGGTATCAGGTTGACAACAACCTGAGCGAGCGCGCGTTCTGGTTCACTGCGATTCGCTACGAGGACGATCGCTACAGCGGCTTCGACTACCAGGGCATCGTCTCGAGCGGTCTCGGCCGTCACTTCATCGATACCAACACGACGAAGCTCACTGCGCAGGTTGGCGTCGGTTATCGCCTGCTGCGCCAGGAAGATCTCATCATCGACCCGGCGACGAGCGAAGTCATCGATCGCATCCCGGGCGAGCGGGGCTCCGACATCGTCGGCAACGCCCGGGTGACCTTCGACCAGTCGTTCAACGACGCCACCAAGCTGCTGAATACGCTCATCGTTGAAAGCGGCTCGGCGAACACGCTGACCCGCAACGACCTCGCGTTCCAGGTGAAGATGACGGAAGTGCTGGCAGTCGCCCTGGGCCTCAGCGTTCGGCACAACAGCCAGCCGCAGCCCGGCCTGAAGAAGGCGGATACTCTCACGACCGTGAATCTCGTCTATCAGCGGCCGCTCGGCCGCTGACGCGCCGCTCAGCCGCGCCGCATGATGCGGGCCTTGTCGCGCTGCCAGTCGCGGTCCTTCTCGGTGGCGCGCTTGTCGTGCTGCTTCTTGCCTTTCGCAAGACCCATCTCGAGCTTCGCCCGCCCGGCCTTCCAGTGCAGGTCGAGCGGCACGAGCGTGTAGCCCTTGCGCTCGACCGCTCCGATGAGGCGTTCCAGCTCGCCCTTGTGAAGTAGCAGCTTCCGGGTACGCACCGGGTCGGCGACGATGTGTGTCGAGGTGGTCTTGAGCGGCGTGATGTGCGCGCCGGTCAGGAACGCCTCGCCGCCACGCATGAACACGTAGGCCTCCGCGAGCTGCGCGCGGCCGGCGCGCATCGCCTTGACCTCCCAGCCTTGCAGCTGCAGGCCCGCCTCGTACCGGTCCTCGATGAAGTATTCGAAGCGTGCCTTGCGGTTCTCGGCGATCAGTCGTTCGGGTTTTTCCGCTTTGGCCATGGAGTGTTCGTCTGGGCAGTGCGTGGGCTGCCGGGCTCGCGATTGTACCTGCCGGTTGTGGGCGCCGAGGCTTCTTGTGACAATCGCGGCATGCGACAGGTCACGCGCTCGGCTCTCGTCGCACAGCCGCCGAGCCGCATGTTCGCCCTCATCAACGACATCGAAAGCTATCCGGCATTCGTGCCCGGATGCACGCACGCGCGCATCGAAAGCCGCACGCCTGCGGAAATCGTGGCCACTCTCGGCCTGCGCCGCGGTCCTCTGCACGCGGAGCTCACCACCCGTAACACCCTCGAGCAGGACCGGCGCATCGTCATGTCGCTGCTGCGGGGCCCGTTTCGGGAGCTCGAAGGGGAATGGACGCTCGCGCCCGTGGGCAGCGACGGGTGTCGCGTCGACTTTTCCATGCGCTTCGCATTCCAGAATCCCCTGTCCGCGGTCGTGTTCGAGCCCCTGTTCGAACAGACGGCCGCATCGCTGGTGGATGCTTTTGTTTCGCGGGCGCGCACGCTGGAAAAATGAGCTCGCCCGTCGACAAGCGTTGCGTCGTCGCTTACGCGACACGCGACGCGCAATACCTCTGGACGGTCGATCTGCCTGCTGCGGCTACGGTCGCTGACGCGCTGGCAGCGGCCCGCGAGCAGGCCGCTGCGCCCGGTGTGCCGTGGGATGACGCCCCCGTTGGAATCTTCGGGCAGGCGTGTTCGCGAGCCGATGTTCCCGGTGATGGCGATCGGATCGAGCTGTATTGCCCACTCGCGTCGGACCCGCGCGAGCGGCGCCGCGAGCGCGTGCGAAGCCAGCGCCGGGCGGCGCGCAGCTAACGCGCGGTAGCGGTCAGGATCAGGACGCCGACGGGGGAGCGGCGGCCGCGGCGGCCGGTGGCGTGGCCGGAGTGGCCGGGCCTTGCTCGATCTGACGCTGCTCGGCGGGGGGCATCGGGCCTGCACCGGAGCTGTCGAAGCGCGCGACCTTGTCTTCCTGGAAATAGACGACGAGGTGGCGTTGCTCGGGCGCCTTGAGGCGACCTTTCTTGAGGTAATAGAGGTAGTCCCAACGATCCTTGTCGAAGGCGTCGGGTACCATTGGCGTGCCGAGGAGATAGCGCACCTGGCTGCGAGTCATTCCCACTTGCAGCTGAGAAACGGCACGCGGCTCGAGGAAATTGCCCTGCTGAATGTTCATGCGATAGACGCAACCCGTGAGCCCCGTGAGCACGGCGGCCGCGGACAGCAGGAGCAGCGCCCTGGAAAGGCGCCGCGCGGGTTTCGAATCAGAAAAACGGGGTCGCATGTGACTCCATTTGGGGGAATAATCGCGCGCGCATCATACCGTAAGGCGACCGGTGCGCACGTACGGGGGACCCACCCCGGTTCCGCGCACCATCTGGAGAGCTCGATTGGAAGGTAAGGATCTTCGCAAAGCCGGCCTCAAGGTAACGCTGCCGCGGCTGAAGATTCTCGAGATTCTCGAGAGCAGCGCGACACGACACCTCTCGGCCGAAGACATCTACAGGACGCTGCTCGATTCGAACGAGGACATCGGGCTCGCAACGGTGTACCGCGTGCTGACGCAGTTCGAGGCAGCCGGCCTCGTGAGCCGCCATCACTTCGAAGACGGCATGGCGGTGTTCGAGCTGAACCAGGGCACGCATCACGACCATATCGTGTGTCTTGAGTGCGGCCGGGTGGAAGAGTTCATGGATGCCGGCATCGAAGAACGTCAGGATTCCGTGGCGCAGCGGCTCGGATACGAGATTCGCGACCACTCCCTCATCCTGTACGGGAACTGCAAGCGCAATCCCTGCCCGTATCGCAAAAAGGGCGTGAAGAAACCGCTGGAGAAGAGCCACTCGTAACGCGTGGCCGCGACGGGGGCTCGTGCGCCCCGCCAGTTCAGTTGCGCCGCTTCGCGCCCCTGCCGCGCTGGGCTGCTTCAGCGGCCGCGGCTGCTGCCGCGGATTCCGAGGCTTTCAGCATTTCCCGCGCGTGTTCGCGGGCTTTCGTCGTGATCTCGATGCCACCCAGCATGCGGGCGACTTCCTCGATGCGCTCGTCGGCGTTGAGTGTCGTGAGGCTCGTGCGGGTCGTGCGGCCGTCCGTGAGCTTGGTGACGCGCAGGTGCTGGTGCCCCTGGGATGCGACCTGGGGCAGGTGAGTGACGCAGAGCACCTGGCCTTTCGTGGCGAGCGCGTGCAGCTCGCGGCCCACGATCTCCGCCACGGCGCCGCCGATTCCCGAATCGACTTCGTCGAACACCATGCAGCGGGTTTCACGCGCGGCGGAGGAAACCTGCACGGCCAGCGAGAGGCGCGACAGCTCGCCTCCCGAGGCCACTTTCGCGAGTGGACGTAGCGGTTGGCCGGGGTTCGCGGTGACGCGGAACTCGATCTGGTCCACGCCGTGCGGCGCAGGCTCCGTGGAGCTGAGGGGTGTGATCTCCACCTGGAAGCGGCCGCCTGCCATTCCGAGCGTCTGCATGCGCGCAGTGATCTCTTTGGCCAATGCGCGGCCCGCAGTGGTGCGGCGCGCGGAAAGCTGCTGCGCCAGCGTGCGGTAGCCTTCGAGCGCCGTTGCCTGCTCCTTGCGAAGCGTTGCAAGGTTCGAGTCCGCGCGTTCGACGTCGACGAGCTCCACCTTGAGCTGGCTCGTGCGCTGGGGCAGCTCTTCAGGCGTGATGCGATGCTTGCGCGCGAGCTCTTCGATCGCGGCGAGCCGGCGTTCCACTTGATCCTGGCGGGCGGTGTCGACGTCGAGGGTCTCGAGATAGTGCTGCAGCTGACGCGCCGCCTCGCGAATCTGAATCGTGGCCTCTTCGACGAGCGGCAGCACCGTACCGAGCTTCGTATCCACCGCGGCGATGTTGCGAACGGCCTGGAGCGCGCGGCTGGCGGCCGCGTGCGCGCTGCCTTCCTCGCCTTCGTACAGCTGCACGAGTGCGGTCTGCGCCGCCTCGGCAAGCCGCCCACGATTCGCGAGACGCGCGCGCTCCTCATTGAGCTGGGCGACCTCACCTTCGGTGAGGTGCAGCGCTTCGAGCTCCTGGACCTGATAGCGCAGCAGATCGAGACGGGCGTCGCGGTCGCGTGCCTTGCCTTCGAGCTCGAGCATGCGATTCAGCAGGCCGATCCACACGCGATGGGCGATTTCCACCTGGCCGACGAGCGCGTCGTGCCGTCCATAATCGTCGAGCAGCTCGCGCTGGGCCGCGCCGCGCGTCAGGGACTGAAACTCGTGCTGGCCGTGGATATCGATGAGGATGTTGCCGAGATCCCGGAGCAGCTGGACCGGCACGACCTGGCCATTCAGATAGGCACGCGAGCGCCCGTCCGTGGCGATGACGCGGCGGACGGAAAGCTCGTCTTCCGCGCTCACCGACTGCTCATCGAGCCAGCGTTTGAGCTCGCGCGGTGCGCGCAGCAAGTCGAAGGTCGCCGCGATCTCCGCGCGCTCTGCGCCGGCCCGCACGACTTCCGCGCCTGCCCGGCCGCCTGCCAGGAGCTGCAGGGCGTCCACCACGATCGACTTGCCGGCGCCCGTCTCGCCCGTGAGCACCGTGAGGCCGGGACGGAACTCGAGCTCGATGGCGTCGATGATGGCGAAATCGCGAATCTGCAGGTGTGTGAGCATGTGCGGGCTCAGCGAGAGAGATCCCGGCCGCCGCGACCCCATTGAAGCTTGGATCGCAGCAGGCGGTAGTAGTCGTGACCCGCAGGATGCAGCAATGTGATGCGCTCCCGGGCGGCTTTCACTTCCAGATGGTCGTCGGGCTGCATGTCGCCGATGACGACGCCGTCGCAAGCCACCTGAGCATACGTCTCGTAGCGCTCTATAAGCTTGATGCCCACCACAGATCGAGCAGATACCACGACCGGGCGGTCGGACATCGTGTGGGCGCAGATGGGAGCGAGAACGAGGACGTCGAGATGCGGCTCGACGATCGGGCCGCCGCAGGAGAGGGCGTATGCCGTGGACCCCGTGGCCGTCGCGACGACGAGCCCGTCGCCCGCATGGGTATTCACATAACGCCCGTTCACTTCGGTTTCGAAGTCGAGCATGCGGCCGGTGGCCGCCTTCTGGAGCACCGTGTCATTCAGGGCCAGGGATTCGATCGTGCGGCCGTCGCCCTTGCGCAGGCAGGCGAGCAGGAGGGTGCGCTCTTCGGTGGCGAGCTGGCCGGCCAGGGCGGCGTCGACGCAGCCGAGCATGTCCTGCGGCATCACATCCGTCAGGAAGCCGAGGCGCCCGCGGTTGATGCCGAGGAGCGGTACCGGGTGACGCGCGACGAGGCGTGCTCCATAGAGCAGCGTGCCGTCACCGCCGATGGCGATGAGCAGGTCCGCCTGCTCGGCGAGCTGGGGTTCCGGCACGCGGACGACCGTGTCGAGCCCGTCCGGGACATCGCTCGCGCTGCTGACAAGCACCGTCACCTGGCGGGCTTTCAGGTGGGGCAGGAGCACGCCAACGGACTCCGCGACACGCGGATCGGAGAAGCGGCCGATCAGCGCACAGGTGCGGACCGGGAATGCCATTTCAAGCCTCTGTGTGATCTGAAGGGCGCCGGCAAGCTTCGGCGCGGGGACCCCGTTTTAGCACGATTCCGTGATTGCTTGACGCTCGCCCGGGCCGTCGTTAGCTTTCGCGCTGACGCAGACCTGCTGTCGCCAGTCGCCCCACCGGTCCCATGGCGCACGAGACCCGAGACGAACCGTTGAACGAACGCGCCCAGCAACTGTTGCGGGTGCTGATCGAGAATTACATCCGTGACGGGCAGCCCGTCGGCTCGCGCGTGCTGTCGCGCGAATCGGGGCTCAGTCTGTCTTCCGCGACCATTCGCAACGTCATGGCGGATCTCGAGGAGCTCGGTTTCGTCTCTTCGCCCCACACGTCCGCGGGCCGCGTGCCGACCGACAAGGGCTACCGCTTCTTCGTGGATACGCTCCTGCGCGTGCGTCCACTCGACGATGCTGCGGTGGTTAGCGAGATCCGCCGCCAGTTCGACACACAGCACGACAGCTCCAAGGCGCTCGTCGCTGCGGCGTCGCAGTTGCTCTCGAGCGTCACTCACCTCGCTGGTGTGGTCACGCTGCCCCGGACGCAGCAGGCGTCGATTACGCAGATCGAGTTCGTCGCGCTCTCGGAAAACCGGGTGCTCGTCGTCCTGGTGTTCAATGACCGCGAGGTGCAGAACCGCATCATCCAGCTGGAGCGCTACTTCTCTCCGGACGAGCTCAAGCGCGCCTCGAACTATCTCAACGAGCAGGTGCGTGGCCGTACCCTCACCCAGGTGCGCCAGGAGATCCTCCGCCAGATCAAGGAGGCGCACGAGCACATGAACCAGATCATGGTCGACGCGATCTCCGTCGCGCAACGCGTGTTCGACGTGAGCGCGAGCGAGGATGAGCGGCTCGAATACGTGATCGCCGGCGAGACCAATCTCATGGGCGTCGCCGAAATGTCGAACGTCGAGCGGTTGCGCCGGCTGTTCGAGGCCTTCAACGAGAAACGCGACTTCCTCCACCTGCTCGACCAGAGCCTGAGGGCTGAGGGTGTGCAGATCTTCATCGGGCACGAATCGGGCTACCAGGTGCTCGACGACTGCAGCGTCGTGACGGCACCCTACGCGTCCGGCGATTCGGTGATGGGTGTGCTGGGCGTGATCGGGCCCACACGCATGGCGTACGAGCGCGTCATCCCGATCGTCGACATGACGGCGAAATTGCTCGGCGCCGCCTTGAATTCAAGGCGCTGATCCCCAACCACGCCGCGGGTCTTCAGGCTTGGCCGCGCGCGCCTCACGCATCAGGTGCGGTTGCGCGGCGAACATTTTGTTTTCAGGAGGTTTTTTGGCATGAGTGCGCGTGATCCCAGCATCGATGCCACCGAGTCGCAGGGCGCTTCCGGCGCTGAGCCGACGGCCGTGCTGCCCGAGACGGCGGCGCAGCTCGTGGAGCTGGAGCGCCTCCAGCAGGCCCTGGCGCAATCGGAGGAGCGGGCGAAGAACCATTGGGATCAGTACCTGCGCGCCGTCGCCGAAGTGGAAAATATTCGCAGGCGCGCCCAGAAGGATGTCGAAGCTGCACACCGCTACGGCATCGACAAGCTCGCCGCGGAGTTGCTCCCGGTGCGTGACAGTCTCGAGCTCGCGGTAGAGAACGCGGGCCGCGCCGATGCGCCGAGCCTCGCGGCCGGGCAGGAGGCGACGCTGAAGCTGCTTGCGAAGGCCTTCGAGAAGCTGAACATCAGCGAGATCAATCCGCTCGGAGAGCCCTTCGACCCCGCCAAGCACGAGGCGATGCTGGCCCAGCCTTCGCCCACCGCCGAGCCCAATTCGGTGCTGCAGGTGGTCCAGCGGGGCTACGAGCTGAACGGCCGGCTGCTGAGGCCGGCGCGGGTGATCGTCGCGAAGGCACCCTGAGCCATGGGAAAAGTCGTCTGCCGCCTGGGCGGCTCGAGGCTTTCCCGGGCCCGGGCCGCGCTCCCGGCCGGCCGAGGGGCCCGGTACCGGCCCGCTTCGCGCCTACGGCAGGAGGCGCCGCGCGAAGTACATTTCGTGTGAAACCATCTTGAACGATAGTTTGCAATACCCAATAAGTGTGGCCCGGTAGCACACAAATTCAGGACCCCGGAGATCAGTCTCATGGCAAAGGTAATCGGCATCGACCTCGGCACCACGAACTCGTGCGTGGCCATCATGGAGGCGGGCAAGCCTCGCGTGATCGAGAACAGCGAGGGCGACCGCACGACTCCCTCCATCGTTGCCTTCACCAAGGACGATGAGGTGCTGGTGGGTCAGCCGGCGAAGCGCCAGGCCGTGACGAATCCCCAGAACACGCTGTTCGCGATCAAGCGCCTCATCGGCCGCAAGTTCACGGACGAGGTCGTGCAGCGGGACGTCAAGATGGTCCCGTACAAGATCATCAAGGCCGACAACGGGGACGCCTGGGTCGAGGTCCACGGCAAGAAGCTCGCGCCGCCCGAGATCTCCGCGCGCGTGCTCATGAAGATGAAGAAGACCGCCGAAGACTACCTCGGTGAGCCGGTGACGGAAGCGGTCATCACGGTGCCTGCGTACTTCAATGACTCGCAGCGCCAGGCGACGAAGGATGCCGGCCGCATCGCCGGCCTCGAGGTGAAGCGCATCATCAACGAGCCCACCGCTGCGGCGCTCGCCTATGGCCTGGACAAGGCCGGCGGGGATCGCAAGATCGCCGTGTACGACCTGGGCGGTGGCACGTTCGACGTTTCCATCATCGAGATCGCGGAAGTCGACGGTGAGCGCCAGTTCGAGGTGCTTTCCACGAACGGCGACACGTTCCTCGGGGGTGAGGATTTCGACCTGCGCATCATCAATTTCCTCGCCGAGGAATTCCAGAAGGAATCCGGCGTCGACGTGCGCAAGGACCCGCTCGCCATGCAGCGCCTGAAGGAGGCGGCGGAGAAGGCGAAGATCGAGCTGTCCTCGAGCCAGCAGACCGACATCAACCTGCCGTACATCACGGCGGACGCGTCGGGCCCCAAGCACCTGAACATCAAGCTGACACGCGCGAAGCTCGAGTCGCTCGTCGAGGATCTGGTCAAGAAGACGATCGAGCCCTGCCGCATCGCCATGAAGGATGCGGGCGTCTCCGCGAACGACGTGTCCGAGGTCATCCTCGTGGGCGGTCAGACGCGCATGCCGCTCGTTCAGAAGTATGTGAAAGACTTCTTCGGCAAGGAACCGCGCAAGGATGTGAACCCGGATGAGGCGGTCGCCGTGGGCGCTGCGATCCAGGGTGGTGTGCTCGCCGGCGAAGTGAAGGATGTGCTGCTGCTCGACGTCACCCCGCTGTCGCTCGGTATCGAGACGCTCGGCGGCATCATGACGAAGCTCATCGAGAAGAACACCACGATCCCGACGAAGGCGTCGAACGTGTTCTCCACGGCGGACGACAACCAGACCGCCGTCACCATTCATGTGCTCCAGGGTGAGCGCGATCGTGCCGCCGACAACAAGTCGCTCGGCAAGTTCGACCTCACGGACATTCCGCCGGCTCCGCGCGGGCTGCCGCAGATCGAGGTGTCCTTCGACATCGATGCGAACGGCATCCTGAACGTCCACGCGAAGGACAAGAACACCGGCAAGGAGCAGAAGATCGTCATCAAGGCCTCGAGCGGCCTGACGGAAGATGACATCAAGCGGATGGTGCGTGACGCCGAGGCGCACGCCGAGGAAGACAAGCGCTTCCGCGAGCTGGTCGAGGTGCGCAACCGCGCGGATGCGCTGGTGCACTCGGTCGAGAAGACCCTCAAGGACCTCGGAGACAAGGTGGACGGCGGCGAACGCGGCCGCATCGAGTCTGCGCTCTCCGACGTGCGCACCGCACTCAAGGGTGACGACAAAGCAGCCATCGAGAAGAAGACCGAGGCGCTCGCCTCCGCGGCCCAGTCCCTCACGCAGAAGGCTTACGCCGATGCCGGGGCGGGTGGAGCGGGCGGCCCGGGCGCCGAAGGTGCCTCGGCGGGTGCGGGCGGGTCACGCGCCTCCGGCGGCGGCCAGGACGACGTGGTCGACGCCGAGTTCGAGGAAGTGAAGGACAAGGACCGCAAAGCCTCTTAATCTTGGCGAGCGGAAGTGATCGCACGCTTCCGCGAACCAGGTAGGTCATGGCTCAGAGGCTCGCGCATCCGCATCGGGTGTGCGGGCCTCGTTCGATGAGTCACCAGGTGATGCGTCACGCGCCACTACCAGATGCCAAACGGGGTCTCTTTCTTCAGCCCGCATGTCCAAGCGCGACTACTACAAAGTCCTAGACGTCCCCCGTAACGCGGCCGAAGCCGACATCAAGAAGGCCTATCGTCGCCTCGCGATGAAGTTTCATCCGGACCGCAACCCCAACGACGCGGAGGCCGAAGGCAAGTTCAAGGAAGCCAAGGAAGCCTACGAGGTGCTCACCGACGCGCAGAAGCGCGCCGCGTACGACCAGCACGGGCATGCCGGTGTCGAAGCGATGAATCGCGGCGCCGGGCGCGGCGGGTTCGGCCCCGGAGATGCGTTCAGCGACATCTTCGGTGACGTGTTCGGCGACATCTTCGGTGCGCGGCGCGGCGGCGGCCGCTCGCAGGTCTTTCGCGGCGCGGATCTGCGCTACGAGCTCGAGATCGAGCTCGATCAGGCGGTCTTCGGCCACGCGGTCGAAATCGAGATCCCCAAGCTCTCCGAGTGCGAAACCTGCGGTGGCAGCGGCGCGGCGAAGGGCAGCGCGCCCGTCACCTGCGACACGTGTGATGGCTCCGGGCAGGTGCGCATTTCGCAAGGTTTCTTCCAGCTTCAGCAGACGTGCCCGCGCTGCCGCGGCGCCGGGAGCATCGTGCGCAATCCCTGCGACACGTGCCTGGGCCAGGGCCGGGTGCGCAAGACTTCCACGCTGTCCGTGAAGGTGCCCCCCGGCGTCGACACGGGCGACCGGATCCGCCTGAGCGGCGAGGGCGAAGCCGGGCGCAATGGCGGCCCTCCGGGCGATCTGTACGTCGAAGTGCATGTGCGCGAGCACGCTATTTTCGAGCGCGACGGCGCTCACCTGAGTTGTGAAGTGCCCGTGAGCTTTGCGACAGCAGCGCTCGGCGGCGGTGTCGAGGTGCCCACTCTCGATGGGGAGGTCACCATCAAAGTGCCGCCTGAGACGCAGTCCGGCCGCGTCTTCCGGCTGCGTGACAAGGGCGTGAGGCCCGTGCGGGGCGGGGCGCGGGGCGATCTCTTCTGCCGCGTCGTCGTCGAAACGCCCGTGTCGCTCTCCTCAGAGCAGAAAGATCTCATCCGCCAGCTCGAGGAATCGCTGCGGGGGGACACCTTGAAGCACGCCCCGCGCGAGAAGGGGTTCTTCGAAGGCGTGAAGCGGTTCTTCTCCAGCGACAAGACCTGAAAGCGTGCCCATGATTCGCGCCGCCATCATCGGAGTGACCGGTCGCATGGGCCGGGCCATCGTGCGTGCTGCTCGTGGCTCCGGCGAAGGGACAGGTGCCGCGTCAGAGATCTCCATCGTCGCCGGCGTCGCCTCACCGTCGAGTGGGGATCTCGGGAAGGATGTGGGTCAGCTCGCTGGCGTGGGCGCGCTCGGTGTGCCGGTCACGAGCGATGTTGGTGCGGCGCTGGCCCAGTGTGATGTCGCCATCGATTTCTCCAACGCCGGGGCCACCGTGTTCAATGTGGCCGCCGCGCGCGCGGTGCGCAAGGCGCTGGTGATTGGCACAACCGGCTTCTTGCCGGATGCGGAGCGCGCCGTGAACGATGCGGCAGGCGACATAGCGGTTCTCGTGGCGCCGAATACTAGTCTTGGCGTCACGCTCCTCATCGAACTGGTGCGCGCCGCCGCGAAGGCATTGCCGGCCGACTTCGACATCGAGATCACCGAGGCGCATCACCGCCACAAGCGCGACGCTCCCTCGGGCACTGCGCTCGCACTAGGGAGCGCTGCCGCAGAGGGTCGCAGGCAGGAGCTTGCGAAGGTCGCGGTAAGCGGCCGAAGTGGTGACAGCCCGCGCCGCGAGGGCGAGATCGGCTTCGCCGTGACGCGGGGCGGCGACATCGTTGGCGAGCACGCGGTCCTTTTCGCGGGCCAGGGCGAGAGCCTCACGCTGGGTCACAGGGCCACGGACCGGGCGATCTTCGCGCGGGGCGCGCTGAAGGCTGCGCTCTGGCTGGCGGGTCGCGCTCCGGGCCGATATTCCATGCGCGACGTTGTTGGTTACAAAACAGAGGCTTAGGTGTATTTTGCTCGCCGCCACCTGAGCTTCGGTGGATAAGATTTTCCCGCGAGATTCATGGACACTCCGGGCCGCGTGCCCGTAGAATTTCGCCGTAATCCGAAAGGGTTAGTCCATGCAAGGCGGGAGGATGTTCGAAAGAACTCCTCCCGCTTTGTATATGTGCGGGTAGCAGCGCTTGAAATGGGCGGGCATGGTGCCCGCGCACGGGGAGCATGGGATCAGATTTGGCTAGGGGAACCGGTAAGTGAGCGTAGCAGCGGTGCTGGCGCTGGCGGATGGAACGATCTTCCGCGGCCAGTCGATCGGAGCAAGAGGCAACACCACCGGCGAAGTCGTTTTCAATACTGCGTTGACGGGCTATCAGGAGATCCTCACTGATCCGTCCTACGCCCGGCAGATCGTCACCCTCACCTATCCTCACGTCGGCAACACCGGCGTCACGCCCGAAGACCTCGAGGCGTCCCAGATCTATCCGGCGGGCCTCGTCGTTCGCGACCTTCCGCTGCTCGCCAGCAACTGGCGCTCGAACGAATCGCTCAGCGACTTTCTGGAGCGCGGCAAGATCGTCGCCATCGCGGGTATCGACACCCGCAAGCTCACGCGCATCCTGCGCGAGAAAGGGGCGCAGTCCGGCTGCATCATGACCGGCGACCAGGTGGATGAAGCCGCGGCCGTGAAGGCGGCCGGCAAGTTCCCAGGCCTGAAGGGCATGGATCTCGCGAAGGTCGTCAGCACGAAGCGCCTCTACCAGTGGAACGAAGGCAGCGTGTGGCAGGACTCGGGCCGTCAGCCCATCCGCTCACAGCAGCGCCTGCACGTCGTGGCGTACGACTTCGGCATCAAGCGCAACATCCTTCGGCTGCTTTCGGATTTCGGCTGCCGCATGACCGTCGTGCCGGCGCAGACGAGCGCTGCGGAGGTCATGGCACTTGGTCCGGACGGCGTATTTCTCTCGAACGGCCCCGGCGACCCGGAGCCGTGCGAGTACGCCATCAAGGCGACGCGCGAGATCATCGACGCTGGCATGCCGGTGTTCGGCATCTGCCTGGGGCACCAGATTCTGGGTCTCGCGAGCGGCGCGAAGACCACGAAGATGAAGTTCGGCCACCACGGCGCCAACCACCCTGTGCAGGATCTCGACAGCGGCCGCGTGTTCATCACGAGCCAGAACCATGGGTTCGCGGTGGATGAAGCCACGCTGCCGGCGAACGTTCGGCCGACGCACCGGTCGCTGTTCGACAATTCGCTGCAGGGCCTGGCGTACAAGGACAAGCCGGCCTTCAGCTTCCAGGGTCACCCGGAGGCCAGCCCCGGCCCGCACGACCTGAAGCCGTTGTTCGAGCGCTTCAACCACCTCATGCTGAGAAGGCTGCAGAGTCAGCTGCGCGCAGCGGAGGAGGCGATTCGCCGTCAGGCCCAGTCGTCGCAGGGTGCCGCGCCGATGACGCCCAAGAATGGCGGCCCGGACGGCGACGGGCAGCGAGCATCCGGGTCGGGTCCAGGCTGAGCGCCGCGAAGACCTGCAGGGCAGGTCGGTCGCACAGATGAATCGACGGGCCTGCGGCAAAACCCCAGGCCCGTTTTGCAACAACACGGTTTCACCTACACAACGAATGCCCAAGCGCACAGACATCGAAAGCATCCTGATCATCGGCGCCGGCCCGATCATCATCGGCCAGGCTTGCGAGTTCGACTATTCCGGCGCCCAGGCCTGCAAGGCGCTGAAGGAGGAGGGCTACCGCGTCATCCTCGTGAATTCGAACCCCGCCACCATCATGACGGACCCGGAGATGGCCGACGCCATCTACATCGAGCCCGTCAACTGGCGCACGGTGGCGCGCATCATCGAGAAGGAAGAGCCGGATGCCCTGCTGCCAACCATGGGCGGGCAGACCGCGCTCAATACCGCGCTCGATCTGGTGCGCGAGGGGGTGCTCGAGAAGCACGGCGTGGAGCTCATTGCCGCTTCGCGCGCCGCCATCGACATGGCTGAGGACCGCGAGCTCTTCCGGAACGCGATGCGCGAGATCGGGCTCGAGACGCCCCGCTCGCGGATTGCGCGCACGATGGAGGATGCGCTCGCCCAGGTGGGCGAGATCGGCTATCCGGTCATCATCCGGCCCTCATTCACGATGGGCGGCACGGGCGGGGGGATCGCCTACAACCGTGAAGAGTTCGAGGCCATCGTCACGCGCGGGCTCGATGCGTCTCCGACGAGCGAGGTGCTGCTCGAGGAATCCGTCATCGGCTGGAAAGAGTTCGAGATGGAAGTGGTGCGGGACCGCAAGGACAACTGCATCATCGTCTGCTCGATCGAGAACTTCGATCCGATGGGCGTGCATACGGGCGACTCCATCACCGTCGCGCCGGCGCAGACGCTTACGGACAAGGAATACCAGCGCATGCGCGATGCCTCCATCGCCGTGCTGCGCAAGATCGGCGTCGAGACCGGCGGCTCGAACGTGCAGTTCGCCGTGAACCCCAGGGATGGCCGGCTCCTCGTCATCGAGATGAATCCGCGCGTGTCGCGCTCGTCGGCGCTCGCGTCCAAGGCCACGGGGTTCCCGATTGCGAAGATCGCGGCGAAGCTCGCGGTGGGCTACACGCTGGATGAGCTCAAGAACGACATCACGGGCGGCGCCACACCGGCCTCGTTCGAGCCGTCCATCGACTACGTCGTCACGAAGATTCCGCGTTTCACGTTCGAGAAATTCCCGGCGGCAAACGATCGCCTCACCACGCAGATGAAGTCGGTGGGCGAGGTGATGGCCATCGGCCGCACGTTCCAGGAGTCCATGCACAAGGCGCTGCGCGGGCTGGAGACCGGTCTCGATGGTCTCGGCGAAGTTCTGCCGCTGCCGCTCACGGACGAGAGCGCCAACAAGCTCACCTACGAGCTGCGTTCGCCCGGCGCCAACAGGCTGCTCTACGTTGCGGACGCGTTCCGCGCCGGCTGGTCGCTCGAGCAGGTGCACGAGCTCACGTACATCGACCCCTGGTTCCTCGTGCAGATCGAGGATCTCATCAAGGAAGAGGCGCGCGTCCGCCAGCACGGCTTCGCCGGCTTCACCGCGGATCGCCTGCGCGCCCTCAAGCGCAAGGGCTTTTCGGACAGCCGCCTCGCGCGCCTGACCGGAACGGCAGAGAAGCAGCTCCGCCAGCGCCGCCGCGACCTGGGCGTCGCACCCGTGTTCAAGCGAGTGGATACCTGCGCGGCAGAGTTCGCAACCTCCACGGCGTACATGTACTCCACGTACGAGGATGAGTGCGAAGCTGCCCCTACGGATCGCCGCAAGATCATGATCCTGGGCGGCGGGCCGAATCGCATCGGGCAGGGCATCGAGTTCGACTACTGCTGCGTGCACGCGGCGCTCGCCCTGCGCGAGGATGGCTTCGAGACCATCATGGTCAACTGCAATCCGGAGACCGTCTCGACGGACTACGACACCTCCGACCGCCTGTACTTCGAGCCGCTGACGCTCGAGGACGTGCTCGAGATCATGGCGAAGGAGAAGCCCGAGGGCGTCATCGTGCAATTCGGTGGCCAGACACCGCTCAAGCTGAGCCGCGCACTCGAGGAAGCCGGCGCGCCGATCATCGGCACGACTCCGGAATCCATCGACGTCGCGGAAGACCGCGAGCGCTTCCAGATGCTCGTGAAGCACCTTGCCCTCAAGCAGCCGGCGAACGCCACGGCCAGGACCGAGGAGCAGGCCGTGCGGCTGGCCCGGGAAGTGGGGTTCCCGCTCGTCGTGCGTCCGTCTTATGTCCTCGGCGGCCGCGCCATGGAGGTCGTGTTCACGGAGGAGGACCTCCGCACGTACATGACGCACGCCGTGCAGGTCTCCAACGACAGTCCCGTGCTGCTCGACCGCTTCCTGGACGTGGCGATCGAGGTCGACGTCGATGCCGTGTGCGACGGGGAGAGCGTGCTCATCGGCGGCATCATGGAGCACGTCGAGCAGGCCGGAGTGCATTCCGGCGACTCGGGCTGCTCTCTGCCGCCCAACAGCCTGTCCGTCGAAGTGCAGGACGAGCTGCGCGAGCAGACGCGCAAGCTCGCGAAGGGCCTGAACGTCGTCGGGCTCATGAACATCCAGTTCGCCATCCAGAACGGGATCATCTACATCCTCGAGGTGAATCCGCGCGCCTCGCGCACGGTGCCGTTCGTGTCGAAGGCAACCGGTATTCCGCTCGCGAAGGTTGCAGCGCGCGTCATGACCGGGCGCAAGCTCGCGGACCTCGGGATCGTGAAGGAGCGGGTGCCGCCGTTCTTCTCGGTGAAGGAAGCGGTGTTTCCGTTCACGAAGTTCCCGGAAGCCGATCCGATCCTCGGGCCTGAAATGAAGTCGACGGGCGAGGTCATGGGCACCGGCCGTACGTTCGGCGAAGCCTACGCGAAGGCGCAGGCTGCCTCGGGCGTCACGCTGCCGCGAAAGGGTGTCTGCCTCATCAGCGTGCGCGATCGGGACAAAGCCGGCGCTGTGGCTCTGGCGCAGCGTCTCATCGCCCATGGCTTCGAGCTCGTGGCCACCGACGGCACTGCGAAAGTGCTGCAGGAGGCGGGGGTGGCCTGCCGGCGCGTCAACAAGGTCCGCGAGGGGCGCCCCCACATCGTGGACATGATCAAGAACGACGAGATCGACCTGATCGTGAACACCACGGAGGGCAAGCTCGCGATCCGCGAATCGAACTCCATCCGGCGGGAGGCTGTCCACCGTCGCGTCACCTATTACACGACGCTGGCCGCGGCGCTGGCGACGTGCGAGGCTCTCGATCACCTCGACGAGGTCGAGGTCAACCGTCTGCAGGACCTTCACATGGAGGCCATTCGCGCATGAAACGCACGCCCATGACCCTGCGCGGCGCAGAAGCGCTGCGCACTGAACTCAAGCGTCTCAAGTCCGAGGCGCGCCCGAACGTGATCAAGGCGATTGCCGAGGCGCGTGGGCATGGGGATCTCTCCGAGAACGCGGAGTACCACGCAGCCCGGGAGCAGCAGGGGTTCATCGAAGGCCGCATCAGCGAGATCGAGGCCAAGCTCTCTACCGCCGAGATCATCGATACGAGCCGCCTCACGAATGCCGGCAAGGTCGTTTTCGGTGCCTCCGTGGAGCTCGAGGACCAGAACGGCGGTGCCTGCGTGACGTACCAGATCGTCGGCGAGGACGAAGCCGACATCCGGGCGGGCCGCATCTCCATCACGTCGCCCATCGCCCGCGCCCTCGTCGGCAAGGTCGAGGGCGACGTCGTGGACGTGGACGCGCCGGGTGGGATCAAGTCCTACGAAGTCGTTTCTGTTCACTACGAGTGACGTGTCGGGCAGGCTCGTGCTGATGGAGGCGGGCCGCGGTTGCGCGTACGCGGAGGCTCGGGTGGCCGGCGATGTTCGAGAGGGCCGGGAGGGACGTGAAAATGCAGGGATACATTTTCACGAGCCTCGCAGGGATGCGTCTTACGGGCGGTCCCGAGCGGCCCTCTCGAACATCGCCGGCCACCCGAGCCTCCGCCCGATTGCTGCGCGGAAGCGGAAGCGCCGAGCCGACGGTTTCCGCCGGCCGTCAGGCTGGGGATGGCCTCGAAGAGGGGTTGGGAGGCACGTGAACATGCAGGACGCATTTTCACGAGGCTCGCAGGGATGCGTCTTGCGGCCGGTGCCTCCCAACCCCTCTTCGAGGCCATCCCCAGCCCCGGACAGGCTGTGATTCTTCACGTTCTTCACGCTTGCCGCCGCACGCGCTCCTGACACCTCATGGCGCGACGTTCCAAGAGCTCCGGGCGCTGGTTGCAGGAGCACCATTCGGATCCTTTCGTGCAGCGCGCGAGGGCCGAAGGGTGGCGTTCGCGGGCTGTATTCAAGCTCGAAGAGCTCGACCGGCGGGAGAAACTGCTCCGGCCCGGGGACGTGTGCATCGATCTCGGCGCGGCGCCCGGCGCGTGGAGCCAGTACGCGAGACGCCGCGTAGGGGACAAGGGGCGCGTCATCGCCACCGACATCCTTCCCATGGACGGCATCACGGGCGTCGAATTCGTGCAGGGCGATTTCCGTGAGGAACCTGTCTTCGAGCAGATCGTTGCGCTCGTTCCGGGCGGAGAAGTGGATCTCGTCTTGTCGGACATGGCCCCCAATCTGAGCGGCATGGATGCCATCGATCAGCCGCGGTCCATGTACCTGGCAGAACTGGCGCTGGATATCGCGGAGCGCGTCTTGAAGAGGGATGGCGCCGCCCTGATCAAGGTCTTCCAGGGAGCCGGCTTCCAGGAGCTCGTCGCGAGTGCGCGACGCAGGTTCGCCAAGGTAAAGCTCTGTAAACCCGAGGCTTCCCGGTCCCGTAGCCCCGAGTTGTATTTGCTGGCGAAGGGGTTTGGGTTGGTGTAGGGTCGATCGAGCCTCGCTCCAGAGGGAGCGTGAGAGGTTTCCCCCTTGAACGATTTGACGAAAAACATCCTGCTTTGGGTCGTGATCGTGCTGGTGCTGCTGGCGGTCTTCAGCCGCTACATGCCCGCCGTCGGTCAGCCGGATGACATCACGTATTCGCGCTTCCTCGATGACCTCAAGGCGAGCCGCGTCGAATCCGTCGTGCTCCAGGGCGACATGATCTACGGCAAGCGCAAGGACGCTTCCCAGTTCAAGACGTACAACCCGGAGACGGATTATTCCGCGCTCATCGGGTCGCTCGTGAAGGCGGATGTCTCCATCGAGGGCCGGCCGCCGAAGCAGCCGAACTTCCTCGCCCAGTTGTTGTTGCAGCTCGCACCGGCGCTGCTGCTCATCCTCGTGTTCGTCTACATGCTGCGGCAGATGCAAGGCGCTTCGGGGGGGCGCGGGGCCATGAGCTTCGGCAAGAGCCGGGCGCGGCTCCTCGGGGAGGATCAGGTCAACGTCACGTTCGCGGACGTCGCGGGCGTCGATGAGGCCAAGCAGGAAGTGGGCGAGATCGTCGACTTCCTGAAGGACCCGGGCAAGTTCCAGAAGCTCGGCGGCAAGATTCCGAAGGGTGTGCTCATGGTGGGCTCGCCCGGCACCGGCAAGACGCTGCTCGCACGCGCCATCGCGGGCGAGGCGAAGGTGCCGTTCTTCACCATCTCCGGCTCGGACTTCGTCGAAATGTTCGTGGGCGTCGGTGCCTCGCGTGTGCGCGACATGTTCGAGCAGGCGAAGAAGCACGCGCCGTGCATCATCTTCATCGACGAGATCGACGCGGTCGGTCGTCATCGTGGCGCGGGCCTCGGCGGCGGTCATGACGAGCGCGAGCAGACGTTGAACCAGCTGCTCGTCGAGATGGACGGTTTCGAAGGCAACGAGGGCATCATCGTCATCGCGGCCACGAACCGGCCGGACGTGCTCGATCCCGCGCTGCTGCGCCCGGGCCGCTTCGACCGCCAGGTCGTGGTGCCGCTGCCGGATGTGCGTGGCCGTGAGCAGATCCTGCGCGTCCACATGCGGCGCGTTCCGCTTGCAGAAGACGTGAAGCCCGCGCTCATCGCGCGCGGCACGCCCGGCTTCTCCGGCGCGGATCTCGCGAATCTCGTGAACGAGGCGGCGCTCTTCGCCGCGCGTGCCAACAAGCGCATCGTCGGCATGGACGAGTTCGAGCGCGCCAAGGACAAGATCATGATGGGCGCCGAGCGGCGCTCCATGGTGATGACCGAGCCCGAGAAGCGCATGACGGCCTATCACGAGGCGGGTCACGCGATCGTCGGCATGTCCGTTCCCGAGCACGATCCCGTGTACAAGGTGACGATCATCCCGCGCGGCCGGGCGCTCGGTGTCACGCAGTTCCTGCCCGAGCAGGATCGGTACAGCCTCTCCAAGCGGCGCATCGAAAGCTCCATCGCCACGCTCTTCGGCGGGCGTGTGGCCGAAGAGCTCATCTTCGGCGCGGAGTCGGTGACGACCGGCGCATCGAACGACATCGAGCGCGCCACGGACCTGGCGCGCAGCATGGTCACGAAGTGGGGCCTGTCGGACAAGCTGGGCCCGCTCACGTACACCGAAGAGAGCGGTGAGGTGTTCCTGGGCCGCAGCGTCACCCAGCACAAGCAGGTGTCGGACGGCACGGCGCACGCCATCGACGAGGAAGTCCGGCGCGTGGTGGACAGCAACTACAAGCGCGCGAAGGACATCCTTACGGCCGCCCTCGACAAGCTGCACCTGATGGCCGAGGCGCTCATCAAGTACGAGACGATCGACGAGCAGCAGCTGAAGGACATCATGGAAGGCCGCACGCCCAAGCCGCCCAGCGACTGGGACGACACGCTGACCAACCGGCCGCCGAAGGCGCCGGAGGCCTCGGGGCCCATCGGGTCGCCGGCCGGTCAGCACTGAGCGTCGCGGCGAATCGAGTAGAGTTCAGGCCCGGACTCCCGGGCCTGATTCTTTTTGGGACATCCACGTGCTGCTGCGCTGCCGGCAAAAGACCCTCGACCTGCGCCACCCCGTCGTCATGGGCGTGGTGAACGTCACCCCCGATTCGTTCTCCGATGGTGGGCGCTTCCTGGACGGCCGAAAGGCCATCGAACACGGCCTGCGGCTGGTGGCGGAAGGCGCGCGCATCCTGGACATCGGCGGCGAATCGACCCGACCGGGTGCGGAGCCCGTGTCCGTGGAAGAGGAGCTCCGGCGGGTGGTCCCGGTGGTGGAGGGGCTCGCGGGCACGGCGGCCGTCATATCTGTCGACACCAGCAAGCCCGAAGTGATGCGGGCGGCCGCTGCCGCCGGGGCCGGGCTCATCAACGATGTTCGGGCCCTGGCCGAGCCGGGTGCGCTCGAGGCGGCCGTCGAGACCGAATGCGCGGTGTGCCTCATGCACATGCAGGGGGACCCGCGCACGATGCAGCAGGCCCCGCAGTACGTCGATGTCGTCCAGGAAGTCACGGCATTTCTCGTTGAGAAGGCCCGGAGCTGCCGCGTCGCCGGAATCCCTGCGGAGCGCATCTCGATAGACCCCGGGTTCGGTTTCGGCAAGACCCTGGAGCACAATGCCGCGCTGCTGCGGGGGCTCGACTCGCTTGCGCGGACCGGCTGGCCACTGGCCGTGGGCCTGTCGCGCAAGTCGATGCTGGGGAAGATCCTGGGGCGGCCGCCCGGTGAGCGGGTCTACGGCAGTGTCGCACTTGCCGTGATGGCGGTGCTCAAGGGCGCGCACATCGTGCGGGCGCACGACGTGGCAGCGACCGTGGATGCACTGAAGACCGTGACCGCAATTCAGCAGGGGAGGGTGACGATTTGACGCGAAGATATTTCGGCACCGATGGTGTGCGCGGCCGCGTGGGGGAACACCCCATGACCGTGGATTTCGCGCTGAACCTCGCAAGTGCCGCCGCCCGCGTGCTGGCGCCCGAAGGGGGCTCGGTTCTCATCGGCAAGGACACGCGCCTGTCCGGGTACATGTTCGAGTCCGCGCTCGAGGCGGGTTTCGTGGCCGCGGGGGTCAACGTGCTGCTGATCGGCCCGCTGCCGACGCCGGGCATCGCGTACATGACGCGTCACTTCAAGGCGGACTTCGGCGTCGTCATCAGCGCGTCCCACAATCTCTACGATGACAACGGCATCAAGTTCTTCGACGCGACGGGCGCGAAGCTCTCGGATGAGCTCGAAGAGCGGATCGAGGCAGAGCTCGAACAGAAGCCCGTCACGCGCACGTCGCGCAACCTGGGCCGCGCCACGCGCGTCGACCGGTCGCGCACCATGTACCAGGAGTTCTGCGCCTCCACGCTGCCGAACGGCGTGGACCTGTCGGGCCTGAAGATCGTCGTCGACTGCGCCAATGGCGCCGCGTACAAGGTTGGCCCCCGCATCCTGGCAGACCTCGGTGCGGAGATTGTCCCCATCGGCTGCTCGCCCAACGGACGCAACATCAACGACGGGTGCGGCTCGCTCGCGCCGGATCTGCTGCAGCTCACGGTCCCCGGTGTACGTGCGAACGTAGGTGTCGCGCTGGATGGCGATGGCGATCGGGTGACGCTCGTGGACCACTTCGGGCGCACGGTGGACGGCGACCAGATCCTGTACGTCATGGCGCGCGCGCGTCAGCAGGACGGCACGCTTCAGGGGCCGGTGGTCGGCACGGTCATGAGCAATTTTGGGCTCGAGGTCGCTCTCCGGCGCGCTGGCGTGGAGTTTCACCGAGCGCAGGTCGGTGACCGCAACGTCCTCAGCATGCTCCGCGAGCAGGGCGGTGTGCTGGGCGGCGAGACGTCCGGACACATCCTGTGCCTCGACAAGACGACGACGGGCGATGGCCTCGTGAGCGCCCTGCAGGTGCTGGCCGTCATGAAGCAGACTGGCCGATCGCTGGCCGAGCTCGCGGCGGGCATGCAGAAATATCCGCAGGTGCTGCTCAACGTGAAAGTGGCCAAGCGCTTCGATCCCACGGCCGTGCCCGCGGTCCAGAGCGCTGTGGGGCGGGTGGAGAGCCGGCTCGGCGAGGAAGGGCGCGTGGTCCTGCGTGCCTCGGGCACGGAGCCCGTCATCCGCGTGATGGTGGAGGGCCGTGACGAGGGTCTCACCCGGTCGCTGGCGACGGAGCTGGCCGAGGTCGTGAAGGCGGCGGCCGTCTAGCCCCTTGCGGGCGCCCCACGGCGACCCGACTCACGCTTTTCGCGCGCGTCGGGACTTGGGCGTTGCACAGCGAGGGGGTCGTGACTATGATCGCGCGCCCTTGGCGCCGCCCCCGGCGCTGACAGAACAGTCGAGGTCGGGCCCATGCGCCGCCCCATCGTTGCCGGAAACTGGAAGCTGCACGGATCACGCGCCGAGAACGCGCGGCTGATCGAAGACATCATGGCGCAGCTGCCGTCGAAGCCGGTCGCCCAGTGCATCGTGTGTCCGCCGTTCGTCTATCTCCAGGAAGTCGGGCGTCTCATCCGCGGCTCCTCGGTCGAGCTCGGCGCGCAGGATGCCTGCGCGGAGTCCCATGGTGCCTTCACCGGTGAAGTGTCCGCCGCCATGCTGAAGGATGTCGGCTGCGAGTACGTCATCGTCGGCCACTCCGAGCGGCGTCTCATCTACCGGGAAAGCGATCAGCTGGTGGCGCGCAAGTTCGCAGCCGCGCAGTCGAAGACGCTGGTTCCGATCCTGTGTGTCGGTGAGCAGCTGGCGGACCGTGAGGCCAATCGCACGAACGAAGTCGTTTCGCGGCAGCTGGACGCAGTGCTCGAGCTCAGCGGAGCAGATGCCTTCGGTCAGGCGATCATCGCTTACGAACCCGTGTGGGCGATCGGCACAGGCCGCAACGCCACGCCCGATCAGGCACAGGAAGTCCACGCATTCATCCGCGCTCGCCTGGCTGCGCGGAATGATAAGATTGCCGCCGAAACCCGGATTCTGTACGGCGGCAGCGTCAAGGCCGGCAACGCGGCGGAGCTGTTCGCCATGCCGGACGTCGACGGCGGCCTCATCGGCGGCGCCTCGCTCAAGGCGGATGAATTCCTCGCGATCCTGGCCGCTGCCCGGCCTCATTGACGGGCCCAACTACGGACTGCACGCATGCTGCGCATGGTTTTGACGATTCTTCAGGTGTTCGCGTCGCTCGCGATCATCGCGCTTGTGCTGCTTCAGCGTGGCAAAGGCGCCGATGCGGGTGCCGGTTTCGGCGCGGGTGCATCGGGCACCGTGTTCGGCGCACGTGGTGCTCGCACGGCGCTCTCGCGTGCCACGGCGGTGTTCGCTGCGGTGTTCATGCTGAACAGCCTCGCGCTGGCCTACATGGGCACACGCGAAGCCGAGCAGAGACCGAAGACCATTCTCGATGAGGCCGCCAGCACCGGCGTGCCTGCGCCCGCGAATGCGCCTGCCGTTTCGGCACCCGTCGTGCCGGCTCCGGCCCCGGGCGACGCGGTGCCTCCGCCTGCTGGCGCCGCGCCTCAGGGTGCGCCTGCTACTGGACCGGAAGGCCAGCAATAGGAGTATCCTTCCGGCGCGCTTCGCGCCGCCGGATGTACGGGTTTGCGCGTTGGCGCGAACGCCGTCGAATCCCGGCGTGGTCCGTGGGAATGAATCTTTGCCGACGTGGTGGAATTGGTAGACACACTAGCTTGAGGGGCTAGCGCCGCAAGGTGTGGGAGTTCGAATCTCCCCGTCGGCACCAACATATTGTTTCTTCAGTCTTGTAGAATGCGCGCCCATCGAGGGGGGCAGCGCGCGGGGATGCGAACTGCCCCCTTTTGGTGTGGCCCAGTGCGGCTGGCGGTCGAAGATGGACCGGCGCCGCAGTTAGGTAATGATGCTGACGAACTACCTGCCCATCCTGATTTTCCTCACGGTCGCCACCGGGCTGGCGGCGCTCCTGCTTCTGCTGGGTACCGGCATCGGACGGCTCTTCACTCGCTTTCCGGGCGAGCGGGCGAAAGTCTCGCCGTACGAGTGCGGCTTCGAAGCCTACGAAGACAGCCGCATGAAGTTCGACGTGCGGTACTACCTCGTCGCCATCCTCTTCATCGTCTTCGATCTCGAGATCGCCTTCCTCTTTCCCTGGGCCGTCGTGCTCCGGGAAATCGGCCTCTTCGGCCTGCTGGCGATGGGCATGTTCCTGACGATCCTCGTCGTGGGCTTCATCTACGAGTGGAAGAAGGGAGCGCTCGAGTGGGACTAGAAGCGCAGGGGCCCGAAGGTTTCGCCGAGCGCGGGTTCCTCACCACCCAGGTCGACAGTCTCATCAGCTGGGCCCGCACGGGCTCGCTCTGGCCCATGACGTTCGGCCTCGCCTGCTGCGCGGTGGAAATGATGCATGCGGGCGCGTCCCGCTATGACCTCGACCGCTTCGGCGTCGTGTTTCGCCCGAGCCCGCGGCAGTCGGACGTCATGATCGTCGCCGGCACGCTCGTGAACAAAATGGCGCCTGCGCTGCGCAAGGTGTACGACCAGATGGCCGAGCCCCGCTGGGTCATCTCGATGGGGTCCTGCGCCAACGGTGGCGGCTACTATCATTATTCGTATGCAGTCGTGCGCGGCTGCGATCGCATCGTGCCGGTGGACGTGTACGTCCCGGGCTGCCCGCCGACGGCCGAGGCGCTCGTGTACGGCATCATCCAGCTGCAGAAGAAAATCGAACGCACGAGCACGATTGCGCGGTAAGAGAATGAGCGTTTGTTTCTTCGGCGCGATTCGCGCCTTACCGGACGAAGCTTGCGGTTCGCGAGCCTCGCTGAAAGCTGGGCGCAGCCCATGAAGATCGCAAAAATCGAAGCTCTCGCGGCAAAGGTCGACGCGCACCTGCAGGGGCGCGCGCGCCGGGTTGCGTCGTTGCCCGACGAGCTGGCGTACGAAGTGGGCGCCGCGCAGCTGCTCGACGTGTGCTCCACGCTGCGTGATGCGGCAGATCTGCGCTTCGAGATGCTGATGGACGTTTCGGGCGTGGACTACCTCGTCTACGGCCGCGACGAGTGGGAGACCCACAAAGCCACCCGCGCCGGCTTCAGCCGCGGCCGCGTGGCGCGCATCCGGCCCCCTTCGGATTCGAGTGAAGCGGGCGAGGGCGGTCACGGCGAGCTGGATGTGCCCGCGCAGATCGCCGCGCGTCCCCGGTTCGTGGTCGCGTATCAATTGCTCTCCATCACCCACAACACGCGCCTGCGGCTCATCGGTCTTTGTGAGATGACCGAAGCCGAAGAGCCCGTCATCGATTCGGTGGTGGGCGTGTGGTCTTGCGCGGACTGGTTCGAGCGCGAGGCGTTCGACCTCTACGGCATTCTCTTCCGCGGCCACCCGGACCTGCGCCGCATCCTCACGGACTACGGCTTCATCGGCCATGCGTTCCGCAAGGATTTCCCGCTTTCCGGCAACGTGGAAGTGCGCTACGACCCCGAGAAGAAGCGCGTCATCTACCAGCCTGTCACCATCGAGCCGCGCGTGCTCGTGCCGAAAGTGATCCGTGAGGATCACCGCTACGACCCCGCGCTCCGTGACCCGACGTTGCCCCGGTAATCCATTCACATGAGCGACACCGTCGAGATCCGCAATTACACGATGAACTTCGGGCCGCAGCACCCCGCGGCGCACGGCGTGCTGCGCCTGGTGCTCGAGCTCGATGGCGAGGTCATCCAGAAGGCCGACCCGCACATTGGTCTCCTGCACCGGGGCACCGAGAAGCTCGCGGAGTCGAAGCCCTTCAACCAGTCCATCGGGTACATGGACCGGCTCGACTACGTATCCATGATGTGCAACGAGCACGCGTACGTGCTCGCCATCGAAAGGCTGCTCGGCATCGAGCCGCCGCTGCGTGCCCAGTACATCCGCGTGATGTTCGACGAGGTCACGCGCATCCTGAACCACCTCATGTGGCTCGGTGCGCATGGTCTCGACATCGGCGCCATGACCGTGTTCCTCCTCTGCTTCAAGGAGCGTGAGGAGCTCATGGACGTGTACGAGGCCGTTTCCGGCACGCGCATGCACGCCACGTACTACCGTCCGGGCGGCGTGCACCGCGACCTGCCGGATTCGATGCCGAAGTACCAGGTGTCGAAGTGGCGCTCGCAGAGTGAAGTGGACAAGCTGAACGAAGCGCGCTCGGGCTCGATGCTCGATTTCATCCAGCGCTTCGCGGAGCGCTTCCCGAAGTCCATCGACGATTACGAAACCCTGCTCACCGACAACCGCATCTGGAAGCAGCGCACGGTGAACATCGGCGTGGTCACGCCAGAGCGCGCGATGCAGCTCGGCTTCTCCGGCCCGATGCTGCGCGGCTCGGGCGTGGCGTGGGATCTGCGCAAGAAGCAGCCCTACGAAGTCTACGACCAGATGGATTTCGACATCCCGGTCGGCGTGAACGGGGACTGCTACGACCGCTACCTCGTGCGCATCGAGGAGATGCGCCAGTCCGTGCGCATCATTCTCCAGGCCGTCGAGTGGCTGAAGGCCAACCCCGGCCCGGTGATGGTCGACGACCGCAAGGTGCGCGCGCCGCGCCGCGAGCGGATGAAGGACGACATGGAATCCCTCATCCATCACTTCAAGTTCTTCACCGAAGGCTATTGCGTGCCCGCCGGCGAGACGTATGCCGCGATCGAGGCGCCCAAGGGCGAGTTCGGCATCTACCTCGTCTCCGACGGGTCGAACAAGCCGTACCGGGTGAAGTGCCGGGCGCCCGGCTTTGCGCACCTGGCCTCGCTGGATGAAATGGTCCGCGGGCACATGCTGGCGGACGTCGTTGCCGTCATCGGCACACAGGACATCGTGTTCGGGGAAGTGGACCGTTGAGCACCGACGCCAAAATGCTGGACAACTCGGGCGCCCCCACGGGCAAGGCGAAGCTGCTGAACGAGCACACGCGCCACGAGATCGACCACTGGGTCGCGAGGTTTCCGCCCGGCCGGCATCGTTCCGCGTGCATCTCGGCGTTGCGCGCTGCCCAGCACCAGAACGATGGCCACCTGACGCAGGATCTCCTCGAAGCGGTGGCGGAGTATCTGAAGCTTCCGCCGATCCAGGTGTACGAGGTGGCCGCTTTCTATTCGATGTTCGAGCTGCACCCGTGCGGCCGGCATCACGTGAGCGTTTGCACGAACATCTCGTGCATGCTGAACGGTGCGGACGACGTCGTCGCCTATGTCGAGAAGAAGCTCGGCATCAAGACGGGCGAGAGCACTCCGGATGGCCGCATCTTCCTCAAGAAGGAAGAGGAATGTCTGGCCGCGTGCGTCGGCGCGCCGATGATGATGGTCGACGAGGTGTTCCACGAGAACCTGACGCCCGAGAAGATCGACAAGGTTCTGGACGCATTGAAGTAAGCGCCATGGCAGCCAGCGACTACAAAGACAAGATGAATCTCACGGTGTTCGAGCCGCTGCATCTCGAACGTTCGTGGGAGCTCGAGCAGTACCGCAAGATCGGCGGCTACAAGGTGTGGGAAGACATCCTCGCCAACAAGCCGCCGCGCGAAGAGATCATCGAGAAGGTGAAGGCGTCGGGCCTGCGAGGTCGCGGGGGTGCCGGCTTTCCGGTGGGCACGAAGTGGAGCTTCATGCCGCGCCAGTCGCCGGTGCAGAAGTACATGGTGTGCAATTCGGACGAGTCCGAGCCCGGCACCTGCCACGACCGCGACATCCTGCGGTTCAACCCGCACTCGCTCATCGAGGGCATGGCGATCGGCTGCTACGCCACGAATTCCACTGTCGGGTACAACTATATCCGTGGCGAGTTCCTCGCGGAGCCCGTGCCGCGTTTCGAAGCCGCGCTGAAGGAAGCGTACGCGGCCGGCCTCCTGGGCAAGAACATCAAGGGTAGCGGCATCGACGTCGATCTCCATACGTTCGTCGGTGCCGGCGCGTACATCTGCGGTGAAGAGACTGCGCTGCTCGACTCGCTGGAAGGCAAGCCCGGCAAGCCACGCTTCAAGCCGCCGTTCCCGGCCGCGTTCGGTCTCTACGGCGCGCCGACCACCATCAACAACACCCAGAGCTACGCGTCCGTCCCCACGATCCTGCGCAAGGGGCCGGAATGGTTCGCGGCGCTGGGTCCGAAGAATTCGGGCGGCACGGTGATCTTTTCGGTGTCCGGCCACCTGAACAGGCCGGGCAACTTCGAAGTGCCGCTGGGCATTCCGTTCGTCGATCTGATCGAGCTCGCGGGCGGCATCCGCGACGGCAACAAGCTGAAGGCCTGTATTCCGGGCGGCTCCTCGTGCCCGGTCGTGCCCGCCGAAGTCATGCTCAAGACGAACATGGATTACGACTCGCTGCGTGCGGCGGGCTCGTCCATGGGCTCGGCCGCCGTCATCGTCATGGACGAGACCACCTGCATGGTCCGTGTGCTGGAGCGCCTCTCGCGCTTCTACATGTCCGAATCCTGCGGCCAGTGCACGCCGTGCCGTGAGGGCACGGGCTGGATGAACCGGCTCCTGAAGCGCGTTCTCGCCGGCGAAGGCCGCCGCGAAGACCTGAATCTGCTCGTCGACGTCGCCAATCGCATCGAAGGCCACACCATCTGTGGTCTGGGTGATGCGGCCGCCTGGCCCGTGCAGAGCTTCATGAAGCACTTCCGCCACGAGTTCGAGTACATGATCGACAACGGCGGGCGCAGCATCGTCGAGAACCTCGGAGCCAAAGCAGCGTGAGCGACGATCTCGTCAACATAGAAGTGAATGGCGTGCCGGTGAAGGCGCGCAAAGGCGAGATGATCATTCGCGCCACGGATCGCTGCGGCCCGGAGGCTTACGTCCCGCGCTTCTGCTATCACGAGAAGCTTGCCGTCGCGGCGAACTGCCGCATGTGTCTCGTGGATGTGGAAAAGGCGCCCAAGCCGCTGCCGGCGTGCGCCACGCCCGTGGCCGAGGGCATGAAGGTTTTCACCAAGTCGCCGCGCGCCATTGGTGCGCAGCGCGCCGTCATGGAATTCCTGCTCATCAATCACCCGCTCGACTGCCCCATCTGCGATCAGGGCGGCGAGTGCGAGCTGCAGGATCTGGCTGTTGGGTTCGGCCGCGATATATCGCGCTTCACCGAGCGCAAGCGTGTGGTGCCCGACGAGAATCTCGGGCCCCTGATCGCCACGGACATGACCCGCTGCATCCACTGCACGCGCTGCATCCGTTTCACCGAGGAGATTGCCGGCTTCCAGGAGTTGGGCATGATCGGTCGCGGCGAGAACATGAAGGTGCGCGTGGCCCTGGAGCAGACCGTGCAGCACGAGCTCTCGGGCAACGTCATCGACCTCTGCCCGGTGGGCGCGCTCGTCTCCAAGCCGTATCGCTTCAGCGCCCGCGCGTGGGAGATGACATCCCACCCGGTCGTCTCCCCGCATGATGGCGTGGGCACGAACCTGTTCGCGCACGTCCTGCGCGGCAGGGTCATGCGCGTCGTGCCGCGGGAGAACGAAGAGATCAACGAGACCTGGATCGCCGACCGCGACCGGTTCAGCTACGAAGGCGTCTACAGCCCCGACCGTCTGCTTGCGCCCATGGTGAAAGAGGGCGGCGAGTGGAAGCAGGTGGATTGGGAAACCGCGCTGAACCGCGTGGCCGAGGGGCTGCGCGCGAATGCCGCCAATCTCGGTGTGCTGGCCAGCGCGTCGAGTACCACTGAAGAGTTGTACCTGTTGGGCCGCCTCGCGCGCGGGCTCGGCTCGCCGAACATCGATCATCGCCTGCGCCAGCGGGATGTTCGGGATCAAAGCGCGGACCCGCTCTATCCGTCGCTCGGCCTGAAGATCGCGGATATCGAGACGCTGGACGGGCTGCTGCTCATCGGCTGCAACCTGCGTCGTGAGGCGCCGATGCTCGCGCATCGCGTGCGCAAGGCGGCGCGGCGCGGTGCCAAGGTCGCGTTCCTGAACCCGGCGCGCTTCGATTACCTGTTCCCCGTCGCTGCCTATTTCGAGTCACCGGCCGCGAAGCTCGTTGGCGATCTCTCCGCCGTGCTGGCCGTGCTCGGCGCCAGTGGCGCACAGGTGCCCGCGCACCTCGAGGCTTCCGTGCAGGGTGCGAAGGTGGAGGACGTGCATCGGTCCATCGCCGATCAGCTTCGTGCGGGCAACAAGCGGGCCCTCGTGCTCGGCGCGCTTGCCGTGCGTCACTCGGCGTATGCGGATATTCGGGCCCTGGCGGCCGCCATCGCGCAGGCGACCGGTGCATCGTTCGGTGTGCTCGCCGAAGGCGGCAACGCTGCGGGGGCCTATCTCGCCGGCGCTGTGCCTCATCGCCAGGCCGGCGGCGGTGCGGCGGCGAACGTCGGTTTGTCAGCCGCGGAAATGCTGCGCAAGGCGCTTGGTGCGTATGTGCTGTTTGGTGGCGCGGAGCCGTGGGTCGACGCACTCGATAGCGAAGCCGCGCGCACCCTGGCTTCTGCGGGCTTCGTTGTGGCCATCACGCCGTTCCAGAGCAGTCAGCTGCGCGACGTGGCGCACGTCATGCTGCCGATCGGCACCTTCGTGGAGACCTCCGGCACGTTCGTGAACCTCGAAGGCAGGTGGCAGAGCTTCGCCGGCGCCATCGCACCTCAGGGCGAAGCGCGCCCCGGCTGGAAGGTGCTGCGTGTGCTCGGCAACGTGCTCGACCTCAGCGGCTTCGACTTCCAGTCCTCGGAAGACGTGCTGAAGGAACTGCGCGCGCTGTGCGGTGAGGGCGCAGCCGCTGTTTACGCAGGCAACCATCGCGTGAATGGTGCCGCTCCGGCGCTCACGCCGGTTGTCGACCCGAACATGTATCAGGCGGATGCGCTCGTGCGCCGCGCGCCGTCCTTGCAGAAGACGCGCGAAGGCCGCACGCCGCCGGCGCACTACTGAAGCCAACCATGCAGGACACCCTCAACACACTGCTCGCCGACTGGCTCGCCTTGCCGGGCTACGTGCATTCCACCGCGTGGATCCTGCTGATCACCGTCGTTCTCATCATCAGCGTGGCGCTGCTCACGCTGTGGGAGCGCAAGGTCATCGGCTGGATGCAGCTTCGCAAGGGCCCGAACCGCGTCGGCATCTTCGGCCTGTTCCCGGGCCTCGGTCAGCCCTTCGCGGACGTCGTGAAGCTGCTGATGAAGGAAGTGATCCTGCCGGCGAACGCGAACAAGTTCCTGTTCCGCATCGCGCCGGCGATCGCGCTCGTCCCGGCTTTCGCCACGTGGGCGGTCATTCCGCTGTCGCCCGAGCTCGTCGTGGCGGACATCGACGCGGGCCTGCTCTACGTGCTCTCGCTCACGTCCGTGGGCGTGTACGGCGTGATCATTGCCGGCTGGGCGTCGAATTCGAAGTACGCGTTCCTCGGCGCCATGCGCTCGGCCGCCCAGATCGTGGCGTATGAGATCGCCATGGGCTTCGCGCTCGTCGGTGTGCTGATGGCCGCGGGAAGTCTCAACCTCGGCGAGATCGTGCGCGCGCAGAGCGGCGGCCCGCTCTCCTGGTACTGGTTCTGGCTCTTCCCGCTCTTCGTCGTCTATTTCATCTCGGGTGTGGCGGAGACGAACCGCGCGCCGTTCGACGTGGCCGAAGGCGAGTCGGAGATCGTCGCGGGCTTCCACGTCGAGTACTCCGGCATGGCGTTCGCGCTCTTCTTCCTGGCCGAGTACGCGAACATGATCCTCATCGCGGCCTTGTCCGCGGTGTTCTTCCTCGGGGGCTGGCTGAGCCCGCTCGAGGGCTACCTGCCGCCGGGCACCCCGGTCACGGATTTCCTCATGGCACCGGGCTTCTTCTGGCTCGGCCTCAAGATTTTCGCCTTCCTGTTCCTGTTCCTGTGGTTCCGCGCCACGTTCCCGCGTTACCGGTACGACCAGATCATGCGCCTCGGCTGGAAGGTGCTGATCCCGGTCACCCTGGTGTGGATCGCGGTCGAGGGCGTGCTCGTGTACCTCAAGATCGGACCATGGGCTTCGTGAGCGAGCGACATTTCAAATGGCCGTGAACCTTTTCAAGACATTCCTCCTGCCCGAGCTGCTGAAGGGCATGGCCCTCACGTGGCGCACGTTCTGGAGCAAGAAGTACACCGTCAACTACCCGGAGGAGAAGACGCCGCAGTCGCCGCGTTTCCGCGGCTTGCACGCGCTGCGCCGTTATCCGAACGGTGAAGAGCGCTGCATCGCCTGCAAGCTCTGCGAAGCGGTGTGTCCGGCGGTGTGTATCACCATCGATTCCGACGTCGCCGCGAACGGCACCCGCCGCACCACGCGCTACGACATCGACCTGTTCAAGTGCATCTACTGCGGGTTCTGTGAAGAAGCCTGCCCGGTGGACGCCATCGTTCTCACGCGCATCCACGAGTACCACATGGAAAACCGTGGCGAGAACATCATGAGCAAGGACAAGCTGCTCGCCGTGGGCGAGCGCTACGAAGCGATGATCGCGGCCGACAAGGCTGCCGATGCGCCATACCGTTGAGCCGGCCGCGCGCATGAAGGGGAGCAACGCGAACGTGGGCACCGCCCGCATGTCTTCGAGCTGGAGGGCCTAGCCGATGTTCGTGCAAGGCCTGTTCTGGTTCTTTTCGGCCATCCTCGTGATCGCCGCGCTGGGAGTCATCGTCTCCCGCAACCCGGTGCATTCGGCGCTATCGCTCGTCGTGTGCTTCGTGACGAGCGCGGCCATCTGGCTGCTCATCGAGGCCGAGTTCCTCGCCGTGGTGCTGGTGCTGGTGTACGTCGGCGCGGTCATGGTGCTGTTCCTGTTCGTCGTCATGATGCTGGACATCAATATCGAGTCGCTTCGCAGCGGCTTCACGAAGTACGCGTGGCTCGGCTGGATCACCGCGGCGGTCGTCGTCGTCGAGATCGTGGGCGTGGTGACGGCGAAGTCCATGGGTGTGGACATCACGAAGGGCGCCGCGCCGCTGCCCGAGAACTACAGCAACACCGCCGAGCTCGGCACGGTGCTGTACACGAAGTTCGTCTATCCGTTCGAGCTTGCCGCGGTGCTGCTGCTCGTGGCCATCGTCGCCGCCATCGCGCTCACCATGCGCAAGCGCCCTGGCCTCAAGGTGCAGGACGTCAGCGCGCAGACTCACGTGCGCGCCAGGGACCGCATCCGCATCGTCAAGATGGACGCGGTCGGCAAGGACGTGGCCACGGAAGACACGGCCGCGTCGGAACCGGGGAAGGGCGCATGATCACTCTCGGGCACCTGCTCACACTCTCCGGCATCCTGTTCGCGCTGTCGGTGGCCGGCATCTTCCTGAACCGCAAGAACGTCATCCTGCTGCTCATGTGCGTGGAGCTGCTGCTGCTCGCCGCGAACTTCAATTTCGTGGCGTTCTCGCGCTACCTCGGGGACATCAGCGGCCAGGTGTTCGTGTTCTTCGTGCTCACCGTGGCCGCGGCGGAGTCCGCGATCGGCCTCGCCATCCTGGTGGTGCTCTTCCGCGAACGAAAGACCATCAACGTCGAAGACCTGAATACGATGAAAGGCTGACGAGAGCATGAATCCGAATCTGCTGCTCGCCATTCCGCTGCTTCCGCTCGTGGCGGCCATCATTGCGGGCCTTTTCGGCCGCCAGGTCGGCCGCACCGGGGCGCACACCGTCACCATTGCCGGTGTCGCCATTTCGTGCGCGCTGTCGCTGTACGTTCTGAAGCAGGTGTACTTCGACAACGTTCCCGCTTTCGACGGCACCGTGTACACCTGGCTCGTGAGCGATGGCATCAACATGCAGGTCGGGTTCCTCGTCGACCGGTTGTCCGCGCTCATGATGGTGGTGGTCACGTTCGTGTCGCTCTGCGTGCACGTGTACACCATCGGCTACATGCACGATGACCCGGGCTACCAGCGCTTCTTCAGCTACATCTCGCTGTTCACGTTCTCCATGCTGATGCTGGTGATGTCGAACAACTTCATGCAGCTGTTCTTCGGCTGGGAAGCGGTCGGCGTCGTCTCCTACCTGCTCATCGGGTTCTGGTACACGCGGCCGAGCGCCATCTTCGCGAACATGAAGGCGTTCCTGGTCAATCGCGTCGGCGACTTCGGGTTCGTGCTCGGCATTGCCGGCGTGCTCTATTACACGAACTCCCTGGACTACAAGGATGCGTTCGCCGCGGCACCGGAGATCGCCCGGGCCACCATTCACCTCACGCATGCCACCTCGGTGCAGGCGATCACGCTCATCTGCATCTGCCTCTTCATCGGCGCCATGGGCAAGTCCGCGCAGTTCCCGCTGCACGTGTGGCTGCCGGACTCCATGGAAGGCCCGACGCCGATCTCCGCCCTCATCCATGCTGCCACGATGGTCACCGCCGGCATCTTCATGGTGGCCCGCATGTCGCCGCTGTTCGAGCAGTCCGAGGCGGCGCTGTCGTTCGTGCTGGTCATCGGCGCCACCACGGCATTCTTCATGGGCCTGCTGGGCATCGTGAACAACGACATCAAGCGCGTCGTCGCGTATTCCACGCTGTCCCAGCTGGGCTACATGACGGTGGCGCTCGGTGCGTCCGCATACAGCGCGGCGATCTTCCATCTGATGACGCACGCGTTCTTCAAGGCGCTGCTGTTCCTTGCCGCGGGCTCGGTCATCATCGGCATGCACCACGAGCAGGACATGCGGAAGATGGGGGGGCTTGCCAAGTACATGCCCATCACCGCCGTCACCTCGTGGATCGGCACGCTTGCGCTCGTCGGCACGCCGTTCTTTGCCGGCTTCTATTCGAAGGACGCCATCATCGAAGCCGTGGGCGAGACGCATCGTTGGGGCGCTACTTATGCGTACTACTGCGTGCTGGCGGGCGTCTTCGTCACCTCGCTGTATTCCTTCCGCCTGCTGTTCATGACGTTCCACGGGCCGGAGCGCTTCCGTCACGCGCATGGCGCCGGTCATTCGGATGAGCAAACCGCGGTCGGCGACCCGGGCCCGGGCGCAGCCGTCGCGCACGCTCACGAGGATCACGCCAAGCACGGTGACCATGGCAAGCACGATGCTCACGGGCACGGCGACGCGCATCACGGGCCGCCGCACGAAAGCCCGGCGGTGGTTACCGCGCCGCTCATCGCGCTGGCGATTCCGTCCATCGTCATCGGCTTCCTCACCATCGGGCCGCTGCTGTTCGGGGACTTCTTCGGCAGCGCCATCCAGGTGCTCGAGAAGAACGACGTGCTCGGCCACATGGCGCATGAGTTCCACGGCGCCGTCTCGTTCGCGCTGCACGGCTTCACGGCATTGCCGTTCTGGTTCGCGCTCGCGGGCGCGGTGACGGCGTGGGTGTTCTTCCTCTGGAAGCCATCGCTTGCGAATTCGACGGCGCGCACGTTCAGCTGGCTGCGCACCATCCTCATCAACAAGTACTACTTCGACTGGATCAACGAGAACATCATCGCGGCAGCCAGCCGGCTGCTCGGTCGGAGTCTCTGGCGCGGGGGTGACATGGCGATGATCGACGGCGGCCTCGTGAATGGCACGGCCGCGGGTGTCGGCCGCCTCGGCGCGCTCGTTCGCCACGTGCAGAGCGGTTATCTCTATTCGTACGCCTTCTGGATGATCATCGGTCTCGCGGTGCTCCTGGGCTGGTTCCTGTGGCGCTGATCAAGGGGCGGGGCGCTCGTTCATGAATTTCGGATTGCTTTCGGCACTCGTGTGGCTGCCCATCGTGGCGGGCGTAGTCGTGCTGCTCATGGGCGACAAGCGCATCAGCTCCGGGCGGTGGGTCGCGCTCATCGCATCGCTGGTCACGTTCGCCCTGTCGCTGCCGCTCCTCAGCAGCTTCGACAGCAGCACCGCGGCCTTTCAGTTCATCGAGAAGCTGCCGTGGATTCCGGCCTTCCAGGCGTACTACGCGCTCGGGCTGGATGGCATCGCGCTGCCGCTCGTGCTCCTCACCACGTTCATCACGGTCCCCGTGCTCGTGGCGGCCTGGACGGTGGTCGAGCAGCGTCCTTCGCAGTACTACGCCGCCTTCCTCATCATGGAAGGGCTCATGGTCGGCGTGTTCAGCGCCACCGACGCGCTGCTGTTCTACTTCTTCTGGGAAGCGATGCTGATTCCGATGTTCCTCATCATCGGCATCTGGGGTGGTCCGCGGCGCGTCTACGCGACCATCAAGTTCTTCCTCTATACCTTCCTCGGCTCCGTGTTCATGCTGGTCGCGCTGATCTACATGTACGTGAAGGCGGGGGACTACTCCATCGCCAGCTTCCAGGCGCTGCCGCTCACTCTGGTGGAACAGCGCTGGATCTTCGTCGCCTTCCTGCTCGCGTTCGCCGTGAAGGTGCCCATGTGGCCCGTCCACACGTGGTTGCCGGATGCGCACGTGGAAGCGCCCACCGGCGGCTCGGTCATTCTGGCCGCCATCATGCTGAAGATGGGCGGCTACGGCTTCCTGCGCTTCAGCCTGCCGATCGCGCCGGATGCGAGCCGCGAGCTCGACATGCTCATGATCGCGCTCTCACTCGTGGCCGTGGTGTACATCGGCTTCGTCGCCCTCGTGCAGCAGGACATGAAGAAGCTCATCGCGTATTCATCCATCGCGCACATGGGCTTCGTCACGCTGGGTGCGTTCATCGCCTACGACATCGTGCAGAACAGCGGCAGCCTCACGGGCGCCGTGCTGGGCCTGCAGGGTGCGATGGTGCAGATGATCTCCCACGGCCTCGTCTCGGGCGCGTTATTCCTTTGCGTGGGCGTCATGTACGACCGCGTGCACAGCCGTGAGATCTCAGCCTACGGCGGCGTCATCAACACCATGCCGAAGTTCGCCGCCTTCATGGTGCTGTTCGCGCTGGCGAACACCGGCCTGCCGGGCACCTCGGGCTTCGTGGGTGAGTTCCTCGTGATTCTCGCGAGCTTCAAGGCGAACTTCTGGTATGCATTCCTCGCCGGTACCACGCTCGTGCTCGGCGCCGCCTACACCCTGTGGCTCGTGAAGCGCGTGATCTTCGGCCCGGTCGCGAACGATCACGTGGCGCATCTCACGGACGTGAACGGCCGCGAGTTCGTCATTCTGGCCGTGCTCGCCGTGAGCGTGCTGCTGCTCGGCCTCTGGCCCGCGCCGCTCGTCGAGATCATGGAAGTGTCCATTCATCACCTCGTGGACCAGGCCGTGGCCACGAAGGTGCCGCTGTAGAGCTCAACCATGCCGCAAACCGACTTCAGCCTGGCAAGCCTCGCCCCGGCCATCCCGGAGATCTATCTCACCGTCATGATCTGCGTCGTCCTGATGGTGGACGTGTTCGCCGGTGGGAAGCGCAAGGGGCTGTCGGCAACCTTCACCATGCTCACACTCGCCGTGGGCGCGGCGCTGACGGCCATGTTCTCGCACGTCAGCCAGCGCACGCTGTTGTTCGACGGGCTGTACATCGCAGATGAGCTTGCGTGGGTGCTGAAGCTCGCTGGCTTCCTGTTCGTGGCGTTTTCCCTGCTGTATTCGCGCTCGTACCTCGAGCGGCACGGCATCCTGAAGGGCGAGTACTTCGTGCTGGCTCTCACTGCTCTGCTGGGCGTCTTCGTGCTCGCTTCGGCGGGCAGCCTGCTCACCGTGTACGTGGGTGTGGAGCTGCTCGCGCTGTCCGTGTACGCGATGGTTGCGTTCGATCGCGAGAACGGCGTCGCGGCCGAAGCCGCAATGAAGTATTTCGTGCTCGGCGCCATCGCGTCCGGCGCGTTGCTGTACGGCATGTCGTTGATCTACGGCATGACTGGCACGCTTTCGCTGGATGAGATCGCGGCGCGTCTTCACGGCGAGCCGAGTCTCGGCGTGATCCTGGGTGTGGTGTTCCTCGTGGTGGCGGTCGCGTTCAAGATGGGCGCGGTGCCGTTCCACATGTGGCTGCCAGATGTCTATCACGGCGCGCCCACCAGCGTGACGCTCTTCATCGGCACCGCGCCGAAGCTCGCGTATTTCGCACTTGCATTCCGCCTTCTGGGCCAGGGCCTGCAGGGCGTCGCGGATGACTGGACGCAGATGCTGGCCGCGCTCGCCGTGCTCACACTCATCGTGGGCAACCTCGTCGCGCTGGTTCAGACGAACATCAAGCGCCTGCTCGCGTATTCCACCATCGCCAATGTGGGGTACATCGTGCTCGGTTTCGTGGCCGGCACGGCCGGTGGCTACAGTGCCGCGCTGTACTACACACTGGTGTACGTGCTCACGGCGCTCGGCTCCTTCGGCGTGGTTCTCATGGCGAGCCGCAAGGGTTTCGAGGCAGAGCAGCTGGATGACTACAAGGGCCTGCATGCGCGGGACCCGCTGCTGGCCTTCGTGATGATGATGCTCATGTTCTCCACGGCCGGTGTGCCGCCGTTCGTGGGCTTCTGGGCGAAGCTGCGCATCTTCCAGGAGCTGTGGGTCACCGGGCATACGTGGCTCGTGCTGATCGGCGCTGCGGCCTCCATCGTGGGCGCGTTCTACTACCTGCGCGTCGTGAAGCTCATGTACTTCGATGCGCCGGGGGACCTGCCTTCCACCGGCCGCGAGGCCGGCGTGCGATTGGCCCTGGGGTTCAATGCCGCAGCCGTGCTCGTGCTCGGGCTCCTGCCGGGCCCGCTGCTGGATCTCTGCGCGCGCTTGATTCGCTGAACGCTGGCGCCTCGACGGCGCTTTCGGGGGAGGGCACTCGTGGCGAAATCGTCCGGCGACACCACTCGCATCTGCGGCTACGACGCGGATCACGTCACCATCCGCGGGAAGGATCTCGTTGCGGACCTGATGGGGAAGGTCAGCTTCAGCGAGGTGATCCTGCTGCAGCTCACTGGCACCAGGCCATCCCGCCAGCAGGCCACCATTCTCGATGCGGTCCTGGTCACGATCATGGAGCACGGGCTCGTTCCCTCAGCCATCGTCACGCGCCTCACGCATTACGGCGCGCCTGAATCGATCCAGGGTGCCATCGCCGCGGGGCTGCTCGGTGTGGGGGATCGCTTTGCCGGCACCGCGAGCGAATGCGCGCTCGTGCTGGAGGGCATCGTGCAGTCGCCGCGCACCCGGCGGGCGAAGCACGCGAAGGAGCTGGTGGAAGACTACCGCGCGCGCAAGCGGCCGATTCCAGGGTTTGGCCACACCGTGCATCGGCAGCTCGACCCGCGCTCCGCGCGCCTCCTCGAGATCGTGAAGTCCGCCGGCGCGAAGGGCGACTATGTGGCCGCGCTCTCCACGCTGGAGCGCGCCGTTCGGAAGGTGCTCGGCAAGAACCTGGTGACGAACGTCAGCGCCGCCATCGCCGTCGCGCTGGGGGAAGCCGGCGTGCCTGCGAAGGCGGCGCGCGGCATCGTGCTTACCGCGCGATGCGCCGGCCTTGCGGGCCATGTCTTCGAGGAATCGAGCTCGCCTGTCGGCCCCACCATGTGGGATGCCGTGACGAAGGCCGTTCGCTACGAGCGTTAGCGGCTTCGCGCGGGGGGCCATCCTGGCCCCGCGCCTCGGTGACGCGCCTGATGGCCGGCGCGTTGCTGGCTCCGCAGGCGCAGCCGTGCGCCACCCCGCCGCTCGACGTGATCCATGTCCGCGTCCTGCGTCGTTCAGAACCCGACCGGGTTCTTCGTGTAGTCCGCCGGAACCACGAACAGGGATTCGTCCGGCTCCATGCGGTTGATCTGCTCGAGGCGATAAGTCGTGTCGCCGATCGTGGGGTCGTGATGCGTGCTCGAGACCACGACGCCGAGGTCAGGACTGAACCACTGATCCGTACGTACGGTGATGGGCTGCTCGTTGCCCATGGCGCCCGCATCGATGGTGAGCTCCAGCCGGCTGCCCGTGACCTTGAGCCCCTCGATACGGCGCTCCCCGAGCGCCACCGGCGCCGTGCCGGGCTTCATGGGTGTGCGGCATGCGACGGCCCCTGGCCCCATCTCCGGGCCCGCCGGCGCTGTCGGCGCGGCGTGCTTGGATTCGGCCGCCATGGCCAACGGTGCCGCCGCGTTGCCGTTCATCCCTGGCCCCAGCATCTGTGTGCCGGCGCGTGGGCTCGTGCCTGGCTTCGACAGTCTCAGGCCCGAGCGCGGCTGCACCTGCGGCTGCGTCGGGGACGAGAACCCCGCCGCCTGTGAACCCGGCACGCTCGTAAACGAGCCTGTCACGAAGATGGCGGTGTTCGCCGTGCCCGCTGCGCCCTGCACGGGGAGCTTGAAGACATCTGCGCGCCGCTCATCCGCATGGAGCACGTAGCGCCGCCCGGCAACCGGATCCACCACGGTGACGATCGTCGGCGCCTGATCCGATACGAAAGGCCCGATGGCGCCCAGCGAGTATTCCGTGCGCGTGCGACCGAGGCTGTCCCGGAAGTACCGCATGGTGTTGGTGCGAGTGATGCGGTTGCCGTCTGCAAGCGTGGTAACGACCTCGGTCGTGCCCACACCCGAGAAGGGCGCACCCTTCACGACGTCCGCCGGCGGTTCGACCGCAATGTTGAAGGGCATCGCGCCGGCGCCCGGCGCTTCGCAGCTTACGGCGGGCGCTGCCATCGTCACGTCCCTCGGCGGCGCGTCGATCGCTGTTGCGGTCAGCGGCAGCAGGCCGCACGCCAGCCCGGCCGCGGTGGCGCCGAGGTTTCGAAAGCTGTGTGCCTTGATCAGCATGTCGCTCGCTCCTGTTGTGCTGGCTTATTGGGCGGGCACGATGCGCCCGTGCTCAGCGGGCAGCACCTGCATGATTCTCATGGTGCCGTCATTGGCTATCCGCACATCCACCCAGTACTGCTTCTCGCCCTCCGATGATTCGCGCGGCACTGGGGTAGAGGCGAGGCTCGCCTTGACACGAAACACAGCGGCTTCCGCCGGGTAAAGCGAGACCTGCCCGGCGGCAATCGGCGGCAGGCTGTCGGGCGAGACGAGGGGCAGCTGCCGCAGCGTCGCCTGCAGTTCCTCTCCGGCGGCTTCACCGCCCTGGTGGCTGACGATGATCGCGATGCCCGCGCTGATGACGGCGACGCAGGCTGCGGCGGCCACCCAGGGCAGTGGCCGGCGCAGCACGCTGACCGGCCTGCTTTCGGCCGCCCACGCCTGGATCATGCTTTCCATGCGCGCATCGAGCGCTGCGGATAGCCGCGCGCCACGCAGCGCGTGCGCGTAGTCGTCCATCGCGAAAGTGATGGCCCGGTCGTTCAAGTCAGTCATGTCAAGGTTCCTCGGCAGGACAGCGTCAGCGCAGAGGACTCCACGCCCAGCTCAGCGGCGCGGGCGCGCTGCGAGTGATCGTCTTCATCTTCCGGCTCCGGGGGAGCCAGACGCGCTGCCAGAAGGGCCCTGGCGCGGCTCAGGCGCGATCGCACGGTGCCGATCGGGCACTCGAGAATGGACGCGGCCGTGGCGTACGGCAGCTCTTCGAGATCGCACAGCGCGATCACTTCCCTGTGGACGCGCGGCAGATCGAACACGGCCGCCCGCACACGCTCGATGTTGCGGGCCCGGTCCAGCTCGTCGCCGGCGTCCGGGGAGTGTTCGACGGCACGGACGTCCTGCAGCTCCGCATCGCTGGGTGCGAGACCTTCGTCGTCCTCCGTGAGCCTCACTTCCGCGTGGCGCATGGAAATGCGCGCCACGTGGGACATGCGGTGGCGCGCGATGCCGAACAGGTACGCCAGCACGGAGCCCTTCTCGGGGTTGAACCGCGCGGGGTACTTCAGCAGCTCGACGAAGGTGTCGTGGACGATGTCCTCGGCGGTCGGGCGATGGTTGCTCATGGCGAGCCCGAAGCGCAGCAGGGCGGCGCCGTGGCGTTCGTACAGCTCCCGGGCCGCGGCGGCGTCTCCGCGCGGCAGGCGGGCCACCAGATCGGCGTCGGCGGCGGTGAGGTCGGTCATGGGCGACGTCGATCCACGGCGGGGGTCATGCCGTACATTGCAATCGGACGGCGGAAAAGTTCCGTCGGCCGCTGTTATTCCCCTTGCACCGCGGCCCAATGTCCGAACAATGGCGCCCCCATGACGGACAGCACCTCACGGGCCGCCCAGATCCTCCGGGAGGTCTTCGGCTATAGCGCCTTTCGTGGCCACCAGGCCGAGATCGTCGGGCAGGTTGTCGGCGGGGGCGATGCGCTCGTGCTCATGCCCACCGGCGGCGGAAAGAGTCTCTGCTACCAGATACCGGCGCTCATGCGAGAGGGCGTTGGTGTGGTCGTGTCGCCGCTCATCGCGCTCATGCAGGACCAGGTGGCGGCCCTGCGCGAGGCCGGGGTCAGCGCCGAGTTCCTGAACTCCTCTCTCACCTGGCCGGAGCAGCAGGCCATCGAGCGGAAGGTGCGGGCGGGCGCCGTGGACGTGCTTTATGTAGCGCCGGAGCGACTGGTGACCGACCGCTGCCTCACGCTGCTGGACGACATTCCGCTCGCCCTGTTCGCCATCGACGAGGCCCATTGCGTCTCCCAATGGGGGCACGACTTCCGCCCGGAGTATCTGCGGCTCGCCGTGCTTGCGGATCGCTACCCCGGCGTGCCGCGTATCGCGCTCACTGCGACCGCGGACGAAACCACACGCAAGGAAATCATCGCGCGCCTGAAGCTTGCGGAAGCGCGCGTTTTCATCTCCAGTTTCGACCGTCCCAACATCCGCTATCGCATCACCGAGCGGGACAACGCTCGCAAGCAGTTGCTTCGCTTCATTCGAGAGGAGCACGAAGGGCACGCCGGCATCGTCTACTGCTTCACGCGCAAATCCGTGGATGAGACGGCGCAGTTCCTCACCCAGGCGGGCGTGAATGCGCTCGCGTACCACGCCGAGAAGGAACACGAGACCCGGGAGGAGCACCTCAGCCGCTTCCTCCGCGACGAGGCCGTCGTCATGGTGGCGACCGTGGCATTCGGCATGGGCATAGACAAGCCGGACGTGCGTTTCGTAGCGCACCTCGATCTGCCGAAAAGCATCGAAGGGTACTACCAGGAGACCGGCCGAGCGGGTCGTGACGGCCTGCCGGCGGACGCGTGGATGGTCTACGGCCTTGCCGATGTCGTGCAGCAGCGCCGCCTCATCGAGCAATCCCCCTCGGGGGAGGAGCACAAGCGTGTCTCGAACGCCAAGCTGGATGCGCTGCTCGGCTTGTGCGAGACGATCGACTGCCGGCGCGTGCGCCTGCTGGACTACTTCGGTGAGGCGAGCGAGCCCTGCGGCAACTGCGACAACTGCCTCACGCCCCCGCAGGAGTGGGACGGAACGGAAGCCGCACGCAAGCTCATGTCGTGCATCTACCGCTGCAGTCAGGCGAGTGGCTTCGCGTTCGGGGCCCAGCAGATCATCGACGTGCTCACGGGCCAGCGCACCGCGAAGGTGGAACAGTATGGACATGACAACGTCAGCACGTTCGGAATAGGCAAAGAGCTGGATGCCACCCAATGGCGCTCGGTGGTCAGGCAACTGGTGATGCTGAAGCTGCTGCGCGTGGATCACGACAACTTCAACGTTCTGCGCCTCACGCAGGCGTGCCGCGAAGTGCTGAACGGCTCACGCAGGCTGCTTCTGCGCAAGCCCACCGAGCGTGTGGCACCCAGCCGCAAGGCACGCCGCCCAGCGAACGGCTCACGCTCGGGTCGCGAGACATCGAGCGCCCCGGGGAACGAGATCGTCTTTCAGGCGCTGCGCGAATGGCGCAAAGGCGTCGCGCGCGAGCATGGAGTTCCCGCGTACACGGTGTTTCACGATTCCACGCTGCAGGAAATCGCGCGCGTGCTGCCACGCTCGCTGAGCGATCTGCGTGACATTTCGGGCATCGGCGCCACCAAGCTCGATCGCTATGGCGAGCCGATCCTGGAGATCGTGCGCGGCGCGTCGTCCTCGTAGCCTGATCACCCTGCACTTCGCGGCAGCGTCGGCGCGACGGCGGCTGGCTCGCAATCGAAGCGGTAGCCGCCTGCGTGTCGTAGCGATGTAAACGCGTCTTTTCCGGGGTTTCAGGCACCGTCTGTCTCTTTCGGCAGGTGGCGCGGGGCCAGGTGCGCGATTACTCTCGCCGCATGAACCGTGGCAGGAAGATGTCGGGCCGTGCAGCGGCCCCGGCGACCATTCGGGACGTGGCGAGTGAGCTCGGCATGTCAGTAGCCACGGTCTCGCGCGCGCTCTCGAAGCCGGATATGTTGCGGCCGGAAACGCGGGAACGTGTGTTGTCCGTCGTCGCCCGGTTGGGCTACAGGCCCAATCTTCTCGCGCGCAGTCTGCGCCGTGGCCAGACGCATGCGATCGTCCTGGTGGTGCCGAAGCTGAGCCCTTTCTTCCTCGAGATCTTCGCCGGCGCGGAGGAGGCGGCGCAGGTCGCCGGCCTCACGGTGCTCCTGGGCAACAACGACGGCAAGCCGGAGCGCGAAGAGGCGTACTTCGATCAGGTGGTGAGCGGCCGCGCGGACGGCATCATCCTGACGACAGGCGTCGTGCCCGCATCGTATGCCGACGGCGGGCGGCCGCTGCCGCCCCTGGTAACCGTGCTCGAGCGCCTGCGGGGGCATGATGCGCCTGTCGTGCGCATCGATCACCGTGCCGCAAGCGCTGAAGCCACTCGGCATCTCATCGAGCTCGGGCACCGGCGCATTGCGCACATCCAGGGTGGCCCGTGGGCCGTCAGCTCCGGGCATCGCCTGAGCGGGTATCGGGATGCGCTTCAGTCCGCGGGTATTCCGTACTCCGCGGAGCTCGTGGTCGGAGGTGACTTCAGCATGCAGTCCGGCGTGAACGCCATGGAGCGCCTTCTCGCCCTGGAGAATCCGCCCACCGCGGTTTTCGCGGGAAATGACGAGATGGCTTTCGGCGCCGTGCGTACCGCGCGCGCGCACGGCCTCACGGTTCCCGAGAACCTCTCGGTGGTCGGGTTCGATGACCAGGCGACGGCAGCGTTCTACAACCCGCCGCTCACGACAATCTGCACGCCCTGCCGTGAAATTGGCCGCTGTGCGATGCAGGGTCTGGTGGAACAACTCGCTGGGCGCGATGTGGCACGCGAGATCGTGTTGCCCACGCGCCTCGTCGTCCGCGACAGCACAGCCGCGCTCTCTACTGCGCGCGGGGAGCCAGAGCCGCCACGCGCGCGCGGTTGAGGCCTCCGGTCGCCCGCGGCTCTGTTCGCGCATTCGGCCTGCGTGCCAGCGCTTCCCGCGCGGCCTCATGCGCCTCGGCGCGGAGCCGTGCCGTCTGCGCCAAGGTTTGGGTCATTGCCGGGACGTCCGCTACGATGCGCGCACGATGCTTCGCGACCCGCACAGCCGAACGCCGACCGCGCCGGTGAGTTTCCGTCACGAGCAGATCCTGCGAATCAACGACGCAGGCAACTCGCTGGCCGCGCCCGTGCCGCGCTCGCGGCTGTGGGCCGGGCTCGTGCACACCATCCGGCAGCCCGAAGAGCACGATTCCACCATCGATGCGAGTGTATGCGTCGAAGTGTCGAAGTGGATCTGGCGGCGCCGCGTGGTGCGCGGGAGCACGGTGGTGGCAGATCGCATCGAGCTCACGCCGGAGTCGGAGATTGCCGTGACGGTGGAAGAGGGGCCGTTCGCCGGCAGCCACAGCGAGATCCGCATCGAAGAGCCTGCTCCGGGCGCGTTGTTCGTTCGCATCGTGCACGTGGTGCAGGGGCCGCCCGTGCTGTTGAGTCCCGAAGAAGAGCGCGCGCGGAATGCCGCGTATGACGCCATGAACGTGAGCCGCATCAGTCGAGCCCGCGCGGCGGCGACTGCGGGCACCTCCGGAGCTTTCCTCCTCGATAGCTGACCATCGGCAGGCTTCCTGCCAGCCACGTGCGCGGCACCCGGCGAGCGTACGGCAACGCCCAAGCATCGAACCTGCGACCAGGGTCTCATTCCCTGTCCCGCGGGGCGTGACGTGTATCCCGTTGGCGACAGCACGTAAGCCCGGACAATTCGGGCCACCGCGCATGACGTCATGTGGCGGGTGTGGAGCACGGAGAACCTTGATGGCCAACCCTAGCGATCCCTCACGCGGCGAGCAGGTCTCGATTCTCGGGCCGACCTTGCGCTTCAAGGGTGAGTTGCACGCGGAAGAGGATCTGATGATCCGTGGCCACGTGGAAGGCTCGATCACGCATTCGCAACGGCTGACGATCTGCCGCGACGGACACGTGAAGGCGGACATCCAGGGTCAGGTCATCGCGGTGGAAGGCACGGTCGAAGGCGATCTCAGCGCGTCGACCTCCGTCGCCATCATGGAGACGGGCCACCTCAAGGGCGATGTCCACGCGCCCAGCGTGAGCATCGTGGAAGGCGCGAATGTGAATGGCAACGTGACGATGGACGCCACCGGCAAGCCGGCGCGCTCGCATCGTCAGTCGGATGGACGTCCGGCAGGCTCGGCCGAGCCGGCGCGCGGCAATGGCACGGCGGGTCGGTGACGCATGGCGAAGAATCTGATGTCGGTCTTCAATCAGGGCGGCAAGGCGGCAGGCGCGCCCGAAACGGCGGCACCGGATGCCGAAGGCGGCGCGACGCAGAGCGTCGCCAATCGTTTGCCCGTCATGGTCCTGGGCAAGACGCTCACCTTCAAAGGCGAGCTCTACGCGGATGAGGATCTCATGCTGTTCGGACGCGTGGAGGGCGCGATCGAGCACACGGCGAGCCTGACAGTGGGCATCGGCGGTGTCGTCATCGGCGACATCCACGCGAAGAACATCACCATCAAAGGCACGGTGGAGGGGGACCTCGAGGCCACCGAGTCGATCACCATCGCGCCCACCGCGAATGTGCTCGGCGACCTCGCAGCGCCGCGTGTCAGCATCGTCGAAGGTGCGAAGTTCAACGGCGCGGTGGAGATGACCGCCGCACCAGTGGCGTCGGAGCCTGAGGCCGTGGTGGCCCCGAGCGGCGAAACGGTGCTGAGCGAAGGCGCCGTCGAGAAGATCCTGGGCGAGCGCTAGCTCGCTTCTTCCCGCAGTCCTGTTCTGCTCCTCGAAGCCTGGATTCGAGGGGCTGCGTCGCGTGCGTTCGTTGCGAAGCGCCTCGCGCGCGATGCTCATCTGGGCACCGGAGTTGAGCTCGTTGCTGCGAGCTGCGGAAGCGCGCAGAGCGCACGCTTGCTCGCCGCGCTCGTGAAGCCGCGCTCAAACGCTCAGCTGCTCGATCACCTGCTCCAGAAGCCTCTTTTCCAGGTGCAGCGCCTCGCGCCATTCGTGCTTCTCGGTCCTGACGATCTCGAGCGCTCGGCCTCAGGCTCAAACCCGAAGCAGCCTGAAACGCGCGACCAGGAACGCGCCGTGAAGGGTGACAAGGCACGAGCGTCGCTACTGGCACCACATGGGCAATGACGAGCGGGGGGTGATCCGCACGCGGCCTGATCCCCCTCGCGCCGCGCTCAATTGAAGGGTAACGTCTGTACGTCCACGCGAAGACCCTGATCCGAGGGCTGCACCAGGTGCCATTGGAGCTGCGAACATGAGATTGCTCGGGATCTTTCTGCTTTCGCTTCTGACCGCTCGGGTGGCTCTTGCCGAACAGCCCCCCAGGTGGGCGCTTCTGCAGCGCGCCGTGCTGGTCACGCAGGATGCGAACGAGATCAGATCGCTCGTGGCAAGCGGAGTGGATCTCAACGACCCCATAGGGTGTGGGACCTTCGCGCCGCTCGACGGAGCCGTGCAAAAGCAGAATCCCGAGCTCGTCGAGCTCCTGCTTTCCCTTGGAGCGAAACCTCGCGAGCGCCAGATCGTCGATGCGGCCTTCGCGGCGGGTCACGACGCCGGGCTGAAGATGGTGAAGCTGCTGCTGGCCGCGGGCGTGTCGGTGAATGCCCGGGACTACTACGCACCGTCCAGATTCTCGACCGCCATTCACAGTGCCGTCTGGCGCGAAAACATGGAGCTCGTTCGATATCTGCTCAGCGAACCTGGCCTCCGCCTGGACGAGTTGAATGTGGACGGCTACACGCCGCTGATGATTGCCGTGCAGAAGGGGAACAACAGGATGTTCGAGATGCTTCTCGCAGCAGGCGCGAGCCCGGCGATCCGAAACGCGCACGGGCTGGACGCGGCAGGGGTGGCGCAACGGATCATCGCGCAACAGGAGATGTTCCAGTCGAGATTGAAGGAGGGGACGAGCGGGCGCTGATTCGCTCGCCTTGCGCAGCGGATGCGCGTATTGCTGTGTCGCCCGTGCGCGTGGAGCGCATGGCGAAGGAGCGGCAGGCTCACTACCTTGATCAGGTTCGCGCAACGCAGACGCGGGCAGTGGAGCGGCCACTGGAGCTGCAGGAACTCACTGCACGGATCGAGCGATTACGCGAGCGACTGAAACAGGGGCGACCCGGACATGACGGCGGGCGAGATCCAGGCCGCTGTCGAGCGGGCGGAGGCAGAGCGTTCGGAGCTTCAGGGACTCGATCCGGGCGGCATGCCGCCCGCGAGGATATTCAGGATGCTGCCGAGGGCCGCTGAGGAGTATCGGCGGCAGATTACCCTTGAGCTGGGCGGTGAGCCCCGGGGCGACGCTGAGAGCTCGTCTGATCGTTAGGGACTTGTTCGGCGGAGAAACCCGCCTGGGCCCGGAGCCCGGCGGTGGGCCCACTGGCACCTGCATACGGCAGCTCTATTGCAGGCCCTAGGGACATTTGGTAGCGGGGGCAGGATTTGTCACGTCCCTGTAGTTCCGCAGTGCGCCAGGCTCAAGTAAATGAGTCGGGCCATGGACAGACGGTCCGTCAGCAGAGTGATGCCTCGGCGTGCATGTCGGGCTCGTCATCATCGGCGCCGCAATCCTCCAGCGGCGGATCCAGCCATGAAGCTCACAGACGCCCAGCGCCGCGACGCTGAACTGGGCATGGCCTGGTGGAACGCACTCCCCGAGTATTCGCGCGCCCTGTGGCTGACGCGGGCCGGCAGCGCCTGCCCGGCGGATGCTTGGGCACTCTACAAGGCCACGCTCGTTACGCCGCAGGCGCGGCAGGAGGTGCCCACCGAACAGTGATTCTTATGGGGCGCCGTGTCGCTCGTGAGGTGAGCGGCGTCCCCTTCTCAGCGCATCGCCGCTGGAGGTCAGCGGTGAGCGCCTACCACAGCAAACCCCCAGGAGGGTTATCCATGGCTTCAGATAGCGTAACCAATTCTCTAATGAATTCGATCGGCATAATCGAGCTCGTGAATGACGGCCTGCGCGCCGTCGAAACGGCCAATGCGGCCAGTGAGAGTCTCGTGATCCGGCTGCGCCACACACTGTCAGGTGCCCATGAATTGTTGTGTAATGTGCACGATAGCCTCGGGCGCGAGGGAGGTGCGGCATGAGCGGACGAAGGCCGGGCCTGCCGAAGGCCACGCGCCGGCCTGATCTCGCCGCGGCATGCAATCGCATCCGCGAAGCGCAGCGGCTGATTCGCCTGTGTGCCGCAGCCACCGATTCGCAATTCCAAGACGCCCAAGAGGAGATTCAGGAAACCCTCGGAATCGACGTCGACTCCATGCTGGATGAAGCGATCGAGGCCATCGTCCCTGGTTCCATAGCGAGGGCAGGCGTCGGGGAGCAAGCAATTCCCCCAAAGACACGCCCACCGGAAGAGGTCGACACCGCCTGATCCGCGGGGGGCCCGCGACCACGGGAGCGCCGCCTTCGGGCGGCGTTTTCCGTTTCATGACTTGCCGAAGATGCTCGCATACCGCTCGGCCGACGCGTCCACGCGAGGGGCCGTTGCCCAATCCGCCCCCTCGTGGAAGCGCTCGAACGCGGAACACGCGAGCCGCTCCGTCGCACAGCGCGCCGCGCGCGCGCAGTCCTCGCACGGCGACGGTTCATCAAACTCCCATGGTCAGGCCGGGAGCACTCGATCCCATGCGCCTGCTCTCATTTCGCGCATGATCTCGGCCTTGGTTTCCTGCTTCGACTGCTGGAGCAGCGCATAGATCTGCGCCACATCGTTGCCGGGGGCTGGATAGAGGCTCTGATTGATCACGACGCCCGAGCGGCCGAGCGCATGATTCGGGATCACTGAGACGGGGCTGCGCGGAACGATGAGTTCGGGGCCGCGTTCGCCCACGAGTGAGACACGACCAACCGGAGGGTTGCCTCCGGCCGCGAACCCCAGAACCCCGCCGATCTTTTTCCACCAATCGTTCTCGCCCTGAACGATGTTCGAAGCCCCGAAGAGGCCATCGGCCGCAGAGCCGCCTCCGCCGAAGATCCCGCCGAGCGCCCCGCCAAGGGCGCCTGCGATACTTTTCTGAAGGCTTATGCGCAGCAGGTCCGCGATGATCGAATTGGCGAGGTCCTTGAAACTGCCTTTACCGGTCATGGCGAACTTCACGAGTGAGTCCGTCGCGCCGTTGAGTGCGCGCGAGAACGCATCGCCGACCTGGCCGGCTGTGTTCCGTGATTCATCGACGTAGTTGCGCAGGGCTTCGGAGGCACCGACGAAGAAGCTGCCCTGTTTCTCGGTCAGCTCATCCCAGTATTGGTCATAGGAGCCCAGCGCGCGCTGCTGGAACTCCTCGGTCAGTCGCAAATCGCGATCGTAGGCCTCCTTGGTAATTTGCCCGCGCCGCAAGTCGCGGTCGAGCTGCTGGCGCTGTCGGGTATAGTCCTGCTCCAGTTCCGCGCGGCCCGCATTACGCTCACGCGTCCGCTCGCCGGCGCCTATCCCCTCGAGTTCCAGGCGCTGCCGGCGCTGCAGCGTCGCCAGGTACTCCTCCGCCGCCGCGCGCGCGTCGTTATAGGTGATCTCAGCCTTCCTGCCCGCGCTCTGCTGCTCCACACCGAACAACGTTGCGCTCGCGGCCGCCTCGGCATTGAGGCGATCGATCCTGGCAGTGTTGTCGGCGATGCGTGACTGGTTCGCGATGATCTGTGGTTGGACGGCGAGCTCCGCGGTGAGCCGTTCGGCGGGCGATTTCGCGCGTTCTGCTGCCTCCTGAGCGGCCCTGCGGATCTGGGCGGCTTGGGCCTCGAGGAGGCGGTTCTCGGCTTCCAGGGCGGCGACGCGCGCGTGCCGATCGGCTTCCACGAGTTTGCGCCGCTCGTCGTAGTACTGGGCCTCGGTGATGAGACGCCCATCGCGCTGAGCCTGTAACAGGCGTTCGCGTGCGGTCACGTCCTGCGTCAGTGCCTCGAGCTCGCGAGAGATCGCAGCGTTGCTCGCCTGGAACGCGGCCGCCGCCACTTGCCCGGCCGATGCGGCGCGGACCGCCGCCAGTGCTTCGTCTTCGAGCGCCTGAGTGAGCTCTGCGCTCTTGGCCGCGTCCGCCTCGGCCTGGCGCCGGCGCTCTGCGACCAGTGCCCTCAGCTCTGCGATGCGAGGATTTTCTACCGCAGGCCCGCCGCCGCGCATCGGGGCTCTGAAACGTCCTGCGCGTGCGCGCAGCAGCTGTTCGAGTTCTTCCTCCGGGGTGCGCTCACGCCCCAGGTCGAGCATCGCATCCCAGGCTTCTTTTGCAGCACCCGCGATGGCCTTCCAGGCCCGTGGAACGGCCCCCAGATGTCCCTGGAGCTGCGTGACTCGTGTCTGCAGCGTGTCGGCCAGCGCCGCCTGCGCGATGCGGGTCGCTTCGGCGACCTGGCCCTCGCGTTCGAGCGCCCGAATCTGCGTATAGAGCTCGGCCGTGAGGAAGTTGTACTGCCGAGTGAGTTTCACGGCGGCCTCGCTCGGTCGCTCTCCGAGCGCCGCGAACTGCTCGATCACCTCATCCATCGGGATGCCCGCGATGCGCTCGAGCTGGCCGGCAACCTGAGCCACCTGTTGCGCCACATTGCCTTTGATCCCGGCGGCCAGCACGGCAGTCAATGCGGCGCTCGCCTGTGCACGCGTACCGGATATCCGATCGAGCTCGCGCGCCATGAGCGCAAGTTGTCCGGTCGTGACGTCGGCGGAATTGCCCGAAAGGATCAGCGCGCGGTTCAGCTCGAACGCTTCGCGCTGTCCGTCGGCGAGCACCTTGGCGAACACGGCGCCGACCGCCGCGGTGCCCCCGATCGCGAGGCGCACGGGGGTGAGCAATGTGCCGACCGCACGCAGGGCGGCGCCCACTCCACCGAACATGTCGCGAAGCTGGCCGCCCTGCTGGATGGCGACCATGAATGCGCTCTGGCCGCTCGCCAAGCCCGTCACGATGTCCGTGATCTGCGCCGGCAGCATCCGCAGAGCTTGCGAATACTGTCCGGCGGTCAGCGTCGCGGCTTGCATCGTCTGCGTGGCGCGTATCTGCTGAGTCGCCACGAGTTGGCTCGCGGTGGATACCGCCCGCTGCGAGGCCGCCGAGGCGCTTGACGAACTGGCAAGCCCCCGCGCACCTGCCTGTGCTCGGTCCGTCGCCGTGACGAACCGATCGAGTGCAACGCTGGCAGCGTTCGCTTGGGAAGCATCAATAACGACTCCGATACCCGCGATGGTGTTCGTCATGGCGGAGCGCCCCCTTCTGGGTTAGGACAACGAGGTGCCGCTGAGCTCGCTCACGTACGTGAGCGTGATGGCCTGTGCGGCCCCGTGATAGTTCTCGAGGAGCCGAGCGACATTCTCCCTGTTGAATTCGTCATCGAGATCCCAGCCCAGCGCGATCTCAAAAATGTAGTCGACGTCGGGTAGATCCTTGGCGCCCTTGAGGAAGGCGTCGAACTCGCCCTTTTTTCGGTGTTTGAAGGTGAAATTTATTGCTTCGGGCTTGGTGCCAGCCTTCGGGATTTTCACCGTAGCCAGGAACGTCGGGTCTGCATTGAGTCTAAAAGTCATCGTTGAATCTCCTATGTGTTGGAAACTTCTCTCACCTTCGCGGCGACCACCTGTGCGACCTCCGCGATTGTCACTCTCACCATGCCGGCCGGCGCCTGCTTGGAATGACTTTGAAACTCCAAGGCTTGCGCATACGGAAGCGAATTCATGATGTGAATCGTGCCATCTGAAGTTCGGTACGTGCCGAGCGCATCGATGCCGGCGCCGATCGATATCTGGCCCGTCGGATCGAGCACGGTCTCGGGATACGTGCGAGTGTCCGGCGCACCGATCGATACTCGCCAATTCGCTCTGAAACGTCCGCCGACGTAGCCCTTGCCAGTCGGCAGCGGCAGTTTCCGGTTGATCGTTCGCGCACTCGCGGTGCGTTGCTTCTTCAGTCGCCCGTACTTCAGACGCCATTCGGGATGCGCATCGATCAGCGAGTTTGTGCGCGCCACGTTGTCGTTGTACGAGGCGCGTTGGCGCATCACCTCGGCGTTCGCGGCCCAGATCTCGGGATTGCCCACCGGGGAGCGCATGACGATCCGCGTGAGCAGCTCGAGAGCGACCTCCCGAACCACGGTGTCGATATCGGCCTTCACGCCCTCGGCCCAGGCACGCAAGTCGATCGACCAGGAGGTCGTGCTCATTACGAGCTCGGCGTCAGCGACATCGCCGTACGTTCCTTGTTGCCGTTCGTCGTCGCGGTGACACGCGTCGCCTCGCCGTTGGGCGACAGGAACGTGTTGCCGCCGTTCTCGCTTTCGCCGGCGAGCACCGCGAGCATCACCGACAGCGCCTGTTGCAGCGTGATGGAGCCCTGCGTCTCAACGACCGCCGCCTTGATCGCGTTCACGATCTCCGTCACGGCGTCGGTGGCCAGTTCGCTTGCCCCGATCGCATCCTCGGCGATCGCCGTTGCGGTCACGACCGCCGACTGCATGGCCCCTACGGTCGCATCAACCCGGCCGCTCGCGAGGTTGCTCGGCTGCACGCCGCGCCACTGCACCGTGTTCACCGCAGGGATGCCGCCGGAGAACGTGCCGGCCGAGCCGCCGTAGTGCGAAACGTTGACCTCCGGCCGCCCGCTCGCAAACGTGCCGTTCGAGCCACCGAACTGCGTGACGTTGGCAGGAATCGGCGTCGTGCCATCGCAGTAGGATTCGAGGTTCTGCGCGGCCGTCGCATCCTCGCTGACGGCTACGATGTTGACGTCGATGCGTCCGTTCGCGTCCTGATTGATCTGACCTGCGCCGGAGCCGCGCGTGAAGAGGCCGCCGCTGGCGGAGGCCACCGCGTTCGGAAGCGCGGTGAGGCCGGCGCGTATCGTGTCCTCGGGATCGATGTCGACCAGTCGTACGCGGCCACCGATTACGATCTTGCCGGTGACGGTACCGCCGAAGTCGAAGAAGTTCGCTCCGGTGGAATATGCGGCGTCTGGCATGTCGAGACGATAGTCGCCGTCCGAAATGTGCAGAAACCCGCCATCGGCGTGCGCGGCTGTGAGAGAAGCGAGTGTCGCTTCAGTGATAGCCGTGCGTGCACCGCCCTCGCGGCGATACCACAGATCGAGGCCCGAAGTGTTGTATACGGTGCCTGTCTCTGGCGCTCCAGAGGTAGCGTCCATGATGTGGACCTTGACCGACCGATCGGTGGAGCCCTTCTTGACGATGTCGAACATTTGGCGACCTCGATGGTTCGCAATGAGTATGGGGAGCGCGGAGCCGCCGCCGCCTCCTCCAGCCGGCAGAATCTCGATCGTTACGCCGATGCGACCTTCGCCAACGTTGGCCCCATGGAGTGACCAGGTACCGGGCGAGTACGAGCCCGCGTTGCGCAACTCGTACGCCACGGCGCCCGACGGAAAGTCGTTCCCCTGATGACGTGCCTGCAGCATCGTCGAGCCACTCGGCTGCGTGATCGATAGTGAGCCTGAGGGCGGTGAGGCTGCCAAGATGAGCAGCGCGCCTGAGCCAGCGTTCTGGATCGTGACGCTCGGCGCGCCGAGCGTCGTGCCCGTTCCGGTCGGCGTGGTCGTCGCGACGTTGCCGATCGGATTCGCCGTGTTCGCGCCGGTGATGCGGACCGAGGCGCACCACAGAACGTAGTTCTGACCACCGCTCGATGAGACGTTGACGGCCGACTCGCTGTCGCCTGCAATCTTCCAGTATGTCCGGACACCGGGATACCCTGGCGTGCCGTCGAGCTGTGCGTGCGCGGGCGTGAAGCCGGAAGGCGTAGCGATCGTCGAGGAGTCGTGGTCGAGCACAGCGACAATCGCCCACACATCGCCGGTCGTGAGGCCTGACGGCGGGTTGACGTTGACGTTGACCGAACCGCCGCCAGCCGCATCGGACGACGCCGTCTGGGTGGACGATGGGAAAGCTACCGCCATGTAATGATCTCCTCGTTAATAATTGCCCGCCGCGGGCGGCGGAGTAGGTACGAAACCAGACCAGCCCCGCGGGCGCTCGCGGTTGCTTCGTTGCTTGGCGTGACTCACGAGTAAAACGCCCTCTTGCATTAGTTAGCGATGAAGGACAGGGCATTAGCTGGGGCTGGAGCGCTTTCTCTCCTTCGCCCCGTCCCGATGAACTCGGCCCAGTGCGGGTCATTGAGGCCGTCGTGGCCCGGCTGTTCGTAGCGAACCAGCGAGGCGCCCAACGTCTTCGCAAGGTCTTCGCGCTCGAGGCCGGAGGCCTCCGCGATCCGCGAGACCGATGCCTTCCAGGTGGCGCGTGCGACGACGGCCGCGTGGTGCAGCTCATCGAGCGCGGCCATCTGTTGCGGCGCCTCGCACCTCGCGACGGCGTTCGTGATGGCCGTGAGGTCTGGCTCGGCGAGCTTCAGGGGGAGCAACTCGGGCACGTCCGCGGTCCGCAGTAGTGCACGAGCTGTCGCGCTGTGCTGGCCGTCCTTCATTTCGAGCATGAACTGAGTTCGTTCCGTGGCGCCTTTGCTCATCAGCACATCGAGGAGCCACCGATCAATAGCCAGGGTTTGTGGGTTCCAGGGCTCGATCTTCGCCAGCCCCCGCGCACGCACCGGAAGGCTCATTTCGATCGCGCGCAGCCCAGTGACTGGGCCGCCTTCGCGCGTCGCGAGCGTCTCCAGGGTCAGGAACGCGAGGGCGCGCTCCGCCAGTGCGCGCCGCGCGCGATAGAGCTCGTCCAGCGCGGTGGGACCTTTTCTGATGGCCTCCGCCTGCTCGGCCGGCGTGATGTTCACGCCCAGCGCCGCGCGCTTCGCGTGAAACTGCGTGACCAACTCGGCGCTGGACTTCGCGACGTTGTACAAAGTCGCGAAGTCGCCATCATCCGTCGGGAAGGTCCAGTCACTTCGGATGAGTGGTTGTTCGATGCCGTTGCCATCGATGTATCGAAATCGGGCGGTCATTTCGCACCGCCGTTCGTGGCGTAATAGTGGCGGTTGATGGCGGCGCGCTGATCGGCGATTCGATCGCCCTCGTCACGCAAGCGCTGGGTCGCCGTTTCGCGCTGCGTGACCGCTTCGCGAGCGCGTTGGACATCCGCGACCGACTGGGCGGCCATGGCGGCGTCGTTGGTTGCGATGGGTTTCAGTTTCATGATCGGTTCCTTCGTGTGGATTGTCAGATGTGGAGGGGCGTGATTCGCGTAACGTGTTTGACGCGGAGAAGCCCATACCTAAGCGCGTCAGCACCGTGGTCGGGGCCGCTCGAGTCGACGTCTTCTATTCGCTTCGAGTCGCGGGCAAGGTAAGGGACCGTCGACCAGAAGTACTCGCAGCCGCGTGAGACGTAGAGCCCGGGCACATCGGGCTTGCCGGCATCGGCGAGCATCCGGCGCATCCGGTGCCAACCTGACACACGGTCGCCCTTGCGAGCAGGTTCGAGTGTCACGCCGCACCGCGCGTATTCATCCGCGATCGTCGTGTTATGGCCGGTGCTGCTGAAGCACGCATCGTCCGCCACTCCACGCGGCTTCACGTGCCACGTCCTGCACCACTCGACAATGGCTTCCGCAGTCTGGGCTGCAGTCCAGCCGAGGCCCAAATTCAGGTTATCCCGCCGATATATCGCGTACTCATCGAGGACCAGAATGGAGTCGCGCGGGTAGAATTTGTCTTCGTAGCTTGCGCCAGGGCTCCGTGCCATCAGGTAGCACACGGACGGCGCGGCGCTTCCGTGGTCGAGCGCAAGCCAGATGTCCCATGGAACGCTTTCGGCGTAGTGCTTGCCCTTGGGGATCTCACGCGTCGTTGGCAGCTTGCCCGGCGTGAACGGTCCGACGGCAATGCGCGACTCCTCGAGCGTCTTGGCGAAGTACGCACCACGTGCAACTGCCCAGTCACCTTCGAGCCACGCGCGGAGAAGCTCGGGGTCTGAGGGGCAGGCGCTTTCGAGCTGATCACGATACTGCTGGGCATCGATGAACGGGTTGTCGAGGTAAGTGGTCGGGCAGTAGATCCACTCTCGCTTCGATTTTTCTTCGTGGAACGGCGTCCAGGGAGCCGCACGAAACACGTAGCGCCGCGCGAGCCAGTGATGCCCAGGCCCGCCCGGATTCGCGCTCATCACCACACGAGTCGGCACATCCTTCGGGCCGCGCAGGTTGGAGCGCACGAGGTCGAGCAGATCGGGGGAGGCGTACTGGCCGGCTTCATCGACCAGCAGCAGACCAAAGTTTCTGCCCTGATACTTTGTGTAGTCGGCGGCGGATTCGAGTTGCCCGAACTCCAGATATCCGCCGTTCGGGAGTCTCCAGGTGTGTTCCGCCTGGTTGTATCTCGCGTCGGTGCCGAAGACCTCCGCGAATAGCATGCGGCTCTGCAGCTCGATATCGGCGAGCCCCTTGTAAGTCAATCTCAGCAACAGCACGCGCGCGCGGTCGGTGTACTGCGCGACGAACCGCAAGGCGAGCAGCAGCAGCGTGTAGGTCTTGGCGCCTCCACGCCCGCCGCCCAGGAAGAGGTCGTACAGCTCCGGCAGGCCGAGCACGCGCTGCTGAAGTGGTGAGAGGCGCATCTGAGTGGCCGGCTCAGTCACGGGTCACCTCCGCCGGCACAACTGTCTTCAAGAAGTCCTCGCGCGACATTGCACCGGGCAGATTGAAGGTGATGTTCACCCGGTTGCCTTCCTCGGGGCGCTCGCCCTCGCGCCAACCGAACTTCCCCTTCAGCAGGAAGATGCAGGCGGTGACGGCCGCCTTGTCGTCGGATTCCATGGCAATCCGATACAGGCGCTTGGATAGGGCGTGCTCCTCCTTCGCTCGCCCGCGCGAAAGCGCGTCGGCAAGCTCCGCGTTCTCCTGCATCCAGTTCTGGAGGGTGCTCTTGGCAACCCCGAGCTTCCCGGCGATTCCTGGCACGGTAAAACCGTCGGCGGCGTACTCCTCGATCCGGGCTGCGGCATCCGTTGGCGGCTGCTTCTTGAGGCCGTGAATCGCAACGAGCGGCCCGGGGGGCGGTGTGGTGACCTTGCGCGTCATGAGCGCCACGCCTCCCAGACCAAGGCAACCGTTGCCCCGGCCTCCACCAGTATCAGGAGCACCGCGATGACAGCGAGGGCGATCACGCCTGCACCTCGCTAGACGCGCTACGGCCGTCCGCGACGAGCGTAAATGCGGCCTGGCAGTGAGTGCACACGTGGTCCATCGCGCCGGGCGGGATCCGCGCGCAGATCGCCGTGCACTCCGGGCACTGCGCCCAGCGGCGGCCACGCTTCGTCACGGCCAGGGGAACCGAAGGGAACATCCGCCCGGAGTGATGATTTCGAGCAACTCTCTGACTCAACTGAACTTCCTCCGTAGGCGTACAAATCGGGTCCCCGCTACCACCTGACCCTGCACGCCGACGAACACAGCATGCGAAAGATTGGGGCGATGCGAGGGCGTGCCCTTTTTTAGGCGGCCGAGAAAGTCGGGAGCGCAGGGTCTTTCCTCCTTTCGTGGGCATTCGTGATGATTCGTGATACTCGTGATTCGCCACGAAACGGGGGACAGCGGGGGGAGTCGTCATTCGATTCGTGACGACATCCCCCCGTTAGGGGCGTATCACGAATCAAATGCTCAGTCGGCGCCATGAGTGCGACCCCCTCCTTGGTGGGTTTCGTGATGATTCGTGGCTGCGAAGATTGCCCGCCCATTCGGCGTGAGCGTACCGACGCGATCCTTGGTCTTGCCCTCGAACACGAGGTAGCCGTTCTCTTCCAGGAGCGAGAGTAGGCGGCGCACCTTGCCGTCTGACCCGCCGTAGCGCCGTATCTCCGGGTCCTCGCGTAGGGCCGTTGCCGAGGCGCGCACGCCGCTGGCGGCGAGACGTTCGAGGGCCTGGGCGACGATGTGCCCGAACTCCACCATCTTGCTCGCGGTGTCGGGCTCCTTGCGGGTGGCGAGCGGCACGAGAATGCCGTCCTTCATTTGGAGCACGCGTTCACCGGACTCGGCGCCATGGCTAAGCCGCCCGTGGATCAGCTTCGCGATCGGTTGCCGTGCGAGCTCTGCCGGGGAGAGGTTGGGCGCGAAGGGCGCGGCGGCATCGGGCCGCAGCCGAAACATGAGGAAGTTGCTGCGGGCGTGCTGGCTGTAGAGCGCCGAGCCCGAGGTAGCGTAGGCGGCGGCGGTGTAGCCTTCGGCCGGTTCCCGAGCTTCGGCTTTGGTCGTGTGTGAGGCGACCGCGAGGCCGGAGTTGGGCATCATCGTGGCCATATGGTTAAGTGTGTGGACCACAACGTCCGCACCGTCATCGTCGTTCTGGCTGCCGACGATGGCGAGTCTCAGAGGGTCGAGCGCGAGCAGAAGGTCCGACTGAGTGAATGTGTGAGCGGCGCGCTTGAGTTCGTCTATCAGACCGAAGTTGGGCACGCAGGTTGATTCGGCCCTCCGCACGATCGTAGCACCGGCCTGGCCGGTCAGTGGCACCCGGCGGATGTTGGCGGCGGCGCACCGGATGAACCTGTCGGCATCGGCGATTCCGTGAACGGCTCGGATCTGCGCGTGGGCGGCCTGAGTGATGCGCCGGAAGCGATTCACCATCCTGCGATCCGAGTCCTCGTAGAACACGAGCATCACCGGACCGATATCGACACCAGAGCCTCCCGGGTCGAGGTCCAGCAGATCGAAGCCTGTGGCGCGCCAGAGCGCGAGGTAAATCAGGAGAGTTGATTTGTAGGAGCTTAGGGCGCCGGCGATCAGCGAGTACGCTTCAGTGGGGATTCCCGGGAGCAGCATGCGCTCGGGTTCCACCGTGCCGAGCAGGTCATCGGTCGTCAGAGAGAGCGCCTGAATTGAATGGGGGGCGGCTGGCGCGAGAGTCCGGATGCTCTCCAGCGCCTCCTTCGCGATCTGATCGACTGATTCCGCGGCGGCGGACCTGGCGCGCCGCGCGATGAGGTCTCCCAGATCCGCCAGGCACCGGCGTTGCGCGTACTCCTTCAGCACTTCGACGTGGCTCAGGATGTTCGCGGTGCTGGTCGTGTTGCGCGCAAGATCGCCGATGTATCCGAGGCCGCCTACTTCCTCGAGGTGCCCATCAGCTTGGAGGCTTTCTGCTACAAGGACCGGATCCACTTCTCGCCCGGCGGACGCGCGATCGGCAATCGCCGCGTAAATGGTGCTGTGAGCGGGTCTGGCGAAGTGGGTGGGTGTCAGGTCCCGGGCGGCGGCCCAGGTTGCCGCGTCGACCAGCAGGCTGCCGAGGACATATTCCTCTGAGGCGGCTGCAACAAGCTGTTCGCGGACGACATCGATCCTCGTCGTCATCCGCGCGCCCCGCAGTCACCTGGCCGGTCCTGCGGGGCGTTTTCGTTTTCGGATGCTTCGTTGATCAGTCGCTGCACTGCCGCGCGCGCGATGGCCCACTCGAGTTCGTCGAGCTGGGCCGGCGTAAGGAACGATGCGGCGGAACTCACGTAGTGGACGTGTTCCGCGCGGCAAGACGCGCTTGGCAGACGGCCTCGCAGATCTCCGGCGTCCAGATGCGCCGTCCGTAGGTGTCGCGCGGCCCGTGAATGGTGTCATGCCACCGACGCATCGTGTCGATGCTCGGGGGGCGTATCGGATCGATCCGCACGGCTGCGACGGCCAGCGAGAAATACACTATTTCGTCCACGTATCTCCTAGGTACGTGGGACGTTAGTAGTCAGCGTTCTGGGTGGCGCGACAGAATTATTGACAAATCTCGTGTCGCAGATTCAGTCCAACGCTCGTCGGAACATGAGCCTCTTCGTGTAGACCCCCATAAAGTCGACTTGCTGTGCAAGCTTCGGTTGATACTGAGCGAAATGCCGTTGGACCGTCCGAACCTCCGCGCCAAACGCGTCGGCTACGGCCCGTTTGGCCTCAGCCTCAACGATGCCCTTAGAAGTGAGTCGCATGACTTCGGCGCACATAGCCATGCCCAACTTTTCCCCCGGCGAGCGTATGTTCCGCTTTTGCTTTTCACGATAGAAGACGGTGCGTGCATCAGTTCCGTTGAGCCATCGCCGTAGTAGCGCGTCGATCTCCGTTTGCAAGCCCTCCACTGGAAGGCCCCTTGATCGCAAAGCCAAGTAATTACCAATCAATTGCTCAGGCGGCATATCGAAGATCTCGACGATCCATCCGCCCCCGGCCGGCTTGGTGCGGGTATACGCGGTCCCGTACTTGTTCGGCATCAGATCAGGCGCGACGCAGACGCGCACGCTCCTGCCGCCCGACAACTGAACTACCTTCACTCGAACGTTTTTCTTCTTCATCGGCGTGCCCCGGTCAAACCGCCTGGACTTCATAGTTCCTTATGCTACCATTAGCACGTGGTGGCAATGCAAAGGCGCATCAGTGGCCCGTAAGAAGACAAAGCGAAACACCCTGCGATTGAAGAAGATACCGGTTCAGGCATATCTGGACCCTGAGCAGGCCGAAGGACTCAAAGCGCTGAGCGCCGCGACGCGCGTCCCGCAACAGGCGTACATCCGTGAGGGCGTCGACATCGTGCTCGCGATGTATCGGAAGGCGAAGTGATCATGGCGCGACAAAAGACAACCGAAGAACGGCGTGCCGAACACCACGCACGCAAGCAGTATGTTCGCGGTTTTTTGGAGCGGCTGGGCGCTGTGACTTCAAGAGGCGATGCCTTGGCGCTTGCGATCATGCAAGGTCCCGGCGATGGGTTGGGTCGCGAGTATCACGTGAACCTCCATTCCTTCCTTACCACTTACAAGGCACCGCGTAACGCAAGCGTTGTCGAGTTGTTGGCTTATTCCGAGTTGTTCGACCGAATATCAGCGGATATGGCGTCCGGCGCGCGCAAGAATGTACAGGGCCAACTAGGCGCGGAGATCGAGCGCCGGAGAGCTTCGGAATGAAAGCTACTATCTACACCCGCTTCAGCACCGATCGTCAGAACGAGAGCAGCATCACTGATCAGCAGCGCGTGTGCGTCGAGCACGCCGCGCGTGAAGGCTGGCGCGTAGTCGAACAGTTCAGCGACGAAGGTATCAGCGGCGCCGCCCTCGGCAACCGACCTGGCGTGCTTCGCCTGCAGGAGGCTGCGCTCGCCCGCCGTTTCGATGTCGTGCTCGTCACCGACCTGTCGCGTCTGAGCCGCTCAACGGGCGATCTTGCGAAGATGATCGACCGGATGGTCGCGAAAGGCATCCGCGTCATCGGCGTGCAGGACGGCTACGACTCGAACCGCCGCGGTCACAAGCTGCAGGCCGGACTGTCCGGGATCATCGGCGAGGCGTTTCGCGACATGGTGAAAGACCGCACGTACGCCGCGCTCGAGAGCCGCGCAAAGGAACACAAGCCGACCGGCGGCCGCGCGTACGGATATCGCGACGGCAAGGTGGATAAGGGCGAGGCCTTCATCGTGCGCGAGATCTTCGGCCGGTTCGCCGATGGCGAGAGCTGCCGAACTATCGCCAGCGACCTTAACGCTCGCCGGATTCCTTCACCGGGTGCGAGTTGGAACCGCTCGGTGCGCCGTGCCGCTGGCTGGATGGGATCGGGCGTCCGCGCAATTTTGACCAACGAGCGGTACACCGGCGCGATCCACTGGAACACGAGCGAGTGGCGAAAGGATCCGGACACGGGGAAGCGCAAGCGCGTTGCGCGGCCACGCTCGGAGTGGATCGTTCATCACGATGAGTCGCTACGGATCGTCAGCGATGAGCTCTTCGCGCGAGCGCAAAAGCGATTTCGCCCAGCCACAGAGCAGCGCTCGTCAGGCGGTACTCCCAAGTATTTGCTGTCGGGGCTCCTGAAGTGCGATTCGTGCGGGGCGCACTACGTCATCGCGGATGCGCACAGCTACGCATGCTCGAACCACATCGGCGGCGGGTTGTGCGGGAACGGCGTGCGCATCCGGCGCAAACGGGCTGAGGATGTGCTCCTGGGTCGCCTCCGAGAGGACCTCGGGCCGGACAGCGTGAGGCGGATCGCGGAGAAGATGCGGGCGGTGTATGCCGAGCAGCAGCGTGCCGCTGCGAGTCGCACGCAAACGGCTCCCCGGGAAGTCCAGGACGTCGAGGCACGAATCGGACGGCTGCGTGCCCGCCTGAAAGATGGAGATCCCGACATGACGCCCGATGAGTTGCAGGCGGCCATCGACCTGGCTGAGGGCAAGCGCCGCGAGCTGCTCGCGCAGCAGCCGGCGGCGAAGAAGACAGCCAGGGTCCTTTCCATGCTCCCAAAGGCCGCCGAGGTGGCTCGCCGGGAGATCACTGCGGCGCTGGCCGGCGATTCTAGGGCCTCGCTCAAGGCACGCGTGATCCTGCGGGATGCCTTCAACGGCGAGGTCCGGCTGGTGCCGGAGATTGGTGGCGGCCTGATGGCGCACTGGAGCTGGAGCCACGCCTCTGCACTTTTGTCAAGTACAGGAACGTGTGGTAGCGGGGGCAGGGTTCTCTGCCATCCACCGCTCTAGGGTTCTGCGGCGGCCCGTGGCGCTCATCAGGAGGGGCGCCTGATGCGGCACGACTTCACCCGATGCTCGTGCCCGAAGCTCTCGGGCGGCAAAGCCATGGAGAACAAGAATGCGCCCCACGCAGAACGCAGGTGGCACGCCAACCCTACCTGATGAGAAGGAACAGAAATCACCTGGAGCAACGTCAGACGCGCGGCGCTTCCGCGGCTGTGCCGGATGCGGGACAGTTGAGCTCGCTATCCCTGGTCGTGCCTGGATCTGCTCTCAATGCGGCCACGAGAACGCGCCAGCCGTTCCGCGCTGGGCGGTCGCGACTATCTGCGGTGTGCTGCTGATCGGTATCGGCTGGCTTGTCACCTCCTGTGTGACGTGACGGAAAGCTGCGTAGCATAGCCGTCGCAGATTGGGCGGCTATACAGCGTCGTTAAGAATCCTCACTGGCTGGACGGGCTACTGGCCGCCCGGGCAGGCTCCGCGACCATGAGACGACGAACCCGCCACGACGCCATGCAGCCCGTGCCTGAGGCCACCTGGCTCGTGGAATACAACGAGTACCACGAGGCCGTGAGAGCTCGCGAGTTACCGCCGCACACAGACCCGCGCATGGTGATGATCGAGGAAATGGCGAGGAGCATCGGCGAGGGATGGGAGGTGGAGGAGTTGCCCGGGACGATCCCGCTCTATTTCTGCCGGCGCGCAGGCGAGCGGCATCAGGTCGTGATCCAGCGCGTGCACCCGGATGCGCCGATGTTCAGGCCGGAGCCGGGGGCGTGGTCGCGCTAATACACGCACCTTGCGTACTGCACGCAATGCGTGTACTCTCTCGCTCACGGTAGATGCACTACCGCTGGCGCCTCGCAGATCAGGGGCTCGGAGGGACGAAATGGACAAGCCGCGTGAGCAAGCAATCCGTGTTTCTCAGGATTCCCGCCTTAAAGTCGGCGATCACGTCATCGTGAGCGAGCAGGATTTCGGACACGGCGACCGGGGCGGTCACACTGCACACGTCACGCCCTATATGGCTGAGATCACTGGATGGGGCGCGCACTGGTCCGAGCCGGGCCGCTCAGGGTACTACGCCCTCACTCGCGAGCTGCCCGATGGGGAGCGCCTGGCGCGCGAGCACGACGCGGCCATCGGGAGCTAACGATGCTGTACTACGAACTCGACACCGCGACGGGTCGCGTGACCAAATCGCTGCGGGAGCACGTGCTCGGCGCCATCGCGCAGGACAAGTATGCGGGGTCCGATTTCGAGGGCCAATACGTACCCGCGTGTGAAGGAGAGGCAATGCTCCAAGAGCTGGAAGAGCAGGCTCGCCGTTCTGCCGGCAAGTTCGTGCGCGCCGTGTATGTGAACGCCCACCGCGTCTGCGGCGTGATGTACATCCCGCCCGGGGGGATGCCAACCGATCGGCTCCGCTGGTGAGCGCGCGCCCAGTGACCGCCATGCTCATCACGCGCAAGTTCGGCGTTCGCGCCTCGCTGATCCCAGTGAGCGCCCGCAAGAAGACTCCGGTGAGCCAGCGGAAGGACGGCCGTGGGCATTGGCCGCTTGGCAAACGTCGCAGCACCATCGGGCCGAAGGAGCAACGAGCCGTTGTCGCTCGAGTGCGCGTGGCACTGGATCGTGGCCGCTCACTCCGAGCGATCGCCCAGGCGCTCCGCGTCAGCGATCGCACAATCAGGCGATGGCTCGCCGGCGAGGACTGGCCGACGAGTGCATCGGCTCGACGTGCCCGGGCGCTACCGTCAGTGAGGATTGAATGACTTCACATCCCAACCGTTCCCGGCGCCGCAAGGCTCCGGGACGCAACCCCACCCCCGCCGAGATCGCACAGACCCGCGAAGAGGCGGAGCTGACGCAGACGCAGGCCGCTGCGCTGATCTACCGCACGCTGCGCTCGTGGCAGGACTGGGAGGGCGGACAGCGGCGCATGGACCCGGCGCTCTGGGAGTACTGGTGTCTGCTGATTTCATCGCGCGAGACGCGGGAGGCGCGACTCCAGATATTCGGCAACGCCACCGAGGGCGCGCCGGTGCTCTGACGTGGGCGGTCACTGTAACGACCTGATGCAGGAGACGGCCTGCTCCAGGCGATCGTGCAGATCGGCGGCTTCGATGCGGTGATGGATGTCGAGATACCAGAGCCGCGCGAGCTGCTCGTTGACGCGGAGCCGGTTGAAGGCGGCCCGGTCGCCGATGTCGATGAGCTCGAGCGGCGGGACCTGCAGCACCTCGATCGGACACCGCACCTGGACGGCAGGCTTCGGACACTCAGTCTCGGGCGCCGTCACGCCCCGCTGAATCGTGCTCGCGCACGAAGCGATCAGACACGACAAGGCGACAGTCGTCAGGCGGCATCGGTGCATCGAAAAGTTCTCCGGTAGTGACGGCCCAGGCGCGCTCGAGATCTCGATTGCGGGCAGCGATGCGGGATACGAGATCCTGGGCAAGCTCTTTCAGGCTCTCGTTCGTGGCGGCGTTCCGGCGGGACTCCTCGAGGGCGGCCTCGGTGCGGGCCGCACGGACCTCGGCATTGCGTGCCCTCACCGCCAGGTCGAGCGCTTCCCACTTCGCCCGCTCGGCGAGCTCGCCGGCGTGAAAGAGCGAGTCGCGCCAGCGATCAAAGCCGAGCCAGAGGAAGAACAGGAGCGCGATGACCAGGAGGACGACGCCGATCGCTGGCACGAACGGCGCGAGCCGCGCGGCCAGTGCTTTGCCGAAAATGCTGGCGAGGATCGACATCACTGCTGCCCGGCCTCCCGCGGCCGCCCACGAGAGAACCAAAAGGCCATGATCGTGCCGACCGCGCCGGTGATGACGCCGAGCAGCGCGATCAGCGCATCGCGCCACTCGGGAGCCGTCTTCACATGGCCCAGCAGGAACAGGATCAGGACCGCGAAGTATCCCAGCAGGAAGAGCAGCGACAGGGTGATCTGTGCGAAGCCGACGAGGCGCTCGGTCGATTGCTGCGAGATCATGGCGTCACGCGCTCCTTCGCCCACCCGTAGACAAAGCGCTCCTGAGTCTTGTCACGCTCGGCGATCTCGACGTACCCATTTCCCTGCAGGGCGTTGAGCATCACGAGCAGCACCCGCTCGCCCTCTTTCCCGCGTCGGGCGAGATAGGCGCGCAGCGCGGCGATCGTGAGCGCGCCCATCAGCCCGTCCGTGGTGATGTCTGCGTACCACTGCTCGTTGTTATTGAAGACGTTCAGCAGGCGCTGCAGGTAGATGACGGCAACGGACTGGCCACGGTTGACGCCCGTATCGAAGAGCTCGCGCGCAACGGGTTCGGACACACCCGCGACCTGATCGAGCCGCATCAGGTTCCACCAGCTATCGCGGTAGATATCGCGCGCGAAGCCGAAGGGCAGCAAGCGCATGTCCCCGCTATAACCATGTGCTCGCGCGACGCGCTCGGTGATGCCGAACCGCGTCTTGCCACCACGGTCTGTGGCGTCGTCTGAGTAGTCGCCCTCGACACCGACGGTGATCTCGAAGGCCCGATCGAACGCACTCATAGTGGTATCTCCCGTTACGGGATGGTTGGCGGCTTGATGAAGCCTTTCCCGCCAAGCCAGAGCAGTAGCCCGGTGACGACCAGGCCAACGAGCCAGGCCGCCTTGATGAGCACGCTCTTGCCGACCTGGGCGTAGACCTTCTCGAGCGCCTTCTCTGCGGCGCGCTCGGCGATGGCCTCGATCTGGCGGTCGGAGAGTGGGACGTCGAACTTCGTTTCACTGGTCACGCATTGTCCTTTCTTAGCCTGCGAAGCCCTTTGGCCAGCCGTTGGAGAAGTCGTATCGCGCAGGATCCGGGCTCGCCCCCATCGCTGCGATGTGAACCTGCGCGGCCGTGAAATGCGCCGCATCGCTTGCCGCCGCAGCCGCAAGGATCTGCTGGGCGAGTACAGTGGTCATGCGGACCACCGCACCATTGAGCGTCGGCACACGCAGATCTGGTGGCATGTTCGCGCCCATCATGACGAAGGCCATCTGCTGCGCGCGGGACAGCGCATCGGATGGATACCAGTTATCGTTGACCTGGTAGCCGCTCGAGGCGACGCGGCGGTCGCGCTCACCATTGATCGCCGCGGTCATGCGAGCGATGTGATCCGCGGCGGAACGTACCTGCAGCACCGGCCGGCCTTGCTCATCCGGGACGATCTGCTGGCCGTTGTTCTGGCCCTGCATCAGCCCGGCGTGCTGTTGCTCGCTCACTGGAACGGCATCGCCGGGGATCGCTTCGCCGTGCAGCTCCTTCGTATAGAAGCCGCGCGTCGTCTTCGAGTAAAAATAGTCCATCACTGCACCTCAGTAGCCGATAGCCCACCACCAGCCGCTGTTGGGGTTGGGATCAAAGAGCACGTTCATGCCGAAGCGGGTTGGACTGGAGATATGGTTGTAGCCACCGCTGCCGGCGAACGCGCGGTTGGTCGAGCAGCCCCCGCCGAGGAATGCTGTCGGGAATGCGATGGGGAAGCTCACAAAGCCGCTCACGGCCGATCCGGCCTGGATGACCAGCCGGCGGCCGCTGGAATCCGAAGATGACGTGATCGCGTATCCCGAAGCACCGGGGAACGATGCGCCTGGGTTCGCGAATGCCGTGGTCGCGATCGTCGTGTTCGACGCGTTCGCCGGCTGCGTCGTGGCGGTTTGGGCGCTGACTGCTGATCCTGCGGAGGACGCGAAATTGACGCTGAAGTTGGCAGGGTTGTAGACATGGAACTGCACGCCGTCGTTGCCGCCGAGCAGCCAGTTCGGCTGGCCGCCTTGCCCAGACCAGATGATCTGGATGGGCTGGCCGTCCCAGCGGCGCGGATACGCGTTGCCCGCGCTATTCGCGAAAGCTACCGACTGCACGCCGATGTTCGCTGTCGTGATTGCATCGATGATGCCGTAGCCGGCGACGGTGTTCGGCCTGGCCGATACGCCAGCCCACGGCACCAGGGCCGCGGTCGCCGCAGACCCAACCGACAGCCCCGGGTAGCTCCCGCTCGTGTTCGCCTTGCTCGAGTCAGAGGGGTGCACGTGATCGGCTCGCGCGAACTTCATGGACACGCCGATCGCACCGGCACCATCCATTACTGGCGTCGTCGTCGATACCTGTCCGAGCACGTAGGCGGTCGTGGCGACCTTGGTGGTGTTGTCGTCGACCGGCGGCGTCGGGGCGATCACCGAGCCCCACCACGCCGGCGAGCTGCTCGGCGTGTGATTTGTGTTGCTGTCCTGGAGAGAGCGGTAGAGTGCCCCGTTGTTCCCGCGCACGATGTCGCCGGTCATGTAGGTCTCGTCCGCGTCGTAGTCGACGATGCCGCGCCGGCTGAAGTAGCGCACAGCGTTCGTCAAGGACTTGAACAGCCAGTTGAACCGGCCTCGGGACGGAGGGGTCGTGCTCTCGAGCCATCCAGCCGCGATCTGCTCGTTGGTGGGCTGCACGAGATCGGGTGATGTCGAGACATCGTCCGCCCACACAGGCAGAACCGGTGGCTTGGTGATCGCCATCAGGGAGCTCCGTGAGAAAGTCGAGAGTGGTTAGAGCGTGCCGGCGGCAGCGGCTTTCGCGCGCGCCTCGGCCGAGAGTTCCGAGTGGATGATCTCGCCGATGGAGACGCCAGCGGGGCGCGGCAACAGATCGAAGTTCGTGAGTAGTGATTGGCCGACGAGCGAGATCGGCGCGTTCACGACGATGTCGATGCTCAGGTTGCCGGCATCGCGCACGTGGGCGGGTGCGGCGAAGATGTACTCCAGCGCCTGCTCGATCTCGTCGGTTCTTCCGTCGTAGTGATTGCGGACGATCTTCGCACGCAGCACCGTGCGATATTCCGGATCCGCGAGCACCGACGTCGAGGTGAAGGGTTCGCCCTCTTCATAGAAGCGGCCGCCGATCGAGGGGTTACCCTCCTCGCCGAATGGCTCCGCGACGATGTTGTCACTGAATCCGAAGTAGCCGAGCGTCAGCACGCCCGATACCGCCCTCGGCTGCCCGACCCACTTCCCCACGATGTCGAGCTGCGCGCCGGCGGCGTTGTCGAGGTCGAAAGCGTGCGGCAGCGAGCACATGGCCTCGGCGATCGCGCCAAACGCGCCGGCGGTCGCCTGGACCATCGCGACGAACTTCGGCTTGTCCGCGTGCTCGCTCGTGATGAACGAAGTGTAGTCGGTCGTCATAGGATCGTGAAGGTCACGTTCGCCGTCTCGCCTGACGGGACTTCGTGGTAGTCGATCGCAAGATCAGTCGCGCCAGGCGCGCCGGCGTTCTTCTGGATGGTCATCGAGCTGATGGAGAACGAGCTCGCGTAGGGGCTGCCAACAATCATTGCGGGCCGCACCATTTCGAAGTAGCGCACGACCTGACCGATCGGCAGCGTGTTGATGTAGTCCGCCACCGACTGCGCGATGATGGGCTGAATGTCCGTGGACCACCCGGTGAGCGGCTGCAGGGTCAGGGCGACATGGATGACCGCGGCCGTCGGCCTTGCGAATCGAACATCCTTGGAGGAGCCGCCGGGGCTCACATAGGTTTTCGTGATCGCGCCCTGCATGGGAACGCCCGGCGTCATCTTCAGGCCGATGACATCGAGGATCGCATCCTGGTCGCCCCCTTCCACGAAGATTGCGACGTTCTTCGCAGGGATTCCGTTGCCGTCGGCCGCGTTCGTGTTGTTCTCGTAGGCCTTCCTGCGCGCAACGCCCGGGATGCCCGCAATGGAGGCCATCACGCCGTCGAGCACTGTCTGAGAAGGCCCGGCAACAGATTCCGTCTGACGGGCACGCAGCGCCGCATCGGTTTCCACCGGATTGCCAGGTACCGCGGCGCCGGCGTTGGTCACGCTCTGCCAGCCGAACACGGGCGTCTTGATTTTCGTGATCGTGCCCGCGGCCGCGGCAATCGAGCCGGGGCTACGGCAGGTCGCCGTCACGGTGATCTCGCCGCCGCTTGGAATCGTCACCAGAGCGGGCAGCGCCCAGACATTGCCGCTGGTGTCTTCCGCCAGTCCATTCGTGATCGGCGTGGTGGCAACACCCACGAGCGTGAGATCGCAGGTGGAGAACGACGGCAGCGCCCGGGATAGACCGTTTATTTTCACCACGCTCGAGAGGCCATTGCCCTGGGCGGTCGCCGGCGAGAAGGCGTTGTAGACCGACACGAACGCGGCGCCGCAGTCGGAGATCGCCTTCGCCAGCACACCGAGCCATTGCCCATCCTGCGAGTCGTTCCCGAGGTAGACGTCATCGCCGTAGATCGAGCGGAAGTCGTCCTGCAGCTTCGCCAGCGTCGTCGGAAAATCGTCGGCGCGAGCTCCGGTCGCGTCGATCGTGGGCGCGTAGGTGTGCATGCGTCAGAGGACCTCGGAGACGGTTACAGGGCCGTAGGCGGTGTCCACGGCCGCATTGATCGTGAGCACCCGCGAGTTGCCGTCATAGAGCGCGGAGAACGCAGTAATCGCATTGACACCCGGCGTCCCCAGGATGCGCTGCTTGATGGCGACCTCCGGGGTGCGCGCCATCGTCTTGCCGAGAACCTCGCCGCTGTAGGGCGTGCCGTCGGTCGTATCGAGGAACCACTCCCCGCGCCAGAGCTTCAGGCGCGTCGAGATCGCCTGGGCGACTGCCTCGGGGGAATCCACCAGGAAGGGCTTGCCGATCGTGTAGTCACCCAGGGGATCGAGCGCTCGGTATCTCATGAGTTCGGCGGCCCTGTGTTTGGAGACCCGGCCGGATGGGTATGCGTCTTCAGATGCTTGCCTCCACCAACGACGTCCTCTTCAGCAGTGATCGTTGCAGACGTATGCACATTGCCGCTCGCATCGATCGTGACGCCGTTGAGATCGATGCCGCCAGGGGCCGTGACCTGGACGAGTTGCCCTGCTGGATCCATCCGGATGAAGGTCTCACCATCGTCCGATCGCAGCTCGGCCTCCGTGGTGCTCACCTCGAATGCCCGCGGCAGGCTGCGCACGCCGACGAGCGCGAAGCCATCGGACAGGTTGTGCATGCGGATGTCCGGCGGATCCTGGATCCCGCCCTGCGACCACCAGCCATCGATACAGCGCGCAGAGAAGATGACGAGGCACTCATCCCCGGGCTTGATCGGGTAGGTGAGCGTGACGCCACCGCCGCCCTGCCAGAGCACCGGGCAGTCGACGAGCTTCGGCATCTGAATGCTCGATGCTTCCCGGTCCGGACCAATCACACGGCCGTGGATGGTCGGCTGCACGTCGACCTTCATCTGCGCAGCGTCGAAGCGCTCGACGATCCCGGGCAACGCGGTCCACAGGCGAGCCTGCATCGAGCGGAACGCAAGCCGAATCGCCTCCTCGCGCTTCGCATCTCGTTCGCGTCGATCCATCGTCAGTACCGCCGGATGCTGGCTGCTTCAGGGGCGATCGCGGCCCGGGGAGCTGCGCTCGGCGGGATCGTGGCGTCGACGGACAGGCAGGTCAGGTCCGTATAGAACTCATTGCCACGCGTATCGCCAACGTGGTCCGCGCTCATGACGTAGTAGAGCCCGTCCGGGTTCGGCCTCGTCGAGCTCTCGAGGAGCGCGTTGTTCGCCTGCGATTGCACATCCAGGCTGTAGCGCAACGGGTTCACCGTCGCGTCGAGCTTCACGCACTGCCCGATCTTGATCGCTGGGTTCAGCAGCACGCGCATGCTGATGCCGTTCTGCGTCTGCTCGGGCACGCCGACCAGGCCCGTCGCCGGCGAGATCAGCGGCGATTCTCCCGGGATGTAGGAGGTTTTCGGGATCAGCGTGAGCTTGCCGTCCTGGATGCTCCAGAGGCAGTCCTGCACCTCGGCCCATTCCCGCAGCTCATCGCGCGTGAGTCCGTAGTACACGCGGCCGCGCGGGCTGCCGTTCTGCGAGAGCTCCGGCATGTAGCCAAGCCCCACGCCCTGTTGCGCCATCGACTGCACGAAGGCCTCGACCGCGTTCTGCGGCTGTGCGCCGGCGGCGAGCGTGAGCGCGGTGTACGAGTAGTTATAGGCCGCATCGCCATCGGCGGCCGTGATGTCGACATAGGAGTCGAGCGCGTTGACCCGGCCGACGCGGGCCTGCTTGATGGCGCCGTCGAACAGCAGCCCGAAGTTGCCCTCGTAGCCTCCCTGGATCACGAGGCGGGTGAACTCCCTCGTGAGCCGATTCGAGGTGGTTTCGGCGACATTGAGGATGCGCACGTCCGCGGAGTTGGGCTCCTGGAAGTCGCTGCGGCGGATCTTGAACTGCACCCGCAAGGCCGAGAGCTCGATCGCGCTACTCTCGTTGCCGACCAGGATCGAGACCTTGCGGTCGTACTGACGCACGCTCATCCCGTCACCCAGTACAGCCGCCCGTCCTCGCCCAGGTGCTCGAACGTCGGCGCCGCATCCGGCTCCGACATCGTCTGCACCCAGAGCCGCCCGCCGAACCCGAGGTGCTTGTACTGCGCGAGCAGATCCGCGCCGGTTACGAGCGGCACGCCGGCGAGGATCATGGTGCCGACGGCATCCTCGATATCGAGCACCCAACCACCCTCGACGATGTTCCGGTAGCGCAGGGTCAGAACGTAGTCCTTCTGCCCGAGCCGGATCGAGAAGCGTTGCGGCGTGCCCGGGCGAAGTGGGATATGAAAGTACGACGGCACGTCGGTCACCAATCGTTCGGTGTGACGGTGCCGCCAGGCGCCGGGAATCCGGTGATCGGTTGCACATTGCCCAAGCTCTCGACCGCGGCGGTCGAAGCCGGGTCGGCCTGCGCTTCCTTCGGCGGCAGCCCCTCCACCGATTGCGTGCTGACCAGGATCACCTCGCGGCAGATCGCCTTCACCATCAGGACATGCGACGTCGTGGCGTCCCGCGTCACGTTCAGCGACCGCAACAGCATGTTGTCGTACGTGCGCAGGCCGGTGCTGAGAGAGAACGGCTGGCGGGACTGCTGCAGCTTCAGCAGCTGCGAGTAGATGCCCGACACATAGTCGCCCTTGCTCATCGTGCCGCCGGCGAAGAAGCCGGTCACGATGCCGATCAGCGCCTTCAGGCTCGCGTTGCTCCACCCGCAGGTGAGCACGACCTCCGACGGTCGCCGGTAGCTATGATCCGAGATCTCCGAGCCGCGCTCGACCGGGTGCGAGGTGATCTCGAGATCATCGGTGTGCGACTCCTCGATCGTCGTCTCCACCTCGAGCTCGCCGATCCGCGTGGACCTGGGCAGCGCCAGCACGTTCGGAAAGGCGCGTCCCTGGATCAGGACCTCCGTGATGTTCGCGGACATGCTTACTGCACCAGGGAGCTGAAGTTGCGCACCAGCTGCGCGTTCACATCCTTCTGCTCGTTCGCAACGTCGCGCGCGTTCGTCGCAGAGTTGGGACCGCCATGCAAGTGGATGTTCGTCTCCTGAGACAGCTGCACCGCGAGCTCGCCTCGCTTGGCTGCTTCCTGGTCGACATTGGCGGGGCGCTCGTAGTGGCGGGCGACAATCTCGGCCGCCTGTCGCGCGGAGGTGGCGGCCATGAGGAGCGCGCCGGCGGCCCGCTCGGCACCGAAGCGCATTTCGTAATCCACAAAGTCGAGCTGCTCGGCGAGCGTGGACTCCTCGAGCCCCTTGCCCATGCGGTCGTAGTAGACCTGCTGGCGATCGGGATGCCATTGGGCGACGCCGACGGCCTGGCCGTTGTCACCCGTCGCCTGCGGATCCATTCCGCTCTCGGCCTGCAGGTTCGCGACGATGCCGGTGGCCTGCTCCCTCGACCAGCCGAGCATGCGGAAGTACTCGATCGGGTCATTCTGGGCGAGGGCCTCCGCCGCGCCCCGGTTGCTGAAGAGCATGAGCGCCTTGGCGATCCAGCGGCCGATCGCGTCGTTCGCGCTCTCGGGCAGCGCCTGCTGTATCAGCGTTCCGGCACCGTACGCGGCCGCGCCCGTCGCGCCCACCACACCGAGCTTGCCGAGGACGCCCAGGAAGCCCGTGCCGGCGCCAGCGGCCGCCGTGATTCCGACGGCGAGCTTCGCGAACGCCCCGGCGAGCGATATGACGCCGCCGATGATCGCGAACCCGCCGAGCGCCTTGAGGACAGCCGTGAGCACGAGGATACGAGTGCTCCAGCCGTCAGTTTGCCGGTCCCACTCGATGAGCTTGTCGACGATCCAGGTGATCGCGGCGCCGGCCCGCTCGGCGACATCCAGGATGCGCTCGAGGATCTCGGCCGTACGCCCGGCGAGCGTTGGCCCGTTCTCCCGGAGCCAGGCCGTGAAGCTCGCGAGGCTGACACCGAGCCGCTGCGACAGCGCGTTGTAGACCTGGATGCCGAAGGTCTGAAGGACCGTCGTCAGGTCGCGCAGCTCGATCATGAAGGCGTGTGCGTCCTTCGTCGCCTGCGAGAACCCGGCATCCTTCAACTGCTCACGCATGCGCAGCACTTCGCGTTCGAAGTCCCCGGTGCGCAGCGCGCGGAGCGTGTCCTCGGAGATCCCGAACATTCCGGCGTACTGACGCGCAAGGTAGTACGGTCGCTGCGCGAGCTGCTGGCCGAGCTCGAGCATCAGATCCGTCGTGCCGCGCAGCTGCTGGTTCGCGTCGCGGGTTTGTACGCCCAGAGAGGCAAGCAGGCCTTCCCCGCCCGGGTTCTCACGCAGGAAGCGCGCGAGGGCCTCCGCTGACCCCAGCGCTTCACCAGCCTCCGTGCCGAAATTCTGCGCCGCCCGGTCGAAGGCCTTCAGGTTCGCGGCCGAGTCGTTGGCTTTGATGGAGGCGAAGTAGAGCCGCTCGAGGTTGGACGCGACCCGTGTGACACCCAGGCTCACCGCGACCGCGGTCGCCGTAACGGCCGTCGCCAGCCGCACCGCGGCCTTCGTCGCCTGGTCGATGCCGGTCTCGAACTTCTTGAGCGCCGCCTCGTCGCTCTGGAATCCGAGCGCGACGAGGAACTCGCGGATGATGCTGGTCTCAGCTGCCACGGTTCTTCTCCGCGATCTCCCTGGCGAGGAGCTCGTTGTCAGCACTGACGGCCAGCGCGTCGTTCATCAGCGCGACGTCGGCGAGATCGAGCGTCCCGTCCTTCAGCGACTCATAGCGGCACATGCCGGCCTTCACCGGGGCTAGGAGCCAGTCTTCACCGCCCGGGAGCTGATGCCATTTGACGTCGGCGAACTTGCTGCGTCCGAGGTCTCCTCCTGGCTCGTAAGGAGACCGCGAATAAAAGGGCCGAGGCTGTCCAGGATGACGCGGACGACGAGCGGCAGCAGTGTGCTCATATCGTCGATGTCGCTGAACATCACGGTCGAGTGCCTGGCGCTCCAGATCGGCGCCCAGTTGCCGCCTTGATTGCGTTGGAGGGCGGAGAGGCTCGTGCTGAGCACGTATTCCGCGGCCGCATCGGGCAGGCCCGCGATCGCATCGGCGAACGGCTGGAGCAACGGCGCCATGGCGACGACCGCCTCCGGCGTGATGCTCTCGATCCCTTTCTTCTGCTTGCCGATCTCCACAAAGGCCGGAATCAGGGGCGGAATGAGAGGCGCGATCTTCCGCTGCAGGTTGAACTGCTGGAGCGCGTTCAACTTCTGGATGCGGTACTGCTTTCCGTCGAGCTCGAATTCGGTCATCGGTGGCGGCCTCAGTACTTGCCGAGGATCGAGTCGATCTTGACCGCGTCGAACACCCACTCGATGAAGTCACCGACTTTTTTGTACACCTTCTTCGGGTTGCGCTGGAAGGCGCAGCTGCGTGCGGTGTGGATGTCACCGACATTCGGCATACGTACGACGATCACATTCTTGCCCCACAGCGAGGGCGTGAGTCGCTGCGCGTCGTACATTGCCTGGAGCCGCGCGTTCGTGTCCGATGTCTTCAGCAGGCGCACGGTGACGGTGCCGGACTTGTCGGCATGCAGGCTATGCATCCCTTCGCCGTCGGCGCCGACCGTCATCGTGTTGGTCTGGGCGGACGGATCGACATCGATGCCTTCCTCAGCCACGCCGGCGCCATAGCCGAGATCGACTTCCCCGGTCGGGCCGACGAGCGTCGCCGCGACCTCCATGAAACTGTAGGTGCTCATTGAGGCGAAACTCCGGAGTTAGCGGTTGACGTTGACGAGGATGTTCGCGAAGTGCACGGCGCCGGCGAGCTTGACGGCGATCTGGACGAGCGGCGCCTTGCGAGCTTCCCGATCGGCCTGTGACTGCGTGGCGATGGGCGGTGCGTAGACGAAGTAGCCCTTGCTCAGCGTGTCACCGGTTGCGAGCGGGCCGACCGGCGGGCCGGTCCAGACCCCGGGTGCAATGAGCCCGTTCGTGACCGCCTGGTCGAGTCGCGATTCGATGCGCGCGACGATGCGGGTGATGCCCTGGTCCGTCTGGGGAATCTTCGTCGGGCTCGTATACATGAGGTTGTAGACGTCGGTCTGCAGGTCGTTCTGCAGCCAATCGGTCCCGTGCACCTCATCGAAGAAATAGCCGTTCGCCATCACGCCTTCCTGAAGGATGGCCGTGTCGTTGTTGTAGCGTACGAAGACGTTGCAGTTCTTCCCGTTGAGGGCAGCGGCCTGCGTGGCAGTGAGCGCCTCAGGCGTCACGCTCGGCTGCTGCTTGAACTTCAGGGTGATGGTCGTGTTCGCACCATCGAAGTTCACCGTGAACGCGCGGCCGAAGATGGAGGCGCTCGCCTGCGCCGAGCTGCTCGAGTACTGCACGAACGTTCGCTTGCGGCCGAGGCTCTTGAGCGTGCTCGCGAGATCGTTCGTGAGCCCGCCGATGAGTGTCTCGGCATCCTGGCTCGTGATGCCAAAGATGCGCGACACCGAAGCGGCTTCAATGTAAGCCGATACCTCCAGGAGTTCCTCGTCGGAGGGCGTCACCGATGCGGCGACCTGCAGGCCATACCAGTCGTTCGACAGCTCGCCCAGGAGCTGCACGGCCTCCGGCAGTGTCTCGGCCTCGATACCACCCACCGAGTAGCCGCCGGAGTTCGAGCGCAGCCGGACCAGATTTGAAATGTCGGTCCCGGCGCCCGGTGCGGACGCGAAGCTGACACCGGAGGCCGCGCCGGTGGAGATCGCCCGCACCACGAACCGGCCGTTGTGCGCGTCCCAGGTGACGGTGGCGAACGTCGCGAGCGCCGCCTGGATGATCGAGGCAACCCCGTTGAGGTTGGTTGCGCCGCTGAAGTCCAGCGCGGTGAGGTTTCGCACGACGCCGTCGATCGTGATGTTCATGCCGCCGTTGACGATCGGGTTGAAGTTCGCGATCGCCTGCTGGGCGGCCGACAGCACACCGCCGCGTAGTGTGGCGTGCGTCGCGGTCCGCGCCCAGCGCCCGACGTAGCAGTTGAGCGGCTGCGGATTCTGCGAGTAGTAGAGCCGCGCCGCCTGATACTCCGGAGATTCCATGCCCGAGTCGGCCGCGATGGAGTCGATCGAATTGTAGAGCCGCAGCCGCTCCTGCGTGTCGATGACGTCTGAGTCGGTGACGATGAGGAAGCTGCCGAAATTGCGGGCCTGCGCCGCGATCGGCGCCAGCGCAATCTGTACGTTGACGATGCTGCTCACCGAGAGGTCGGTCATGGAATGACGCTCCGATTAAGGGTGCGGGGGCACATGGATGGTCTCCTCGACGTGCGTGCTGTCGTCGAACAGATGAATGTCGGCGGCGAGGACGTTCCTCACCGGATACACGCGCGTCACCTTGCGGCGGAAGCGCGCGAGCATGTCGTAGCGATGGATCCAGGTCTGGTTGACGATCTCTGGCACGATGCGGATGACGCCGGTATCGATGAACGCCATCGCCTTGGCCGTGAGCGGCTCGATGTTCTGCCGGATCGCCAGACCATCGCGCAGCCGCGCGGCGGCCGCCCGGGCGAGCGGGCCGTAGAAGGTCGTCGCCACGTCGATCTGCTCATGGGTGACGTAGCGCGTGGCGCCTTCGCCGGCGCTGATGTGCTCGAGCATGGGGCCACCGTCGATCCCGCTAACCGTAACGCCGAGTGCGCACCATGTGACCGAGGCCTCGGGCTGCTTCGGCGGGATCGCCTGCCAGCGCGGCCGCACGAGCATCCCAGTGATCCCAACGATCTGGGCGAACAGCTGCTGGAAGATCGCGACGAGCTCGGCGTCTTCTTCAGGCGCAGGCGACCCCGCCGGCGCCAGGATCCCGCCGGTGGAGGAGTCGACTTCTGCCATGGATCAGCCTGAGAGCGGGATGAGGTCGCATCGCGCGGCGGTGAAGCCGCGGCCGAAGTGAGAGTTCCTGCCAACGGCTGATACCGTGTAGCGGCGGCCCGCCCACAGGATCACGTCGGCCGTGATGCCCGGTTCGCCGGCGATGAGCCGGAAGATCGTGTGGACGATGATCGTTTCGAGGATGCGCTCGCCAGCGGCCGCGCGATCCAGTAGAGCGCCGTCTGCGGTTGTGACCACGCCGACGATCGGGATCTCCTGCGGAATGTTGACCGCGATGCCGTCATTGCCGATTGTCTGCAGGGCGCGCTCACAAACGAGCGGGTCCGCGAAGTCCGGATCGAGCAGGACTTCGGAGACGTCGAGGAGAGCCATCTACTTCTTGCGAACGACGTAGGTCAGCGCATTACGCAGCTGCCCGGTATTGATGAGCGGGCGGATCCCCGCCACCGACTGCGCCTCTTCCGGCGATACGCCGCGCTCGATCATCGACAGATAGATGCGCTCGGAATCACGCATGGACTGCGTGCCGCGGCTCTTGCGGCGATCGCGGACCGTCGAAGGCTTCAGTGGCTCGAAGTCTCCCCACGAGATCTCGCCCTTCGCGCCGCCCATGCCGATGATGCCGGCGGTCTGCAGATGCTGATCCGCCTTCCGGGTATCGCCGCGCAGCGTCGCCTGCGCCGCCTTCTTGAGGCTCTCGACGGCCTTGTCCTCGACCTTCTGCACGCCTGGCACCAGGAAGGGCCGCGCCGGAATGTTCGCGGCTGGGCTGCCGTGCTCGTGGATGTAGCCGAGGGTCGCGTTCGTCATTTCGCCGGCGACTTCCTGCTCGCGGCTCGTCGTGCTGTCCGGGATGCCGATGAGCACCTGCTTGCGCACGAGATCGTTGATCGAGGCCACGACCTGGGAGACCGTGTCCTTCGTGACCGTGATCCGGATATTGCTCATAGCTGGATCGGCCCCGCCCCGGCCATGCGCACAAGCCGCCAGAACGCCTGGCCGTAGGTCGTCTGGTTCCAGAAGGCCGCGTTCTCCGACGTGACGGCTTTGGTGTCGTAGCTGGCCGAGGCCTTGTCGACGGTCTTGGAGGCGACGATACCCTTCACTTCGCCCGGCACTCCGCCGGCGTCCGCCGTGATCTCGTTGCGCTTACCCAGTACCAGGTGATGCGCGACGAATAGCTGCGTGCCATGCGTGAGCAGGTCGTCCCAGCGATCCGGCCGCAGTGAGCGTGCGGCGACGTCAGCCCAGAAGTTCATCGCGAAATCCGGATAGGCCTCCGGATCGATGAACTCTGGGAAGGCCTGACGGAAGGCTGGGATGTCCATGGCCGGGCGATTCTACTTCGCCTTCTTGCCGCTGGTCGCTGCCGCCTCCTTGGCGGCAAGGCGCTCGGCTTCCGCCTTCTCCGCGGCGGCCTTCTCGGCGGCAAGGCGCTCGGCCTCCGCATCGCCCTGCGCCTGCTTCTGCGCTGTCGCAGGCGTTGAGTGCGCCTGGACGTACCAGTGCGCGGCGATCGCGTCCTCGACCTCCTGGGTGCCGGCAGCAAACGGCACTTTCGTGCCACTGGCGAGCTGCAGGGTGAAGGCCTGTGTGACGGTGATGGTTTTCATGTCTCGTGTTTCCTCGGTGCCTCGTGCCGTCACACGCCGTCGCGGTAGCCGATCGTCTCCGGATACGGCGTCTCGATCGAGCCGAGACGACCGTAGTAGGTCGTCAGCTGATGGATGCCGCGATACTCGAGCGGGGTGCGCTGCAGCGGCACGAGCGGCAGGCGCACGAAGCGCTCGGCTGGGGTGTAGGCGCACATGCGATCCTTGCCCGCGGCGCCCGGGCCCACTCCGCCGTTCGTGGTGCCGATGCAGTACTTCGCCGGCTGGATGTCGAGCGGCACACCAAGCGCGCGCGAAGCGTTGTTCGTCCGCACGTACTCGAGGATGCTCATGTTGCCGGCGCTGCTCACCTTCGTGCTGGCGAGCAGTGTGTACTTGAGCGGCGGCAGCAGCAGGCGGCTGGGCGGCGTGGTGAAGGCGCTCGCCGCGTACACGCTCGTGAGCAGCTCGTTGATGTCGGCGAGGATCAAGTCCGGCGCGGTCACCGCGTTCGCCGTGATGAGGCCGGGCCACGTGGTGCCGGCGACGTTCGTGTTGTTCGTCACCGCCGCGTGATTGAGCAGACCCTTCGTGCCGAAGGCGGTGTCACCGATATAGGCCTGCTCATCCACGTCCATATTGTACTTGAGCAACATGCCCTCGTACTTCTGCGAGTCGACCGGGCGGCCGAGTTGGGCGGCCGAGGCGAGTTCCGGCAGGGTCCAGCCGAGCTGCATGCCCCACAGGGGCACCGGCTGGGCCGTCTTGCCGATATCGAGCGAGATACCGCTGATCGCCGTTGCATCCTTGCTGATCCACGCCTTGCCTGATCCAGCGACGCCGGGCGGCGCGGCGAAGGTGGAGTTCGTGAACGAGGCGGACTCATCGCCCATGCTCACGTCGGTGCGCAGCGGGACATCCCGCGACCAGGTGTAGGCAGCCAGTGGCATGTTGAGGCGCTGATCGAGCCGCTCGAGCTCGCCGATCAGAAAGACGCCGGAGGAATCGATGAAGGCGCGATCGAACGTCATCATCGCGTGGTCGGTGAAGCGGATACGCCGGCGCACGAACTTGCGCGCCGGAGTCAGGGACTTCGGATTTTCCATTGTGCAGCTCCAAAAAAAATCCGCCTCAGCGGGCGGATTCGAGGGAGAGAGGGAAGAAGCCTTGCGGCGTCAGATGTTGAAGGCGATCTCGACGTTGCCGTTCGCGTCGGCCGGGCCGGCGAACTTGGTGGTCGGCAGCGTGATGGTGTTGGCGCCGTCCGCCGTGGCTTCGATGCCGCCAATGATGGTGTTGCCACCGTTCGCCGTGATGCGCATGTAGACCGTGCCGTCGAGGGCCGGGGTCCCGACATTGCACTTCACGGTCATGTAGCCGCGCTTCATGAGGTCCGCGGCGCCTGCAGTCGGTGGCACCGACGTTCCGAGCGGATCCGATGCGTTCGCGCCCGTGATGGGGTACGGCCGAACCAAGAAGCCGCGCAGGTCAGTGCCCGCATCGCCAGCGCCCATAGGCACGATCTTTCCGGAGGAGAACTTCGCCGGCAGACCGTACGCGGAGAACGCGGTTGCACCGAAGAGCTGGCTCTCGATCGTCGAGTGCTCGCGCCGGGTCACGTCACCCGGGATGCCGTAGGGCATCCGATAGAGGATCGGATTCATGTTTCAGGTTCCTGTGTGAAGTGGATCGGGTGAGGGGTGGATCAGGAGGCGCGCTGCTTCGACCAGAAGTCGTCGTTCGCCTTCTGCTGATCGCGCAGCTGATCAGCCATCGTCCGGGGCTTGCCGTCCTTCGTCGCGGAGACGAAAACGTTGTTTGCCATGGTGAAGGGGTTCGGTGTGCTCGCGGTGCTCGAGTTCTTCAGGCGAGCGAGCTCCGCGGCCCCGATGAACACACCGGACAGCGCATCCAGAGTGAGCGCCTTCACGGCCTGCGCCCCACCGAACGGCGCGAGGTGCGCCTTGCCGGCGTCGGACGCGTCCGCGCGCTCGATCGCCGACACCATGAAGGCCTTCATCCCGTCTTCGGTGTGCAGCGAATCCTTCGTCGGGATCGTGATGCCAGGTGCGAGGATCTCCGCGCGCGAGATCGCCGTCGTGGCATCCGCGTCGGTGAACCTCTTCGTGGCAGCTGCGGCGGCGGCCGCCTCCGCCGCAACTTGCTCCGGGGTCTTCGCGTCTTTCGTCAGGAGCTTCTTGATCTCGGCGAGGTCCGTCTTCAGCGTCGCGACGTCGGTTTGCAGCGTCGTCACGATCGCACTGCCTGCGGCCGCATCGGTCGTCTGCTGAGGGCCTGGGCCGCTCGCGTTCGCGATCACCTCAGCAGCAGCCTCGGGATCCTTCACCCCAAAGGTCGTGAGGATGCGCGTCAGCAGGGGCTTGTCTTTCATGTCGGGCTCTCCGTCTTTGATAGCGCAGCGGGAACCGGCGCGGCCGTGCTTCACCCCTGCAATGTGGTTGACGATGATGTTGCGCTGGATGCCGTGCGAATCATCGAGCATGTCGTACTCGGCCTCGTACCCCGCCGAGACCTGGGGCAGCTCGTCGTTGACGTACTTGATCGCGTGCGCCTCGGTGATGAGCAGATCCGCGACCACGCAATCGCTCTCGAGGCCCTCGCCGCGCCTGGCGTTGTGCGCGGTGCCCTTGGCGAGCTGGTGCCAGTTCTCCGCTGTCACGAACTCACCAGGATGGTGGAGGGTGAACGGCTTGCCGTTGTAGCTCGCGAGCGACTCCGGCTTGAACACTTCATCGGCCGTGCGCTCGATGCGAATCACGCGCATGGGGTCGCCCGGCAGGCCGAGTTCCTTCGCGCTGTAGAGTTGCACGCCGGTACGCGCGACCGGCACGCCCTCACAGAGCAGGAAGCCTTCCGGGGTCATTCGCCGTGATTTTCCCAGCGCCTGCGGCGCCCAGAACGCGGACGGCTTGTCGAACGTTTGGATTCTCATGCTTTCACCGGCAGCAGCGCGGCGAGCGCCACGTCCCTCTCGGGGTTCGTGGTCGCCGCGGAAACCTTGATGTAGTAAGTCGACGCGTCGATGCCGCCGCGCACGGGCTGCAGGATTCGCCTGTACGTCGGGTCGTACGAGGGCACGCCGCGAAAGAGACTCGTGGCGGCGGCGTCCATGCCGGCGATGCACGCGATCTGCAGGGTGACTTTGCCCTGCAGTTTTTCATCGGGAGCGAGTTGATCGGACACGTCGAATGTCAGCACCGCGACCTGATCCGGGAACTTTGGCCTGAAGCGCGCCGTCTTGCGCGTACCGAAGCCGGCAGCTGCCCTGGAGACGACATAGGCCGGATCGAGGACATACGCGCCGATGGGCGGGGACTCGATGACATCGCTCAGTAGCGCGGTGACGGTTGTCTGGGCGGCGGCGTCCGCCATTGCCGCGGAGGCCGTACTGAGCTCGACACTGGCGCTCGACACGCCCAGCGCGTTCGCCCGAAGCGAGATCCCGGTGGCCAGGATCGCAGTAGCGGTCGCGGCATCGATCGCGGCGGCGACCAGTAGGCGTGCGGTCGTGAGATCTCCGGTCGACGACACGGCGCTCTGTGCAGCACCGCCCAGTGAGATCTGGGTGGACAACGACGCGATTGCGCTTACCGCGGCTCCCGCAACACCCGACAAGCGAACCGCAGTAGTGAGTGAGCCGGTGGCACCGGCCGAGCCTTGTGCCGCGGCCCCGAGCGGCACACCGGTGGTCAGTGCGGCAAGTGACGCGGCAAGTGCTTCAGCCGCCGCGTTCAGCGCGATCACTCCATTGAGGTTCCCATCAGCGCTTGCTCGCCCGGTCGCTGCGGCGGCGAGTTGTATCTGCGTGCTCAGGTTCCCGGCGGCGGCAGACACGGCTTGCGCCAGGGCGCTCAACGGGATCTGCGTCGCGAGGTCACCTGCCGCAGTGGCCTGACCCGTCGCGTCCGCCGACAGTCCTGCGCCGGTGGAGAACGCAGCGGTTGTTGTGGCGAGGGCTGACGCCGCCGCGGCGAGCTGCACAGCAGTGGTGAGCTGTCCCGCGGCCGCGGCACTGCCCTCTGCCGCAGCGGCCAGGTGCGGTGTGAGAACGATGACGCCGAGTGCCCAGCTCGTCCCGTCGAAGAACTGCACGACGGCGACACAATCGTTCGTGTCGGAGCTGATTTCCCCAGACGGGTAGATCTGGATGTGCTGGGCGTCGTAGTAGAGCGTGGTGCCGGGCCCGGGTGCGGAGTCGAGCCAGAAGTCGGGAGCCAACGCGCCGCCCGGACCTGTGTAGAGATCCCCGGCCAAAGTGACCGTCGCCCAGTTCGTGAGCGTGCCACTTGCAATCGCGGTGTCAACGGCATGGCCTTGCGCGCGAATCGCTGTGCTGAGCGCTGCCGTCGCCGTCGCGACGTCGAGCGCGGCCGCGTTCATGACCGCCCCAGCGGCGAAGATCGCCGTCGCGGCCGCAGTGTTGGTGGCTGCGGCCGAGAGACGAATGCTCGTGGTCATCGCGGCCGTCGCACTCGCGACGTCAGCGGCTGCAGCGGCAGCGCGGATCTGTGTGGTGAGGGTGCCCGATGCAGCGGCGACCGCCTGTGCGGCACCTGCGAGTTCGGCAGGAGCGCCCGCCGCCGGCGAGATCTCGAGCGTGATGGCCACACGGCCCTCGCTCTCGTTCGAGGTATGGAGCGACCAGGTGCCAGGGGTGTAGGCACCGGCGTTTCGCAGCTCGTATGCGACGGCGCCCGAGGGATACTCGTTGGGCGTATGGCGCGCTTGCAAGAGCGTCGAAGTGCCCGGCTGCGCAATCGACAGGACGCCTTCGGTCGGCGAGGCCGCCACAATCATGAGCGCTGCGGATCCTGCTTTCTGAACCGTGATACCTGGCGCCTCGATCGTCACCCCAGTACCCGACGGCACTGAGGGCGTAGAGACGTTTCCGATCGGGGTATCCACATCCGCGCCAGAAATGCGGATCGATGCGCACCACAGAACGTAGTTCTGGCCGCCGCTCGCGGACACAGTGACGGCCGACTCATCATCGCCAGCGGCCTTCACGAACGTCCGGAGGGCCGGGTATCCGGGATTCCCGTTGATTTGCGCGTGCGCAGGCTCGAAGTCGGATGGCGTTGCTATCGTGCCGCCATCTGTATCGAGTATCGCAACTATCCCCCACGCCTCACCGGGCGCGAGGCCGGGTGGCGGATTGACGTCGACGCTGACTGACCCACCGCCGGCCGCGTCCGTCGAGGTCGCGGACGTTGACGAGGGAAAACCGACAGCCACTTAGTTAGTCCTCAGCGGATGCGGATAGGGATACTTTGTCCAAGGATGGATCGCATCCCCGGACTGCGGCGCGCGCGCGAAGTGATCGCGGTTGACCTGGATGTACGTGCCGATGGAGAGGCCGTTGCCACACTCGTCCGGGTTGTACTGGCTCGCCTGAGCAATGAAGGTGCCGGAGTTGTTCCAGTAGTAGACGCCCTCAACGATCGAGCTGGTGCCGTTGTGGCCTTGGCCCGTCTGACGCGGCACCGGATAACCGCCCGTCCAGCACGCGAAGGGGCCCGCGTTGCGCCGGATCTGCTGCACTTCCAGTGTCAACTCTGGCTTGTTTCCCCAAGCCCACGACGTGATGTTGTCGCACTGGTTGTCCGTGATCACGCCGGAGCCGCCGCGCCACGTCATCCAGTAATTGAGGTTCGCGCTGAGGCCGGGCTCTGGGAGCGCGTCGTCAACAAGAAGGCAGTCATAGACCTCAAGATGGCGGCACCCCCAGACGTCCGTGTCTGAACCATGAAGCGTCAGGGCGCTGCAGTCGAGCACGTTGTGGCGGAACACGCCGCGCACGTTGTCGCCGAAATCGATGCATCCCAACACGAGCCCGCAGAAGTACGAGTCTTCGATGTAGAAGTTCTGGCGCCCGGTCGTGTCCCGGGTGCCCATGGAGTTTGCGCTGGTCCACGAGGACGAGCTGCCACCAGTCACTTGGATGGCGTTGTTGTTGTTCGTGTGGTTGGCGCTGATGTTGAACCCGGCATCGGCGTAGATGCGCCAGCAGATGCCGCGGCACGTGTTGTTCCGGTAGCCCTGATGTATTCCGGAGAGGCGAAGATCGTGGACCTTTACCGGCAATCCATTGCCGTTGACCAGAATCCCGTAGCCGCTGCCAGAGCCGTTCTGGAGGCGCACCTCAGACAGCTCTACGTGCCCTGCAGCGTGCTCGTTCAGTGTGAACAGCACACCGCCGCCCGCGCTATGGACGATATTGGTCTGGGGCGAAATCTCGAAGACCCACCGGTTCTGCGTTCCGCTGCCGTTCGAACTGGTCGCCACCATCACGAGCGTCGTCCCGTTCCACGACGACACCGTGCCCTCGATCCAGTTGGCCGAGTTGTACTTGTGCCGTGCCCTGACGACTTCGCCGACCAGGAATCCCGTGATCGTCGATCCGGCGCGCACCGTGAATGACTTGCTACCGCTGCCGCTCACCGCAACGCTGCTGGTGCTCGTGCCCTCTACGCGGCCGCCGCCGGCTCCTCGAATGTGGACGTACTTGCCGGTCACGGTAACGCCGCTGGTCCACGTTGCATTGCCAGCGGGTAGTTGGACGATCTGGCCATTCGAGGCGGTGTTGATGGCGGCTTGCACTGCTGCCGGGGTAAGCGCTGAGGCGTTGATGACGTTCGCCTCGAATGTCGCACCAGCAGCAACACGACCCTGCGCGCCAGCCCCGAGGCGGATCGCCGTCGAAAGACCAGCGCCTGCACTCGCCACGGCGCTTGCTGTTCCTCTCGGCCGGATGCCAGTGGTCAGTCCCGCAGCTGCCGCAGCCGCCGCGGCGGCCGATGCCGCAATGTCCGGATCGCTCGCCGGCTTGTCACCGTTGGGGTAGCGCCCCCAGTACCGGCCATCGAAGCTCGGTTGATACACAGGGATGACGATCCGCGATGGACGGTTGGCCATGGCCGCCGCTCCTCAGGTCAGCTCGCGGCCTTCGCCTTCGCTTCCTGGAGCGCGCTCAGCATTTCATCGCGTGCGGCGTTGTCCACCGCCTGCACCGCGTCGGTGAGCTCGAACTCGTAGTGGCCGACGGACATTGCCTGGTCGGCGCCCTGGATGAGCGCCTCGGCGAGGGCTCGTGCATTCGTCACGCTGATCTTCATGGACGTCGTTCTCCGGATAGTGGGGGGCGGATGGGTGCGCTGGCTTACTGGAGCCGCGCGAGCTCCGCGTTCGCCTGGTCGAGCAGACGCTGAGCGGTGCGCGTGCTCTTCGTGCATTTGCCCGTGCGGTCGTTCTGACCGCAGGCCTCGAGCGCCTGGTCGAGCAGAGAGCGAATGCGGTCGGTCTGCTTGAGCACCGACTCGAACTGCTCGATCGAGATCGCTCCCTTGCGCAGGGCGGCCGTCGCCTGCCGTCGCTTCACCGCGAGCTGCGTGAAGCTCGGCGCTGCCTGCCATTCGAAACTGTTGAAGGGCGCGAGCGTTGCGGAGAGATCGATGCCGCCGGCATCCGCCTGGGCATCAATGGGATTGGCCGCCATGGCAGTGCCCGAAAGCAGCACCGACACGAGGGCGATCATCAGGGATCGCTTCATGGATGGGGACCTCGAAACTGTGTGAAGGGCGCGCAGATCTGCGTGTGGTGTACGCAGATCAGTTGTCGATCTGGAACGTGAGGGCCGCCGCCGCGAAGCTCGGAGCCGCGTCGCCGTTGTTCACGGTCTTGCTCACGGTGAGCGCGGTTCGGAACAGCATGTTCCCCGAGGTGCTCGCGTCGAAGACGCACACCTCCGAGACCGTGCCCCAGTTGCCGGTCGGCGCCGGGAACGTGATCGCGTTGTTGTTGCTCGTGGTGCCGTTCGTGCCTGTGGAGGCAACGGTGCTACCGGAGCTCTGCGTGCCGGCCCAGTTCGCCAGCGAGCTCGTCACCGACACGCGCGCGTAGGAGCCGCCGGTCACTTCGGTGCCGCAGGAGGTATCGCTGCCGGTCGTGGTCGCAAGTGCCACGTACACCGTCGTCGGCATCGTGTACGACTGGCCGCGGAGGAACGCGTCGATCAGGCGGTTCTCGAGGTAGTCGCTCATCGCCGTCGCGAAGGACAGCTGCGGCACTGCCGTCATCAGGACGGCCGCCACCACGAGCATGGGTCCGAAGACTCGATTCATCAGCTTCATGTGACTCTCCAAAGAAAAAAGCCCGCATGAAGCGGGCGGATGTGGTGAAAGAACGCGGATCAGGTCACTCGGGCAGGACGACTTCCGTCCAGCATCTGCAGTTGGGCAAGCAGCCGGCGTGCGCCGTTAAATCATCGACGGTGGGCGGCGAGATCCACCGAACGAACTTGCCTTCCATCGCGCGGTGTGAGGGCCGCACCGCTCCATCGCGGCTCGTTCGCCAGAGATAGCCCTCGCTACCGACGTACACGGCGCGTGTCTCGACGAGCACTTCAGCGGTGCGCGAGACCTCAGTGCGCGCAATCAGAAGCGCGCGGTTCTGCGTCACCTCGCTCGAGCGCTCGATCTCCTGGGCGATCTCCCGCGCCCGGGTGGAATCGGTGAGGCCTTTGAGCGTGAGCTCGTGCACGCGCCGGCCTGCCTCGATTGGCAGCGACTTGATGAGCGTGACCTGCTCGCCGAGCAGCTCGTGGATCCGCTGCCCGACGGGCGCATTCGTCAGCAGATCCCGCAGGCCCCTCGAAAGGTTGTTGCCGAGCGCGCGCCAGGCCTCGCGGTCGCGATCGTTCACCTCGCCGAGCATCCGCCCGGCCACGCGCTCCGCCCAGGGCGTCAAGGCCTCGGCGTATCGCGCGAGCAGTTGGTGCAGAGACGGGACCGCCCCGATGTCTCCCGGCGTGAACCCGCTGATGATCTCCCCGACCTGCGCGCCGACCTGTTTCAGCGATCGCGCGTATTCACGCTCGGCCCTACTGGTCGGCGTCTTCCCCCTCCGACTTCCCGCCTTTCTCTCCCGGTCCAGCGTCAGGATCAGTGGAGGACTCGAGGACTTCTCTTGCGCTGGGGGGTGGCCCTTCACTCTCGGCCTCGTTGATCTGCTGGTCGGTGATGCTGCTGAACGCGCCGGTCACTTCGGAGATCTTCCGCAGCTCTCGCAGGGCGGTGCCGCGGTCGATGATCTGCGCGGTGAACGGCGCCACCACGGCGGCCGTCATCGTGTTCGTCACCGTGGCCCGTTCGGGCTCGGTCATCTGCCACAGCGGGCGGAAGTGCAGCCCGTAGGATTCAGGCACCTCACGGCCATGCACCGACCGGTAGAGCAGGCGATACACAGTCTCGATGCCGGGCCGCAGCCGCGACTCCTGCTCGGCACGGATGCTGTCGTAGTAGTTGCGCCAGTCGGAATCACCGGTGCTGTTCAAGCCAGCGGGCGATTGGCCGAAGAATCGGACGAGCGGGATCTGCGTCGCACCGGCGAGCTGCTGACCGAACTGAAGCAGCACATCGGAGAGCCCGCTGAACGTGTACTGCTTCGCATCGAAATCGTCCTCGAGGTCGAGGACGGTCAATCCCTCGTTCGTTTGCATCAGGCGCATCATGTTGATCTGCGCCAAGAGGCCATCGAGCACCTTGCCGCCGGTGGCAACGATGTCTCGCAGTCCCTTGATCTTCACCGTGCGCAGGTGCGCCTTGTAGACGAGCTGCGCTGCGCCGGCAGTCGTCGAGTCGAACGCGATGAGGCGATCCCATAGCCGCTCACAGATCGATTGACCCCACAGGTTCTCGGCGATGCGCTGGTAGTGCGGCAGCTTCACGCCTTCGAGGCGCATCAGGCGCGAGTGATGGACGTCCATCAACGGCAGACCGATTGTGTTGTCGACGATCCTGTAGAACTTCGGCAGGCCCAGGTGCGGGCCGTATTCGGTGATCAGGTCCTGCAGATTCGGCTGCACGACCCAGCGATCGAGCGCCTTGATGCCTCGGAACTGCCCCGCGGACACCGTCTCCATGCGCAGGGGCGTGTTCAGTTGCTGCCCTTCGATGAGCATCAGACCCACGGCGCCGCCGTACAGGCGAGACCACTTGAGCGCGTCGCACAGTGCGTCCCAGATCTGCAGGCGCTCGGCTTCCTTCGCGATCGCCTCGATGGCATCGGGCTTGTCGTCCGAACGGATCTCGACGCCCTCGCGCGTCATGTCTTCGGCTCGGGCGTCCACCGAAATGCCAGCGACCCAGGAGCCGCGATACATGCGCTCCATCAGCACACGATTGCGGGTGACGGGGTTGAACCCGTACGTCGACGCATCGTTCGCGCTGCCTGCGCCTATCCCGATCCGCGCGAGAAAGTTCTGGAAGCTGTCGCCGATGAAGGACTTCCAGACGCCAGGAGCGGCAGCCACCGCAGCGTCCGCCGCCTTCGAGCGCTTGCTCACGCGCGCTCAGCCCGCAAGTTTCGCCCAGACACCATGGCCGCCGCGGCGCTGGATGTAGCCATCCAGGCCGTAGCGCACCGCGTCCCATCCGTGGTTGTACGCATCGACGATGATCGGCAGTACCTGGTGGGTGAGGCGATCGATCTTGTACGAGTACAGGCGCGCTTCCTCTTGCAGACGTTTGCAACGCTCATGGATGTGGATCCTGCGAAAGCCCTTGATGTGAGCGATGCCGTCTTCGACGGAGCCCTGCCACTTCTCCGCGGCGTCGATGTTGAAGCCCTGGCGGCGCAGGTAGCTGATCGTCTCGGGCCGCGCGGCGTCACCCTTGATCGGCCAGGCGCGCGCGCCCGGCACCGTGTCGAAGAGCGCTGGCGTCTCGTCGATCTCGCAGCGGTAGCCATACGCCTCGTGGCTGATCCAGAGCTCCTGGTAGGCCTGGCCACGCTCGTCGGTGTGGTCCGTGATCCAGAAGCGGATGAGCGCGGTCGGATCGTTCGCGAAGCCCCAGTCGGCGCCGTAGTGGAAGCGCGTCTTCGCGCTCTCGGGCGGATCCTCGAACGAGTCGAACACCACGCGCCGGCGGAACACGGCGGCATCGCTGCGTGTCTGGTAGGCGCCCTCCCAGACGTGGTCGTAGTCCGCCTGGAGCTGGACGCGCTCGTCATCGTCCTGTGCATCGCGGACCAGCTGCAGTGCGTATTGCCGCTCGAGCTCGAGCTCCGGCGGAAACCAGGGGTTGTCGGCCCAGTTCACATGTACGCGCCGGCAGCGCGGCGGCATGCGCTCGATGAACATTGCAGACGTGGGGTCCGTCTTCTCGCGCGGATTAAACTCCACCCAGATCTCGGAGCCGCGAGCGCGAATCGTCGGGATCAGCGTCTTCCAGCTCTGCTTGCTGACCTTCTCCGCCTCGACGACGACGCAGATGTCGAAACCCTCAGCGGACTTGATCTTGCCGGGATCAGTCTTGATGCCGGCGAACACGTGCTCCGTGCCGTTCTTGCCCTTGATCACCGACTCGCCGGGGTCGTAGTAGCGCTCGAGCTCCAGGGACTCGATGCGGTTCTTCAACAGCGCGTGGACCGATTCCTTGATCGAGCTCTGCGTTTCACGCACCCACAGGATGCGCAGCGGCCGCAGCGCGCCGAGTGTTACAGCGACGCCGACGAATCCCCAGCTCTTCGATCCTCCACGGCCGCCCTTGGCGACCTTGTAGCGGCTCGGCACCCAGATCGCTGAGCCGTCTGCGCCAGGGCGAAAGAACAGATTCCGCAGCTTCGGCGACAGCAGCTCATGAGCTGGTTTCAACGCCATCGTCGGGTGCCGCGGCTCCGGGCCCACCGTCCTCGAAGGTGATACCGATGTTCGGCGGCACGAGCGGCTTGCCGTCGCCGTCGGTGAGGGCAAGCTTGTCGCCGTACTTCTTGGGCAACAAACGCGCTGCGGTCCACTTGCGCGCGTCGATCCGCAGACGCTGCCTGGCAATCCACGCCTTCACGTCCTCGGGCGCGAGGAACGCGACACCCATCGCTACCCGCCGGGGCGGTAGCTCGTCGGCGATGTCGATGATCGCTTCGGCGTGATGCTCCCCACGCAGCTCAAGCGCTTCACGGTACCGTTTCTGCACAAAGGGCCGTCGCGCGACCCAGCGCAGAAAATTGCGAGCCGTCGGCATGCGTGGATCCGCACAGATGCTGCGAAGTGATTTGCCTTCACCGATGGCATCGCAGATCTCCTGGACCAGACGCGCGTTGTAGCGGACGTACTTGCTCACATGGGGGATGCCCGGAAACAAAAAAACCCAGCCTTTTGGGGGCTGGGTTTCCGATGGACGCACCTTTCCTGCGGGGCGAGAGATTATCGGAATTTTCCGGGCCGTCAAGTCAATGACTTAGCGAAGGGGTCGTTTTCTCCAACTCCGGAGGTTTGGAGTTTTCGTGCACGGAGGATGTTTTTGCCTCCATCCGCCACCGTGAGACCCGCCTTGCGCACGATCTGGCGCACGCGCTCGTCGCACAGTCCGAACTGCTCGCCGATCGAGATCAGGGTGCGCCCTGACTTGAACAGCACGCAGATATTGCCGTCGCGCTCGGTGTTATCCCGCTTCATCGTAGGTCGCTCCTCCGAGTTTGTCGTTGATGGTCCATCGCGCCGTCTCGAGCCAGTTGAGATAGCGCAGCTTCAGCAGGTCGAAGCGTTCGAAGATCTTGTGGCGCCACAGATCGGGCTCGATGTGCAGATACGCGGCGTACAGGCCCGGGTGCGCGTTGAACAGGTGCGCGTGCTGGTCCTCGTCCAGGACGAGCTGCGCGAGCTCCAGGAGGTAGAACCGCGGATGGCCACCGATGCCGGTGATCTGCGGCGCCCAGCCGTGACGCCTCTGCAGGCGATACGCGTTCCAGGTGAGCGCGTTGTGCAGCTCCCAGTAGACCCCCGGCGCGCGATCGCCGGCGAACGAGAAGCAGGCGGCGAGCCACGGCACTCGCGGCACACAGGCTGCGGCCTGGCCGAGCTCGGCGAGCGACCAGTACGGAAACCGATGCACAATCGTCGCGCGTCCATTGACCGTCTCGAAGATCGGCCGGCCTTGAGCTTCCTTCAGCTCGTCCTTGGAGCGTCGGCGATGGCGCACGGTGGGTCCTCTGTCCGGGCTCGACGCGCCGGCGACACGCTTGAGGTCGATGCCCTTCGCGGCCGCGAGCAGGATCAGCTCCTCGGCGTTCATGCGTGCACCTTCTCGCTCAGCGGCACGAGTTTCCACGCATCCGAGTCGCGCAGCTCCACGTGCGTCTGCGCGCACAGGAGCGCGGTCTCTGAGCTCGGAAACTTGAATGCATCTGCCCGATGGGCCGATCGCTCGAGCTTGCCCTCGCGGTCGTAGTTGCCGGTCCAGTAGTAGCGGATCCAGGCGACGGTGATGGCAAACACGAACGAGCGCGGGCGTGTGATCGTCTTCATGCGTTACTGCGTGTCCTCCCACACGACTCGGCCGCCCAGGCGGCGTGCGTCTTCCTCGACAGCCCGGCGCATCGCGCGCTGGGCGTTGCTGTAGTACTCGGTCCAGTAGTGACGGATGCTCTGCGCGATTTGGAATAGCTTCTTCATGGCAGACCCCTGGTGCGTGTGTTGTTTGTGAGACCTACGTTGCGTGCGCTGGTTTCCAGCCCTTGGCCGCGAGCACGCGCTGAATCATTTCGATCGCGGTGAGTGGCTTGATCTGTTTCGGCGGGAAGCGGATCACGGTCCAGCCGAGCATGGCGGCCGTGTTGTATTTCTCCATGTCCTCGATGAGACCCGTGACACTTGCGTGACGGCCGAACACGACGAATGTGCGCTCGACGCTCGTGACGTTGCGCACGTAGCCGTTGACGGTGACGGGCCCACCGCCCTCGAGCTTCGCCTCCCACAACTGGCGCGGCACGATGCCCTCGATCTCCACTGCGAGCATGAAGTCGGGGAACGCGACATCGAAGCGCCACTGGCGGCCGATGCTCTTGGCGAAGCGCAACTCGGGCACGGCCGGCGGCAGGCGATACGAGCGGATCTGTGAGAGCAGGAGCTCCTTGGGATCGACCCCGCTGCCCTTACTCCGGCCGCGCGCGACGGGGCCGGGCGGTGGGAACTCAGCCTCGAGGAGCTCGACCTGGCGTGGCGTCACAGCGGCACCCTCTGCACCTGGCGCTTCACCGTGCCGTAGTAGGCGCCAGACAAGCCATGACTGGTGCTCACTCCAGTGAAGCAGCTCGGGCAACCCAGAGGCGGCTCAGTTGCCCAGATCGCACGGCAATCAGGATTGATGCACGCGTACACGACTGACGGCGCCGACGGCTTCATGTGCACGATGCCGCCGACGGCTTTCACCTCGTGCTTATCGGTCGGGTGGATGTGCGCGGGCCCCCTGTGGCGCCTGGTGCCCGCGGTGATCGTCAACGCAGCGACGCTGAGTGCGAGCGCCACAATCGAGGCGATGAGGCTGATCATCAGTGCGCTCCCTTGCGCCCATCGATCGGCCGACGCCGGCGGCGGTTCTTCGCCTGCTCGATCGCCTTGCGCGTCTCCGGCCCGATCTCTTCGAGCGACGAGCCGCTCGAGCCCATCGTTTCTCCACCCGGGTTCTCCGCGAGCATCGCGTCGTCGATCTCCTTGCCGCTCTTGAGCTCGGTCGTGGTGCCGTCGCCGTTCTCGATCGTGGAGCGCTGGTCGTAGTTGGCGGGCGTGCTCTCGTCCTGGTCGGCGCTGTCCATCGCAGGTTCCGGTCGCCCGCCACCATTCAGCGGCAGCGACTGCTGCTTGCCGTTGCCGACCTTGATCGCAGAGTCCGCGATGGTGAGCTTCGCGTGGCGCTGCTGGTGCTCGAGGAACGCCCAGTATTCCGCGCCATCGCGCGGGCGAATGCGAATACTGAACCCGAGCCACACACAACCGCCCACCTTCGGCTCATAGCGGATGTTCGTGATCGGGCACAGCTGCGAGGGCGCAGGATCGTCGCCTTCCTCCGGCTGTTCACCGAACTCGCGCTCGATGTTGTCGGAGAGCGTGAAGCTCACGAACTGCGCGACGAGGTCCTGCTCGAGCGGCAGCGGCATATCGGTGTGCTTGAAAACGTCCGCAGGCTCCGGCAGCTCGCCTTTCAGGTTGAACAGCGTGCGATCGCAGTACGTGCCCAGGAGCCCGACCATCACTGCCGGCGGCACGACCGCCTCGCACGTGATGTCGAGCACGGGCACATGATCATCGCCGTGCCGCTCGAAGTTGCCAGCGACGCGCTTGAGCAGCACATCCTCGCCGGTGAGCTGCAGCGGAATTACGGGTTTGCTATTGGCCATGTGAGCTTCCTCGGGTGATTGGTGCATGTGCAGACGTCTGCACGTTTCTCGCGTAGTGGTGACAAGGCGCCATCAGGTCGGACCCTCCGGCCAGGCCGTGTCGTCGTGTGAGTCGAAGAGATCGGCCGTGCGCAGCACGCCGGGCTGGGCGTGGGCCGGGAACAGCCGGCTCGGCGCCAGCTGCTTCATGAAATTCCAGAGCTCGGCGTTCATGCGCTGCTCGATGCGCCGGCGGCCCTGGCCCAGCGCTTCCGCCTGGCAGCAGCGATCCAGGAGCTGGGCGCACTTACCGCGTGTCGGCTCGAAGACCTGCAGCGGGAGCTTGCGCAGGTCCGTCTCTCGCTGCGGCAGCCATTCCAGGAGCGAGGCATGGATGCAGGTCGTCGAGACGATGAGGCTTCGCCAGTAGGCGCGGACCTCGGAAGTCGTCTGAGGGGGCGCGGGGGCGTGCGGCTTGGGGGGCTTGCGCTCTGTCCTGGTTCTCATGCAGCACTCCCGGCCTTGGCAGGCGGTGGAGTTTCGAGTTGGCGTTCGTAGTGCTCGCGAAAGCGGCTCTTGAGATCCCCGGTCGTGAACCGGTCGCGAGCGAAGATCACGCGATAGCCGCCGATGCGCTCGATGGCCTGATGGGCTTGTTCGCCGAGCTTCTGCCGGGCGTGGTCCCAGGTGAGGCCGTCTGTTTTGCCGGTCTCGTCCACGACATCGCACACGGCGAGCCAGGTGGTCAGGCTGTGATCGCGGAGTTCCCGCGGCTTTTTCCCGATGCGCGTCAGCGCCGCCGCCCCCCGTTCAGGGGGGTAAGGGGGGTTCTTAGAGTCTCCCTGTCCCTGTCCCTGTCCCTTAAGAGCATTTTCCGCCGGAATTCCATCGCCGAAGGGCGTGTTTCCGGCGGAATTGACTTCGTTTCCGGCGGAACGGTCGCCAGATCCAGCGGATTCGCCTGACGTTCCATCGGAAGCAGGACCGCTTCCGGCGGAATTGCGGACCGCGTCCCACTCTTCGAAGGTCGGGAACGGCAGTTGCGGTTGTTTGTCCTGGAGCCGCTTTTTGTTGGCCTTGCGGATGCGATCGCACTCGCGGTCGTAGGCGTACTCCAGCTTCGAACGCCATGCTTCTATCGCCTTCTCGACGACAACAGGGTGATAAAGGCGTCCATCGGAGCATTTGATCCAACCGCGCAAAGCGCCGGGCCTGACGCGTCGCCACTCTGCAATGACGCGGCCGTAGCCGGCCTGTTTCGACAGCACGCGATCGTCGTCGGGGATCGAGGCGGCCGGGACCTGGTGCCAGGAGTAGCACCACAGCAGCACCGCGGCCCAACAGGCCTCGGCCGTCTCGAGCGACGCCAGGTCGCTGTCGCGCAAGCGCACCACATCGAGAGGCATGAATTGGAAATCGCGGAGATCAACCTCCGCGGCTATGGGTGGTGGTGGCAGTTCGTCGCCACTCATTGGCAGACCGCCCGCTTCAGCGTCGTCAAGAAACTCCCCCAGCACAAAAAAAACCGGCGTGCGAAGCCGGCATTCGTTCGTCTATCAGCTAAAGCTTTGAAAACTCATCGTCGCGGCGCCCTACCGGTTTCACTCCGGCTGGCTCCATCATCTTCCGGCTCGAGGCCGTCCAACTCCGGCTGCAATCCATTCGCCTGCATCCGGCGCATCGCTACCTTGTGCTCATGCGCCTTCACCTTCGCCCACTCACGCAGTACTTCACGCGCCACCGCGGCCTTGTCGACGCCGCGCGCGGTTGCAACCGCATCGAGCCAGATGTCGATGCTCTCGGTGATGCCCAGTCTGAAATCCTTGAGGGGAACGCTCATACGGCGCTCCCGCTGGAATATGTCGTCAGGTCGTGCGTGCGAAAGCGTCTGATGAGCACCGCGCGGGTCCCGTGTTCTGGCGTCAGCCGTGGGCGGCGGTGTGGGGCGCGTGCTGCGAGCTGTCGGCACGGAAGAACGCGGCCAGCTTCTCGAGCTTCTTGACCCCTGGGTCATCGATCTCACCAGAGGCGATTTTCTCGATGGTGCGTTTCGACACTCCCGACCCTTCCGCCACAGCCGGCCAGCGGCCCTTCGAGGCCTGCAGCTGTTCCAGTACGTACGCGAGAAGGGGCGACTCAGGTGTTGCGTCCATCGCCTGAAAGTATACCCATCGATGGGTATTCGCAACCCGGCGATGGGGAGGGATTGCGCATACGCTTGTGTTGGATGTCGAAAAAAACCAAGGAACACAAGCCTGTATCGAGGGCGGCGCTACTGCTGCGACAGAAAGTCGCGGAGAACGTCCTGCTGCTCATGGAGAGAAGATTTCCCGCGGCGCGCTATCGGACGGCGAGCGACCGCGAGAAAGAATTGGCGAAAGAGGCAGGCTGCTCATGGTCGACGATTCAGCGGGTGCTGGCTCCCATCAAGACACACGTGAAACGCAGGGGGCAGACGCCGGACGAGGATGGGTCGGAGGGGATTGGCACGAAGATCGACACTATCGCGGACCTCGCGGTGGTCTTCGGGGTGAGCGCGGCGGATCTGCTCACGCCGAACTTTGCGCACCAGACGTCGCTCAGAGGGCCGCTGGCACCGCCCATCGATGACCAGGAGCTTCAACGACCTTCAAGTGGACGAGTTACTCGCTAGAACGGGGCCGGACATATTCCGGCCGGGGGGCGACCGTTCACCCAGACCGAGGCGGCCAACATGAAGCGACTATCGATCGCTGTTCTGCTACTCGGGGCCTCGAGTGCCACGCCGGCGGACTTCACGCCTCAGGAGTACATGCACCAGGCGGAAGCGGCGAACGAGCTATGCCGCACCCAGATCGGTGCTTGCCATCTGCGGGATACGATACAGGGCCACCTTCTGACCTTGGGATGGTGCCGGGTCGACAAGATCTGGAAGCAATGTCAGCCCGCTCCGGCTCGCGATGGCAGGCCTGTGCATGAGGGTGCCGGCGATTGGTACCTGTCGATCCGCGAGAACCTGCTGCGCGTACAGCTCGCTCGCTGTGATGACTTCACCGCGGCGAGAAACGAGCCGCTCGCGAAGGCCTGCCGTGACGAGTTGCTCAACGCGGATGAGTACCTGGTCGCCCGGGCGAAGCGCAGCGTCATTCCGCAGGCGGCCTGGCTGCTGTGCTCCCAGGAGATCGCGCACGAGCTCGCGCTCGCCGCCAGGTGCATCACCGCCATCGAAGACGCTTGCCCTGTTTCTGCCGCGGGCCAGCTGCAAGATCTGCAGCGCTGCAGCTCGATGATTCAGTCGGGGGCGTATATCGCTAATCCCGCCTCCATGCGGCTGAAACTGGACACCCCAAGACGCTGACCCGACTGGCCTGATCCGGCCTGCGACGCGCGACTTGGTTCAAGAATACCCATCTATGGGTTGACGCTACCCACGAATGGGTATAGTTTCCGCTTCAACGCATCACCCACTGCGTTGGAGGTCGGAACCATGAACACGCTCAGCACGAGCACCGCGCAGGCCGGCGGAACAGAGACTGCGGCCCAGCCCGCCATGCCGCCCAGTATCCAGTTGACGCTGCCCGCGACGCGCGAGCGTCCGTGCATCCTCGAGATCAATCTTTCCTTCCGCCGTGAATATGGCGGCCGGATCGAGCCGTCGTATCTCGCGCAGTTGCTGCTCCCGAAGACGCGCACACGAGCACATGAAATCTCGCTGTGCATGGGCGTCGATTGCGGAGGTGAGCGCTCGTACCTCGATCTGCAGTACCACGACCCGCTTCTGTGGATCGGCGGGACGCGCGTCCCGCTCGACCGAGACGAAGCCGAGCGCATCGAAGAGACCTTCGCGCCCCACGGCCTGCGGATCGAGCGGAAGGAGAGCGCGTCGTGATCCGCTACCGCGTGGTCGCGCGCGACCCGGAACGGCCCGGCGTCGTGTACCTGCTCTGGTTCCCGCGGGCCAGCATGGCCGCAAGCTTCGTGGAGCGACTCGCACAGATCGGCTGCAGCGGCCGGGCGGTGCTGCGATGAGCACCACGACCCACGAATCGACGCCTCAGCAGTCGATCGCCGCTGACGTCAATCTCAGCCCCGAAGCGCTGACCCTCTTTCTCGCTCTTGCCCGCGACGCCGGGAACTGGTCCGGCACGCCGCTGTTCGGCGGCAATGTCGGTGGGTCGCCCGAGTCCAAGGGCCACCTGACGAAGCTCAAACGCGCGAGGCTGGTGACGACGTTCGTCGACTATGACGACCGATCACTCTCCTGGGTCCAGTTCACTGCGGCAGGCAGGGCACTGGCCGCGCAGCATGGCGTGGAGTTGTCATGAGCGGCCCCCGCATCCTCACCCCAGCCTACCGCACGCTCATCGATGAGCTGGCAGACCGCAACAGCCCGAACGCCGAGCTGACCGTCGAGCAGCTCGCCATTGTCGTGCGCCAGTACGACGACCACGAATGGGACCTGCTAGACCCGAACGATCTGCATGCGTTCGCGAATGCCTTGCAGACGTCTGCAGATGCGGGCGCGCGCGAAATCACGCGGCTCGTGACCGCCTCGATTCAGAGGCAGGCGCGGCATCTGGTGGCGGAGGACGTCGAGCGCGAGCTGGAGCTGCGAGATCTCGACGACGATCGCTCGCCGGCGTCCTTCCGGCACTACAGCGGGCTACCGTTTCAGGGAGAGTTCTGATGAGAATTCTGGATCGCCGTATCACGGTGTGCGGTCACTGCCTACAGGCGTCGTGCTGGCACGGCATCTTCATGTGCTGTGAGTCGCGAGGCACCGGCACCGTCGAGAAGACGGTCGGCGAACTTCGTGACCTGAAGCGCGAGCACCCCAGCTACTGGTTCAAGAACCCGAGCACGGGCGCGATCGATCAGCACGCGATGGCCGAATACGAGGCGCTGTCATGAACAACTCGCAGAGCATCAGTATCCCTGCGCTGGTGGCGCATGGTTTCCCGTTGCGTCCGGTTCGCGCCGGGGAGACAGCTGCAGGTTGGGCGATGTTCAGCGCTGGCTCGGAGGACGACGCGCGCTCTTTCATGGCTGCGAATCCACAAGCAGCGATGCCGTGCTGGAAGCGCGAGGACTTCTTTACGGTGATGACCCGTACGCCGATGAGCAGTTCTTCGAGGTCGCCGCTGTGAGCCACTCTCAAGAAAACAGCAGCGACGTCGTCGTGCTCACATTCGAGGGCGACGAGCTGCAGGAGCTGAAGGACGAGCTGGGCTCGGCCATCACGCAGGAGCACGGCGCGGCCGCGCTCGCCGCTCTCGAAGTCGCCAGCGATCATCCTTACACGTGTCGCTGCCGCGTCTGCCTGCAGTGGTGGGCTCATTGCGGCCCGGAGTGGGAAGACGAGGACGTGCCGGCTGGCTATGGCCCGTTCACGAAAGACGAGGTCAACGCTGAGCAGCGCCGCCTCGGCATCGAGGTGACGCCATGACCGTGCACCCCGCGATCGCCGGCGTCCTGGATCTGCTCGGGCAAGCCGAGCCCGATGAGCTTTGTCCTCACGGCCTCGATCTCTCGTTTGCGGATGAAGGTTCGCAGCCCTGCGGCTGCGATGTGGTGTGGACGTGCCAGTGCGGCGAGCCCGTGGCGCCCGGGATGGACTGCTGCGAGGGGTGCGCGTGATGAAGGAAGCAGCCGTCGGCGCCTTTCTCTTCCTGCTCGCTGTGTGCCTGATGGCCTGGCTGTTCACGCACGTGCACGACTGGCTTGACCGCCGGCGCGCCCGCCGGGCCCGCCGCTTCTGCGACAAGCGCTTCTCGCCGGATCAGCGGGACCTGCAGAAGTACTTCGCGCAGTACGAGACGCCATCGATTTTGCGGCGGCAGGCGGAGTGAGCGCTGCCGAGAATTCTAACCAGAAAGGCCACGGACCAATGAAACGCCACACAGTCGATTCATCACAGCTCGTCTCAGTCGGCTACGACGCGGACCTCGACGTGCTCGAGGCGGAGTTCCCGCCGCGGCGGGGCGCGGAGCCGGGCGTGCGCGGGCCGGTGTATCGCTACATGGGTCCGGGGCTGAAGGGTCACTTCGAGTCACTGATGGCCGAGCAAGCCCGACTCGTGCAGACGGACGGCCACGAAGGCTCGGTTGGCGCGTACTTCGGCAAGCACATCAAACGCAATCCCGCGATCTCCTACGAACGGATTGCCGACACGGCAACGGACTGAACACGCGCATCGAAATCGGCGCAACCAACCACGCCCGCCCGATGAGGGTGCGCCGCCGGGCGGAGATCTGACACATGGCCTCAGCGAGAACAAACGTTGCACAGAAAGCGCCCACGCAGGCGGTCGCGAACGCCCACTTGCGCAACGGTCGTCCGAGCCTGCTGATGCGCACCGCCGCGCGCTACGGCATCGAAGAAAAAAACATGCTGGACACTCTGAAGGCGACGGCGTTTCGACAGCGCGGCCGGAATGGCGGCCCACCTCCGGAGATCACCAATGAGCAGATGGTCGCGCTGCTGATCGTCGCCGAGCGCTATGACCTCGACCCATTCGTGAAACAGATCTACGCCTTTCCGAATAAGGCAGGCGGGATCGAGCCGATCGTTCCGATTGATGGCTGGATCAAGATCATCCAGAACCATCCCCAGTTTCAGGACTGGGAAATCATCTATCCGCCGCCGGAGGAATCCGAGAAGAACTACGCCTGGGTCGAAGTTGTGATCTGGCGCAAAGACCGGAAGAAGCCTACTCGCCATATCGAGTGGTTCACAGAGTGCTACGTGAACACGGATCCCTGGAACGCGAAGCCGCGCCGCATGCTGGAGTGGAAGACGATCATCCAGTGCGGCCGAAAGGCGTTCGGCCTGTCCGGGATCTCCGATCCCGATGAGGGCGAGCGGATCATCGATGTCACGTCCGAGAAGCCCGGGCAGAAGCCGGCGACGGAGCCACCGCGCCCGATCGCGAGCGGGCAGCCGGCGCTGATCAACGAAGAACAGCTGAAGCTCCTGCGCGAGAAGCTCAGCGACGCCGAGGTCCCGGAGTGCGATGCCTGCGGGGAGTTCAAGCTCGAGCAGCTCGAAGCCCTGACATTTGACCAGGTGCCTGACTTCCTGGCCTGGGTCGAGAAGAAGGGTCGCTGATCCGATGCGCATCGAGTTCGATTCAGCGAGTCACACCTACACGCTCGGCGGCGAGAGAGTGCCGAGCGTCACGCAGGTGCTCGACCCGCTGATCGAACTCGACGGCATCCCGCCAGACGTCCTCGAGGCGGCGCGCGTCTTCGGCACACACGGGCACGAGGCGCTGCACCTCATGGTGCGGGGGGAGCTGGACTGGTACGCGCTCCATCCCGCGCTGACACCCTATCTGCGCGGCGCGCAGCGCTTCATCAAAGAATCCGGCTGCGTCGTGATCGCCAGTGAGTACCGCGTTCACTCTCAGAAGCTCCGCTGCGCCGGCATGCTCGACCTTGCCGTGATGCTCGGCGGCGCCGAGTGGATCATCGACGCGAAGTTCACATCGGTCGTGCCATCAACCGTTGGTCTGCAGACGGCGGGCTATGAGCAGCTGTACCGCGAAATGCGTGGCGGCCGCGAGCGCAAGCGCGCCTGCCTCTGGCTGAAGCCCGACGACTACAAGCTCATCCCGCTCACCGACTCCCGCGATTACTCGTGGTTCGTGAGCGCCCTCAACATCTACCGATTCCGAGAGATATATGGACGCCGCAACAAACCTGCTGGTTGATGTACGCACGCCGATGCCCGATGCGAGCATCGTAAGCCGCACCGAACAGGACCTCGAGCGCGTTCGCGCCTTCGAGATCCGTACGAACGCTGACTATGTAACGGCCGCCACCGACCTCGCCGCGATCAAGGCGCGTTGGAAGGAGGTCGACGCGGAGCGCGAGGAGCTGAAGGCGCCATCGCTAGAAGCCTGTCGGCGCGTCGATAACTTTTTCCGCGCCCCACTGACGTACTTGAAGCAGGCCAAGGAACTGCTGGAAGGCAAGCTCAAGGCCTGGGACAAGCAGCAGGAGGAGTTGCGTAAGGCCGAGCAGGCCCGCCTCGACGAGCTCGCGCGCCAGGAACGCGAGCGGAAGGAGGCCGAGGCCCGCGAGATCGAGCGCAAGGCGCGCGAGAAGGCGGATGCCGAGCGTGCCGAAGCCGAGCGGCAGCGCCAGGCCGAAGAGCAAAAGCGCCGCGAGGCTGAAGAGGCCCGCAAGGCTGGCGACGCGGAAGCGGCCAGGGCCGCAGAGCGTGAAGCCAGCAAGCTCGCGACGAGCGCGGCCAAACTCGAAAACAAGGCCGAAGCCACCGAGAGCAAAGCGCAGGAGAAGGTCGCGACCGTGGCCGCGCAGATCGTGGCGCCCATTGCGCAGCGTTCCGCGCCGGCAGTCTCCGGGCTCAGCAAGCGCAAGGGCTGGGGCTTCGAGATCCAGGACGAGTCGAAGATCCCGCGCGAGTACCTGAGCGTCGACGAGACGAAGATCCGCCGCGTCGTCAATGCGCTCGGCCCGCAGGCCAACATTCCCGGCGTGCGCGTGTTCCCCGACACGACGTTTGCCTCGAAGACGAGCCGCTAGCAACAGAACAACAGCTTCTGCCTCGTCTGCCGGTAGCAAGTGGGTTGGTGGCTTTCACTCCGACAGAGAGTCACCGGGCCGGCAGGCGGGGCGGATCACTAACGAGGGAGTCTTCCATGGAGTTTCAGATCAAGAATCGATGGAGCGGGGCAGTCCAGTTCGAGTGCGAATTGGAGGGCGAGGTCGCAGGCTGGAGTTACGGCCTGCGGCTCGGGTTCGCAGTGAAGAAGGCGATCGAGGCGCGCGCCGTCCTCACGGGCGCCGTCCTCACGGGCGCCGACCTCACGGGCGCCGACCTCACGCGCGCCGTCCTCACGGACGCCGACCTCACGCGCGCCGTCCTCACGGACGCCGTCCTCACGGGCGCCGACCTCACGGGCGCCGACCTCACGCGCGCCGTCCTCACGGGCGCCGACCTCACGCGCGCCGTCCTCACGGGCGCCGACCTCACGCGCGCCGTCCTCACGGGCGCCGACCTCACGGACGCCGACCTCACGGGCGCCGTCCTCACGGGCGCCGACCTCACGGGCGCCGACCTCACGCCGATCCGCGATGACATCTGGGCCGTGCTCTCTTCGGCGCCCGCCGAAGTGCCCGGGCTGCTCGCGGCTCTGCGCGATGGCCGGGTCGATGGCTCGACGTACACGGGCGAGTGCGCGTGCCTCGTCGGCACGATCGCGAATGTGCGCGGCGTCGACTTCAGTGACCTCCAGGGCCTTGCGCCGAATTCGGGCCGGCCCGCCGAGGTGTTCTTCATGGGTATCGGCCGCGGCGACACGCCTGAGACCAGCCCGCGCGCGAAGCTCGCGGCCGAATGGGTCGAGGACTGGCTGACGCGAATGCAGATGACGTTCGGTGGTGCGAGCAAGGCAGTCGCTAGCGAGACGGCGGTGCCGTGATGGCTCAGAAAGTCCACACGCTGAAAATCTGGAAGCACTGGTACAGCGAAGTGCAGTCCGGCCGCATGACCTTCCAGGTCCGTGACACGACCGACCGTGTCTTCCAGGCCGGCGACATCCTGGAGCTGCAGGCCTGGGACACGATACGCGGAGAGTTCGCGCAAGGCTACGCGCCGCTCTACGTCAACGTCGTGGGCGTCTACAACTTGCCGGGGCTTCAGCCGGGGTACGTGGGGCTCAGCATAGAGCCGACGGGGGTTCAGGTATGAGCGCCCGCCACGACGCCATCATTCTCAACCAGCGAATCGAGCTGGAAGCCTACGCCACGCGACGCGCCGGAATGATTGCCGCCAACATCAGCTGCGAGCACCGCGGCTTGCCGCCGAAGTACTCCGAAGACGACTTCATCAAGCTCGAAGCCGACACCCGCAGCTGCTGGCTCGATGCAACCCTTTTCGATTGAAAGGTCGCACACACCATGAACGTCCTGATCTTCGACACTGAGACGACCGACAGAGAGCCGGGCCGCGAGATCATCGAGGCCGCCTGGCTGAAACTGCGCTCCGAGCCGGATCTCCTGGGCGGCACGGACTCGATCCCCGAGTTCCTGGCCTTTGATGAGTTCTTCTGCTCGCGCTACCGGCCGGTCACGCGGTCGCTCACCTACGGCGCGATGGCCGTACACCACATCCTGCCGAGCGATCTCGCCAATGCCCCCCCGTGCACGGAGTTCAAGCTGCCGTCCGACACGACCTATCTGATCGGCCACTCCATCGACTTCGATTGGGAGGCCGCCGGTTCACCGAAGGATGTGAAGCGCATCGACACGTGCGCGATCGCGAAGTGGACCTGGACGGAGGCCGACAGCTACTCGCAGTCCGCACTCCTCTACTACTTGCAGGGTGCGGACGACTACACGCGCTCGCAGCTGCGCCATGCGCACGGTGCCGCGGTCGACGCGAAGAACAATCTCGCGCTACTCGGCTTCCTCCTCAACGCCCATCCGACCGTGCGCACCTGGTCGGGCCTGTGGGAGCTGTCCGAGAAGTGCCGCATCCCGCGCACGTGCCCGATGGCCAAGTACAGGGGCGTGCTGCTCGAGGACCTCGACGAGGGCTTCATCTTCTGGTGCCTGAGGCAACCTTGGCTCGATCAGGACTATCCGTATTACCGGCAGGGCCTGGAGCGCGTGCTCGAAGCGCGGTATCCCCCGCGCCCGGCACCGACCGCGGCGCCGGCCGCCGCCACATCAGGAGACGACGATGACGACCTCCCATTCTGATATCCGCCGTATCCCGCTCACCGCGCTCGTCCTCTCGAAGACTGGCCCGCAGGTGGCGCGCCGCGCGCACTTCGAGAAGGCTGAACTCGCGGAGCTGGCCGAGAGCATCGCGGCGCACGGCGTTCTGCAGCCGATCGTCGTGCGGGCGGTGACGGAAGAAGCGGCACGGGACAAGTTCGAGATCATCGCCGGCGAGCGCCGATACCTTGGCGCTCAGCGGGCGGGGCTTAGCGACATCCCGGCGCTCGTCGGCGCCTGGAACGATGAGCAGGTGCTCGAAGTGCAGCTCATCGAGAATCTACAGCGGGTAGATCTGCATCCGCTACAGGAGGCGGAAGGTTACGAGCAGCTCATGAAGCTGCACGGCCACCACGCCGACGAACTGGGCGACAAGGTCGGCAAATCGAAGGGCTATGTCTACGCGCGCCTGAAGCTCCTCGCGCTCGGGAAGGATGGGCGCAAGTCCTTCTATGACGGCAAGCTCAACGCATCGACGGCGCTACTGCTCGCGCGGATCCCGGACGCCGAGCTGCAGAAGAAGGCGCTGAAGGAAATTACGACCCCTAAGAAGAATTGGGGCGGCAGCGAAGGCGAGCAGATGAGTGTGCGCGAAGCCGCGAAGCACATCCAGACTGAGTACATGCTTCGCCTGTCGAGCGCGGGGTTCAAGACGGAAGATGCGACATTGCTTCCGGCCGCTGGCGCCTGCGGTCCGTGCCCGAAACGGACCGGCAACCAGCCCGAACTCTTCGGTGACGTGAAGGGTGCAGACGTCTGCACAGACGTCGCGTGCTTCCGCGCGAAGATTGCTGCGCATGCGGCGCGCGTGGTGGCGGAGGCGGAGAAGACTGGCCAGAAGGTTCTGACAGGCAATGCGGCAAAGGAGGTCGCGCGCTACGGTGTGGAGAACCACAACCTGCAGGGGTACGTGCGCCTCGACGCGAAGGACTACTCCACTACTGGGGGCTCGCGCACCTACCGGCAGACGCTCGGCAAGGACTTCGTCCCAACGCTGCTGCAGGATCCCGAGAGCGGAAAGATGATCGAGGTCGCGGCCGAACGCGACGTCGACAAGGCTCGCGGCCGCAAGCCGGAGCGCGCGTCCTCGAGCAACCCTGAGGCCGCTGCAGACAAGCGGCGTCGGCGCGCGCTCGCGTACCGACTGGCGTTGTTCCAGGAGATCCACAAGACACCGGCCACCGACAAGGATGAAATCCTCCACATCACCTGTGAGGAGTGGTTCGAGCGGCTCGACTCCGATACGCAGAGGCGCCTTTTCAAGGCTCTCGGATGGGTGCCGAAGAAGCGTACGGGGAAGTACGTGGGCGGCTATGACACCGATGCGAAGCCCTACATCGACAAGATGAGCGTCGCTGAGCGCTGGACGTTCCTGCGCGCGTTGACGCTCGCGAGTGATCTGCCGTTCTTTACTTACGGGCAGGACAACCCGGCGCTCCTGCATGCTGCGGCAAAGCGTTACAAGGTCGACGCGGCGAAGATCCGCAGCAATCTGGCCGCAGCCGAGAAGGCGAAGAAGCCGGCGAAGGCCTCGAAGAAGAGGGCGGCGCGGTCATGAGCACCCACACCACTGGTCCATGGCATATCGCCGACGACGTGGAGCGCCAGTTTCCGGGCTACTACTCGATCTGCTCCGAGCCGCGGTCGGTTGAGGTCGCGGCTTGCGAGGAACTCGCCGACGCTCAACTCGTCGCCGCCGCGCCGGATCTCCTCGAAGCGCTCAAGCTCTTCGAGAGTGAGTACATCGACAAGGATGCAGCGTGCCACAAAGGGATTTGCAGCATGGAGCGCTGCAACCGTTGCAGCAGGATCCTCGCGGCGCGCGCGGCGATCAAGAAGGCGGAGGGCAAGTGATCTCGTCGACCACGTACCGCCATCACCCGTTCGAGACGAAGTGCAGCGGCTGCGAAGCGCTCGTCGTGTGGTTCCGCACGCCCACCGGCAAGCGCATGCCGGTGAACGCGGAAACCACGAAGCCGACGGACGCCGAGCACCAGCTCGATCTCAAGCGGCATGTGTCGCACTTCAGCACGTGCCCGAAGGCTGACCATTTCAGGAAGGCGCGCACATGAGCCAGAACGTGACACGGGACCTGCTGCGCTTCGCAATCCGCCGCATCGCTGCGGAGACCGACGTGCTGGCGGCGAGCTACATGAATCCGAAGACGAAGCGGATCGAGCCGGCGTCGATCGCGACTGAGGTCCGTGAGAACCGGGTCTGGTTGGCGAAGGCGAAGCGAGCGGCGCGGTCATGAACGTCGCCCTCTGCATCGGCTGCGGCTGCGACGACGAGCACGCCTGCCTCGACACAACGACCGGCCAGGGCTGCACCTGGTTGCGCGTAGATCGAGAGACGGGCTGGGGCGTGTGCTCCGTCTGCACCGACCATATTGCGCGCTGGGATGCAGGCGATACGCACCCGAGCGAAGCCGCCCTCGAGGTGAACGAGGAGCGTCACCGCGAGTGGATTTCTCCGGACGACGAGGATGAGCCGAGCCTGCTCTTGCCCGGGGATTTCGGCTACGACGAAACACTCAGAAACCTGCGGGGGGGATGATGGACGCGATCGCCGAGATCACCGAGAAGAAGTGCCGCACGTGCGGCCACACGAAGGCAGTCGATGCCTTTGGTCGCGCAACGACCAACTTCGGCGGCGACGGGTACATGAAGGATTGCAGAGCCTGCAAGAAGCGGCTGCGCGCAGAGAAGGCCGAAAAAAAAAAGGGGGGGGGCGGGAAGATACAGCGCCGACAGACTCCGGCGGGCCGCGAATCGTCTCCTCACCGACCATCGGGTTTCAGGCTTCACTGCAGGCCGGCGACGTCGTGATCGAGCAGACCACGAGCGACGGAGACGCAGCGATCTGGCTCTCGCGCGGAGAGGCGCGGCAACTGGCGGAATTCATTGCCAGCCTTGACCGGCTGGCACCAATACAACAGGGAGACCCGACATGCTCATCCTCACCAGACGTACAGGCGAAACCATAATGATCGGCGCCGACATCACGCTCACCATCCTGGGCGTAAAAGGCAACCAGGTGAAGATCGGCGTCAACGCGCCGAGGAACATCGCGGTTCACCGCGAGGAGATCTTCGAGCGGATCCAGCGCGAGCAGCAGGGCGGCGAGGCGGACGGACCGACGACATGACGCACGCGATCCCAGAAGCCGCAATCCGGAAGAAGCATATCGCGGTCGTCGGCATGACCGGCAGCGGCAAATCGAGCACGAGCAAACTGCTCATCGAGCAGGTCGCCGCCGAGGGCTCGCGCGTATGCATCCTCGATCCGCTGAAGTCGGACTGGTGGGGTCTGACGTCGAATAAGGCTGGCGATGGCCCCGGCCTGCCGTTCCAGATCCTGGGCGGGCCGCATGGTCACGTGCCGCTTCACGCCGGCGCCGGCGGCGCGATCGGAGAGCTCGTGGCCACCGGGAAGCTGCCGCTGTCGATCATCGACATGGCCGGCTTCGGACCTGGAGGCCTGCAGCGGTTCTTCAATGACTTCGCGCCGGCGCTGATGAGCAAGCTGCGCGGCGTGCTGTACCTCGTGATCGAGGAGGCGCACGAGTTCTGCCCGAAGGAGAAGTCAGGCGTCACGGGCGAGAGCATGTCGGTCTACTACGCGAAGCAGCTCGCGACGGCCGGCCGCTCGAAGGGTGTGCGCCTGGTCGTGGCGACACAGCGGGTGCAGGCGCTGCACAACGCCGTGCTCAGCAGCTGCGAGACGGTGATCGTGCACCGAGTGATGTATCCAGCCGATCAAGAGCCAGTCGCGAAGTGGCTGAAGGGGTCCGTGAAGGATAAGTCGCTTCGCGAAGAGATCGAGGGCTCGATGCCGAACCTGGCGGACGGGGAAGGCTGGATCTGCTCGGGCGGCAAAGACAATCTGCTGCTGCGGATGCAGTTCCCGCGGATCCAGACGTACGACAACAGCGCGACGCCGGAAGACGACTCGCATCGCGGGCCCGTGGTGACGGCGCAGGTCGACGTGAAGCAGCTGCGTGCGCTCATCGGCGACGCGGTGAAGGACGCGGAAGGCAACGACGTCGAGGCGCTGAAGGCTCGCATCAAGGAGCTGGAGGCGCGGCCGCAGATCTCGGATCCGGTTGTCGACCAGGCGCTCCTGGTGGCGGAGCGGCGTCGGGGCCTCGAGGACGGTTACGCGGCCGCGACTGCCGCGATTGGCGGAAAGATCCACGGCATCGTAAAGGCGGGCGACGAGTTCATGGCATCGCTGCGGGAGATCGCCGAGTCGATCGCGGCGGCCCCGCTGCCCGATCAGGTCATGGTCACTACGCATCCGCCTGCGAGCACGCTGAAGCCAGCTACGCGCGACGCTCTGATCGAGACGGCGCGCCACTTAACCAGGCAGCAGGCAAGCGGCTCGGGGGAGCCGATGCCGAAGGCCGAGCGGCTCGTCCTCACCGCACTGGCGCAGCACTCAAAGGGCCGAACGAAGACGCAGATCGCGATCCTCACCGGCTACGCATCGACCGGAGGAGGCTTCAATAACGCGCTCTCGGCGCTGCGCTCCAAGGGGCGAATCCACGACCACGTCGGCGGGCTCATCACAATCGCAACCGCCGGGCTAGAAGCGCTCGGTAGCTACGAACCCCTCCCGCGCGGCCGCGCCCTCCTGCAGCACTGGCTCGGGCAGCTTGGAAAAGCGGAGCGGGCCGCCCTGGACACGCTCGCTCACGTGTATCCGCAGGCGCTCTCCAAGTATCAGCTCGCCGAGGCGACGGGCTACGACGCCGGCGGCGGCGGTTTCAACAATGCGCTCTCGCGGCTGCGCACGCTCGAGCTGGTGCGCGGTCGCGGTGAGTTGCGTGCATCTGAGGATCTCTTCTCATGAAAGCTACCGTCATAAAAATTCGCTGCGGCGAGGGCGAGATCCCGGAAGAGGTCCCGGGCTGGTTCGTTCCCGACACCGACGAGCTGCTGGCGGTTGACCTGCGGTACGAGGCGAACGTCGAGACCGGGGAGGCTGCGGACTGGTACATCACGCACATCCCGACCGGCTTCATGGTGCATCGGCACGGTTACACGAATGCCGCGAGCCGCGAGCGCGCGGTCGAGGTGGCGCAGAACTTCTACCGCGAATGCCGTGCTCGCGGCTGGGACATGACGTCGAGCGATGCGGATTCAATCTTGAGTGCACACAACAAGATGCCGTGGGAGGAGAAGCTGCGCTTCTGGAACGCCGTGCGCGCTACAGCGGCGAAGGCGGAGCCGGTCACGTGACCGTGCAATGTCCGTACTGCCTACGCCAGGCGAAGCGCGTCGGCGGCCGTGTGATCTATCCGCACCGCCCAGATCTGTCCGACCTGTCCTTCTTCCATTGCGCGCCCTGCCACGCGTACGTGGGTTGCCATCCCGACGGGCGACCGATGGGCCGCCTCGCCAATGCCGCGCTCCGCCGGATGAAGCAGGCCGCGCATGCTGCGTTCGATCCGCTCTGGGCGACCTTCGCGGCCCAACAGTTGGCGTACCCAGAAGAGAGCCGGCCCAACAGCAAGCTGAAGCGGATCATGCGCTCGCGCGCGTATGCGTGGCTGTCCGTGCAGCTCGGCGTCCAGGTCGACGACACGCACATCGGAATGTTCGATGAGGCGCAGTGCCAGCGGGTGATTGACGTGATCGAGGCCGAGCGTATCGACGCCGGCGGCATCCGGCAATGGGTGAAGGCGCAGCGCATGAAGGGGGCAGCGTGAACCGCCGTGCTTCTATGACCTCGGACGAGGTTGACGCGCTCTCGAATGAGCTGCGCGCGCAGATCCAGGAGCGCACGTGCTGCCCGGCCCATGCGGGCGACGTACTGCTCCAGATCATGGCCTCCTTCGTCCTGGATGGAGCGCAGGACGACAACCAAAAGGCAGCGCGCGAAGTCGAGCGCGTCGCGAAGAATCTGGCCAAGAGGATCCGTGCCGGCAAGTACGTTGTGACAAGGATGAAGCCGTACGAGGATGAGCGGTGAGGCCCGAGCTGAAGCCGCTCCTCGACTTCCTGGCCCGAGCCGCCCTCGAGGAGGCCCGCCGGCGCACGAAAGTTGCTGCCGACCCCAGCGCGTGCCTAGACTCCGCCGTCCGACCCGAATCCCGCAATCCGACTGGCCCAGGTGGAGCGCCGGCTTCACCGAGCTCGTCGGCGTCGAGGCCCGCATCCTCGAGCTTGCGGAGCACTGGACCCGGATAAAGAACAACAGCACAGCGCGGGAGCGCCAAGCCGTGCTTACCGAAACGCATCGCTGCGTGAAGCGACGCGATGCATTGACTGAAAGCCTCAGACCATGACGACGCGCGCCGCCACTTACGCCCGCTTCTCATCCGACAAGCAGCGCGACGCTTCGATCGACGATCAGGACCGTAAGACCGGCCAACGCATCGGCGTCGAGGGATGGGAACTCGTCGGCCGTTTCTCAGACGCCGCCGTCTCCGGCGACACGCACGAGCGCGACGGATACCGGCGCATGCTGCGGGCGGCCGAGGCTGGCGAACTCGATGTCCTGGTCATGGACGAGCTCTCCCGACTCGGCCGCGATGGCGTCGAGCGTGAAAGCGTGATCCGCCGCCTGGAGTTCCGCGGCATCCGCATCATCACGCTCACCGATGGATACGACTCGAAGCTCAAGGCACGCAAGACGCTGCGCGCCATCCACAATCTGAAGGACGAGCTCGATCTCGATCACCTGCGCGAGCGCACACACCGTGGATTGACCGGCCAGGCGCTGAAGCAGTACTCGGCCGGCGGCAAGGCCTACGGCTATCGGCCGGTGCCCGTGCTGGATCCCGCGCGCGTTGATGTACACGGCGCGGCCGCGGTGCTCGGGTACCGGAAGGATATCCATCCAGAGCAGGCAGAGATCGTGCGCGAGATCTTCGCGCGCGTGGATGGTGGCGAGAGCATGCGAGCAATCGTGTGGGACTTGAATGCGCGCGGCGTGCCGTCGCCGGGCTCCACGTGGAATCGGAAGGTTCGCCGGACCGATGGTCGATGGCTCGTTTCGTCTATCCACACGATCCTGCGCAATGAGCTCTATGTCGGTCGCTACGTATGGAACAGAAGCGAATGGGTCCGCGACCCGGATACCCGCCGGCGGATCAGAAGGCTGCGTCCGCAATCGCAATGGATCGTGAGCGACATGCCCGAGCTCGCGATCGTCGCGCGTGACGTGTGGGACCGCGTGCAGCGGCTCATCCAGGCCCGGGCGCAGGCGTTCCAGCCGGGCAAGCGCCGCCGCGGCGGCAAGCCGAAGTTCCTGCTCTCAGGCTTGCTCGAGTGCGCGATCTGCAGCGCGAAGCTCATCGTGACGGGTTCGTCCTCGCGCAACTTCTATCGCTGCGGCACGAACCACGGCGGGGGCGACCACGCGTGCATGAATGACCGCACCGTACGCCGAGATCTCGCCGAGGAACTCATCCTGGAGCCGCTGCACACAGAGGTGCTCGCGCCCGAGGCGGTTGAGTACACCGTCCGTCAGATGCGCAAGCTCTGGATCGAGGAACAAAGCGCGCCGGACATCGACCGGATACCGGACGTCCAGCGGCTCGACCGGGAGATCCGGGAGCTCGAGCGCCTGGTGCGCTCTGGGGTGCTGTCCTCGGCGGTTGCCGGGGCGGCCCTGGAGAAGGCACACCGGGAGCGCGCTGCGGTGCTGCGGGCTCAGGAGCGGCTGCCAGCCTCGGCGGCTGCCGAGGTGCTGTTCCAGGCAGAGCAGATCCACCGGGAGACCGCTGGGCGGCTGCTGGAGCTCTTGAGGAAGGCGGAGGTCGAGGCAGCCAGGATGCTACTCTTACCCCTGTTTGGGGGGTCGATCCCGTGTCGGCCGTCGCAGTTCGGCCGTTACCTCATCGCTGAGGTCGGTTTGGACCTCATTACGCTCGCCAGGGGCGGCGCGATGGATGAGTTGGTAGCGGGGGCAGGATTTGAACCTGCGACCTTCGGGTTATGAGCCCGACGAGCTGCCAGACTGCTCCACCCCGCACCAGAAGGGCCGCGCATTCTAGGGCGCTACCCGCGAGTGTGCAACCCCCCGATCCTCAACTAAAGCGTGCCGTAGATTTTCACGCTGGTTGCGGCGCCATCGGCGTTCCTCTGGCAGCCGCTCACGCCGTGGGGGTTCGTGCGGACGGGCAGGTTCGTGGCACACGCATGCGCGCTATCCAGGGTTTGGACACCTGCGTGCTCGTAAGGCCAACCCGGCGGCAGTCGTTCTCGAGGCACTCGTACAAAAGGATCTCGAAGTCCGGCTGACGGAAGCGCTCCCTTGGGTACTGTTGACGTACCCGGATCTGGATTGGGGCTGGCTCGTCCGCCATGCAAAACTGCAGGATGCGCAGAATCGGCTGGGGTTTCTGGTTGCGCTCGCGAAAGATCTCGCCGCCGAGCGGGTGGGGTCCGAGTCTGCATTGGGACAACTGTCCGCAGTCGAACAACAGTTGGAACATGCCCGACTTGCACGAGAAGACACTCTCTGCCGGGAATCCATGCCAAAGGCCGAGCGCCACTGGCTCAAGGCAAACCGCTCAGCGCTTGCGCGGCACTGGAATCTGCTTACAGGTCTGACTTCCGATCAGCTGTCATATGCGCGCTGAAGGCGCCCCTTCAGCGCCAGTCGATCCGTGGCGATCGTTCCTCGGAGAGCTCGATGGACTCCTGAAAGCCGCTGTGGAGCTGCGCTGCTTTGGGGGGGCTTTGTGGTGGCTCCCTGGAGGCGGTTGAGGCTCTTTGCGCTGGATGCCACCGACATTGCGCTCTCCAGGTTGGAGCGCAATGCGGAACGGGACCGCGAGGATGTCCTTCGTCTCGCCCGCGCCGGGTATATCGACCGTCAGGTCTGAAAGACCGTTACTACGAGGAGCTGCGGCCGTATTTGCTGAGCAAGGTCCCATGGCACGATAAGACCCTGGAGCTTTGGCTCGAGATGGCGTGGCCAACCACGTAGCCCAGTAGAAACGGACGCACAAATCCGGCGAATCACGGGCTTGCCGCGACTGGCGCGGGGTCGATTACGATGCGATCCGAAGTCGTCATGTGGCGACCATCACAGTGATTCGGCCCTCCTTGTCGAGCGAGTGCGGCGATTCGGATCATCGGCCATGAACGAGCGGACGTTCAGCGCCCAAATTCCATCACATTCCGTGGCTATCGAGAGCGCGCTTCACTGGCGCTCGACTCACCGCTACCCCACTCCTCCAGCCACGCCTGCATCTTCGTGATCTCCGCCCGCTGCACCACCAGAATGTCGTCGACCATCACGTCGATGCCGTAGGGACGGCGCCCGCTCTCGAACTGTTGCTGCTGTTGCGCGCGGCCCATCGCGAGCGCGCCTTCATGGTGGTAGATCATCCCCTGCAGCCACAGGCGTTCGAACTCAGCACCTTTCGCGGCTGCCAGCGCCGCCATCTGTGCCTTCGACAGCATGCCGGCCATTGGCGGGTCGCCGTGCAGGTCGTGGTGGGGCGCTTCCAGGCCACGTTCCGTGGCAAGCGCCAGCAACGACTTCATCTGCTCGATCTCCGCCCGTTGCTCTCCGTCCAGGTAGCGGGCGAAGCGGATGAGTTCCTCGCGATTGGTGCGCGACGGCACCAGCGCTGCAAGATCGAGCGCCTGCTGGTGATGAACGATCATATGGCTGAGGAAATGCAGATCCGCCTGGTTGTAGAGGAGCGGAGTGGGTTCGCCCGGCCCGGCAGGCGGCGCGGCGGCGCCTTGCGCACTCGCCGGTAACACGCCGCCCGCGAGCGCCATCGCGATCGCGGCGACGAGCCACCCGCTCGCCACCTGAACCATCGTCCGTGTCAGTCGCGCGCAGGAGAGCTCCTTCTTGCGGCTCGCCTTCTCGGCCGCGCTCGCCGCTGGAGTCACGCCCGCCCCCCGCAGGTCGCGCGCCGGTTCGGCAACGTCCCTCATCAATCGTCGCGCGAACGAGGCCTCCCCGAGGGATGCGGACTGCTCCGGTTGGACGAGTACACAGTGTTCTTCGGCACTTCGTCCGCGCGAGGACCGGTGTACTTCAGAACATGCAGCCCGCTGTGGTTGTCGCCAACGTAGATGAGCCCGTTGTGGATGTCGGGATACGTCATGATGTCGCCCCACGGAACTGGCCTCGCGTGCCCGACCTCGCGCGGGTTGAACGGATTGGAGATGTCGATCGCCCGCACTCCGTGGCCCTGCCAGCCGACGAACACGAGGTTCTCGAGCACGGTCGGATTGTGAGCATGCATCATCGGCCGGATCGTCGAGCCCGGCGGCTTCGGCTGCTGCACGCAGTTCTGCACGATGCTGTCGGACATCGCGAGCGCACCGACCATCATCGGCGAGATCTCCGATTCCACGTTGATGATCCTGATGCCCCTCTCAGGGCAGGGGCCGAACGGCCATTCCTCGGTGATCACCACCCACGCTGGCAGCCCGTTCGGGTTGTTGCGCGAGAGCGTGGGGCGGTTGGGCACCGGCACGGCGCTGTGAACACCCGCCATTGCGATGAGCGGCGGCGTGAAGCTGAAGCGGGAACGGGTTTCGAGGCGCGTGTAGCGCGCCAGCTTGTCTGCTTCCGAACGGCCTGACTGCAGTAACGCGAGAACACCCGGGTCGGAATTGAGCACCGGATGAACGCAGTCGTTCGCCACGCCGGAAAGCTTCTTGACGTCGACGACGCCGCCGACCTTCCCGTCCACCCAGACGTTCGTCGAACGCACGTTGCAGGCGCGGCCGGCTGCGAGCTCCGCATTCGTGGTGTTCGCGATCTTCTCGGTGTTGAGGATGTACGTGCCGGTGGTGGTGCCCGCGACGTAGAAACGCTTTCCGTCGTTCGACATCGACCCCGAGTGCAGCTGGTTGGCGAGCGAGGGCTGCGACGCGCCCGGCCGGCCCCACGCGTCCGTCAGGTGACGGTAATCCGTGAAGCGTCCCGTGGAATACAGGCCGGTCGCGTCGGGCACCTCGTTGCGGACGGGGCCGCCCACGTCTTCGAGCGTGAATGCCGCAACGAGCTGCGGCGTGGAGAGCACGGCCCCCGTCTTCTCATCGGTGATGGCCGTGACGATGAGGTCCTCGTCCTGCGCGCCGTAGGTCTGTGAGATGACGAGCAGGCGATTCGGATTGCGCGGGTCGTGCCAGAGATAGAGCTCGTGTGCGAGCACTCCCGCCGCCTTGGCACCCTTGTCCACGGGCAGACAGGTCTTCGGGTCGAGAGTGTAGGTGATGACATCGCCGCCTGTTCCGGTTGCCGCGCTGCGCACCATGAGCATGCGGTCGACGCCATCCGTGGAGGTGTAGTTGTACGGGCGCAGCTCGCGGTCGCGAACAGCGGTTTCGCCGTTGTCGACCGTCAGCTGCGGCATCGAGCCCACTTCGACCGGCGGATTCTTCTCCGGGTCGGCCTGGATCCTGAAAATCTTGACGTCGCGGGTCACGCGCGGGCCGAGCGTGTTCGTCGAGTTGCTCCGGCCCCAGTACAGGCAGTCGCCCGCGATGCCCAGGCCGGTCGATCCCCACCCGGTCGGAAAGCCGTCGAGATCGCCTCCGCGCCATTCTCCCGTCGCCGGGTCCTGGGTGGAGGGCGCCGTCGGCACCCAGTGGACCCACTCGAAATTGCGGAACAGGCCGAGCTTCTTTGCAGCCACGAAGGCGCCGGCATGCGCGTCCTTCGGTGACGAGCGCTTGTCCAGGTTGCCGGAGGCGTCCATGCGGCCGCCGGGCAGCTTGTCGAAGGGGATATCGAAGGTGCTGAAGGTTGCGGGCACGCAGTCCACGGGCTTTCCACTCGCCGGGTCCGTGCACCGCGCATCGTTGCCGCCAGTGCTGTCAGCGGAGGCGACTGCTGCCAGCGCCACGAGCCCCGCAAGCGAGGCGATCACCGTTATCGATTTGGATCGCATGGTCCTTCCCCCTGAATCTGCATCATGCCCTGCCCGGCAGGATAAGCGGCGCCTCGAGCCCAAGCCAGCCTGAAGTCCAGGCGGAATGACCTGCTGATGAGCGCTGCAGGCCCTGGCGTCAGGGGCGCAGCTCATCCGACAGATCGAATGCCTCGAATCGCTGTCCGAGCCACTTGATGCCCAGCCACGCTTCGGTCGCCAGCACGGTGAACACAGTGGCCACCGCGAGCACCGTGGCCACCAGCGGCCCGGTGAGCCAGTTCGCAACGAAGAACACAACAGCGGTGCCGATGCTCGCGGGCAGCAGCGCGAGAACGACGATGAGAAGCTGTCCGACCATGAAGACGATGCGCTGACCCAGCACGTCCAATCCATGCTCACCTGGGTTGCTCACGGACTGCACCCATGCCGGGAACAGCACCGTGAAGGCATTCGACACCAGCACCTGGAGCGCGCAGAAAGGCGGCACGAGCAGCCCGAGCGCTACGGCTGCGGCCACACGCTGTGGGAGCGTCAACCATTCGGCGTACGCAGACGGCAGCGTGAAAGCGAGCGTGAGCAGCGTGAGCCAGCTCGTTGCGGTGATGATCAGCACGGGCGTGAGCAACTCGCCCAGCACCACCTGCCAGCCCCGCAGGGGATACGTCTTGAGAATGTCGGCGTTCGGCAGATCCGATCGCAGATCCTGCCTGGCGATGAGCGGGCCGAAGAGCACCACGATGCCGCACAGGATCGCCGCGGCGACGAACATCATGAACCGCACGGGCTGCAGCGCTGGATGAAATACGATCCAGAGGCACACCGCGGTGAGGATGGCGGCGGTGATGAGCAGTGCCTTCGGCCGGTAGAACGTCGTGGTCGAAAGGAGATTCTTCCAGAGGAACGCCAGCTCCGGCCGGCCCACGCCCGCGAGGCTGAAGGGCTCCTTCTGCGCCTTCCGTACCGCCCCCTGGGCGCGCCAGTCGCCTTGCTGCATCGCCCGAACCTGCGCGGCGCGCCTTTCCGCCCTCGCGATCGAGGCTTCTTCGAAAGACACTTCCGAATGCAGCACCCAGAAGTAGTGCGCCGCCAGGACGAGCAGGGCCGGCCCGAGTGCCATGATGAATGCGCCCAGATCCGGCGCGAGGTAGGGCTTGATGAGCAGCTTCGGCACGGCGAGCAGCCAGGGCAGTGGACCCCTGGCAAGCTGGTCGGCAAAGTAGCGCGTGACCGACCCGGCCGTTGCCAGGTCCGCGACCGTGGGCATCTCGATCGTCGCCCACGTCCACAGGAGCAGGGCCACCAGCACTGCGCCGGCAACAGCGACCGTTGCGATCATCCGCCGCCGCGTGGTGAGCGTGCGGTTCAGCAGCTTCGTGATCACGAATGATGAGCCGGTGAAGTGCAGATTCAGTGTCGCCAAAATCACCCACCACCCGATGACGTGCGTGACGGGGTTGCCACCGAAAGCATTCCCGCGCCCGAACAGGAACGCCAGGATCACCGCCGTGAGCGCGAGCGCGAACTGCGAGCTCAGCAGCCTGTAATGAATGAGCTGCCGCCGGCTCACGGGCGCCGGAAAGAGGAATGCGATCTCGGCTTCGCTGAAGTTGAGCGCCGCGCGACGCGGAATGACCCAGCTCACGAGCGCCGCGATGAGCAGCCCCAGGGCGCCCGCGCCGAGGATCAGCGACATCATGTCCGGCGGAATCGGCAGACCCTCGGCGCCGAAAGGTTCCGACGAGCGGCGGCGGGCGGCCGTTCCGCGCTGGATGAAGAAAAAGTACACATAGGCGGCGCCGACCACGGCGCCGAACAGGTACTTCGGCTTCTTCAGCCGCCGCAGCCGTGAGCCCACCTGCCCGATGAACGTGGTCGCCCGCAGGTAGAGCAGGGCGCGCGCTATCGTGGCGACGCTGCTCAACTCTCGCTTCCACCCGTGGCGCGGATGAACACGTCTTCCAGGCTGGCTTGCGTGTCGCCGTCGCTGAACTGCGCGTGCACCTCCGCCATGGTGCCGCCGGCGATGCGCTCGCCCTTCTTCAGGATGAGCACGTGCGTGCACACCTCTTCGAGCATGTGCAGCAGGTGGGAGCTCAGCACGATGGCCGCGCCCGCATGCGCACGGCGCAGAATGGAATCCTTCATCCGGCGAATGCCGAGTGGATCGAGGCCCGTGAGCGGCTCGTCGAAGATCATGGCCTTCGGTGCATGCAGCAGCCCGCACGCGATGGCGAGCTTCTGCTTCATGCCGCGCGAAAGCTCACCCGGCAGGCGATCGAGGCGATCCGCAATCTCCAGCTCTTCGAGCAGCGGCCGGGCAAGCGCCTCGTGGTCCGCCACGCCATACAGGCGTGCAACGAAAGCCAGATGCTGCCGGACCGTGAGGTAGTCGAAGAGACGCGGCTCGTCGGGGAAGAACGCCAGCTGTCGCTTCGCATTGATGGGGTCCTTCTGCAGATCGTAACCGCCGATGTGCAGCTCACCCCGCGTCGGCGGAATGATGCCGGCGAGCGCGCGCAACGTCGTGGTCTTGCCCGCGCCGTTCGGCCCGACGAGCCCCAGCACCTGCCCGGGTGCCACGCTGAAAGAGAGGTCGCGCACGGCGGTGAACGTGCCGAAGAGTTTGGAGAGCCCCGTGATCTCGATCATGTGCGATTCGCCGATGGACCGCTGCCATAATCGCACGAAGTACCGCACGGGGTGCAGCTCACATGGCGGTTGGCGCGGACTATCTGACCTATGTTCTCGAGCAGCTCGCGGGCGTCGAGCGGCTCGCGCATCGACGCATGTTTGGTGGCGTCGGGTTCTACAGCGGCGAGCGTTTCTTCGGCCTCGTGCATGACGACACGCTGTACTTCAAGGCAGACGCCACGAACGCTGCGGACTACCAGGTCCGCGGCATGCGCCGGTTCATGCCGGCCCCGAAGAGGCCCGAGGCACAGCTGGGCTACTACGAGGTGCCGGCGGATGTTCTCGAGGACGCGGAGCTGCTCGTCAGCTGGGCTCGCAAGGCGATCGCCGTTGCCGCCAACGCCAGCGTCCGGAAATGCCCGCAGGCACGATCCGCCAGGCGCAAGCGCGCCGCGCGCGGGCGCTGACGGCAGCTTCACTGTCCCACGGATTGCACAGCAGTCGGCTGCACCGCCGATAGCGTGCCTCGTGTGTCAGTGCCGTGTAGGCTTGGTTCGTCATCGTGACGCGCGAGGGGAACAGATGCCGGCGACGTCAGAGGAGCAGCTCGAGGATTGGCGGGCCCGCGCACTGCGCGTGGAAGAAGAGGTCGGGAAGGCCATCATCGGGCAGGCGTCCACCGTCCGGCTCATCAACGTTGCCTTGTTCGCCCGCGGGCACGTGCTGCTCGAGGGCGACGTCGGCGTCGGCAAGACCACCGTGTTGCGCGCATTCTCGCGCGCCGTGGGCGGCGCGTTCGAGCGCGTCGAGGGCACCGTGGATCTCCTGCCGGGTGATCTCGTCTACCACACGTATGTGGACGAGAACGGCAAGCCACGCATCGAGCCCGGCCCCTTGCTCCGCCATGGCGAGCGCCTCGTCACGTTCTTCTTCAACGAGATCAACCGCGCGCGGCCGCAAGTGCAGTCGCTGCTGCTTCGGGCCATGGCGGAGCGAACTGTCGCTGCTTTCAATCAGGAGTATCGTTTTCCGCACATGACGGTCTTTGCCGACCGCAATCGAGTCGAGCGCGAGGAAACCTTCGAGCTGCCTTCAGCTGCGCGTGACCGCTTCATGTTCGAGCTGCGCATGCCCACGCCGGTGGACCCGCAGGTTCGCCGCGCCATCGTGTTCGACCCGGCCTTCCATGATATCGACGAGCTGCTCGAGCGCGTGCGGCCCGGTGTGCTGCCGTGGCAGGAGCTGAACCGTATGGGCGCCGCCATCCAGCGCAGCGTCACGGGCAGTGAAACCCTGGAGCGCTATGTGCTGGACCTGTGGGACGCCACGCAGGACCCGGAGAAATTCGGCGTCCGCATCGAAGGCGTGGAGATGCGCAAGCTCATGCTGGCCGGGGCGAGCCCTCGCGGGGTCATGTCCCTCACGCGCGCGGCGCGTGTCATTGCATGGCTCGCGGGGCGCACGCGAATGACTCCCGCGGATATTCAGGCCATCGCGCCTGCGGTGCTTGGTCATCGGGTGTTCTTCACGCCCGTGTACGAGCTCAGGCGTGCGGAAATCGCGGACGCGCTCATCGCACAGATCCTCGAAAAAGTGCCGACGCCGCGGTAGGCCGAGAGCGTGTCTCACGAGTTTCACTACAGGTTGCCGGGTCGCGTGAGCGGCTGGAGGCCGGGCTCGCATCCCGGCTCCGGGCTCGGCGGGGGGCAGGAATTCGTATCGCACATGAGCCTCTACGACCGGCCGGATCCGCGCCGGCTCGATCTGCGTGCGAGCCTGCGCAGCTTGCGGGAAGACTGGCTGGTGCGCGTGAATCGCCAGCGCTCGAGCATCACGGTCCACGTCATAGCCGATGTCTCTGCGTCCATGAGCTTCGGCTCGGCGCGCCCGAAGATCCAGGTCGTAGCGGATTTCGTGGAAACACTGAGCCGCAGTGCGTATCGCGTGGGCGATTCGCTCGGAATGCTCGCGTTCGATCGCGCTCATCGCCCGGATCTTCAGGTTCCGGCTCTCCTGAGCCGCGGAATGGGAAGTGTGATGGGGGAGCTGCTGCGCGAGAGCCGGGGCGATGCCGGCGGAATCGAAGGGCTGGAGCAGACGGCGCAGCAACTGGCGGGCCGCGAAGGCCTGATCTTCCTGGCATCCGATTTCCACTGGCCGCTGGAGCGACTCGGCAGTGTGATGGACCTGTTTGCGCACGCGTATGTGGTGCCGCTCGTCTTCTGGGACGCCGTGGAGCTGCAGCCGCCCTCGAGGGATTCGCTTGCTCTCGTTCAAGACGCGGAGTCACAAGCGAGCCGCACTCTGTGGCTGCGGCCGTCGCTGCGCGCCCGATGGGTCGATGCCGTTGCCCAGCGGCGCGCGGAGCTCGTCCGGACGTTCGCGGCGCGGGGCATCCGCCCCTTCTTCGTCGAGGGTGAATTCGACGCGGATGCGATGTCTCGCTATTTCTTCGAGGCGGCCGCGTGAAGAAGGCGGGCATGCTGCCGCGAACCGGCGCACGGCTGGTGGCTTGCGCTGCTGTCTGCGCCGCTGTGTGGGCAGTCCCTCCCGGCTCCGTTCATGCGCAGGGCCCATCGGAGCCCACGGCCCGGGTCTCACCAGCCACAGCCGCGGAGGGCCATGAGAGTGCCACCGCGGTGCCTGCGGCGCACGGCGTCGTGGTTGAGCAGCCGCGTGCATTCGGCCATGTCATCGGCGACGTGCTTGCTCAAAGCGTGCTCCTCGAGCGCAACGGCGCCGAGGTCACGCCCGAAGCGCTGCCGCCGAGCGGCCGCGTCGGCATGTGGTTGGAACGCAGAGGCGCGCAGATCGAGAAGCGCGCCGATGGCCGGCGTTGGCTTCGCGTCGAGTATCAGATCGTGAACTCTCCGGAGAAGCTGCGGAACATTCAGATACCCGCGTGGGAGTTGAAGGTGTCTCCACCCGGTGGGCCTTTGCTCGTGCCGGCGGCGAGCATCGACGTTGGCCCGCTCACGCTGGAACCGGGTGCCCGCGGAAGCGACGCAAGCACGCTGCAGGGCGCGGAGGCAGCCCTGCAGCCGGACCGTGCCGCGCCTCTGATCCAGACGGCTCGATTGAGGCAGTGGGCAGTCCTGTGGACGGCTGCGCTCGCTGCGTCGCTGCTGGCATGGCTCGCCTGGCTTGGCTGGCGCAACCACGTAGCCGCCGCGAACCAGCCTTTCGCGCGCGCCGCGCGTGAGCTGCGAAGGCTCGACGATACGTCAGAACAGTCGTGGCAGTGCCTGCATCGCGCGTTCGATCGAACCGCCGGCAGAGTCGTGCAACGCGAGACACTTCCGGAACTCTTCCGGCGCGCGCCGCATTTCGAGCCGGTGCGCGCCGCCATCGAGCAGTTCTTCTCCCAGTCGAGCGAGCGCTTCTTCGGTTCCGGCCTCGCCGCCACGCCCATGTCCGTGCGCGCGCTCTGCGGTGAGCTGCGCCGGCTGGAGAAGCAGTACGAGCGATGAAAGTGCCCTTCGACTTCGCACTCCCCTGGATGCTGCTGCTCCTGCCGCTGGCGGCACTGCCGTTCCTGGCGCCGCGGCGTGATGCCCTGAAGTTCTCGTGGCTCGGGTGGTTGCCGGCGGACCGCCTGGGGCAGGTCGCCGGCGTGGTCGCGCGTATCGTCGCGGCGCTCGCCATTGCCAGCATCGTGCTGGCGCTGGCGCAGCCCGGGCGGCCCGAGACGCAAGTGCCGCGCACGGGACGTGGCGCGGAGATCCTCGTGCTGATGGATCGCAGCCGGAGCATGGACGAGCGCATGCTGCCCAGCAACTGGCGCAGCATCGACCCTCTGAACGTTCGCCATCACGTGAGCCGCGGGCCGCAGAAGGCCCAGGTGTCGCGCGAGCTGTTGTCGAAGTTCGTGGCACAGCGCCCGGACGACCGCTTCTCGCTCATGTTCTTCAGCACGCGCCCGCTCAACGTCATGCCCTTCACGCAGCACGATGCCGCGATCCAGGCGGCCATTGCCGCAGGTGGTATCGGCCGCGGCCTTGCGGACACCGACGTGGGCAAGGCATTGCTCGCGGCGATCGGCTCTTTCGAGAAGCGGGCATACTCGGGCAGCCGCATCATCCTGCTGGTGTCGGATGGCGGCGCCCAGCTGACCGAGAGCACGCGCGAGCGCATCCGCGCCGGGCTGCTGCGAAACCGCATCGCGCTCTACTGGATCTACCTGCGCTCCTACAACAGCCCGCCGCTCGACACGACGGACCCGAAGCTCGAAGTGATCGGTGAGGTGGCGCTCCATCGCTTCTTCAGCACGCTCGCCACGCCGTATCACGCATACCAGGCCGAAGTGGAGGAAGATCTGGCGAAAGCCGTCGCGGACGTGGGTCGCCAGCAGAATCTCCCGCTCGACTTCATGGAGCAGATTCCGCGTGAGGATTACAGCCGCCACTTTCTGGCGTTTGCCGCGCTCGCCTGCCTGGTTCTGCTTCTCCATCGAGTTGCGCTGCTGCGGAGCTGGCGATGAGACGGCGGAACGTACACACCCTCTTCGCGGTTGTGGTCGCCGGCACCGCGCTCGCGGCGGGGTGGCAATGGCTGGCCTTGATGCGCGCGGAGAACGTGAACGCCGCAATCGGGAGAGCAGCCGTATCGGCAAATAACGGTGTTCCCGAGGCGAGGTTCGCGCACGCGCTGGCTGTGGCGCATGCGGGCGATGCGGATACGGCGCTCAAGGAATACAAGGCCATCGCACAGGGGTCGCGGCCGGACCTGCGCGTGTCGGCGCTCTACAACCTCGGCAATCTGCATCTGAGCCAGGCGGCGAAGCTGAACGAGAGTGATGTCGCCCAGGCCCTGCCGCTCGTGGAGCTGGCGAAGCAGAGCTATCGGGACGCACTCCGCGCCGACCCGATGGCCTGGGATGCGCGCTACAACCTCGAGCGCGCGCTGCGTCTTGCGCCGGAAGAGGAGGAGATTCCGCTCAGCGACGAGGAGCCGGAGGCGCCCGAAGACAACGTCGCGAGCACGGTGCGCGGCGCCAGGATGGATCTGCCATGACGTTGCGCGAGCGGGTTGCGGGCCTGGGTTCGGGTGGTGTTGCGTCGATGGCAGCAGCGCTGGTGCTGCTGCTGGTCGCTGTATTCATGCCGCCGCTGGAGGTTCCTGGAGAGACGTACGACTACATCATGGTGTTCGACATTTCGCAGAGCATGAATGTCGAGGACTATGAGCTCGATGGCAAGCCGGTGAACCGGCTCTCCTTTGCGAAGGCGGCGGCGCGCAACGCGATGCGCAGCCTGCCGTGCGGCTCCCGCGTGGGGTGGGGCATCTTCACCGAGTACCGCACACTGCTGCTCCTCGATCCGGTGGAGGTGTGCGAGAACTACGGCGACCTCGTCGCATCGCTCGAACAGATCGATGGGCGCATGCGCTGGGGCAACTCCAGCGAGATCTCCAAGGGCGTGTTCTGGTCGATGCGGGCGATCAAGGACGCCGCCCCCGCGAGCGACCGCGCGGCCCTCGTGTTCTTCACGGATGGCCAGGAGGCGCCGCCGATCGACCCGAAATACCCGCCGCGGATGTTCGAGGATCTGAAGGCCGGCGAGGTGCAGGGCTGGATCGTCGGCACCGGGGGTGACACTCCGCGACGCATTCCGCGAACCGACGAAGAAGGCCGTCGCATCGGCTACTGGCGCATCAACGAAGTGCTCCAGCGGCGCGGCGAGCCGACACCTGCCAATCCCACCGGCCGTCCCATGGAGCATCTTTCCTCCCTGCGCGAAGGGCATCTCGAATCCCTCGCGCAGCACACGGGGCTCGGGTACGCGCGCCTCGAAACAGCAGCCTCGCTCGCCAGCCTGCTGCAAGATCCTCGCCTCTCGCATCGACAGCTGGCCCGAACGGAAGTGTTCTGGTTGCCAGCGTCAACTGCGCTGCTGCTGCTGGTGTTCCGCTTCCTGCCGCCGCTGCGGCCGTCGCTCGGCCAGAGACGCGGCCGGAACTGACGCTGCGTTTGCCGAGGCAGTAACCTGCCGCCTCTTCAATTTCGGGGGGTGGGGGATGTCCAGATACCTGCTTGCGGGAGCGCTGCTGAGCTTCGCGGGGGCCGCGGTCGCCTCGACCTCGGCGGGCAACGGCGTCACGACGGGGGAGCTCATCATCGAGCCTCCCACGCTGATGGCACTGGGGTTCGAGTGGAACATCGAGGGCGATGAGAACCGCAACGCGCGCGTTGCCATCTCCTACCGCAAGAAGGGCGCCACGAGCTGGTCCCAGGGGCTCGACCTCCTCAGGCTGCAGAACGAGCAGATGTTCCTGCGCGGCGCCATCGACTACACGACGCCCAATCTCTTCGCGGGCAGCCTCTTCGATCTCGACGAGGATACGGAGTACGAAGTGCAGCTCGTCATGCACGACCCCGACGGCGTCAGTGGCGAGAGCGTGAAGAACGTCGCCGTTCGCACCCGCGCCGAGCCGCGCCCGGCGAGCGATGGGCGCGTATTCCACGTCTACCCGCCTGGCTACAAGGGCCCGAGAGAGCAGCCGGCGTTTTCGGGATTGCTGGAGGCGTACTACGTGGCCGCACTTGGTGGGGACTGGAGCCGCGCCTCGCCACCGAGAGTGCAGGCGGGTGACATCATCAAGGTGCACGCCGGGATCTACCTCAGCAAGCACGACCACTACTCACACGAGATCAACTCCGGCTTCACCACCTGCTGCGGTACGCCGTGGGACGGCACTTACTACCTCACGCAGGACGGCACGCCGGAGCGCCCCATCTCCATCGTCGCCGCCGGCGACGGTGAGGTGATCTTCGATGGCGACGGCAACACCGTGCTCTTCAACCTCATGGGCGGGGATCATCATCTGTTCGAAGGCATCACGATCCGCAATACAGGCACGGCCATCGAGGCCGGCATGAAGAACATCGCCGGGTCGAAGGGCCTGACCGTGAAACACTCGAAGTTCGAGAATGTCGGTACCGCCGTGCATTCGGACTGGTCGGGCTCGAGCGGCTTCTACATCGCGGACAACGACATGCTCGGCCGGGAAGACCTGGATTCCCTCTTCACCTGGTACGGCGTGAAGCCGTGGATGGATCGGCCGGACTTCGCGGCACGCGGCAGGATGAAGTCGTTCTACGCGGTGTCCATCTACGGCGCCGGCCACATCATGGCGTACAACCGGGTGCGCGGGTTCCATGACGGGCTCGACCACGCGACCTACGGCATGCCGGATGGCTACCCGGACACGCCGCGGGACCGCCTGCCCGTGGCCATCGACATCTACAACAACGATGTCTCGGTCATGCACGACAACTGCTTCGAGACGGATGGCGCGGCCCGCAACGTGCGTGTCATTCGCAACCGCTGCTTCAATGCCGTGCTGGGTGCCATGAGCCCGCAGCCGATATTCGGCGGGCCCGTGTACTTCATTCGCAACGTGGTCTACAACGCATGGTGGGGGCCCGTGAAGATTCACGGCGAGCCCTCCGGCATCTACTACCTCAACAACACGTATATCGGGGAGTTCAAGCAGCTCTCGCCTGCCTCGAACCTGCATCTGCGCAACAATCTGCTGCTGGGCCAGGGGACGACGCCGCGCGTCCTGTCGGTGGACACGTTCACGAACTACAGCTCTTCGGATTACAACGGCTTCTACCCGAACCCGGAGTCGAACGAAGCCTTCGCGTGGAATTCGCCGCCGTTCGATGAAGCGCGCAACTTCTACCCGGCGCACAAGACCTCGACCGAGCGCTTCGTGACCATTCCGTTCGAGAAGCGAACCTTCCCCACGCTGAAGGCCTACAGCAGGGCCACGGGGCAGGACCGGCACAGCCGGCTCGTGGACTACGGCATTTTCGTCAATGCGCCGAAGCCGGACTTCACCGACCCGACGCGTGTCGTCGCGGTGGAATCCATCGACCTGCGGTTGAAGAAAGGCGCGCTGGCCATCGACGCCGGCACCCCGCTGCCCAACGTCACGGACGGGTTCCTCGGCCGCGCGCCGGATCTGGGTGCCTACGAGTATGGCGCTCCACTGCCGCACTACGGCCCGCGGCCCAGGACGAAGTAGCCTCAGAACTGCGCGGTCAGCATCGCCCCGACGAATGGTGTCGGGTCGACGTCCTGGCTCACCACTCCGAAGCCCGCTGAGTCTTCCACCCGGATCTCACCAGCGAAGTGTGTGCCTGCATAGAAGTCGACGCTGATGGCGCCGAGGCGGTTGCTTCCGGCGTTGCGCCCGCCGACGAGCCTGCCGGCATGGATGAAGACCGTGCCGCTGCGTTCTTCGGCCACGCCGTCAGGCACACCACCTGATTCACTGAGCCTGAAGCGGTCGTTGCGGTAGGCGAGGCCCGCGCCCAGCACCCACGGCGATCTGGTCTGGTAGCTCAGCTCCAGGCCGCCGCCCGTTGGGCTCGCGGAATGCGCATTCGCGAGGCGCAGGCGTTCGCTGAACCTCCAGTCCACGAGCACAACGGGCATCAGCCGCGAGTGCTCCGGGCGTTGCTGAAAGGCGAGCCCGAAGCCCAGGGTGCGGTCGGGTGCGAAGCTTCGGGATACGCCCAGCATCGCGCCGCAGGTGAGCGACTCGCTCGTGTCCGCTCCGTTCTCACGCGCGAGGCCGACATTGGAGCCAAGGACATACGCGATGCCTTTGCGGCCAGGAAGGACGAACTGCGCCCCGAGCCTCGTTTCCTGCACATCGTTCCAGCGCGCCGCGCCGAGCGCGGCATCGTCGGAGAAATCGTAGTCCGCGTATTCATGTTGCAGCGTGAATGCCGCGCGCGTCGAACGGCCAATCATTCCGCTGGTGCCGAGGGTCACGAGCGTGCCCGAGCCTTCGTAGTCACCGCCGTCGTCCAGCTCCGCATCCGCGTGCTGCGCGTGGGCCAGCGATGCGATGTTCTGCCAGCTCTCGGCGAAGGCGGGGTTCGCTACGGCGGCTGCGACGATCGCCGACAGCGCACAAACAGAGATTCTCATGTCGAGGCTCCCGGGTTGATGAGGGGCGGCGTTCGGGCTCGAACACCGGTTGCTGCGAAGGAGGGCGTGGCCGCGAGCCGGAAGTCGGACGGCGATTTCAGCCGCAGTTCCGCGGGTACGGCAAGTGAGGCGGCTTCTTCCGCAAGCTCGGTGTAGCGCAGGTGGCGGCCGCTCGTTGCGTGATGCACGGCGCCGTGCGCGGTCGCCAGCGCATCCGGCGGGAGTCCCCAGCGGCGGGCAGCGGTCTGAATCAGCATGCTTCGCGCCGCCGCCCCCACCAGGCGCATGGCGACCTGGCGGGTCATGTGCGCTGCCATCGAGCCGCCCGTCTGCGGAAGGCTGGGCAGGCGCGCGGCCGAGGTGAACGCCTGCTTCGCGGCTGCGTCGAACGCGGTCGGAACGGGGTGGTCGTGCAACACCCAGCTTTCCGCGAGAAATCGGTGTGCGAAGGAGCTGTCGGCCGGCACCTGCTCCGTGCGCACGCGGGGCCATTCGGCATCCAGCTCTTCCGCGAACATCATCGCGAGCGCCGTGCGGCTCCCGTGGTCCATGCCCACGTGAGGCAGGTAGACGGTCACGGTGTCGTTGTCCGAAGCGATCTTCGCCCACCCGCAGAGAAGTGCTTCGTTCTCGCTGGTGGTGAGCGCTCGTGCCCGCGACTCGAACCGGTTGCTCCACGTGCGGTAGCCGAGCACGAGGGAGCCTTTGGCGGCGGCGCTGACGCCGATCAGGAACGTGCGACGTCTCATGTCGCGCCCGTCTCGGCAGTGCCTTCACTTGCAAGGGTGCGAAAAGCGTAGCGGATGCGCGGACAGGTGCCGCAACGGCAATGGCCGGTGATTGCCTCATCGACGTCCGCGTGTGTAGGGTGCGGGTTGCGCCGGAGGAGCGCGATCATCGCCATGATCATGCTGCTCTGGCAGTACCCACACTGCGGCACCTGCATTTCCACCCAGGCTTCCTGTTCGGGCCGAAGCGCACCGCGGGGCGGTAGAACGTCCGTGGGAAGGCGCTCGAGATCGACGATGTCGCTGTCTTCGCCGGCCGGCGCTCGCACCAGGCGGGCGCGGAGGGGCTCGCCGTCGATGTGGATGGCGCAAGCCCCACATGCGCCGACGTGGGAGTCAGAATCCGTTCCTGTGAAGCCGAGTCGCTCCCGCAGCACCCACAGCAGCGGCATCGCCGGATTCGCGTCGATCTGGCGGCTGGTGCCGTTCACCTTCAGAATGATCGCCCGTTTCATGGGGCGCATCGTGAGAGTTGGGTTTTAAGAACTCTTTAATCGCCGCGTGACACGCTCCGTCGCATGCAAGTGGAATCTCCGGTGCGCGTATTGTTGGTGGAAGACGATCCCATGCTCGGCGATGCCGTGCGCACAGGGCTGCAACAGCTCTCGTGGGATGTGGAGTGGCTCACGGACGCGGCGGGCGCGCGGCTTGCGCTCCTCGACCATACGTTTGCCGCGGTGCTGCTCGACCTGGGGCTGCCGCGCGGCTGCGGCATCGATGTGCTCGAAGGAATGCGCAAGCGCTACGACGCAACACCTGTGCTGATCCTCACCGCGAGGGACAAGCTGAGCGAACGCATTCGCGGCCTGGATGCCGGCGCGGACGACTACATCGTCAAGCCGTTCCAGCTCGATGAGCTGTTCGCGAGATTGCGCGCCGTCATCCGGCGCAGCCGCGGCCGTGTATCCCCAGTGCTCACGCACGGCGATGTGGAAGTCGATCCGGCGAGGCGTCTCGTCACGCGCGCCGGCAAGAAGGTGAGTCTCAGCATTCACGAATACCGCACCTTGCTCGCACTCATGGAGCGGCGTGGCAGGCAGTTGTCGCGTTCGCAGCTCGAGGACGCGGTATACGGCGGTGACGGTACGATCGAAAGCAACACCATCGCCGTCTATGTGCACCAGTTGAGGCGCAAGCTGGGCGAGGGAATCATCGCCACCGTTCACGGGTATGGCTATCGCATGGGGGATCTCGTTGAATGAAATCCCTGCGCAGCAGACTGCTCGTCGCGTTGCTGGCGCTGATCTTCTCCGTGTGGGGCGGCTGGCTCGCTTGCCAGACGTACCAGGTGGCGCGCCAGCAGACGGGAGTCTGGGATCGCTCGCTCGAAGGCATTGCTGCGCAGATCCTGCTTTCCATGCCGCCGAACCTGCGGGAGTCGACGCCGCGGCAAGCGTACGAGCTGCCGCGAAGCTCCGAGCTCAGCGGCGACAAAATGAGCTTCCAGGTGTGGCTCAAGGACGACGCTCGCAAGGCGATCAGCTCCCCGTTCGCGCCGCCGGGTCCCCTCAAGGCAGATTTTCGCGATGGTTTCGCAACACTGACGATAGGCGGGGAGCCGTGGCGTGTGTATGCGCTCTCGGATGCCACGGGCGAGATCCAGGTGCACGTCGGCAAGGCGCGCAGTGAGCTCGCCGGCGATCTGAGGACGTGGATCAACCTGAGCCTCGCCACCGCCATCGGCAGCTTCGGCCTGCTTGCCGCGGCAGTCTGGCTCGTGCTGCGCTGGTCGTTGAAGCCGGTGCAGGCGGTGCAGAAGGCGATACAGGCGCGCCAGTCCCTCGATCTGAAGCCGCTGCCTCAGAAGGATCTGCCCAGCGAGTTCCAGCCGCTCGTGGATTCGTTCAACGGGCTGCTGAAGCAGCTCGACACCGCGTTGCAGGCGGAACGTCGGTTCATTGCGGATGCCGCACACGAGCTGCGCACGCCGCTTGCGGCGCTCGCCGCGCACGCGCAGCTCGCCATCAACGCGGCCGACGCGCGCGCGGAGAAGTCCGCCCTGACGAGCCTGCTGGAAGTGGTGCGTCGAAGCTCCCGGCTCTCCGAGCAGTTGCTGGACCTGGCGCGTCTCGATGCTCGCAGGGCCGCGAACGGCTTCGAGCGAGTGAACCTTCACGAGCTCGTCGTCGTAGTGGTGCGCGACTTCGAAGTGGTCGCGAGCCAGCGCCGGCAGAGCATTTCGCTCGAAACCGACGCGTGCGAGATCAACGGGGATGTCGATGATCTGGGCGTGCTCGCGCGCAACCTCGTGGACAACGCCCTGCGGTATGCGGGCGAAGGGGCGCGCGTCGCGATCGCCTGCCGGGACGGGTTCCTGCGAGTGGCGGACAACGGCCCAGGTGTGCCGCAGGAAGAACGCGGGCGAATCTTCGATCGCTTCTACAGGGTCGCAGGCAGTGGCGAGCGGGGCAGCGGCATCGGCCTTTCGCTCGTCTCCCGCATCGCGCAGCTGCATGGTGCGACCATCGAGGTTGCGGATGGGCTGGAAGGCCGCGGCCTCGCGGTCACCGTCCGATTTGCAGCGACTTCGTAGTGCACGACGGTCGCGGAACGCGCCGGGCTGACTGCGCGGCAACATTACGCGCTAGGATTGCGGCCGGTCGTTGTTGCGCGGGAAGTCACGATGCTCAGTGGGTTCGGTCTTGGTGCCAGTGTGATCTTCGCGGTGACGCTCATCGTGAGCATCGCGGGGCTTTATTCGCCGAAGGTCATCGACAGGACCGTGCTGCGGCCGTACTACGTCGTCCGGCGGGGGGAGTGGTCGCGTCTCATCACGAGCGGTTTCGTGCATGCGGATCTCGGGCACCTGATCTTCAACATGATCACGTACTACTTCTTCGCGTTCCCGCTGGAGCGGGTGATCGGCACGGCGCGGTTCGTGCTGCTCTACTTCACGGCGCTGATCCTGAGTGACATCGGCACCTTCGTGAAACACCGGAACAACCCGGAGTACGCCTCGCTCGGGGCCTCAGGCGCGATTCTCGGCGTGCTGTTCGCGTCGATCGTGTACTTCCCGAACCAGTCGCTGTTCATTTTCCCGATTCCGCTTCCGATCCCGGCGCCGCTGTTTGCGGTGGGCTATCTGGCGTACAGCTACTACCTGTCGCGCAGCCCTTCGCCGGGGCGCATCAACCACGATGCCCACATCGGTGGCGCCCTCACGGGACTTGCGTTCGTGGCGCTGAGTGACCCGGGCGCGTATCGGCGGCTGCTGGCGATCCTCACCTGAGGAGCCGCCGGCCCGGCGGTTGCTGACAGAGTCTTGCCCGGCCGCGCAGAGCGCTGCCGCGGCCCACATTTCAGCTGACGGAGGAGGGTGGTGCGATGGTCCAGACGAAACCCGTGAATCCCTGGAGCTGGCAGGACCAGTACGGATACTCGCAAGGTCTCGAGGTGGCAGGGGGCGCGCGCGTGCTGTATTGCGCAGGGCAGACCTCGGTGGATGACCAGGGGAATCCGCTGCATGCCGGCAACATGCCCGCGCAGCTCGCGAAAGCCTTCGACAACCTCGAAACCGTGCTCGCGAAAGCAGGAATGACGCTCGCGAACGTCGTGCGGCTCAACTACTACGTCACCGACATTCCGTCGTACTTTCAGGCATCCGGCATCGCCACGGAGCGGCTGGCCAGAGCCGGATGCAAGCCGCCCGGAACGCTGCTCGGCGTCGCGGCGCTGTTCCATCCGGACATCGTGGTGGAGATCGAAGCCACGGCCGTCGCGTGAGGCCGATGCGCCTCACGCGAGGGTGTGGAACACCTGCTGCACGTCGTCGTCCTGTTCGAGCTTGTCGATGAGCGCAAGGACCTCGGTGGCCTGCTCCTCGGGAAGCTGGGTCGGCACGGAGCAGATGTACTCGTGCTCGGCGGAAAGCGGGCTCACGCCGCGGGCCTCGAGCGCCTCCTGCAGCTTGCCGAAGTCCGCGAACGCGCAGCGGATGACGATCTGGGGCTCGCCTTTCTCGCCGGTGCCTTCGCCCATTTCCTCGAGCCCGTGGTCGATGAGATAGAGCTCGAGATCATCCTGGTCGATGCCGGCGGGGTCGAGGCGGAACACGCCCATCTTCGTGAACAGGAAGCTCACGCTGCCGTTCGTGGCGAGGTTGCCGCCGTGCTTGGTCATGATGCTGCGGACGGAGGCGACCGTGCGCGTGGGGTTGTCCGTGGCCGTTTCCACGAGCAGCGCGACGCCGTGCGGCGCGTAGCCTTCGTAGAGCACGTGCTGGTAGTTGGCTGCATCGCGACCCGAGGCACGCTTGATGGCGGCCTCCACCCGATCCTTGGGCATGTTGACCGCGCGCGCGTTCTGGATGACACGCCGCAGGGCGGGGTTCGACGCCGGGTCCGGGCCGCTGGCCTTCACGGCCATGGTGATGTCCTTGGCGATGCGCGCGAACTGCTTCGCCATGCGGTTCCAGCGCGCGAACATCGTGTGCTTTCTGACTTCGAAAATGCGTCCCATGAGAGGCCCGATCGCGGCGAAAGATGCCGAGGGCGCATGGTACGGGCACGGGCGCGCGCCGTGAACCCACCCGGCACGTTGCGCGGCGGGCTGCGGCCGAGCTGGCTTCAGTCCCTCGAATCCGTCACGAGCAGATGGGCCAGCAGGAGCGCAGTCAGGAGTTCCGCCTCCGGTGTCTCTTTCAGGAGGTCGGCGTGGTGGCGATCCCGCAGCGAAATCAGCTCCCGGTGACCTTCGGCAATCGTTTCGCCGCGCAGGGTGAGCCTGAACGTCATGCCAAAGAGGCCGCCCGTGAGCTCGGCGCCGTCATGCGGGCCACCCTCCACGATCACGCGGCGGCGAAGCGAGAAGAGCCTGCGCCGCAGCCGGAAATCACCGTGGATCGTCGTGACCCGCCAGGTCGGCGCCCAGGTGAAGTACTTCTTTCTGAACTCGGCGACTTCCCGGCCCGCCTGCCAGAGCTTCCAGCGCGGCTTGATGCCGGCGAACATCCACGTGCATTCATAGAGCACACGACCGGCTTCGTCCGTGATGTGGAAGCGCTCCTTGAGGGAGAGAAGCTTCTCCGAGACGCAGAGGCGACGCGTCATCGGCCGATCGTAGACCGAACCTCATCGCGCTGGACGTTGCGCGCGCGATGAGTGCTCTGCTCGAACGCAGGGTTGCGGGACATGACGCTCGCAGACGCCTCGGGCACAGGTCACCGCAGCCCGGCGCTACCGGCCCGTGACCGGGTGCCGGTAGTGGAACGGAGGCGTGAACAGCGCCGGATACGGGTCGTATTTCACGGACTGCGGCGCATCCGGCGGGTACCCCGGGAACGGGCTGAACATGGCGGCGGAGTGCTTCGCCCAGCCCTCGTCATAGTTGGTGTAGAAGGTCTGGTAGCCCTGCAGGTTGCGGTACTTCCAGACGCCGTTCTCGCGGATGAAGGTGTTCTCGTAGATGCCTTCGCCCCACTGCGCCGCGCGATCCACCTGGCCGAACATCACGAACAGCCGCGAGCGCATCTCGGCCGTGTTGCCATCCTTCGAGACGTGCGTGACCTGGCCGAGCTGCATGTGGTTGAACAGGGAGCCGACCTGCGGGGCACCGAGCCGCCGCATGTACTCGAACACGCGGTCGCGCCCGATGAACACGCCACGCCCGAGGATCTCGAGCGTGGAGTCCTGGATGAAGAGGGCGGAGATCGCGTCCTGCATCGACTTGTCGACGTAGTAGCCGTACATGGCGTTGAGATTCTCGATCTCGTCCGCGGATTTGAGGCGATCGAGCTTCAGCTCCAGCGTACGCACCTGCGCTTCGAGCTCCGCGACGGTCTTTGGCGCCGCGCCTTCGCCAGCGCCGCCGGTGCCGTCGCCGCCGAACCGGTAAGAAGTCGCCACCGGGTTCTCGTAGTGGAATGGCGGCGTGAAGCGGGCAGGGTACGGTGCGTACTTCACGCTCGTCGGCCGGCTCGGGCGCACGGAGGACTTGCCGTATCTCAGCGCGGAATCCTTCGGCGCGCGGGTCCAGCCGCCTTCATATGGCGCATAGAACTTCGTGTAGAAGTGCAGCGACTGGATCTTCCAGACACCGTCTTCCTTCACGTACTCGTTTTCGTAGATGCCTTCACCCCAGTCGCCGCCGGAGCCCTTGCCGTGGAGGCCAGCCTGGATGAGCGCGCGCCACCGGCCCTTCGCCGACCGCCCGTCCGGCGAGAGCGTGATGACCGGCGAGAGCTGGAAGTGGTTGTTGAGCTCGCCGGGACGCAGCCCCGGCTTGCCGCCGGTGAGGCTGTAGAGATAGTTGCGGATGCGGCTCCTGCCCGCATACACGCCGTTCAAGCCGAGCTCGAGGGTGGCGTCCTCCGTGAAGAGATCGGTGACCTCGTCCCACAGCGCCTTGTCGACGTAGTAGCCGAAGATTCCTTGCAGGTTGCGCAGCTCGTTCACGTCAGCCACGCGGTCTGCGCGGCCATCGATGTCCTGTACCTTCGCGTAGGCCTTTGCGATGCGCGCCTGCAGTTCCGGCGGCAGCGGGGGTGCCGGGGGCGGTGGCGGCGTCTGCGCGAAGGCGGAAGTGTGTGCGAGGAACGCGCTCAACGCGATGGCTACGGCAACGATGCCGGTGCGAATGCTCATGAGCGCGCCCTCAATCCCACGTCACCGGCTTGCCGGTTACCGGATGAAGGTAGTGGTACCCCGGCAGATAGAAGGCTGGCCAGGCCTCGTACTTCTCGCTGGGCGGGCCGTCCGGCGGCAGATCCGCAAGCGGGCCGGGGGCGGGCATGTGCTTCTTGTGCCAGCCCTGGTCATAGGAGCCGACGACCGTCGTGTACCAGTGCACCTTGCTGAGCTTCCAGACGCCGTCTTCCTTCACGTACTCGTTTTCGTACGGCCCCTCGGTCCACGTGCCGTCCTGACCGTACGTGCCGCCCATGACGAGCGTGCGCCAGCGCCCGCGGGCCGTCTTGCCGTCCGGCGCCACGTGCACGACGCCCTGCATGATGGGCGCCTCGCGGATCTCGCCGTCCTTCAGCCCTTCGCCGCCGTGCGTGAGGAATTCCCGGATGCGCTTCTTGCCGATGTAGACGCCCTGCTGGGCGAGCTCGATCGAGGCGGAAGGGCTGTCGGAGAACAGTGCCGCGGCCTCGCTGCCGAGGCCTTCGCTGACGTAGTAGCCGTAGGCCTGCTGCAGGCGTTCGATGGCTTTGGCGTCTTCCAGCAGCTGGACCTGCATGCGCAGGGAGGAAAGTTTGGCCTCCAGGATCGCCACTCTGCGGTCATCGTTGATGATACGGCTGTCCGTCACGACCGGGTCGGAGGCATGGGTGGCAACAGCGAAAATCCCGCTCGCCGTGGCCGCGGCCACGAGCAAGCAATGGCGATACGTCATGGCGTCTCCTGCTGCGGGTGGTGCGCCGAGTGGTGTACGCGGGTGCGGGACTCTATCATTGCCGCCGCCCGAGTCCGGAACGAACAGAAGTGGCATCCAGAAAAATCATCAACGCGCTCCTCGTTGCAGCCTTCGTGCTGCTGTTCTTCCTGTTGCCGTCGTTCGCCACGGTCTACACGGACTGGTTGTGGTTCCTGGAAGTGAGCCACGAGCAGGTGTTCCTGCGCACGCTGAACACGCGCATCCTGCTCGGCGCCGTCGTCTTCGCGCTCGTCTTCGCGGTGTTGTTCGTGAACATCCGCATCGCGCAGGGCGCCCTGCGCCAGCGGGAGTTCACCATCTTCGGGCCACAGGGGCCGCGCACCATCGCCATCGACATGCGCAGCCTGCGCCCCATGTTCTACCTGGGCGCGGCGGCGGTGGCGTTCTTCGTGGCGCTCTATGCCTCGGGCCGCTGGGACGTCCTGCTCATGGCCCGCAATGCGGTGCCATTCGGCAAGGTCGACCCCATCCTGGGGAAAGACATTTCGTTCTATCTCTTCCAGCTTCCGTTCCTCCACTTCCTCCACAGCCTCGCATTCATCACGGTGCTGCTCGCCGGCATCGCGGTGGCGGTGGTGCATTTCGCCGGTCAGAGCATCATGCTCGACCCGCAGCGCGGGCTCATCGTCAGTGACAATGCCCGGCGGCACCTGAGCGCGCTCGGCGCGGTGTTCCTGCTGGTGCTCGCTTTCCGGGCCTGGCTCGGCATCCCGCAGGCGCTGACGACGCAGACCGGCTTCATTCACGGTGCGTCCTACGTGGACGTATATGCCCGTATTCCCATGCAATGGGCGCTGGTCGTGGCTTCCGTCATCGGCGCCGCGCTCGTCGCGTACCAGATCACGGCGAAGCGGCGCTGGCCGGCGGCCGTCGCCGTGGCGCTCTACCTGGGCGTCGCGCTGCTCGGCGGCGCATACGCGTATCTCCTGCAGCGTTTCTATGTGTCGCCGAACGAGCAGGTGCGCGAACAGCCCTTCATCGCCTACTCCATCGACGCCACGCGCTCCGCCTTCGCGCTGGACCGGGTCGTGGAGCGCAGCATTTCCGGCGATGCGAAGCTGACGGCGGCGGACATCGCCCGCAACGCGCCCACGCTGGCCAACGTGCCGCTCTGGAACGAGCAGCCGCTGCTCGACACCTTCGGGCAGATCCAGGAGATCCGCACGTACTACGACTTCGTCTCGGTCGACAACGACCGCTACGTCATCGACGGCGAGTACCGCCAGATCATGCTCTCGGCGCGCGAGATGAACTCCGAGGCATTGCCGAGCCGCGCGTGGATCAACGAGCGGCTCACGTTCACGCACGGCTACGGCCTCACGCTCGGCCCCGTGAACCAGGTGACGCCCGAGGGTCTGCCGGTGCTCTTCCTGAGAGATCTGCCGCTCAGGTCGACGGTGGATCTCAAGGTGACACAGCCGGCCATCTACTTCGGCGAGCGCTCGAACGATCACGTGTTCGTGAAGACGGCGACGAAGGAGTTCGACTACCCGAGCGGCGATGCCAACGTGTTCGGCACGTACGCGGGCTCCGGGGGCGTCGAAGTGGGCGGCGTGCTGCGCCGGGCGCTGCTCGCCATCCGGTTCGGCTCGACGGAGACGTTCTTTTCGCCGAATCTCACGCGCGAGAGCCGTGTGCTCATGTACCGGCGGATCATGGAGCGCGTGAGCCGCATCGCGCCGTTCCTCACGCTCGACCCGGACCCGTATCTTGCGATCTCGGACGGCCGCCTCGTGTGGATCCAGGACGCCTACACGACGAGCACCCGCTACCCGTATTCGACGCCGAGCGGCGGCGGCATCAACTACATCCGCAATTCGGTGAAGGTCACCATCGACGCGTACGACGGCACGACCCGCTTCCATCTCATCGACACGACGGATCCGGTCGCCGCAACGCTCGCGCGCGTCTTCCCGGAGCTCTTCCGCCCGCTCGAGGAAATGCAGGAGGACCTGCGCACGCGCCTGCGTTATCCGCAGGGCATCTTCTCGCTGCAGACCGCGATGTTCGCCACGTTCCACATGACGAACCCGGCGACGTTCTACAACCGCGAGGACCAGTGGGACATCCCGTCGCTCGAGCAGGGCGGCCAGCCGCGGCTCATGACGCCGTACTACACCATCATGAAGCTGCCGGGTGAGCAGGATGCCGAGTACATCCAGATGCTCCCCTACACGCCGCGCCAGAAGGACAACCTTGCGGCCTGGATGGTCGCGCGCAGCGACGGCGAGAACTACGGCGAGCTCATGGTGTTCCAGTTCCCGAAGGAGACGGTGATCTACGGGCCGCGCCAGGTGGCCGCCCGCATCAGCCAGGACCAGGTCATCGCCCCGCAGATCACGCTCTGGAACCAGCAGGGCTCGGAAGTGATCCAGGGCAACCTCCTCGTCATTCCCATCGAGGAATCTCTGCTCTACATCCGCCCGCTCTACCTGCGTGCCGCGGGTGGCCGCATTCCCGAGCTGAAGCGTGTGGTGGTCGCGTACCAGAACCACATCGTCATGGAAGAAACCCTGGACGAGGCGCTCGAGCGCCTGTTCCCCGCGGGCAGCGCCCAGCCGCGCCCGGCCGTGCCCACGCCGAGCACCACGCAAACGAGTCCGCCGCAGGATTCGGGCTCCGCGGCGCCGCGCTCCACGGGCGTCGCTGCGGAGGCTCAACTGCATTACGAGCGCGCGATCCAGGCCCAGCGCGAAGGAAACTGGGCGCGTTACGGCGAAGAGCTGCGCCAGCTCGGTGAAGCGCTGAAGCGCCTGAACACGCAGCAGCCTGAGCGCTGATCAAAGCGGAGCGTCCGCGGGAGGGGGCTCTGGCCTGCGCGCGACCGCGCGCAGGGGCGGCCGGTCAGATGAGCTTCGCCCCTTCGAGCTCGCGCTTGAGGTAGGCGTAGTAGATGGGCGCGGCGATGAGCCCGGGCACGCCGAAGATGCTCTCCATGAAGAGCATCGCGATGAGGAGCTCCCACGCCCGGGCGCGAATCTGCGTTCCGATGATGCGCGCGTTGAGGAAGTACTCGAGCTTGTGGATGACGATGAGGAACGCGAGCGCGGCCACCGCCACCCACAGTGAAATCGACAGCCCCATGACGAAGATCAGGGTGTTCGAGATCAGGTTGCCGATGACCGGCAGCAGCCCGACGACGAAGGTCGCCACCACCAGCGTCTTGGCCAGGGGCATGTTGACCCCGAAGAGCGGCAGCACGACCAGGAGGAAGATGCCCGTCAGCAGCGTGTTCAGCGCAGAGATCTTGACCTGCGCGTACACCACGTCCTTGAACGCTGTGACGATGTTGGCGGCGCGGGCGCCCAGCACCTCGACGAGAGGGCCGGCCGGCGGCTTCGGGCGCGCGCGATACAGCGCCAGCATCGCGCCCAGCACGATGCCGATGACGAGCTGCACGAGAATGCGCGCCGCCTGCTTGCCGAAGAGCTGAATCTGCTGCGTGTGCTCGCGCAGCCAATCCAGCACATGGATACGGATCTCTTCCGTCGTGGTGGGCAGGTAGTCGACAATCGAGGCGGGGAGCTGCGTGCGTGCCCGCTCCAGGAGCGGCGCGACCCGCTCGAACAGAACCGTGGGATTGCCGTGTTCCGAATTCAGGAACGCGATCGCCGCGACGATCACCAGTGTGACGATGCCCACCACCGCGGTGGCGAGCAGTGCCACCACGAACCAGTGCGCCCGCGTCCCGGGCAGGTGGCGCTGCAACCCGGGCACCATCGAGCTCACGAGTGAATACACCAGCAACCCGGCGAGCAACGCCGACAGCAGATGCAGGAGGAGCACGGAAACCAGCGCGACGCCGGCCAGTATGTAGCTGGCAGTGCTGACGCGGGAGGGCGAGATCGAGGGGGGGAGCTGCATTGGTGCGGGCCGGGATTATAGACGGTTTCCCACGCAAGGCCGTGACGGTTCCCGCACCGCTCGTCCGTTCCGCGCCTCGCGATGGAAGGCGAGGACTTGGCGATGGTTCGCCCGGGGCCCCTGTGTGCCCCCACGGGCGGCGTGGGTTCGGGTCAGGCCGCAGCGGCCTGCCGGGCCACTTCGCCGCCCAGCGCCTGCGTCAGGTCGTCCAGCAGCTTTGCGAGCTCACCCGCCATGACGGCGAAGTCGATGTCGAACTGTTCCGCCGCATCGACGTCACCGCCGTCCGCGGTGTCCTTCGTCATCTCGAGGAACTCGACGCGCTTGACTTGCAGCTTCTCGGTCAGGACGAAGGAGACGCGGTCGCTCCAGGTGAGCCCGAGGCGCGTCGGGTGCTTTCCGCCCCGGATGTGCGTCTGGACTTCCCTGGCGTCGAGCGGGTGGCGCGTGTAGCGGATCGTGGCCTTCGACGCATCGGCAGACTGCAGCTCGAGGTCCTGGTCGATGGAGAACCGCAACGGCGCGTCGCCCTGGATGAGCCACGTGCTCATGGACTGCTGGGGTGACTTCGTCGTCTCCACGAACTGGACCGGCAGGCTGCCGAGCGACGCGCGCAGCACCTCCGTGAGCTCTTCGGCCCGCGCCGCGCCGGCAGCATCCACCACGAACCAGCCGTTCTGCGGGTCGATCCATGCACGCGTCACGCGGCGGCGGGAGAGCGCCCGGGCGCGCAGCTCTTCGGTGACGCGCATCTTGAGATCCCGCATCTGGCGGCGGCCGACGGGGAAGCCCTGCTCGTTGGCCAGCACCTGCGCCCGCTCGCTCGCCACCTGCCTGATGATGGAAGCGGGCAGCAGCTTCTGCTCCACGCCGAGCGCGATGAGGTGCTGCTGGTTCACCGTGTGCAGCAGCCGCCCCGTGCTGGCGGGAGCCACCCACCCGCGGCTGAACATCTCGAGCGGGCTGCAGGGTTGCAGCGTGTGCCGGGACATCTGCTCTTCGAGCTCCGCGGCGGAGACGGACCAGTCGGCGGGCAGGCGATAGACGACGAGATTCTTGAACCACATGGCGGGGGCCGGCGCAAAGGGCGCGCAGTATAAGCCGCGCTGCCGCATGCGCCAGTGTGGCCGGCGGAATGCGCGGATTCAGGGGTGAGGCTTGACGAATCCCGTCGCGTGATGCTGGCGCTGCCCCCCTTGCACGAGAGCGAGCGATCAACGCGTGGTAAGACCCGCGCGCTGTCCCGGCAACTCCGTGCCATGGTCGGCCCTGGACTCGCCGCGCCAGATGAAGCGGCTGTCGAGCGGCGAAGTGAGGAGCAGCTTGCCGTCGAGGTTCAGCTTGTCCATGCCATAGACTTCGTAGAGCGCCTCGAACTCCGTCGAGGTGCCAACGCTCGCCGTCAGAGTGGCAAGCGTGCGTGCAGAGGTGAGCGTTTCGGCCATGTGCATCGACGCGACGTCGCGCGCCCCGGCGATGATGACGATGCGGTTCCCGCTCGGGCCGGCGAACGTGGCCACGTAGCCGTAGTCGTGGAACTTGCGATCACCCCGCGGCGGAATGCCGCCCTGGCTGATGTAGTTACGGCGCGTGGTGCGATCCACGATTTCGTCGAACGACTCGCCGACCGAGAAGCGCGACCCGGCGAAGACCAGATCACTCAGCTTGCCGAGGCCGCTCAGGTACCCGACGTAGACGACGTCCGCGGATTTGATCACCGCCGGGTTGAGCTGCGACATCGTGACCACGCGCACGCGCTTGTTCGCCGGCGCGAGCACGAGCATCACGTCGCGCAGCGCGAAGGCGGCGGCGGTCGGAAGATAGGCGAGCTCCAGGTCCATGTACCGCTCGGAGAGCTCGGGATAGAGCTTCAGATGCTGCTCGAGATCCTGGGGCGAATTGATGCCGAACTCGCGGACGAGGCGTTTGATCTCCATCGACTCGTCGGTCTCGCCGAAGATGTAGTAGTCGCCCACGACCACGAAGATCGTGCGATCGCCGTTCAGGATGGGCTGCCACACGGGCGTTTCGCGCACGGCGACGAACTCGTCCTGTGTCGTGCCCGGGCGGAACACATAGAGGGCGAGCAGCGCTATCGCGTTCACGATCACGGACGCAGCGAGCGCGACCGCCACCCACTTGCGACGCGGTACAGCAGCTGCAGCTGCCGCATCGACTGCGACTTCCGTGACTTCTGCGCGCGCGGGCTCGACGACGAACCGGTATTCGCCCTTCGGGATGGCCAGCCGCACGGGCTCTGCGGCGCCGGGCCCGGCATAGAATTCTTCGAGCTTGCGGCGGAGCTTGTGGATGTAGACGCGAACCATCGCGTCCTGCGACACGTCGAACTCCGCGCCTTTTCCGAAGGCATCCACCGCCACTTCGATTTCCTTGGGTGCTCTGCCTGCGAGCGAGCATTCCAGCAGGAAATCGAACAGACGCTGCATGAGGGGCGACCTCCCGAGCACGCCGCTCGTGCGAATGCGTTCGGCGTGTGCGCTCAGTGGGTCGGCGTCAGACATGGCGGGATCGTAGCACGGCTCATTAACGAGAATAACGTGCACGGAAACAACAATTTAGCCTGCCGCAGGAACGGCACCGATAACGTTGGGCAACGTCTGCATCAACAGTAAATCACCTGACTGGTGCCGCAAGTGCGGACAAGCTGCGGAATCAGAAGAAGATCGTTCCGAGGGGGACCAGATCATGCGCATGAGAGTGTCAGGGTGGGTGGCCATGCTGCCCGCAGCCGGTGCGGCTGTCTCGACGCCGGTGGCCGTACAGGCGGTGGAGCCGTCCGCCGCTGGGATGGAGGAAGTCGTGATCGTCTCCCGGCGGCTGGAGGAAAGCCTGCCCCAGGAGCTTGCCGTCTCCGGCTCGCGCGTCACCACGGTGACGGCGGATCAGATCGCCAATGGCGGCTTCAACGACGTGGCGCAGGCCCTCCAGTACTCCGTTCCGGGGTTGTATCTCGCCCCGGCCAGCGGCCAGTTCAGCTACGTGGATGTTTCGCTCCAGGGGTCACGCTCCAGTGACATCCTGTGGCTGGTCGACGGCATCCGCATCAACAATCGGCTCTACGCCAGCACCATGCCGCTCGACACCATTCCTTCGCACATGGTCGAGCGCATCGAGGTGCTGGAAGGTGCCCAGGGCCTGTTCTACGGCAGCCAGGCCGTCGCCGGGGTCATCAACGTCATCACGAAGGACTTCACGGAACGCTTCGACAGCGCGGTCGAGGTTGGCCTCGACACCAACGGCGGCCGGCATGTGAGCGGCTACCTGCGCGGCGCGCTGGGCCGCAGCCACGTGGTTGCCTTCGCGTCGCTCGACGAGGGCGACGGGTTCCGTCCGTTCCGCGCCCGGGACTATCAGCCGAGCGCAACGGATCGCGAACGCGGTTACGACGTGAAGTCCGGCGGTATCAAGTTCCTGCACGACTTCTCGGACACCGTGCGTTTCAGCGCGAGCTATCAGCACACGGAAGCGGATGTCGAGCTGCTCCAGCCCGCCCTGATCGCGCGGAACGTGAATTCCCGCGACGAGGACCTGATCTCGGCGAAGCTGGACGTGCAGCTCGGCGAGCGGGTCGACCTCTACGTGAAGGGCTACTACCACGACTGGGACACGAGCTATGACACGGTCCGCAACAGCCTGACCACGCCCGGCGAGCTCATCGTCGTCAACGACGACACGTTCTGGGGTTTCAGCGACTACGGCGCCAATGCGCTCGTGCGCCTGAAGCTGAACGAGGGGCTCGAGTACTTCCTCGGCTACGACATCCAGCGGTACGGCGGCCGGGATGAGGAGCTGCTGATCGCACCCAACAAGGAACAGACCCAGGCCTACTTCGGCCAGATACGTACCACCGACGACTTCAGCAGCCGGCTGCATCTTTCGGCGGGCGTGCGCCACAACGCCCCGAGCGATGCGTCCTCGGCAACCGTGTGGATGGCTACGGGCAAGTACGATATTTCGGACAATCTCTTCGTGCGCGGCGTCCTCGGCACGGGGTTCCGTCTGCCCTCGGCCGAAGAGCTGTATGCCATCGACCCCACGTGGCGCGGCAACCCGAACCTCGTGCCGGAGAAGAGCGAGAACCTGAACATCTCGGTCGGTGGTTTCGTGCCGGCCGGGTCGCGCGGCGTGAGCTGGGAGCTCATCGGGTTCTTCCGGGATGTCACGAATCTCATCTCTTTCGAGCCCGATGAGGCGGAGGAGATCGACATCGCCACGAACATACCCGGCACGGTGAAGGTGCGCGGCGCCACGCTGGCATTGAGCGCGCCGCTCGGCGAAGCCTTCTCCGGGCGCGTGAGCTACACGCGGAACGACTCCCAGAACGACAGCGGCAAGCAGATTGCGCGCATTCCCGAGAGCCTGGTGCAGGCGGCTCTGGACTACAGCTCGCCGTCGTCGCGGTTCGGCGCGTCGCTGGTTGCGAACCGGATTGGTGATCAGTACGTCACGACCGTCTCGGCGGGTGATGTCGCGTATGGGGACTACACGCTCGTGGACCTCAATGCGCGGCTGTTCCTGGATCCGGGCAAACGCCATCGCCTCGGTGTGCGCCTCGAGAACGCCTTCGACGAGGAATATGGCCGGCCGGGTGAAGCGCGGACGGACGTGGGGAATGCGCGCTACGTCATCGTGAATCGCGGCACGCCGCGCACGTGGCATGCCACTTACACGTACACGTTCTGAGTGATTTGAGCCGAACGTAGGCGCTGCCGCCACCGCGCTGCGGCGCGTGCGGGGCTATCTCGCTCGCGTCGCCGGGCGCATGATCGCGCGCATGGGGAAGCAGTCGGACGCCGGGGAACCGGGGCGCCGCAAGGTGCTGGCGGGCCTGGCCGCGTCCTTTGCGGGCGCGCTGGCGGCCGGCGCGGCGCGGGGGCAGGGCGGCGCCTCCGCCACGTGCGTGCTGACTCCTGAAACGGGCGAGGGGCCTTTCTACTTCGACCCCAGGCTCGTGCGCGCGGACATCACGGAGCAACGGCCGGGCGTGCCGCTCACGCTGGATCTTCGTGTCCTCACTGCCGGGACCTGTGCGGCCATCGCAGGCGCACGAGTAGACCTCTGGCACGCCGATTCGCGAGGGCTCTACTCCGGGTACGCGCGCCAGCCCGGCACGGGCGTGGCGTCCGAATCCTCGGCGACGGGCGAAACGTTTTTGCGCGGCACGCAGTTCGCGGACCGTGACGGCCTGACGAGCTTCCGAACGGTTTATCCGAGCTGGTACCGGGGCCGCACGCCCCACATCCATTTCAAGGTCATCCTGGCAGCCGGCGAGGTCGTCTCGAGCCAGCTCTATTTTCCTGACTCGGTGAGCGAGCAGGTGTTCACACGCTCGCCGCCCTACGCGGACCGAGCTCGTAATCGAGACACCTTCAATCGCAACGACAGGTTCCTTCGCGGCCGCACGGGCGGCGCCTTCTGCGACGTCACGCCGCACGGTGACGGCTATCGTGCGGCAGTGACGATTGCGGTTGCCCCGGGCTGAACCCGGCCGGGCGGCCGTGGGGGTTGGCGCAATCGCAGAACGAAGCGGTCCCTACTTCAGGAGCGACCGGTTGGCGAGCAGGGCGGCGATGAGCGCATCCACATCGCTGTCGTCGTTATAGCCGTGAAACATCGCGCGCACGTTGCCGTCGCGGGACGAAGTGACGATGTTGCGTTCGGCCAGCTTTTCGACGAGCGCGGCCTGATCGGTCGAGCGAATGGCGATGGACGGCCCGCGACGCGCATCGTCGCGCGGTGTGGCCAGAGATACGCCTGCTTCCAGCAGCCGATCCATGCAACGGCCAGTAAGCGCGCGCACGTGATCCTCGATTGCATCGATGCCGGTGTCGAGCACCAGCTGAACCCCTGCGGCCGTCGCATAACAGCCGACGACGGGTGGAGTGCCTGCCTGGAAGCGTGTGGCGTTGGGAGCGGGGTCGTTGTGATGGATATCCATGGCCCCCGGGCTCGCCTGCGCAAACCAGCCTGAAACGGCTGGCACGAGGTTCGCGATGTGCTGCTTCCGCGCGTACAGGAAGCCGATTCCGGCGGTGCCAAGCAGATACTTGTAGGTGCCGCCGACGGCGAAATCCACGCCGAGTGCATCGACATCCACCCGATTGACGCCCACGGACTGAAAGCAATCGAGAATCACCAGCGCGCCTCTGCTGTGCGCGATGCGCACGATGCCGGGCACATCGAGCTTCGCGCCATTGCGGTAGCAGATGTGTGCGATGGCGACGATGCGCGTCCGTTCGTCGATCGCACGATCGAAGTGCTCGAGGGGAATGTAGCCGCTGGCGTCTTCCGGCACGTGCTCGATGCGCGCGCCGCGTGCTTCCTGCGCGTGCCAGATCTGCCCGCTCGTCGGGAATTCGAAGTCGCTGACCACGACCTTGGCGCGCGTGCCGCTGAAACTGAGCCCGCTGGCCAGCGCGTTGATTCCGGCAGAAGCCGAGGCGGTGATCGCGATCTCATCGAGGCCCGCGCCGAGCACGCGCGCGAGCAGGGCGCGCACGGCCTCCGCACGGTTCACCCATTCTGCCCAGTCCGATCCGCGCTCTTCACGGCCATCGAGGTAGGCCTCGAACGCGCGGCGCACTTCGAGCGCCAGCAGGCCGTAGGAGCCGCTGTTGAGATAGGTTTTGTGCGTGAGTGTGGGGAAGCGTGAACGCAGCCGCTCGACGTCGAGGCTCAATGAAGTCTCCCGCAAAAGGGCGCGTAGGATAGCGCCCGCGGGTTGCCAAGCTGAGCGATCGCTGGTATCTGTATGCGCATCCAGTCATCGGGAGCGCGAGCCGCATGAGCAGTGCGCGGGCAGCGCCAATCTCTGGCGTCCATGTCCACACCGCACCCCCGCCCGTACTACTACCTCGAGAATTTCCAGACGGCGCTGCATTGGCTGCAGTCCCGCTACGCGGATCTGCTGACGGCCGAGGAGCGCGGCTTCATGCAGGCATTCGAAGGCCTGCCCATCCGGTCGCGTGCGCTCCTCGTGCGAATGATCATGCGCAAGGGGGGCCTGTTCCGCACCAGCAAGCTCGAGTACGCGGAGATCGGTTGCCCTCGTGAGGCGGCCGCGCCGCTCCTGCTCCTGGGGTGGCTCGACGACCAGCCGCTGCTCGGTGTGGCAGAGCTCTTCGGGCTGTTGAGGAAGAGCGAGCTTCCGCAGGTGTTGCGGTTCACCCCGGCCGAACGTGCGCTCACGAAGGGGGAGTTGCTGGTGAGGGCCACCGCTGGCTTCGTCGAGCGACGCACGTTCGTACAGTGGCATCCGGAATCCGCGGAGCAGGTGTTTCGAGTTGCCATCGTCTCGTTGTGCGAGCGGCTGCGACTCATGTTCTTCGGGAACTTCGATCAGACCTGGTCGGAGTTCGTGCTCGCGGATCTGGGCATCTTCCGGTACGAGAAGGTGGAGCTCGCCCCGTCTGCGCGGGCATTCCAGGCGCGCAATCATGTGGAGGTTTTCCACGCGCTCTACCGATGCAGGGAGCGCTTCCACCGCGATGAATCCTGCGAGCAGATCCTTGCCGATGTTCCCGCGCCCGTTCCCGACAACCCCTGGCTCGAGGGTCGGCGCGCGAAACTGCTTTTCCGCGTCGCGCAGCGCTACGAGCGGGCCGGTGCCACAGCCGAAGCGCTGGGCCTCTACACCACGTGCGCTCATCCGGGCTCGCGGGTGAGGGCCATCCGCTTGCTCGAGCGTTCCGGGTGCATTGCCGAGGCGACGCAGACCGCGATGCGGGCGGAGCTCGCTCCGGACGACGAAGTGGAACGGCAGCAGGTTCAGCGCATGATGCCGCGCCTGCGGCGCAAGCTGGGTGAGCGCGCGGCAAGCGCGTCGCGTCCCCAGGGTTGGGCCACGTTCGAGCTGAGCCTGCCTGCGCCCGGTGCGGAAACGTCCGTGGAGCACGCCACCCGGCAGCATCTCACCCGGCCGGATGCGCCCGTCCATTACGTCGAGAACGGGCTCATCAACTCCCTGTTCGGCCTGCTGTGCTGGGACGTCGTCTTCATGCCGCTGCCCGGCGCGTTCTTTCACGAGTTTCATTCCGCGCCCGCGGATCTGTACTCGGCGGATTTCCGGCGCCGGCGCGAAGCGCAGTTCGCGGAGCGCCTGGCGCAGCTGGAGTCCGGGCAGTATCGCGCCACCATTCTGCGCACCTTCGGCTGCAAGGCCGGCATCCAGTCCCCGTTCGTCGCCTGGGGCCTGCTGACCGAAGCGCTGCTCGGGCTGGCTCTCGATTGCCTGCCGGCCCGGCATCTGCGCCACTGGTTCGACCGCATCCTGCTGGATGTGAAGACGAACCGCGCGGGCTTTCCCGACCTGGTGCAGTTCTGGCCCCGCGAGAAGCGCTACCGCATGATCGAAGTGAAGGGTCCCGGCGACCGCCTTCAGGACAACCAGATTCGCTGGCTCGGGTACTGCGCAGCGCACGGCATGCCGGTATCCGTCTGCCACGTGAGGTGGGTGGAAGGCACCTCATGACGTACGACATTGCCGTCCGGGCCCTGTGCGAGTTCACGGCGAAGCAGGGGGATCTCGATCTGCGCTTCACGCCATCGCCCTCCGCCCAGGAGGGGGTGGCCGGTCACGCCATCGTGGCGTCCCGGCGGCCCGCCCACTACCAGAAGGAGCTGGCGCTCGACGGCGAATACAAAAGCCTCCGTGTGCGAGGCCGGGCAGACGGCTACGACGCCGCGGCGAACCTGCTCGAAGAGTTCAAGACCTATCGGGGGGATCTCGAGCGCATGCCGGCAAATCACCGCGTGCTTCATTGGGCGCAGGTGAAGATATACGGGTGGCTCCTCTGCCAGAAGCTTGGTCTGCCCGAAGTGCGACTCGCCCTGGTCTACTACGACATCACGAGTCAGCGGGAGACCGTGGTTGCGGAGCTGCACTCCGCGAGCTCGCTGCGCGAGTACTTCGAGAACCAGTGCGAGCTCTTCCTCGCCTGGGCTGCACGGGAGCTGGAGCATCGGCAAGCGCGTGATGCAGCGCTGACGTCGCTGACGTTTCCCCATGAGGTGTTTCACGACGGGCAGCGACAGCTCGCGGAGTCGGTCTACCGGTCCGTCAGGGCGGGCCGCTCGCTCCTGGCCCAGGCCCCCACGGGCATCGGCAAGACCATCGGCACGATCTTTCCCGTGCTGAAAGCGGCGCCCGCTGAGCGGCTCGACAAGGTTTTCTTCCTCGTGGCCAGGACCTCCGGTCGTCGGCTTGCCCTCGACACGTTGCAGCGCCTTCGCGCGCACGAGCCCGGCCTGCCCGTGCGCGTGCTGGAGGTCGTCGCGCGCGACAAGGCGTGCGAGTACCCCCAGAACGCCTGCTACGGTGAATCGTGTCCGCTTGCCAAAGGGTTCTACGACCGTTTGCCGCAGGCGCGGGAGGAGGCCGCTGCAGCAGCCTGGCTAGACAAGAGTGCGGTGCGCGCCATCGCCCTCGAGCACGGCGTGTGCCCGTACTACCTGAGCCAGGAAATGGTGCGTTGGTGCGATGTGGTCGTGGGGGACTACAACTACTACTACGACTACAGCGCCATGCTCTTTGGTCTCACGCAGCTCAATCAGTGGCGCGTCTGCGTGCTCACGGACGAAGCGCACAATCTCGTCGAGCGCGGGCGAATGATGTACACGGCATCGATCGAACGCACGGAGCTGAATGCGGCGCGCCGCGCAGCGCCTGCCTCGCTCCGGAAGGCGTTCGACAAGCCGGGTCGACGCTGGAGCGATCTCGTCAAGGAGCAGGACGAGCCCTATCGAGTGTGCCCGGAGATTCCCGAGCAGCTCATTTCAGCACTGCAGCAGGTGGTCTCTGCGATCACCGACCATGTCACCGAGCATCCGGAGTCCGTGTCCGAGGACCTGCAGCACTTCCACTTCAAGGCGATGCACTTCTGCCGCCTGGCGGAATCGTTCGATGACAGCTCGCTGTTCGACATCACCCGCGGCGCTGCCCCCGGCAGCTCCACGCTGTGTTTGCGGAACCTCATTCCGGCACGCTTTCTGTCCCCGCGTCTTGCGGCGGCCCGAAGCGCGGTGCTGTTCTCAGCCACACTGAGTCCACCCGAGTTCTATCGGGACGTGCTCGGGATGCCAGCAGATTCCGCGTGGCTCGATGTGGGGTCCCCCTTCACACCGGAGCAGTTGCGCGTTCGGACGGTGCGTTCCATCTCCACTCGCTATCGCCATCGCGCAGGCTCGCTGGAGCCCATCGTGGACGTGTTGACGTCGCAGTACGATGCCCAGCCCGGGAACTACCTCGCGTTCTTCAGCAGCTTCGATTACCTGAACCAGGTGCTCGGGCTGTTCCGGTCCCGACGGCCGGATATTCCCGCATGGAGCCAGTCGCGCTCGATGCCGGAGGCCGAGCGCGAGTCATTTCTGGCGCGCTTCGCTCCGCAAGGGCAGGGCGTGGGGTTTGCCGTGCTCGGTGGCGCATTCGCCGAAGGCGTGGACCTGCCCGGGGACCGCCTGATCGGCGCATTCATCGCGACGCTGGGCCTCCCGCAGGTCAATGCCGTGAACGAAGAGATGCAGCAACGCATGGATGCGCGCTTCGGCGCGGGGTACGAGTACACCTATCTCTACCCCGGGATGCAGAAAGTGGTGCAGGCGGCGGGCCGCGTCATTCGCACGCCTTCGGATCGTGGGGTGCTCTATCTCATCGACGATCGCTTTGCCCGGCACGACGTGCGCCGCCTGCTGCCGCGGTGGTGGGGGATGTCCGCTGCGCGGGAGTGATTCCACGCGACCCGGCGGCGCGGCGATCGCAGGCGGGCGGCGCCTCGCAGGAACGCTTGCAAACCGAGTGGGCGTCCAGAATGCTCTGCGCGTCCAGGTCGGTCATCCGTGCGAACCGGGCGAGGCAGGGGGCTCATGATTCGTCGATCGATGGATTTCAGGGCTGCGGCGCTCGTCGTCGGTGCGCTCGCCGTTTTCGCGCTTGCGCATGCGGAGGCATCAGCCGCCGGCCCAAAGGCGCTGTCGAGGAGTGGGAAGGCCGAGCTGGACAAGGCGCTGGTCGCCGCCGTCGACCGCGGCGACACGCCCGGTGTCGTGGGGCTCGTCGCAGGCCCGGAAGGTGTGCTCTACGAGGGCACGGCGGGCAAGCTCGAGACGGCCAACGACGAGCCGATGCGGCCCGACGCCATCTTCAACATCGCTTCGATGACGAAGCCTGTCACCTCCGTGGCGATCATGATGCTGCGGGAAGAGGGCAAACTGCAGCTCGATGACCCGGTGTCGAAGTATCTCGAGGGCTTCGACAACCTGCGTGTCATCGACAGCTTCAACGAAGTCGATGGCACCTACGTCACCCGGCCCGCGCGCCGGCCGATGACGATTCGTCACCTGCTCACGCACACCTCCGGCATCGGCTACGCCTTTTCGAGCCCGATCGTCGGCCGACTCCAGCAGGGCACGCAGCACACCGAGTGGCAGATTCCGCTCCTGCACGATCCCGGTGACAGGTGGACGTACGGCGCGAGCACGCGGGTGCTCGGGATGATCGTCGAGAAGCTCACCGGGGAGGTGCTCGAGGCCTATTACCAGCGGCGCATTTTCCAGCCGCTCGGCATGGTCGATACCTCGTTTGCCGTGGTTGCGGAGAAGCAGGCCCGGCTGCCCACGAGCCATCGCCGCAACGGCACCGCGCTTCAGGAGCAGCCGCGTCCGGTCAGCATTCCCACCACCGCACCCACGCCTTCGCGGGGTGACGGCGGCCTGTACTCCACAGCGCAGGATTACGGCAGGTTCATCCGCATGTTCCTGAACGGCGGGCAACTCGGCCCGGCGCGCATCCTGAGCGGGGAATCCGTTCGGCTCATGGGGGAGAATCACATCGGGCCGGTGTTCGTGGAGCTGCAGCCCGTCGGCAACGCGGCGCTGACGAAGCCCTTTCCGCTGGGCGCGGGTCGTGACGAGTTCGGTCTCGGCTTCCAGATCACCGCGGCGGGGGACACGAAGCATCGCAGCCCCGGCAGCCTGAGCTGGGCAGGCATCCAGAACACGGAGTTCTGGATCGACCCGCAGAAGAAGGTGGGCGGCGTGCTGCTCATGCAACTGCTGCCGTTTTATGACGACGGCGCGATCCGCACGCTGCGGGAATTCGAAGAGGCCGTGTACCGCAATCTGAACTGACCCGCGTGGCGGACGCGTTCTCTTGCTCCGGCGCGCATGCTCGGGCCGCGCGCAGCCGTGAGTTATCCTCCGGCGCAGCACGATGACACGTGCTGCCTCGAAAAGGGGGGGAATCATGGCAGGTGCGCTGACGCTCGCTTCCTCGCGTTGTGTCCTTTTCGCGCTGGCAGCGGTCATACCCGTCGTGGTGGCGGCGTCCGACCCGACCGTGCGCCCGGAATCCGCCGGGGTCTCGTCCGAACGACTTCAGCGCGTGAGCGAGCTGGTGGATCGATACATCGCCTCCGGCGACATCAGCGGGGCGGTGACGCTCGTGGCGCGCAATGGCCGCATCGTGCACCTGAAGGCGCAGGGTGTGGCGGACATCGCGTCCAGGAAGCCCATGCAGGAGGACACCATCTTCCGCATCGCTTCGATGTCGAAGCCCGTCGCGGGTGTTTCCATTCTGATGCTGGTCGAAGAGGGCAAGGTGAGGCTGACGGACCCGGTATCGCGCTTCATCCCGGCCTTCAGCAACATGAAGGTCGCCGTGGTGAAGCCGCCGCGGCAGGGCACGGGGCTCACGGCCGGCCCGCCGGCCCCGCCGCCCGCCGCAGTGGTTGCCGTTCCGGATCACTACCTCGTGCCTGCGGAGCGCGAGATCACCGTGCTCGATCTTCTCACCCACACGTCCGGCCTCATGAGCGGCCCCATCAGCAACGCGGCCGGCGGCAAGGCGTCGCAGACGCGGCACTCTGCCGGCCTCAAGTGGGTGGAGGGCCTCGCGGCAGGCCCGCTCGAGTTTCAGCCGGGCACGCGCTGGGCCTACAGCGCGCTCGCAGGGTTCGACGTGCTGAGCCGCATCGTCGAGATCGCTTCAGGCAAGACGTTCAACGAGTTCACGCGCGACCGCATTTTCCTGCCGCTGGGTGCACGCGAGATCACTTTCTGGCCGACACCCGCGCAGCGCGCGCGCGTCGTCACGTCGTACCTGAGGAGCGACAAGGGTCTCACGCCTCGTGACAATCCGGATTCGATGTCGGGCCAGGCGTATTTCTCGGGTGCTGGCGGCTTCCAGGCGACGGCCGACTCCTATGCGCGGTTCGCCATGATGCTCGCGAACCGCGGCGAGCTGCATGGTGTACGCATTCTGAGCCCGCGCATGGCGGAGCTCATGGGCTCGCTCTACATCTCCGACACCTTGCCGGGGCGGCCCGCAGGGGAGGGTTATGGCCTCAGCGTGCGGGTGGTGAGCGACCCGCCGGCGCGTCGCACGACGCTGTCGAAAGGCAGCTTCGGCTGGAGCGGCGCATACGGCACGCACTTCTTCGTGGACCCTTCGAAGAATCTCGTGGGTGTGCTCATGATCCAGACGCCGATCATCCGGATGCGCGAGGATTTCGAGAACGCGGTGATGCAGGCCGTCCTGGACTGATCCGCTTCCGTCCCCGCCGTGCCGGGCGCCCGCCGGGTCGCGGCGGGGCGCTTTCATCAGCGCGGGTTGTCGTGGTGCGTGCCGTCGACGACGTGTTTCAGATCCTGCTCCACGCACGGCACGGGTTCCTGCAGCTCGTGCGCCATCAGCGTCATCTTGCGCGGGCGAAGCTGCCAGGGCTCCGCGAGCACTGCGGGGTCGTAGGCGGTGGCGCGCCACTCCATCGTGTCTCCGTCGCGCGTGAGGCGTTCCACCACGCGCAGGTCGCGGGTATGGAATGCGCCGTCGTCGGTGAGCCAGGTGTCTTCATTGAAGTTCACCGTCTCGACGACGAGCGTGTCGCCTTCCCAGCGGCCGATGGCATCACCGAGGTAGCTTTCATCCGCGTCCGCGCGATGCTTGCGCCCGTCCGTGGGAACGATGCGCCAGAAGCTGCCGGAGACATCGTCATAGAGAAAGACGATCTCACCCGGACGCTGCACGATCTTGTCCGGCGGCCCGATGCGCGGCAGGCCCGGCGAGCGGCATCGCAGGACGGGGTCCATCTCCACCTGGCGATCCTCGAGATCCTTCACCTTCGCGACGAACTCCGGCTTGTACTTCGGGCGATCCGGCGCGGTCATCGCACGCGGTGCCGCGGGGGCGCCTTCGGGGGTCTTGCAGCCGCTGATGCAGATGGAGCCATCCTCGGACTTCTGCGGCTTGAGGAAGTCGTAGCCGCTGCCGTTGTCCCACGAGCCGTTGAAATCGGGGCGGCCGTCGGAAAGCCGGGCGAGCGGTCTTGCGACGGGCTTCGTGTCGGCGGCGGCATCGGCCGCGGCGGCAGGCGTCACGGCGAGCCCGGACGTCCCGAGTGCGAGGATGACAGAGCTCGCGGCCGCCCGGATGGCCGGAAGGCGGTGGCGATTCAGCATGTGAGCGTTCATCGGCGCTCCTTTCGAGTGAATGATCAGCGGCCCTGTTCGGCCGAGAACTGATACACCTTGCCGTCCGGATACGTGATCTTGATGAGATACCCGAGGTGCGGTGTGCCGTCCCGCGCGGGGCAGGCGATGAGCTGCACGGTCTCTCCGTGGCCCTCGAGCATCGCCTTGGAGAGCCCGGCCTTGCGCGCCATGCCGACGGGCACGCCTTCGAGACGCCAGGTGGCGGACTGGCCGTCCGCCTCTTTCACGGCGACTTCGATGTAGATGTGCGGGTTCACCCAGTTCACCTTCGACACGACCCCGGTCAGGCTCACGGTCCTGTTGAGATCGAACTGGCCGGCGATGGAATGATGGGCGGTGGCGACGGGCGCGGAGAGGAAAGCGAAACTCGACACGAGCAGGCTGGCTGCAAGTCGCGTGATCATTCTCTGGGTCCCCCTGATCCCCGCACGCATCTTGCCACTACGCCCGCGGATTTGAGAGAGCCGCGCCGGGTGCGAAGGAGCCTGGACGCCGCTGCCGGGGCACCGAGGCGAGCAGGTGCCCACCACGCAGACAACCGGGATCCGCCGATGCGCCGCTACGAGCCGGCTACTGGTGGCGGCCGGGTGGGAAGCGGCCACTCTCTGCGCGTGATCCCGGGAGTCTCGATTGCGATGGGTCTGCTCGCTGGCACGTTGGCCCAGGTATGGTCACGGCGCGCGCGAACGCGGCAGCCAGCGGGTTGCAGCACGCGCTCCCCCGCAGTTGTATGCGTGTTGTTCTTCGCTGCGCCGCCGGCTTACCACGAGGCATCGCGCACGCTGCGTGATGATCTTTTCACCGTGCACCTGACACTCGTCGCGGGATGAACTGCCGTGTGGCCGGGTTGAATGTATTTCACTCGCGTCGCGCTGAGGAGGCACAGCTGGCCCGGGCATTCGATCCGGGGGGAGCGGCTGAGCGCGAAATCCCCGCAAAGAGCGCGAGTTAGACGCCTGTGTAGTGGCCCCACGCGCCGGTCTGCGGCCCGGGCGGCCAAACGGCCTTGAGATGCGCGGAGCCATCTGTTGCACAATACGGCGTCCAATCGAATGAGAAGCGATATGAGAAAGAGCGCGCGGCGCGCCGTCCGACTGGTTCATCGTGATCGTTTCGTCCCCTACCTGCTGGGGCGTATCAGTAAAGGAGTCTCCTCCGCCGCCTCGGTGCTCTACCGGCAGCGGCTGGGCGTGGGTATCAATGACTCGCGCATCGTGGTGGTGCTTGCGCGGCGGCCACTCATCACAGCCAAGGATCTGAGCGAGGACACTTCGCTCAACAAGTCCGTGGTGAGTCGCAGCCTGTCCGTGCTGCGAGCGAAGGGCATGGTGCGCATCGACGACTCGAACGGCCACCGCCACGTGGAGCTGACCGACGCGGGGGTCGATCTGCACGACCGGATCTCCCAGGTGGCGCTCGATCGAGAACGCCTGATGCTGCGAGGGTTTTCTGCCGGCGAGAAGCAGAAGCTCATCGGCTACCTGCACCGGATGATGCGGAACGTGCCGCTCGCCAACGCCTACGATCCGCTCGGCCGCCTGCGCGGCAAGAAGAAATCGCGGCGACGGTGAGCGTCGCCGGCACGGCCTTCGCCGTGCGGGCGCGGTGCATTTCACCCGGCCAGGGCCGCTTCACACGCTTTCTTGCCTCGAGCAGGCCGGCGAAAGCCGCCTTTTGCCGGCCGCAAAACCCTGCAGCGTCTCGAATGGGCTACAGCGCGTACAGGAACGCGACGACGTCCTGCTTCTCCGACGTCGTGAGCTTCGTGCCGAGCACGAGGTTGAAGAACTCCACCGTGTCGTCGAGCGTCAGCAGGCGCCCATCGTGCAGGTAGGGTGGGGAGTCCTTGATGCCCCGGAGCGGGAAGGTCTTGATCTTTCCGTCGGTCACGGCCGTGTGACCGGCAATTTCCCGTGGCTCGAAAAAGCGCCCGGTCTGCAGGTCGTGCAGCTCGTTGTCGGTGTAGTAGGGCGGCGCGTGGCACGTGCCGCACTTTGCCTTGCCGTGGAAGAGCTTCTCGCCGCGCAGCTGCTGCGCGGTCGCCTTCGCCGGGTCCAGCCGCCCGAAGACATCGAGTGCCGGTGCCGGCGGGAAGTCGAGCAGCGCCTGGAACTCCGACATGAAGTGCACCTGGCTGCCGCGCTCCAGGATGTTGACACCCTTCTTCGTCGCGATGACCGGGTCGCCGTCGAAGTACGCGGCGCGCTGCTCGAACTCGGTGAAGTCCTCCACCGTCTTCAACGCACGCTGCGAGCCGAACAGCCGCTGGACGTTCACGCCGCGCAGCGTCGGGGCCTCGATCTGATGGCGGAACGTCTGCGGGCGGATGTCCCCGACCAGGTGGGTCGCCGCGTTCGTGTGGCCGTTGGCATGACAATCGAAGCACGCGACGCCCTGGCTCGGCTTGATGGACCGGCGGTCGATCGTGGCGTTGAACTGCTGCTGCGGAAACGGCGTTACGAGAAGCCGCAGGCCCTCGAGCTGCTTGGGATTGAGGATGCCGCCGAAGAGCTCGTAATAGTTGGAGAGCGTGACGAGCTTGCCCTGCGACACATCGCCCAGGTCAGGGCGCGTGGTCAGGAAGATCGCCGCCGGGCTCTCCGGAATGAGGTGTTCGGGTGTCACGAAATCGAGGTCGAAGCGCGTGAGGTCGCGTGCTTCCTGCGCATTCACGAAATCGATTTGCGACTGCGGGAACAGCATGCCGCCTTCCGGGTGATTCGGATGCGGCAGCGGCAGGAAGCCGGCCGGGTAGACGTCGCGCCTGCGAATCTCGGCGGGCGACAGCGATGCAAGCGATTCCCAGGTGACGCCATTCGGAAGCTTCACACGCACGCCCGTTTGCACAGGCTTGCCGCGGGACATCTTCACGCTCGCGTGCGGCCTGTCCGACAGGTCGTAGCGCTCTTCGAGGAGCTTGCGATGCGCGGCCACGACGCCGGCCTTCGCGCCCTCCATGCGCTGTTTCACTTCGTCGAAGGACGCGCGATCGACGACGTCGGCATAGACGTTCGGCTGATCCGCCACACTTGCGGAGGTGGCCAGGAGGCTCGCGGACAACAGGGCCAATGCGCTCGACGCGCGTTTGCGGGACATGATTTGCGCTCCCCTCGATGAACCAGGACTTCGTGGCCGGCGTGCCGCGCGTGTGCGGTACAGCGACTTAGAATTAGTCTAGGCCCGGCGCAAAAAAAGGCGCGATTGATCTTTTAAATCAAGCTTCGTCCGGGCGAGTTTCTGCTGCACGCGGGCGGAGGTGCGGCGCGAGAGTGGGGATGCGGGCAGCTCTTTCTTCGAAGCGCGCTCCTTGATCAGCAGAGCCGCTTCGAGGGCGACCCGTGCGAAGGCGACGATCTCCACACCATCCTCCGTCAGGGCAACGGAGTGATGCGTGCGCTTGAACAGCGTGACCCCCAGATACGCTTCGCACTTCTTCAGCTGGATGCTGAGCGTCGACTGGCTGACGCAGCAGCGCATGGCTGCCTTGTGAAAGTTGAGCTCTTCGGCCACAGCGACGATGTATTGCAGCTCCCGGAACGTGAAACCGATGCTGGCGTTCTTCATTCTCGCTGTCGAATCACGCGTGATCGCGGTGCCTCTGCTGGACTGAGTCTATGTCACGAGGCGCTCCCCGTGCCATAGGCAGGGTGAGGGAGCACTTCGTGGCACCCCTCGTGTTGGCTCGGCTCAGAGGCCCGCCATCGCCGTGGCAAACATCATCACCATCGCCGCCGCGCGTGCATCGGTGCCGAGGAGGGCCGCGCGCCGGAGGTAATCCTCCAGGCTCGTCAGGCCGAAAGTGGATTCGCAGCCATCCACCAAGTGGCCCTGCGGGCCCACACGGCCGAGAACGGCGCTCCAGGCGGCATCGATGAGGGGCTGGTAGCGCTGCGCCGGCAGCCAGCCGCTCTGCACGCCGAGCAGCATGGAAAAGCCGATCATCGCTGTCGCGGAGACTTCCGCGAAGGTGCCCGGGTAGTCCACGACATTGCGCCAGAGGCCATCGGCATCCTGGTAGCGCGCCAGGACGTCCATGTGTGCCCGATAGTCCTGCAGCAGCCGCGCGTACTCCGGATGGTCCCTGGGGAATTCGGGCAGCGTCAGTGCGAGCCCGATGGCCGGAAAGCCATTGCCGCGGCCCCAGGCGGCGTCCACGGCGGCGGAGTGGCGGTACAAGCCGTCAGGCCTCAGTACGAGCTTCTGCATGAAAGACACGTGGCGCGCGGCCAGGTCGAAATACTTCCGCTCTCCCGTGAGCGCACCGGCTTGCGCGGCAATCACAGTGCCCATGAAGACGGAGTCGCTGTACTCGTCGTGGTACGGCATCGATTCCTTCATTCGCCCGTCGGGCTCGAAGCCGAGATCACCCACCTTCTTCACCATCTGTATGTATCGCGCGTCACCGGTACGCCGCGCCAGCTCCGTGAACACGAGGTGGCCTGCGAGCACGAGTGAGCTTGGTCGCTGAAGACTGTTCTTCGTGCCATCGACATACGGCTCGACCAGCCGCTTCACATCGTCCACGTCGCCAAGGCGGATGCGCGCGATCAGTGCCAGAGCCTGGATGTAGAGCGGCTGATCGAGCTCGTGGCCGTAGTATCGGGCGAGCTCCTGCGCGAGCTCGCGAGCGGTTCGAGCGCGGCGGCGATCCATTTCGCTACGCGCTTCGGACGGCGGGATGTCGCCCGCTTTCAGCTTCAACATCCCTCGCGCGGGCGCGATGCGTCTCGCGGGAATGCGCCCGACCTCGGCAACCTCATTGCTCGACAGCGCGTCGGCGAGGCCGAAGTCCTGATCGCTTGCGATGAGCACGAGGTCAGGTGCGTGGAGGCCGGTCCACCTCCACAACGCGTTCGCTTCGGGATTCTCCCGGTAGGCCACTCCGGCAGGCGGGAATTGAAGCGGGGTGGCATCCGGGTTGGCGAGCGGGATGGCGATCAGGCGAAGCGCGCGCCGGGAGCGTGAACGCGAGTCGTAGTCGCGCACCGCTGCACGCACGCGGTCGGTGCTCTCGTCGTTGCCGTTCATGCCTCCGATCAGGAGGACGGTGCGCGCGTCGCGCGACGAGGATTCGGTCATCAGCGCATCGATTCGCTTGCCGCTCGTGCTCAGTCCGACCACGAGATCTTCAGCAGCGAGCGCGGGCCAGCAGAGGGCGAGGCAGAAGCAAACAGCGAATGATTTCAGCATCGGACGTAGCGAACCGCGTGCACGATCGTCGGCGCGAGCGTGGAGGATGCGGCAGATGCCGTCCAGCTTCCGTGGAGGATGCCCGCAGCGTTCACCACGCCGCGGGCATAGGGATCAGATCAACGGCACGCCCTTCGGCACGCGGACCACCACGGTGCCGGCGATCTTGTCGTGCCACGCCTGCTTGTTCTCATCGAAGGCGATCCAGATGAAGCCGAGGAACAGGACCGCCGCAGACAGGAAGCACCCGAGTGCGCGGACTACCGCGGTGGCCCAGTCGATGGGCCGGCCGTCGAGGCGCACCAGCTTGAGATCGAACACGATGCCGCCGACGGTCGTCCCCTTGAGCTTCCACATGATGGCGCCGTATGCGGCGAGCGCAAGCACCTGTATCTCTTTCGAGTTCTCCAGCAGGCTGATGACGACGCCGATGATGATGGCGTCGATTGCGAGCGCCCCCATGCGCAGCCAGAACCCGGCGCGGGGCAGCGCCGCGGCGTCGAGGGAAGCGGAGCTCACCGTGGCACCGCCGCCCGCTGCGGCGCTGCCTGCGTCCGCGCCGGCGCCCGTGGCGCTCGCGCCTGGCGAGGCGTCACCGGTCGCACCTGCGGGCTCGCTCGCCGCCGCGAATTCCGCGCCAGGGGCCGCGAAGCCGCCGGGCGCCGCGGCTGCGGACACATACGACGGAGGCGGTGGCGGTGACGCCGCTGCGCGACGCTCCCGCGCGGCCAGGAACAGCGTGTACACGACTACGCCGAACGCAAGAATTCCAAGCACTTTGTAGACGAGGAATCCGAGCACCGGCACCAGGTAGAGCACCAGCACGATCGCGCCGCCGATGAGCACCGCGAGTGCCGTCTGAGCGTACGCGCGCTCGCCGAGCAGCCGGGTGCAGGAGCGGCCGATCCACGCGAGCACGACAGCCTTGCCGAAGAGAGTGGCGAAGAACGCGCCGGCCGCCACGACGGGGACGAAGACGATGCCGACCACCGTGATACAAAGCAGGACGATCAGCACCGGAGTGAGCAGCATCGCGACGAGCGATGCGATGACCGTGCTTCCGGGCGCCTTCTCGAGCGTCGCGACGCACCGATCCACCGTCTCCCGGAACATCAGCGCAATGAACGCATACAGGCCGAGAAAGGCGAGGGCGACACCCCACGCCCACCCGAGGCCCGGGGCAATCGCGAGCGGTCGCAGGTACTGCAGGCAGTGGTCAACCCACGAGCGGAGCCAGCTGAAGCTGCCGTGGCCGAACGACAGGACGTTCTGAACCGGGCCGTACACCTGTGCTGCCGGATCGCGGCGGAGGTCGCCGCCCACCACGATGACCGAACCGCGCACGTCCGCTTCCGGGCCGAGCGTGACATCGCCGAGAACGGCGACGACGTCACCGCGCACAGGCGCGTTCACCGTCGTGCTGCCCAGCACCGACACAGCGGCGTCACCTACGGCGCCACCCAGAACGCGGGTGTCTCCAAAAATGGACACCACCGCGTCCGAGACAATCCCTTCGCTCGTGGACGAGCCGAGAATCGACACGACTACGTCGGCTGTCCGGTCTTTCGCGAGGTGTGCGTCGTTCATGATGGCGACGATGGAGTCGCCCTCGCGACTGCGCACGCGCCAGTCATCCCGTTCCCACGGTGGCCGGCGTCCCGCTTCGACATCTTGCGCGCCGGCTTGCGTATCAGCCGCCTCGACGTCGGGTGGAGCTTCGGGCTGAGCCGCCGGCGCGGGCGTTTCGACCTGAGCAGGCGCCGGGGGCGCCTCCTGGGCGTGCGCGCCGACGGCGATGACGCCGAGGCACGCAGCAAGCGTGAGACCGGGAATTCGCTGACGGAGTGAGGTTTTCATTTGTTGAGGTAGAGCATCCGGTAGCCGAACGCGCTGAGCGCGAACAGGGTCAGGTAACTGAGCGCCACCAGCGCGAGACCCGCGTGCAGCCAGAGTGGCGGAATGGCGTGAATCGCGGCCATGAAAAGGTCGGCGAGCGTGGCCAGCGCGGAAGTCGTGGAGCGCGTGGAGGCTACGGCGTTCGAGATCGCCTGGCTCACGGGTGCGTCGGCGATCAGCCATGAGAAGACGCTGAGTGTGAGTTTCACGAAGCCGAGCGAGACAAGAAGGAACAGCACGCGCATCGGAAGCGGCCAGTGCAGGAAGCTCGTGCGCCACCACGGAAGCGCTTCCCGTCGCGTGATCTCTGCGAGCACCCGCGCTTCGAGCGACGGCGGTGCACGGCGCGCCGGCTGCTCGCGAAGCACGGCATGCACGAGGTTTGCGAGCCGGTCGGCATCCACGCGGCCCGGGTCGGGCCGGCCGGCATTGCCGCTCGTGATGTCGGGTGGATTGCTGCGTTCGATCATGGCGGTCACCCTGCGACGTGTTCTGCCGCGAGGTCGCTGCCCGCAAGGATCTTCGCGAGTGCCAGGCGTCCGCGCAGAATGTCCGTCTTCACCTTGGGCAGGGACACTTTCAGATGCCTTGCGATCTCCTGATACGGCATCTCATCGAAGTGATGGAGAACGAGCGGCAGACGCTGATGCTGCGGCAACTGCTTCAGCGCCTGTTCCACCACCCGGCTGCGCTCCGCCGCATCGAGGCCCGCGAACAACGTATCCGGCACGACGAGCTGGGGCAGCATCGCGGCGATGTCGGTTTCGGTTTCATCCGTGTCCTGCTGCCGCAGCTCGGAGAAGAAGCGCCAGCGCTTGCGATAGCGGGAGAGGTGGTTGAGCGTCAGGTTGGTCGTTACCGTCTTGAGCCAGCCCCCCGCCCGCTCGCTCGTGCGCAGCATTTCGAAGCTCTCGTAGGCTTTCAGGAACACCTCCTGCGCGATGTCTTCCGCCTGGGCATCGTTGCCGGTGAGGCGGGCGGCAGTGGTGAAAACCATGTCCTGATAGGCGCGCATGAACGCTGTGAATTCGGCCGGGATGTCCAGTCTCGGTGGGGGGGTATGCACTTGCGTGTCGTCGTTTATGCCGAGAACACGGGACACTGCGGAAAGTTGCAGGGAGCCTGGACCGGCCGGCAATCCATGGCGGGGCTATTCTAGGGACAGGGTCGGCGGTGGCGCACGGGTCCCCCGCAGGCCGGCGTCAGGGCGGGCGCATCCTTCGCGCCGTGATGCCTTCGGCCCGGGGCACCGGAGCGCGCTCATTCCCCCACGGGGGCAGGCAGGAAGTGGAGTGGGAGGGCGGCTCCCGGCGCGTCGGCGGCCCGAGCCGAAGGCATCACGCGACGGAAGGTCATCGTCTCGCCTTGCGCGGCGCCCGCCCGAGTCGGTTCCCCGCGACGGCGCCCGGAGTTTCACCCGCAACCACCGCCAGGCCGCGGTCGGGATGCGTCGCCGTGTCCCTGCGCGGCCGGCGAAAGGTCGCCGCGGTCCGCCGACGAGCCGGTGCGGTTCGCGGCAGCCCACTTTCGGCCCGTTGACAAAGCCCTGCAGTTTTCGAGAAAGGGAAGCGAGCTTCGCGTCGTTCTTTCCTCAGCGGAAAAGTACATGTGCGCAATACGCATGAGGTCGCCGCGCGGCGTGGGCCGTCAGGCCGCACAAAGCGGCTGCGCCGCGTTGCCCAGGTTCTCGAAGCAGCGCAGAGCGCTCTGCGCATCGGAAGTGCGTAGGGTTCGATGAACGAACGCTCGTCAACATCTCTCTTCGCTCCACGATACGGCGCGGCTCAGGGTGTCCCGGGGGGCGGGACGAGCCGGCCGGAGGGCGGGCCGGAAGGGTTCAAGGTGTGAGCCGTTTCGCGTCGCGTTTGTGCGAAGATTCGCGCCCCTGTCACACACCCTTCGTTCAAGCATCGAGCCGCATGAAGATCCCCGAGATTCTCCAGGTTGAAACCCAGCAGGTGCCGGGCAGCCTGGCGAGCGTTCTGAACGTCATCGCCGAAGCGGGCCTCGTGCTCGAACACCTCACCACCTTGCACCGGAACCAGGGGCGCACCCTCTGGGAGATCACGGTCGAAATCGACGAGGGGGCGCAGGAGGAGCTGTTGCGCCGTCTGAACGCGCTGCCGTCCGCGCGGTTCGTCGGCTGGTCCGACCGCGTGTTCGATCGCCATCGCGGCGGCAAGCTCGAAATGCATTCGCGCATCCCGATCTCCACGCAGCAGATCCTGCGGGATATCTACACGCCCGGCGTCGCGCGCGTGTGCCTCGCCATCCAGAAGAACCCGGAACAGGCGTTCGAATACACCTCCCTCTCGAGAACCGTCGCCATCATCACGGATGGCTCGGCCATCCTCGGGCTCGGCAACATCGGGCCGCGCCCGGGGCTGCCGGTCATCGAGGGGAAGGCGGCGCTCTTTGCCTCGCTCGTGGGCCTGAACGGCATTCCCATCCTGGTGGAAAGCAGCTCGATCGATCATTTCGTGGACGTCGTCCGGTCGATCGCGCCGTCTTTCGGCGCCATCCTGCTGGAAGATGTCGCTGCTCCCCGCTGCTTCGAGATCGAGCACAAGCTGCGCGCTCGCCTCGATATGCCGGTTCTGCATGATGACCAGCACGCGACCGCAGTCGTTGCGCTGGCGGCGCTGCTGAACGCCACCCGCATCACACAGAAGGCGCTCGAGACGCTCACCGTGGGCATCGTGGGGCTCGGCGCGGCCGGCCTTGGCATTGCGCGTCTGCTGCGCGCGTTCGGTGTTGCGCACCTCGTCGGCACGGATCTGCGGCATGAGGCCATGGGCCGCCTGGCGCAGTTGAACGGCCAGGGCGTCACCCTCGAGGAGACCTTGAAGCGCGCCGATGTCGTCATCGCCACCACCGGCGTGAAAGGGCTCATTCCCGCCAGCCTCATCCGGCGCGGCCAGATCGTGCTCGCGTTGTCGAACCCCGATCCGGAGATCGAGCCGGCGCTGGCGCTGCAGAACGGTGCCGCCGTGGCGGCGGACGGGAAGAGCATCAACAACGTGCTCGCATTCCCCGGGCTCTTCGCCGGCGCGCTGCGCGCGCGGGCCGCGGATTTCAGCGACGCCATGCTGCTTGCGGCCGCCCGCACCATCGCGCAGTCCGCGCCGGAAGGGCAGCTCGTTCCGGAGCCGCTGAGCCCCACGTTGCACGAAGCGGTGGCCGCGGCGGTGGCCGCCACGGTCGAAGGCGCCCGCACGCCGTGACCAGGCCGCTCCTTGCCGCCCTGGCGCTGGCGGGCCTCGCGCTCGCCGGCGGCTGCGGCAAGAGCGGGCCGGAACGCGAGCACCGCGCGGATTGGGTCATCCACTCGCGGCTGCAGTTCATGTCCCAGGGCTTCGAGGCGCCTGCGCCGCCGCTGCCGCGGGAGCGCTTCCGCCTCTGGTTTCCCTTCGTGAGCGGCGACCTCTACGGCGCGCCCACCATTGCCGCGTTCAGCCATCCCGTCGTGGATGCCGACTATCGCTTCGAGATCGATCTCAACGAGGGGCACGAGGATCTCGTGACGGCCCTGGAGCGCACGCGCTTCAGCGGCTCCTGGATGAGCATCGCGCCCGCGGAGGCACGCGTTGCCCGCCTTTCGCCCCTCGTCCTGGAGGCCGACGGCATCGAGTCGCTCGGCGTCGCCGAATGGGTCGACGAAGCGCAGCGGCGATTGATGCTCGTCTATTTCGACCGCCCGGCGTCGATCACCGGAAGCGTGCGGGCGCGAGGCCACACGCTGCGCTTCGATGTGCACGCCCCGGGCGCGGGCTACGTGTGGATCGAGCAGCCCCCCGTCGAGACCGCGGCTGCGCCCGGCCGCGCCGCAGAAGCCCGGGAGCTCGTCTACAAGGCCGTGGCCCCGCCGAAGGACGTCACGCTCGCGATCGCGCTCGGCCCGCAGTTCGTGGGGAACCTGCGCCCGGCCGTGGCGTTCCGGATGTCGGAGGCTTCCTCATGCGAGCTCCACATCGAATCCATCTGTCGCTGATGACGCTCATCGCTGCCGCGGTCGTCGCGCTCATGGCGGCCCCCGCGGCCAGCGCGCAGGAGGGTGCCAAGCCCGCTGCGGCTCCGCCGGCGTTCAACAACGCGTGCCGCACCTGCCACTCCACCAAGGAAGGCGACAACCGGATCGGGCCTTCCCTGTACAAGATCTTCGGTTCGAAGGCGGGATCGCGGCCGGGCTACCCCAATTCCTCCGCGGCGATGAAGAACAGCGGCATCGTCTGGAACGAGCAGACGCTGAACCGGTTCATCGAAAGCCCCGACTCCGTCGTGCCGAACAACGCCATGAAACCGTACGGGGGCCTGACGGATGAAGCCGCCCGGCAGAGCATCATCGACTACCTGAAGTCGGCCAGCTGACGCCTCGCGTCTTTCCGCGCAAATCACTCCGCCGCGCCCGCGCGATCGAGCGCGAACAGGAGGGCTGCGGCGACGGATGTAAAGCTCAGCCTCATGGTCCCGATCGCGGCTGCGACACAGTAGTGTCTGCGCAGATGGGTACTGAGGTTGCTGGTCGTGCCCGCTGCGGCGGGGCGGGCGTCAAGCTCTGCAATCGCTGTTGCGCCGCGCAGCGATGTTGGGGTCCCCGCAAAGGTTTCCACGTGCGACCGCCTGCTGTTCCGCAGCGACCTTCCCTGTGGTGCATGGAATTTCACCTGAGCAGAATGACCTTCATGGGGGTCATGAATGCGTGATGTTCTTGTGATGTCGGCCTGCACCGCGCTGCTGGTTCTCACGGCGTGCGGCAAGTCCGTCGAGGAGCGGGGCGATGGCGCTGCGCCCAGGTCGCCCCAGGCGAACGTGAATGAGCGTCGTCTGCTGGCGGCGGACCAGGAGCCGGGCCAGTGGATGTCCCACGGTCGCGACTACAACGAGCAACGCTTCAGCCCGCTCACGAAGATCAATGCGAACAACGTGAAGCAGCTCGGTCTCGCCTGGTATGGCGATTTCGACACGCGCCGCGGGCAGGAATCCACGCCGCTCATCGTCGACGGTGTGCTCTACGTGACGACCTCCTGGAGCAAGGTCTACGCGTACGACGCGAAGACGGGCGAGGAACTGTGGAAGTACGACCCGAAGGTGAAAGGCCAGTATGCCGTCAGAGCCTGCTGCGACGTGGTCAACCGCGGCGTTGCTGCGTGGAACGGCAAGGTGTATCTCGGCGCACTCGACGGGAGGCTCATCGCAATCGATGCCGGGACCGGCAGGGCGGTGTGGGAAACGCAGACCACGGATCCGGAAAAGGCCTATTCCATCACCGGCGCACCGCGCGTCGCGAAGGGCAAGGTGATCATCGGTCAGGCCGGCGCCGAGTTTCACCAGCGCGGCTACATCTCTGCGTACGACGCCGAGACCGGCGAGCGCGAATGGATCTGGTACATCGTGCCCGGAAACCCGGCGGACGGCTTCGAGAACGAGCAGATGAAAGAAGCCGCGAAGACCTGGGGCGGCGAGTGGTGGAAGGCCGGCGGCGGCGGCAGCCCATGGGACGGCATCGCCTACGACCCGGTGACGGGCTACGTGCTCGTCGGCACGGGCAACGGCGCGCCGTGGCCGGCGGAGATCAGGAGCCCGGGCAACAACCAGAATCTCTATCTCGCCTCCATCGTGGCACTGGACCTCGACACGGGGCAGTACAGGTGGCACTACCAGATGACCCCGCACGAGAGCTGGGACTACGACGGCACGCAGCAGATCACGCTGGCGGATCTGGAGATCGACGGCAGGAAGCGTCACGTCGCCATGCAGGCCTCGAAGAACGGCCACTTCTATGTGCTCGATGCGAGGACCGGTGAGCTGCTGTCCGCGGAAGCGTTCATTCCCGGCGTGAACTGGACGACGGGTCCCATCGACGTCACGACCGGCGTGCCGGACATCAACGCGGCCGCGCGCTACGACAAGACCGATCAGGGGTTCATGCTGGTGCCCGGCCCGGGTGGCGCGCACAGCTGGCACCCGATGTCGTTCAATCCGCAGACGGGTCTCGTCTACATCCCGACGATGCTCGGCAACTACCCGATGGTTGCCACGCTCGAAGACGACAACCCGGTGGGGCAGAAGCTCAACATCAGCATGCGCAAGGGCTTCGCCATGTATGACGAGCCTGGGGCGCCCAGGCGCATGAACGATGGTTATCTGCTCGCGTGGGACCCCGTGGCGAAGAAGGAGGTGTGGCGCTACCCCTTCGAGAACGGTCGCGGCGGCGGCACGCTCACCACCGCCGGAAATCTCGTGTTCCAGGGAAACTCCAGGTTCCAGGAGCTCGCGGCGTATCGCGCTGACGATGGCGAGAAGCTCTGGAGCATGCCCGTGCAGACCGGCATCGTCGCCGGCCCGGCGACGTATGAGGTGGATGGCGAGCAGTTCGTAGCCGTGGCGGCCGGCGCGCGCCTGGGCGGCAACTACTACACCCCGAACGGCTCGCGCATCCTCGTGTTCAAGCTCGGCGGCAAGACGCAGCTGCCCCCGCCGCCGGAGCCGATTCCACAGGTGCTGAACCCGCCGCCGTCGTTCGGCACACCCGAAGTGATTGCCGCTGGTGCGGATACGTACAACCGCTTCTGCGGCACCTGCCACGGGGTCGATGGCCAGAGCCGCGGCATGTTCCCGGACCTGCGCTACAGCGCCTCGCTCAACAGCGCTGAGCTGTTCAACGCCATCGTCATGGACGGCGCGCTCACGGCGAGCGGGATGGTGTCGTTCAAGAACGCCCTCACGCAGGATCAGGCGGATTCGATTCGCGCATACGTCGTGTCGCGCGCGCACGATGCCGTGAAGAGCGGCCCGGGTGGTGGCTTCCGGAGCGCACCCGCATCGCGAGCGCGTGCATCGGACTCCGCGTTGCCCGCGGCGGCTGCGGACTCCGCGGCGTCGCGAGCATCCGCCACTCGCTGATCAGGTGAGGGCGGCGCGCGCCGCGCCGTCACTTCTGACCGTCACCGAGCCTGCGGTAGTACTCCGCCACGGTCTCGCGATACTCCGGCGCATCCGTTGCTGGATTGGCGGCACGGGTGGCCGCGGTGGCGCGGCCCTTCTCCGCAGCGCTGAGCGCGGAGAGCTCGAGCTGATCCACGAGGCCCATCATCTGCGCGTACGCGGATTCCATGGGGTCGCCGGAGGAGCGCCGCAGCTGGTTCGCGAGCTCCCGGAGCGCAGTGAGATCGGTGTTCGGCAGCACGCCTTCGGGCAGGCGATCACCGAGCTCACGCAGGCGGCGCGCGATCTCCTCCGCCTGGCGCCGGAATTCTTCCGGGTCGACCGGGCGAAGCGCATTCGCGCGCAGCGGGGGGTTCCAGGCGTTGAGCCGGCCCCGATCCCCTTCGATGTAATGACGCGCGTAGCCGCGGTCCGGGCCGCCCCAGCCGCCGCCCCAGGCGTTCGCGCCGCGATCCGGGCCGCCGCTCTCGCCGTTCGGACCGCCGCTCTCGGAGCCGGCGCTGTCGCCACGGCTCTGGCCGGATTGCTGGCCGGATTGGCCGGACTGCTGGCCTGGCTGCTGCCCGGACTGCGCCGAGCGCTGATCACTCGCATCGTTGGAGTCCGGCTGGCCGCGTCCGTTGGGGTCCCGCTCGCCATTGTTCTGACGCAGGCCGTTGGGATCGCGTTCGCCATTGGGTCCGCCGCGCCCGTTCGGATCGAGGTTGCCCCCTTCGCGCTGCGCGTTGCGCGGGTCGTTCTGGGCGAGCTGCCATGCGCGACGCAGGGCACTCAGTTCCGAGAGCAGATCGTCCGCGGTGGCCTCGTTCTGCGCAGTGCGCCGTTGCCGTGCCTCGGTGGCGGCCGTGCCGGCGGCCTGGTTGAGCTGCTCCTGCAGCGCTTCCATCGCTTCGGTGATCAGCGGGTCGCGCCCCGCAGCCTGCAGACCGCGACCGCGCTCGAGCTCCATGGCGCTGCGCGCCAGTCCTGCGCTGAGGCCCGATTCGGCGAGGCTGGTCGCGGCCTCGCCGACATTCCCGGCCGCCTTCGGCGCTTGCTCGTTGTGATGCTGCGCGGAGGCTTGCATGTCCCGCTGCAGCGAATCGAGCTCCGATTGCAGCGCGCGTTTCTGTTCGGCGAGCGCCTCGGCGCGCTCCCAGCTCAAGCCGCGCTGGCGCTCGGCGGGCGTGCCGCTGCCGGGGCCGTCCGGGCGTCGATAGGCGGTCCGCAGCTCCTCTTCCGTGCGGCGCTGCTGGTCGAGCAGCGCCTGCGCGCGCCTGGCGAGATCGTCGAAGGACCCCGCCACGCCGTCGCGCCTGCCCTGCTCCATCTTTTCCAGCGCCGCGCGCAGGTCACGGCTGGCCTGCTCCGCGGAGCGGTTGTTGCCGCCGGAGGATTGCTGCCCGCCGCTGCTGCCGTTCCCGCTCTGCGAGCCGCCCGAGGCACCTTCCATGTTCTCCAAGGCACGCTCGATCTGGTTCAGTGCTTCGTTCGCGGCGTTCGCGCTCTGCTGGCCTTGTCCCTGGCCCTGACCCTGGGAGCCTTGCTGTTGCGCATTTCGCTGCTGCGACAGCTCGGCCAGGCGCTTGCGAAGGTCTTCCGTCTCCCGTCGAAGCTGCTCCTGCTTCCACTTGTCAGACTCGCGTTGCTGCTGCTGGCGGCTCTGCTGTTCGCGCGCGAGCTGCTCCTGCCGACGCGCCAGCTCGCGAAGCTTGCGGATGGCGTCCGTGAGCTGCTGCGGCGACTCGTCGTTCGCAGCGCGTGATTCCGTCTCGTACTGGTTCTTCTCGACGTCCATCTCGAGATCGAACATCTCGGCAAGGTCGCGGCCGGCCTGCCCGCCGCTGCCGCCCGCGCCGTTCTGCGCGAACTGGAGCTGGATGTCGGTGTAGAGCGCCTCCGCACGCAGCAGGTGCTGCAGGGCCTTCTGCTCCGACGGGATGGCGTTCGGGAAATCCTTCTCGCCAAGATGCCTGGCAGCGGGCTGCATGGCTTGCACAGCCTGCTGCAGGTTCTCGATGAGCTCCTTGTTCTTCGGGTCCGCGTTGTCCACGCCGCGCGCCTGTGCCCGCTGCACGAGTGTCGTGGCCTGCTCGGCCAGCGTGGTCTGCAGCTCCGACAGCATGCGTGCATTGTCGCTGACGCGCTCCGCATCGCGACCCTTCGCCTTGTCCTGCGTGCGCTGGAGGTTCCAGGTGGCGAGCAGGATTTCACGCTGGCGCTGCGAGATGACGTCCTGCTGATCCTGGCCGCCACCGCCACCCTGCATGCCGCCCGCCTGGCCCTGCGTGAACCGGCGCTCGAAAGGCTGCACGTGGATCAGGAAGAGATCGGTCTGCACGGACTGCTTCCGATCCTTCGCAACCGCGTAGTACGTGACGAGATCACCGGGCATGAGCCGCTTGCCGTCTTCGCCGGTGATGGCCGCCTGCGCTTCACCCAATTCCTCGAGTCGCAGCACGGTGCTGTCGCTCACTTCCTTGCCGCGCCCCTTGAACGGAGTGACCTGCCACTCGCCGCCGTTGACGGAGTAGTGCAGCTCCACGTTCTGCACGCGGAAATCATCCGTCGCGCGCACGCGCACCGGCACCTCTTCGATGCTGCTCGCCTGCCAGTCGCGCCCGGGCTTGGCGACTTCGATGGTGGGGAGCTGATCCTCCACGAGCGTGATCTGGTATTCGTCCGTCAGCGGCACGAGCTCATCGCCCACACGCGCGTTGATGCGGTACTGGCCGTCCTCTTTCAGCTCGAGCGTGCCGCGCGTCCACACGCCTTCACCGCTGAGCGGGGAGGAGTCACCGTTCACGAGCAGCGAGGGGGAATCCAGCGGCGCGCTCGTCTGCACTTCCACGTTCACCTTCGTGCCCGCGACCGCACGGATGTCTCTCGAGCGCTCGTCTGTTTCGGGCTTGAGGCCCGTCCACGACGGATACTCGTAGGTGAGTCGCATGCGCTCCACCCGCGGCACTTCCACCACGCTGATGCGGTGTTCCGGGCTGCGGGTGCCTCGCGACGTGACGTAGTAGCTGAAGGGCTCACGCAGCGCGTACACGGTGAACTCGAACGCGCCGTCCGCCGCGGGCTTCATCGGGGCGCGTTCCCACTGTGCGCCCTCACCAAAGCGCACATGCACCTCGACGGCATCCGGGTCGAATCCACTCACGGAAGCGCGGATCGGGATGTCCTGGTTGCGACGAACGGTCGCGTCACCGGGCGTCACGCGGATCTCGCGCGCCGCGATCTGCTCTTTGGGAATCGGGATGCCGAGCCACAAGTTCCGCGTGCCGGCGCCCCACATCGAGCCCAGGCTCATCATCAACGCGAGCCCAAGGATTGCGGCGGCGGCGATGCCGGCCGGCACCCAGGTGCGCTTGCCCGGTACGGCGGTGGGCGGCGGGGCCTGCTCCGCAACGGCGAGTGCGTCTTCCGCGAGCAGGTCGATGAGGGGGGCGGGCTGCCCCTGGCTCTGGCGCCGGGCCAGTTCCATGTAGGTCTCGATGCGGCCACCCTGCGTGGGCAGGTGCCGTTCGAAGGCCCGGGATTGATTGTGTGGTCGTAGCGCGAGGAGCGGGCGCCAGAGCATCGCCGCCGCAGCGACCGCCAGCCCTGCGAAGAGCGCAATGCGCGCACCGAGCACTGCCTCGGGTGGAAAGCCTGGGTCGCGCAACAGCCAGACCGCGACGAGTGTGACGAGCAGCGCTGTGAGCGCGACGACCGCACTCGCACGCGCGACCACCGCCGCACGCAATCGCTGCCGCACCTCGTGGAGGTATTGTTCCAGTCGCTCACGCGCGCTCAAGAGGTCACCCCGCGCCGTACGTGTAGATGAGAGTTGGCCACCAGTGGCTCCAGGAACGCAAGCGTGACCGCGATGAGAAGCAGCCACGGCCAGATGGGTTTCAGCTGTGGACCCGAGTCCGTCGCTGCGGGTGCGGCGGCCGTAGCCGGCAGGCGCTCCGGTGACTGCATTCGTGTCCACTGCGTGACACTGTCATTCGATAGTCGGACGAGGTCCGACTCGCGGGGGTCGGCGTTCACGGCGACCCAGTCGCTTCGGCCGCCGCCGCGCACCTCGTAGAACCCGATCTGTTCGGCCATGAGCCGGGTCTGGCCTGCCGTGTCCCCCAGCGGCACGGCCCGGCGGCCGCGGGGATCAAACACTTGCGCGCCCTGGTTGCCATTCACCCCGAGGGGCAGCACGGAGCCCACGAGCGCGTTCGGCGCCGCGGCCGCTGCAGTGAGATAGCGGGCGGCCTCGCCGATGAACCGCACGAACAGCGGATGGATCGCCAGGTCGTTCCACTCCCGGTCGAGCGGGGAGGTGAGCACCAGGAGCCGCCCTGTGCCGACCCGGCGCTCGATGAGCAGCGGACGGCCGTCTTCGAGCCGGATCAGCACCGCATCGTCGCTCCGCGGCTCGATGGGGACGGAGCGGAAGAATCGCACGCTCCGCCAGCCCTGTGCATTGCGCAGGGCGGGGTGACTTTCCTCGATGGCGGCGACGCGTGTCGCCCCGGTGCCGGAGGCGTTGGAGCTCTGGGCGGTCAGCCCCCGCGGGCGCTCGTGGCCGCTCAACGGGATCTTCGCGAGCTGCGCGGAGCGGGGGCCAAGGGTCATCAGCACGGTGCCGCCGCTCTCGAGGTACCGCTGGATGTTGCCGATGCTCGCTCCCTGGAGCACTCCGACATCTGAGACGACGAGCGCGGAATACTCCGCCAGCGCGCGCTGGCTGACGGCATCGGCGCCCGTACGCTCCACCTGCAGACGTGGGCTCGTGAGGGAGCCGACCGCCGCAGCGAAGTAGGAGACATCGTCGGAGGAGGCGCTGGCTCCGATGATGAGCGCATGCGGCTCGCGATGTTCCATGACGGCGAAGAACTGATCGTCCTGCGGCAGGGAATCCGCCGGCTCCAGCGCGACGGTCACGCGATGCGTCCCGGCGCCGAGGCCGACGTCCGGGAACAGCGCACGGAACTCGCTCTGCCAGGGCTCGAGCACTTTCCGCCCGCGCTCCTTGCCGTCGATGGTCAGAACCGCCGTGCGCTGCTGCCCCTCGGGCTGCGAGCCCCCGACGCGCACGTCGAAAACGTTGGAGTCGCGCTCCGACGGACCGACACTGCGCACGAACTGGTTCGTGGCGCTGGCATCGCCGACATCTTCGAGCGCGAGCCGTACGCCCTCGGGCGGCTCGAGGTCCGCGAACTGCAGGGGGCTCGCGGAGCGCTGCAGGTCGGTGATCAGGTGAAACTGTGTCGGGGGCCGCTGGGTGCCGATCCAGGAAGGCGCGCTAGTCATCAGCATGCCGTAGTCGAGGCGTGAATTGCCGGGCCGGATCGAGGCCAGCGCCGACCGCAGCTCTTCCACGTCGCTCTCGTTCACCGGCCCGTGCGCGACGCGCACGCGTGAGTCGGCCGTGACCAGCATCGCCTGGTCCGTTGGACGCATGCCATCGATGAGGCTGCGCGCTTTCTCCACGGCGCGCGTCCATCGCTCCCCTTGCTGCATGGAGAGCGACGTGTCGAGCACGATGACGTGCAGCGTGCGGTCCCGCGCTTCGAGCGGCGGCGTGCGCCACGGGAGCATCGGTTGTGCGAAGGCCAGCACGATCACGAGCAGCAGCAGGATGCGCAGCGCGAGCAGCAGCCAGTACCGGATGGTGTGCTCGCGGCTGCGATGCACCTGGCTGTGTTCGAGCAGCATCAACGAGGCGAAGGGCTGGCGGGTGCGCGTGTCCCTCGCGAAACGATGCAGCCACAGCGGCAGCCCCACTGCGAGCAGTCCGGCCAGGAAGAGGGGTGCCATCAGCGTCATGTCTCAGTCGTGCCGTTGGCGGAACATGAGATAGCGGCGCAGGCAGCGGTCCAGCGGTTCGTCCGTGCGCGCCAGCACGAAATCGGCTCCGACGCCCGCCGCGGCTCTGCGCACGCCCGCAAGGTGCTCCTCGAGTCGCGTCCGATACCCGCCTTCGAGATAGTCCGGAGAAACCTCCATCGTCTGTCCCGATTCCATGTCTTCGAAGAGCACCGAATCGCGTGATTTCGGTTCGATCTCGCCGGGGTCGAGCACCTGGAAGAACACCATGTCGTGCCCCGTGTACGCGAGCGGCTGCACCGCCTTGCTCATCGCAAGGGGGTCGCAGTAGAGGTCGGAGATGACGGCCACGAGCCCGCGGCGGGTCATGTGCTCGCGGAACATCCGGAAGCAGTTCTCGAGATCCGTGCGTTCGCCGGGCACCGCCGAGTCCAGTGCATGCAGCACGCCTTGCAGGCTGCCGGCGCGGCCGGACGGCGGGCGGTAGTGGCGGATGGCGTGATCGAACACGATGAGCCCCACGGGGTCATGCTGCCGGGACGCGAGGTACGCAAGCCCCGCAGCGAGATACTTGCCGTACTGGAGCTTGCTGACGGAGCCGGACTGAAAACCCATGGATGCGCTCGCATCGAGGAGCAGCATCAGTCGCGTGTTCGTTTCACCCTGGTAGCGGCGGATGTACGTGCGATCCGTGCGGGCGAAGACGTTCCAGTCCACGAAGCGTGGATCGTCCCCTTCGGCATAGGCACGGAACTCGGCGAATTCCTGGCTGAAACCGAAACGCGGCGAGCGGTGCAGCCCGACCAGGAAGCCTTCCACGGCGGTGCGCGCCACCAGCTCGAGGTTGGCGAGCCCGGAGAGCACTTCGGGCGTCAGCAACCGGGCGGCGGCGGGTTCGCTCACGCACCCGCTCCACCGCGAATCTGGTTCTCCACCACCTCGCTCAGCACCTTGTCCACCGTCACGCCGTCCGACTCCGCCTGGTAGTTGGTGAGCACGCGGTGCCGGAGCACGGGCAGCGCGAGCGCTTTCAGATCGTCCTCGTTCACGTGATACCGACCGGACATGATGGCGCGGGCTTTCGCCGAGAGCGTGATGAACTGCGTGGCACGCACGCTGGCGCCATATCGCACATAGCGTTTGACCACATCGGGCGCGCTCGGGTCCGCGGGCCGCGTTGCCCGCACGAGCGCCACGGCCTTGCGCTGGATCGTCTCCGACACCGGGACCTGGCGCACGAGCCACTGGAATCTGAGGATTTCCTCCGGCCCCGTGCAAGGCTCGATCTTCGGCAGCGCCATCTGCAGCGTGTTGCGCTCGACGACGAGGCGCTCGTCCTCGGCGCTCAGGTAGTCGAGAAGGATGTTGAAGAGGAAGCGGTCGAGCTGCGCCTCCGGCAGAGGGTAGGTTCCCTCGAGCTCGATGGGGTTCTGCGTGGCGAGCACGAAGAACGGCGCTTCGATCGTGCGGGTGTTGCCGCGAACGGTGACGGAGCGTTCCTGCATGGCCTCGAGCAGGGCGGCCTGCGTCTTCGGCGGCGTGCGGTTGATCTCGTCCGCGAGCAGCACGTGAGCGAACAGCGGGCCCGGCACGAACGTCCAGCGGCGCCGGCCGGTGGTCGGGTCCTCCTCGATGATGTCGGTGCCCGTGACGTCCGTCGGCATGAGATCCGGCGTGAACTGGATGCGCTTGAACGACAGGCCGAGCGCGTCCGCGAGCGTGCGCACGAGCAGCGTCTTCGCGGTTCCGGGCATGCCGGTGATGAGGCAGTGGCCTCCGACGAGCATGGTCAGCAGCAGGTGTTCGACCACTTCGTCCTGACCGACGATGATCCGGCGCACCTGCCCGCGAATCGCGGTGAGCCGGTCGCGAAACAGCGCGACGAGCTCGCGGGCGTCGGCACCATCGAGGGTCGGGGGCACTACGTCGTTCATGGAGTTGGCTTTCCGGTGATTTCGAGCAGAAGGTCCTGTGCCGGGCGGAAGTGCGGCGCGGTCTCGAGCGCCTCGAGCAGATGGCGGCGGCTCTCGGCCTGGTCCCCCAGCGAATTCAATGCACGCGCGATGCCAAAGTTGGCGGAGGCGGTGTCGTGGGCGTTGAGCGCCAGCAGCACGCGATATTCGCGCAGGGATTCCGCGGGCTTGCCCGTGGCATTGAACCGTTCGCCGAGCCTTGCGTGCAGGCTCGCATCGAGCGGCTCGATCAGAATCAGTGCGTACTGCACGTCGGCTGCCTCGTCGGCCTGGCCGGCTTCCTCCAGCCACTGGGAGAGCTGGCGGAGGGCCGATGGGTTCCAGCCCCCCAGGCGCCGGTATTCCTGCAGCGCCTTCAGGGCCTCGGCGCGCTTGCCGGTCCTGTCCAGCGCGGTCACGAGCAGCAGGTGCGCGGTGCCGTCGAGCGTGAAGTCCGGAAAGAGCTCGATGGCGCGGCGCGCGGGCTCGATGACGGCGGGCCAGTTGTCCTTCGCGGCGGCCTCGTGTGCCGCCTTCATGCTCCTGTCCCAGTCCTCCTTGCCCTTGATGTAGCCCACGAAACGCTGGCTGAGGAACGCGTTGAACTCCTTGTCGAACTCGGCCGGCGAGATGTCGAAGGTGGCTTCCACGGCCTTCGCGGTGGTGGTGTCACGCGTGAACTGGCGCAGGAGCGCGACGAGCTTCTCGAAGCCCCATTTCTCATCGATGAAGAGACAGACGAGACCGCTCTGCATGTACGACACCTGCACCTGGTCGTCGTAGTCGGGGCGGATGAAGCCTTCGTCGAGCGTGGCGACCGGCAGGAACTTGCCTTCGCGGAACACGTCGAGCGCGCGTGCCGAGACGGCGACGCCCGGCGTCGGCCCGGTGCGCCACTCTTCGAATACGGAAATGCCTTCGCTGAGCCAGCGCGGAACGCGATGATCCGTGACCGAGAGCGTGAACACGTGCGCCATCTCGTGCCACAGCGTGCTGCCCCAGTGGAAATCTCCGGCCGCACGACCGGAAGGGCTGTCCATGGCGACGAGATAACCGAACGTCACGCCGAGCAGGCCGATGCCGGGCAGCCCCGCGGTGCGCACGGCGAAGTCGTCGTGGTTCGGATAGAGCTCCACCGTGACGGGCTGGCGCGGCTCGAAGCCATAGCGCTTCGAGAACGTCGTGATGCTCGAGCGAGCCACCTCCTCCACGTAGGGGCGCATGGCGTCCGCTTCTTTCTTGTCGAGCCAGGTCACGATGTCGGGCGAGCTCGTGCGCGCCACGCTGAAGTCCTTCAGCTTGTCGAGCACGCGCAGGGTGTTCACGGTGGTGGCGCTGAACGGGTCGCCGGAGTACGCGCGCTCGAGCGCCGCGGAGGCACCGTTCACATCGCCGAGCCGCAACAGGTTCACACCCAGCTCCGCCTGGGCGGACCACAGATCCGGCTGGGTTTCCACGGCGCGGCGCAGCCAGGCATCCGCCTCGCGATAGCGACGGCGCATGATTTCGTAGTGCGCAAGCGTCTCGTACACGCCGCCGAAGCGCGGGTTGTACGCGAGTGCCTTCTCGGTCCAGCGGGCCGCCTTCTCATCTCCACGCAGGAGGTCCAGTGCCGCGAGCAGCTCATACGCTTCGAGCGGCGGCAGCTTGCGTTCCTCGGCGGCGTCGACCGCGCGCTTGAGCAGACGCTCCGCGGAACCGTGGCGACCTTCGTCCAGGTCCATGCGCGCGGCAAGCAGGTGCGCCTCGATGAGCGCGTTCGCCACGACGCGATCGTTGCTCTTCGCGCTCGTCTCCAGGATTTCGTTCACCACCGTGCGGGCATCGCCGGAGAACTGCTCGGACATGAGACGCGCCATGGCCAGGCGCGCATGGATGTCGTTTTCGTCGATCTCGAGCGCTTCGCGGAACAGGGCGGCGGCGTCGGAGTACTGATGCGTGGCCAGGTAGAGCCGGCCCCACCTCACGCGGGGCCGCACGGCGCGGTTGTCGGCGCGCACGACTTCCCGGAAAAGATCGTTCGCACGCCGCACGTCACCCAGCGCCCACGCGGCTTCGGCTTGCACCGCGAGGTTGCGGGAGCTCAGGAGCTGGTTGTAGCAGCTCGTGGCCTGGGGCGTGCGTCCATGGTCGCGATGCTCGTCACAGGCACGAAGCTCCGCGGGACGGTTCGGGTCGTAGTCGAAATCCTGTGTGACGGCCATGGCGGCGCCCGGCAGCAGCAGCGCGCACAACCATGAAGCCATTCTGCTAACGCGTGCCGGATGCATTGGTCTCTCGGGCCGTGGGGCTGGCGAGGGCGGCCTTGCGCGCGTCGATGCGCCGATCGAGTTGCGCGAGGGTGATCAGCACCTGCTCCAGCTCGTTGTAGTACTGCTCGCGGTCCATCGTTTCCTTGCGGCCCCTGAGCTGTTCGATCTGCTGCTCGATGCCGGCCTGCTCCTGCAGCATGGCGGTGAGGGCCGCATCGTTGGGCAGCAGCGCCGCCTCGCCCAGGCGCGCGACCACGAAGTTGTTGGCCATCTTGCCGTCGATGCGGGCGTGCTCGGTGGCGAGCGCGGCGTCGGACTTGAAGGTGTCCGCGACTTTGCGCGACGCGAACTCGAACGCCTCCGCGGCCGTGACGATGTCGTTCTTGTCCCGGTCGGCCTCGGGGGAGGAGAGGGCCTCCACCCAGTACTCCGCGAAACGTGTCGCGTTGCGCTCCGTGCCGCTGCGCGTCGCGGTGATGATGATGCGGTTCGGCGCCTTCCAGCGCTCGACCGTGGCGCCGCTCGAGCTCGTGGCGTTGACGACGAGGATCTGGCTCGCCGGCATGGAATCGAGGAACGTCTCGATCTCGCCGCCGGTGAGATCCGGCCCGGGCAGGTTGAGGCGATACTCCTCGCCGTCGTAGGCGCCGTGGCCGATCAGCACCACGGCCACCTGGTCGTCCTTCTGCACCTTCTGGGCGAAGCGCTTCAGCTCGCCATCGAGTGAGCTGCGGCGCGCCTGCTCACCGGTGAGCAGCAGCACGTTCGCGGGATCCGCGCCCGCGCGGGTCGCGGCTTCGGCCACGCTCGTGGCCTGCTTCAGGAAGCGCTCGGCGTACTGTGGCTCGCCGCCAAGACCGCTCATGATCACCATGCGCAGCTCCGCGTGCGCCGGCATCGTCGCCAGCGCCAACGTGAGCATGAGCGCGCGTGAGAGCGTCACAACGTTTTCCACCTCAGCCTAAGCAGCCACTCGCCCGCCTTCAGGGCGAGGAGAAGCAGGAACAGAGCGGGCAGGTTCCAGAGATCGAGCGTCTGGCGCTCGACGATACCTGCTTTGGAGTACCGCATGGCTTCCGGCAGGTCGCCGAGCTGATCCAGCCGCCAATAGCGTCCGCCTGTCGAATCCGCGATGCGCTCCAGCAGCGGCCGGTTCTGCTGGGTGCCGAAGTGCTCCACGACGCCGTCGTTGCGGCGGAAGTGCGTCTCGAGCGTGCCGAGATCCTTGTCGCCCTCGGTGGCCTTCATCGAGAGGCGGTAGAGACCGGCATCGGGCGCTTCCACAGTGGCGGTATAGCGCCCGTCGCCCTGGCCCGAAGGCACCATCTGCTGCGTGAAGGTCCTCCCGCCGTCCGACGTCACCGTGACTTCGACCGCGCCGTCGTTGAGCGGCTCGAAGCGCTCGTTGCGCAGGTCGGCGTTCACGGTCACGCGCTTCTCGTCGTCGTAGACCTTGCGGCTGCTCGTGAGTGACAGGCGGCTGGGCGCCTCTGAGGCGAGCCCGTGCAGCAGCTGGCGCCAGAAGGTGACATGACGCTGATCCTGATGGGGCAATCGCATTTTCCAGCGCCACGTGCTCCCCGTTGCCAGCAGATAGGTTGTGCCGCGCCCGTAGTGTTGCCAGACCAGAAGCGGTGAGCCGCGGTTCCCCGCGATGCCCTCCAGCAACACGATCGCCCCTGGCTTGAGCTCGCCCAGGGGCTGGAAGTCCGCGAACGGCGGCAGCTCGTCCCATGCCGTGAGATTCTTGCGCGGATCGTCATCGAGCCGCGTGATCGGAGACTCGGCGCCGTAGTCCGTCAGGCGAGCCTTCATGCTCGTGACGTTGAACGTCCTGGCGCCGCTCGTCGCGAGCCGCGCCGGCAGCGTCTGCGCGATGGGCGCGCGACCCCAGCCGCCGTCCGCGAGGCCATCCCGCCCGGCGAGCAGCAGCAGGCCGCCACCGCGCCGGTCGACGAAGTTCTTCAGCATCTCGTGCTGCTGGGCATTGATCGCGGCCGCCTCGAAGCTGCCAATGACGACCGCGTCGTATGCGAACAGCTCGTCCGGCGCCTGCGGAAAGCCCTTGCTGAGCTCGTTGGCCGACTCCACACCCTGGCGGTAGTAGCGGTTGGGCGTGGCACGCACGATGCTTGCGAGGCGCAGCGAGTTGTCCGTCTCCGCTGCGCGGCGGATGAATTTGTACTCCCAGCGCGGCTCGCCTTCGATGTAGAGAATGTTGCGGCGGCGTGGCGTCACATCCATGACGTGCGTGCGCGAGTTGTTGATGACGTTGCGCTCGCCCTCGAGCGGGTCGAGTGTGAAGCGCAGGTCGCGCACGCCCGCATCCCCCGCGGGCACGGCGATGGTCTGCGTCGTCACCCCCGCGTCGGCCGAGAGCTCCACCTGATTCGCCGCCAGCAACGTCTCGCCGTCATAGACGCGAAGCCGCGTCTTGCCCTTGCCGGAGTGGCGGATGCTCACTTCGGCGTTCAGCACCTCCCCTGGCGCTGCGTTCTCGGCCAGCGACACCGAGTCGAGCTCCAGGTCGTTCGTGATCTGCTCGGGACCGACACCCACCGTGTGGATGGGCACTCCGAAGGAGGCGAGCTCGTTCAGCCGCTCCTCGCTCAGGGTGCCGCCGTTCTCACCGCCGTCCGTGAGCACGACGATGCCCGACAACGGGGTCGTGGCGCCGGTCTGCAGTACGGCGTGCAGGGCATCACCGATGCGCGTCTGCGGCCCGGGCGGCGGAATCTCTTCGAGCTGCCGCAGGGATTCGACCTGGCCCGCGAAGCTGAAGAACCGCACGCCGAAGGACTTGCGGAATGCATCGAGTGTGCCGCGCTGAAGCGCACTCACGGATTGCTGGAGCCGGGAGGCTTCACCTTCGCCATGCGCCATGCTGGCAGAGGCATCGAGCACGACCGCCACGACGTTCTCGCGGTCGCGCACGCGCTCCACGAGCAGCACGGGCCGCCACAGCATGACGAGCACGGTCGCCAGCATGAGCGTCTGCAGAACACCGATGCCCAGGCGGCGGCCCCAGCCCAGGTGCTTCTGCCGATACAGGCTCGCGGCGATGAGCAGCGCGCCGACTGCGAGGAGCGTGAACAGCAGCCACAGCGGCCACGCGCTGGCGAACGAGAATTCACCGGCGCGATACGCCCAGGGCGAGTATTTGAACAGGAGCGGGAACACCCGCGGCTCTTCAGTGGCTCATCGAATAGAGGAGGTAATTGATGGCGAAGCGATAGGCAAGGGCTGTGAGCGGCTGCGGGTATTCAGGGTTGTCCGCATGTTCCCAGGCGTCTCCGAGATCCATGTTGAAGTTGATGACCACGGCCAGTCGACCCTTGTCGTCATAGATGCCTCGCCAGTGAGGGGTGTACCCGTCCCGCTCCCATGTGCGCCCGGTAGCGGCGTTGTAGACATTGGGGATCTGCGGACGCTCGATCAGATCGTAAAGCACGTGGAAAATCTCATCGGAATCGGCAATCTCGACCACGGGACGGTCGGGATACACCCGTCGCATCGATTGCATGAAACCTTCCCATTCCACTGTGCCGTGGAAGTCATCCACCATGAGGAAGCCGCCGCGATCGAGATACTCGCGCAGGCGCTTCGCTTCTTCGTCATTCAGATACCAGCCGCCAACTTCCACCGCGTAGATGAAGGGATGGTCGAAGATGGCATCGTCCGTGAGACGCAGTGCCGTGCTCTCGCTGGAGGCGGCGATGCGCGTGAGACGCTGGATGCCCTGAAGCAGGTGGATCTCGGCATCCGGCGCGTCGGTCGTCCAGCGATAGCCGCCGAAGCCCCAGCCGCCGCGCGCGAACTCGGGGTTCTCGCTGTAGATGAGGCGGGTGAAGACGAATTCCTTGGTGGGATCCGTCTTGAACCGGGTGACCTGGCGCTGGAGGCTCCCGTCGGGGTTCCTGAAGACTTCCTCGAGCACGACGCCGCCATTGGCGGCGATCACGAGCAGCGGGCACAGGACGAGCGCTGCGACGAGCGCAGCGGTGAGCCATCGTCCGGGTGCACGCTTCATCAGGGCCAGCCCTCTATCGGAAAGCTACTCGATCAAAGCTACTCGATTATCGTGGTCTGTCGTGGTGCGATTTTCTATAGTGCCAGGGTGACATTCGGAAATTTCAGCAACTGTCGCGCCCGATGGGTCGCCAGTTGGCGCGGCGTCGCCCGGCGAAGCGTCGGCTGGTGCAGCGTCGCCAGGCGCGATGTCGCTCCCCGGCTCGGCGTCCGGCGACTCCTCGCCAGGCCGAGCGTAGCGCGTTCGGGCCCGGGGCGGTCCAATGCGGCCGCGCGGTTCGCCCTGCAGGCGGCGGCTGCACTGTTCGTCGCCACAGGTGTCCTGCATTTGGCACGCGGGCAGGCCGGTTTCGACGCGGGCTCCGGTCGCCAGGGCAGTTCCGCCGGCCCCGAAGCCGAGCTGCATATCGCGCGCATGATCTATTCGAGCGGCGGCGGCCGCGGCGCGTTCGGTTTCGGCGGCTTCGGGCGGCCCTGGTGGGCCATCGATTACCCGGAGGCCGAGTACCACTTCCGGCAGGGCGTGCGCAGACTGACGCGCATCAACATCGCGGATGACAGCCGCCACCTGCAGCTCACGGACGACGCGCTCTTCGATTACCCGTGGCTCTTCGCGCAGCAGGTCGGGCGCTGGAGCATTTCCGACGTCGAGGCGGCCCGGCTGCGGGAGTATCTGTTGCGGGGCGGCTTCATGGTGGCGGACGATTTCCACGGGCCCTGGCAGTGGGATGTGTTCGCGGAGGCCATGCGCCGCGTGTTCCCGGACCGGCCCATCGTCGACATTCCGGACGGCTCGGAGATTCTGCATGTGCTCTACGACCTCGACGAGCGCACCCAGATTCCGGGGCGTCGCATGATTCGCGAGGTGGGCGGCGGGCAGATCGAAATCTATCCCGAGGGCAGCCCGCCCCGCTGGCGGGGCATCTACGATGACCAGCGTCGGCTCATGGTGGTCATCAACTTCAACATGGACATGGGGGATGCCTGGGAGCACGCGGACGATCCGGTCTATCCCGAGCCGATGACGGCGCTGGCGTACCGGTTCGGCATCAACTACGTGCTGTACGCGATGACTCACTGATCGTTTCAGCGGGCCAGGCCGCAGGCGCGCGCGGCGGCCGCAGGCAGGCTGCCGTGTGGCGGCAACTCCGCGGTGCCGTAGAGGTCGAATCGAATTTTTTCCGGTTCCTCATCAATCTCTCCAGGAAGAGTCAACCCACCATGCTCGACCCGAAGCTTCTGCTCGATCAGGTTCTCGGCGGCACCGCGGCCGGCGGGCTGCGCAACGCCGGACAACAGGTGAAGGATCGCCTCGACCAGGCCGGTGGCACCGGTGCTTTCGCGGGCGGGGCCGCGGTGGGTGGCGTGCTGGGGCTGCTCCTCGGCAGCAAGAAGGCGCGCAAGATGGCCGGCGGAGCGCTCGGTTACGGTGGCGCCGCCGTCGTTGGCGCGCTTGCGCTGCGCGCGTATCAGAACTACCAGCAGAACAAGGCCGTGCAGAGCACCGTGCCGATGAGCCCCGTGCAGATCCGGGAAGTGCCGCCCGCAGCGCTGCCGCATGCAAAGCCGGCGGCGGATGGCAGCGCCTTCGAGCTGGTGCTGGTGAAGGCGATGGTGGGCGCCGCCAAGGCGGACGGCCACATCGATGCCCAGGAGCAGCGGCGGCTCTTCAGCGAGGTCGAGCGCATGGGTCTCGACTCTGAATCCAAGGCTTGTGTGTTCGACTTGCTGACGAAGCCCGTGGATCTCGATGGCATTTCACGCGCGGCGGCCTCGCAGGAGCAGAGCGCCGAGCTGTATCTGGCCGCGCGCCTGGCCATCGACCCGGACGAGCCCGCCGAACGGGCGTACCTCGATGCGCTCGCCGCCCGCCTGCGCCTGCCGGACGAGTTGCGTGCGCACCTGGAGCAGCAAGCCGCCGGCTGACCGCGGCGGCGCCCGGAAGGCGAGCCGCGCTTCCCCTCCTGGTACCGGTCCGCGCGTTCTCGCGGTCGTGGATCGAGGCCCCGCCCGGTGCCGCGCTCCGGACGTGAGCGGAGTGTCGCGTCGTGACGGTCATCGGTAGACTCCCGCCGGCTTTCGAGGTCGCTCGTCTTGCTCACTCAGGGTCTGGAGGGGGAACACATGACTTCATCCATCGCCGGTGCGCCGGCCCGTTACGACAGGCGCGCGTCGCACGTCCTGGGGCTCCTGGCCGGCCTGCTCGTCGCAGGGGGTGCGCTCGCGGCGGACTCCGCGCCGGCACCGACATCCGGTGCGGCGCTGAAGAAGCTCCAGGACGTGGTCGCCGGCAGTCACCGTTCGGCCGAGCGCAAGGCGCGCGATCCGTATCGCCACCCGGTCGAAACGCTTTCGTTCTTCGGCATCCGGCCGGACATGACGGTGGTCGAGCTCTGGCCGTTCGGCGGCTGGTATGCGGAGATTCTCGCGCCGTACCTGAAAGGCAGCGGCAAGTACTACGCCGCGGCGATGGACCCGCAGTCCACCCGGGCAAGCGACGTCAAGTACAACGCGGATCTCGAGGCCACGTTCGACGCCAATCCCGAGCTGTTCAGCGAGGTCCAGTGGTCCGTGCTGGCGCCGGGCAAGCTCGACATCGCGCCGCCGGGCTCGGCGGATCTCGTCCTCACCTTCCGCAACATCCACAACTGGGCGTGGCAGGACAACCTGGACAAGGACGTGTGGGCCGCCGCGTTCAAGGCGCTGAAGCCCGGCGGAGTGCTCGGCGTGGTCGAGCACCGGAACAACGACCCGAATTCGCCGCCCACGCCGCTCGGCAATGCCTACGTGGGCGAGGAGTGGGCGATCAAGTCCATCGAGGCGGCCGGCTTCGAGCTGGCAGGGCGCTCGAACGTGAACCACAACCCGAAGGACACCAAGGACTACCCCAAGGGCGTGTGGACCCTGCCGCCGAACTACGCCGAAGGCGACAAGGACCGCGCGAAGTACGCGGCGATCGGTGAATCCGATCGCTTCACACTCAAGTTCGTGAAGCCATCGAAGTAGACACATGTCAGAGCTGACCCTGCCTCTCATCCGCGCAGCGCACGCGCGCATTCGTGACAAGATCAACCGCACGCCGGTGCTGACCAGCCATACGCTCGACGGTCAGGCCGGTGCCGCGACCCGATTGTTCTTCAAGTGCGAGAATTTCCAGAAGATCGGTGCTTTCAAGGCACGCGGCGCCACCAACGCCGTGTTCCTGCTCTCGGACGATGAAGCGAAGCATGGCGTGGCTACGCACTCCTCGGGCAATCATGCCGCTGCGGTGTCGCGGGCGGCGAAGCTCCGCGGCATTCCTGCTTACATCGTCATGCCGCACAACGTGCCGAAGGCGAAGCAGGAATCCGTGCGTCGCTACGGTGCCGAGGTGAGGTTCTGTGAGCCCACGCTTGCGGCACGCGAGGCCACGGTGGCGGAGATCATTGCTGAAACCGGCGCGCAGCTCGTGCATCCCTTCAACGACCATCGCGTCATGGCCGGGCAGGGGACGGCCACTCTGGAGCTGCTGGAGGAGTACCCGGATCTCGATATCATCCTGTGTCCCATCGGCGGTGGTGGCCTGCTCGGCGGCACGCTGATCGCGGCGAAAGGCGTGAAGCCCGGCATCCGCGTCATCGGCGTGGAGCCGGCCGGCGCCGACGATGCGTATCGGTCCGCGAAGAGCGGGCACATCGTGCCGATGACGAATCCGCAGACCATTGCGGATGGCCTGCGCGGCACGCTCGGCGACAAGACGTTCGCGCTCATCCGCGATCACGCGGACGATGTCGTAACCGTGTCCGAAGGTGGCATCGTCAAGGCGATGCGCACCATCTGGGAAGTGTTGAAGATCGTCGTCGAGCCCTCGGCTGCAGTGCCCTTCGCCGCCATTCTCGAGCGCAAGGTCGATGTCGCCGGCAAGCGCGTGGGCATCATCGTCACCGGCGGCAATCTGGATCTCGATTCGCTGCCCTGGTCGAGCGCCGACGTGCTGTGAGCGGGCCGCGCAGCTGCACGAGCTGCGCGGCCACCGGTCGATTTCAGAACGAGGCGCGCACGCCCGCGTTGATCCCCACGTCTTCAGAGGTGCCTTCGCGCGCCTCACCCGACACCCCGAGGAACACGAACGCGCGCTTGTGGAGCTGGAGCGTGCCCGTGAGATTCGCCTGCAGGGACGTGCGGCCGACGTGCGGGGCGAAGATCGTCGTTCCGGCGTCGGCGAGGGTGGCGTGCACTTCGGGGCGAACGAGGTCGCCACTGTCGTGCGCGATACCTACGTTGAAGCGATAGGTGAGTCGCGAGGCGCGCGGGTTCTGATCGCCCGAGCCGCCCGTGATGCCCAGCATCGTGCGTAGCCCGTTCGCCGAGTAGTCGTCACCGCTCAGTGACGTGGCCGCGCCGGCCACGGACCCAGCCTCATCGAACCCATCGCGCGAGATGCGTTCCCACGTGGCCCTCGCATACGGCTCCAGCGCCAGGCTCCCTGCTTGCCACGGCAGGCGGGCGCCGACGGCTAGCAGCGTGTCGTAGCCGTCCTGTCGTGCTGCGAGCTTACCGGGCAGACCAAGGGGCTCGGCGCGTTTCGTGTCCCAAGTGCTTCTGCCATAGCCGGCGAGCGCGTCGAACGACACGCCGCGATAGCCCGCTTGCCCGTAAACGAACGCCATGTTCTGCCGCACGTTGCCCGTGCCTCCGCTCGCGGCGATGTCGGTATCGGCGTGCGAGAAGCCAACGCCGGCGCTCAACGTCTCACTGAGCGGCAGGTCGAGGCCGAACGCCACTTGCGTACGGTTCAGTGCGAATCGCGATGCGGCGGAGTCGCTACCCCAGTCGCCGTGATTCGCGGCGACGTCGAGCCACATTGCTTCGCCCGAAGCCGACCGGCTGCGCAGCTGACGACCTACGGCGCCGTCGAGCCATTGCCCGGCGAGCGGCGCAGTTGCAGCGACAGCACCGTGCACTTCGCCGGCGAGACGAGTGGATGCTTCGGTGAGCTGCTGGGCAGCGAGGCCGGCGACGTCATAGCTCAGCGCTACCTGTGCGCTCGAGCTGGTCCCGCCGTCGACGCTGCCCAGAATCGCGTCGAGCGCCGCGCCCGCCGTGCGCGTGTTCAGATTCGCTTCCGACACGAACTGCGCGTAGGACGTCGGGATGACTCGCAGGTCGATGCTGCGGTTCCCGCGCACATCGTAGAAGGCCTGCATGCGTGTGTTCGTAGCCATCCCTTGCGGCTGTTCCAGGGATGCGAAGCGGCCCACGACTCCACCCTCGGAACTGACGACCCGGAAGGTGTCGCCGAGCTGCGGAACATAGGGCACGTACGCGTCCGTACCAGTGATGTTCAGAAGATTCGGGCGAAGCGTCGCGCTGGTGGCAACGAACGGGTTATCCGCGCCTGCAACGATCAGTCGCGAGTAATTGTTCGGGCCCGCGTCTGTGCCGGTGCCGTTGATGTCGATCTGCAGCGCGCTGCCGGGCGACATCGTCACCGTTCCGTGCACGGTGAGCGTGCCGGGGGAGTTGCCCGGGGCCAGCGTGCCGACGACGTTGACCGGCGCCTCGATGAGCCCGGCACCCCGAAGCAGCGCACCTTCCGCCACGACCACGGAAGTGCTCTCGAGCTTGCCGTTGACGCTCAGCTGGCCTTCGTTCACGCACGTCCCGTTGCTGAGCTGGGCGTTGCCGGTGAGCGCGAGCGTGCCGGCGCCGGTCTTGAGGAAGCAGGAGCCGATCCCGCCGGTCATGACCTGGCCCTCGAGCGTCGTGGTGGTGCCCGCGTCGGTGTTCAGAACGGTGTCGCCGGCGACGGCAATGGTCTGGCCGGTCAGGATGTCGACCGTCGCGTTGATCGTGCCGCCGTTGAGCGTGAGCGCGCCATACCCGAGCCCGTACGGGTTCGCGACCAGCACGAGTCCGCCATCGATGGTCATTCCGCCGAGCGACGAATCGCTCGGGTCGCCCCAGTAGCGATTGTCGCCGGCGAGCACGAGCTTGCCGGAACCGGACTTGTAGAGGTGTCCGGAGCCCGAGAAGGCTCCGGATGTCGTCAGCTCGGTGCCCGCAGCCGCTTCGAGGATGGTGTCACCCGAGAGCACGACATTGCGAGCGAGATCGAAGGAAGCGGTGGTTTTCAGTTTGCCGGCCTCGAGCGTCAACGCGCCGGAGTTGTCACCAAGGGCCGCGTTGCTGGAGATCTCCAGCGTGGAGCCGTTGGCGACCAGCGTTCCGCCCGTGTGCGTGTTCGAACCACCGAGCACCTGGAATCCGCCGAGGATCGCGAGAGCTCCAGTGCCGCTGAGCTGCCCATCGAAGGAGCCTGCAGTGCTCGTGAGAGCGAGAGTGTTTGCGCCGAGCGTGACGTGACCGGAGCCCTGCAGCGCTTTGATCGACGTGGTGCCATCGGCGCCCGCAATGTCGAATGTTCCGCTCTGCAGCTGCACACCGCTCGACGATGCGATGTCGCCGCCGCCGGCAAGCGCGAGAGTGGCGCCCGCGCCGACGAGGGTTGCGCCGAGGTAGGTGTTGGAGCCGGTGAGCTTCTGGGTTCCGCCGGAGACCTCGACCGCTCCGCCGCCGGTGAGCGTACCTCCGAAGACGGTGTGCGCGTCGGTCAGGGACAGCTGCTTCGTTCCGAGATTGACGGAGCCGTTGCCGGACAGGGACTTGATGGCCGCATCGTTCGAGCTCGCCGCGATGTCGAGCGCGCCCTGGATTTCCAACTCGTCCGACGAAGCGATGCTGCCTGCGCCGCTGAGCGCGAGCGTGCCGCCGGAACTCACGAGCGTCTTGCCCGTGAAGAGGTTGGTGCCCGCCAGGGTCTGCGTGCCACTGGAGATGATCAGGGACCCCTCACCGGCGATGCCGCCGGAGAAGCTGCCTGAGGCGCTGGTCAGCGTCAGATTCTTGCTGCCGAGCGCGACCGAGCCAGTGCCGGAGAGCGCCTTGATGGATGCACCGGTATTCGTGCTCGCGATGTCGAAGATGCCCGAGCTCAGCGTGACGCCGCTGGAGGATGCGATGCCGCCGCCGCCGGCCAGCTTCAGGGTGCCCTGGGAAACGATCGTGGCGCCGGTGTACGTGTTCACGCCGGAGAGCTGCAACGTGCCCGAGCCCGTCTTCGAGAAGGCGCCGTCGCCGGAAATGATGCTCGAAAGGCCGATCGTGTTGGCCTGGGTATCGATTGCGCCGCCGTTGGCGTCGAGGGAGACGCCCTTCGTTTCGACCGTGTCGGACGCGTACTGCAGCGTCCCGCCAGAGAAGCTGAGCGACGGCTGCGAATAGGCCGCGCCGCCGGTGCTGTAGACCGACGCAGACACGTCACCATTGATGGTGTCGAACACCGTCGACCCGCCGGAGCCGCCACTCGACGGTGGAGGCGTTCCGGTGAACGAGCCTTCCGTCGCGGCGACGTAGAGGTTCGGGTTCAGCCCTGTGTCGTCCCAGTTGTACGCCGCGAAACCGAGCTGGTAGGTGCCCGACTGCGCGATGGAGAACGTGAGCGTGCGCCAGGGTGTCGAGCCGTAGCTGCCGAGGATCTCGGTATTCGGTGAGGGTCCGGTGTTGTCCGCGCCGTTGCTGCCGTTGCGCGCGAGGCTGATCAGTGTTTCCGCTCCGCCGCCGACGAGCGAGAACATCACGCCGTCGTTGAACGGAACGTAGTCCTGCGCTGCATACGCCCACGCGAATGTGTAGGTCCCGGCATCAAACGTGTAGTCGCGCGTCATCAGGCCGAAGTTGGTGACGCTGCCATGCGCGTTGTTCAGGAAGCTCTCGACGGCGTTCGCGCTCAGGCCCAGTGTGCCGTTCACGTCCGTGTTGCCGCCGGACGGGCGGATCTTCGCCATCGTCTCGCCGGCCGCCGGGGTCAGGGAGAACGCATTGCCGCCAATGTTGAAGGCGTCGGTGGTGTTGAAGAGAGTCACCGAACCTTGCGTGGTCCAGCCGGTGAGGCCGCCCGTGAGGTCGAGGAACGTGTCGGCTTTCGCGGGGTTCGCACCCACGACGAGGGCGCAAGCGCCGAGGACGGGAATGCCGCGATTGCGGCTGATGCTCAAAGCGAGACGGGCGTGACGGATCATCTTTGACTCCTGGACACGCGTCGCAGGGTTCTGCGAGCGCGCGTGGAGTGTGCGGACGCACCGGGGGCGTCGCGCGAACACTCGTCACACGAGTTGTATTGAAAATGAAACGCACGTCTCGCACGCGTCGAATGCGGATACCCGTGGAGTGCCCGGATCGCCGTGAGGTTGCGGGCCGTTACGTACTTTCCGAGAGCGCGCGCTCTGCTTGCCGGAGCGGGCCGCGCGGCCGTCGGGGCCGCGTCGCGACAGGTCGACGTGGGAAGGACGCCCGCATGCCACGCGTCGATGCCTGAGCTCTCAGTGGTGCGCGGGGCACTCCACGCAGGCCGGTTATGGGGCCGACCCGGGCCCGATTTCGATAAAGCGCCAGGGTTTCCAATGCTATAAGCCGCCACATCAGATCGAGGGGGACTCCCGGCTGCCCATGCTGCGGACAATGAGTCGCAGGTCCGTTCTCCAGGCGTCGATCGCCGGCGCGGCGGGCGCGTCTGCCTCTGTTCTGGGCATCAATTCCCTGCTCGTTTCGCGCGCTTCCGCCGGCCTCGCGCGCACCCCGCTCCAGTCGATGCAGCTCGCCGATGACCTGTTCCTGTTCCAGGGAGCGGGCGGCAACGTCGTGGCGGCCCGCTCGGCGGATGACCTGCTCCTGGTGGACGGCGGGTCTGCCGCGCGCTCGCGGGAATTGCTGAAGCGCATCGCCGCGGAAACCGGCCAGCGCAACGTGCAGGTCCTCGTGAACACGCACTGGCACTGGGACCACACGGGGTCGAACGAGGCTCTGTCCCGCTCCGGCGCCACCATCCTGGCCCACGAGAACACGAAGCTCTGGCTCACCACGGAAGTCATCTCGAAGTGGGAGAACCGCACGTATCCCCGCCTTCCGGCCAGGGCTTTGCCCACGCAGACGTTCTTCTATGACGCGGACGCCAGGCCGCTCGCCTTCGCGGGCCAGACGCTCGAATACGGCTTCATGCCCCAGGCGCACACAGATGGCGACATCTACGTGTTCTTCCCACGCCAGAACGTGGTGGTGGCCGGCGACGTGGTTTCGGGTGGCAGCTACCCCATCGCCGACTACTGCACCAACGGCTGGCTCGGAGGCATGATCACGGGACTCCAGACGCTGCTGAAGAAGGGCGACGCCCAGACGCGCTTCATCCCGGGCAGCGGCCCGCTGCGCAGCCGCGCGGATCTCGAGGCGCAGATAGACATGTGTTTCGCGGTTCTCTCGAAGATCGGCGAGAGCTACTACAAGGGCCAGACATGGGACGAGCTCGTGGCCTCACGCCCCACGCAGGATTTCGATGCGCGCTGGGGCAACCCGGAGCTGTTCCTGCGCCTGGCATACGCGGGTGCATGGAATCACATCAACGAGATTCGGCGGGTCACCCGGTAGAGCATGCTGAAACGTATCGTCCGGATTGCAACTCTCACGGGCCTGCTCGCAGCCGCGCACGGTGCTGCGCTCGGCGCGGAGGCGCCTGCCGCACAGCAGGTTTCCGTCGGCGGGAATCCCCATTCGCAAGCGCTTCAGGCGAACTGGAAGCTGATCCAGGAGTACTGCACCGAGTGTCACAACGCCACGGACTGGGCGGGCGGTGTCGCCTTCGACACCATGCAGGCTGAAACCGCGGCCGATGACGCCGAGGTCTGGGAGGAAGCGGTCCGCAAGCTCCGCGGCACGCTGATGCCGCCGCCCGGCAAGCCGCAGCCCGACGCGGCTTCGCGCCAGGCCTTCGTCGCATCGATGGAAGGTTTTCTGGATGCTTCCGCCGCCGGCAAGCCGCAGCCCGGCAGCGTCGGCCTGCATCGACTGAATCGTACGGAGTACGCGAACGCCATCGAGGACGTGCTCGGCCTGAAGATCGACCCCTCGTCGCTGCTGCCGCGCGACGACAAGAGCGATGGCTTCGACAACGTGGCGGATGTTCTGAAAATCTCTCCGGCCTTCCTGGAGCAGTATCTGTCCGCGGCGAGGCAGGTGAGCATGCAGGCGCTCGGCAACCCGGCGGCGCGCATCCAGAGCAGGATCTATCCCGGCGCGCCGGATGCGGGCCAGTACGTGCACATCGAAGGGCTGCCGCTCGGCACGCGCGGCGGCATGGTGGTCGAGCACGACTTCCCCGTAGATGGTGAGTACGAGCTCACCATCGAGGGACTCGTTGGTGGTGGCTATCCCTGGGGCGTCATGGATGAGAACACGCTCATCATCACCCTCGATGGCGTGCGGGTGTTCGAGCAGAAGCTCGGGGGCGAGAAGGATCTGGAGGCCGTGGACGTCGACCGGGCCGCGGGCGTCGGCGAGATCAACGGTCGCTTCAGGAACATCCGGCAGCACGTGAAGGCCGGGCGGCACGAGGTCGGTGTGACGTTCCTTGCCAAGACCGCTGCCGAGTCCCACGAGACGCTGCACCTCTTCGTGCCCGTGGCCGGCATGGCGCTTCACGTGAACGGCATCCTGAGCGGCCCGCGCATCGCGAACATCGAGATCCGCGGCCCGTACGCGCCGCAAGGTGTCAGCGACACGCCCTCGCGCCGGAAGATCTTCGTCTGCCAGCCGAAGAACGCGGCGGAGGAGCTGCCGTGCGCCGAGACGATCCTCTCGACGCTTGCGCGCAAGGCCTTCCGGCGGCCCGTGACGGGCACCGACCTCGCCGGCGCGCTCGCCTTCTACGAGGAGGGCCGTGCGCAGGGCACGTTCGACACGGGGATCCAGAAGGGCATCATGGCGATCCTCGTGAGCCCGAAGTTCCTGTACCGCGCGCACAAGCCGCCCGCCGGCGCATCACCGGGACAGGCCTTCCGCATCAGCGACGTCGATCTTGCTTCACGCCTTTCGTATTTCCTGTGGAGCCGGGGGCCGGACGAGGAGCTCATCGGGCTTGCAGCGCAGGGCAGGCTCCACCAGCCCGAAGTGCTGAACGCCCAGGTGCGCCGCATGCTCGCGGATCCGCGGGCGCACGCGCTCGTCACGAACTTCGCATTCCAGTGGCTGAACGTGCACGGGCTCGAGCTCGTGGACCCGGACCCGGACCTGTTCCCGGACTACACGGCCGACCTCGTCCACGCCTTCGAGAGGGAGCTCGAGCTCTTCATCGGCAGCCTGTTCGAGCAGGACCGCAGCGTCGTCGACCTGCTGACCGCGGATCACACGTACGTGAACGAGCGGCTGGCCCTGCACTACGGGATCAAGAACGTGCGAGGCAGCCAGTTCCAGCGCGTCACCTGGAAGCAGCCGGGCCGGCACGGCCTCATGGGCAAGGGCGCGTTCCTCATGGTCACGTCCTACGCGAACCGCACCACCCCCGTGCTGCGCGGTACATACATCCTCGAGAAATTCCTGGGCGCGCCGCCGGCCGCGCCGCCACCGGACGTGCAGGCATTCGTCGAGACGCAGGAGGGCGGTGTCGCGCTGACGGTGCGCGAGCGCCTGGAGAGCCACCGCGCCAGCCCGTCATGCAACAGCTGCCATGGCGTGATCGATCCGCTCGGTCTCGCCCTGGAGAACTTCAATGCCATCGGCCAGTGGCGCGCGAAGGACATCGACGCGGGCGTCGCCATCGATGCCACGGGCCAGCTCACGGATGGCACGCCGCTTCACGGGCCGGACGATCTGCGCAACGCGCTCGTGCAGCGCTCGGAGCAGTTCGTGCAGACCTTCACCGAGCATCTCATGACGTTCGCGCTCGGGCGCGGCGTGAAGTACTACGATATGCCCCGCGTGCGCGCGATCGTCCGGGATGCCGCGAAGCAGGACTATCGTCTGTCGGCGATCGTGCTCGGCATCGTGAACAGCGACGCGTTCCAGATGGATGAAATGCCGCTGGCGGATGAACGTCCGGCCGCGGAGAAAGTAGCCTCGGCCCGCTGACGGGCCACCGAACTCCCAAGAGGATGCAGGCGATGTTGATCCTGAAAAAACACTTGAGCCGCCGCACGATGCTGCGCGGTGTGGGCGCCAGCGTGGCGCTGCCGCTGCTCGATGCGATGGTCCCGGCCGGCGTGGCACTCGCGAAGACGGCCGCGGCGGCCAAACCGCGCATGGCGTTCATCTACTTTCCGCATGGCGCCGTGATGGACAAGTGGACGCCGAAGGCCGAAGGCGCCGACTTCGACCTGCCGCCCATCCTGAAGCCGCTCGCACCCTTCCAGAAGCAGCTCACCATCGTGAGCGGGCTCGAGAACAAGTCCGCGATCGCAGCGCCGGTGCACGCCATCACGCCGGGCACGTGGCTGAGCTGCGTGCCTCCGCGCATCAGCCACGACCCGTACGGTGGCATCACCATCGACCAGATCGCCGCAAAGCAGATCGGGCAGGACACGCCGCTGCCCTCGCTCGAAATCGCGACGGCAGAGCGGGGCGGTGAGGGCGCGTGTGACCGCAACTACGGTTGCAGCTACGGCAAGACCATTTCGTTTCGCGACCCCTCCACGCCGCTGCCGATGGAGCACAACCCGCGCAAGCTGTTCCAGCAGCTCTTCGGCACCGGGGACACTGCGGAAGAGCGCGCCGCGCTCGCCCGCGAGAACGTGAGCGTGATCGACCTGGTGCGCCAGGATGCGCAGGACCTCGAAAAGTCACTGGGCGCCCGGGATCGGGCGTCGCTGAACGACTATCTCGCGACGGTGCGGGAAATCGAGCGGCGCGTGCAGAAGCTCTCGCAGCGGGACCTGGACACCCTCACGCTGCCGGACGCGCCGACGGGCATTCCGGGCAGCTTCGATGAGCACATCCACATCATGTTCGACATGCTGGCGCTCGCCTTCCAGGCGAATCTCACGCGCGTGGCTTCGTTCATGATGGCGGCCGAGGTGAGCAACCAGCCGTACAACTTCATCGGCATCCCGGATGCGTTCCACCCGCTCTCGCACCACCAGAACAACCCGCAGAAGATGGAGCGGCTCTCGAAGGTGCAGACCTATCACACCGAGGTGTTCGCCAGATTCCTGAAGAAGATGGCCGAAATGCCCGATGGCGAGGGCAGCATGCTCGACCATTCCGTCATCCTCTACGGCAGCAACATGAGCAACAGCAACCTGCACGATCATTTCCCGCTGCCGTCGGCGATCGTGGGCGGCGGCTGCGGCAGGATCAAAGGCAACCAGCATCTGCGCTATCCGGACCACACGCCCATCGCCAACATGCATGTCGCGCTCCTCAACCGGGTGGGCATCGAGACCGCGTCGTTCGGCGACAGTACGCGCGAGCTGACGGAAATCTGACGGGCTGCCATGCCGATCCGGCGAGCTGCGGTATTTCTTGCGCTGCTGTATTCAGTGGCGGCCGGCGCGGGCGCCGGTCCGCCGAGCCCGGGTTCGCTCATCGACGCCGTTCGCGGCAAGGATGCGACGGCGGCACTGGCCCTCATCGGGCAGCGCGCGGACGTCAACGCGCGCGCCAGTGACGGCACGACGGCGCTGCACTGGGCCGCGCACAACGGTGATGCGGAGCTGGTCGAGCGGCTCATCGGAGCCGGCGCCGACGTGAAGGCGGTGAACGACTACGGCGTCACGCCCATGTCCGAAGCCGCGGAGCTCGCGGATGCGCGGATCATCGGGCTGCTGCTCGATGCGGGCGCGGACGTGGAGTCACCGAATCCGGAAGGGCAGACGGCGCTCATGTCCGTGGCGCGCACCAGTCGCGTCGCAGCGGCGCGACTCCTCATCAAGCACGGCGCCAACGTGAACGCGCGGGAGAAATGGCGCGGTCAGACGGCGCTCATGTGGGCGGTGGCGCAGAGCCAGCCCGAGATGGTCGAGCTGCTCATCAAGCACAAGGCGGATGTGAACGCTCGCTCGAACATCCGCGAGTGGGCGCGCAAGGTGACGGCGGAGCCGCGCCCGCAGAACCGGCCGCCGGGTGGCTTCACGCCTCTGCTGCTGGCGGCTCGCGAAGGCTGCGCAGCCTGTGCCGAGGCGCTCGTCAAAGGCAAGGCGGATATCAACCTCGTCGATCCGCAGAACATCACGCCGCTGCTCATGGCCACGCTGAACGCTCGTTTCGACGTCGCGGCGCGTCTCATCGAGGCAGGGGCGGACGTCAATCGCTGGGACACCTGGGGGCGCGCGCCCCTCTATTCCGCCATCGACTACAACACCACGCCGCGCGGCGGCCGGCCGGATCGTCCGTCATCGGACGAGACGAGTGCCCTCGACGTGGCGGAGATGCTCCTGAAGGCGGGCGCGAATCCGAACATGCAGCTGAAGCTGTTCCCGCCGTATCGCTCGCTCGGCCACGATCGCGGTGGGGATGGCATGCTCACGGTCGGCACTACGCCGCTCATCCGCGCGGCGAAGGCGGGCGATGTGCCGGCCATGAAGCTGCTGCTGGCGCACGGCGCACTCGTCGATCTGCCGAACACGCTCGGGGTCACACCCCTCATGGCGGCTGCGGGCATCGGCTCCACGATCACCGACACCCGTGCGCGCTTCCGGAACGAAGAGCAGTGCATCGAGGCGGCGAAGCTGCTCATTGCAGCGGGCGCGAATGTGAATGCCGCGCGCGACAACGGCCAGACTTCGCTGCACGGCGCGGCGCAATGGGGCTGGAACGCGTTCGTGCAGTTCCTGGCGGACAACGGGGCGGACCTGCGGGCCGCGGACCGTGATGGGATGACGCCCCTCGATATCACACTGGGCAAGGCGGGCGCGCGGGGGCGCGCGGGCATCAGCGAGCCGCGTCCGGAGACGGCGGCGTTGTTGCAGAAGTTGCTCGCTACGAACTGAAGCCAGCTGCGCGCTTCGGTTTGGGGGTGCGTCGCCGCTCGCACGCGGTGGAATCGTGCAGCCCGGGTATGACGGCGATCGCGGTGCTGCGAGTCGGCTCAGCGGCCGGCGGGGCGGTTGCCCTGGGCGGGGGTGACGAGCGCGATCACGCCGAAGCCCGGGTGATCGTAGTAGTTGCGCTCGTAGAAGCGGATGCGCCGGCTCTCGTTGAGATTGAACGTGGTGCCGGGGCTTGCGCCCATGCCTGCGGGTGGGCTGTCCGGCGCGTACGCGAGCGACATGCCGAGATGCAGGTACTGGCCGCGTTCGAGAAACACGCTGCCGGTGAGGCCGGGCACCTCGATGCCCAGACGCTGCACGGGGAAGCCAGCGCGCGTGCCCCAGTCGCTTGCCGTTTGTGACCACGCGACGTGTGCAACGGGCACGTAGAGGCCCGTGGAGCGCAGCTTGTTGGCGAGCGGGGTCAGTTGAAACTGCGACGGCGCCAGCGACGCCACGAAGCGCCCGATGCGGCTCGAGGTTTCAGTGGTCTCTTCCGCGGAACCCAGCATGCGCGTGTTCTGCGCGCTCCAGTTTTCTGCGCCACCGAGCGCCTGCGTGGCGCGGAACACCAGGATCTCGATGTTGTAGACGTTGGCTTGAGGAGCCGCTTCCTGCGAAGCGGCGGGGAGCCAGGCCATCATGGCGACCGCCAGCGCGGTCACGAGCACGCGGAGCTTCATGGCCCGGGATTCTACCAGCGCCCGCCGCGTCAACCGCGCTTTCCGCCCGAGGATGCGGAAGGCTTCGCACTCGAGGACACCTTCGATGGGGTGCCCGCCACGGGCTTGCCCGAGCCCGAGGTCGCCGCTGTCTTCGCCGCGGCGGCGCTGGCGGCAGGTGCCGTCGGTTTCGTTGCGCCTTTGCCCTGCGCCGGCTGCGGAGACTTCGAACCGCTTTTCTCGCCCCCGGCGGTCTTCGTTGCCTCGGCAGGTGTCGCAGACTCCAGACGCTCGAGCAGATGCGTTGCGAATTCGAAGCGCGCCTCTTCCTTTTCCATCGGCCGGGATACGCGCAGCTTCAGCGGACCATCGAGGCGATACTCGCGCGGGCTCTTCTGAAGCATGCGGATGACCGCGGCCGGATCGATGGAATTGCGTTCCTCGAACACGAGATAGCCGCCCTGAGGGCCGAAATCCAGGCGCCGCACACCGAGCGCGCGCGCGGCGAGCTTGAGCCGGGCAATACGAAGGAGGTTCTGTGCCTGCGGCGGCGGCATGCTGAATCGGTCGATGATCTCCGCGGCGAGCTCGTCGAGCTCCGTGGTGGTGATGGCGCCGGCGATGCGCTTGTAGAGCGCGAGCCGCACGTGCACGTCGCCGATGTAGCTCTCGGGCAGGAACGCGGGCAGGCGCAGCTCGACCTCGGTTTCCGCGGCCAGCGGCTTGTCGAGCGCGGGCTCGCGGCCTTCCCGCAGCGCCTTCACGGCTTCCTCGAGCAGGTCGAGATACATCGCAAGACCGATCTCGGTCATCTGCCCGCTCTGCCGCTCGCCGAGCAGCTCGCCGGCGCCGCGGATCTCGAGATCGTGGGTCGCGAGCACGAAGCCCGCCCCGAGCTCCTCCATGGATTCGATGGCTTCCAGGCGCTTGGCGGCATCACCGCTCAGGGCCGCGCGGGGCGGCGCGATGAGGTACGCGTAGGCACGGTGATGCGAGCGGCCCACGCGACCGCGAAGCTGGTGAAGCTGCGCCAGACCCATGCGCTCCGCGCGATTGATCATGATGGTGTTCGCGCTCGGAACGTCGATGCCGCTTTCGATGATGGTGGTGCACACGAGCAGGTTGAAGCGCCGGTGATAGAAATCCACCATCAGCTGCTCGAGATCGCGTTCCCGCATCTGGCCGTGCGCGAAGCGCACGCTCGCCTCCGGCACCAGGGCCTGCACGTCGTTCGCGATCTTCTCGATGGTGCGCACTTCGTTGTGCACGAAGTAGATCTGCCCGCCGCGACGCAGCTCGCGCAGCGCCGCTTCGCGGAGCGTGGGGGCGTGCCATTCGGTGACGAAGGTCTTGATCGCCAGGCGCTCCGCTGGCGGAGTCGTGATGAGCGACAGATCCCGCAGCCCGCCCAGTGCCATGTTCAGCGTGCGCGGAATCGGCGTGGCGGTGAGCGTCAGCACGTGCACTTCGGCGCGCAGGGCCTGCAGCCTTTCCTTGTCGCGGACGCCGAAGCGATGCTCTTCGTCGACGATGATGAGCCCGAGATCCTTGAACCGCACATGGGCATGCAGCAGGCGGTGCGTGGCGACGACGATATCCACCGAGCCGCGCTCGATGCCCTCGATGACGGCCTGCGTCTCCTTGCTGGTGCCGAACCGCGACAGGGATTCGATGCGCACCGGCCAGTCCGCGTAACGATCGCGGAAGTTCGACAGGTGCTGCTGGGCGAGGAGGGTGGTGGGCACGAGCACGGCTACCTGCTTGCCGGCCTGCACGGCGACGAACGCCGCGCGCATGGCCACTTCGGTCTTGCCGAAGCCCACGTCGCCGCACACGATGCGATCCATCGGCCGATCGCTCTCGAGATCGTTCAGCACGCTGCGGATGGCTTCACCCTGGTCCGCCGTTTCCTCGAACGGGAATGCGTTGGCGAATGACTGGTACTCGTGCTCCTGCACCGGCAACTTCAGGCCCTGCTGTGCCTTGCGCCGCGCGTAGAGATCCAGCAATTCCGCCGCCACGTCACGGATCTGCTCGGCGGCGCGCTTGCGCGCCCTCGCCCACTGATCCGTACCGAGCTTGTGGAGGGGTGCGCTTTCAGGTGCGGCACCCGTGTAGCGCGTGACGAGGTGCAGCGAGTGCACGGGCACGTAGACGCGGTCGCCGTCCTGATACTCCAGCACCAGGAACTCGCCGTTCTGGCCGGCCACCTCCATGGGCTGCAGGCCGACGTAGCGGCCGACGCCGTATTCCTCGTGCACGACGGGCGCGCCCGGCGTGAGATTCTGCAGGTCCCTCAGAATGGCTTCCGGGTCGACGGCTGCCCGTTTGCGCCGGCGTTCCTGCCGGGCGCGGGCACCGAAGAGCTGCGTCTCGGAAATGACGGCGACGGGCGGGGAGGTCAGCGTGAGGCCGGCGACATCCGGCGCGACGGTGACGGCCAGCGCGGCATCACTCTTCGCGAAGGCATCCCAGCCGGGCACGCTCGCGGCGTCGAGCCCGTCCGCGCGGAGCATCTCGTGCAGCACTTCACGGCGGCCCGGTGAATCCGCTCCGATCAGCACCCGGCCGCCGAAGCTTGCGAGGAACGTGGCGAGCGGCGCGAACGGCTTGTCCGCGCGCGCATCGGCCCGCAGCTCGCGCGGCGCGCTCGTCGGGAAGTTGCGCACATCCGCGTGTTCGCCGGTCTCGAGATCGACCTTGAAGGCGTCGAGCGTGATGACGTTGAAGGCGCCGATGCGCGCCTCGAGCTCCTCGGGCCGCAGGAACAGCTCGTCCGGCGCCAGCACGGGACGCTCGATGTCGTGACGCCGGTCTTCGTAGCGGTCCTCGATGTCGTGCCAGTCCTTGACGAGCGCGCCCGCGAGCGCCACGTCGCGCACGATGACGGCGTCCTGCGGGAGATAGTCGAAGAGCGTCGCCGTCTCATCGAAGAAGAGCGGCAGATAGAACTCGATGCCGGGCGGCGCCAACCCTTCGCTGACGCCACGATAGATGCTGGCCTGGGTCGGGTCCCCTTCGAACCGGGTGCGGAACCGGCGCCGGAAACCCTTCACGCCTTCGGCATCCAGCGTGACTTCACGCGCGGGCAGCAGCCTCACGCTGTCGAGCGAATCCAGCGAGCGTTGCGTCTCCGGATCGAAGCGGCGGATCGCCTCGATGTCCTCGTCGAAGAGATCGATGCGCAGCGGATCGGTCGAGCCCATGGGATACACATCGAGGAGCGAGCCGCGCATCGCGAACTCGCCCGGGCTCGTCACCTGGCTCACGCTTGCATAGCCCGCCTCGACGAGCCGCTCGCGAAAGGTGTCCAGCCCCAGTTTCTGCCCGACCTCGAGCTCGAAGGCGCGCGCCTGCACATAAGCCTGCGGCGGCAGCCGCTGCATCAGCGTGTCCGCCGCCACGACGAGACAGCCACGCTTCGTGCGGGGCAGCTCGAACAGCGCCTTCAGGCGATCGGAAGTGATGTCCGGATGCGGCGAGAAGAGATCGTACGGCAGCACCTCCCAATCCGGAAACGTCAGGAGATTGAGCTCGTCACCCGCGTAGAACTTCAGCTCTGCACTCAGTTGCTCGAGCGCACGCGCGCCGTCGGCCACGATCACGTAGAGCCGCGCGTCGGCGCGCACCGCTTCCGCAAGCGCAAGCGCCGCCGCGCTCCCGTAAAGCTGATGCCAGCGAATCGCCGGCCGCTGAGCCGACGGGAGAGGGGGACGAAGCAGTGACGACATCAATCCGAATCAGGGGCCGAAATGGACGCGGGAGCTTACCGGATTCGACATCGCTCAGCGGAGGGCCGTTCGAAGCGGCCGCGGGCCGCGCCGGAAAGCGGGCCGGGCAAGCCTTGCAGCATGCGAAGCCCCGGACTGCGGCCGGCGCGCGTCGATCGACGCTCCGGCCGGCACGGGTGCGGCGGTCCGGGACGCTCGGCCGCCCTCGTCAACCGCGTTGGCGACCGCAGTGGGTCAACGGCCTCGGGCTCGATTGCCCTCGATCGATTCCCTTGGGTCAGCCGCCCTGGATCAGCCGCCCTGGGCGACCGCGTGGATGACGCGGTCGCGCTCGAAGAACACGGAGAAGCTGGGATAGTCCCAACGGGTGATCGGCGGCTCTCCGACTGTGGCGTGCCGCTGCGAGGGCGCCCCGAAGCGCGCCTCGACGGCGCTCATGGTGGCCCCGCGGCGCGGGCGCTCCACGCTGGACTCCCGCACCTGAACCTGATCGTCCACGACAAGCGTTTCAGCGACGGCCGCCCCGGCCGGAGCCAGCAGACAGAGCGCCGCGACAAGACCCCTCGTCTTCATGTTCGAACTCCACGAACGCACAAGCGCGCGGACTATAGCACCGGCCGAAATCTGTCAAAGCTCGCTCCGGCCGCGCTGGCGCCGATCTGTGACGGAGTTCTTGGAATCCCGGTCGCGGTGGCGACCTTGTGGTTAAATCGCGCACGAATGTTCCACCCGTTGTCACTCTTCGTGGGCCTGCGCTACGTCCGCGCCCGAACCCACAAGTTCTTCGTCTCCTTCATCACCTGGGCAGCCCTCACGGGGGTCACGCTCGGCGTTGTCGCGCTGATCGTGATTCTCTCGGTGATGAACGGGCTCGAGAACGAGCTGCGCGACCGCCTGTTGTCGCTCAGCGCGCACGTTCGGGTGGTGGCGGCGGATTCCGCCGCCGGCGTCGCCGTCACTCCGGAGGACTGGGAGAAAGCCGCGCAAGCGGTGCGCGCACTTCCCGGCGTCAAAGGCGTAGCGCCGTACGCGGAGATCCAGGCACTCGCGATGCACACGCCGGACATGCTGCCCGTCCTGCTCCGGGGCATCGACCCGGCGCAGGAGGGGCAGGTCACGGAGATCGCGAAGTCCGTGTTCCAGGGGAGGCTCGCCGATCTCGTGCCCGGTACGGATCGCATCATCGTAGGTGACGTGGTGGCGCAGCAGCTGGCGCTTTCGATAGGCGATTCCCTCTCGGTGCTGGTGCCTGCCGTCGCGCCAAATGGCACCCCCACGCCGCGACTGCGGGAGTTCCAGGTCACCGGCATCTTTGCAGCGGGCCTGGCGGATCACGACGGCACGCTCGTGCTGTCCGATCTTGCTTCCGTGGCTCCGCTCGCCACAGGCAACGAAGGGTTGCGCGTGCTGTTGAACGATTCGTTCGCGGCGCCTGCGCTGGCGCAACGCATGCGGCAGGTGTTGCCGCCCACGTTTGAAGTCGTCGACTGGACACAGGATCACGCGAGCTACTTCCGCGCCATCCGCATCGAAAAGACGATGATGGGCATCATCCTCATGCTGGTGGTGGCGGTTGCCGCGTTCAGCATCGTCGCGATGCTGGTCATGGTGGTCACCGACAAGCGCACGGACATCGCCATCCTTCGCACGATGGGCGCCTCGCCGCGACGTATTGTCGGAGTGTTCCTCTCGCAGGGGCTCGTCATCGGCTGGGTCGGGGTCGGGCTGGGGGTGATCCTCGGCATCATTCTCGCGATCAATGCCAACACGGTGCTCCAGGTGCTGGAGAGCGCATTCGGGTTTCACTTGTGGGACCCGACGGTTTATTACGTGACGACCTTGCCTTCCGAGGTTCAATGGCCTCAGGTCGTGGGGATCGCGCTTGCCGCGTTCCTGCTCACGGGGCTCGCCACGATCTACCCAGCGCTGCGCGCATCGCGCGTCGAGCCTGCCGAAGCACTGAGGTACGAGTAGCGTGGCAGGCCCGTACGAATGGCTCATCGGCACACGCCATTTGCGTTCGACGCACCGGCGCGGGTTCGTGTCTTTCGTCGCGCTGATCTCCGTGCTGGGGCTGACGCTGGGGGTCGCGACACTCATCGTTGTGCTGTCCGTGATGAATGGGTTCGAGCGTGAGCTGCGCACGCGCATCCTCAGTGTGACGTCGCACGCCATGCTGATGGGGCGCACCGGCACGCTCGAGGATTGGCGCACCGTGCAGGCCGCCGCGCTACGCGAACCCGGCGTCATCGCCGCCGCGCCATATATCGAGGCGCAGGCGCTGCTGGCGAATCAGAAGCGCGTAAAGGGCGCGCTGGTTCGCGGCGTGCTGCCGGAGGAGGAGGCGAAAGCGACCGGCATCGGCCAGCACCTCACTGCCGGCAGGCTCTCCGACCTTCAGGCAGGGCGTTACAACGTCATCCTCGGTGCCTCGCTCGCCAAGGAACTTCGAGTGGGGGTGGGCGACAGCATCATCATCATCGCGCCTGAAGGCACGGCCACTCCCAACGGCGTGGAGCCGCGGATGCGCCGCTTCCATGTGACCGGCACATTTCAGGTGGGGATGTACGAGTACGACAACACGCTGGCGCTCGTGCACATGCAGGATGCCGCACGACTCTACAAGCTGGGCGATGCCGTGACGGGGGTGCGGCTGGCGCTGCAGGACCCGCTGCGGTCCGCGAGCGTGCTGGGAGACATCGCCCTGTCGCTCGGTGCAGAGCAGTTCACCATGACGGACTGGACTCGCACGCACGTGAATTTTTTCCGTGCGATCCAGACATCGAAGTCGATGCTCTTTCTCATCCTGCTGATGATCGTCGCGGTGGCCGCATTCAACATCGTCGCCACACTCGTGATGATCGTAAAGGAGAAGCAGAGCGACATCGCCATCCTGCGTACGCTCGGCGTCGGGCCGCGGAATGTGCTCGCGATGTTCACGGTGCAGGGCGTGCTGATCGGTCTTGCCGGAACCGGCTTGGGCGCCGCGCTCGGCATCCTCCTGTCGCACAACATCCAGAGCATCATCGATGGAATCCAGCACCTGTTCGGCGTGCAGTTCATGGACGCCAGCGTCTATTTCATGAGCGAGCTGCCGGCCTACGTCGAGATGAGTGACGTGCTGCGCGTGTGTGGTGTGGCGTTCGTTCTGTGCGCACTTGCTACTCTTTATCCAGCGTGGCGCGCGTCACGCACTGCTCCTGCAGAGGCTCTGAGACATGACTGAAACGGTTCTCGAAGCGCGCAACATTCAGAGACGATTCCAGCAGGGGCCGGTCACACTCGAAGTTCTGCATGCAGTGAGTGTCGCCATTGCGGCAGGGGAACGGCTCTCGATCGTTGGTGCGTCGGGCTCTGGCAAGACCACGCTGCTGCAGATCCTCGGCGGGCTGGACAAGCCATCGGCCGGGCACGTGTTCGTTGGCGGCAAGGACATCCATGCGCTGGACGAGCGGGAACGTGGGGAGCTGCGCAATCACGCGCTGGGGTTCGTCTATCAGTTCCACCACCTTCTGCCGGAGTTCTCTGCGCTGGAGAACGTGGCGATGCCGCTGCTCGTGCGCAGGATGCCTACCGGTGAGGCGAAGGAGAGAGCACGCGAGCTGCTGGGCCGGGTGGGCCTGGGCGAGCGCCTGGATCACCGCCCTCACCAGCTCTCAGGCGGCGAGCGGCAGCGAGCGGCTGTCGCGCGTGCCCTCGTCACGCAACCGAAGCTCGTGCTGGCAGATGAGCCCACGGGCAACCTCGATGGCAAGAATGCCGATCAGGTGTTCGAGCTCATGCTCGAACTGAATCGGGAGCGCCGCACGAGCCTCGTCGTCGTCACTCACGATCTGCGCATCGCGTCGCGCATGGACCGGGTGCTCGAGATCCAGGACGGCATCCTGAGCGAAGTCGACGTGTCGAAGCGTTGACCGTCCCGCATCGCTCCGGTATCCAGGAGTCCGTCTGATTGATAGCCATCTCCTGCGCATCGCTACGAGGCCCATTACTCAGACAGGCTCCTGATCTCCCATCGCCGCCACGGAAGTGCGGCTTTACCGTCACGGCTCCTCCCGTTCGCACCCATGCAAATGGAATTGCAGGTCCCGGCCCGCTCAGGCATCGCGTTTCCGTTCGCCTTCTTTGCGGGCGTGATCGGCCTTCTCATGCTGCCGGCGCTGCCGTCCGCATGGCTGGCGTTCGCGGCAGCCGCGCTGGGCGTCGCGGGGCTGCTGCTGGGCAAGCAACGTGGGATGATCCTGTGTGGCGCCTGCTTTGGCGCGGTGTTCGCCGGGATACATGCACATCAGTACCTGGAGCAGCGCTGGCCTGAAGCGCGCGCGGACGACCGCGTCATCGGAAGGGTCGTCATCGATACGATCCCGGCGCGCCGCGATGCAGCGCTGACATTCGATGGAATCGTCACCGTGGAAGCGCCGGCCACGAGTGCCCAAACCCTGCGCGTGAGGCTGGTTTCGCGGGATGCGTCATTCCGGCCGCGGGCGGGGGAGCAGTGGCGGCTGCTGCTTGCGCTGCGGCCTCCGCGCGCCCGTGTGAACCCGGGGGAGGTGGATCTCGAACGCCATCTCTTTCGCGACGAGGTTCATGCACTGGGAACGGTCGTGCCCTCGCGCCTCAACCAGCGCATCGATGCAGGCCATCGTCCTCTGACGGCCCTGAGGGAGCGCATAGCGACCCGCATCGACGCGCAAGTCGTGGATCGGGAGGCGTCCGCTCTGATCTCGGCGCTCGGCGTCGGCGCCACGGGCTCCATGTCCCGAGAGCAGTGGCGGGTGTTCAACGCCACCGGCACGACGCATCTCGTCGCGATCTCCGGGCTGCACGTCACTCTGTTCGCGGTCGTCGCGTTCGCCGTGGCCCGGGGCTTCTGGTTCGCCATCATGTGGCGGTTCACGCGCTGGCCACGAGACAGCTTCGCAGCCGCTGCCGCGTTCGGCGCTGCCGCGGCGTACGCTGCTGTCGCCGGGCTTTCGGTGCCCACGCAACGCACGCTGATCATGCTGGGCGTGTGGTTGTTGTTGCGATCGGGCGCACGCGCCGCGTCCCCCTTCCAGTCGTTCGCGGTTGCGCTGCTCGTCGTGCTGTTGTGGGACCCCTTCGCTCCTCTCTCGGCTGGCTTCTGGCTCTCGTTCGCCGCCATGGCCGCCATCATCCTCGTGACCTCGACTCGATTCGTGCGCCGCCGCTGGGTGCACGAGGCACTCGCTGTCCAGGGAGTCGTGCTCGTCGCGCTCGTGCCGCTCAGCCTGGCGTCCTTCGGGTCCGTCTCCGTCGTCGGCGTGCTGGTAAATGGGGTCGCCATTCCGGCGATGAGCTGGGTCTTCGTGCCCGTGATCCTGCTCGCCATCGTCCTGATGCCACTCGGGCGGGAAGCCTCGGATGCGTCACTTGCCGTGGCCGAGTGGATGCACCACCAGGGATGGCCCTGGCTGGTTGCAGCGGCAGACCTCCCCTGGGCCCTGGTTCACGCAACACCACCGCTCTGGTGGTTCTTTGTCGCCGCGGTGGGAGTTGCCGTGGGCCTCACGCCATGGCCGCTCGCCATCCGCATTGCATCGCTCATCTGCACGCTGCCACTCGCTGCACTGACGCCGAGTGCGCCGCGCCCCGGGACCGTCGAAGTGACGGTGTTGGATGCGGGGGAGGGCACATCTGTCATTCTGCGCACCGCGCGACACGTGCTCGTCTACGGCACGGGGGATGGCTACGGCACCGAGGGCCGCACAGCAGAGACCGTGCTGGTGCCCGCGCTCCGAAGCCTCGGCGTGAGCCGCATCGACACTCTCGTCCTGAGCCGGCTTTCGCCGGCCAACTCCGCCGGCGTGACGGCGCTGCTGGCCCAGGTCGCTGTCAAGGAGACCTTGGTCCCCGGTCCGTCGCCGCTCGACCTGGAAGGCGCCCGCACTTGCAGCTCGGCCCCGCGCGAATGGCGATGGGATGGTGTGCTGTTTCGCCTGCCAGAGGCGGACGGCAGCGTGAGCGGCGGTGTGGGACGAGAGTGCGTGGTCGCTGTGGAAGTGGGGCAGAACGCGGGCGCAGTCGCGCAAGCGTCCGTCCGCGAGCAGTGGAGTGTCGTCTCCGGCCGACGCCGGCCTCATCACGATGCGGCGATGTGGACCACCAGCGAGTCCGGCGCCATCCGGTTCGTCATCGATCCGGCGCGGGGCCTCACGGACCTCGCACGGGCACGCGCGGCCCCGCGCAGATTGTGGCGCGGGTCGCCTTGAGCGCAGGAAGCGCTCCGGTATGATGCCGGCCACACTTCAGTCGCCTTGGGAATCCAAAGAATGTGGGAAATCGTGCGGGCCGGCGGTCCGCTGATGTGGCCGATCATTCTGTGCTCCATCGTGGCGGCGGCCATCGTGCTCGAGCGGCTGTGGACGCTGCAGGATCGACGGGTTCTGCCGCGCGAGCTGACGACGAAGGTCCATCAGCTCATCGAGACGAACCAGATCAACGACAAGGTCATCGCCGCCCTGGAGCAGAATTCGCCGCTCGGGCGGATCCTCGCCGCGGGGCTTGCGAATCGGCATCGCCCCCGTGACGTGATGATGGAGCGCCTGGAGGATACCGGCCGCCACATCGTTCACGAGCTCGAGCGGTTCCTGAACACCCTCGGCACCATCGCCGCGATCTCCCCGCTCCTCGGGCTGCTCGGAACGGTCACGGGCATCATCAAGGCCTTCAATGCCATCCAGGCGGGGGGCATGGGTGATCCTCGTGCGCTCTCGGGCGGTATCGCCGAAGCGCTCATCACCACGGCGGCGGGCCTCGTCGTCGCCATTCCGTCGCTCTTCGCGTACCGGTTCCTGCGCAGCAAGGTGGATGGCATCGTCATCGCCATGGAGAAGGACGCCATCCGGCTCGCAGACCAGGTGGAGGCTGCGCAGGGCGCCAGCCGCGCCGCCTGACGCGGAGCCGACCATGAATCTCAAGCCGCGCCGGAGCGAGGAGCCCGAGATCAACCTGGTCTCGCTCATCGACGTCGTGCTCATGCTGGTCGTGTTCTTCATGCTGTCGAGCACGTTCGTGGATGAAGGCCGGGTGCGCATCCGCCTGCCGCAGGCGCAAGGCGCGCCTCAGGCCACGAAGCAGTCCGAGCCCATCGTGGTGTCGGTCTCGCAGGCCGGCGGCTATCGCGTCAACGAGAACGAGCTCATCAACAACAGTCCGGAGACTCTGCGGGCCGCGCTGGTGAAGGTCGCCGGCCAGGATCGTGCCGGGCGCATCATTGTCCGCGCCGATGGGCGCGCCACGCATCAGTCGGTCATCACGGTCATGGACGTGCTGGGCCGCCTGGGCTTCACGGAAATCAACATCGCCACGGTCAAGGAAGAGACGGCGGGGCGCCCTTGAACGACGCACGGGCCGCCACCCCGCTCGTCGCACCGGACGCGCGCCAGGTCTATCTGCGCCTGCTCGGGTATGCGCGGCCGCACTGGAAGATGTTCGTGGTGGGGGCGCTCGGCGCGGCCCTGTTCTCCGGGACGAACTACGGCATCCTGTGGTTCTTCCAGACGTTCCTGAACGACGCCTTCGAGAGCAAGGATCCGTACGTCGTCTGGTTCGTCCCGGTTTCCATCGTCGTGCTGTTCTTCCTGCGCGGCGTGGGGGATTACGTGTCCACGTATTTCCCGGGCTATGTGGGGCGGCAGGTCATCAAGTCGCTCCGCGGCGAGCTCTTTGCGAAGTACATGCATCTGCCGGTCGCCTACTACGACCGCAGCTCCTCCGCGCAGATGCTCTCGCGGCTCACCTACAACATCGAGCTCGTGGCCGAGGCGGCCACCACGTCGGTGGTCACGCTCATCCGGGATTCGCTCACGTTCGTGACCCTGCTGGCGTACCTCTTCTATCTCAACTGGAAGCTCGCCTCGTTCGTCATCGTGCTGGCCCCGCCCATCAGCTGGCTCATGAGGCGCATCAACCACCTGTTCCGGCGGTACAGCGCGCGTATCCAGAACTCCATGGGCGATGTCACCCGCGTGGTGAAAGAGGCGCTCGATGGCCAGCGTGTCATCAAGGCCTTCAACGCGCAGGAGCACGAGGTCCGCAAGTTCGAGGAAGTGAACGAGCGCAATCGCCACTCCTACATGCGGCTCATCGGAACGAAGGCGGCGAGCAATCCGGTGGTGCAGCTCATCGCCTCGTTCGGGCTCGCGTTCGTCATGTTCCTGGCCGTGCGGCAGGTGATTGCCGGCGAAGTGCGGGTGGGGGACTTCGTCGTGTTCATCGGCGCCATCCTCATGGCGTCGCAGTCCCTGCGCACCATCACGAACGTGTTCGGGCCGCTGCAGCAGGGCGTGGCGGCCGGGGCCAGCGTCTTCGAAGTGCTGGATGCGCCGAACGAGCCCAAGGGTGGCACGCGACGCATCACGCGCGCGGAAGGCGCGGTCGCCTTCCGTGACGTCCACTTCGTGTATGCGGAGGAAAAGGGCGTCGTTCTTCGCGGCATCAACGTGGAAGTGAAGCCGCGCACGACGCTCGCGATCGTCGGCAAGTCCGGCAGCGGCAAGTCCACGCTCGTGAGCCTTCTGCCGCGGTTCTACGATCCGCAACAGGGGGCCGTGCTGCTGGACGGCGTGGATGTGCGTGAGTTTCCGATCGCGGATCTGCGCAACCAGATCAGCATCGTCAGCCAGGATGTGATGCTCTTCAATGACACCATCCGGAGCAACATCGCGTTCGGCATGACCACAGCGTCCGCCGAAGCGGTGGAAGCGGCGGCGCGTGCCGCCTATGTGCTCGAATTCGCGAACGACCTGCCGGAAGGGCTCGACACCATCGTCGGCGACCGGGGAGCATTGCTCTCCGGCGGGCAGCGTCAGCGCATCGCCATCGCGCGGGCGCTGCTCAAGAATGCCCCTGTGCTCGTTCTCGATGAGGCGACCTCCGCACTCGATACGGAGTCGGAGCGGCGCATCCAGGCGGCACTCGAAGCCCTCGTTCGGGACCGCACCACGCTCGTGATCGCACATCGTCTATCCACCGTGGAGCAGGCGGATCGCATCATCGTCATGCACGAAGGCGCCGTGGTGGAGAGCGGGACTCACGCGGAGCTCATCGCGCACGACGGCCACTATGCGCAGCTCCACCGTCTGCAGTTCAGTGCCTGACCTCCCAGGCAACGGCTGACGCCACATGCAACGCGCGCTCAACCAGCTCTGGTACGGCGACGCTCCGACAGCGCTGCTCCTGCAACCGCTCGCGTCGCTATACGGCGCGGTCACTGCCGTTCGGCGGCAGCTTTACGCGGGCGGATGGATTCCCTCGCATCGCGTGGGGCGGCCGGTGATCGTGGTCGGCAATCTCACCGTGGGTGGCACCGGCAAGACGCCGCTCGTCGCCTGGCTCGCGGAAAAGCTGGCTGAACGGCGCTTACGCGTCGGCATCCTCTCTCGTGGTTACGGCAGTAGCGGCAATACGCCTCGAGTCGTGGAGACGGCGTCGGACTGGCGAGAGGTTGGTGATGAGCCACTGCTGTTGAGGCAGCGCACCGGCTGTGTCACGGTGGTGTCGGCAGATCGGGTAGCCGGCGCGCAGGTCCTGATTTCGCGGGAGGTCGACGTGATCCTTGCTGACGACGGGTTGCAGCACCTGCGTCTGGCGCGGGACTGCGAAATCGTCGTCGTCGATGGCTCGCGCGGGTTCGGGAACGGGCGCCTTCTGCCGGCCGGCCCGCTTCGCGAGCCTCCTTCGCGGCTTGCGCAGGCGGACATCGTTGTGATCAACGGGGATGCGAGCCACGCTTCGTTGGCGGCGCCCGGGGCCCCACGCTCGGTGCAGATGTCCCTGGTGCCGGCCAGGGCGCTGCCGCTGGCAGGGGCTCGCGCGGATCGTTCACTCGAGAGTTTTCGGGGCCAGCGCGTGCACGCCGTGGCCGGTATCGGCAATCCGGCCCGGTTCTTCGCGGAGCTGCGCGGGCGGGGCCTCGACGTAGTGGAGCATCCATTTGCGGACCACCATCCCTTCACACGCGCAGATCTGGCCTTCGGCGACGATCTGCCAGTGCTCATGACAGAGAAAGATGCCGTAAAATGCCGCACTTTCGCGGATGCGCGGCTCTGGTATGTGCCGGTGACCGCGCGGTTCAGCGATGCGCATGCCGCCGCCGTGCTCGAGTGCGTGGTGCGCAAGCTGGGTTTCTCCGTGAGCGCAACCGGTTAGGTGACATCGAGATGGATTCCCGCCTGCTAGAGATTCTGGCGTGCCCGATCTGCAAGGGCCCGCTCAAGTTTCAGCGTGATGCACAGGTGCTCGTCTGCCGCCTCGACCGGCTGGCTTATCCCATTCGCGACGATGTGCCCGTGATGCTCGAAGAGGAGGCTCGCCAGCTCAACGCGGACGATCCGCTGCTCGAGCGGTGAGCGTGTTCCGGGTCGTCATTCCAGCGCGCTACGCGTCCGCGCGTCTTCCCGGGAAGGCACTCATCTCACTCGGCGGGAAACCCATGATCCAGTGGGTGTACGAGCGATGCGGGAGATCGCGTGCCGCCGCGGTGATCGTGGCAACGGATGACGACCGCATCGCGAGCGCCGCGCGCGCGTTCGGCGCCACCGTCGCCATGACGCTCGCGACCCACGCTTCCGGAACCGACCGCATCGCCGAAGTTGCGCGCGCGCAGCGGTGGAGCGATGCAGACGTCGTCGTGAACGTGCAGGGCGACGAGCCGCTGATTCCGCCGACGCTGGTCGACCAGGTCGCGGCGCTCCTGCTGTCTCACGCCGATGCGCACATGGCCACACTGGCCGCGCCGCTGACCGCCCTCGAGCAGTTCCTGGACCCGAACGTGGTGAAGGTCGTGACGGACTCTTCCGGGCGTGCGCTCTATTTCAGTCGCGCCCCCATTCCCTGGCACCGGGATCACGCGCCCGCGGGCATGTCCAGCCAGACGAGCTTCGCGGGTGCGCGCCGCCACATCGGCATCTACGCGTACCGGGTGGGTGCACTGCTGAAGCTCGCTTCCCTGTCGCCCACGCCACTCGAAAGCGCAGAGAAGCTGGAGCAACTACGCGCGCTCGAGAACGGCTTCCAGATCCGCGTTGCCGAGGCGGCCGAGCCGCCTGGCCCGGACGTGAACACGCCCGAAGATCTCGAGCGCGTCGCCGCGCGCCTGGGCGCGGGCTGAATCAAAGCCCGCCGCGCGCCAGTTCGCGTGCACGGCGCGGCACGCTAAACTCGCTCCATGAAAATCCTGTTCGTCTGTCTCGGGAACATTTGCCGCTCACCCAGCGCTGAAGCTGTGTTGCGTGGACTCGCGGCGCGCGAAGCACCCGAGCTTCGCATCGAAGTGGATTCGGCGGGCACTGCGGGCTACCACATCGGCGAGCCACCGGACGCACGCTCCCAGGAGGCTGCGCGTCGTCGCGGCTATGACATGTCGCCGCTGCGTGCGCGCATCGTCCAGACGGAAGATTTCGAGCGCTTCGATCTCATCCTTGCGATGGATGAAAGCAATCTGGCGGCGCTTCGCAAGCGCGCGCCGGCGGCGTTCCGGGAGCGCGTGCGGTTGTTTCTCGAGTTCGCCCCTGAGTCCGGCATGGACGAAGTCCCGGACCCGTACTACGGCGGCCCCGCAGGTTTCGAGCAGGTGCTCGATCTGGTGGAGGAGGCTGCGCGTGGTCTGCTGCTCCATCTTCGTGAGCGTACGAGGGCTGCGTAGCGCACGGAGTGCTTTCCTGCGCCCAGTGAATCCGGGCAGATGGGCGGAATGAAAAAGGGGCTGCGCCCCGCGCAGCCCCTTTTCAGTTTTCGTCCAGCTGGACGGGTTTACTCGTCGCGACGAGTGCCGCCCCCGGCGCTCCGCTCCGCGGGGCTGGACGACCAGACGACATACGGCCGCGTCTGCCCACCCGAGCTTTCGCCGGACGACGGGGGCTCGAAATGTGCGGCCGGGCGCTGAGCGTCCGCGCCCGAGCCACCTGCAACAGCAACAGGCTCGCGGGCCGCACGCGGCTCGTCGGCAGCGTGCCCGCCGCGGTCTACGGATTCGCGCGGGGCGCCGGCATCATGCGGCTCACCTTCCTGAGCGCTACGCTCCGATGGGTAATGGCTGCGAGACTCACGTTCGCCGCCAGAGCCTTCCGGCTGCGCACTTCGATCGTGGTCCACGTGCGAGCTGCGATCGTCGGAATGCGGCTCGTGAGAGGCGTGCTCATGCCCGCCATGGTCGTCCGCTCCGTTCGAATAGTCGGCGCGGTTGCCGTCCACGTCCCCGCCTTCGCCACCTTCCGGTGAGCCGCCGGGGGCGCGATTGGCGAGCTCACGACCTGCGCCGCCACCACCGCCGCGCCGCCCGCGACGACGTCCACGACGGCTGCGGCCGGTGCGCTCGCCATTGACCGGGCCCGCCGCTGCGGCCTCGGCGGAAGTTGCCGGCACGGATGTGAGATCGGATACGCCATCCACGGCCGCCGTCGGCAGAGCATGGACCGCCGCGGCTGCTGCGGCAGCTTCGTCGGTCTTCGGTGCGGCGGCCGCTTCCCGATCACGGTCCCGGCCGCGCTCGCGCGGGCCACGTGAAGTCTCGCGATTGCGATCGCCGTCGCGTCCGCGGCCTTCGCCGCCGCGACCCTCCGCACGTCGGCTCTCGCCATGGTGCCCCTCGGTCCGGCCGCGACCGCGCTGCGCTTCACCCCGATGGCCGTCACCGCCACCACGGGCCTCGCTGCGGTGACCCTCGCCCCGACCTTCACGATGACTTTCCCGGCGCGTTTCGCCGCCCGCCTCGCGATCCCGGTCGCGACGGGAGCTCTCACTACGTTGCGAACGATGCTCGCCCCCGCGGCGCCCGTCACGCTCGCGGCGGTGTCCGCGGTCCCCGCGTTCACGGCGACTGTGGCTGCCGCTCGATGACGTGGGCGCGGGTTCCGCGGCGGCCACCGGTGCGGCGGCCGGCGCATCGCCAACCAGCCAGCGCTTGAGGCGGCCCAGCACGCCGATCTGGGGGGCGGGCTCGGCAGTAGCCGGCGCCTGCTGCGCCACGGCGGCAGTGACCGTGATGGGCGCGGACGTGGCCGGCAGGATGGTGGCAACGGCAGCCACTTCGGGCACCGGCTTCCGATCTTGCGCAGAGCCCGGCTCGATCAACGCAGGAGCCGCCGGCATGAGATAGCTCGACTGCCTGTTCTCCGCCAGCTCCGCTTCGTCGTCGCGGACGCGCTTGAGTGAATACTCCGGCGTCTGCATGTGGAGGTTGGGCACGATGATGAGCTCGGCCGAGCTCTTGTCCTCGAGCTGACGCAGCCATTCGCGCTTCTCGTTGATGAGGTAGGTGGCCACTTCCACCGGCACCTGCGCGATGACGCGCGACGTGCGGTCCTTGCGCAGCTCCTCGCCGATGAGACGCAGGATGGCGAGCGCCATGGATTCGACGCTCCGGATGCTGCCGATACCGACGCATCGCGGACACACGATGTGGCTGGAGTCGGAAAGCGACGGCCGCAGGCGCTGCCGCGACATCTCCAGGAGCCCGAACCGGGACAGCCGGCCGATCTGGATCCGCGCGCGGTCGGCCTTCATGGCATCCCGCAGGCGATCCTCGACGTCCCGCTGGTTCTTCGAGGACTCCATGTCGATGAAGTCGATGACGATGAGACCGCCGATGTCGCGGATGCGCAGCTGGCGGGCGATCTCCTCGGCGGCTTCGAGGTTCGTGTTCGTCGCGGTGGTCTCGATGTCGCCGCCGCGGGTGGCGCGGGCGGAGTTGATGTCGATCGACACCAGCGCTTCGGTGTAATCGATGACGATGCTGCCGCCCGAGGGCAGCTGCACCTTGTGGGCGTACGCCGACTCGATCTGGCTCTCGATCTGGAAACGGGTGAAGAGCGCGATGTCGTCGGTGTACATCTTCAGCCGCCGCTGCGCTTCGGCCGGCATGAAGCGCTGCATGTACTCCTGCGCCTTCTGGTAGGCCCCCGGCTCGTCGACCAGCACCTCGCCGACATCATCGGACAGGTAATCCCGCATCGCACGGGTGACGGCGTCGCTTTCGCGATAGACGAGGAAGGGGGCAGCGCGATCCTTGGAGCCGGCCTCGATCTGCTCCCATTGAGTGCGGAGGTTGTCGAGGTCCCACTGCAGCTCCTCGGCGGAGCGGCCCACCCCGGCGGTGCGGACGATGGCGCCCATGCCGTCCGGAATCTGCAGCTGGCCCATGACTTCGCGCATCTGGTCCCGGTCTTCACCTTCGATGCGCCGCGAGACGCCGCCCGCACGCGGGTTGTTCGGCATGAGGACGAGGAAGCGGCCGGCGAGACTGATGAAGGTGGTCAGAGCCGCGCCCTTGGTGCCGCGCTCTTCCTTCTCGACCTGCACCATCAGCTCCTGCCCTTCGTGCAGCAGGTCGCGGATGTTCATGCGCCCGCCCTGGGGCGATTGCCGGAAATAGTCTCGGGAAACTTCCTTGAGCGGGAGAAATCCGTGGCGCTGGGCGCCGTAATCGACGAAACAGGCTTCGAGCGAGGGCTCTACGCGGGAGATACGGCCTTTATAGACGTTCGCTTTCTTCTGTTCCCGGGAGGTGAGCTCGATACTGAGATCGAAAAGCTTCTGTCCATCAACCAGAGCGACCCGCAACTCTTCCTGTTGAGTCGCATTGACGAGCATTCTTTTCATGTGCCCCTTCTAGAGATTGAGGGGCCGGCAAGCGGACGGCGGGAGTGCGCGCAGGGCAGCCGGAGCTGACCTCGCGACGGCGAAGATTCCTGATCAGGGATGAAGGCGCTTGGGTCTCGTTAATCACTTGAGTGTGCCCGCCCTTGCATGGGGCGGTGCGCCGGAAACCTTCGTATGTTCTCAACCGACGACGCGCCCGGGAATCCCGCTAGAGACTCGACGCAGGCTGCGCGAACTTGTCGGCCCAATTGCGATGGCCTCGATGTGGAGGACCAACTACGATGCGGCGGCCCCGGTCATTTTTCCGGGCTCGCCGGCCATGTTGCCGCCCCATTCCCGGGCGGACGCGCGAGTATACTCGCGAGACTACTGTAGAAACAATAATTTACGATGAGGTTGAGGTGACGGAGCCACAGACGGGTGCCCCGCGGCCGGGCGTGAGGCAGGTCGAGGTCGATCCGGAGGCGGCGGGGACCCGGCTGGACCAGTTCCTGATGCGCCTGTTGCCGGGAGTGCCTCGCAGCCGGGTTTTCCGCATCGTCCGCAAGGGCGAGGTGCGCGTGAACGGCAAGCGCGCCGGCCCGGAACTGCGGTTGCAGGAGCGCGACATCGTCCGCGTTCCGCCCGTCCGGGTCGAAGCGGAGCCTGCGCCGGGTCAGCCTGGCCGTGTGCCCTCACGGATGCAGGAGCAGGTGCGGGCCGCAATCATCAGCCAGGACGAGCGGCTGCTCGTGCTCGACAAGCCGGCCGGCGTGGCGGTCCACGGCGGCAGCGGTCTCAGCTTCGGGGTCATCGAGGCGCTTCGGGCGATGCGGCCCGAGGAGTCGCTCGAGCTCGTGCATCGGCTGGATCGCGACACGAGTGGGTGCCTGCTCGTCGCGCGCAAGCGCAGCGCCCTGCGCACGCTGCACGAGCTGATGCGGGAAGGGCAGGTGGAAAAGCGCTACCTCGCCCTGCTGAAGGGGCACTGGAACCTCGGCCACACCCGCATCGACGTCCCCCTTCGAACGGACACTCGCGTCAGCGGGGAACGCACCGTAAAGGCGCACGCCTCGGGCAAGGAGGCGATCAGCGAATTTCGCCCGATCCAATGGTTCGGCAAGAAGGCGACGCTCGTCGAGGTGTCCCTGCACACCGGCCGGACTCACCAGATCCGCGTGCACTCCGCGCACGCCGGGCACCCCGTGGCGGGAGATGAGAAGTATGGCGACGAAGCCTTCAACGCCGAGATGAAGGCGCTTGGCCTGCACCGCATGTTCTTGCACGCGCACAGCGTGAGCTTCGATTGGCCCCAGGGGGGCGTCTTCAGCGCCAGCGCGCCGCTGCCGCCCGATCTTGCGAACCTCGTGGATTCACTCGGCGCCACGCGCGAAAAAAAACACTACCGCGGCGCACGGCACCGCTAGTCCCTGTTCGCCCGCTTTCTGACCGCCCGCAGGCGCTGAAGCGCAGCCGCGATCAGCAGGCCCCTGTCGGGGACGTGGCCGTGCTGGGATTGCACGGCCACGAGCCGCCGATGGATCGGTCTTGCGGGCGGTCCCCGACAGGGGCCTGCTGATCGCGGCTGCGCCTCGATTACCTCATCCGGTCAGAAAGCGGGCGAACAGGGACCAGCGGCGGCGCTCAAGGCAGAAGGTAGCCCGCGCGTCGGAGCGCGCTCGACAGCCAGATGAGCGGCAGGCCGATGAGTGCCGTCGGGTCTTCGCTCGTGATGCTTTCGAAGAGGGTGATGCCGAGGGCTTCCACCTTGAAGCCGCCGGCGCAATCGAACGGCTGCTCGCGCGCGACGTAGCGGTTGATCTCGACTTCCGTGAGCCTGCGGAACGTGACCGTTGTGGTGTCGAGGTGCTCGAGCTGCAGGCCGGCGTTGATCCCGATCACTGCGCAGCCGGTGTAGAAGTTGGCGGTGTGTCCGCTCAGGGCGGTGAGCTGGACGCGGCAGGTGGGCTCATCCCCCGGCTTGTCGAGCATGCGCTGCCCGGCCGCGGCAACCTGGTCGCTGCCGATGACGATGGCCTCCGGGTGCCGCTCGGCCACGGCCCGTGCTTTTGCGATGGACAGTCGCATGGCCCGCTCGCGCGGCGTTTCGCCGCCGATCGGTGCTTCGCTCACCCCGGGGCTCACGACTTCGAAGGGCGGGGCGATGCGTTCCAGCAGGCTGCGGCGGTAGCGGGAGGTGGACGCTAGGATCAGTGGCGGCACGGGGATGAGATGGAATACCGGAAATCGGCTACGAGAAACAATGATTTAGGGCGAAATCGGCTTTGACTTGAGGGGGGTCGATACCTATCATACGCGCCCCATGTCGGAGCCGTGGTCGCAGTTGAGCGATGTCGACCGGTTGGCCGACAGGCAAGCCGACGTCGCCTTCGAAATTCCGTTGGATCAGTTGCCGCGGGTGCGAGCCCAGCTCGCCGGCCCCGGCGGCAAGGTCCGCGGGGTTGTGCATTTCCGTCGCGAAGCGGGTTTCCCGGTCGCCGGGCTGGAAATGGATGGCGTGGCGACACTCGTGTGCCAGCGATGCCTCGAGCCCATGAAGTGGCCGCTCGGCGGCACGGCGCGTGTCGCGCTCGTTGCCGCGGAGAGTGAGGCAGACCGCGTGCCGCAGGAATTCGAGACCGTGCATGCGCCGGAAGGCCGCATCCGGGTGCGCGATCTCGTCGAGGAAGAACTGGTCCTGGCCTTGCCGCTCGTGCCGCTCCATGCGGACCCGGGCGAGTGCAGGGACGGGGAGGATGCGCCGGAGCCGGCTGCGGATCCCCCGGAGGAGCCGGAGACACAGAAACCGTTTGAACGGCTGGGCGAGCTGTTGAAACGCAACCCGAACTAGATTCGATCAGCGCGACGCCCGCGAGGAGATTTGGAAAATGGCCGTTCAAAAGAGCCGCAAGACGCCGTCGAAGCGCGGCATGCATCGTTCGCACGACGGGCTGGCGAAGCCCGCGCTGTCCGTCGACCCGCAGTCGGGTGAGACACACCTGCGTCACTGCGTCACGCCGGATGGCTTCTATCGCGGCAAGCGCGTCATCGAGAAGCCGGCCGAAGCCGAAGAACAACAGTAAAGCGGCGGCGCGTGCACACGAACTCGCGCTCGAGCTGAACTCCTGGCGCGGGCCGTTCTCGCGTGCAGCCGCTGGCCATCGACGTCATGAGCGGCGATCGCACCCCGCGCGACTATGTCGCGGGCGTCGGTCGCGCGCTCGCAGCCGACCCCGCTTTTCGCGCCATCCTGGTCGGACATCCCGCAGCCATTGAAGGCGCCTTCGACTCTTCGTTCCCCGCCGCTTTTCGGGATCGCGTGGAGATCGTTCCAGCCACGGAGGTCGTGGCCATGGACGAATCCCCGCGTGAAGCCATTCGCCGCAAGAAGCGCTCGTCCATGCGCCTGGCCATCGAGCTCGTCGAAGCCGGCCGCGCGCTCGCCTGCGTCAGCGCCGGCAACACGGGCGCGCTCACGGCGATGGCCCACTTCGTGTTGAAGACGGTGGAGGGCGTGGAGCGGGCGGCCATCATGTCCGCCATCCCCGCGGCACACGGTCACACCCACATGCTGGATCTGGGGGCCAACACCAAGGCGTCTCCGGAGCAGCTGCTGCAGTTCGGCCAGATGGGCAGCATCGTCGCGCGCGATGTCTATGCAGTGCAGAGGCCGCGCGTCGGCCTGCTCAACATCGGCGAAGAGGACATGAAGGGACACGAGGTGGTGCAGGCGGCACACGCTCTTCTCGGTGCGAGCGGGCTGCACTACATCGGGTTCGTGGAAGGCGATGACATCTTTTCCGGTGACGTGGACGTGGTCGTCACCGACGGCTTCACGGGCAACGTCGCGCTCAAGACGATGGAAGGTGCAGCTCATCTCATCGCAAACCGCCTGCGCACGGAATTCTCCGCTTCGCCGCTCAGCAGGCTGGCGGGGCTCATCGCGCGACCGGTGCTGCGCCGGGCGGCCGCCGGGCTCGACCCGCGTCGTTTCAACGGTGCGTGCATGGTGGGCCTGCGCGGGATCGTGGTAAAAAGCCACGGCGGCGCGGACAGCGTGGCGTTCTCACGCGCGATCGAGCTGGCGGCGCAGGCTGCCCGGCACGGTCTGACGGCGCACATTGCGCAGGCGCTCGAGGTACAGAAATCTTGATCTATTCGCGAATCGTCGGCACGGGCGCTCATCTGCCCGAGAGAATTCTCACCAATGCCGATATCGAGAAGCTGGTGGACACGAGCGACGAATGGATCCGTGATCGCACGGGCATCGAGCGCCGGCACATCGCCGCTGAAGGCGAAACCACCGTGGATCTGGCGGAGCACGCTGCGCGGCGTGCGCTCGATGCGGCGAACGTTCGTCCGGAGGATGTCGACTTCATCGCCTTCGGCACGACGACGCCGGATCTCGTTTTCCCGAATTGCGGGGTCCTGCTTCAGCAGCGGCTCGGCGCGCGCGGCGGTCCGGCGTTCAGCGTCGAGACCGCGTGCAGCGGTTTCATGTATGCGCTGTCCATCGCCGACAAGTATGTGAAGACCGGTGAGGCCAAGTGCGCGCTCGTCGTCGGTGCCGAGACGCTCTCACGCATCACGGATTGGAAAGACCGTTCCACCTGCGTGCTGTTTGCAGACGGAGCAGGGGCAGTGGTGCTCAAGCCTGCCGAGAAGCCGGGGATTCTTTCCACGCATCTGCATGCAGATGGGCAGTACAAGGATCTGCTCTTCTGCAAGGGGGGTGTGTCGACTGGGTTTGGCGATGTGGAGCCGAAGATGGCGATCAGCATGGTAGGGAGCGATGTGTTCAAGATCGCCGTGAACACGCTGGGGCGTGCGGTGGACGAAGCGCTCCGTGCCAATGGCCTTGGGAGATCCGACATCGACTGGCTCGTGCCGCACCAGGCGAACATCCGCATCATCCAGGCGACCGCACGCAAGCTCGATCTGCCGATGGATCGCGTGATCTGCACGGTGGCCTACCACGGCAATACCTCCGCGGCCTCTGTTCCGCTTGCGCTCGACGTCGGCATCCGCGACGGGCGGATCAAGCCCGGCCAGCTACTCGTGCTGGAGGCCTTCGGCGGGGGCTTCACCTGGGGATCGGCGCTCATACGCCTTTAAAGGCCGCCCGGGGTTTAGCTCCGGCGCAGAGGTCAGCACGGCACCTTGCATAGTGTCCGCGCCCGTCCGTCATCAGCCGCCGTGGCGGCTCGGACACAATTGACAATCGTTCGTATTCACACCTAGCATGCTGCAGCAAATGCGGGGCCGTCACGGCGGCTCGATTCGGCTCTCAGAGGCTTCCATGTACGTGTGTGTTTGCCACGCTGTAACGGACAACCAGATTCGCGAGGCCGTGGATTGCGGCGCGGGCTCGCTGTTCGACGTTCAATGCCAGCTTCCGGTCGCGAGTTGCTGCGGCCGCTGTGAAGAGACTGCGAAGCAGGTCGTCGACGAGCATCTGATGATGCGCGCGCGAGCGAACGCCGCCTGAGTCGTTTCGTCCGTAGCGCCAATCGTTCCGTTTCCCGTTAGCGAATAGACGGGAATTTCCGCACTCAACGCGATTTATTGCGCGCATGTGTTGCGCGCGCCGCTGCGCTCTACCAAGATCGCGCCACTCACGAAGAAGAAGCGAGCGGCGGCAATGAAGGGCGATCCAAGGATTCTGCAGCACCTGAACCTCGTTCTGAAGAACGAGCTCACGGCGATCAACCAGTACTTCCTGCATGCCCGCATGTTCGGCAACTGGGGTCTGGAGCGCCTCGAGGAATACGAGAAGAAGGAATCGTTCGACGAGATGAAGCACGCCGATCGGCTGATCGAGCGCATCCTGTTCCTGGAGGGCCTGCCCAACCTGCAGGATCTGGGGAAGCTCCTCATCGGCGAGAACGTGCAGGAGTGCCTCGAGTGCGATCTGAAGCTCGAGATGTCCGCACACGTGGAGCTGAAGACGGCCATCGTGGACAGCGAGAAGATCGGGGACTACGTGTCGCGCGAGCTCTTCAAGTCCATCCTCGAGTCCGAGGAAGACCACATCGACTTCCTCGAGACCCAGCTCGATCTCATCAAGCGCATCGGCCTCCAGAACTACACGCAGTCCCAGATCGGCGAGGGCGACGACTGAGGGCCGGCGCTCCGGCGGTTTTCGGGCGAAAAAAAACGCCGCGCATTGCGCGGCGTTTTTGCGAGCGTCTGGAGCGCTCTCGCTACGATTACTTGGAGACCGAGCGACGGAACATCCGGTCGATCTTCTCGTTCGTAGCGTCGCAGCAGCTCTGGCTGGCCTGGGCCGCGGCGAGGGCCTGATTGGCCGTGCTCTGCGCACCGCTTGCCGCCTGGCTGGCGGACTGGGCAGCACTGCTGGCCGAGTCGGCTGAGGACTTCGCAGCAGCGAGGTCACTCTGCAGCTTGCCCACCTGTGACTTCAGATCTGCGACGTCCGCCTGCAGGGGCTTCAGATCCTGACAGCCGGCGAGTCCAGCCACGACGACTGCCGCAGCAGCCACCTTCACAACGATCGCGCACTTCATTACACGTCCCCTTCTGGGTTGTTGATTCGGGAAATTTCCCTGAAACGGTTGCGGGGCGGGAGCGCAAGCGACCGCCTTTCGCAGCGGCGCAACTGCATCAAATTTGCCACGCAAATGCAACTACTTAGCGGTGTTTTTGTTGCCGCACGAGGCGTCGATGTCGGTGCGTCGCGACAGTTGGTGACACTGGTGGATCACGTGTAAAGGCTGGGGGAAAGTTTCGCCATTCCGATGAAAGAATTTCTTGAGCTTCAAGCGAGTGATGCACGCGAAATTCGTCTGTGAAGTGTGTCGCGTGCTCATGATGAGTCGCGGTGATAGCGCAACGCGGGTGCGCGAGTTGCGTGCGCGTAATGGCAGTGACGCGCGCAAGAGTGTGGGAGTGGCAACTCGAGTCACCACGTTGCGCTCGGCATGACGAGCTCGCATGCGTCGAACCCTGTGAGCGTGTGATCAAAGGAAGAGACGGGAGGTCTGCACGATGCCCCTATTCGAACGACGCCCACGCCAGCCGGCGGAGGGGTGTGGCTGGGTGCGTTATGTCCGGTACCGGACATCACTCGCGACCGGCGTTGAGGAGCGCGGAGGGCTGCGAAAAGGCTGTCGCAGCCGTTTCCGGGCTTGCTCTCTCATTCGATCTGTATATACTCACAGTGACTGTATAAACGAACAGGGAAAGCCATGTCAGATCTGACACCGCGCCAGACCCAGATTCTGCGTCTCATCCAGCGCTTCATCAGCGAGACGGGCATGCCGCCCACTCGCGTCGAGATCGCGCGGGAGCTCGGGTTCAAATCCGCCAACGCAGCCGAGGAACACCTGCGAGCCCTGGCGCGCAAAGGCGTCATTGCGCTCGTGCCGGGCACCTCTCGCGGCATACGGCTCATGGATACCATGCGCGAACAGATGGGCCTGCCGCTCATCGGCCGCGTCGCTGCCGGCCGCCCCATCATGTCCGAGGAGCACGTCGAAGCCCGCTTCCAGATCGATCCCGCGCTCTTTCAGCCGCAGCCGCATTACCTGTTGAAGGTGAGCGGCATGAGCATGAAGAACGCCGGCATCCTGGATGGCGACCTCGTGGCCGTGCATCGCACGCCCGAAGTGCGCAGCCGGCAGATCGTCGTGGCCCGCCTGGAAAACGAAGTCACCGTGAAGCGCTATCGCCAGGAAGGCTCCGTCGTCTGGCTGCTTCCCGAGAACGAAGAGTTCGAGCCATTGCGTGTGGATCTGAAAGAGCAGCAGCTCTTGATCGAAGGAGTTGTCGTGGGAGTCCTGCGCCGGGGCAAGACCGTGGGGATGATGGCGTGATGCGCCTGTTCCACAGGAATCTTGCGCGCATTGAGGGGCTGGGCACCGGAGCGATCCGGTCGCTCAGCCCTGTTCTTTGCGTAGCGCGCGTGTGGCGCGTGCCGCGGTCGTAGGCAGCGTGCTGTTCGTGGGGCGCGTTGATGGAAGCTGCTGTCGCGTCAGGAGACTCCTCCGGGTTTGACCGCCTTCTGGAACACCCCGCGATCTGGCGCGGGCGTAGCGCCGCGCACGTGCCCGTGGTGCCCACGGGGTTTGCCGCGCTCGATGAATCCCTTCCGGGGGGTGGCTGGCCGCGCGCCGGGCTGATCGAGCTTCTCGTCCCACGCGTGGGTGTGGGTGAGATTCTGGTGCTTCTGCCTGCGCTTGCCGCGCTCACACAGCGGCCTTCCGCGCGCTGGTGCGCGTGGATATCTCCGCCCTTCGAACCTTTTGCTCCTGCGCTGGCCGCGCATGGCGTGCAGCTGGAGAGGCTGTTTGTCGTGCGTGCCGAGTCACCTTTGTGGGCGTTCGAGCAATCTCTCGTCTCCGGAGCTTGCGAGGCGGTGCTTGGCTGGGTGAAAGCGCCTCACGCGCGGGATATTCGTCGTCTACAGCTTGCTGCGGAGAAAGGGCGTGCACTGGGCGTGCTGTTCCGGCCGCTCAACGCGGCACAGGAATCTTCCAGCGCTGTTCTGCGCGTGTCGCTCGAGCCTGCGGAGCAGGGTGTACGCATCACGCTCTTGAAGAGTCGCGGTGGTCATCGCGGCTGCATCGATCTCACGTGGAATCCTGGTCGCTCCAGGGCAAACGAGGGGCTTTGATGAGCTCCCGCGCCATCCGCACCGACCGGGCTCGGTCGGGGGCCATCCGCCCCCGCTCACAGACCGTCACTCCCCTTCAACCAGCAAGGGCTCGGTGGCCGGCCCAGGCCCCGACGCCGGCTCCTGCCACCGAGCCGCGCGAATTGTGGGTGGCAGTGCATCTGCCCTGGTTGCCTATCGAAGCGCTCGAAGGCTCCAGGCGGCTTGCGAATGACGTTGTTCAGGAAACCGCCTTCGCGTCATCACGTTCTGCGGGCCGGAGCGGGTCTGCAGATCCCTTCTCGCTCGAGCGCCCGAAAGCCGGGCATGCGCTGCCGCGCGCAATCGTCGAGTTGCAAGGGCAAACGCAATATGTGGTGGCGCCCTGCGAACACGCGCAGCGGTTGGGTGTGCGTGCGGGCATGAGTATGGCCGCAGCTCTCGCGCTCGTGCCGGGGCTTCAGACCTGCGCGAAGGATGAGCCGCGTGAGCAGCAGTTGCTCGAGAAGCTCGCAACACGTGCACACCGGTTTACGCCGCGCGTGAGCCTTGCTCCGCCTGACGGGCTGCTGCTGGAGGTGAAGGGCAGCCTTCATCTTTTCGGGGGAGCGGCAGGTTTGTGTCACGCCCTGGAAGACGAGTGTCGCGCGTCGGGTGTGAAACCTGTGCTTGCGCTTGCGCCTGTGCCTCTCGCTGCGCTCGTCGGCGCGCGGGCGGGCCGAGCGTTGCGCATCACCGATCCGGCGCAGCTCATCGGGCACATCGCGTCACTTTCCCTGTTCACGCTTCGATGGCCATTGGAAGTGATCGGTCGGCTTCAGCAGGTCGGCGTGAACACCATTGGCGAAGTGTTGCGTCTGCCGCGTGGTGGGTTCGCGCGCCGGTTTGGCAAGGCGCAGCTCGCCATGCTCGATCGGCTGACGGGCCGGGACGCGGATCTGCAGCATCGCTTCCGAGCGCGTGAGCGCTTTCGGCGCAAGCACGAGTTGCTCTATGAGCTGGAGCAACACGAGGCCATTCTCAGAACACTCGAGCCACTGCTCCAGGAGCTCGGCGAGTTCCTGAAAAGCCGTCAATGCGGGATCACGCGGCTCGACTGCATCCTCCAGCATCGCCATGCGCCGCCCACGCGCTGTGTGCTGCGGCTGGCAGCGCCTGCGTCAAACGCGCGTCACTTCACCAGGCTTTTCGGTGAGCGGTTGGCGGCGCTGTCTCTGCCAGAGCCTGTGCGGGCATGTGAGCTGCGCTCCGGCGCGCTCGTGTCCCGTGCTCCCACTGCAGAATCGCTCTGGCAACCGGGGGAACACGGTGGTGGCGCAAGTGCTGAAGCGCCGGAGCTCATTGAGCATCTGCGCGCACGTCTCGGCCACGAAGCGGTGTATGGCTTGCGGATGATGGAAGCACACCGCCCCGAGAAGGCTTGGGTTGCCACGGATCTTCGATCACCCGAAGTTCCGCAGCGAGTCTCCGCGGCCAGCCAGCCCGGCACGACGCCACGCATCGGGCGCGGCTACACACGGAGGCTGTCGGCAGAAGGCACGGGTGGTGCAGCCAAGGCCGCTCACCCAGCCAGGGCAACGGGGAAAGGGGCTCACGGTCCACAGCAGGCACTGAATGTTTCGGGGAGCCCGAAACAGGCCGGATTGCCACCGTGGCCTGCGTTCCGTCGCCCCGTGTGGCTGCTTCCAGCACCTGAAGCGCTGATCGAGCGCGAAGGGCTTCCACGTCATGGCGGCGCCTTGCGACTGCTCGCTGGGCCAGAGCGTGTCGAAACAGGCTGGTGGGATGGCGGTGATGTCTCCCGCGATTACTACGTGGCGCTCGACGTGCATGGCGTGCGTTTGTGGATCTTCCGCGAGCGCACGCCACCGCATCGTTGGTTCCTGCAGGGCGTGTTTGGATGAGCGAGCAGGCGTCGCCGGCCAGATGTAGCCGGCAAGGCCTCTCATGCAGCGGGTCTTCGGTGAAGTGTTCGAGCCATACCAGCGTTCGGGTCTTGGCGCTCATGGATGGCGACACGCAAGTGGCGCACAGGGATGGCACAACCTCGATCCGGCGCGGGTCGCCGTGCTCGTTCACCAGCCGGAGACCCGCTGCATGAGGGCCTTGCGGTTCGTCTCAATGCAGGCGCTGCGGCTGCAGCCAGCGCGCGCATTCTCATCATGACCGATACGTCAGTTCAATACGCTGAGTTGCATTGCCTCAGCAACTTTACGTTCCTGCGGGGTGCCTCGCACCCGGAAGAGCTGGTCGAGCGCGCCTGCAATCTTGGCTACACCGCTATCGCTATCACTGATGAATGCTCCATGGCGGGTGTCGTGCGTGCATTGCTGCAAGTGAAGCGCGAGGCGGAGCGGGGCCATCACATCAAGCTCATCGTCGGTGCGGAGTTTCGCCTTACGTGCGGCCTTCGCTTCATCGCTCTCGCCCCAGACCGCAAGGGATACGGCAAGCTCTGCCGCCTCATCACTCGTGGCAGACGCAGGGCAGAGAAGGGCAGCTATGCGCTCGATCGTCTGGATGTGGAAGCACTGCTCGCGCATTGCCTCATTCTCTGGCTGCCCGGGCCGGTACCTGACGCAGGCGAGGGTGAGTGGCTTGCCACCCTGTTCCCTGGCGAGGTGTGGATCGCCACCGAGCTGCTATGCGAGGGAGAAGATCGTGAGCGCCTTGCACAACTCCAGGTGCTCGGTCGCAATCTGGGATTGCCACTCGTGGCGAGTGGAGACGTCCACATGCATGAGCGCCAGCGTCGCCAGCTGCAGGATGTGCTTACTGCCATCCGCCACAACGTCACCATCGCTGAAGCGGGCTGGCACCTTTATCCGAATGGCGAGCGTCACTTGCGGGAGCGCGCTCGTCTCGCGCGGCTATACCCCGCTGAGCTGCTTGCGGAAACACAGGCTGTCGCCTGGCGCTGCACGTTCTCTCTCGAGGAGTTGCGATATGAGTACCCGCATGAGCTCATCCCTCGCGGTGAAACGCCGCAAAGCCACCTCCGGAATCTCGTGGAAGCCGGCGCGCGCTGGCGATGGCCCGAGGGCGTCACAGAGAAAACGCGTGCCACGATCGAGAACGAGCTGGCGATCATAGCGGATCTGAAATACGAGCCCTATTTCCTCACGGTGCATGATCTCGTGCGGTTCGCGCGAGGGGAGGGAATCCTATGCCAGGGGCGCGGCTCCGCAGCGAACTCCGTGGTGTGCTTCTGTCTTGGTGTTTCCTCGGTAGACCCGCAGCGGAGCGAAGCCTGCCTGCTGGTGGAGCGCTTCATCTCTCGCGAGCGTAACGAACCACCGGACATCGATATCGACTTCGAGCACGAACGGCGTGAGGAAGTCATCCAGTATGTTTATCGCAAATATGGCCGCGAGCGCACGGCCATTGCCGCCACGGTCATCATGTATCGCGCGCGCAGCGCGCTGCGTGACCTCGGCAAGGCATTCGGTCTGGACCCTCTGCAGGTGGCGCGCCTCGCCAAAACCATGCAATGGTGGGATGGCACCCACGTGGATGAGCAGCGCGTGCGGGAAGCCGGTGTGGACCCGCACAGCCCCGTGCTGCGGCAGGTGGTGAAGTTCGCGAACGAGCTCATGGGCTTTCCCAGGCACCTCTCGCAGCATGTCGGCGGGTTCGTCATCTCCGCCGGGCGGCTCGACGAGCTCGTGCCCATCGAGAATGCCTCGATGGACGATCGCACGGTCGTTCAATGGGACAAGGACGACCTCAACGACCTCAAGCTGCTCAAGGTGGACCTGCTAGGCCTCGGCATGCTCTCGGCCCTGCGCCGCGCGTACACGCTGGTCAACGATTATTGGGAGGGCACGCCGCGATATCACAAGCGCTTCTCCCTCGGCGATCTGCCGTCAGAGGACCCACGCGTGTACAGGATGATCTCGAACGCAGACACCATTGGCGTGTTCCAGGTGGAGTCGCGCGCGCAGATGTCGATGCTGCCGCGGCTGCGACCCGAGCGCTTCTACGATCTCGTCATCGAGGTGGCCATCGTGAGGCCTGGTCCCATCCAGGGCGACATGGTGCATCCCTATCTGCGCCGCCGGAACGGCGAGGAGGCCGTCAGCTATCCCAGCCAGAAGGTGCGCGATGTGCTCGAACGCACCCTGGGCGTGCCCATCTTCCAGGAGCAGGTGATGCAGCTCGCCATGGTTGCGGCCGGTTTCAGCGGCGGGGAGGCGGATCGCCTGCGCCGCGCCATGGCGGCATGGAAGCGTCGTGGCGGGCTCGAGCCGTTCAAGGACAAGCTCATCCACGGCATGCTGGCCCGCGGCTATCAGCGGGAGTTCGCGGAGCGCATCTTCAACCAGATTCTCGGATTCGGCGAATACGGCTTCCCCGAGTCCCACGCCGCGAGCTTTGCCCTGCTGGTGTACGACTCCGCCTGGCTCAAGTGTTACGAACCAGCGGCTTTTGCGTGCGCTCTGCTCAACAGCCAGCCCATGGGGTTCTATGCGCCTGCGCAGCTAGTGCGCGACGCGCGTGAGCATGGCGTGGAGGTGCGGCCCGTGCGCATCGAGGCGAGTGATTACGACTGTACGCTGGAGCGATGCGAGAACGGCGACCCGGCGCTGCGTCTTGGCATGCGGCTCGTGAAGTCACTCTCCAAAGAAGGCGCCATTCGCGTGGCGGCCGCGCGCGTGGAACGCGCCTTCAGCAGCGTGCAGGATCTTGCCGAACGCGCCGCCCTGGACCGCTCGGATCTCGAAGCCCTCGCTGCGGCTGGTGCGCTCGCATCGTTGAGCGGCAATCGGCATCTCGCGTTCTGGGAAGTCGCCGGCACCGAGCGTGCAGCGCCACTTGCGCCGCGTAGCGGGCGAGCCGCAGGCGATGAAGAAGGTCGCCCGATGCTGACCACACCCACGGCCTGGCAGACCGTGGTGGCGGACTATCGCTCCACCGGCCTCACCCTTGGGGACCATCCGCTGAAGCTGCTGCGAGATCGGCTGCAGCGCGCACGCTTTCTGCGGGCTGCGGATCTGCAGAGCACCGAGCACGGCACGTTCGTGCGCGTGGCCGGGATCGTGCTCATGCGGCAGCATCCCTCGAGTGCCAACGGCGTCATCTTCATGACCATCGAGGATGAGACGGGCTCCGTGAATCTCATCGTCTGGGAAAGCGTGGCCCGGGAGCAGCGGCGCCCGTTGCTCGAGTCACGCCTGCTGGAAGTGCAGGGCGAATTGCAACGCCAGCACGGCGTCACGCACGTGATCGCGAAGCGGCTCATCGACCGCTCGCCGATGATCGGTGAGCTGCTCGCCCGCTCACGCGACTTTCACTGATCCCGCTGCCTGCGCCTTCTAGAACCGTGGAGGCCTGCGCTTCTTCGGTGACTCGTCGTCGCCGATGTCGTAATCATCGAAGTCGCTGGTGAGCTCTGCGGTACGCTTGTCCTCGATGATGCGTTCGAGGCGGCGCCACGCCGGGTCGCCGAGCTTCTGGCCGCGACGCTTGGCGAGATCCAGCTCTTTGTTGACCTGGTCGAGGTCGACGTCCGCCACGTCACTCGCGGGCTCGTCGGCTTCCTCGTCGTCGAATTCGTCCGATTCCGGTTTTTCGCTCATGGCTCGATGAACGTCTGCCGTCCCGTATTGAAATCGCCGGCCGAAAATTAATTCGATTCGCGGATGAGTGCAACGCCTGCCGCGCCAGATCTCCCGCGTTCACATTTCCGTCATCGAATGAGCTGGTTGAGCTCGAAAATGGGCAGGAGCATTGCAAAAACGATGCCCATGACGAAGAGCCCCATCGTCACGATGAGCAGCGGCCCCAGCAGGCCGACGAGCGCCTGAAGCAAACCATCGAGCTCGCGTTCCTGACTCACTGCGGCGCGCTCCAGCATGGCTTCGAGCTCGCCGCTCGACTCGCCGCTCGAAATCAGATGGATCGTCATGGGCGGGAACAGTTTGCTCTGCGCGAGCGAGCGCCCGATGGGGGCCCCTTCACGTACACGCGCCGCGGCTTCGAGCACGGCGTCGCGCATCGGCAGGTTCGTCACCACGTCCCCTGAGATGCGCAGCGCTTCCAGCACCGGCACCGAGCTGCCCGAAAGAATGCTGAGGGTGCGTGTGAACCGCGCGGTGTTGAAGCCCCGTGTGAGTTTGGCGATGAGCGGCAGGCGCAATTGCAGGCGATGATACTTGCGCCGGTTGGCCGGGTTGCGAAGCCAGCGGCCGATGGCAAAGGCCACCAGCGGAATGGCGACGAGGAAGTAGACGAGGTAGTCCCGGAAGAAATCGCTCGTCGCGATGAGGATCTGCGTGATGAGCGGCAGCTTTGCATTGCTGCTCTCGAAGACTTCCACGACCTTGGGGACCACGTACACGAGCAACCCTGAAACGATACCGAAGCACATGATCGACAGGACGATCGGGTACAGCAGGGCGCCGAGGACCTTCTGCCGGATCTGCTCGCGGTTCTCCGTGTAGTCCGCCAGGCGCTCGAGAATGGCGTCCAGATGCCCGGACTGCTCGCCGGCCGCCACGGTCGCGCGATAGATTTCCGGAAACACGCGCGGAAATTCCGCAAGGCCGTCCGCGAGGGTGTGGCCTTCCATGACGCGGGAGCGCACGCCGAGCACGATGCTCTGCACACGCGGCTTCTCCGTCTGCTGGGATACCGCCAGCAACGATTCCTCGAGCGGCAGGGCGGCGCGCACGAGCGTGGCGAGCTGCCGCGTGAACAGGGCAAGGTCGGACGAAGAGACGCGACGGATGAACGAGTATTTCTTCCTCTGCTCCGTCGCTTCCTTCTGCGCGACTTCCGTGACCGAGACGGGAAGCAGCTGCTTCTCGCGCAGGAGCTGGCGCACGTGCCGGGCGGTGTCCCCCTCGAGAACGCCCTTCCGTTCGCGGCCGCCGGTGTCGAGCGCGGTGTACTCGAATGCCCCCATCAGTCCAGATCATCCTCGTCCGGTGTGAGCTGCAGAGCTCCGATCTCGTGCAGTCGCAAACAAATCCGCCGTTCAAGACACAGGCGGCAAAAGTCACGTCTCTTGCCGCCGGGATCGAACGCACTATCCGAAAAAGCGCCGCAGGCGACTTCTTCCAATGAATCAGTCCTCGCGCGTGACCCGCAGCACTTCTTCGATGGTGGTCTCGCCCTTCAGCACCTTGGCTCGACCGTCGTCACGGATGGAAGGCGTCAGCGTGCGCGCGTAACGTTCGAGCTCGTGTTCCGCGGCGCCGTCGTGAATCATCGTGCGCATCTGGTCGTCGACGACCACCAGCTCGTAGATGCCCGTGCGTCCCCGATAGCCGCCGCCCGAATCCCGGCCGGGGCGATAGAGCGTGGGCGACGGGTCGCCCGGCTTCAGGTTCAACAGGCGCCGCTCGTACTCGCCCGCGACGAAGGGCTGCTTGGTCTCCGGGTTCAGCACGCGCACCAGGCGCTGCGCCACGACGCCGATGAGGCTCGAGGAAAGCAGGAACGGCTCGATGCCCATGTCACGCAGACGCGTCACGGCGCCCACGGCCGTGTTGGTGTGAAGTGTGGAGAGCACGAGGTGGCCGGTGAGCGAAGCCTGCACGGCGATCTGCGCCGTCTCGAGGTCGCGGATCTCGCCGACCATGACCACGTCCGGGTCCTGGCGGAGGATGGCGCGCAGCCCGCGCGCGAAAGTCATCTCCACCTTCGTGTTCACCTGCGTCTGGCCGATGCCGTCGATGTAGTACTCGATCGGGTCTTCGACCGTCATGATGTTGCGCGTGTTGTCGTTCAGGCGCTCGAGTCCGGCATAGAGCGAGGTCGTCTTGCCCGAGCCCGTGGGGCCCGTCACGAGCAGGATGCCGTGCGGCTTGAAGATGAGCTCGTCGATGAGCTTCTCGGTCTGCGCCTCCATGCCGAGCGAGTGGAGCTCGAGCCGCCCGGCTTGCTTGTCCAGGAGACGCAGCACGACGCGCTCGCCGTGCCCGGAGGGGATGGTCGAGACGCGCACGTCCACCGCGCGCCCGGCGATGCGCAGGCTGATGCGCCCGTCCTGGGGCAAACGCTTCTCGGCGATGTCGAGCTTCGACATGACCTTGATGCGCGAGACCACCAGCGGCGCCACCGCGCGCTTGGACTGCAGCACTTCGCGCAGCACGCCGTCGACACGAAAGCGCACCACGAGCCGGTTCTCGAACGGCTCGACGTGGATGTCCGAGGCGTTCTCCTTGACCGCCTGCGTGAGCACCGCGTTGATGAGCCGGATGATCGGCGCGTCGTCCTCGCTCTCCAGCAGGTCCGCCTGTTCGGGCAGCTCCAGCGCGAGGTGTGCAAGATCGGTGGTGTCTTCGAGGCCCTCGGCGGCCTGCATGGCGTCTCCACCTTCGTACGCGGAACGCAGCAGCGAGTCGAACACTGCTTCATCCACCCGCTCCAGCTTCAGGCCGGTGCGCAGGTAACGGCGCACTTCGGCGATCGAGATGGCCGAGGTGTCTGAACGGCAAGCGCACTCGGCCACGCCGTCCACATAGCGCTTCACGACAACGCCGTGGCGCTTCGCAAAGGCGAAGGACAGGCGACGTTCAGGTGGAGCGGCTACGACGGCGTCCATTGCTTTACTGTCCTTCGGGTTGAGGCGCGGCTTCCGGCGGGACCGGTGCAGGAGTGGCCTGCGGCGGCGGCGGGGCCGCCTGCGGAGTGGTCGGCGCGCCCGGCTCGGGAGTCTGCACGGCAGGCTCTCTCGGAGGCTCCGTCGGCACCGCGGCGCCGCTCTGCCTTTCCTGCTGGACGCGCGGATCCACCTCACCCGTGCCGGGGGGCGGCAGTGGTGGGGGCGGTGGCAGAACCGGCTTCGGGACGCCGGGCAGGAGCGGCAGCAGCTCGCGCTTGTTGAACTCCCTCTGCTGGTCCTGCATGTAGCGGTACTTCGCATCCGTCTCGAAACTGGCCTGCACACCGTCGCGCAGGACCTTCGGGCGGATGAACACCATCAGGTTGTTCCTCTGCGCGGTCGCGTTCCGTGACTTGAACGCAAGGCCGATGATGGGAATGCGGCCGAGGAACGGTACGCGCTGCTCCGCCTTGAGCGCCCGGTTCTGAATCAACCCACCCAGCACCACAACACCTCCATCCTCGATCATCACGTTGGTGCTGATAGTGCGCTTGTTCGTGATCAGATCCACCGCCCCCGTGACGCTCGGTGCGATATCCGAGCTTTCCAGCTCCAGTTTCAGGATGACGGTGTCGCTGCCGTTCAACTGCGGCGTCACCTTGAGGATCGTGCCGACCTCTTCACGCTGGATCGTCTGGAAGGGATTCACCGAGCCGCCGGTGTTGCCGCCCGTGCTGGTGAAGGACCCGGTGATGAACGGCACCTCCTGCGCCACTTTGAGCTCCGCCTCCTGGTTGTCCATCGTCACCGCGGAGGGCGTGGAGATGATGTTCGTGTCCGCGTCGCTGCGGATGGCGCGCAGGATGGCGGCGAAGTTCACCCCGGTCGAGGCGATACGGCCGATTCCAAGCGTCGTGCCGGTGGGAAAGCCGACACCCGCGGAGCCCGCGGCTTGAGGGTTGTCGATGAGCCGCGCCAGGTCGACGATGGATGTGCCCGCGACCGGACTGTTGAACGTGCCCAGCGGGAAGCGCGTGTCATCGTCCTGCGACCAGGCGGCCCAGTTCACACCCAGCGTGGAGCTCTTGTCCGCGTTCACCTCGACGATGATCGCCTCGATCTGCACCTGCATGCGCCGGATGTCGAGCTTGTCGATGATGGCGTTGAGCGAACGCATCATCTTCGGCTGCGCGGTGATGATGAGCGCGTTGGTTTCCGGGTCCGCCCAGATCATGGTGGCGCGATCCGCCTGCGCTTGCGGCGGGGCGGCTCCCCCGGCAGCAGGGGCGCCCGGGGCGGCTTGCGCGACGCCCGTGATCTGCTCCTTCAGCTTCGGAGCGATTTTTTCCGCATCCGCGTACCGCAGATAGCGCACCTGGGTGTCCCCGCCACTTTGCAGCGGTGTGTCCAGATGCGCGATGAGGGTCTTGATGCGCAGGCGTTGAGACGGATCGCCGCTCACGAGGACGCTGTTCGAGCGATCGTCCGCCACCAGCTTCATCGGGTTGGCGCCGCCTTCCTGCGCCTGCTGCTGTTGATAGAGCGTGGTGATGACGCGGACGATCTCCGCGGCCGACGCGTTCTGCAGCGGCACGATCTCCACGTCCGAATCGCCCACCTGGTCGATGCGCCGGACGATGCGCACGATGCGGTTCACGTTGGCCGCGCGATCCGAAATGATGAGGATGTTCGAAGCCTGGTAGGCCGCGAGGTGACCCTGCTGGGGAACGAGGGCGCGCAGGATGGGCACGAGCTGCGCGGCGCTCACGTTCCTCACCGGAATGATCTGGGTGACGATCTCGTCCGAGGTGTTGCTCACGCGGTCGGGCAAGTCATCCCCGGGCATGCTGCGCGCCGTGGCATCCGGGACGATCTTGATGATATTTCCCTGCGGGATCGCGGCGAACTGGTGCACCTGCAGGATCGACAGGAATGCCTGGTAGAACGCTTCGGGCGACATCGGTGTCGATGAGAACATCGTCACCTGCGCACGGACGCGCGGGTCGAGGATGATGGTCTTGCCCGTGGCTGCGGCGACCGCCTCGGCGATCTTCTGGATATCCGCATCCTTGAAGTTCGGCGTGATCTGCGGGCCGGCGGCCTGCTGCGCGCCAGCCACGGCGGCGGCTGCGAGCAGCACGCCTGCGCACAGGACCTTGCGCGCGCGGCTCATCGCTTTCGTTCCGAATATTTTTGGTGCCATGAGCCTCTTACTCATCACGATTGCCTGACTCCCCGGGATTGGGCGGTGGCGGGGGAGGTGCGTCCCCCTGGTCCGGTGCGCCGTCGCCTGCGCCCACGAGTTGCTCGGCTTCCTGTGCCACCTGGGCGAGGTTCAGGGACAGGTTCTGTTCTCGTCCGTTCCGCATCACCGTCACGTTCGCTTCGGCCGAGGAGCCGAGCGTCTGGAAGATTTCCTGGCCTCGCGCCGGATCATCGAGCGGTGTGCCGTTGATGGCGGTCACGAGGTCCCCCGGCCGCAGGCCGAGGCGGATGAACGCCTGCCGGTTGCGCCCGGGATAAACTCGATAGCCGCGCTGCTTGCCCTGCGCGAACACGGGCTGGGGACGCATGATGTCCGAGATGACGCCGGGCTCACTCGCGATGAGCTGGCGCATGCGATCCACCACCGGGCTTTCGGCGGGCATGCTCGAAACCTGCGGGGGCGGGGCCATCGGGCCGCCGGGCGCGGAGTCCCGCGGCAGCTCGAGCGACTCGAGCGCGCCGTTGCGGTCCAGGACGACCTTCTCCCGGTACACCGAGTGAAGCTTCGCGCCACCCGGCACCATGTCCCCCACGGGCACTACCTTCGTGGCGCCGGCGTTCTCCCCGAGTATGGCGAAGCCGTAGCGCGGATCGTTGGTGGCGATGATGCCGGTGAGCACCAGGGGAATGCTGGTGCGCGGGGCGTTCTCGGCGTCCGTCGCCGCAGCAGCGACCTGCGCGCTGCCGAAGAGGTGGGCGTTCGCGATGGCCGCCACGTTCACGTGCGCCCGCGGCGGCGGGGCGGATGGCGCGGAACTTGCGGCGGAAACACGGGCTTTCCCACCTGTGAGGTCGGTGAGGATCAGGGCAGCCTGCACGCCAAGCGCGAGCGCCAGCACCCAGGTCGCGATGCGCGGGCCATGCGCAAGCGTAAGCTCGCGCCACCGGCCGGGAGCGGGCAGATTCTCGAGCCAGGAAGCGGCATTCATCGAGCGATCGGGTCCTCTTGCCCCCACGAAACGCGACGGCGCACGGAAGGCTCGCAAGCCTTGCATGCACGCGCGGGGGCGCCATCATACGAGTGTGATAATTGTGTTCTCAAGCAATTGTTTTCGTTCGCTAAACTGCGTCACGTTCGCCAGCGCTTGTGTTGCCGATTCGCGACCCATATAAAGGCCCCCATGTCCGACCCGCAGCCCTCTCGTCCCGACTCGGGAGTCGTCGTTGAAGAAGCGCGTCCGCAGGTCAAGCAGCCGCCGCTGTATCAGGTGGTTCTACTAAACGACGATTACACTCCAATGGAGTTTGTCGTCGACGTACTGGAGAAATTCTTCGCGCTCAACCGTCCCACGGCGACCCGCATCATGCTGGAGGTCCACACGAAGGGTAAGGGTGTCTGCGGAGTCTTCACATACGAGATCGCGGAAACTAAGGTAGCCCAGGTCACAACCTATGCCCGGGATAACCAGCATCCGCTGATGTGCACTCTGGAAGAGGCCTGAGTCCTCGAAGGTTAAAACGTGCTGTCCAACGAGCTTGAATACTGTCTCAACGACGCGTTTCACCAGGCGCGTGAAGCCCGTCACGAATACCTCACTGTCGAGCACCTTCTGCTCGCGATTCTCGATACCCCCAAGGTTCGCGAAATCCTGCGCGCGTGCGGCGCGGATCTGGCGAAGCTCAAGCAGGAGGTGAAAGAGCACATCGACCAGTCCACCCCGCGTCTGGACGAATCCGAGGAACGTGAGGTCCAGCCCACGCTCGGGTTCCAGCGCGTGCTGCAGCGGGCCGTGTTCCACGTCCAGTCGAGCGGCAAGAAGGAAGTGGGCGTCGCCAACGTGCTCGTGGCCATCTTCAGCGAGAAGCAGAGCCACGCCGTCTACCTGCTCAATCGCCAGCATGTCGCGCGCCTGGACGTCGTGAACTACATTTCCCACGGTCTTTCCAAGATTGCCGAGGAGAAAGCCACGGAAAAGGAAGAAAGTCAGGGTGAAGGCGAGCGCGACCCCGAGGGCGGTGGCAGCGCGCTCGAGAAGTACACGACGAACCTGAATCGTCTGGCGCAGGAGGGTCGCATCGACCCCCTGATCGGCCGCAAGCTCGAGGTGGAGCGCACGATCGAGATCCTGTGCCGGCGCCGCAAGAACAATCCGCTCTATGTCGGCGAGGCCGGCGTGGGCAAGACCGCGATCGCGGAGGGCCTGGCCCGTCTCATCATCGAAGGCAAGGTGCCCGAGGTGCTGACGGATTGCACCATCTACGCCCTCGACATGGGCTCGCTCATCGCAGGCACGAAGTATCGCGGCGATTTCGAGAAGCGTCTGAAGGGCGTCATCACCGAGCTCAAGAAGCAGCCCGGGGCGATCCTCTTTATAGATGAGATCCACACGGTCATCGGTGCGGGTGCAGCATCGGGCGGCGTCATGGACGCCTCGAACCTCATCAAGCCGGTTCTGACGAACGGCGAGATCCGCTGCATCGGCTCCACCACCTACCAGGAATACCGTGGCATCTTCGAGAAGGACCATGCGCTTGCGCGCCGCTTCCAGAAGATCGACGTGGTCGCCCCGAGCGTCGCCGAGACGGTCGAGATCCTGATGGGGCTCAAGAGCCGCTTCGAGGAGCACCACGGCGTCACCTACGCGGACGATGCCCTGAAGGCCGCGGCGGAGCTGGCCGAGCGCCACATCAACGAACGTCAGCTCCCGGACAAGGCCATCGACGTGGTGGACGAGGCGGGTGCCCGCCTGCGCCTGCAGCCGGTTGCCGAGCGCGAGACCGTGGTCGAAGTGCGGCACGTCGAAGACGTGGTCGCGCGCATGGCCCGCATCCCGGCCAAGAGCGTTTCGACCTCCGACCGCGAGATCCTCAAGAATCTCGAACGCAACCTGAAGCTCACGATCTTCGGGCAGGACAAGGCCATCGAGGCCCTGTCCGCCTCCATCAAGATGGCGCGCTCCGGTCTCGGCGACACGCGCAAGCCCGTCGGCAGCTTCCTCTTCGCGGGCCCCACCGGCGTCGGCAAGACGGAAGTGACCCGCCAGCTCGCGCTGGTCATGGGCGTGGAGTTCCTGCGCTTCGACATGTCGGAGTACATGGAGCGTCACACGGTGTCGCGCCTCATCGGTGCGCCTCCCGGGTACGTGGGCTTCGATCAGGGTGGCCTGCTCACCGAGGCCATCACGAAGCATCCGCACTGCGTGCTGCTGCTCGATGAGATCGAGAAGGCCCATCCGGACGTGTTCAACCTGCTGCTGCAGGTCATGGACCACGGCACCCTGACGGACAACAACGGTCGCAAGGCCGACTTCCGGCACGTGATCATCGTCATGACCACCAATGCCGGCGCGCAGGAAATGGCGCGTCCGTCCATCGGGTTCACGCAGTCGGACAACGCGAGCGATGGCATGGAGGCGATCCGCCGCCTGTTCTCGCCCGAATTCCGCAACCGCCTGGATGCCGTCATCCAGTTCGGCGCGCTCGACGCGGTGACGATCGAACGTGTGGTGGACAAGCTCATCGTCGAAGTGGAGATGCAGCTCGAGCAGAAGGGCGTGCAGATCTCGCTGGACGATGCGGCGCGCCGCTGGATCGCGGAAAAGGGCTACGACCCCAAGATGGGTGCCCGCCCGATGGCCCGCATCATCCAGGAGCACATCAAGCGGCCGCTCGCCGAAGAGCTGTTGTTCGGCCGGCTGGCCGGCGGCGGCACCGTGCGGGTGTCCGTGGCGAAGGATGGCTCGAAGCTCGAGCTCGATTGCACGCCGGCCTCGCAGCCGGAGGTGACGGTCTAGTTCGCTCGAAGATCACGGCGAACGGTCAGGCGAACGGCCGGGGCATGCCCCCGGCCGTGCTGCATCCGGGGCGCGCACGGGACCGCTGCAGGGCGCCTCGGGCACGCGCCGCTCCTCGGGAGCAGGGCCACGAGTGTCGTGCCTCTTGCGGCGGGTCACGAAAGCGAAAGGCGCCGGGGCGTGCAGCCCGGAGGCGACTTTTACCCGAGGGACTAGCGGCCGCGGTAAATGATGCGGCCTTTTGTCAGGTCGTAGGGAGTCATCTCCACCGTGACCTGGTCGCCCGTCAGGATGCGGATATAGTTCTTGCGCATCTTGCCCGAAATGTGGGCATTCACGACGTGGCCGTTCTTCAGCTTCACGCGGAAGGTCGTGTTGGGCAGGGTCTCGACGACCTCGCCCTCCATCTGGATCGCATCTTCTTTTGCCATACAGCCCTGCGGCTTCAAGGGCCGCGAATCATGCATAAAGGACCCGGGCAATGCAATTTGCCGTGCGGTCGAGGGGGCGGCGCCCGTTTCGCCCGGTCAGCCGGTTCGGCTGGGAGGGCTGGCCGCCAGCACCAGCGGCGCGGGCGCGGCGGAAGCGTGCTCGCGCACCAGATTCTGGAATCTCGGGCGGGGAATGCGGCGGCTGCCGAGGCTTGCCAGATGGGCCGAAGCCATCTGGCAATCGATGACGACGATGCCCGCTCCGATGCACGCCTCCACGAGGCGCGCGAGGGCGACCTTGGAGGCATCCCGCTCCCGGCTGAACATGGATTCACCGAAGAATACCCGCCCCAGCCGCACTCCGTAGAGACCACCGACGAGCTGCGAGCCGCGGTACGTTTCGATGCTGTGCGCGTAGCCGCGGCGATGCAGCTCGACGTAGGCCGCGAGCATTTCCGCGGTGATCCAGGTGCCAACGCTTTGCGGCCGCGGCGCCGCGCAGGCCTCGATCACACCGCGAAAATCCCGATCGATGGCGCAGTCGAAGCCGCCGTTGCGCAGCGTCTTGGCGAGGCTGCGGGAACAGCGGAATTCCTCGGGGAACAGCACCGCCCGCGGGTCCGGCGACCACCAGAGCACGGGCTGCCCCTGGGAATACCAGGGAAAGATGCCGCGGCGATAGGCGGCGAGCAGGCGCGCGGTCGAGAGATCACCGCCTGCCGCGAGCAGACCTGAGGGCTCATCGAGCGCCTGTTCGAGCGGCGGAAACCAGTCCGGCTCGTCCTGCGGAGACAGCCAGGTGATCGTCTTCAAGGCTCTTCCCGAAAGGGCACGTGCTCGCGGACCTCAGCGGCGTACGCGTCGACGGCCTCGCCCTCGCGTTCCAGGTAGTCGTCGACCGCGGCGCGAAAGCGCCGGTCAGCGATGAAGTGGCCGGACCACGTGAAGGTCGGCTCGAAGCCGCGGGCCACCTTGTGCTCGCCTTGTGTCCCGGGCTCGAAGCGCGCAAGCCCATGCTCGATGCAGAATTCCACGCCCTGGTGGTAGCACGCTTCGAAGTGAAGGCTGTGGTACTCCGCGCCCGCGCCCCAGTAGCGGCCGAAGAGTGCCTCGGGGCTGCGAAAGAAGATGGCGGCGGCGACCGGCTGCCCCGAATGGCGGGCAACCTTCACCATCCACGCATCCCCGAGGGTGCGTGCGATCTCGCCGAAGAAGCCCCGCGTGAGGTACGGCTCATGGCCGTGCCGCAGGAAGGTGTCTCTGTGGAACGCGTAAACCCTGTCGAGCAGGCGCGTGTCGATTTCCCCACCCATCAGCGTGTCGAAGACAACGCCGGCCTCGGCAACCCGACGCCGTTCGCGGCGCGCCTTCTTGCGCTTGTCCGCCGTGAACGTCTCCAGGAAGGCATCGAAACTCATGTAGCCGCGGTTCGTCCAGTGAAACTGGCAGTCGCGCCGCAGGAGCCAGCCGGCGCGCTGGCAGGCCGCGCGGGCCGGTTCGTCCATGAACAGTGCGTGGGCGGACGACATGGAGTGTTCGGCCGCGTGCTCTTCGATCGCTTCGAGAAGCTTTTTCGCAGTAGCGCTGGCATCCAGCCCGGGACGCACCAGCAGCCGTGCGCCCGTGGCGGGTGTGAAGGGCACTGCGATGGTCAGCTTCGGGTAGTAGTCCCGACCGAGCCGGGTGTAGGCCTGGGCCCACCCGAAGTCGAACACGAACTCCCCGTAGGAATGGGATTTCGCGAAGGCCGGCGCAGCTGCGGCGAGGCCCTGCGCATCGGAAAGAGTGATGTAACGGGGCATCCAGCCGGTGCGCGGGCCGACACACCCGGTATGCTCCAGCGCCGCGAGAAACTCGTGACGCAGGAACGGAACCTCAGTGCCGCTCAGCGCATTCCACTGCTGCGCATCGACGTCATCGATCGACTTTAGGGCGCTGCTCCGCATCCTCAGTTCATTGGAGAAAAGTCGCCAGGGGCGCTTTTCTCGAGACCCTACACTTTTTCCGGCCTGCAAAAGGCGCGACTTTTGCCGGCCTGGGCATGCGTGAAGAGCGTGAGAACATGTTCGGGCTCGCCGCCTTCGTTGCGTCAGCTCGCCGCGTCCAGCCGCTCGAGGTACTTGTCGGCATCGAGCGCCGCCATGCACCCGGAGCCTGCGGACGTGATCGCCTGACGATACACGTGATCGGCAACGTCACCCGCGGCGAATACGCCCGGGACGCTGGTCGCCGTCGCATCACCTTCCGTGCCGCTGCGCACGTGGAGGTAGCCGTTGTCGTGCATCTTCAGCTGCCCGGCGAAGAGCCCCGTGTTGGGGGAATGGCCGATCGCGATGAAGAGGCCCGTGACGTCGAGCTCGGACGTGCGGCCTTCCGGCAGGTTGCGCAGGCGTACCTTCGAGACGCCGGCCTCGTCGCCCAGCACTTCGTCGATGGTGTGGTTCCAGACCACCGTCATCTTGCCTTCATGAACGCGCTCGAAGAGCCGGTCCTGGAGGATCTTCTCGGCCCGGAGCTTGTCGCGGCGATGAACGAGCGTGACGTGGGAGGCGATATGGGAAAGATAGAGGGCTTCCTCGACGGCGGTGTTTCCGCCGCCGACGACGGCGACCTTCTGGTTGCGGAAGAAGAAGCCGTCACACGTGGCGCACGCGGAAACGCCCTTGCCGCGGAACGCATCCTCCGACGGCAGGCCGAGGTACTTGGCGGTTGCACCGGTCGCGATGATGAGCGCATCGCACGTGTAGACGCCCGAATCCCCGTGCAGTTCGAACGGCCGCCGGCTGAAGTCGACCTTGTGGATGTGGTCGTTCACGATGTCCGTGTTGAACCGCTCGGCATGCAGACGCATGCGCTCCATGAGGGCCGGCCCCTGGAGGCCGTGCACGTCGCCCGGCCAGTTGTCGACATCGGTCGTCGTCATCAGCTGCCCGCCTTGCTCCACGCCCGTGATGAGCAGGGGTTTGCGGTTGGCGCGCGCCGCATAAACCGCCGCGCTGTAGCCTGCGGGACCGGAGCCGAGAATGATGAGACGGCTGTGCCGTGGTGCCTTCATGGGAGCCTATCTGGTTGATTTCGGACGGCCGGGCGCGGCCGGGGCCGTATGGTAGCAACTATGGGTGCGCGAACCGGCTTCGCAACCGTCCTCCCAGCAGCCGTGGCCCGTTCACCTCTATAATTTCGCGCGCTCAACATATACCCCAGGAACTCAAGGCGTTGGCCGAGAACTCTGCCCGTACCCCGATGCGTTTCACCACGGCCGTGGCCCGTGGCCTCAAGGAAAGCGCCGCGATCGCCATCGCGGTCGTGGCCCTGGTCATGTTCGCGGCCCTGGCCACCTACAGCCCGCACGACCCGGGCTTCTCCTTCGCCGGGGAAGCCGGGGAGATCCAGAATCGTGTCGGGCCGATCGGTGCCCAGGTCGCCGACATCCTGTTCTTCCTGTTCGGGCGCCCGGCGTTCCTGTTCCCGCTCATGCTGGCGGTGTGGTGCTGGGGGCTCTTCCGGAACCGCAAGGGTGAGGAGCGCGCCTCGCGAGCCAACACGGCGGTGCGGGTGGCGGGCTTCGCCCTGGTGCTCATCGCCAGCTGCGGGCTCACCACCTTGCATTGGGACGCGGGCAGCCTCCGACAGACCGCGGGAGGCGTTGTCGGCAGTCTCGTGGGGCAGGGGCTCGCCTCGGGGCTGCACTTCCTCGGTGCCACGCTCCTGTTGCTGGCCGCCTGGATGGCCGGCCTGTCGCTGGCCTTCGGCGTCTCCTGGCTGACCGTGATCGATCGCATGGGGGCCTGGGCTTGGGCCGGGGTCGGCTGGGTGCGCGGGCGGCTCGCCGCGAAGCGTGACGTGGCTGAGGGCCGCGAGCGCAAGCAGGCGCGCGCGGAGGCTGCGAAGGTCGAGCAGAAGAAATCGGCAACCCGCGCGCCGCCTCGCATCGAAGCCGCTGCGCCCGTGGTGCAGAAGAGCGATCGCGTGGAGAAAGAGCGGCAGGTGCCTCTCTTCGAGCCGGTCAAGGCGGGCGAGCTGCCGCCGCTCAGCCTGCTCGACGACCCGCCGCCGCACGAGCCCAGCTACTCGGCCGAGGCGCTCGAGGCGCTGTCGCGGCTCGTGGAAATGAAGCTGAAGGATTTCGGCATCGAGGTGGAAGTCGTTGCCGTGCAGCCTGGGCCGGTCGTCACGCGGTTCGAGCTGCGTCCCGCCGCGGGCGTGAAGGCCAGTGCCATCACCGGCCTCGCGAAGGATCTGGCGCGCGCGCTCTCGGTGTTGAGCGTTCGCGTGGTCGAGGTCATTCCCGGCAAGAACGTCATGGGCCTCGAGATCGCCAACGAGAAGCGGGAGGTCGTCACGCTCGGTGAGATCCTGCGCTCCAAGGCCTATGACGACATGCACTCGCCGCTCGCCCTGGCGCTCGGCAAGGACATCGGCGGCCAGCCGGCCGTGGCGGATCTCGCAAAGATGCCGCACGTGCTCATCGCCGGCACCACGGGCTCGGGCAAGTCCGTGGGCATCAACGCCATGGTGCTGTCGCTGCTCTACAAGAGCACGGCAGAGCATGTGCGCATGATCATGATCGACCCGAAGATGCTCGAGCTCTCGGTGTACGAGGGCATTCCGCATCTGCTCGCGCCAGTCGTCACGGACATGAAGCAGGCCGCGAACGCGCTGCGCTGGTGCGTGGTCGAGATGGATCGCCGTTACAAGCTGATGGCGGCGCTCGGTGTGCGCAACATCGTGGGGTTCAACAAGAAGGTCCGGGAGGCGAACGAGTCCGGCAAGCCGATCCGTGATCCGGTGATGATGGAAATGGCGTCGATGGACCCGACGTTCGACCAGTCCCGGATCCCGAACCTCGTGCCGCTGCCGTTCATCGTCGTCATCATCGACGAGCTCGCGGATCTCATGATGATCGTGGGCAAGAAGGTGGAGGAGCTCATCGCGCGGCTGGCGCAGAAGGCCCGTGCGTCCGGCATTCACCTGGTGCTTGCAACGCAACGGCCCTCGGTGGACGTGATCACCGGTCTCATCAAGGCGAACATTCCGACGCGTATCGCGTTCCAGGTGTCGGCGCGGGTGGACTCGCGCACGATTCTCGACCAGATGGGTGCGGAGACGCTGCTGGGCCACGGCGACATGCTGTACCTGCCTTCGGGCACCTCCATTCCGACGCGCTGCCACGGCGCGTTCGTGTCGGACCAGGAAGTCCATCGCGTCGTGAACGCGCTCAAGACGGACCTGCCGCCGAACTACATCGAGGATGTGTTGTCCGGACCGAAGACCCCCATTCCGGGCATTTCCTCGGACGATGGGGATGAAGGCGTCGGCGGGGTCTCGGCCAATGGCGAGCAGGACGCGCTGTACGACGAAGCAGTCAAGATCGTTACCCAGGAGCGCAAGCCATCCATTTCCTACGTTCAGCGCCGCTTGAAGATCGGCTACAACCGCGCGGCACGTCTGCTGGAACAGATGGAGGTGTCGGGCGTTGTCGGCCCTCTGCAGCCGAATGGTTCGCGCGAGGTGCTCGTGCCGCCGCCGGCGGGCGGTTGAGCCCCATGCGTGCCCCTCACGCCCGGGCCGGGCGCTCTCTGTACGCCGCCGGCCGGTCTCTCGTCCGCTTCGGCGCCTGCACAGCGCTCGCGCTCGTCTGGGGAGCGTCGCTTGCTGCTGAGGGGTCGACGCCGCTCGATCGCTACTTCGACGGGCTGAACACCCTGCGCGCGAGCTTCACGCAAACGGTGAAGGACGCGCGCGGCAAGGACATCGACAGCACCGCTGGGTCGCTGGTCGTTTCCCGGCCTGGGAAGTTCCGGTGGGAAGTGCACCCGAAGCAGTCACCGGGCGGTGCGGGGCAGTTGCTGGTGGCGGATGGACGCAACGTGTGGTTTTTCGACCGGGACCTGGAACAAGTCACCGTGAAGCCTGCGGACGCTGCGCTGTCATCTACGCCTGCGATGCTGCTGTCGGGCGCGACCGACCTTCGTGAGAATTTCACGCTGACCCCGGCGGGCACGCGCGACGGGCTCGAGTGGGTGCTCGTGGAGCCGCGGCGGTCCGAGGCGGACTTTCGGCGCGCGCTCTTCGGCTTTGCGAACGGGAACCTGCAGAAAATGATCATTGACGACCGGCTCGGCCAGACCGCGACCATCGATTTCGACAGCGTGACGCGCAACGCGAAGGTCGCCCCCGATGAAGTCAGCTTCACACCGCCCGCCGGAGCGGACGTGATCGGGACGCCGGCCCGGTGAGCGCACGGATCGATGCCATCGCGCAGCCGAAGCTGCGCTACGCGTGGTTCTGGTGGGCGGTCGGCTGGCTGCTGCTGCTCCTCACCATCAACCAGAGCCTGAAGGCTCGTGTCGAGCTCATGGACTACTTCCCGAGCGACAAGACCTTGCACTTCGCGGGCTATTTCGGCCTCGCGTTCTGGTTCGCAGGCATCACGGAGCGCAGGCGGTACTTTGTCCTCGGCCTGTTGCTGGTGGCGTTTGGCGGAGCGCTCGAGATTGCGCAGACCCTGATGCGCCAGGGGCGCACCGGTGACTGGGTGGACTTCCTCGCGAACTCGTTCGGCATCATTGCGGCCCTGTCGGTCGCCGCGCTCGGTCTCGGCATGTGGATGGTGTGGATCGAGCGGCTGTTCGGGCTGCAGAAGTAGTGGCCGTGCGACCGCTGGCGGATCGGATGCGTCCGCGCTCGCTCGACGAGTTCATCGGGCAGAAACACCTCCTTGCCCCGGGCAAGCCGCTCCGCCAGGCCATCGAGGGCGGGCAGCTTCATTCCCTCATCCTGTGGGGGCCGCCCGGCACCGGCAAAACCACGCTCGCGCGCATGATGGCGGAGCGCTCGAACGCGCAGTTCCTCGCGCTTTCAGCGGTCATGGCCGGCGTGAAGGACATCCGCGCCGCGGTGGAGCGGGCGAAAGAAGCTCGTGCCGTGAATGACCGCGGCACGGTGCTCTTCCTGGACGAGGTGCACCGCTTCAACAAGGCTCAGCAGGACACCTTCCTGCCCTACCTGGAAGATGGAACGCTCATTTTCATCGGGGCGACCACCGAGAACCCCTCGTTCGAGGTCGTGAGCGCGCTCCTCTCCCGCGCGCGGGTGTATGTGTTGCGAGCGCTGCAGCCCGAAGATCTCGCCGAAGTCATCCGGCACGCGCTGGCCGATGAGGAGCGGGGGCTTGGCAAGGAGCGCCTGCAGATCGAGCCGGATGCCCTGGATCTCATGGCGCGCGCGGCCGACGGCGATGGCCGGCGGGCGCTCAACATGCTCGAGCTGGCGGCCAGCCTCGTCGATGCCTCCCGCACCATTACCCTGGCCATTGCGCGCGAGGTGGCGAGCGGCACGCGCCGCCGCTTCGACAAGGGCGGGGATCAGTTCTACGACCAGATTTCCGCACTTCACAAGGCCGTGCGCGGCACGGACCCGGACGCCGCGCTCTACTGGCTCTGCCGCATGCTCGATGGCGGGTGCGACCCCCTCTACATCGCGCGGCGCGTCGTGCGCATGGCCATCGAGGATGTCGGGCTCGCCGACCCGCGCGCGTTCGCGCTCACGCTGGATGCGTGGGAAGCCTACGATCGGCTCGGCAGCCCGGAAGGGGAGCTCGCCATAGCGAACGCGGTCGTCTACCTCGCCTGCGTTCCGAAGAGCAATGCCGTCTATATGGCGATGGCCGAGGCGAAGGAAGACGTGGAGCGCTTCGGCACACTCGATGTGCCCGCCCGTTTCCGGAACGCCCCGACCCGGCTCATGAAGGAGCTCGGGCACGGGGCCGGCTACCGCTATGCCCACGACGAGCCCGATGCCTACGCCGCCGGCGAGCGCTACCTGCCCGATGAAATGCCGGATCGGCGATACTACCGGCCGGTGCCCCGGGGCCTCGAGATCAAGATCGGCGAGGCGCTGGCGCGCTTGCGGGCGCGGGCCCCGCGGCCCCGCGAGGGCGCTGAAGCCCGCGCGGACGACCCCAAACCACCGACTGACATCAAGTGATCGACGCAAAGCTCCTTCGTTCCGACCCTGAGGCCGTCGCGCGCAATCTCGCGCGGCGCGGATTCGTGCTGGACGTGGTGGCGCTCAAGGCGCTCGACGAGCGCAGGAAGAGCGCCCAGGTCGAGAACGACCGGTTGCGCTCCGAACGTAACAGTCACGCCAGGGCGGTGGGCATGGCCAAGGGGCGGGGTGAGGACATCACGCCGCTCATCGCGAAGGGTGATCAGCTCACGCGGGATCTCGCGAGCGTCGATCAGCAGCTCGCCGACATCCAGGCCGAGGTGGATGAGCTCCTCTCCCGCCTTCCCAACCTGCTGCACGACTCGGTGCCGGACGGGACGGACGAAACCTGCAACGTCGAAGTGCGCAAGTGGGGTGAGCCACGCAAGCCCGATTTCGAGCCGAAGGACCACGTGATCCTCGGTGAGGCGCTGGGCGGTCTCGATTTCGAGGCGGCGAGCCGCATGTCCGGCGCACGCTTCGTCGTGATGAAGTCCGGCATCGCGCAGCTGCATCGCGCGCTCGGCCAGTTCATGCTCGACCTGCACACGCGCGAGCATGGGTACACCGAGGTGTACGTGCCTTACCTCGTGCAGCCGCAGGCGCTCTTCGGCACGGGGCAGCTGCCCAAGTTCAAGCAGGACCTGTTCGCGATTCAGGGGGAGGCGGAGCTCTTTCTCATCCCGACGGCCGAAGTGCCGGTGACGAACCTCGTGCGCGACCAGATCGTGCCGGCCGACAGCCTGCCGCTGAAGCTCGTGGCGTATACGCCGTGCTTCCGTTCCGAGGCGGGCGCGGCCGGCAAGGACACGCGCGGCATGATCCGCCAGCACCAGTTCGACAAGGTGGAGATCGTCCACATCGTGAAGCCGGCGGATTCGTACGCCGCGCTGGAAGTGCTGACGGGGCATGCCGAAGAAGTGTTGAAGCGCCTGGAGCTGCCGTACCGGGTGATGGCGCTCTGCGGGGGTGACATCGGAAACGCCAGCGCCAGGACGTACGACCTCGAGGTGTGGCTGCCGGGGCAGGCCCGCTATCGCGAGATCTCATCGTGCAGCAATTTCGAGGCGTACCAGGCGCGGCGCATGCAGGCCCGCTGGCGCAATCCGGAGACCGGCAAGCCGGAGCCGGTGCACACCCTCAACGGCTCCGGCCTCGCGGTCGGGCGCACGCTGGTGGCGGTGCTGGAAAACTATCAGCAGGCGGACGGGTCGGTTCTCGTGCCTGCGGCGCTGAAGCCTTACATGGGTGGCGTCGAGCGGATCACGCGTTCCGCGTAGTCAGGGCACTCCCAGGTCGGGTCGGACGAGACGGGTCGATGGAAATCACGGGCGGATGTCTCTGCAAAGCGGTGCGGTACCGGATCACGGCTGCACCCATCGTCACACGTGTATGCTGGTGCCGGCTCTGCCAGTACCTGGGCGCTGGCAGCAGCACGGTGAATGTCTGCTTCCCGAGCAATGCCATCACCATCGAAGGCGCGGTGGCGGACTACTCGAACGTCGCCGACAGCGGCAACGTCATGCACCGCCGCTTCTGCCCGACCTGCGGGACGGCCCTGTTCAGCGAAGCGGAAGTGCGCCCGCACCTCATCTTCGTGCGTGCCGGCACGCTCGACGACCCGGAAGTGGCCAGGCCCGTGGCGACCATCTGGACCTCCCAGGCACCCACCTGGGCGTGCTTCGATCCGGATCTGCCGCAGGTGGAGCGCCAGCCGCCGCCCGCGGCCTGACCGCGCCTTCAGCCCCTCCAGCCGCCTGCGACCCTCGGCCCGGGCTATTTCGGCACCGAGCCCTCGACCCCCTCGACGTACCAGTTGATCGACAGGAGCTCGGCCTGCGGCAGGACGGAGCCCGCGGGCACCTTCACGGCGCCCTTGTTGTCCTTCACCGGGCCGGTGAACACGTCGAGCGTGCCGTTTGCGATCGCCTGCTTGCGCTCTTCGAAGAGCTGGGCGACGTCGGCGGGCACGGATTTGTGGAGGGGGGCGAGGACCACCATGTTTTCCTTGATGCCCCAGCGCGTCTCGCGTGCGCCGGTCCATGTGCCGTCCATGACCTTCTTCACTTCTTCGATGTAGTACACGCCCCAGTTCTGCGTGTTCGCGGTGAGCTGCGCCCGTGGCCCGTATTTCGACATGTCCGAATCCCAGCCGAAGGCGTACACGCCCTTGCGCTCCGCCGTCTGCACGACCGCCGGTGAGTCCGTGTTCTGGCAGAGGACGTCGGCGCCCTGCGCGATGAGCGTTTCGGCGGCCTGGCGCTCCTTGCCCGGGTCGTACCACGTGTCGACCCAGATGACCCTGGTGCGGATGTCCGGGTTCACGCTCTTCGCGCCGAGCGTGAAGGCGTTGATGTTGCGGACGACCTCGGGAATGGGGAACGAGCCGACGAACCCGAGGGTGTTCGATTTCGTGGTCCTGCCGGCGATGATGCCGAGCAGATACGCGCCTTCGTGGAAGCGCGCTTCGTAGGTCGCAACGTTCGGCGCGGTCTTGTAGCCCGTGTTGTGCTCGAAGCGCACTTTCGGGAAGAGCTTCGCCACCTTGAGGGTCGGCTCCATGTAGCCGAAGGAGGTGGTGAAGATCAGGTCGTTGCCGGCGGCCGCGAGCTGGCGGATGACACGTTCCGCGTCCGCCGTGGCGGGGACGTTCTCGACGAAAGTGGTCTTCACCTGCGCGCCGAAGTGCTTCTCCAGCATGCGGCGGCCGAGATCGTGCTGGTACGACCAGCCGCTGTCGCCGACCGGTTCGACGTAGACGAAAGCCACCTTCACGGGTGTGGTGTTCGATGCGGTGGCGGCGGTCGTGAGCGCGCAGAGCAGGGCGCTGGCAACGCCGGCCCACAGCCTCGATCGGCAACGATTGATCATCCCCTCGAACCCCTGAATGGCCGGCGATACCGCTTGCGCGATGATGCATGACACGTGCCGGATCGGTTATCGCCGCGGTATGCTGGAAACAGGCTCCTGGCACGCGTCGCGCCCGCGGAACCCGCGCCCTCTTAGTGCATCCGGGGCACAGCGTGCACAATTTTAGTTAGCATTGTGCACAATAAATCCCGTGTGTAAGCTGGCCCGCGCTCGTCAGTGCGCGCGGGGAACATGGGCAAACTCACCACACATGTGCTCGATGTCGCGGCCGGCGTGCCCGCAGCCGGCATGCGCATCGAGCTGCATGAGCTCTCTGCCGCCGGCCCGCGCCTGCTGAAAGAAGCCTGCACGAATCAGGACGGCCGGTGCGGCGAGCCGCTGCTCGATGGTGGTGCCGTGCGTCCCGGGCGTTATCGCCTCACGTTTCATGTCGCCGAGTATTTCCGTGCCCGGGGCGTCCAGCTGCCGGAGCCGCCGTTCCTCGACACCGTGGTCGTGCAGTTTGGCATGGCGGATGCAGCCCAGAGCTATCACGTCCCGTTGATCGTGACGCCCTGGAGCTATTCGACCTACCGTGGAAGCTGACCTTTCCGAAGACACCTCACAGTCAGTGCGTTTCGTGCTCGACGGTCGCGTCGTCGGGGCAGAGGGCCTGCCGCCGACGCTCACCGTGCTGGAGTATCTGCGTAACGTCGCCGGGCTGACGGGCACGAAGGAAGGCTGCGCGGAAGGGGACTGTGGCGCCTGCACCGTGGTGCTGGGCGAGCTCGCGCCGGACGGGAAGTCCGTCGGCTATCGTGCCGTGAATTCCTGCATCCGCTTTCTACCGACCATCGATGGCAAGGAGCTCGTCACGGTCGAAAGCCTCCGCGCGCCGGGCGGCGCACTCCATCCAGTGCAGCAGGCCATGGTCGACGAGCACGCTTCCCAGTGCGGCTTTTGCACGCCCGGCTTTGTCATGTCGCTCTTCGCGCTCTACCAGCAGGGCTCATCGCCGACGCGCGAGGCCGTGGTCGATGCGCTTTCCGGCAATCTCTGCCGCTGCACGGGGTATCGGCCCATCATCGATGCCGGCTGTCGAATGTCCAGGTACTCGAGGCCGGCGCATTGGAGCACGGATGACGCGCAGTCTGCCGCGCGAATCGACAGGCTTCGGAGCATCACTCGATCGTGCACGCGCGAGCCGGAGCTCGGGTTCACGGGCTTTCGGGCGCCGCGCACACTCGACGGGCTTGCGGCAGCCCTGGAAGCAGAACCGCAGTCGCTGATTCTCGCCGGCGGCACGGATGTCGGGCTCTGGGTGACGAAGCATCTGCGCGATCTGCCACCGATCGTGTACATCGGCGAAGTGCAGGAGCTGCAGCAGATTCGTTCCGACGCGAGCGGAATGTGGATCGGCGCGGCGGTTCCGATGAGCAGCGCGTGGCCGGCGCTGCTGGAAGCGCATCCGCAGCTCGGGGAGCAGGGTCGGCGTTTTGCCTCCCCGCCGATCCGGAGCTCCGCGACGCTCTGCGGAAACCTGGCCAATGGCTCGCCCATCGGCGATTCGATCCCCGCACTGATCGCGCTCGGCGCAGAGCTCGAGCTGCGGAAGGGCACGCGCACGCGCAGGATTCCGCTCGAGCGCTTCTATCTCGGCTATCAGAAGAAAGACCTCGCGGCCGGCGAGCTCATCGTCGGAGTGAGCATCCCTGCGCCGCCGCCGCGCCGGCTGCTTGCGAGCTACAAAGTCTCGAAGCGCGTGGATCAGGACATCTCCGCTGTGAGCGCGACGTTCTCCGTGGTCGTGCGCGAAGGGCAGGTCGAACAGGCGCGGCTCGCGTACGGCGGCATGGCCGCCACTGCCGCGCGTGCATCGCGGGCAGAGGCAGCGCTCGTGGGGCAGCCGTGGGAGGCCCGGGCGATCGACGCAGCCATCGTCGCGCTGGCCGGGGACTTCGAGCCGCTGAGCGATCTGCGCGCGAGCGCGGGTTATCGCCTGCAAGCGGCGGGAAATCTGCTCAAACGCTTCTACCTGGAGCATGCAGAGCGCGCGACTCCGCTGCGAACTTCAGCAGCCCTGGATGCAGCCGCGTTTGGCGCCGAGGTTTCGAGATGAGCGTCGGGCTCGCGCAACCGCACGACAGCGCGCATTTGCACGTTACCGGCGAGGCGCTGTACTGCGACGATATTCCATTGCCGGCGAACACGCTGCACGCTGCGTTCGGCGTCAGTTCCGTCGCGCATGGGCGCATACGGTCCCTGGATCTTTCAGCGGTTCTCTCTGCTCCGCACGTGGTGGCAGTCGGCGTCGCGGCGGACGTGCCGGGTGAGAACAACTATGGTGGGGTGGTTCACGATGACCCGATCTTCGCCGAGGGCCTGGTGCAGTACGCCGGGCAGCCCATCTTTGCGGTCGCCGCCCGGTCCCACAGGGCGGCGCGACGGGCGGCACGGCGCGCGCAGGTCGAAATCGAAACGCTGCCGGCCATTCTCGATGTTCGCGCGGCGCTCGCCGCCGAAAGCTACCTCCATGCCAGCGAGCGCATCGTGCGCGGCCGGCCGGACGAGGTGCTGCACGCCGCGCCGAGGCGGCTCCACGGCGCGGTGACAATCGGCGGGCAGGATCACTTCTATCTGGAAGGCCAGATCGCCGTTGCCATTCCGCAAGAGGATGGCGCGATGCTGATCCACAGCTCCACGCAGCATCCGACCGAGGTTCAGCATGTCGTCGCGCATGCTCTGGGCGCGCACTCGAACGCAATCACGGTGCGGTGTCGACGCATGGGGGGCGGGTTCGGCGGCAAGGAGAGTCAGGCGGGGCTGATCGCCGCGGCGGCCGCAATCCTCGCGCGCAAGACGCGCAGCCCGGTGAAACTGCGGCTCGATCGCGACGCGGACATGGTCATCACCGGGAAACGCCATGACTTCGTCGCGGACTACGAAGTGGGGTTCGATACAGACGGGCGGATCCGGGCACTCAAGGTGATGCTGGCGTCTCGCTGCGGATACTCGGCGGATCTTTCCGGCGCCGTGAATGGGCGCGCGCTGTGCCACGTCGACAACGCGTACTTCCTCGAGCACGTGGAGATCGTTTCGCACCGGTGCCGGACGCACACCGTTTCGAACACCGCGTTCCGCGGCTTCGGTGCTCCGCAGGCCATGATGATCATCGAGCGTATCGTCGACGACATTGCCCGCACGTTGCAGCTCGACCCTCTCGACGTACGGCGCGCGAACTTCTACGGCACGGACGATCGCAACACGACCTACTATGGCCAGACGATCGAGGACAACGTCATCCATGACGTGGTGGATCGGCTCGAGGCCAGCAGCTCTTATCGCGCGCGCCGCGAGGCTGTCGCGCAGTGGAATGCTACGAACGCGGTCATCAAGCGAGGGCTGGCGCTGACGCCGGTGAAGTTCGGTATCTCGTTCACCGCCACGCACTTCAACCAGGCCGGCGCACTCGTGAACGTGTACTCGGATGGCTCGGTATTGCTCAATCACGGCGGGACGGAGATGGGGCAGGGTGTGCACGTGAAGGTGGCGCAGGTTGTGGCAACGGAGCTTGGGGTGCCGCTGTCCGCCGTCCGCCTCACTGCGACGGACACGAGCAAAGTGCCGAACACCTCCGCGACGGCGGCGTCTTCAGGGTCAGACCTGAATGGCATGGCCGCGCGGGCTGCTGCGCGCGTCATCCGTCAACGGCTCATCGAGCACGCGTGCCACGTGCATGGCGTGGCCGCAGATGAGATCACCTTCGCGAACGGAAGCGTGCGTCTCGGTACTCGCAGCATTCCCTTCGCGGAGCTCGTTTCGTCTGCCTACTATGCACGCATCTCGCTTTCCGCCACGGGCTTCTATCGAACACCCAGGATCCACTGGGACAAGGCTACGAACACCGGGCGCCCGTTCTACTACTTCGCGTGGGGAGCTGCCGTCGCCGAGGTGTCCATCGACACACTGACGGGAGAATCGCAGCTGCTGCGTGTGGATATCCTGCATGACGTCGGCACCTCCCTGAACCCGGCAATCGACATCGGCCAGATCGAAGGCGGGTTCCTGCAAGGTGTCGGCTGGCTCACCTCCGAGGAGCTGTACTGGAACGCGAAGGGAGAGCTGCAGACTCACGCGCCGTCGACGTACAAGATTCCCGCGGCCAGCGACTGGCCTTGCCACGCTCGCGTGGCCCTTCTGCCCGCGTCGCCGAATCGCGAGGAAACCATCTATCGCTCGAAGGCGGTCGGTGAGCCGCCCCTGATGCTCGCGATCTCAGCGTTTCAGGCCATTCGCGATGCGTGTGCCGCGTGCGTGCCGGCCGGCACCCTGCCGGGCCTCACTGCCCCGGCCACCCCAGAGGCAATTCTGCGTGCCATTCGTGGCACGCAGGCAGAGGTGGCGCGATGAACGCGGAAGCCGTGGAGCTGCTGTCACCGCCGGCCTCGGCAGGCGGCTGGCTACAGCCGAAGCAGCGCACGGGCTGGCTGCAACCGATGTTGACGAACTGGCCGCGTGCCGCGTGCAGACGCCTGCGGAACGAAAGTGTGGTCGTGCGCGCGCTGATCGCGGAGGTGCGCGGTTCGGCTCCACGCGAAGCGGGTGCGTGCATGCTCATTGGCCCGCGTGGCCTCGAAGGAACCATCGGGGGCGGGCATCTCGAATGGTATGCCGTGTCCGAGGCACAGCGAGTGCTGGACTCATCGGGCGTTGCGGCCGGCGTGCACCGGCTGACGTTGGGTGCGCAGCTTGCGCAGTGCTGCGGCGGCGCTGTGCAGCTCTGGATGGAAACGTTCACCGAGACGGATCTTCCGTGGCTCGAAAGAGCGGCCGAGGCCGCAGAAAGTGGGGCGCCTGCCATTGTCAGTCTCGAGCTTTCGCGCGGACGTGTGGCGCGCGGGCTTCCGCGTCACGCGTTCAGCGATGCAGGCTCACCATCGGACCGCGTGTGTCTGAGTGTTCGTGATGAGGGTTGCGCGACGCTCATGGAGCGCCTGGATTCCGATCGGACGTCGCTCTGGCTCTATGGCGCCGGCCATGTCGGGCAGGCCGTCGTGCGGACGCTGGCGGAGCTGCCATTCCAGGTCACGTGGGTCGATTCCCGCGCAGAGCTGTTCCCGGTGGATCTGCCGGACTCCGTTCGGGTGTTGTGCACGGATGCGGCTTCGGACGCGATCCGTGAAGCACCGCCGGCCGCTCGTCATCTCGTGATGACCCACGACCACGCGCTCGACTACGCGCTCACCCACGCCATCCTGATGCGCAACCAGTTCGCGTGGCTTGGCTTGATCGGCTCGGAAAGCAAGGGCGCCCGCTTCCGTTCGCGTCTGCGACGCGACGGTGTAGCGCCGGAGCTGATCGAACGGCTCGTCTGCCCGATCGGCATCGAGGGGTTGCACAGCAAGTTGCCAGCCGCGATCGCCATTGGCGTTTCCGCGCAGCTGCTGCAACTGGAAGCCACGAAGACCTCCCAGCCGATCGAGATTTCCACCGCGCAGGCGGGCGACTGCGCGCCCACGCAATGTGCGTCGTGCGGTTCTCATCCCCGCCCCTTGCGATGACCGTGACAGTATCCACCACCCAAGCCTCACGACTTGCGATGCAGGGCATCGTGAAGCGCTATCCCGGCGTCGTGGCGAATGACGGCATCGACCTCACTGTCCGCGTCGGGGAGATCCACGCGCTCATCGGTGAGAACGGTGCGGGCAAGAGCACGCTGATGAAGATCGCGTACGGCGTTGCTCGCCCGGACGAAGGTGTCATCGAGTGGGAAGGCCGCCCCATCAGCCTGGCCAGCCCGGCCGAGGCGCGCCGCCTGGGCATCGGCATGGTGTTTCAGCACTTTGCGCTGTTCGAGACGCTCACGGTTGCGGAGAACATCGCCCTGGCGCTCGATGAGCGAACGGATCTCGATGCGCTGAGCGAGCGTATCCGCGAGGTGTCGGAACGATACGGCCTGCCAGTGGACCCCGAGCGCCTGACGCACAGCATGTCAGTGGGTGAGCGCCAGCGCGTCGAGATCGTCCGGTGCCTGCTCCAGTCACCACGGCTCCTGATCATGGATGAGCCGACTTCCGTGCTGACTCCTCAGGCGGTGCAGAAGCTCTTCGAAACGCTGCGGCGGCTCGCCAGTGAGGGCGTCAGCATTCTCTATGTGAGCCACAAGCTGGACGAGATCCGGTCACTCTGTGACACCGCAACGGTGCTCCGTGGCGGAAGGGTCGTCGGCACTGCGCGCCCGGGCAACGAGACCAATGCAAGCCTCGCGCGCATGATGGTCGGTACGGACCTGGCCGAATGTCGTCTGCAGGCGCGCACGCCCGGCGAGGTGCGTCTGCAGCTGAAGGATTTCTCGAAGGCGTCCTGGGATCCGTTCGGCACGACCCTGCATGCCCTCAATCTCGAGGTGCGGGGCGGCGAGATCGTCGGCATCGCCGGGGTGTCCGGGAACGGCCAGAAGGAGTTGCTCGCGTGCCTCTCGGGCGAGTCCCCCGGCAATGACGGCGGTTCGCTCAGCCTCTGCGGGCAGCGCGCCGACGCACTTTCGGTAGCGGGCCGGCGGGAGCTCGGGCTGACATTCGTCCCGGAGGAACGGCTCGGCCGGGGCGCCGTTCCGGCGCTCAGCCTGGCGCAGAACGCGCTGCTCACAGGGGCTCGTCGCGGCATGGTGAAAAACGGGTTCATCAACGAAGCGAGTGCCCGCACGTTCGCGCTCGAGACCATCGCCGCGTTCAATGTGAAATGCGGCGACGAGCGTTCCGCGGCGGACAGCCTGTCCGGAGGCAATCTGCAGAAGTTCATCGTGGGCCGGGAGATCCGGCTTGCGCCGAAAGTCATGATCGTTGCGCAGCCGACATGGGGCGTCGACGTGGGCGCCGCGCAGCTCATCCATCGGGCGCTCGTGGACCTGCGTGACCAGGGCGTTGCCGTGCTCGTCGTGTCCGAGGAGCTCGATGAGCTGTTCACGCTCTGCGATCGCATCGCCGTCCTTGCGCAGGGTCGCCTGTCGCCTGCGCAGCCGAGCTCCGAGCTGACGGTGGATACGGTGGGGCTGCTGATGGCCGGAGCCGGGCATGCCTGACTGGCCGTTCCGTCTGGAAAAGCGCGTTGCGCCCAGCAAGGTCATGCGGATCGCCGCGCCACTGGTGGCGGCGCTCGCCATGGCGATCACCGGGGGCATCGTTTTCAGCGTGCTGGGCCACCCGCCGCTCGAGGCGCTCCATGGCTTCTTCATCGAGCCGGTCAGCTCGATGTATGGCGTGGGGGAGCTCCTCGTCAAAGCCACTCCGCTCCTGCTGTGTGCGCTGGGCCTGGCGCTGGGCTTCCGCGCGAACGTATGGAACATCGGCGCGGAAGGGCAACTCACCCTTGGCGCGATTGCGGGCGGTGGCGTCGCATTGTTCTGGGGGGAGCCGCTCGGCGTGTTCGCGTTGCCGGCCGTTCTCGTCGCCGGCGCAGTCGGGGGCATGGCGTGGGCGGCAATCCCCGCGTGGCTTCGAACGCGCTTTCATACGAGCGAAATTCTCGTGAGCCTCATGCTCGTCTACGTGGCGCAGCTGCTGCTCGTGTACTTGCTGCATGGCGCCTGGCGCGATCCCGAAGGTTTCAACTTCCCTCAGTCGAAACTGTTTGCGGACAACACGCTGCTGCCTGTGTTGGGCGATGGTGTGCGTGCGAACGTCTCGTTTCTTCTCGCGCTCGGGCTCGCAGCCTTGTCATGGGTGTTCGTCCGCAAGACTTTTGCAGGCTATCGCATGCTGGTGGCGGGCCTTGCCCCTGCGGCAGCGGCCTACGCTGGTTTTCGTGAGAAGAGGAACGTGTGGCTGGCGCTGTTGCTCGGCGGCGGAGCAGCCGGTCTTGCGGGGATCTGCGAGGTGGCGGGGCCCATTGGCCGACTGCAGGTGAGCATCTCTCCCGGGTATGGTTTCGCCGCGATCATCGTCGCGTTCGTCGGGCGCCTCCATCCTGTCGGGATCGTTCTCGCGTCACTACTCATGTCGCTGCTCTATCTGGGTGGAGAGTCGGTGCAGCTCTCGTTGCAGTTGCCGTCTGCGGTCACGGGGCTGTTCCAGGGCACGCTTCTCTTCTACCTGCTGGCGGCTGATCTCTTCGTGGGGTTCCGGCTGCGGCTCGCGCGCCGGTCCACGGTTCCTTCGACCGCGCTGCCGCCTCGGGAAACCGCGGCAGCGAGCGCGAGCGGCGAGCGAACATGAGCACCGAGCACCTCGTCGCCATTTTCGTCAGCACGGTCATAGCCGCCACGCCGTTGATCTACGCCGCGCTGGGCGAGCTCGTGGTCGAGCGTTCCGGTGTGCTGAATCTCGGCGTCGAAGGCATGATGCTCGTGGGCGCGCTCACGGCGTTCGCAGTAGGCCACACCACCGGCAACCTCTTCGCGGGGTACCTTGCGGCGATCGTGGCTTCCGTGGGGCTCTCCCTGCTGTTCGGGTTCCTCACCCTCACGCTGCAGACGAATCAGGTGGCCACCGGGCTCGCACTGACGCTCTTCGGCATCGGGCTGAGTGCGTTCGTCGGGCGCAGTTTCGCGGGCATGCCGATCGAGGGGCTCGAGCCATTGGCGATTCCGGTCGTCGATCAGCTGCCCGTCCTCGGCGCGCTGTTCCGGTTCGACTGGCTCGTGTACGGCTCGATCGTGCTGTTTTTCGCCGTGGACTATTTTCTCCGGCGCACACGCGCGGGCCTGCGCCTGCGCGCGGTGGGCGAGTCGCCGTCAGCCGCGCACTCGCTGGGTCAGCCGGTGATCCGTATCCGATACCTCGCCGTCATGTTCGGAGGAGCCACGAGCGGCCTGGCTGGCGCCTACCTTTCGACCGCGCTCACCCCGATGTGGGTCGAAAGCATGAGCGCCGGACGAGGCTGGATCGCGCTGGCGCTCGTCGTGTTCGCCACCTGGAAGCCGTTGCGCGTTCTCATCGGCGCCTACCTGTTTGGCGGCGTCACGGTGCTGCAGCTTCATGCGCAAGGGTTGGGCGTGGATATTCCCAGCGAGATCCTTTCCATGCTTCCGTATCTCGCAACGATCGTGGTGCTCGTGTTCATCTGCCGCGACCCGCGGACCATCCTGCTCAACCAGCCGGCCTCGCTCGGCAAGAGCTTCCACCCGGATGCGTAGCGCATGACCGCGTATCTCATGGACTGGGCGAGCCTGCTCGTGCGCTGGCTGCACTTCGTTGCCGGCATCGCGTGGATCGGCTCGTCGTTCTACTTCATCTGGCTCAACAATCATCTGCTGCGGCCGGAGGAGCCTGCGGACTCCGCGAAAGGCGTGAGTGGCGAGCTGTGGTCTGTGCACGGCGGCGCTTTCTATCACGCACAGAAGTATCGGGTTGCGCCCGCGTCCCTGCCGAAGACGCTCCACTGGTTCTACTGGGAGGCGTACACCACCTTCCTGTCCGGGTTCGCGCTGCTGTGCGTGCTGTACTACGCGCAGGCCGAGAGTTACCTCATCGATCCATCCGTTGCGCAGCTCTCGAAGCCTGTCGCCATCGCGATCGGCGTCGGGTTCATCGTCGGTGGATGGCTCGTCTACGACGGGCTCTGTCGCACGGCGCTCGCCCGTCACGACCTCGCCCTGGGCGTGGTGCTCGCCGTGCTGTTTTCGGCGGCGGCATGGGGCATGTGCAATCTGTTCAGCGGCCGCGGCGCATTCATCCAGTTCGGCGCGATGCTCGGGGCCATCATGGTCGCGAACGTGCTGTTCGTCATCATTCCCGGGCAGCGCGAGATGGTGCGGGCCCTGCAGGAAGGCCGCGAGCCCGACCCGGAGCCCGGCCTGCGAGGCAAGCTGCGCTCCACGCACAACACGTACTTCACGCTGCCGGTGCTGTTCACGATGATCAGCAACCACTACGCGTCGACGTTTGGTGCGCGTCACAACTGGCTCGTGCTCATCGCGATGAGCGTGGCGGGCGCATTGATCCGTGTCTACTTCGTCTCGCGGCACACGGCCCATGAGCGGAACGGCCGAACGCCACTTCTGCCCGCGGCCCTTGCGGTGCTTCTGCTGGCCGGGGTTGCGTTTGCATTGGCGCCATCGCGCTCCGCATCGGTGTCGCCGGTGGCGGATTCGCGTGCGCCGGCGGAGCAGTTCGAGCGCGTGCAGTTGATCGTCCAGCAGCGCTGCGCGGTTTGCCACATGGGGGTTCCCTCCGGCGGTGGCGTGGCCGCACCGCCCGCTGGCATCCGGCTCGATGCGCCGGAGTTCATCGTGATGCACGCCGCACGGATGCAAATCCAGCTCGCCACCCGTGCCATGCCGGTGGGCAACGTCACAGGCCTCACTGAAGCGGAGCGGGCCGAGCTGCTCGGATGGATAGCACGTGGCACTCCGCACTGATCTCACGCCCGCGCTGTGCGCGCATCGTGGAGCCATCCTGCATTTCAGGGCGGACCCGGGCGCGGACGATGCGCCGGAGAGCTACGAGCACTTCCCGGACGGCCTGCTGCTCGTTCGCGATGGACGGATCGAGGCGGTTGGCCCGGCCGCGGCGCTGCTGCCCCAGCTGCCTCGGGAAACCCCGGTCATCGAGCATCCTCACCACCTGCTGATCCCAGGCTTCATCGACACGCACATTCACTACCCGCAGGTGGATGTCATCGGGTCGGGCGGCCGGCAGCTCCTCGACTGGTTGGAGGACTACACGTTTCCCGCGGAGGCGCGGTTTGCCGACGAGGCGCACGCGGGCGCGGTGGCGGAGTTCTTCCTCGACGAGCTGATACGCAACGGGACGACCACGGCGCTCGTCTTCTGCACCGTCCACGCGGCATCGGCGGAGGCGTTCTTTACGGCCGCCGCCCGGCGGCGCATGCGCATGATTGCGGGCAAGGTCCTGATGGACCGCAACAGCCCGGATGCCCTTTGTGAACGCGTGGAAGACGGGCAGCGCGCCACGCGCGGACTGATCGAGAAGTGGCACGGGCAGGACCGCCTTCTGTACGCCATCACGCCGCGCTTCGCGCCCACGTCGAGCGCGGAGCAACTCGCGGGGGCGGGGCGCCTGGCCCAGGAGTTCCCCGGGGTCTACGTACATTCCCACCTGGCCGAGAATCGTGACGAGATCGCATGGGTCAGCCGACTCTTCCCGGAAGCGCGCAGCTACCTCGACGTGTATGACCGGTTCGGCCTGGTTCGGGAGCGCACCGTCTACGCCCACTGTATTCATATGGATGACATCGATCGCACCCGGATGGCACAGGCAGGCGCAGCCGCGGCGTTCTGCCCGACCTCGAACCTGTTCCTCGGTAGCGGCCTCTTCGACATCGCCGCCGCCGACGCGGCCGGGTTGCGCTTTTCTCCCGCCACCGACGTCGGGGGTGGCACGAGCTTCAGCATGCTTCGCACGCTCGGCGAAGCCTACAAGGTCGCCCAGCTGTCCGGGCAGCGGTTGTCGCCGATGCGTGCGTTCTACCTCGCGACGCTAGGGGCCGCGCGCTGCCTCGGTCTCGAGCGCCTGATCGGTAGTTTCATTTTTGGTGCAGAGGCGGACTTCGTCGCACTCGACCTGCGCGCCACGCCGCTGCTTGCCCGCCGCACGGAGGCGCGCACACTCCCGGAAACCTTGCTTCTGTTGATGACACTCGGCGACGATCGAGCTGTCGGCAGCACATGGATTCTCGGCCAGAAAGTGCATGGATGAGTCCTGGCAGATCGTGCACAATCGTAACCAGAATCGCATGCATTCCAGGGCCCCATGAGCACCGCAAAACGAAAACGCACCAACGAGCCCCGCCGCCCGGCGCGCGCGAGTCGCGCGAAGTCCCGCGAGGGCGGGGGCGGCAACAGCGCATCCGAGGTCTACGAGCGAATCTGGAGCGCCATCATGGATCACAGCCTGCCGCCGGAGACGCGCCTGGTCGAAGAGCGGCTGTGCGAGATCTTTGGGCTCGGCCGCACGCGGTTGCGCCAGGTCCTGCAGCGGCTTGCGCACGAACGCGTCGTCACGCTGATGCCGAACCGGGGTGCCATGGTCTCGAAGCCTTCCATCAAGGAGGCACGCGAAGTCTTCGCCGCGCGGCGCGTGCTCGAAGCCGGCATCGTGGAAACATTTCTCGCTGCGGCCACTCGCACGGATATCAAGCGCATCCAGGACCACGTTGCGAATGAACGTGCAGCGTGGCGCGAGAACAATCGTCGCGCGATGCTGAAGCTTTCGGGTGATTTCCATCTCGTCGTCGCGGAGATCGCAGGCAACAGCATCCTGCTCGAGCTTCTGCGGGATCTGGTGTCGCGCTCGTCGTTGATCATAGCGGTGTACCAGGTGCCCGGTGCGCCACCGTGCCCGCCGGATGAGCATCAGGAGCTCGTGGCCGCGCTCGAGCGGCGTGATCGCTCCGCTGTCGATCTGATGCTGCGGCACCTCGATCATCTGCTCGCAGACCTGCGGCTCGAAGAGGCCGGAGCGCGCACCATCGATCTGAGATCCGTGCTCACACGCACGGCGGGTGGGCGCGCCGCGTGACCTCAGCCGCTGCCAGGTATCCGCGCGACCTTGCCGGCTACGGGCGGCGGCCGCCGCATCCGCGGTGGCCGGATAGCGCGCGCATCGCCCTGCAGTTCGTCCTGAACCACGAAGAAGGCGCGGAGAACTGCGTTCTCGACGGAGACCCGGCGTCCGAGACGTTTCTCTCGGAGATCATCGGGGCCCAGGCATTCCCCATGCGCCACATGAGCATGGAGTCGCTGTTCGAGTACGGCTCGCGCGCAGGCCTGTGGCGCGTGCTGCGCGCCTTCGAAAAGCGAGCTCTGCCGCTCACGATCTTCGGGGCGGCCCAGGCACTTCAGCGGCACCCGGAAGCCGTCGCCGCGTACCGCGAGCTGGGGCACGAGATTGCCGGTCATGGTCTGCGGTGGATCAGCTACCAGCTCGTCGATGAGGCTACGGAGCGCGTCCATCTGGCCGAGGCCGTCGCGATGTTGCGGGAGGTGACGGGCTCCGCGCCGCTCGGCTGGTACACCGGCCGGGACAGTCCGAACACGCGTCGCCTGGTCGTCGAGCACGGCGGCTTCCTGTATGACTCGGATTCGTATGCGGATGATCTTCCGTACTGGACTCAGATCCAGACGAGCGCTGATGCCAGGCAGGTTCCGCACCTCGTCGTGCCCTATGCGCTCGATAGCAACGACATGCGCTTCGCAACGGCGCAGGGTTTCAACTCCGGCGCATCGTTCTACGACTACCTTCGGGATGCCTTCGATACGCTCTATCGTGAAGGTGATCCAGATGGGCTCGATGCACCGAAGATGCTCTCGGTCGGCCTGCATGCCCGGATCACGGGCCGTCCCGGTCGTGTGGCTTCTCTCGAGCGTTTCCTGGACTACGTGCTCGCTCACGAGCACGTCTGGGTCTGCCGCCGCATCGACATCGCGCGACACTGGATCGCGGAGCATCCGCCCTCATTGGCGCGTGAGCACGGCACATCAGGCGATCGGGCAGGGCACGAGTGATCCGGCTATCCGAGCTGAACGAAGCGACGAGTGCTGAGTTCGTTGCGCTGCTGACCGGCATCTTCGAGCACTCGCCGTGGGTCGCCGAGCGCGCGGCCTCTGCTCGTCCGTTTCGGTCGCGTTTCCATTTGCACGAGGTGCTGCAGGTGGTCGTGGCGGACGCGAGCAGGGATGAGCAGCTCGCGCTCATCCGCGCCCACCCGGAGCTTGGGGGGAACCTTGCCGCGCGCGGCGAGCTGACGGTCGCCTCGGCGCGGGAGCAGAAAGGCGCCGGCCTCGCGGATTGCAGCCCGGAACAGCTGGCGCGGCTGCGCGCCCTGAACGCGGAGTACGTCGAGCGCTTCGGCTTTCCCTTCGTTCTCGCAGTGAGGGGGCATAACACCGCGTCCATCATCGCTTCGCTCGAGCAGCGCGTGCGGAACGATGCCGATAGCGAGCGCGCGGTGGCGCTCTCGGAGATTGGCCGCATCGCCGGCTTCCGGCTCGCCGACCTGGTCGAGGAGCCGCTGGGCTCGCAGATCCTGGCGATGTGCGACTCGCTCGCCCAGTTCAGCGAGCAGGAGCAGGGCCTGACATGCTCGTACCTCACTCCGGCGCACAGGCAAACGGCCGCGCAGTTGCGTGAGTGGATGCTGGCCGCCGGGCTGGAAACCGAGGTCGACGCGCTCGGAAACGTGGTGGGGCGGCTGCAGGCGGAGGACGAGGCGCTCTCGCTCCTCACCGGCTCGCACTACGACACGGTCGTGAATGCCGGCCGCTACGACGGGCGGCTCGGCATCGTGCTGCCCATCGCCGTTGCCGCAGAGCTGAGGCGCGAAGGCGTGCGGCTCCCATTCTCGCTCGAGATCATCGCCTTCGCGGAAGAGGAGGGCGTGCGTTTCAAGTCGACCTTCCTTGGTAGCAGTGCTGTCGCGGGTCGATTCAATCCCGGTGTGCTCGACAGCATCGACACGCACGGGCTGAGCCTTCGCCAGGCGATGCAACTCGCCGGCCTCGATCCGGAGTCGATTGGCGCCGTGGCGCGTGACCCGTCGCGCCTGCTGGGTTTCGTGGAAGTGCATATCGAGCAGGGCCCGGTGCTGCTGAGCGAAGGCCTTCCGCTCGGCGTAGTCACGTCCATTGCAGGCAGCGTGCGCGCGATCGTGACGGTGACGGGTCTCGCGGGCCATGCCGGCACCGTGCCGATGCGCCTTCGCAGGGATGCCGCCGCCGCCGCCGCGGAAATCGTGCTCATCGTGGAGTCGCGCTGTGCCGGGGTCGAAGGTGTGGTCGGCACGGTCGGCCAGCTCCATGTTCCGGATGGCGCCGTCAATGTCATTCCGGGGCGCTGTGAGCTCAGCATCGACATTCGCTCAGATGAAGACGCCGCGCGGCGCGCCGCGTACGACGATGTCATAGCTGCGATCGACGGCATCGCGGAGCGACGCAAAGTCGAAATCGAAGTGCGCAAGGTGCTCGAGATCGGTGCCACGCCCTGCGCGCCGAAGATGCAGGCCAGGTGGGCACAGAGCATCCGCAGCGTCACCGGCTCATCTGAGGTACGTCACCTGCCGAGCGGCGCAGGGCATGACGCCATGATGATGGCCGCGATCGCACCCGTGGGCATGTTGTTCGTCCGCTGCGGCAACGGCGGCATCAGCCACCACCCGTCCGAGTCGCTCACGGAGCGCGATGCGGAGCTGGCGGCGCGTGCTTTCAAGGAATTTCTCATGGACCTTTCGTCATCAGCATGACTTCATCCACCGCCACCCCCTCACCCATCGACCTGCACGTCTCCGCGATCGTGGATCGGGATTTCCAGGCCCAGTGCGCCTTCCTGGCCGAGCTCGTGCGCATTCCCACCGACAACCCGCCGGGGGATTGCGCCGCTCACGCCGAGAAGGCGCGCATGCTGCTGGAGAACCTTGGCTACGAAGTCGAGCAGCACCCTGTTCCGGAAGCCACCGTGCGGGCCGCAGGGATGATCTCGGCCACGAACCTCATCGTGCGCAAGCGTTTCGGCACGGGCGGCCCTTGCGTCGCGCTGAATGCCCATGGCGACGTGGTGCCGCCAGGCCTCGGCTGGACGCAGGACCCGTACGGAGCAGCGGTCGTCGAAGACCCTGTCCACGGCCCCACGATGTACGGGCGCGGCGTTGCCGTCAGCAAATCCGACTTCGCAACGTATACCTATGCGCTGCGTGCGCTGGAGGAAATGGCCGCGGCCGGTGCCGCACTGAACGGCTGTGTCGAATTGCACTTCACCTACGACGAGGAGGTCGGCGGCGACATCGGCCCACGCTGGCTGCTCGAGCAAGGCGCGAGCAAACCGGACTTCGCCGTCTCCGCCGGCTTCTCCTACGCCGTCACCACGGCGCACAACGGCTGTCTGCATCTCGAAGTGATCGTGCGCGGCAGACAGGGCCACGCCGCCATGCCGGAATCTGGCGTGGATGCTCTGGCTGCGACCACCCGCATTCTTCAGGCGCTGTACGAGTCGCGGGAGGGTCTGAAGGCGCAGCGCTCCGGCGTGCGCGGCATCGATCATCCGACGCTGAATGTCGGGCTCATCTCGGGCGGCATCAACACGAACGTCGTTCCAGACAGGATCACGTTCCGTCTCGATCGACGCATCATCCCGGAAGAAAACCCCGCCGAAGCGGAGGCCCGGCTGCGCGAGCTCATCGAGCAGACGGCTGCATCGTGCCCGGGAATCCGTGTGGAGATTCGCCGCGTGCTCCTCGCGCTGCCGCTCGTGCGCCTGCCGGGTGCGGAAAGGCTGATCAAAGCGCTGCAGCGGCACGGCGAAACATTCTTCGGCGTGGGCATCGCCGAGCACGGCGTGCCGCTTTACACGGACGCCCGCCATTACACCGCCGCCGGCATTCCCACCGTCCTGTATGGGGCAGGCCCCCGCACGCTCGCGGATGCCCGGGGTCATGCGGCGGACGAGTGCCTGCGCCTCAACGATCTGCGGAACGCCACGAAGACAGTGGCCTGCGCCCTGGCGGAGCTGCTGGGCGGCACGTCGGGTTGAAGCATCAAGAATCAAGAATCGAGTATCGGGAGAGCGTCGCATGCGTTTCGGGTCTCTGCTCCTCAGCATCCTGCTGGTCGCGCCGGCGTTGCCGGCGGGCGCGTCATCCTCGCCTTCATCGGGGGATCACTGGTTCGAGGAGGTCAAGAAGAAGGCAACCCCCGAGCAGCTGTACACCTTTCTATACGCCCTCCCGAAGGGCGGCGATCTGCACAACCACCTGAGCGGCTCCGCATTGTCTCAATGGATGTGGGATGCCGCACTGGCCACGCAGCGCAACGGCTACACGTACTACACGAAGGTGGCCATCAAGAACTGCATCCCGTACGGAAGCAGCAACGAGTTCGGAGCCGAGCCGTACTTCCTGATGTTCCGGAACCTGAGCCAGGTGAACTACGCGCAGCTCGATGAGTGCCAGCGCTCCGAGTACAAGCGTCTGCAGGATCTCGATGCGCGCGAGAAGGCCGGCTGGTTCGACAGCCTGCGGCTCGACCGGCCCCACGAAGGCCGTAGCGAGTTCTTCGGCACGCATTGGCAGCGCATGAACGACCTGTACACGAACCCCTACTGGACTGCCGAGATCCTCTACAAAAACATGGAGGCGTTCGGCAAGGAGGGGCTCGTCTACCTCGAGACCCAGACCGGCATCAATGGCTTCCGCAAGCCGGATGGCACCGAGCTCACGCTCGACGAGGCAGCGGGCATACTCCGCTCGCGGCTTGCGGCCGCGGATGCGCGGGCGACCGGCGTGGAAGTTCGCTTCCAGAACGCCATCCTGCGTTTCGCGCCGAACGCGGAAGAAGTGCTGAAGGGCTTCTACAAGATCAACGACCAGTACCGTGACCTGTTCGTCGGCATCAACATGGTGGGGCGCGAAGATGACGACAAGGGTTATCCGCTGCGCTTCCTTCCCACGCTGCGCGAGCTGCGCAAGCACTACCCGGACATCAATCTTTCCATCCACGCGGGTGAGGTGGATGAGCCGAACGCGCACGTGCGCGACACGTTGTTGCTGGGCGCGAAGCGCATCGGCCACGGCGTCAACCTGATCACCGACCCTGACACCCTGCTGCTCATGCGGAATGGGCCGTATCTGGTGGAAATCAATCTCATCAGCAACCTGCTGCTGGAGTACGTCAAGGATTACTCCGAGCATCCGTTCCCGGAATACCTGCGCATCGGCATCCCGGTTGCCCTCTCGACGGACGACCGCGGCATGTGGGACTCGAACATGACCGACGAGTACTTCGTCGCCGTGCGGGAATTCAACCTGTCCTGGTCAGAGCTCGTGACGCTCGGGCGCAACTCGCTGGTGCACTCGTTCCTGGACGAGCCCACGCGGCATCGGTTGCTGGCGGACTATGAGAAGCGTGTGAGCGCATTCGCGCAGCAGTTCCAGCGCCTCGGCTGGGCGGCACTGAAAGGCGTGAAGCCGGTGACGTACTCGTTCACGTGCAAACGCTATTCGGTGTGCTTCAAGCCCGTCAGCGCGGAGGGGTATCGCGGTACTGCGACCAGCCCCTGATCAGCTCCTGGGCCACGCGATTGCCGACCTGATAGGCCGCCTCCAGAGCGGGCCGGCCGTTCTCCGGATAGGGCGCCGTCGTGCTCCAGGCAGTGGTCTGGCCCTTCGGCGGCATGGTGTAGTTGCTGGCGGTGCGCAACACCATTACGCGCTGGAGATCCACCAGGCCCTTGCGTGAGAGGCGGCGAAGCGCCGTGAGCGTGCCGCTGTCTTCCATGTTCGTCATCATGAAGTTGGCCTGTGGGCTCGCTTGCAGGCGCACCCAGTCATTCGCCCACTGATTCATGTGCAGGCCATGCCAGTAGGTGCTCGAGGACAGGCTCTCACCCATCGTCACGAAGGGCGGGCGCGTTGCGTTCGGGTAGCCGACGAACTGTTTGCGGAAGTCCGCGATGCCCGCGCTGTCTGCCACCGGATGGTCCTTCGTGAGCTGGTACGCCCACTCGGCGAGCGATGCATTGAGCGGGAACGTGATGGTGTCGACCGTCCAGCCGTCCGCCTTGTCGTTGGGCTTCTTCGCGCCGAGCGGCAGCATTCCATAAGGCCACTCCGCGGGAATCTCACGTGCATCGATTTCGTACAGCAGATCCCCATCGACCACGTACTTCGACCACGCCGCCGTGCCGAGCGACACGTCCAGCGGATCGCCGCCCGCGATGCCCGCGACGAGCCAGTAGGCCCTGCCGAGGTCGAAGCGGGGGTCGAGCCCGAGCGCCATGATCGACGTTGCGGCGTTCGTGATGCCGCCGCCGGTGCAGATGGCGAGCATGCCCCGGTCGTTCATGCGCAGCTCGTACTCACCGAGCGGGAAAGGCAGCACCTGATCCAGCTTCTCCCGCTCGACCCACAGCTGGAACTCGCCGGGCTCATCCCCTGTGACCGCGCCCGTCTCGTACATGGCAACCACCACCACTTTCACCTGGATGGGTGCGGTGGACGCGCTCGCCTGAGCGCCGAGCACGCACGTGAGGATTGCGGCGAAGAGGTGAGTGCACAGGGATGCAGCATTGCTCATGCAAGGGGCTCCGTAATTGGGCGTGCTGTCGTGGGCCGATGATTGCATCATAGCGAGCAGTCCACGGCGAGAATGCCTCAATGAATAACATCATCGCGAACCTTCCGAAAGCCGAGCTGCACGTTCACCTCGAAGGCACCCTGGAACCGGAGCTGAGTTTCGACCTCGCGAACCGGAACGGCATGAAGCTCGAGTACGCCACGCGCGAGGAGCTGCTGAACGCCTACGATTTCCACGATCTGCCGTCGTTCCTGCGCATCTACTACAAGGCCATGAGTGTGCTCCGGGAGGAAGATGACTTCTTCGAGCTCACCTGGCAGTACCTGCAGAAGGCCGTTCAGCAGCACATCGTGTACGTGGAGATGTTCTTCGATCCGCAGGCTCATACGTCGCGCGGAGTGGAGTTCGCCACGGTCGTTCGCGGAATCCGTCGTGCGCAGGAGCGGGCAGCGGCAGAGCTCGGTGTGGAGGCACGGCTCATCATGTGCTTCCTGCGGGACATGAGCGCGGAGTCCGCCATGCAGACGCTGGAGCAGTCGCTGCCGTTCCGCGACTGGATCATCGGCGTGGGGCTGGATTCGGACGAGAAGAACAACCCACCCGTGAAATTCGCCGAAGTGTTCCAGCGGGCGCGCGAGCACGGCTACAAGCTCACCATGCATTGTGACGTGAACCAGGAGAACACCCTGGTGCACCTGAACCAGTGTCTCCACACGATCGGCGTCGATCGCATCGATCACGGCGTCAACTCGCTCGAGGACCCGGCCATCTGCGCCACCATTCGCGCGCGCGGCCTCGGTCTCACGGTGTGCCCGGTGTCCAACCGCTTCGTCGTGCAGAGCCTGACGGCGAAGGAGATCCGGAAGATGCTCCAGCTCGGCCTGCGCGCCACCATCAACTCCGACGATCCGGCGTACTTTCGTGCGTATCTCAACGAGAACCTGCAGGCGCTCCACGAGGAAGGCGGCCTCGGCCTGGAGGAGATCGTGCAGCTCGTTCGAAACGGCTTCGTCGTTGCGTGGCTCGAGCCGTCCCGGCGCGATATGTATCTCGCGAAGCTGGACAGCTACCTCACGCAGGTTGCGCAGTGAACCTTTCGTGTGGGCGCGCGCGCCGCGCGCCTGCGGTGCCAGGCTCGGTCAGCCGCGCATGAGGTCGGCGGAGAGCCGGTTGACGCGCTCGACGAGCAGGGGAAGCTCCACACTCGTCAGCTGACCGCGATCGACGACACACCGGCCGTGGATGAAGCTGTAGTCCACGGCATCCACCTGGCACAGCACCAGCGCGGCCACCGCGTCGTGCTGGGCGCCGGCGAACGCGGGCCGGTCGAGGTCAACGCTGATGAAGTCCGCGCACATGCCGGGCGCGATACATCCGATGTCGTCGCGCCCGAGCACCCGGGCACCGCCCAGGGTCGCTATTTCGAGCGCTTGCCTCGCCGTCATGGCGGAGGCATCGGAGTCCAGAACCCGCGCCACCAGGCAGGCCTGACGAGCTTCGTGGAACAGGTTCGTGGCGTCGTTCGAGGCCGCACCGTCGGCTCCAAGGCCCACGGGCACGCCTGCGGCCCGCATCCGCCGCACGGGCGCGAGCCCGCTCGCGAGCCTGAGGTTGCTGCACGGGCAATGCGCCACACCGGTTCCGGTGCGGGCGAACTTCGCGATCGCGGCGTCATCCAGGAAAACGCAGTGTGCGTGCCACACGTCTTCGCCGAGCCAGTCAACGGACTCCGCATAGTCGCCCGGCGCGAGTCCGAATGTGGCGAGACTGTAGTCGACGTCCGACTTGTTCTCGGCAAGGTGTGTGTGAAGGCGGACGCCGGGGTAACTTCGGGCGAGCGCCGCGGTCTCGCGCATCAGCTCACGGGAAACGGAGAACGGGGAGCAGGGCGCCAGGGTCACGCGCGTCATCGCGTGCCGTGAGTTGTCGTGATAGCTCTCGATGACTCTGCGGCTGTCACGCAGAATGCTGTCTTCACGCTCGACCAGGGAGTCCGGCGGCAGGCCGCCGAGGCTTTCCCCGACGCTCATGCTGCCCCGGCTCGCATGGAACCGAAGCCCGGTCTCGCGCACGGCGTGAATCTCGTCATCGAGCGTCGAGCCGTTGGGGAAGACGTAAAGGTGGTCGCTCGCCGTGGTGCAACCGGAAAGGATCAGCTCCGCCGCGCACATCTGCGCGCTGGCGCGCACGCCTTCGGGCGTGATGCGTGCCCAGATCGGATAGAGCGCCTTCAACCACTCAAACAGGTCACAGTTCTGAGCCACGGGCACGGCGCGTGTGAGCGTCTGGTAGAAGTGGTGATGCGTGTTGACGAGCCCGGGCAGCACGACGTGGCGCGATCGAAGATCGATCACCCGGTCCGCGTGATCCGGCAGATCCGCCGTGTACCCCACCTGTTCGATCACGTGATCGCGCACCAAGATCGCGGCGTCGCGAAGCTCCTCGCGGGCCGCGTTCATCGTGACGAGCGTATGGATGTTCCGGACGAGAAGGGTGCCCACGATTTATTGTCGTTCGCCTGGAAGCAGCACGTTCAGCACGAGCGCACAGAACCCGCCGGTTGCGATGCCGGAGGACAATGTATTCCGGATCAGCGGCGGCAACTGATCCATGAGCTCCGGCACCAGCGTCACGCCCAGCCCGAGCCCGAGAGAAAGGGAAAGGATGATCACGTTGCGGCGGTTCATCGGCACGCGCGCGAGAATGCGTATGCCGGCTGCCGCAACCATGCCGAACATGATGAGCGTGGCGCCGCCCAGCGCCGCAGGCGGCAGGGCCTGCACCAGGACCCCCACGGCGGGAACCAGCCCGAGCACGATCAGGATGCCGCCGATGAACATGCCGATGTAGCGGCTGCCGACGCCGGTGAGCTGGATGACGCCGTTGTTCTGCGCGAACGTCGTGCTCGGAAACGAGTTGAGACAGGCCGCGACGGCGGAGTTGATGCCATCGGCCAGGAGCCCGCCTTCGATGCGCCTCACATACGCGGGGCCGGAAACGGGCTGGCCGGTCAGGGACGAGGTGGCCGTCAGGTCCCCGATCGATTCCATGACCGTAATGAGATACATGAGGAGGAAGGGCAGGAGCGCCGACCAGTCGAAGCCGATCCCGTAACGGAAGGGCTGCGGCAGCGTCAGCGCAGGCACTTCCCGCAGGGCGCTGAGATCGACGATGCCGAGGATGAGTGATGCCGCGTAGCCTGCTGCCAGGCCGAGCACCACCGAAAGCATCCGCAGGTTTGGCAGGCGGCTGGTATTGAACACCAGGATCACCACCATGACGAGGCCCGCGAGCCCGAGGTTCTGCAAGCTGCCGAAAGTGCCGTCGCCTTGCGCGGCGAAGCCCCCGCCGACACTCACCATGCCGACTTCGATCAGCGTGAGGCCGATCAACGTGACCACGGTGCCCGTGACCACCGGCGTGATCACCTTGCTCGCGAGGTGAATGAACCGGCTCGCCAGCATCACCATGAAGGCGCCGGCGAGGCAGAGCCCGAACACCACGCCCAGTGCTTCCTGCGCGCTCGCGCCGCCTGCCATGACGATGCCGGCGGTGGAGATGACCGGTGCGATGAACGTGAAGCTCGTCCCCTGGATGCTGAGCAGGCCGGAACCGATCGGCCCGATCTGGCGCGTCTGCAGGATCGTCGCCGCACCGGAGACGAAGAGCGACATGCTGACGAGGTACGCCGTCTCCGCCGCGCCGAGCTGCAGCGCGCCCGCAATGAGGAGCGGCGGCGTCACCATGCCGACGAAGACCGCAAACACGTGTTGAAGCGCGACTGGAAGCGTTTTGCGCAGCGGCGGGGAATCGTGCAGGCCGTAGATCAGATCCGTGCTGTGCGACTCCGGCTCCGCTGACATCGCTGCGCCTTTATGGAGGCGTGTGCTCGCGGTACCGCGGCCAGCCCGTCACGATCTCATCGACCACGACGGAGCCCACGCGGTACGCCGCTTCCACCGAAGCTTCGAGGCCCGCGTAGCCTTCGTTTTCCTTGAGAAGATGCTCGGCGGCGGACATGCCGGGCGGCGGCATGGTGTAGTTGCTGGCCGTTCGCAGCACCATGACGCGGTCCTTGTTCACCTTGCCCGTGGGGTGCAGGTAGGTGAGGGCCTGATAGCTGCCCGTATCCTCCATCGCGGAGGTGACGAAGTTGCCCTTGCCATCGGTCCAGTAGCTCACCCAGCGATCGGCCCACTCGTTGAGGATCTTGCCGTGCCAGAAGGTCATGCCGGCAAGGTTGTCGCCCTTCAGCACGAACGGAGGCTTCTGCGCGAACGGGTAACCCGTGAAGGCCGCACGCGTGGACTGCAGCCCCGGGCTGTCTCCGAGGTCGACGTTGCGGGTCAGCTGGAACGCCCACTCGGTGAGGGCCGGATTGAGCCGGAACATCTCGCCGGTCGGCTCGGGCTTCTTCGGATCGTAAGGCTGGCGCGTGCCACGGGCGAAGTAGCCGATCGGCCAGTCCGAGGGAATCTCGCGCGCATCGATTTCGTGGGACAGGTCGCCGTCCACCAGGTATTCCGCCCACGCTGCCGAGCCGATGGAGGCATCGGACGGGTCCACGCCCGCGATGCCGGCGATCAGCCAGTAGGCGCGTGAGAGGTCGAAGCGCGGATCCATGCCGAGCTGCATGACCGCCGTCGCGGAGTTGGCCGTGCCGATGCCGGTTACCATGCCCAGCACGCCCGTCTCCGGGTTGAGATACAGATCGTGATGGTGCGCGAAGGGCAGGCGTGTCTCGAGCTTCTGGCGTTCGCGCCAGAGCTGGAACTCACCCGCAACGTCGCCGGTGTCAGCCCCGATCTCGAACATCGTCACGACGACGACCTTGATCTCGATGGGCCGCGGAGCCGGGGCCGTGGTCGCACAACCCGCGCACAGGGCGAGGCACAGGAGCAGCACTGAGGAGAGCTGCGTTCGCAGTCGTTCTGTCACCATTTACTCCGAAAAGCCGTCGCCGCTTGCGCGGCGACGGCAGTGTGCGCGCGGTCGAACCCGGGGCCACGGGCCCCGCGCCCACCCGACTCGCCCATGATCAGAACTTGAACGCCGCGGAGAAGTACCAGCTGCGCGGCAACTCCGGCAGCACGACCGAAGAACCGAAGAGGTCCGGGAAGTTCGAACGGAAGTAACGCTCGTTCGTGAGGTTCTTGCCCTGCAGGGCGACCTGCCAGCTGCCGGTTTCGTAGTGGACGCCGGCATTCAGCAGTGTGTACGACGGCAGCTTGATCGTCTTGGAGAAACCGGACCATGCGGAATCCACATGGGTGGCGCCGATGCTGGCGGTGACTCCGTCGAGCTGCCCGTCGAGGCTCAGGAGCGCATAGACGCTGAACATGTTCTCCGGGATGCCGGCTTTCCTGGCCGCTGCCTTGTCACCGACCAGCACGAGGGAGGGCACGACGCCGCCGAAGAACAGCGACGGGTCGACGCCGGCGAGATCCGAGGCGCCCGCGAAGCTGAACTGCGTGCCGTTCTCGAGCGCCGTCAGGTTCACGATCTCGAGATTCGTGTAGGCGCCGGTGAGCGTGAGGGTGGGGTTCACGACCCAGCGCGCCTCGAACTCCCAGCCCTTGGCTTCCGTCGTGTTGTTGGTGACCGTGTCCTGCGCGTTGAAGTCGAGGCGCGACTGCTCGAAGTAGTTGAGAGCCGTGTAGAGCTGGCCGTCGAGCAGACTCGCCTTGATGCCGTACTCGTTGAGGTCCGAATCCGCGACCGCCGTGCCGGACTCGATGTTGGCGGGATCGATCTGGCCGCCCTGGCCGATGATGAGCGTCGACTGCCGCGCGACCGTGGCATAGGGTCGCAGGCCGAACGGCAGCTCGTACGACAGGCTCGCCGACCAGGAGGTCGCGCCTTTCGTGTCGGAGGCCCTGAGGCCCGGGTTGGTGCGCGCATCCATCTGCGCGGCGGAGGTCATATCGATGTAGTCGTACCGCACGCCGGCGAGCAGATTCAGCTTGCCGCCGAACGTGATGTCGCCGAGCGCGGCGAGAGCCCAGTCCGTGTAGCGGCCCTTCACGTGATTCGAGTAGGGCGCCTGGCCACGCGTGGCGAGCGCACGGCGGTCGATTGGCGAGCCGGCGAGCGTGATGTCACGCCGGTCGAAGTACTCGAAATCGAAGTCGTCACCATGCTCGAAATCCTGGTGGCGCACGGACGGGCTCACCTGGAACTTCGCGCTCACGGGGCCGGAAGCCGGGTCTTCGGCGCCGGCACCGAAGCTGACGATGAGCTGGTTCTCGAACACCCACGTGTTCGCCATCTGCGAGAAGCCGTAGGCATTCTCGTTGATGTTCTCCAGCGATTCGAAAAAGCTCTTGTTGACGATCTTGAACCCGCTCGGCAGCTCGTAGATGAGGTCGCCGTAGAGGGTCAGCACTTCATCCTCGAGCGTGTCGTCTTCCTGCACGAGCACGGTGCGTCCGCTGATCTTCGCCGTGCCGGGGTTCACGAGGGCCATTTGGGGCGTGAGCGCCGCCATGATCTCGGAGGGTGTGAGCGTGGAGGGCCCGAAGAGGAACGGGCCGATGTTCGCACCGGAGGCGTCGAGGTCGTTGGGGGAGAGGAGGCCGTCGCCGTCGACATCGAGCGAGGGCGGGCTGCCCGTGATGTAGGTGCCGCGGTCGATCAGGTCCTGCGTGAGGCGGTTCCAGCCGGCGACCTGGTTGCCCTTGAAATCGTGGTACATGCCGCCGAACTCGGCGCGCAGCGTGTCGTTGATCGTGAGATCGAACGAGGCCTGGTAGATGCTCTGCTCGGTGGACGTCTCGGCGTAGTAGCTGTCGGAGTTCTCGAACTCGCCGTAGAGGTAGTAGCCGAGCTGCTTGCCGAACATCGTGGCGGGGCCGCCGACTTCGGCGTGGATGACTTTCTTGTCCCAGCTGCCGGTCGTCATGCCGAACTCGCCGGTGGGCTCATCGAGCGCCTGGCCGGTCGAAGCGCGTGCGGACTTGGGCACGAAGTTCAGGTAGCCGCCGATCTTCGAGGGGCCGTAGATGGGCGAGGCGGGGCCGCGCACGACGTCGATGCGGTCGCTCGCGCCGATCGGCGTGGGGTAGTTGCCGGGGTTGTCGATGCGCTTCACGCCGCGGAAATACGTTTCACCCGGCGTTCCGCGCACGTCGAGCGAGCCCGCGACGCCGAAGAAGGACTGGGTGAAGGAGCCCGGCGTCAGAGCGACGAGATCATCGATCTCGGTGATGATCGTCTTGCTCAGCATCTCGCTGCTGATGGACGTGATGGCGCGCGGTGTCTCGAGCGCGTTCTTGCCGAACCCGAAGACGGACTCCACGGCCTGAGTGGGGAGCACTTGCAGGCGGTCCGCAGTGACGGTGACGGTCTGTAGATCTTCCGCAGCCGAGGCGTCGGTGGTTGCCGATTGCGCGAACGACTGCTTCGACACCATTGCGCTCGAACCAATAACTGCCGCGACGAACGTGCGAACGCAGAGAGACCGCCATGCATTGTTCATTTTGTGGGATTCCCCGTTGAAGGACAGCGGAGGCGGGGTGCAAGAACCATGCACACGATGTGGCACCAGCATCGGGCTCCATGCGAGGTACGCATGAGGGGTGCTCGCAGGGGAGGTCGCTGCCTTTCAGGTGAGGGCGTAGATCATTAATTGCGCTGTCGTTTTCGAGAGCGACGCGATTCGCCGCGGAGGAACGAGTTGTATGCATCGCGACCTCACCTTGTCCACCGGTTGATGCGCTCATACAACGCCCCGGCGCACCAACTTGTACGCAGACTGCCCTGTCTTTGTACACAATCGGGCGATGCGTACGGGTGGGGTGGGGATGACGCGCGCGACGCTTCGGGTCAGCGCGGTGTATGGGGGGTGAGTGCAACCTGTCGGATGAGCTTTGCTCATCTGTGAGCGTCGCTCGTCCGGTCAGCGCGACTCGTCGGGTGGGCCCGGTTCGTAGCGGCTCTGCGCGCTGGTGAGCGGCTTGCCGGTGAGTGCGGCGGCTTGCTGGTGGGCCCGGCTTGCCCGGTCAGCCCGGCTTGTCGAGGAAGAAGCTCGCGTCGACGGGTTTGTTCGCAAGAATCTCCTCGCGCGTCAGGCCCCCGACCTCGTGCGGGAACACGAGCCACTGGTTGGTGGAGCGCACGTGAAAATCGGGCTGCAGGGACGTGCGATTGCGCGCGGGCTTGTAGTAGACGGTGGCGATGCGCAGGCGCTCCGGGAAGTTGCGCCGGCAGCGGCGACGCAGCTCCGTCACCACGGCCTCGATGCTGAGGCCGGAATCGAACACATCGTCGATGAGGAGGAGCTGGTCCTCCGCGTTCAGCTGCGACACCAGGAAGTCGATCGCATGCACGCGCACGCTCCTGGCCTGCTGGTCGATCCCCGTGTAAGAAGAGGTGCGGATGGCGATGTGGTCGCACTCGATGCCGTGGTACTCGAGCACCTCCTGGACGGTGATGCCGATGGGTGCACCCCCGCGCCAGATGGCCACGAGAAAGGTCGGGCGAAACCCGCTTCGGACGATCTGCAGGCCGAGCTCCATCGAGTCACGCAACAGCGACTCGGCGGTGATGAAAGTTTTTTCCATGAGGCCCTCAGGGAAGGGCGCGCACTATAGCGCGGAGCGTGTGAGCGCGGGCAAGCGAGTCGTCACACTGATGAGGAGTCCGTGGAACGCTGCCGCAGGCTCGGGCTCCTGCATTCGACGGGCGTGCAGTCTCCACGGTGCGCATGAATCAGTGCCGCGTCCGGGTCACATGTTTCATGAACACGCGGCGCACATCGCCACCGCTCACGTTTCAGCCATTGCGGCTCGCTGCTGGTTCGCCAGTGCGCAGCGGGCTGCTGCAGGCGCAAATCAGGATGGCCCACGCGCGGGCCCATATGCGCGCAGAATGGTACGCCTCCTCCTCAGGCCTTCTCAGGAGAACGACCCATGAATGCCCGACTGATTCTCGTGGCGGCAGCATCACTGGTGGCGGGCCTTGCATTCGCGCAGGACACTCGCGACATCCCGGCCGGCAACATGCACTTCGACGCAAGGAACGTGGACACGAACGGCGACTCCATGATCTCGAAGAACGAGCTCATGAAGCACGTCGAGGCGATGTGGGACGACATGACCCGGGGCTCGAAGAGCTCGATGTCGGTGGCGGATGCGTCGCTCGCCTTCGCGCGCGGCAACCTCAACTTCGATGCGGACTCGGCCGATGCGAACCGGGACGGCCGGCTCACGAAGGAGGAGTTCATGTCACACAGTGCCGCGAAGTTCGACTCCATGAAGAAGAACCCGGACGGCATGGTCTCGGTTGCCGACGCATCGAAAGCCATCGGCCGCGGGAACATGTAGACGACGCGCTTCGGCCGGGCTCGCCCGGCCGTGCTCATGCGCAGGTTGGCGAGAGCCCGTATTCCTTGCGCACCTGCTGAACCTTCAGGACCCCGCTCAACGCATCGTTGCGCGCCTTCTCCGGAGTGCCGCGGGCGGGGTCGACTTCCACCAGGCGCGGATAGATCGCATCCGCTGCGGCCCGATCGCCTCTCTCTTCCTCGGCGATCGCTTCGATCATCAGTGCATACGCGCGCTGCTCCTGCGTGCTGACTTCCTTGTAGGCCTTGCGTGCCTCGTTGATTGCACGGTCCTGTTCGCAGCGAGCGAGCCTGCGCGCAGCCTCGAAATTCTCCGGCCCGATGCGTTTCTCGAGCTCGCGTTCCCGCTCGAGGAGCTCGGGGTCGGTGCTCGTGAGATCTCCCTTGCTGCGATTCTCTGCGACGGGCGGCGCCTCCCCGCTCTCACCGATGGGTGAGGGCTGCATCGCGCCCACTGCCGCCCCCGCGGCCGCTGTCGTCACTGCTCCGGCGGCCATGTTCCCGACGACGTTGCCACCCCAGAAGAGGCTGCCCACCGCCCCGGCGACGGCGCCGCCAACGAGGCCGGCCTTGGCACCTTCGCGTGCATTGGTGCCCGCGCAGCCGCCGATGAGGACCGAAGCGGCGCACGTGGAAACGATGATCAGCGAGATTCTCGTGCACCCCATGAGCGGCTTCCTCCGATGAAAGTGCACTGCATATCGCAGAAACGAACGTGGCTGGCCATTGGACTCAGGTCCACCGCGAGGCCCGCGGTATGACGCGCGCCCGAAGGTACTCGAGCGCGGCGGACCGTTCTTGATGCAGCGGGCCTGCCGAGCTTTCTCACCGCGTGCAGCGGTTCGGTCCGCGCTCTCAATCGGTGGTTGGCGCGCGCATCATGGGTGCCCGCCCGCCGCGCGGCTCACCAGGAGATCCCCATGAATTTCCGCTTGATCGTTGTCGTCGCCGCTGCATTCATCACCGGAGTCGCGTTCGCGCAGGACTCTCGCGACATCCCGGCCGGCAACATGCACTTCGATCCGAAAGCGATGGACATGAACGGCGACGGCATGATCACGAAGGACGAGTTCATGCGCTACGGCGAGACGATGTGGGAGCGCATGGACCGGGCGCAGAAGGTCAAGATCCCCGTAGCCGATGCGGCGGCGGACTTCGCGCGCGGGAACATGCATTTCGATGCGAAGGCCATGGATACGAACGGCGATGGCATGATCTCGAAGGAGGAGTTTATGGCCTACAGCGAAGGGAAGTTCGACGACATGAAGAAGGACCCGCAGGGCCGGATTTCCGTGGCCGACGCGGCCCAATCGATCGGGCGGGGGAACCAGCCGGCGAGCTATTGACGGATGGGTCTGTCCGGCGGCGGTGGGCGAGGCAAGGCGCCCGCCCGGCCAGCCGCTTTTGGTAGGATGCCGCCCCTCGGAGAGGTGGCAGAGCGGTTGAATGCACCGGTCTTGAAAGCTACCGCGCTGAGGGCCGGCAGCAGGTAACAATGGCTGTACAATTAGCCGCTTAGCTGCGCCGCCTCGCACGCGCTACGGGTGCTCTTAGCGGATTCATAGCAGGCAGTTACAGTCGGAAGGGTGCCAGAGCGGTTGAATGGACCGGTCTTGAAAACCGGCAACACCTCACGGTGTTCGTGGGTTCGAATCCCACCCCTTCCGCCAATAGAACGAAGAAGCTTAGGGATCTAGACCCACTGGATTTGGGGGAGCGATGTTCAACCTCTTGATGTTCAATGTCGATTGGCAGTCCGGTAGTGTTTCCGTTCCGCTGGGGCGGATGTTCGAATACACCGACGATCACGTTGCTAACCAATTCCGGAATGGTGGCAATCCTCTCTTGGATCGCCTCACTTCTTTGCCGTGTCTATTCTGCGAAGAAGGGACGACCACTGAAACCGCTTATATCGGCCAGATCAATCGAGCGAACATCGTCGGCAGGGAAGTGGCTCTGGAAGTCGGTTTCGATACGGAGGTGCCCCCGCTTCAGAACAGCATGATCCACGCGAACCGGGCAGCGCTACACATGTCCAGTGACTGGGAGTTTTCTCGAAACCATTGGGCCGTCAAGGACGTGGACCTCTATCGGTTCCTGCTCCGTAGCGTGCGCCCCCGCAGGCAACGGCCGACCGTATTCCAGATCGCCGAGCACGAGAACATCGAACCGGCTCTAGCGTCCGCGATGATGCCGTTCGATGCCGGGTTCAACGCGGTCTATGACGCTATTCGGCAAGCCTCAGACAACGCAGGCCTCCGGTGCAGGCGAGCGGACGACATCTGGGAGAACGCGGCGATCATTCAAGACGTGGTTGCCCTCATCGACCGTTCTCGCATTGTGGTGTGCGACTGTTCGGGCCGAAATCCCAATGTGTTCTATGAAGCCGGTATCGCTCACACGCTCGGGCGCGAGGTAATCCTCATCACGCAGAGCGAGCACGATATTCCGTTTGACCTGCGTCACCTCCGCTATATCCGCTACCTGAACAATGCCGAAGGGCGCGCGGCGCTTACGCAGCAATTGCAAGCAAGAATGCAGACGTTGCTCGGGCACTAGAAGCCGGGCGCTATCACGCCCGGCTTATAGGCCCATCATCTAGAACGGAATGTCGTCGGTATCGACCAGCTTCGACGGGTCGATTGCGTAGTGCTTCGCCAGCGCGATGACAAACTCCGGCAGGCGACGGTAGACGTGCTTGCGAACCTCGAACTTCGTTTCGATCAAAGGCCGGACTTCGCGCTTAAGGGTTTCGTCGTTCCAGAAGAACGGTCCACCCGGTCCATCAACCTCGACGCAGCCCTCCCACTCGGAGGCCTCGTAGAGCAGGCGCACTTTGCCGTTCGCGTCCTTGTCGAGCAGCAACGCATCCTCTCCGATCTTCCCATCAGCGGAGCCCCCGTACTCCAACGACGCGGCAATGTTCTGCTCGTTGTCGGGTATCAGGTACTTCCCGAATGCGTACCGAAACGGGAGCGCCAGGTTGAGGCTGACGAGATAGCTCTCCAAGGCCTTGATGTCCTGCGAGACCCGGTTGCGGGCTTCGTCAGCCCCTTCCAGTGCTTCGCGAGCCTTATCGAGCGCAGCTTGAAGCTCCGGCGACGAAAACGCCGGCTGAGAAACAGCAGTCATTTTGATTTGCTCCTAAAACCGTGGTCGAAGGCGTCAGCCCTCTTGGTTTGTCCCACTCAAGGGAGAACGGAGGCCAGTCAAGGCGGCGCCAGTCTCAATCATGGACCTTGCGCTTGTCAACGGCTGCTCGCAGGGCGCTATGTGAGTGCCGGCTGGCTGCAATGGACTGCAACTGCGGTCAGTCGCTTACATGCGCAATGTGGCGTATTCCGAGTTTGGCGGTCACGACCACGCGACAGGTAAGACCGTTAACGGCGCCCGTCTCGTGGAAGGCCTGATGGTTTAACGACGCTCAGTGTGCCTACGTCGGCCCTGCGAGCAGGAGAGGACTCGCAGGTGATTCGAATCAGTGGAGCGCCCATCGGCGCTCGTGCGGCCATGCCTCGCTCGGGCTGGTGAAGCCCGGTGGCACCGGTTTGCTCCGCCCGAACACTTCGCGCCAGATGCGCGCCGGGAAGTCGGGCGCACGGACGCGCATTCGATAAGCTAGCTCCGCGAGCAGCAGCACCCGCAGCAGCCGCCATTCGTGCCCACAGAACACGTCACTGACGACGGCTTCGATCAACACGTCAGTTTCAATCTGCGTCAGGAAGCGCGCCGCGACGTGAGGGTGACTGTTCATGTGTGCTGCTCCAGCGCGAAGCTCTCCGACACGTTGCCGACGTGAATGTGATGAGTGCCAGTGACCCACCTGCGCACAGCCTTAACGAGCAATGGACCGTCGTACTCGCAGATGCGCTTCTGCGCGACGCCTTCCAGCATCATTTGCTCGAAGCGCTCGATAGAACCGATGTGCTTGAGGATCGGGCTCTTGTCGCCCACTTCAAGCCTGCGGACGCGCGAGAGCAGACTGCGTGCGCTACTCAAGGCTTGTTCTCCAACGCTTCAACGCGCGCTGGCAGCTCTTCCACTGCCTTGAGGTTGCCGAGCTGGTTGATGCAGTTGATGAGCATGCTGCCCGTGTCCGGGTCGATGCGCCCTTCGGATATCGCAGTGATGATCTGCTGAGCCTGTTCGCTGAGTGACTTGGACTGGTCCAGATCAAAGACGACCTTCTCAGCCGCAGCGCGCAGGGGTGGCGACAGGCGCTGCAACACCAGAGCGGCCGCTTGAATGTCTCCCGCCTTTGCAGCTTCGATGACCACACGGGCAATCGCGCTGCCTTCCTTGGCGAACTCCGCAGCCACGACGTTCTTCTTGTCGCGCGAACCTCGCGGACGACCAGATGGATTGCCTGAAATTCCTGGCTTGAACATGATGAATTCCTGTTCTCAACAATTATCAACAGTCAAGGCAGCACACCGCGCTCCAGCAGCCGCTCTCGCGACTCAAGAAAGCTGCGGATGACGCGCTCGTCCCGCGCCTTCACTTCGTCCGGCGTTAGATTTCGGTGCGCCTCGACCAGTGATCCGTCCGCTTTCCGTATTAGCTTCGGCTGCCCGGGTTGCTCGTCGCGACGCTGATATTTGACCGGGACGGTCGGCATACCATGTCCGTATGAATAGCTGCGCATGTGAGGCTCCTTCAGTGGGGACGATCAAACGCGGCAGCGCGTTGCGCAGCGCGCTCGTCAGCGCCCACCTGCTCAAGCACGCGGGTCATCAACTCAGGACGCGTGTTCCAAAGCTGATAGGCGGAGAAGCGGATCACGTCCTTGATGTCCACGTCAGCCCGCTTGCATGCGTTTTTGAAGTTCGCGAAGAACGTGTTGACTTGCTCAACCGTCCAGTCCGGGCGCAGTCCTGCTCTCAACTCGAAGTAGGTCAGCGCGTGATTGCTCAAATCTTTGACAGGTGTGGTCATGCGCGTACCCTCAGACGCCCAGAGCGACAGTGCGATCCTTGACGATGAACGCTTGCTCAGCGGCGTCCTGCGCCTCGCGCAGACGCTTCACCTTGGCCCAGTCAGCGCCGATGGCCTTCGTAATCTCAGTTCCGATGTAGTGACTGCGCGTTTCCATCATCTCGGCAGCCTTCTGCGAGATCCTCAGTCGCTTGGCAGCGTCTGGGGCCTTGGCCTCGTGATACATGCGCGTCCGAATCGCACGCATTTCCTCGGTCATGCCGGACAGGTACGCCGGCGCGCCGAGCACTGCCTGCAATGTCTCCACGTCACCACGCTTCTGCGCGTCGTTCAGCAGTGACAGGCGCCCCTCGTTCGACAGGCTCTTCATGTGCTGCCTGATTTCGTTCGCGATGCCAGGGCGTTCCGCTGCCGCCTTCATGGGCGCTGAGAACTGCGATTCCAGCGCCTCGATCTGCTTCGTGAGGTTCTGGTAGACGGAGTCCCATTTCTTCGTCAGCTTGTCCTGCTGCGCTTCACCGAGCTTCGCAAGCTGGAGGATGCGCTGCGCGTCAGTCCATCCCGGATTCCTCTCCGCCTGTTTTCGCGCTTTGTGAATGTCGCCGATGGTCTGATACGCCGCGTCGAAGATGGTGACCACAGGTGCCAGGTACTTGTCGGCCTCTTCATCGAACCCGTCGATGGCTTTCACGTTCTGCATGTGAAGCTCGAGGGTGACTGCCGTATCGACCTTGATCTCGTCCGCCATGTTCTGTCTCCTGAAAACGCTGCGCTAGCTCGCACGGTGCATGCAAGCTAGCGGCTCTCGGGACAGGTCCGCAAATTCAACAAGTACTTGCGCGTGATCAACAGCAAACAAGCTGTTTGTCGTTCATAACAATGGGCGGGGCGTGACAGTTTGATGTGACTGCTCGTTGCCGCTCGTCGGAGATGCGTCTTAGCGTTGCCCCTGTATCAACGCACGTATAGGAGCAACGACGATGAGCACGAGCAAGACGTACACGAAGCGGACGAACGCGAAGCGCGCGGGCGTGCAGGCTGGCATCCCCGAGGATCAGGTCGAGATCACCGTTCACAAAGAGAAGGGCGAGGTGCGCTTCGGCTTCAAACAGAAGGAGCACACGGTAGCACCCGCACAGGCGACAGCAGCCGCGAAGCCTGTCAGCGCCCCCAAAGCACCGGCGGAGCAGCGTGAGGCGCGGAACGGCGTTAAACGGCCTCGTGCGGGCGGCGCGTGTGCCCGCGTGTGGGAGCATCTCGACAAGCACGGTGACATGGCGGTTACCGACATCAAGGCGTGGGCCGAGAAGGAGGGGCTCAATCCCGGGAACGCTGCCATTGAGATTTATCAGTGGCGCAAGTTCACCGGAGTGAAGAAGGCGCCGAAGAAGTGAAGCGCGGGCACGACGGCATCACGGTTACTACGGACGAGACGGACGCCGTGGGCATCGTGGACGTGATGATCATTTCAACCTGGCGCTGTCCATCATGTCGCGCAAGCTGGATGAAGAAGGGCATCGAGAGCGGGCAGCTCAAACGGTGCCGGCGCTGTTCATCAAAGTTCTTCCTGAGGAGGCAAAACTAGGGCGACCGGTGCCCCGGAACGCAGTGCCGAAAGCTCCCGCTTCGTGCGGGAGCTTTCGTGACTGTAGGGCGATTACTAGCCGAGCAGCGTACTCACCGCGAGCGCAGGGAGGGCGCGTCACTTGCGCCGCCCCTGCGAGAACAGCGCGACGATTAGCCGGGTGCGCGCGCTCTGCGTCGCCAGCCAGTCGTTGAAGTGTCTCGGTTCGAGCAAGCGCCGCTCAAACGAGTTGGCGTACTCGGGTGGCGGGTCCGGGTAGCGGCGCGCCTCGCGCGTTACCTGTGCGCGGTTGATCGGAGGTGGGCGCGTGCTCATACGACACCCCACGGGTCCAGCCTGCGACCGGGACCGGGGAACGAGCCGAATTTGCATTCAGGTAGTGGAAGGCGATTGTCGCATCTGGCGAGGTCATGAGCGGCCTCGAACAAGGTGCGCTCCTGAACTGACAGCCTCGGTATGGTCGTGGCGATGCTGTATTCAGCCTGCTTCAGCTCGTCATCTGTTAGCGGTCTGAAGTACGGCCTCATGCACTGAGGCAGCAGCGCTCGTGATTCGATCGACTGGAACTGGCAGTCGATGCGGAGGAAGCTGAGCCTGTCTCTGATGTGCTCCATTCTCAATCGTCGGTACACGGCTTCCCGGTACGCGTTGATCGCCTCTACGGCAGCGACGGCAAGAGGCATCTACGCCGACTGGATCGGCGATCACCGCCCGGCGCGAGCCGTCGCCGGTGTTGCCACACTTCATTTCGGCTTGCTGATCGAAGTCGAAGCGCTGGCGCTCGGGGCCTGACGAGCTGTCGGCGTGCCATCGAGCAACACGTTCACGCGCGGCATCGTGCTCGGCACGATCCTCGGAGCGACCGTCGGCTATTCCTGCCATCGCCTGGCGGCCGATGCCGCGGCCGCCGCAGCGATCGCAGGCTATTTTTCCGTGATCACCGACGTCTTTCTGCGCATGATCAAAATGGTCGTGGCACCGCTGGTGTTCGCAACGCTCGTGTCCGGGATTGCCGGCATGGACGACGCCAGATCGATCGGCCGCATCGGAGCGAAGGCGCTGACCTGGTTCGTGGCCGCGTCACTCGTCGCCGCGATGATCGGGCTCGCGTTCGCCAACCTGCTGCAACCGGGCGCGAACATGAACCTGACGGTACCCGACGCGCCCGCGGCCCTGGGGCTGGAGACCGAGCGGCTCAATCTCGGGGATTTCATCCGGCACATTTTCCCGAGCAGTGTGATCCAGGCCATGGCCAGCAACGAGATCATCCAGATTCTGGTCTTTTCGCTGTTCTTCGGCGTGTCGCTCGGCCGGATCTCCGGCAGCGCCGGGCGGGTCCTGCGACATGCGATCGACGGTCTGCTGGAGGTGATGCTACGTATCACCAGTGCCGTCATGCTGTTCGCGCCAGTCGGGATATTCGCTGCGCTGGCAGCTGCCATCACCGTGCAGGGGCTCGGTGTACTCGCGATCTACGGAAAGTTCATCGGTAGCTTCTACCTTGCGCTGGCGTGTTTGTGGGGCGTGCTCTGCATTGCAGGCCGCCTGGTGTTGAAGCAGCGGCTGGGGGATCTGCTCAAGACGGTCTACGAGCCGTTGATGATTGCGTTCTCCACCGCGAGCAGCGAGGCTGCCTATCCGAAGATGCTCGAGCGGTTGCAGCTGTTCGGAGCGAAGAAGCGCCTGGTCGGTTTCGTACTGCCGCTCGGCTACTCGTTCAACCTCGACGGCTCCATGGTCTATCAGACATTCGTGGTGGTCTTCATCGCCCAGGCGTTCGATATCCCGATGACTGTCGGGCAACAGGCCGCGATGCTGCTGGTGCTGATGGTGAGCAGCAAGGGCATGGCGGCCGTGCCGCGCGGCTCGCTGGTCGTGGTCGCCGCGGTGCTGCCGATGTTCGGTTTGCCGGAAGCCGGTCTGTTGCTGGTGATGGGAATCGACCAGGCCCTCGACATGGGCCGCACGGCCACCAATGTGCTCGGTAACAGCATTGCCACCGCCGTGGTCGCCAGATGGGAGGACGAGCTTGGACCTGCAAGGGAGCGACTGGAGGAAGACAGCTCTGCGAGCATTGCCGCAGGCATCGATCCGGAAGGAGTGGGCGCGGTGCGGGGCGGCTAGTCGTGATCATCGTGGAGAGACTCATCGTATGCCCCATTCCAGCACGTCCTTGTCCCTGGCCCTGATTCAGGAGGCGCATGCGCGCATCCGTCCTTACATCAATCTCACGCCGGTCATGACCAGCGAGAGCCTGGATGCGGCGGCCGCGGCGAAATTGTTCTTCAAATGCGAGAATCTGCAGAAGGTCGGCGCCTTCAAGGCGCGTGGTGCGACGAACGCCGTGTTCTCGCTCTCCGACGCCGAGGCGAAGCCGGGCGTCATTACGCATTCGTCGGGCAATCATGCGGCGGCTGTGGCGAGGGCGGCGAAGTTGCGCGGCATACCCGCCTGCATCGTCATGCCCGACAATTCGCCAAGTGCCAAGCAGGAGTCCGTGAAGCGATATGGTGGAGAGATCGTGTTCTGTGCGCCGACCCTGGCGGCACGCGAAGCAACCGCGCAGCAGTTGATGGCGAAAACAGGCGCAACTTTAGTGCATCCTTACAACGACCTGCGCGTGATGGCCGGCCAGGGCACTTCGGCACTCGAGTTGCTGGAGGCGGTCCCGGACCTCGATGTCGTGCTGTGCCCCGTCGGCGGCGGCGGCCAGTTGAGTGGTATCGCAACGGTGATGAAGAGCCTGCGGCCGAGCGTGCAGGTGATGGGCGTTGAGCCCGCCGGAGCGGATGACGCACAGCAATCGTTCAGGGCAGGGCACATCATTCAGTGCGTCAATCCCAACACCATTGCCGACGGGTTGCGTGTCTCCCTGGGTGACAAGACATTCGCCGAGATCCAGCGGTATGTCGACGACATGGTCACCGTTTCCGAAGCCGGCATCGTTCGAGCGATGCGGCTCATCTGGGAGGTCATGAAGCTCGTCGTGGAGCCTTCCGGAGCCGTCGCGCATGCCGCGGTGATGGAACACAAGGCGCGCTTCGAGGGAAAGCGCGTGGCTGTGGTGCTGAGCGGCGGCAATCTCGATCTCGATCGCCTTCCCTGGCAGGCATAGCGCTTTTCTCGCCGCGGTAGTGTCGCGAGCGCATTCGCGCCTACCGCGGCCTGGTTGCTCAGGGCGCCTCGGTGAAGCGCTGCTACTTCATCCGCTTGATCTGCATCCGAACCAGATCACGCAATGGAGCGCAGCTGCTCGAGTGCGCCACTGACGTCTTCTCCTCGGGCAACCCTCCGAAGCAGGAGGGACGAGTGCAGATGATCCGACGCACGGACATCTCCCGCGAGGAGAGTGAAGGAACCTCGAACTCGAGCGTGAGAACTATTTACAGATAGTAATTGTTCTTATTAAGATCCCGGGCGTGTCGCGCCCAACCTCCAGTCTGCTCTTGTTCCTGCTGCTCCTCGGGGGATGGCTCGCAACCCCGGCAAGCGCTGCTCAGGCGCCTGACAGCCGGCTCGATATCGGCTCATTGTCCAGCGCGGCCCTGGCGGATTCCCACGTTTTCGCGCGCGAACTGGCCGGCTCTGATGTTCGCTCCGATGCCTGCAAGCGTCGTCAGCGCGATCGCCGGCTCGATACCCGCGGCGTGCAGCGGAAGCCCTCCATCACCCCCGAGCTTCCCTTTCGTGCCGCGCTGGCACTTGCCCTCGTCAGATCCGCAATGGTCGAGGCAAGCAGCCGAATCGTCTTCTCTTCACGCTTCAACCGCGACGCATCGGCCCGTCATGGCGCGGCACCGCGCCTGCGGCTCCGGCTGCAATTAGGCCAGGCGCCCTAGCTCCAGGCGCTCCCTGATCGTCCCCCAGCAGGCGACTTGTTCCGCGCGCGCATCGGCGGGACGGCACCTCGCTGCGCGAACACTTTGTCTCCAGCTCTCCCGAATCAGTCGGTTCTACGTCCGAGGTATGTCTGTCATGTCCAGCCGATCCGTCGTCACATCCCATCCCATCGGGATGGCCGTTGCACTGGCGCTCGCCGCTCCGATCGCAAGCGCCCAGCAATCCGCCGCACGGGACGTGCAGGAAACCGAAGAAGTGGTCGTCACCGCTTCCGGCTACGAGCAGAAGATCGTCGATGCGCCGGCGAGCATCAGCGTGGTCAGCAGTGAGGAGTTGCGGACGAAGCCCTACATCACGCTGATCGATGCCGTGCGCGAGCTGGAAGGGGTGGATGTGGGCGAGACCGCCGACAAGACCGGCCAGCGCACCATCAGCATCCGCGGCATGGGCGCCGACTACACGCTGATCCTCATCGACGGCAAGCGGCAGAACAATCACGGCGACATCTACCCGAACTCCTTCGGTGGCAACCAGTTCAATCACATTCCGCCGCTCGACATGATCGAGCGCATCGAGGTGATCCGTGGCCCGGCCTCGACGCTCTATGGTGCCGACGCGTTGGGCGGCGTCATCAACATCATCACGCGCAAGGTCAGTGATCGCTGGCAGGGTTCCGCGACGGTCGGCCACAGCCTGCAGGAGAACGACACCTTCGGCGCCGACACGACCTACGACGTCGGTCTCATGGGACCGATCATCCGGGACACGCTGGGTGTGGCGCTGCGCGGTTCGGTCTACAAGCGCCAGGCTTCCTTGCCCGAATACGAGGTGATCTACGACCCGGCCGGGGAGCCGCACGAGCGTGCACTGGGCTTCGGCGGCGGCGGCAAGACCACCGACAACACCAACAAGTCCTTCGGCGTCACGTTGAGCTGGAAGCCCACCGACAACCAGGATCTGAGCCTCGACTACGACATCTCCGAGCAGGTGTACGACAACACGCCGTTCACCAACAATCTGGGCACCACCGCGTATCCGCTCGGCACGGTGGATGGCATCGCGGGCCTGTGGCGCGCCGCGCCGCAAGCCGGCTACGCGGCGGATCAGGAGTTCACTCGCGATCAGTGGTCGGTGACCCACCGCGGCCAGTGGGACTTCGGCAGCAGCCTGGTCTCGTTGGCGCACATCGACACGGGCAACCATGGGCGCACCTTGCCGCTCACTGTCGACGAGCGCCTGCTGCACGAGCAGGTCTTCCGGGGCACCGGTGACTATGCGGGTCTGAGCGTGGCCGCGCGGCAGGCGATCATGGAAGACCTCTTCCTCCCCCGGCCGAAGCGCGCGATGGAGAGCCGGCAATACACTCTGGATGCAAAGCTCGACATTCCCCTGGAGGGCTTCGGCGGTCGGCACCACCTGGTCGTCGGCGGTCAGTACATCGACGGCGAGCTCGAAGATGGCGTCTTCGGCATGGAAAGTGGCAGCCAGGGCGGTGGCGCCACTCAGGAACACAAGATGCACTCGCTGTTCGTGGAGGACAACTGGACGCCGCTCGAGCCCCTGACATTCACCTTCGGCGTGCGCTACGACGACCACAACGTGTTCGGCAGCAACCTGAGCCCGCGCGCCTACGCGGTATACACGCTGACGCCGAGCTGGAGCATCAAGGGCGGGGTCAGCACCGGCTACAAGACGCCCAAGACCACCGACCTGTACGACGGCGTCATCGGCTTCGGCAGCCAGGGCGTGTTGCCCTTCGTCGGCAACCCCGACCTCGAGCCGGAGACCAGCGTCAACAGCGAGCTCGCGCTCTACTGGACCGCCGAGTCCGGCGGCCACAATTTCAACGTCACCTACTTCCAGAACGACTTCAAGGACAAGATCGCGCGCGGCGAGACGAACCAGAGTTGCGAGCAGACTGGCGGCGTGCGCCCCTGCGCCAACCTGGGCGCCTACGCGGAGCTCGGCTACACGAGCTACGCCCAGTCGATCAACATCGACGAAGCGGAGGTCAAAGGCGTCGAGATCGCAGGCCGCTACCGGATATTCCGGCCACTGTCGGTGCGGGCCAACTACACCTACACGGACAGCGAGCAAACCAGCGGTGCAGCCGCAGGGCAACCGCTGACGAACACGGCCAAGCACATGGCGAACGCGACGCTGGACTGGTCGATCAATCCCGAGATCAGCGCACAGTTGACCTGGGAGGCCCGCTCCGATCGGTACCGGGGCGTCGACAGCGCCGGCAACCACCTCTACTACAAGAACTACGACGTGCTGCACGCGAGCGCGCAATACCGCTTCAGCCGCTGGCTGACGCTGAGCGCGCGAGTCAACAACCTGCTGGACGAGGACTTCACCAGCTTCCAGACCACCTTCACGCAGAATCCGGACGGGAGCTACACGCCGTCATACCTCGACGACTACAACAACAAGGACAAGGCGCGCAATTTCTGGCTGAGTGCCAACTTCACGTTCTGAAATGCCGCAAATCTTCCGGGCGCCCGCGAGGGCGGGCGCCTCGGAAACGCACCTCTCACTATCACCAACACGGACAGGACGCGCGGGACTGAGCTCTTCCAGCTTCGCTCTGCCGGCACGGCCGTCGGCGCGATGTTGTCTGCACGGCCACCCACACTGGCAGCGGCCCAGCCAGGTTCATCTACCTGGCTTCACCGCCAACCGTGCGTGCCGCTTCCTCGATGATCGTCGCAACGTCCCTGGGCTTCGACACGTAGATAGCGTGGCTTCCAGCCAGCTCCGTGGTGTGTGCGTGCGCGCGCGTTGCCATCGTTCGCTGCAGAGACGGCGGAATCATCTTGTCGTGGGTGGCGAGGATGTACCAGTTGGGCTTCGCCTTCCATGCCGGCTGGGTGATCACGCCATTGACAGCGTTGAGACCCCATGGCGTCTGAGAGGCGCCCATGAAGGCGGCGACGCGCGGGTCGACGTCCGCCGCAAATGCCGCGGGAAACCCGGCCTCATCGAGGGTGAGGTAGCCGTCCCGGGGCGGCAGGATGGGAGGCTTCGAGGCATCGGGCGCCGGCCTGGCGCTGAGCTCGCCGACCGATTCCCCGGCGTCCGGCGCGAAGGCCGCCACATAGACGAGCCCGACAACCTTCGGGTCGTTGCCGGCTTCCGTGATCACCGCGCCGCCATAGGAATGCCCGACCAGAAGGACGTTGCCTCCATCGGCGTCGATAGCCCGCTTGACCGCGGCAACGTCACCATCCAGCGATTCCGTAGCGTTCTGGACGATCGAGACCCTGTAACCGTCTTTCTCGAGAATGTCGTAGACAGCTTTCCATCCGGATCCGTCGACAAAGGCGCCGTGCACGAGAACGATGGACTTGACGGCAGCGGCCTGAGCGCTTGGAACCACAGCGCCCAGGGCGGCGAAGGTCGTGGCAGTGAGCAGGATCGTCTTGATCAGCATGAGAGCTTCCTCTTGGAAATATCGAACGTCACGGACGCCTCGCCCGATGCTCCGTGCTCGCAGTCGCATTCGTGAGGGGCACGGAAGTTTCCTGTCGCAGCGGTCGCCCCGTTCAGCAGATTCTTCATCGCGGATTCCCGGGGCTGTCTCGCCAGTCGCCCGATCTTATCGAGGCCCGCTCGGCGTTGCGCTGAGCCGCTCATTACGAGTGAAATGCCGATCGGCGCAGAGATCACCGGCCGGTAAGAAGACAGGGCGGCGCGCGAGAGGAGACGGGACGCGCTACGCTTCCTGCCCTATGCCCAAGTCGAAAGTCGTCGAAGCGCTCGACACGATTCAGGTCCCGATGACGGCCCTTCTGAAGGCTACGGGCTTCAGGAAGTCGGGGCGAACCTATAACAGGACGACCGGGGGCGGTCTCGTGCACGTCGTGAGCTTCCAGATGGGCCAGTATCCGATCGGTGAGTACGTGATCCCGGGAATCCGCGAAAGCTTCCATGGTCGGTTCGCCGTGAACCTGGGGGTGTTCCTGCCGTGCATTCCCGAGATCGAGCATGGGCGCACACAGCCGAAGACGATTCACGAACACCACTGCGAGATCCGGGACCGGCTGGGTGCTCTTGCGTTCGAGCGGCACGATGTCTGGTGGGACCTGGATCATCAAGTCGCACAGACCGGCGCGACGGTTGCGCGCCTGATGGATGAGCTGGGACTTCCCTTCCTGGAGGAGTACGAGAGCTACGAGTCGGTTCTCGAGCACCTCGGTCGGCATGGCTTTCTGCCTTTCTCGAATCCGGGTCGCAGCGCCCTGGCGGGCGCCATGATCTGCAGTCACCTCGGGCGCCTCGACGAGGCCAGGCGATACTTCGAGCTTGCCGATTCCGCGGCCACTGACGCGCGACACGAAGGCTTTCGCTCGCACGTGGGCGTGGTCCGCACGTCTTGCGGCCTGTGATGCCGGCCCGCTGAGCTCGGCCTTCCTTCGCGACGGCCACGGTCTCATCAAGCTGCCGGCGCCGTCCTGGTCGTGCCCCAGGGGGCCAGGACGGGCTCGTCGAGCCTGACAGCACCAGGCTGCCGACAATCGTGTGCAATCTGCACACGTCCTTCCGGAAGCGGCGGCGGGTGAGAGGTACTGTGCTGCACGAATCCCTCCATGCAGCGCGCAGGGGCAGGGTTGTCGAGCGACGAATTCGGGGCGCAGCCGCTGATCCCTTTGGCTGCAATTCCCGGCTTCGGCGGGTCACTTCGGGGCGGCCGTCAGGGCTTCAAGCGCCCCTCACTGGCCCCGGCTCCAGGCCGGGGCCCTTTTGGTGTGACCCGTCGTCCACTCGCCGCAATCAGGGGGGCAACGGGTAACCGAGTGAGTCCAGATGGGCGGTCAGCGTGAGACGAAACGTCGTCAGCTCGCCTTCGAGCTCGCCAATGGCGGCCTGGGCAATTGCATCGGGCGAATCCACGAGCCCCTCTTGAAGCCGACCCGCCACGGAGGCGATGCGGTTGGCTCCCACCATGGCGGCGCTGCCCTTCAGCGTATGCAGCGTCGCCGCCCGTGCCGCGCCCGTCTGGCGACGCGCCTCATCCAGGCTGCCGGCGGCATTGGCCAGAAACCTTCTGTAGATCCTCAACACGGCGTCCAGCTCGCATCCCAGGCTCTCCCGCAGTTCCTGAAACAGCTCGGTATCGAGCACCAGCCCGTCTTCGACCTTGGGCGACAGCTTCACATCCGCGTCCTCGTGCGCATGTCCAAAAGGCGCACAACCCAACCAAGCCCGGTGCCGAGCGCTCTCGTTATCGCAGAAGAAGCGCGCTGTCGCTTCGAGGGGAGGGCCAGAGAACGCGGAATTCCCTTCATGTCACCCGGCGAGGGCATATGGGCACGATGACACATCCGGCAATCTGGTCCAAGGCGGGTGGCTGCGTCCGGCGGGATCGATCATGTTCCGAAAGGCCGTGCGGCGCGCTATATTGCGCGCGCGCAAGCCGGACCGAGAGGTGGGCATGCGCATCGTTCACCGGGGCAAGGCATTCAAGTGCAGCCAGCAGATGCTCGGACGCACGTCGAGGAGGCACGGAAGCTCATCCTCGTCATAGATGATGATCCAACTACCTTGGAGCTGGTCCGTTCCGTGCTCGAGGCGAACGGGTACGCCTGTCTCGGCGCTTCGAACGGTGAGGAGGCGCTCGCGCTCATCCGCTCGACACCCGGCATCCTGATCGCAATCAGCGACATCAACATGCCGGGGATGGATGGGATCGCTCTGCTCAGAAGCCTCGGTTCACAGCCCGCATCCACCCCAGCGCCCCGCGTCATATTTCTGACCGCTTACCCACGGGTTGATTTCGCTGTAGCTGCACTACGGCTCGGCGCCGTGGATTTCCTGACCAAACCTGTGGGTCCGCAGAGTCTGCTGCGAGCGGTGAAAGCCGCCATCGAACGCGTGCAACGCGAGCGCGAGATTGCGCAGTTTCCCGACGCGCTCGCTCAGCAGGCTGAAGCGCTGGCTGCCGCCCTCAAGGGCTGGGCGCAGTCGCCGCCGCAGGAGGGTGCGCAAAGGGCCGTGCCTGCAAGCGGGTCGCCGTCGCGCGAAGCCAGGATGGTCCACGCGGGTGACTTCGCGTTGCTCGGAATGGATCACTTGCGCCGCCTTCGCCGCCTGTTTCCACCGCTGGGCGAGCTCGATGATGTGGCGTGGGACCTGTTGCGCGAGCTCTTGCGCGCCGAAAGAAACGGGCAGCGTCTGTCTGTCTCGGCACTGACTCTTTCAGTTGAGCAGGTGTCCACAACAACCGCCTTACGCCGCACGCAGGAGCTCGTCAAAGCAGGGCACATCGTTCGCAGTCCTGATCCCTCGGACGCGCGCCGGGACTTCGTCGCCCTCGCAGCTGACATCCGCGCAACGCTCGACCGCTATCTCGAGCGAGTTGCGGTGGAGCTTGCCGCTGCCGCCGGGTCGGCCAGGTAACCGCGTCGAAAGGCCCTCAGTTCACCATGATTGAACGTAATTCATTCGCACGCCGGAGTGCTCCCCAGATACATCCAGATTGAACCTTTCTGCCACGGAGAACCGGGCCGCTTCGAATCGAGCCGGTGTAGAAGTGATTGTAGATGCGCTCTTTCTGGGTCCCTCCGCCGGTGCCGGCAAGTCGGCTCGATCAGATGCGATCTGAACGCGGTTGTGCCTGGTGGACCCGGCGTCGTCCGGGATGCGTCTCGCGCGGCCTGATGACACAATGCCAGATGTCAATCTCGTGCCGTGGCACCGCCCGCGGACGTGAAAGATCAGGGAAGGGAGCGACGCCGTGAAGACCACAACTCGACGCAGTCGATGGCTGCCCGCATTCGGCACACTGGGGCTGCTGCTGCTCGCCGCGTTTGTTCACAGGCCCCACGCGCCGGATGCACCCCGTCCCGTTCCCGCGGCTTCGCAGGCACCCGCCCTGGTCGCGCAGCGGCCGGCCGCCGCCCCTGCGCCCACCACGCCGCGGGAGGTCCACACTGCCGTGCGCCAGGACTACATTGTCCAGGCGAAGAGTGCCGAGCTTGCCAGGAGTGCGGTGGAAGGGGTCGGGGGCCTCGTCACAGGTGACCTTGGCATCATCCGCGCGGTTGGCGCATCGCTCAGCGACGATGAGCTCGCTCGGCTGTGGCGTGATCCGGTTGCTGACCTTCGTGTCTACGATGATGCGGCGGTCAGTGCGAGTTACGCGGGGGCATCCCCCGAGACCTACTATCCCGCAGAGGTGGGTGCGAGCCCTCTGCACCAGGGCGGAAGGACCGGTGCCGGTGTAACGGTTGCCGTGCTGGACACGGGTGTGTGGCACCAGAAGGGGCCGCTGCAACAGACTTCACACGGCCGCGTGCCGCAGGTCATCGCGCAGTACGACGTCATCCTCGCGCGCGAGCATCCGGAGGTCTACGAATCCCGCCAGGGCGACAGGTACGCACCGGACATCGACGACCTCCACGGGCACGGCACGCACATCTCGTCCATCATCGGAAGCAGTGCCGTTGCTGCGACGGGCCGTTACCAGGGCGTCGCGCCGGGCGTCAATCTCGTCTCCGTGCGGGTGCTGGACAGTGAGGGCGCCGGTCGTTACTTCGACGTGATAAGCGGCATTCAATGGGTCGTGACGCACCGTTTTCAGTACGGCATCCGCGTCATCAATCTCTCACTGAGTGGCGTGCCGCAGTCGCACTATTGGGACGACCCCCTCAATCAGGCCGTCATGGCGGCCTGGGGTTCGGGCATCGTCGTCGTGGCCGCGGCCGGCAATGGCGGGCCCGGGCCGATGACGATCGGCGTCCCCGGCAACGTGCCGTATGTCATCACGGTCGGCGCCGTCACCGACAACTACAGACCTCTCGAGCCCGCCGAATACCGGCTCGCCTCGTTCTCTTCCGCCGGCCCGACGTACGAGGGCTTCCTGAAGCCTGAAGTGGTCGCGATGGGCGGGCACATCCGGGCGTACGCGCCTGATGACGGTACGTTGGCCCAGAGATTCCCGCAGTGGATCGACAGCCAATACCGTGACCTCACGATCTCGGGCACTTCACAAGCAGCGGCCGTTACGAGTGGCGTCGTCGCCTTGATGCTGGAAGTGAATCCGTATCTCACGCCCGATGACGTGAAGTGTCGGCTCATGTCGAGCGCCCGTCCGGCATTGAACCCTGGTGGGAGCCTCGCGTACACCGTCTTCCAGCAGGGCGCCGGGCTCGTCAACGCGCAGGATGCGGTCTACAGCACCGCCTCGCGCTGTGCGAATGTCGGGCTCAACGTCTTTCAGGATCTCGCCGGCACCAAGCACTTCGGCGGCCGCGCGAATCAGGACGCGCAGGGAAATTTCTATGTCATGGAGGTGCGGGAGAACCGCGGCTTGCTCAGGGGGCTGCTGAATCTGGTGCAGTCGCTGCTGGTCGGTGTCGTGTCATTGCTGGATGGCCTCTTCTGGGATGGCTCCCCTCCGTCGACCACCCCACATACCTGGAGCAGCGGTTACACATGGAGTAACGGCTACACGTGGAGCAACGGGTATACCTGGAGCAATGGCTACACGTGGAGCAACGGATACACCTGGAGTAACTACGCGCAGCCCGGAGTAGGCCCCGCGGAGCAGGAGTAGGGGCGAGGGCACGATGCAACCGCGGGCGCGCAGTCTCGCTCGTGTCCTGCCCATCGGCCTGGCGTTCGCGCTCGGCTCGGCGCTGGGCCATTCAGCGCCGCCCGTGCCGGAGGTGCGGCCCATCTATTTCGAGCATCTCACGATGCGCGATGGGCTCTCCCAGAGCACCGTGATGAGCATCCTGCAGGATTCGCAGGGTTTCCTGTGGCTCGCGACCGAGAGTGGCCTCAATCGGTACGACGGCTATTCGATCCGCGAGTACCGCCGCGAACGCGGCAACGAACATGGGCTGCCAACCGATTACATCTGGTCGATCGCGGAGGACGCCCGCGGAGACCTGTGGCTCGCCACGGTCGGGGGCGGGGTCGCCCGACTGGATCGGGCCACGGACCGCTTCCAGCAGTTCAGACACAATCCGCTGGACCCGCAGACGCTCGCGAGCGACACGATACGCACGCTTCTGATCGACGCCGAGGGCTCGATCTGGGCCGGTAACGAGCGCGACGGGCTCGATGTGCTCGATCCCCGGACCGGGCGTGTTCGCCATTTCCGTCATCGCGCGGGCGATCCCGCCTCACTCGCGAACGACTCGGTGTTTGCGCTTCATGCCGCCGAGGGCGGGCGGATCTGGGTGGGCACGGACGATGGGCTGAGTCTGTACGAGCCTGCGACGGGCGGCTTCACCAACTACAAAGATATCAAGGGCGCCGGATCGAGCGCCCTGCGTGTCCGCGCGATTCGAATGGATCACCGCGGCATGCTGTGGATCGGCACGCTCGACAGTGGACTGCGGCGCTTCGATCCGCGAACGGGCCGCGTGACGGTGTTCCGGCACGATCCGCGCAAGCGCGGCGCCCTGAGCAACGACCGGGTGCTCGGCATCCTGGAAGACGACGCGCATCGGCTCTGGGTGGCCACGGCGGATGGCCTCAACCTCTTCGACCGGCAGTCGGAGCGCTTCGTGCGCTACGGCCGGGATGCCGACAATCCCCAGAGCCTGCGCGATGACGACATCATGTCGCTGTATCAGGATCGAAGCGGGGTGCTGTGGGTGGGCACTCGCGCGGGGGGCGCGAGCCACTGGAATCAGAAGAGCTGGGCGCTGGGCCACTATCGCAGCCCCTTGACCAGCAACACCGGCGTACACGCTTTCGCGGCCGACGGCGCGGGCACGGTCTGGGTCGGCACGCGGGATGGGCTGGTCGAGATCGACACCCGCACCCGCAGTGAACGCCGCTACGGGTCACGTGGGGAGGGGCCGCCGGCTCTGCCGGACCAGCGTGTCATGGCACTTCTGTATGACCGCAGTGGTGCGCTCTGGATTGGCACGATGGCTGGCGGGCTTCAACGAGTCGATCCCGACAGGCGTTCCGCGCGGGCCTATCGGCACGTGAGAGAGGACCCGTCGACGCTGCCCGCAGACGGCATCATGGCCTTGTACGAGGATCGGCGCGGCGATCTGTGGGTGGGCACGTTCGGCGGCGGCCTGGCGCAGATCGAGCGAGGAGAGCGTCGCGTCACACGCCACCCCATTGGCGGCGAGAACGCCAACGGGCTCAGCAGCCCGCGGGCGAGCGCGATCGTCGAAGACTCCCTGGGCAATCTGTGGATCGGAACCATCGGCGGCGGGCTCAACCTGCTCGACCGCCGGACGGGGCGTTTTCATCACTATCGCCGCAACGATCGGGACGCCAGCAGTCTCAGCGACGACACCGTGTATGCCCTTCATGTCGACGGGCAGGGTGAGCTGTGGATCGGTACGGCCGGCGGTGGACTCGATCGACTCGTGGGCCGCTCGGACGAGCCGCAGGGTGTGCGGTTCGAGAGCCAATCGGGTCGCACGGACATGCCGAGCCAGGTGGTGTACGGCATCGAATCGGACGAGGACGGGCGGCTGTGGCTCAGCACGAACAACGGCCTGGTGCGCTTCGATCCGCGCACCCGCTCGATCAAGGTCCATCACGAGCCGCACGGCCTGCAGGCCGAGGAGTTCAACTTCAACGCCCACTACCGCGGGCGGGATGGCACGCTGTACTTCGGAGGTAACAACGGATTCAACGCATTCAGTCCGGGTGCGCGGCCACCCGATGCGCCGCCCCCGCGCGTCGTGCTGACATCGCTCGGGATATTGAACCGTGACCTCTCCTCGCACGATTTCCCCGATGCGAAGCGGCCGCTCGAGCTTTCACACCGCGACAGGCTCGTGACGCTCGAGTTCGCCGCGCTCGACTTCACTTCACCGGCGAACAACCGCTACAGCTACCAGCTCGAAGGGTTCGACCCCGGCTGGGTGGATGCGGGCCGCCTCCGGCGCGCGACATACACGAATCTCGAGGCTGGCCGATACACCTTCCGCGTGCGCGCGGCGAATGCCGATGGTGTCTGGAGCGAGCAGGGCCTTGCGATCCCCGTGCACGTTGCCGCCGCACCCTGGAACACGGTGCCCGCGCGCGCACTGTACATGGCCGGTGCCCTGGGGGCGCTCGGCTATGCGTGGCGTTGGCAGCGCAGGCGCAGGGAGGCCGACCTCCGGCGCAGTCGCGAGCTCGAAGAGATGGTGCGCATTCGCACGCACGAGCTGGAGGAGCGCAACGGGCAGCTTCAGGTGCTCGCTCGCGCCAAGAGCGACTTCACGGCGCGCATGAGTCACGAGCTGCGCACGCCGATGAATGGCGTGCTCGGCATGAGCGAGCTGCTGCTGGATACGCGTCTCGATCCGGGGCAACGACGCTTCGTCGAAGGCATCCACCGTTCAGCCGATTCGCTGCTTGCGATCGTGGATGACGTGCTGGACTTCTCCAAGATCGAGGCGGGCCGCCTGCAGCTCGATCCGGTCGAGTGCGACCTCGTCGAGCTCGTGGAGGAGACCGCGGACCTGCTTGCCGCGCGGGCGGCCGGCAAGGGAATCGAGCTGCTGTGCGATTCACCGTCGAACCCGATACCGACCGTGCTTGCGGACGTCGTGCGGCTTCGCCAGGTTCTCATCAACCTCGGCGGCAACGCCGTGAAGTTCACAGAGCGGGGCGAGGTGGCCCTTCGGCTGGTGCTGCTCGCAACCGAGGGCGATTCGCTTCGCGTGCGCATCGAGGTTGCCGACACCGGCATCGGCATCGAGCCTGCCAATCAGTCGCACATCTTCGAAGAGTTCTCCCAGGAGGATGCCTCGACGACACGGCGCTTCGGTGGCAGCGGCCTGGGCCTGTCCATCGTGCGCCGGATCGTGGAGCTGATGGGTGGGCGGCTCGGTCTGGTCAGCACGCGGGGAATGGGCTCGACGTTTTCCTTCGAGCTGCAGCTGCCACTCGCCCATCCCGCGCACACGCCGCAGCTCGCACCGGATCTTCGGGGACTGCGCGTTCTCGTCGTCGAGCACAAGGAGGCCCATCGCCGCCTCATTGTCAGGGCGCTGAGCGACTGGGGGGTGCAGGCCGCTGCGGTGGCCTCGGTGGCGGAGGCGCTGAAAGAGCTGCGCGCGAGCGCGTACAACGGCATCGTGATCGATGATTCGGCGGAGCCCGATGCGGGGAGCACGCTGAAGCCTGCGCTCGTCGCGCGAGCGGGGAGGCCGAGGGTTGTTCGCCTGACGAGTTACGTCAGCCTCACGCCGACGAACAGCACGGAAGAACCGTGGTTCGATGCAGAGCTCACGACTCCCTTGCACCTCGCAGAGCTGCACGCCGCGCTGACCGGCGCTCCGGACAGTGTGGCTGTCGCGAATCCTGGCCCCCCGAGCCGCGGCTCGTTCCCGCGCCTGTGTGGACGGGTGCTGGTGGTCGAGGACCAGGCGCTGAACCGGGACGTCGTGGAGGGCATGCTGAGCTCGCTGTCGCTCGAAATGGACATGGCCGGCGACGGCAGCCAGGCCCTCGAGAAGCTCGCTGCCGAGCGGTACGACGTGGTGCTGATGGATTGCCAGATGCCGGTCATGGATGGGTATTCGGCCACTGCCGAGTTGCGCCGGCGTGAGGGTGGCGGAAAGCGCACTCCAGTCATCGCGCTCACCGCGGATACGACGCCCGCGGGACGTCAGGCGTGTTTCGAGGCCGGCATGGATGACTACCTCGGGAAACCGTTGACTCGCGCAACGCTGCACGCTGCCCTCGCACGCTGGCTCACTCCAGCGCCGGAAGACGAGCAGCCGCTTCGCACGCTCGAAACAGAGGCGCCCTGATTTAGGGGCAAAGTGAATCTATCTGCTTTCCCGCCGCGCGAGTCTTCGTGGCAAGCTTTGCAGCGAGCGTATGGGTCCACTTGACCTCGCGGCGCGCAGGCACGGGGAAACGAGCGAACCCGGGCCGTTCAGCCTCGACCGCGAAGCCGAACCGGTCCCGACGTCGCGATGGATACATCCCATTCCTTGATGCCACGATGGTCTGAGGACATGACACGTACCCTGAAAGACGCCGACTCGCTGCCCGGCCGGCTCACGTCGGACGCCCTGCGCCTGTGGGCTGGCAGGGGCAACGGCAAACCCTGCGAGTGGTGTCGCAAGACCATCTCTGCAGAGGACGTGCAATACGAGCTCGAAGTCACCGGAAATCCCGGAGTCGCGGTCAACGCGTCGCGTGGTGACATCCTGTCGTTTCACCTCCAATGTTACGATCGATGGCGCGCCAGCCTGGATCACTTCGGGTGAGGCCGGCTTCCGAAGAGCCTGCCGGTGTTCCGGGGCTCTCGCGCATTCCAGCGGCTGCCCTGTTCACAGGGAACCGTCGGGCATGAAGAAGAGCGCCGCCACCTCGCGGCCGCCGGCCCGACGGGAGAGATACCAGACTCAAACGGCGATAGGGGAGTGCGCGAGATGCTCATCCTGACAAGGCGAGTCGATGAAGCGATCAACGTGGGAGATGAGATTCGCATTCTCGTGCTGGAGGTGCGAGGCCATCGGGTGCGCCTCGGAATCGAAGCACCGAAGTGCCTGCCCGTGCATCGCGAGGAGTTCCAGAAGCGGATCGGGTTGCAGATCGAGGCGCCACCCGAAGACGCCGACTGCTGAGCGCGAAGGGAAGTCGGAATGAGTAAGCAGATGGCGATGCTCCTGGCGCCGCGACTGCCGTCGCGCGAGCCAGCGCACCTGTGGCGTCGACCAACCCGCAGCGTTCCGTGGCGATAAAGCTCGCTCACCTGGCCTGGCCGCACTCCTGTTCGAGCGCAAACGCCCAACCTTGAGCGCCACTCGCGCCCGTCGTTTCCGTACGCTTTTTGCAAGGCGAAGTTGAAACGCTCGTAGCCTTTCAACAACCCCGCATCGGCCGACGCCGCGTCGTAGCCATGAAGTCGTGATTCTCGTCGCCGCAGCTCATGGTCCTTCGTGCCCGCTGGGGCCGACCAGCTCGGCGAGCAGGGCGGTGGCCCTGGACAGGCGCTCGACAGTGCGGCGCCCTGCGTGCGATGTTGCCTCTCGATAACGCGTTGGCCAGAGCAAGTTGGTGCTCACCGTTCCGTGAGGAGAGGCATCATGAAAGTTCGAGCTCTCATCGGCTCTCTGGGTCTTGCATTGCTGGCAGCCAGTCTCGGTCGTTCTGCGGAGGAGCGCCCTGTCGCGGCCTTCAAGATCAGTGTTGCTGTGAGCTCCCAGAAGAACGAGGTCACTCTCAAGTGCGCTGTGGGTTGCGGCTGGACGGAGCTTACGTTCGCTTGCCCACAGAGCGGGGAGTGTTCCTCTCTCATTGATGAGAACGGCATGGCGGAGGAACGCTAGCAAGGTGCTGGAGGCAACGCGCGAAACGCGCGTGACCTTACGGCGAGGAACGCGCGAGCCAAAGCGCCACGTTGCGAACATAGCGATTGACCGAAGCTCTGGCCGCAGCCTCGCGAAGTATCGCGTCGCCTGGAGCCTCGCTGACGAAGCTCGGGCAGCCCGCCCGGGGGTCCCAGTTGTAGTCCACGAAATGGTGAAAAGTGCTCTGCGCGATGGCCCGGCCGCTTTCACCGGTTTCCTCGAAGGCCACCGCGATGTTGAAGCGCCTGCCCGTGACCTTGCTCTTTCCGCTCGCGATGACGCGCGCACCGTGATTCTCGGGCGCACTCACCGCACCCTCGTGCGGGTGACTGGGCAGGTGCTGGATCGCACCGGTCGGTGAAGAAGGGTCCGTCAGCACCGGATGCACGTCGCCCAGCACTTCGATCGTCTGAAAATCGCCATTGGCGCCGGAATGAAAGTTCGGCCAGGAGATATAGGTGGTATAGGGATCATCCCTTTCCTGCGGGCCTGTCGCATCCAGGTTGCGCGTGTGGAAGTGATGTGCCGCACCCACACCGTCCAGCGTGCAAACCGAACAACCGAGGTCCATGTGATCGCGCGTCACCAGGAGCCCCCGGCCGCTTCTCCAGAACCGCGAGATCGCTGCGCTCTCTTCGGGCAGCAGACCGTTGCCGCTATCGACCGCGAACAGCCACATCTCATCGAAGTCGCTGCGATCGAGCGTCGACAGAACCGGGTCCGGAGCGTCCGGCGGTGCCCTGTCCCGGGTGGTGACGTCGAACAGCGGCCGGCCGGAACTGTCCTCGAGCTCACGAAGGAAGCTCGCGAGGAGTCCAAAGCGCGCGATCGACCAGTCATCGCGTGCCGTGACGATCGTGGTTTGCAGCAGGATCTTGATGGGGTCATTCATGGGTCGGAACCGAAATGGCCTCTCGTCGAAATACGTTGTCTTCCTCGAAGGTGCCCGGCCTGCGCGTATCGCGTCGGAATCCTGAGCAAGGGCTTGTGTCGATGCGAAAGCTCCAGCAGTTGCCCGGCAGTCTTCACATCGCTCGTTGCTTTCCGTGAAGCGAGTATGACAGCTGCTCTCGGCGCCTTGTTTCCGCGCTCCCGTCGCGCTCGAGGCCCTGTCAGCGTCGCGGTGCCCGCTCTGTACGCAGGACAGCGATCACCGATACTGGGGTGGCATGCGGGCAGGACAAGGGCACGTTTCGGCGCGTTGCTTCGACTTCTGCGCTTCGCAGCAAGAGGGCGCGACGTAGTGCCGTTCATCCTGGGCTCGAGCAACTCATGGCAATGCGCATGGCCACATGGGCTGCCGAGCTTGGTGCGTCCACCAGGAGCAGAAGCCACGGCCACGGTTCTCGCGCTGCTGGCTATCCGGCCGGCATCGGCGGCCGCCGCGTGAACGCGCCGCTGCGGCCGAGGCATGGCGCCCGGGAGCTGGACTATGCTCCGACCCCGTACGAGCGCGAGCGCATGTTGGGTCACAGGGGGGCGTTGCCTTGGCATTGCGTGCATCCGGTTCGAGCGCGGCTGCGCATTGGCGTACGACGTGCATCAGGGTCGCCTGGAGCGCAATCTTCTGGACCAGCTTCGCGCCGGCCCAGCAGGTAGTCGATCCGGGCTTCAAGAGTGTGGGGCGCGGCGCACCGCTCGCGCAGGTATTGCCACCACCACCCGGTGGCAGCGGGCCGATCGGAGCGGCCCAGGCGCAGCAGGTCACGCAGTACATGATGCGTTACCCGTTCGTCGGCCCGATGAAGCTGCCGTCATTCCCGGGGGCACCGCGGGGCGAGGACGGGCCACCCACGATCGACGTTGCAGCGGCATGGAACGGCGCCGTGCCGCCGGGCGTGACGCCGCTGCCGGTGGACATCTTCACGTCCAAAGACTTCTACAAGGACCGCGAGCTCTGGGCGGACCCGCGATATTTCCGCTGCAACAGCCCGCAAGGGCTCGAGTTGCAGCGTGGCGCCATCTTCGCTCCCACCATCGGCAGCGACCCGCCTCGCTCGGCTGCCTGGGGGCATTGCGACCGCGATTATTCACGCAAGGCGATCGTCAGCCCGTATTCGTTCGAGACCGCGCAGGCGCACTACGAAGGCCTGCTCGCCGAAACCCGCAAACGCGGCGGGCCCACGCAGCACACGTATGCCACGGTGCCGGGCGACATCAGCGGTCGATACGCGCCCGGCTTCATTCTCGACAACTGGTATTCCGCGATGCTGGCGGTGCAGTTTCCGACAGTGCTTTCGGTGCTGACGCCGGAATACCAGAAGCGCATGGTGCAGGACGCCTATCACCAGGGAAACACCGATGCGCCCCAATGGCCTTCGCAGTATTGCTGGCCGGAAGGCTTCATGCGGCGCTGGTACGCGTTCGCGATCCAGTTCCCCCAATCCGTCATCGTGACGCCTACGCTCGTGCAGATCACGGCCGGCGTCGCCGACAACTTCGTGACCAATATCCACGTCGGCCGCCAGTTCCGGATGGATGGCGCCGTGCCGCGCCTGGGTCCCGACGTTCCGCGGTGGTACGGCGAGACCATCGGCTTCTGGGATCGCGACGTGCTGATCACCTGGACGTCGAACATCCAGGCCTGGACGGCGCACGGCGCATTCGAGTTCTCGAACAAGATGCAGACGGTCGAGATCTATACACCGGTCCGCGACGCCAGAGGGCAGGTCATCGCCCTGAACCACGAAGCGGTGTTCTACGATCCGGAAGCGCTCGTCGAGCCGATCCGCATCATCCGCAACTACGCGCGGCTGAGCGGGTTCGAAGCAGGCGATCCGATCAACTACATTCGGTGCGTCCCGACGATCTACCCCGTGAAAGGTCACGCCACGCCCGTGACCGCCGGACAGACCATCGAGTACGAGATTCCCGACATGTTCGGTCGCCCCTGGGCGCAGATCTGGGAGAAGTATTTCGAGCAGGGGATGGAGCGGCCGGAGGAGCAGGATATTTTCAGCGTGCAGTGAGCGAGCGTCGGGCCTGACGGCGAACAGCATCTACAACACACCGTGCCGGGAGGCGGCGCTCCGCCTATGGAGCAGAACGGGCTGCCCCAGCCAGATCGTCGAGCGGACGATGATTCGTCTGCTGCGGGCTGCTAGCGTCGGATGAAATGCTGACGACGACCTTCCCGCGTGCGTGCCCTTCTTCCAGGTAACGGATGGCCTCCGGTATCTCCCGCATCCCGTAGCGGCGGTCGATGACCGGAGTCACCTTTCCGGACTGCATGAGCTCCGCGAGCACGCCCAGGTCCCGCGGGTTGAGCTGCGCGAGCATCAATCCGGCTTCCTGGCTCACGAACGGCGACAGCACGAGAGCCATGAACGCGCCCTTGAAGGGCGCTGTCCACCGTCCCTTGCTCGTCGTTCCAACGATGATGACGACGCCGTCCGGCTGCAGTACACGCCGGTAATCGAGCAGCGAATGACTGCCCACGTTGTCGATGATGAGGTCGTATCGTTGATCGCCCTGCGTGAAATCCTCGCGCGTGTAGTCCACGACATGATCCGCGCCGATCGACCGGACCATCTCCACGTTCCTGGTGCTGCATACGCCCGTCACTTCAGCGCCGAAAGCCTTGGCGATCTGCACCGCGAATGTGCCCACGCCTCCCGAGGCGCCGTTGATCAGCACGTTCTGCCCGGCCTGGATTCGGCCTTTGTCCCGCAGAGCCTGAAGTGCGGTGAGGGCGGCCACGGGCACCGCGGCTGCCTGCTCGAACGTGAGGTTCGCCGGTTTCGGCACGATGCTCCGCTCTTCGCCGACGCTGATGTACTCCGCGAACGAGCCCCTGCCGCTTCCGCCGAACACCTCGTCACCCGGGCGGAAACGCGTGACGTTCTTCCCGACCGCTTCCACGGTGCCCGCGAAGTCGACGCCGAGCCGTACGTTCTTCGGGGCGCCGAGGCCATCGCCGCTGCGCATGATGTACGGCTCGCCCCGCAGGTTGTGCCAGTCGATCGGGTTCACTGACGCGGCCTGGATCTTCACGAGCACTTCGTCGTCCACCGGGATGGGCTTTGCCACGTCTTCGAGCACGAGCACCTCTGGCGGCCCATAGCAGCGATGCACGAAGGCCTTCATCGAAGGCGTGCCGGACGGAAGCTGGGGTGTAGCCGCGCAAGGCGATTCGTAGCTCAGGGCGATGAGGCCGGCCACCAGGGCAACGCCCACGACCAGCAGCACTGCACTCGCAATCCTGTAGCGGAGTTTCATCGTGGCGCCCTTTGTTGTTGCGGGTCGTTCAGCAGACATTGCCTCCGTACGGGCGCCGGACCAATGGCCATGCGACGAGCGACGGCCACGCGGGACCGGGCCGCGACTCTCACGGACGGACTACGACGGGTGGCAGCAGACCTGCGCAGATGGCACGGCGGGAGCGGCTGGCACGACTTATAGTCGGCGCATGTTTTCAGAGACGGCACCGCGGCGACCAGGGGGATTGGCGCTAGCGTTCGGTTGGCGGCGCCTGCTGCTGGCACTCGGGCTGTCGGTCTTTTTTGGCACGCTGAACAGCCTCCCTCCCGAGACGCCGCCGGCCCTCGTGACGATCGGGCATGCAGTCGTCGTCGGTCTGGCCGTGGTACTGGTTTTCGGGCTGCTGGAGCAGTATCCCGCACGGTTGCCGTCGTGGCTGCCGCGCTGGGTTCTGCAGCTCATCGGGGTCGTCGTTGCCGTTCCTGCGGGCGTGCTGCTGGCGCACTCGATTTCGATGGCGGTGGATGTTCATGCCGCGCACGAACGGCCGCAGATGGCGGGGCTCATCGTCCTGCTGGTCGAGGGCCTCCTGTTCGGGCCCTGGATCGCGCTGGGCGCAATGGTGCGGCAGCGGGACATCTTCGCGCGGCATCAGGCGCTCGCGTTCCAGCTGGAACGCAGCGAGCTCGAGCGTGAGGCTTCGGAAGCGCGCCTGCGCCTGCTTCAGGCACAAGTGAAGCCCCATTTCCTCTTCAACACGCTGGCAAACGTGCAGGCGCTCGTGGACTCGGGGTCGCCACGAGCATCGGGCGTGCTGCGGAGTCTCGTCGCCTATCTTCGGGCCGCTATGCCGCGGTTGCAGGAGTCCACGACGACCATCGGGCAGGAGGTGGAGCTGGTGCGTGCATATCTGGAAGTGATGCACATGCGCATGCCCGATCGGCTTCGGTTCGAGCTGCGAGTGGACGAACGGGCGGCGGCGCTCAGCTGTCCGCCGATGACATTGCTGACGCTCGTCGAGAACGCGGTACGTCACGGCATCGATCCGGGCGAAGAGGGCGGCCGGATCGATGTGGATGTCTCAGTGCGCAATGGCCGCTGCAGCGTTCGTGTGACCGATACGGGCGTCGGGCTCCAGTCGAGTGGGCGCGGGCCCGGCTCGGGCCTCGCATCCCTGCGCGAGCGCCTGCAGCTCGCGTTTGGCGGCGACGCGGAATTGAGTCTCGAATCGATTCAGCCGCATGGCGCTCGCGCGTCGCTCGAGTTCCCTGCGCGGGTGCAAGCCGCATGACGATGCGGAATCCGACCGCCCTCATCGCGGACGACGAACCGCTGCTGCGCGAGCAGCTCGAGCGCCTTCTCGCCGACGCATGGCCGGAGCTGGTGGTCGTGGCGCGAGCTCGCAACGGTCGTGAGGCGATCGATCTCTTCGAGTCGCACAGACCGGATGTCTGCTTCCTGGACGTGCAGATGCCGGGGGAAACCGGGGTGGAGGCGGTGCGCCACATCGGCCGCCGCGCGCATGTGGTGTTCGTGACGGCCTATGATCAGTACGCCGTGCAAGCCTTCGAGCAAGGTGTGCTGGACTATCTCGTCAAGCCGGTGGAGCCCGCACGACTGGCCGAAACGGTCGCGCGAGTGCGGGAACGCATGGGGTCCGCGCAGCCCGCCATCGTTTCGGAGGCACTGCTTCAGCAGCTCACGGCACAGCTGCAGAGGGGGAGTGCGCCCGAGGCGTTGCGCTGGATTCGCGCGTCAGTCGGGCAGACGGTGAGGCTGGTTTCCGTCGATGATGTCGACTTCCTGCGATCGGATGAGAAGTACACCCTGATCGCGTGGCACGACGACACGGGTGAGCCTCTCGAGGCGATCATTCGCACACCGTTGAAGGAACTGGTTGCGCAGCTCGACCCTGCCCAGTTCGCGCAGGTGCACCGCTCCGTAGTGGTGAATCTGCGCTCCGTGGCGTATGTCACGCGCGGCCCGAACGAGACTGCGGACATTCACCTCAAACGCCGCACAGAGGTGCTGCCGGTGAGCCGCACGTACCTGCATCTCTTTCGGCAGATGTGAACGGAGGCCTGGCTCAATTGCCCCGCGCGCCTGCCGACTGCGCGCTCAGAACCCGCCATCCTGATCGAGCACGTCGACGGCGGCTTCGAGCGTCACAGCCGCGGCCAGTCCGGCACGACGGCGACGTCGCATTTGGCCCGTGCAAGCGTGTGCCGCGACACGCCGCCCAGGAAGAACTCACCCACCCGCGAGTGGCCGTGCTTGCCCAGCACGATGAGGTCGGCCCGGTCACTCTCGGCGCGAGTCGGCACGAGCAGCTTGGGGCTGCCGCAGTCGACTGAGGAGCTGGCTTGCGGCAGCCGCGACCCCCACTTGTCCAGCAGGTTCTGCATGTTCATGAGCGCCTGATCACGGTACTGCAGGCGGATTCGCGTGATCGTCTCCTCCGTCACATCAGCTTGGCGCAGTTTGCCTTCATAGGGGGACTCGTAGGCGTGGAAGAGGTGAATGCGCGCCTGCGGGGCGATCTCCTGTGCAAAACGCAATGCGCCTATTGACTGCGTGGAGAAGTCCACCGGCACGAGCACGTTGCCATATGGGCCATGCGCTTCCCGCTTGACGACGAGCATTGGCCGCCGGCTCTTGAGCAGCAGGCGCTCCGCGGTCGTGCCGATCAGCAGATCGTATGCAGGATGCTCGCCACGTGGGCCCAGCACCAGCAGGTCGGAATGATCGGCGGCACTCAGGATCTCCTCGAGCACGTTTCCCGTGCGAACGATCGTTTCAGGCGTGGATTTCGCAGCTGGCGTGAGCTCCCCGGCCAGGGTCTCGAGTGCCCGCTTCGCGCCATCGAGGACCCGGGCTTCGATATCGGTCGGGGCCGCGATGCGCGCACGCAGCTCGCTCAGGAGGTCCATTCGTGCGATGTGCAGCAGTCTCAACGGGGCTGAGTGCTCCGCTGCAATCAGGGCGCCACGCCGCGCGGCACGTGCGGCTTCAGCGGAGAAGTCGGTGGCCATCAGAACCGAACCGATCGTGCTCATCGTTCCACCTCCGGAAGCAGGGTAGCGAAGCTGTGATTCCCGTCCCGACGCTGGCGCCATCGTCGGACCACGCGAAGCACGGCCTTCTCCAGCTCGCTGACAACGAAAACGAACGCGCCAACCAGGATGACGCGCGACCACTCGGCAGAGGACAGAGCCGTCGACCTGAACACCGACTGCAGAGCGGGTGTATAGGTGAAAGCCAACTGCAGAGCAACACACACAAGGATCGCAAACAGTGCGTAACGGCTGCCGAGCACGCCGCGCGCTGACAGGACCGAGTCGTAGATGAAGCGGCTGTTGAGAAGATAGAACATTTCGCTGACGACCACCGCATTGACGGCGATGGTCCGGGCCGTCTCCAGGCTTGCCCCATGCTCGAGCTCCCACAGGAACAGGCCGAGCGTGCCGATCATCATGACGGTGGACACCATCACGATGCGCCATACGAAGAACGCGGAGAGCAACGTCTCCTTCGGGGGGCGTGGTGGCCGGCGCATCACGTCGTTCTCCGCCGGCTCGAAAGCGAGCGCCAGGCCCAGGGTGCTCGAGGTGACCATGTTGATCCACAGCACCTGGGCCGCCGTGAGCGGGAGCGTGAGCTCGAAGAGGATGGCCGCGACGACGACCAGGCCCTCGCCTCCGTTCGTGGGCAGCATGAACAGAACGAACTTGCGGATGTTGTCGTAGACGCCGCGGCCCTCACGAACGGCGCGGCTGATGGTGGCGAAGTTGTCATCGGCGAGCACGACGTCCGCGGCTTCCTTGGCCGCGTCGGTGCCCTTGCGCCCCATGGCGACGCCGACATCCGCGCGCTTGAGCGCCGGAGCATCATTGACACCGTCGCCCGTCATGGCGACGACCTCTCCGTTGTCCTGGAGCGCCTGAACGAGGCGAAGCTTGTGTTCCGGGCTGGCGCGTGCGTACACGTCGATCTGCGAGACGAGGCGGCGCAGCTCGGCATCTTCGAGCACTTCGAGCTCGGGGCCCGTGAGGGCCGGCCGTCCCTCGCCGATGGAGAGCATCGCCCCGATGGCGCGCGCGGTGTCCACGTGATCACCGGTGATCATCTTGACGCGCACGCCGGCGCCCGCGCACGCGGCCACGGCGGCAATCGACTCTTCCCGCGGCGGGTCGATGATGCCCACGAGAGCGAGAAGGGTGCATCCACCCTCGATATCGGCGAAATCGAGCTCGCTGTGCGGCTCCGTGAGGTGCCTGGTGGCGATCGAGAGCACGCGCATGCCGCGCGCGGCGAGGTCGGTGGCCTGTCGACGCCAGTAGTCGGGATCGATCGGCTCCGGCCCGTCGCCGCGCAGCTGCATGTCGCACATGTCGAGGACGCGCTCAGGCGCGCCCTTGACGTAGATCCTCTCGTGTCCCCGATGATCCCGATGCAGGGTTGCCATGAACCGGTGCTCGGACTCGAACGGGATGACGTCCACCCGAACCCAGCGCTGACGTTCGAGCGTCGCATCCACTGCACCCTTCGCTGCGAGGGCCAGCAGGGCGCCCTCGGTGGGGTCGCCGACGATCTGCCACCTGCCATCGGGGCGCGTGAGCGCGGCGTCGTTGCACAGAACCGCCGCGCGCAATGCCTCGTCCAGCACCGGAATCGTCGCCGGTTGCGCCAGGGCCCCATTGAGATGAAAGGCGCCTTCCGGTGCGTAGCCCACGCCACTGATCTCGACGACGTGCTCCGACGTGGCGACGCGCTGGACCGTCATCTCGTTCTTCGTGAGCGTGCCCGTCTTGTCGGTGCAGATCACGGTGACGGAGCCGAGCGTTTCCACCGCCGGCAGGCGCCGGATGATCGCGTGATGCCGGGCCATTCGCTGCACGCCGAGCGCCAGCGTTACGGTCAGGATTGCCGGCAGCCCTTCCGGGATGGCCGAGGCGGCAAGGGCGACCGCCATCATGAACATCTGCGCCGGGGGGTGCCCCCGCCAGAGCGTCCCGAGCACGAATGTCGCCGCCGTCAGTATCAGGATGACTACGGCGAGCCAGCGACTGAACCCCGCAATCTGGCGAACGAGCGGAGTGGAGACCGCCTGCACACGTGTGAGGAGCGAGCTGATGCGGCCGAGCTCCGTGTGTGAACCGGTGGCGACGACCACGCCCTTTGCCTGCCCGGAGGCGACGAGCGAGCCGGAGTACAGCATTCCACGCCGCTCGCCGAGCGCAGCGCCCTGCAGGCTGCGCTCTGCGGATTTGGCGACGGGAACGGATTCCCCGGTGAGGATCGCCTCGTCCGCACGGACGTTTCGTGCCTCGAGGATGCGCAAGTCGGCGGGCACTTTGTCGCCCGAGGCGAGCAGCACGATATCGCCTGGAACGAGCGCCTCGGCCGGCACGTCCATCCGCTCGCCATCCCGTACCACGCTGGCGCGCATCGAAAGCATGTTCCGGATGGCATCGAGCGCGGACTCCGCCTTGCCTTCCTGGATGTGGCCGATGGCGGCGTTGATGATCACCGCACCGAGCAGGACGCCGGTGTCGACCCAGTCCCCCAGCAGCGCGGTGACGACGGCCGCCGCGAGCATGATGTAGATCAGAACGTTATGGAACTGAAGCGCGAGCCGCAGCCATGCAGGTCGGCGCGGCGGCGGGGGCAGGCTGTTGGGCCCGTGCTGCTCCAGACGCCGCTTCACCTCGCTGTGCGTGAGGCCGCGGAGGTCATCGGTCTGCAGGCGGGCGACCACTTCGGGGCCCCGCAGCATATGTGACAGGTCTGAGAGTGTTGTGTCGGTCTCTTCTGCCATCTCACTCCGGATCGTCAGCAGCGGCCGGTAGCCCGGCTCCAGGCTCCTTGTAGAGTGTAGACGTTGCGCGGTCACTGCGTGCTATTGCGTAGGTGCCTGAGTACGGGGGCGGTTGTGTGGCGGGGGCTGGGCAAACATCGGCAGCAGTTTTGCTCATGCCCTCAGGGCGCCGCTGAGGAAGCGGGCATCTTCCGAATGGGCTCGCCCTTCGAGCAGCGTCAAGAGGTTGTCGAATGACGTGCGACCAGGTCGGAGGACGATCGACGAGGCGATCCGAGGCACCAGCGACGCAATCGGCGACGGATCTGTCGCCGTTGCCATATACGACGATCATCTGGAAATGACCTCGTGTTTGGCCTGTTCGTGGCTTATTTCCGGGTCCACTCACGGCACCGGGCGATGTGGGAGCTCCATTCTCGTGACGGCTCCACCTCTGCCGCCAAGCCGTCACATCACCTCGCGCAGCGACCGCAGCACCGCGGGTCAACCCGCTCGAGTTCTGCGGCCGAGGCCTTTTTTCTGATGCGAGAAGTGCCGAACTCAAAACCGACTCGCGCTCGGGATGGAGCGTGGCGGTGCTGATGGGCCGACGGGGACGAGCGCAAGCTCCTTCAATCCCCGAAGTGATGGCGATCTGGAGGAAGCGCGGCATGAGGACGCCGGATTTCATCTATCTGCACGAGATCGACCGCAACGACCGCGGGCACCGGCGCACGTCGGGGGGGTACGCGGCTGCTCGCTGACGCTACTCCCTTCTCTTCACGGCCGCGTTGCGTTCCGCGCAACGCGCCTTTGACGATGTGCGCTCGCCCGCGCCGCACATCGCTGCGACCCTCCCGTCCCAACACCACTCCACATCTCTCGGGGCACGAATGGGTCGCAAGTCGAATCGACACAGGGGCGGAAGTACGGCATTGGCCTTGATGGCGAGCGTGCCGGCGCTGGCGGCCGATCCGCCGAACGCCTCGGAAGAGGCCTCCTCAGAGGAGATCGTCGTGGTGGGCTCGCGCGGCGCGCCGCGCCTCCTCGCGGATTCTCCTGCTCCAGTCGACGTCATCAGTGCAGAAAAACTGGGCGCGATGGGCTTCAGCGACGTGAGCAAGGCGCTTCAGTTCCTGGTGCCGTCCCTCAACTTCGCTCGAACCGCAACGGGTCCTTCCGCCGCGAATACCCGGGCGATCACGCTTCGCGGACTGAGCCCGGACCAGGTGCTCGTTCTGGTCAACGGCAAGCGCCGCCACGCCTCGTCCGTCATGAACTTCAACAACGTGGTCGGGCGAGGCTCGGTCCCCGTCGATCTGAATACGATTCCGCTGGCCGCTGTCGAGCGCGTGGAGATCCTGCGCGACGGCGCCGCAGCCCAGTACGGGTCGGATGCCATCGCCGGTGTCATCAATATCGTGCTGCGTTCCGACGCGAGCGGCGGTGGGGCCGAAGCCCAGCTGGGCGCGACGGAGGATGGCGATGGCGAGACCGGCCGGCTCGCCGTGGGGCGCGGCATGACGCTGGGTGAGCGCGGCTTCCTGACGCTCTCGGGCGAAGTCCGGTACCGCGATTCCACGAACGGCGCGACCATCGACAGCCGCTTTGGTCGCATCACCAACCGGCAGGGCGATCCGGAGTCCACGGATGTCGCATTGGTCGCCAATTCCGCCGTTCCACTCGAGAGCGGGGTGGAGCTCTACGGGAACGTGATCGCAGCGACGCGTAACTCGCAGAGCGCGGCACAGTATCGCGCGCCGGACGTCTCGCCGCTGTATCCGCAGGGCTTTCTGCCGCTGATCGAGCTGGAGATGAAGGACGCGGAGACGACGCTCGGAGGGCGCGGAACCCTCGGGTCCTGGAACTGGGACGTGAGCAATACGCTCGGCTACAACCGGGCGGATTTCTCGGTCAGCGAGTCCGTGAATACCTCGCTGGGCGCCTCGAGCCCCACTTCGTTCGATGCCGGTGGCAGCCGCTATCTGCAGAATGTCGTGGGGCTTTCCTTGTCGCGACAGGTCGAGACGTTCCTTTCGGGCCTCACCGTCGCGGCGGGCATCGAGCATCGTTACGAACAGTTCGAGATCGTTGCAGGAGCGGCGAGCTCCTTCGTCGGCGCGGGCGCTCAAGGCTTCCCCGGCTTCAATCCGCCGACGACGGTCGACGAAGATCGAAGCGCGCTCAGCGGCTATGTCGACCTGGAGGTGAGTCCCGTCGAGCGACTCGATGTCGGCGCGGCAGTCCGGCACGAGGACTACAGTGACTTCGGGCGCAAGACGACGGGGAAGCTCTCGACGCTTTTCAGGGCGAGCAGCATCCTCAACCTGCGGGCAACCGCAAGCACGGGGTTCCGCGCACCCTCCCTGCAGCAGCAGTTCTTCAGCACCGTGACGAGCCAATCCAGCGCGGGCGTGCTCGTGAACGTCGGCACGTTCGCCGCCGGCGACCCGGTCTCTCTGGCGCTCGGCGGCGAACCGTTGAAGCCCGAGACTTCAGAGCAGTACAGCGCCGGAGCGGTGCTGACAGTGAAAGAGCTGACCTTTTCGGCCGACGCCTTTCGTATCGATATCGCCGACCGGATCATCCTGAGCGAATCGCTGAGCGGTGCCGCCGTCGCCAGCGTGCTCGCGGCCGCCGGCATTTCCAATGCCGCCCAGGTGCGCTTCTTCACGAACGCGGCGGATACCCGCACACAGGGCTATGAGCTCACGGGCGCATGGAAGCACGCCTTCGGGAACGGAGCACGTCTCGACCTCATCGCCGGATACATGTCCATCGACACCGATCTCGAGCGGTTGAAAGTGAACCCGGTGCTGCCGACCTTGCCGCTCCTGGGCCTGGCCTCGATCGACCTGCTGACAGCCGCTCAGCCGGACGACAAAGTCACGCTGAATGCACGGCTCTCGACTCCCCGTTGGGAGGCCGCGGCGCAGATCGTGCGCTTCGGCTCGTCGCGCAGCGTGCCGGTGTTGCAGGAGCAGACCTTCTCGCCGGTGACGACGCTCGATGTCACCCTGGGCTACCGGTTCACCGATGCGATCCAGCTCGTCGCAGGTGTGCTCAACGCGACGGACGCCTATCCCGACAAAGTCCTCGAGCGGGGCCTGACCCAGGGAGGCAGCCTCCAGTACACGGAAACGGGTGGCCTCGGTACCGAAGGCCGCGAGTACTTCGTGCGCCTGGGCATGCGACTCTGAGCGAGGCGGGCACATGATCACTCGCAGAACGTTCAGCCTCGGTGCGATAGGTACGGCAGCTGCCCTGGCGTCCGCCACCGGTCTCGCCAGCACGCGCAAACTGGGCGAACCTCGGGTCACGACGGATCCATTTCCGCTTGGCGTCGCATCAGGCGATCCGACGACGTCCGGATTCGTGATCTGGACGCGCCTGGTCGCACCGGCTCTCGATGACAGGCCGATCGAGGTGTCGTGGGAGGTGGCCGAGGACGAGCGCTTCCGGCGGATTGTCCGATCGGGGCAGACGCGTTGTGACTCCACGCTGGCGCACGCCGTGCACGTCGAAGTCGACAACTTGAGGGCCGGTCGCCCTTACTGGTACCGCTTTCGCGCCCTTGGAGCCGCGAGTCGCACCGGCCGCGCCCTGACGTTCGCCCCGTCGGCTGCCCGTGCGCGGTTCGCGCTCGCCTCGTGCCAGAACTGGGAGCACGGCTACTTCACGGCCTATCGGGACATCGTCGCCTCGGATGTCGATTTCATTCTTCACGTGGGCGACTACATCTACGAGCGGACGTGGGGAACGCCCCCCTATGTGAGGCCGCATGGCTTGCCGGAAGCGGCCGACCTTGCTTCATATCGGCAGCGTTACGCGCTCTACCGGACGGATCCGCAGCTGCAGGATGCGCACGCCGCCGTGCCCTTCGTCGTGACCTGGGACGATCATGAAGTCAGCAACGATTACGCAGGAGACATCGGCGTAACGGGCCAGTCTCCCGAAGAATTTGCGCGTCGGCGGCACGCGGCGTACCAGGCCTATTTCGAGCACATGCCTGTCCGTCCCAGCATCTGGCGGCAGGGCGGTGGGGCCCGGATGTACCGCCACCTGGCTGTGGGCGATCTGCTCAGTCTGCACATCCTCGATGCGCGACAGTATCGCGACGTTCAGGCGTGCGGCTCCGAATCCCAGCGGGGCGGGCGCCTCGTGCGCGAGTGCGCGGCCACTCGCAACCCGGCTCGCACGCTGCTCGGCAAGCAGCAGGAGGCCTGGCTCTACGACGCGCTCCGGCGCGAACGCGCTCACTGGACGACCATCGCGCAGCAGATGCTGTTCGCGAAGCTCGATCTCAGCGCCGGGGAGCCTGAAGCGGTGTGGTCGGATTTCTGGGACGGCTACTCAGCCAATCGGGAGCGTCTCGTCCGCGCGCTGGCAACGCCTGCCGTACGCAATGCCGTCGTGCTGGGCGGCGACATCCACTCCTGTTGGGTGTCCGACATCAAGTCGGATTACGCCCGGCCCGAGTCGGCCACGGTCGGCTCCGAATTCATCACGACGTGCCTGGCGTCCCGCAACCACACGATGAAGGAGCTCGACATGAGCCTGGACGAGAGCCCGCACGTGCAGTTCATGAACAACGAGACGAGCGGCTATACGCTCTGCGACGTCGACCGGCACCGATGGGACGTTCAGCTGCGGGGCGTAGAGAGCCTTGCGGACCCGGGGAGTCGCTGTCGCACGGTCGCCCGATTCATCGTGGCGGACAAACGGCCCGGACCGCGTGCGGCCTGAGCCTCCTGCGCATGCGCGAGGAACTCCTGCTCCGACTTTCGCAGTTGCTCCTGCAGCCAGTGGGTCAGCCGATGCACGTCGGGACGACGCCTCACGACTTCATCCGCGTAGATGACGCTGTAGCTGGTGCCCAGAGGCACGCACGACGGAAAGCAGGCCCGTAGCCGGCCTTCGCGCAAGTGCGTGTCCGCGACGACCGGGATGGCCAGCGCCACACCGAGCCCGCTCGCGGCCGCTTCATAGAGCAGCAGCAGCGTCTCGAAGCGCGTGGGTGGATTCACAGGCAACTTCGGCCGCCCCACGAGACTGAACCATCGTTCCCAGGTGTCGGCCGGAGTGGTGACGGCAAGCAGGCGATGCGAGGCGAGCTCATCGATGCTGGTCGGTGGCGTCCGGCCTTCCATCATCGTGGGGCCCGCAACCACCATGCCGTGCATTTCGAGCAGTCGATCCGCCGGCAGGCCGCGCAACTCCAGCTCCCCGCCGAGCACCGCGAGGTCGGCGCGTCCGGCGCGGAGCAGGTCCAGATCCCGGTCGACGAGCAGCTCGATCTCGGCGCCGCCCTGCGCATAGAACTCCGTGAGGCGGCGCACGAGCCAGCCCGTTGCGAAGGACTGGGACACCATCAGCCTCAGCTTTCCGACACGGCGGATGTCCCGCATGCGGGAGGTCGCCTGCCGGATGACATCGAGCGCCGGCTCGATCTCCGCGAGGTATTGCCTGCCGACATCCGTCAAGGCGGGCGCCGCGGCTGAACGGACGAACAGTGGCATCCCCACGAACGCTTCCAGCTTCTGGATCCGGCGGGAGAATGCGGAGGCGCTCAGTGCCAATCGGTCCGCCGCCTCGCGGAAACTCCCGCAGCGTGTTGCGGTAACGAAGGCCTCGATGGTTTCGAGAGCGGGCGCTCTGCGGGTCAAGGTGAGAACTCGGCACGAGGATGAGGCCGAGGCTAGCGCGCGCTTGTGACAACGATGCGAAATCAGAACGGTTCGCAACGGGGGCCCGGCGCACCCGCGTTCCGGCCATCGGCTGTCAGGGGAGGGGCCAGGGGGATCTGCTTTCCGGCCGGGAGGCGGTGGCGCCTGCAACCTTTTGCTTCGCCGATGCATCCAGGCAAAGATCGCCGAAGTCACCCGAGGCTGCAGCGTGAAATACCTTCCGCTCATCTGGTCCGGTATCTGGCGCAAGCCCGGGCGCACGACCCTGGTCCTTCTGCAGGTCGCCCTGGCCTTCACGCTGTTCGGTGTCCTGCAGGGCATGAAGACTGGCGTGGATCCGGCCGTTGCCAACGCTCGCGCCGTGTTTCTGATGGTCATCGCCGAGGCGCTGTGTGTGTGCGTGGCCGCCGCTTCGCGGGCGGCCAGGCTGCGGGTCGCCGAAGCGCTGGCCGGCAGGTGACGCCTGCATGAGCATCACGAAACAGTTCGGCGCCCTGCTGCGCATGAATCTCGCCGGCATCCCTCAGCGCCTCGGGTTGGTGTGCACCATTGTCATCGGTGTGGCGTGCGCCGTGGGGGTGCTCGTATCCATGCTCGCCATGACTGTTGGAGCGCGACGGGAAGCAATGGGCAACGTGCGCCCGGATCGCATCGTCCTGAGAAGCGTCGGTGCCCAGGGAGCCATGCAGAGCAGCGTCGCGAAAGACGCAGTCTCGTTGATCCGGGATCTACCCGGCATCCGGCGCGCTGCCAGTGGCGAGCCGATCGCGGTTTCCCAGGTGCTGGTGTTCGTACGGGGTCAAGAGAAGGCCGGCGGCGGTCAAATCGGCTTTCCCATCGTCGGCGTGAGCCCGGGCCTCGCCGATTATCTGCCCGAGCTGCACCTCACCGCGGGGCGCCTGTTCGAGCCCGGGCTTCGCGAGCTGATCGCGAGCAACAAGTGCGCCCGGCAGCTCACGGATTTCACCGTTGGCGACAGAAGACGCATGCGCGGCGGGGACTGGGTTGTCGTCGGGAACTTCGATGTCGGCCGCTCCGAGGGCGCGTGTACGGTCTTTGCGGATGCCGACACGATTCTGTCTGCCTTCGGCCGCGGCACCTACAACCAGGTCAATGTGATGCTGCAGTCGCCTGCGACATTTGCGGACCTCACGAACGCGCTCGAGGCGAACCCGACGCTGCGCCTCGAGGCCAAACATGAGTCGCAGGTTGCCGAAGAGAACATGCGGCAGCTCAGCGGCATCCTGAACTTCGTCAGCTACTTCGTGGGGAGCATCATGGCGCTGGCCGCGACGATCGGGGCGGCCAACTCGTTGTACGCGATCGTCGACGGCCGCCGCCGTGAGCTGGCCACCTTGCGGGCCATCGGGTTCAACAGCGCGCCGATCATTGCATCCATGCTCTCGGAGTCCATTCTTCTCGCGCTGCCCGGCGCGTTGATCGGCGCGTTCGTTGCGTGGTTTCTGTTCAACGGGCTGCTGGCGAGCCCCTTTGGAACGAGTTTTCGTCTTGCGGTGACGCCCTCACTGGCGCTGTTGGGGCTCGGTTGGGCGCTTGCCATGGGCCTGGTCAGCGGGCTCCTGCCGGCCGTAAGAGCTGCACGCGTACCTGTGTCGGTGGCACTGCGCTCCACGTGATCGCCGGGCGCTGTGGGTTCTGGTGCGCGCCGCGCGCGTGATGTTTAGCTAATCGCACTCGAGAGTGGCCTGCGTTTCCTGCAACCGCAGAGCCTGTAGCGCTTCGCGACCAATCCACAACTGGAGCACGCAACCGATGTTGTCGTGCCATGCCAGGCCCGTATCACCTTTGATCTGGAGCAGCAGGACGTCATCAGCATGTTCCCGCGGCGCGTTCTGCACCCGCTCGCCGAAGCCGAACATCTGGTGCATGGGCATGTTCACAGCCATATCCCCTGCAGCCGTTGAGCGCTGCCACAGCGTCTCAGCCTGCACGGACTCCAGGTAGTGCGGCGGGATCAGCTCGCGGGCCCCAGTTCCAGCTGCGCACGTGAGCCGCACAGCATGTATGACGGCGTGGCGGAACGCCTTTTCGGGGTCGAGGTAGTACAGCTTGTGCGTGCGTATGAGCTCGCCAAGTGTTGCGCGCTGAGCGAGCCACCAGGCGCGAAACTGCTGTGCATGTTCTGGGGAAGGCGCAGCGAACGCATCCGCCGCCCTGGCCCTCGCCGCCCAGCTCGACGCATCGGACACGACTTCCGCGAGCTTCGCCTTGCCCTCCGGTGGAAGGGGCTCGAGGCGGTCCGGATCGCGATCGATCTTCGTCCTCAGCGCCTCGGCGAGCTGTTCGACGGTCGCCCAGTTGAAGGGCCACGCGCCGTCTTCAGGGGAAATGATGTCGTAGAGCTTGCGCAGGTCGTGGTCTGATGTGGCGCCCAGGGCCGTCTGCCAGGCATCGAGCTGCCGGGGGTCTTCTTCCTCCGGGTACGACTCGGTGACGACGAAGGACAACGGGTACTTGAATTCGACTTTCGCCCGCGGGTCCTTCTCCGGGTCGAGCCAGAAGCGGGAGCAGTATTGGAGGCTGCCGCCGAGGAGCATGAGGTTGTCGGGTGGGGGGTAGACGGGAAGCGTGCGAGCATCGCCGTCGAAATAGAGAACCTGGCACGGCGGGTCACCTACGCCGTCGAAATCCGAGCTGACGAAGAAGTAGAGCGTGCCTGCAGGCGGCAGCAGGTGTCTCTCGGGGAACGCGGGGATGTCGGACAGATCGATCTGCGCCACGAACGTCAGCGACCGGGGTTCGTCGAACGGCGTTTCGAACGGCCACGCGTAGTGCGTCGGCATCCGCGGGAGGCCGCCGAGATAGGACTTCGCCGGCTCGTCCTCCGGGATGGGATGCGAGCCCCGGACCAGCAGCACGGCGTACCGCTTCGACTCGATGGCGGAGGCCGGCGGTGTATCGACGTGGTCGGCGGATGCGCCGGCGGACGCGCCAGACAACGTTTCGGGGATTGCCGGCGCGATGGACGAATGAGCGGAGGAGGAGGGGTCGGCGGCGGCGGCAGGTTCCGCCGATGCTCCGAGCATTCGCCGCAAACGATCGAGTAGCGAACTGTCCTTTGCCATGCGCGGAGTCTGCCGCGCGCGCGTGCGGTTGAATAGCCGACTTTGAGCTTCCGGGATCAGCGTCACCGAACGTTCGGCGTCACCGCGCGACCACTTGCGATCTCACGCGTGCCAAAGCGAGCGCTCGTCCCTTCACAGATTGCGCTCAATGAAGCCGGCCGACGATGCCATTCCTCTCGTGCCAGCGACCCGAGGGCGCGAGGCTTTTCACCGGGCGCCGACGCGCGCCCCGTCAATCGCGCATCTCGTGGACCTCGTTGGTGGCCACATCCACGTGAATTTCGGATTCACGGCCATTGTCGCCGGCGATCTCGACTTCGCAAAGGAGCTTGCCTTTCTCGATATCCACGTCGAGGCTCTTGACGCGCCCGGGTCTGGTCGACGTCGCCACCCTGATGCAGGCCGCCGCCTGCTCGGCCGTGATGCTTTCATCCACCCGCGCGTTCTGCGCCACGACTTGTGCGGCCGGCGCGAGGCACCCGATGAATGCCACGAGCGTTCCACCAATGATTGCTCTGGGAGTCATGATGCACCTCTCAGGTATGCAGCGGGGCTGGCCCGCCAGGATCGTGTGAATTGGTCCCGGCGCCGATCGGGCTGCCCGGTCTGCTTGCGTCCATGACGAATGGACGCCAATCGGACCGATGGCTCATGGGAACGCCAGCAGTGCCGAATCTGAGCGCCTATGTGCCCAAGGTCCCATACAGCCTCGGATCATCCGTCGCGTGTCCGGGCAGTCCTGGAGCTTCGCTGCTGAAGGCTCCGTCTCCAGCTCCACCGTGACTCATCCGCGCCTCGGTATCGGTGACGGGGCTGAACGCCTCAGACGTTCTGCAATTTCAGTACGGCGGCCGTTCGTGCACGGACGTTCCGAGTGGTCGCGGCATCCTTGCGCAGATCGATTCCCCAGCTCGGAATGATTTGTCTCAGTTTCGGAAGCCAATCGCCTTCGGTCAGGCGGTGGGCGAAGCAGCGTTGCAGCACTTCCTGGGTGATGAAGGCAGCCGTGGAGGCGCCAGGCGATGCACCCAGCAGAGCGACCAGGTTGAGGTCTGCGCTCGAGATCAACTCGGTGCCGAACTCGAGGTAGCCGACCTTCTGCTTGTCGGGTTTGATGATCTGCACGCGTTGTCCCGCCACGGCGTGTGTCCAGTCGTGACGACGGGCGGTGGGGAAGAAACCCTTCAGCATCTCGAACTGGGCCGATGCGCTCTGAAACACCTGGCCGATGAGGTATTCGGAGAGCGGAACGTTGTCCCTGGCCACTTCCAGCATCGGCAGGATGTTGCCCGCGCGGATGGAGCGAAACAGATCGCCGAGCGACCCGTGTTTCAGGAACCTCGTGGAGAATCCGGCGTACGGGCCGAACAGCAGCGAGCACTTGCCATCGACGATTCGGGTGTCCAGGTGCGGCACTGACATGGGCGGGGAGCCATGCGGAGCCTTCCCGTAGATCTTGGCGTGATGTCGCGCGCTGATTGCATCAACGTCGCATCGCAGCCAGATGCCGCTCACGGGAAAGCCGCCGTAACCATGGCCTTCGGGAATCGCGGACTTCTCCAGCAGCTCGAGAGACCCGCCGCCGGCGCCAATGAACACGAATCCTGCGGAAACGCTGACCGGCTCGTGCGGCGCCCCCTCATGGGCTTCGACCCGCCACCGGCCATCGCTTTCTCGCGAGAGGCCGCGAACCTCGTGCCTGAACCGCACATCGACGCCGGGTTGAGCGGCGAGGTGCTTGAAAAGAAGGCGTGTCAGGGCGCCATAGTCCACGTCCGCTCCGCTGACGACTCGCGTCGCGGCGAAGGGCTCGGTGCTGTCGCGCCCCTCCATGATGAGCGGCGCCCAGTCCGAGATCTCGGCGCGACGCTCGCTGTACTCCATTCCCTTGTAGCAGTGGTTCGCAGACATCTCTTCGTAGCGCGCACGAAGGAACTCGACGTTCTCCCTGCCCCATACGAAGCTCATGTGGGGGCAGGCGTGGATGAACAGTCCGGGGTCCGCGATCGCCCCTGTGGAGACCAGATGGGCCCAGAGCTGCCTCGACAGGTCGAACTCGGTGTTGACCTCGAGGGCCTTCGAGATATCGATACTGCCGTCGCTGCGCTCTGGGGTGTAGTTCAGCTCGCAGTTCGCCGCATGGCCGGTTCCGGCATTGTTCCAGGAGTCCGAGCTTTCGAGCCCGGAATCCTCGAGCACCTCGAACACGGTGATGCTCAGCGTCGGGTCGAGCGCCTTGATCAGGACGCCGAATGTCGCGCACATGATGCCCGCGCCGATCAGGACGACGTCAGGGTGATCCGTCGGGGTGGCGGGGCTCACTTCGGCTTCTCCGCGGAAGCTGCGTCCGGCGTGGCCTTGAAGGGAAGTCTGGCGCCCGGCCGGAATACGACGTAGGCGCGTCGCCAGGGCTCCTCGCCAATCAGTTTCCAGCGATGGCCGGTGCCGGTGTTGTCTTCCGCCAGCAGGATGTCCCCGGGGCGAATGATGAAGGTCCTGCCGCCGCGCGTCTCGAACTCCAGCGTGCCGCTGAGCGTGAGGACGAACCGGGGAATGGGATCCTTGTGCCATTCAAAAGAGCCGCCTGACCGGGTCTCCCGAAACGACAAGGCAGTGACGTCGACGGACGAGGAGAGGCTGTCCCCCCGTTCGCCCGCCGTCAGGTCGATGACACCTTCTTCAAAGTGAGAGTTGCCATCTTCTCCCGTCCAGATGCGCACACAGCGAATCATGTTCTGGGTTCTCCTGCGATGGGGGCCGGACGAGAGGCTCGCCACACCGGCTGATCGGAGCGTCGGGCCCTGGTGTGCGGGACGCACGGTGTTGGGCGCGACGGTTCCGGGCCGACCGGCATTCACAGGATGGCAGGCCGTCACGAGAAATTCGATTCGGGTCGCGTTACAGTTGCAACGCGGAAGCCTGAGCAGGTCGCGGCCGCGTGTCGCTTCATGCACTACGAGCATTGTTAGCTTCAGGTAGTCAGCGGTAGCGGCGGGTTGAGCTCTACCGGCTGCCGCCTGGCCTGTATGACAAGCTGCGCAAGAAGCATCCGCATCTGAGCCTGAAGGACTGCGAGCTGGTCGGGCACGCGCTTCGCCAGTTTTTCCTGGTGTATCTGCGGAGCGGCAAGCGGTACGTCTCCATGCCCTCACAGGTCGTGGATGACCTGTGGCACGAGTTCATTCTGTACACACGCAACTACGCCTTGTTCTGTCGCCGCGCGTTCGGTGGCTTTCTCCATCACACGCCCGCAGCAGCGCTCGGCGCCGCGAATCGCAGCAATGAAGGCTTGCGCCGCGGCTGGTGGCAGGCTTGCCGGGAAGAGCACATCAATCCGCACAGGCCCTCACGTCTGCCCCTGTTGTTTGCGATAGACCGGAAGCTCGGTATCCAGAACGGGTTCATCTACATGCTCGAGTGCTCGAACCCCGGTGAGGTCGCCAAGATGTCGGCTGTGGGGTGGCCCATCCACTGCGCTGCCGATCTCAAGCCGGTGAAAGGCGGGACGGTCCATGCCGGGGCGAGTTGCGGCGGCGGGGGCTGCAGCACGGGTGGCGCCCACGGCTGTTCGGGCAGCGATTGTTCCGGCGGGTGCGGCGGGGGCGGCGACTGATCGATCGGTCTCCTGCCCGCACTTCTACCTAGTGACCGCGATTTGTCACGTAAAGACGCAGGCGTGTATTTGTCGTCTGATCCCGAACGGGTCGTTTGACGTCGATAGGGAAGGCTTCATGCCCCCCGGTACTTCTGGAGAACGCGTCATGATCAGTGCGATGCAGGCGTGCAAGGTGCTCGTTGCCTATTACTCACTCAGCGGCAACACTGCGCGGGTCGCGCGCGACGTAGCGAAAGCCCTGAATGCGGACATCGAAAGCATCAGGGACCCGGAGCATGAGACAGGATTCTGGGGCTCGTTGAAGGCGTCCCGCGACGCGATCCGCGGTCGCTGCACGGAGATCGATGGTGTGGACAGGAACCCGGCGAAGTACGGAATCACGATCGTGGGCACGCCCGTCTGGGCGTGGCACATGACTCCGGCCGTGCGGACCTACCTTCGTCAGACACTGGGGCAGCCGAACGAAATGGCGTTCTTCGTCACCTCCGGCGACACGGACGCCTCGAGGATCGTCCCCGCGATGGAGGCCGTGGCGCACCGGAAGGCGGTGGCTTTCGCAGGATTCAATGCTCGCGAGCTGAAGGAGCCGTCGCTCTACAACGCGAAAATAGCCTCATTCGTACACAGCATTGCGCATGCGCACCGTGATGCGCGCTTCCGTGTTGCGCAGGCGGCGCTGCGCGTTTCAGCGGCAAGATGATGAACAGAAAACGGGTTGCAGTCAGCGCTTTGCTCGGCCTGGTGCTCGCCGGGCTGGCAGGCACCTCCATGGCCGTTCCGGTCGCCCAGAGAGAGCTCGACTGGGTACTGAAGCGAACACCGGACGCAAAGAACGGCGCGCGGCTCTACGAAACGTGCGCCGCATGCCATGGCCGTGCGGGGGAGGGCGTGAGCGACGGCAGTGTTCCGGCGATAGGAGGGCAGCACTTCATCGTCATCGCAAAGCAGCTCGTCGACTTCCGTGCGGGCGTGCGCGCGGACCCCCGCATGAAACACTTCTCGGATACCAGGCACCTGGCCATCTCGCAGGACGTGGCGGACGTCGCCGCCTATGTCAGTGCCCTCCCGGTTTCGCCGCCGAGAGCCGAGGCCGCACGAAAAGGAACGGCTCGAGGCGAGATCCTCTACACGCGCAATTGCGCCCGATGCCACGGCGAATCCGGCGAAGGTCGCGAGGATGAGCTGGCTCCGCGCCTGGCCTCACAGCACTACGAGTACTTGCTGCAGCAGCTCGAGAACGTCGGCATCGGAGCTCGCCCCCCGATGGTGGAGGCGCATCAGAAGCCGCTAGCCGGGCTGTCGAAAGACGACGTGGCGGCTATCGCCGCGTCCCTTGCCGCCACGCCCTGAGTCCGCGGAACGGGGCCGGAGGGCAGGGGCCGCGTACTCGAGACCTGTTCGGCAACGTATTCGAGACCTGTTCCGCAGTTCTCGCGGGTCGATACCGCAATTCTGCGTATGCGCGGTCCGCGTTTGGCGACGATACTGCGGGCCGGCATCCTGGAGGTTGGCAGTGATCCGAACAACGCGGAAAGCACTTGCGGCGGTACTGACCGGATGCGCCGGCATCGCTTTGTCATGGGATGCGGTCCCGGCCGATGCCGCCTCCCGCGTGTACGAGCAGGCGGTGCGAAGCCGTCCTGACATCGAGCGAGGCGCATCGCTCTTTCGCGACTGCGCTGTCTGCCACGGCACCGCCGGAAACGGCGACGAGGAGGGTGACGTGCCCCGGATCGCGGGCCAGCACCTCACCGTCATCGTTCGCCAGCTCGTGGACTATCGCTACGAGAGGCGGTGGGACATCCGCATGGAGCACTACGCCGGCCGGAATCTGCTCGCCGATCCCCAGGCGATCGCGGACGTTGCGGGATACGTGAGTCAGCTTGCGCGCGAGCGTGCGCGCAATGTGGGCGACGGCAGCCTCGTTCGCCGTGGCTCGGCGGTCTACGCGGCGCGATGCGCTGAATGTCACGGCGGCTCGGGCGAGGGTGACGGAAAGAAGGTCATCCCCCGCCTTGCGGGTCAGCACTACGAGTATCTGCTCCGCCAGATGTACGACGCCGTCGACGGCCGGCGCCCGAACTTCTCCAGTGCGCACGTGCGGCTCCTCGCGAAACTCGATCGGGACGATCTCGTTGGCGTCTCCGACTTTCTGGCGCGCTCGGAATGGACCGGTCCGCGCGAAGAGCTCGCGGCCATTGGCCGCGGCGCTCAGTAGATCGAGCAGCAGGATCATCTGGATCCTGCCGTGAGTCGCAGCGCGTACTCACCGCATCGAGAAGATTCACAGTAACCACGCCCTGCCGGTCACCAACACCGGTCCCGCCTTTTTTCTGCTCGAGCGCGCGGCCCCGCGTGATCGGGCTCACGCTCCTTAAGTAGAACTCCTCAACGGGTTATGCACTCGTGCGACTCCGACGCACGGCTTCCGCTGGCGATGATGTGCGCCGGTTTCAAGGAGCAAGTGATGTGCATCCTCTGTGAAGAGCCCTTCCGCAGCCTCATCGTGGGTCTCGCCGCGATCGGACTCATCTCACTCGGCCGCTACATCGTGCGCGGCTGGTCCATGTATCGAGCGCGCACCGAGGCGAGGTTTTCCGGGGCGCGCCTCTCGCCCACGGCAGGCGACCAGCCGTGAACGCTGTGACCGCGGAGGCGTTGCCGGCAACGACTGCGACGCCGGCAGCGATCACTTCGTACAACGACACCGTTGTGCGTCAGTTTGCCGTGATGACGGTCGTGTGGGGCATTGTGGGCATGGCTGTGGGCGCACTCATTGCCGCCCAGCTCATCTGGCCGGATCTGACCGCAGGCATCCCCTGGCTCTCCTATGGGCGGCTGCGCCCGTTGCACACGAATGCGGTGATCTTTGCGTTCGGCGGCTCCGCGCTCTTCGCCACCTCGTACTACGTGGTGCAGAGAACGTGTCACGTACGGCTCTTCTCCGATTCACTGGCGTCGTTCACCTTCTGGGGCTGGCAGGCCGTCATCGTGCTCGCGGCCATCACGCTGCCCCTCGGCATGACGAGTGGAAAAGAGTACGCAGAGCTCGAGTGGCCTATCGACATCCTCATCACGGTGGTGTGGGTGGCCTATCTGATCGTGTTCTTCGGCACACTGGTGAAGCGCCGCGTCTCGCATATCTATGTAGCGAACTGGTTTTTCGCCTCATTCATCGTGACGACCGCCGTGCTGCACATCGTGAACAGCGCGGAGCTGCCCGTGTCGATCGGCAAGTCCTACTCCGCGTATGCCGGGACCGTCGATGCGATGGTGCAGTGGTGGTACGGGCACAATGCCGTGGGGTTCTTCCTGACCACAGGCTTCCTCGGAATGATGTACTACTTCGTTCCGAAGCAGGCGGGCCGGCCGATCTACTCCTACCGGCTGTCGATCGTGCACTTCTGGGCGCTGATTTCCGTGTACATGTGGGCGGGCCCGCACCACCTGCATTACACCACGCTGCCGGACTGGGCGCAGACGCTCGGCATGGTGTTCTCGCTGATCCTGCTCGCGCCCTCCTGGGGCGGGATGATCAACGGCATCATGACGCTCTCGGGCGCGTGGCATAAGTTGCGCACCGACCCGATCCTGAAGTTCCTCATCGTGGCGCTGTCCTTCTACGGCATGTCGACCTTCGAAGGGCCGATGATGTCGATCAAGACGGTGAACGCGCTCTCCCACTACACCGACTGGACGATCGGTCACGTGCACTCCGGCGCGCTCGGCTGGGTGGCGATGACCACCGTCGGATCGCTGTACGCGATGATCCCGCGGCTCTACGGGCGCACGAGCATGTGGAGCACCCGCCTCATCGACTGGCACTTCTGGACGACCACCATCGGCATCGTGCTCTACGTGGCCGCGATGTGGGTGGCGGGCGTGATGCAGGGCCTCATGTGGCGCGCGACGAACGACGACGGAACGCTCACCTACACGTTCGTGGAATCGCTCAAGGCCACGTATCCGTACTACGCGGTACGGCTCGCGGGCGGTCTGCTGGTGCTGAGCGGCATGTTCCTCATGGCCTACAACGTGCGCAGGACGATCCTGGAAGGCCGCGCACCGATCGGTGCGCCGCTGACGCAGGCGGCGTGAGGGGCGGAGACAGCGGTGAAACACGAAGTCATCGAAAAGCGGGCAGGTCTCATGGGTGCGCTGATCGCCGTGGTGATCAGCGTCGGCGGGCTGGTGGAGATCGTGCCCCTCTACTTCTCGAGCCAGGTGACGCAGGCCGCGCCGGGCATCAAGCCGTATGGCGCGCTGGAGCTCGAGGGTCGGGACATCTACGTGCGGGAAGGTTGCTACAACTGTCATTCGCAGATGGTGCGGCCGCTTCGCGCGGAGACGGAGCGTTACGGCCACTACTCTGTTGCCGGCGAATCCGTCTACGACCACCCGTTCCAGTTCGGTTCCAAGCGAACGGGCCCGGACCTGGCGCGAGTGGGCGGCCGCTACAGCGACGAGTGGCACCGCGTGCACCTCGTCAATCCGCGGGATGTCGTGCCTGAATCGAACATGCCTGCATACAGCTGGCTCGCTGCGAAGAAGGTCGATGCGCGGCAAACCCCCGACAAGATGCGTGCCCTGCTGAGACTCGGTGTGCCGTACCCGGAGGCGGACATCTCGGGCGCGGCGGAGCTCGTCGAGGGGAAAACGGAGATGGATGCGCTCATCGCCTACCTCCAGGGGCTGGGTCTGGCTTCGAAGCAGTGGCAGTAGGCGAATGACCAGGAGGATGACGTGATGAGCTCCGGTGTACTGAGTGGCATCGTGACGGGCGTGCTGATCGTGCTGTTCGTCGGCATCTGGATCTGGGCCTACAGCGCACGGCGCAAGGCCGGGTTCGAAGAGGCAGCGCGCCTGCCGCTCGAGGAAGACGTCCCGAGCGCGGCCGGCCGCAAGGACGGGAACCGGTCATGAGCCCGTTCACGGGTGTCGTCATCACTGCAGCGACGGTTCTGAACATCGCTGCGGTGGTGTGGCTGTTGTGGTGGACCAGCCGCCGGCGCGGAGAGGAGGCGAGGGAACAGACCACCGGGCATGTCTGGGACGAGGACCTGCAGGAATACAACAACCCGCTCCCGCGCTGGTGGCTCGGCCTTTTCGTTCTGACGGTGATCTTCGGCTGCATCTATCTCGCCTTGTATCCCGGGCTGGGCAACTACGAGGGAACGCGCGAGTGGTCCGGCGTTCGTCAGTATGAGGAGCAGTCGAGACAAGCGGAGGCTCTGCTCGCTCGCACCTTCGCACAGTTCGAGAACACGCCGGTGACGGCGCTGGCCACCGACGCGGCGGCCCTGAAAGTGGGCCGCAATCTGTTTCTCAACAACTGTGCGGGGTGCCACGGATCGGATGCCCGGGGCGCGCCCGGCTTTCCTGACCTCACGGACCAGGACTGGCTCTGGGGCGGCACGCCCGAGGCGGTGCTCACGAGCATTCGCGACGGTCGAGTGGGGATGATGCCTCCGTGGCATCCGGTGCTGGGGGACTCCGGCGTCGAGAACGTGCTTGCGTACGTGATGAGCCTCTCCGGCAGGAAGCTGCTGTCCGGGAACCTCGCCGCGGGACAGCAGAAGTTCGGCGAGCTGTGCGCGGCGTGTCACGGTGCGGAAGGGCGGGGCAACCCGCTCCTCGGGGCGCCGAACCTTGCAGACGCGACGTGGCTGCACGGCGGCGCGCTCGCAACGATTCGCTCCACCATCGCCAATGGCCGGCAAGGACAGATGCCTGGCCACCTCGAGCGTCTGGGCGAGACGCGCACGAAGCTCCTGGCAGCCTATGTGCTGAGTCTCGGAGGCGAGGCGCCAGCGATGCCATCGACAGTGGGTTCCGCGGAGCCCCTCCAGTGAGCACGGACCATGAAGTCGACGAAGTACCGCCGCGCCACGATCTGTCGAGGTTCGGGCAGGCTCTTGGCGCGGTGGCGTGGTCTTCGTTCCTCGTTGCAGGTGCGGCGACTACGGTGCTGTTTGCGTTCGTCGACCCTGCGGACCTGCCTTCGGCCGCATCGCCATGGTGGGAGAGCCGGCACGCGGCGTACACCATCGGGTTCCTGTTCCTGTGGACCATGGCGGCACTGTCTGCCGCGCTGGCGCTCTATCTCGTGGGCTCGAAGCAGCCGGGCCCGGCTGATCGATCATGACGGGCGTGCCGACATCGCCCGCTTCAGCCTCGTACTACGTGGCTGAGCAGAAGATCTATCCTCGCGAGGTATCCGGACGATTCGCCCGCCTCCGGGTGCTCGCCACCTGGGTTCTGCTCGGGCTGTTCTACATCGTCCCGTGGATTCCGTGGAACAGCCGGCAGGCGGTGCTCTTCGATCTTCCAGCTCGCAAGTTCCACGTGTTCGGCCTCGTTCTGTGGCCCCAGGACTTCATCTTTCTGACGGCGCTGCTCGTCATTGCGGCCCTCAGCCTTTTCTTCTTTACCGCCGTGGGTGGCAGGTTGTGGTGCGGCTACGCATGCCCTCAGACGGTGTGGACCGAAGCGTTTCTCTGGATGGAGCGCATCGCCGAAGGCAGCCGCAGCGAGCGAATGAAGCTCGACAAGGCCGCCTGGCGCGCAGGCAAGCTGTCGCGCAAGGCGTTCAAGCAGGTGCTCTGGGTGAGCTTCTCGCTGTGGACCGGCGTTACGTTCGTCGGCTATTTCACGCCGATCGATGCGCTCCTGGTGAAGATTGCCGGTTTCGCGCTCGGCCCGTGGGAGCTGTTCTGGTCGCTCTTCTATGCGTTTGCGACGTATGGCAACGCCGGCTACCTGCGTGAGCAGGTGTGCAAATACATGTGCCCCTATGCGCGCTTTCAGAGCGCGATGTTCGATCGTGACACGTTGATCATCACCTACGATGCGGCTCGCGGCGAGCCGCGCGGGGCACGTCGGCGCGGCACGGATCTGGCGGCGGCGAAACTCGGCTCGTGTGTCGACTGTACCCTCTGTGTGCAGGCGTGCCCCACCGGCATCGACATCCGGAATGGGCTGCAGCACGAGTGCATCGCCTGTGCGGCTTGCATCGATGCGTGCGACACCGTCATGGACAAGGTCGGGTATCCGCGCGGTCTGATTCGGTACACCACGCAGAGTGCCCTGGAGGGCAGGCCCGTTCGCATTCTCCGCCCGCGCGTTCTGGTCTACGGCGCTCTGCTTGCGGCCGTGATCGTGGCATTCGGCCTGGGGCTGGTGTTTCGCTCGCCTGTCGACGTGGATGTCATACGCGACCGGAACGTCCTCTACCGGCTGCTCGACGATGGCCGCGTCGAGAACGTCTACAACGTCAAGATTCTCAACAAGACCGAGCACCCACACCGTTTCACCGTGGCCGTGCTGGGAGCAGGGGAGCTCACCCTGGACCCGCAGCCTGCGCAGTTCCTGGTGGGAAGCGGCGAAGTGTCGCCCGTGGTCGTGCGCGTGCGGCGGCCTGCGTACGAGCCTCTCGGGCCGCAAAGCATTCAGTTCGAAGTGAATGCTGAGGACGACCCACGCCTGCGCGCTACCGAAGCCGCCCGATTCCTCGCGCCCGCCCGGTGACAGCATGAAACAGCTCTTCCGGAATCCGGCCTTGTTGATGACCTGCCTCCTGCCGCTCACTGCCGTCATTGCGAGCTTCCTCACACTCGCCATTGCACTCATCCGTCCCGAAGGCGAGCTGCCGGAGCAGTACCACTGGGAGGGCTTTCAGCTCGACCGGGATTTCTCGCGGGCCGCGCGCGCGTCGGAGCTGGCGGTGAAAGCTCGCCTCAGCGGCTTCGATGGCTCGGGATCCTGCCAGCTGGAGCTCGAGATGGATGGCGAGCTGCCTTCTGCACTGACTCTCACCATGGCGCATGCGACCCGGCCGGCACTGGACCAGAAGGTCCTCCTCCGGCGCGAAGAGCGGCCCGTGACGTCGCGTGTGTACGTCGGCCGGTGTCACGGCGCGGCGCCGGGGAGCTGGCGGCTGGAGCTCACGGACGAGTCGAACGGCTGGGCGCTTCGCAGGAGTGTGCGCGGCTCCCTGGGGCGAATCACGCTGGTCGCGAATGGCCAGGCAGAGTCACGCCCGTGACGGCGGCGACCGCCCTTGGTGGATACAACTTCTGGACTGACGAGTCCGGCCGTCACGCGCGGGCCGTGCTGGCGGCGGAGGGCATTCGCTGCGCCGCCTGCAGCCGGTCCATCGAACGCGCGCTCCGCGGGATCGCGGGAGTCGACCGCGTCACCGTGAACGTGGCCACCTCCCGCATCTGCGTGGACTGGCGTGCCGAAGAAGCGACGCTCGATCAGATCGTCGATGCGATCACGAACGCCGGGTTCAAGCCGCTGCCGCTCGCAGGCGAAGCGTCTGAAGCGGCGTTCATGCGGGAACGCCGCGCGGCGCTGAAGCGCATCGGGCTCGCCGGCCTCGGCATGATGCAGGTGATGATGTATGTGCTCGGTGTATACGTCGCTGACCCCGGGTCCATCGACCCATCCATCGCCCGATACCTGAGCTACGTCGGCATGGTGATCACCACGCCCGTGCTGCTGTACTCGGGCGCGCCTTTTCTCCTGGGCGCGATGCGGGATCTGAAGCGGCGTGCACTCGGCATGGACGTGCCGGTGGCCATCGCGCTGGTGCTCGCCTATGGCGCGAGTGTCTTCAACACACTGCGAGGCACGGGGCAGACGTACTTCGATTCCGTCACCATGTTCATCTTCTTTCTCGGTGCGGGGCGATACGTGGAGATGATCGTCCGGCAGCGCAGCCTCTCTGTCAGCGAGGCGATGAGCCGCTCCCTGCCGGCGTTCGTCACCCGGCGGACGCCATCCGGCGGCACGGAACGGGTTGCCGTCGCGCAGATCGCGGAGGGAGACCGCCTCGTCATCCCCAAGGGCGGTGTCATCCCCGTGGATGCGGAGCTTGCCGCCGGCGCCGCGTGGGTCGACGAGTCTCTCGTCACGGGTGAAGCGACTGCCATCCGGCGCGATGCCGGCGAGCTGCTGCTCGGCGGCGGTGTGAATGTCGGAAATCCCATCGAGGTCGAGGCCCGGCGGGATGTTTCCGGCTCGACGCTTGCCTCTATCGCGGCGCTGCTGGAGCGGGCGCAGGCGGCGCGGCCGGCGGTCGCGCGCGTTGCGGATCGGGCCGCGAACCTCTTCATCGCAGGCATCCTCGTGGTCGCTGCATTGGTGGCGATCGTCTGGATGGCATACGACCCATCACGCGCATTCCCGGCAACGTTGGCCGTGCTCGTTGTGACGTGCCCGTGCGCGCTTTCGCTCGCCACACCGGTGGCGGTGGCCGCGGCATCCACGCGGCTCGCACGGCAGGGGCTGCTCGCGACCCGGGCGGATGCGCTCGAGCGGCTCGCCAGGGTTCGCACGGTAGTGCTGGACAAGACGGGAACGCTGACCACCGGCAGGCCGGTGGTGCAGCACGCCACGGCCTTTGACGGCATCGGTGAGCGGAGCGCGCTGCAGATTGCTGGAGCGCTGAGCCGGGTCTCGACGCATCCCGTGGCTTCCGCGTTCATCGCGTATGCCGACTCCGCCGTCGTTGCGCACGACGTCGTCGAGGTCGAGGGGCAGGGAATGCAGGGCGCGATCGACGGCGTGAAATGGCGCCTGGGTCGTCGCGATTTCGTGGTGGCGCTGGCACAGGGCAGGGACGGAGAAGGGCTGCCACGGCAGCAGAGGGCCTCCGCGACGAGTGCAATCCCCACGGACCAGGATGGTCTCTACCTCGGAAACGAAAAGTCGGTCTGCGCCGCGTTCGAGCTGGGAGAAGACTTGCGGCCGGATGCGCGGGCTGCGCTCGACACTTTCCGTTCGCTCGGCGTCGAACCGGTGATTGCGAGCGGTGATGGTCCACTGGCAGTGGAACGCGTCGCGGGCGCGCTCGCGGTTGCGCACGCTCAGAGTCGCCTGGAGCCGAACAAGAAGATCGAGCTCGTGCGCGAGTTTCAGCGGGCGGGCAGCTCGGTGCTGACCATCGGCGACGGCGTGAATGACGGGCCAGTGCTGGCCGCATCGGACGTTTCGTGCGCCATGGGGCAGGGGTCGGCCATTGCGCAGGCCGCGGCGGATTTCCTGCTGCTGAATGATTCTCTCAGCGTGGTTGCCAGGGCTGTGGCGACCGCGCGCGAGATGCTGCGTGTCATCCGGCAGAACCTGCGATGGGCCATTCTTTACAACGTGGCAGCCATTCCGCTCGCGGCCCTCGATCTGGTGCCGCCCTGGCTTGCCGCGATCGGGATGTCCGCAAGCTCGTTGCTGGTGGTTCTCAACGCAAGCCGGCTCGCCGGCGGGAGGCAGGCCGCATGAACATCCTCTTCGTCCTCATTCCGCTCAGTCTTGCGCTGCTGGGGGTGTCTGTCTGGGCGCTGTTCTGGGCGATCGACAACGGGCAGCTCGATGATCTGGATGCAGTGGCGCGCGCGGTGCCTGGCGACGACGACGAAAGCCCGCAGGGCTGAGCGGCGCCGTGACCCGTTGCCAGTGAACCTGACGCATACGCAGGAATCCGTAACGGTGCCGTGCTGTTCCTGAAGGCGCACGCCAGGTGCCGTGCCAGCATCGCTCGCAATTGCGGAGGAGCAGGTGAAGAAGCGGATCGCAATCATCCAGGGCCATCCCGATGCACGGGGCAGTCACTACTGCAATGCGCTTGCGGAAGCCTACGCCTCCGGGGCACGGGGAGAAGACCACGAAGTGCGCATGATCGAGGTCGCGCAGCTCGACTTCGCGCTGCTGCGCACGACGGAACAGTACCGGGAGGGAGCTCCGCCGGAATCGATTCGCGACGCGCAGGAAACGATCCAGTGGGCGGACCATCTGATCTTCATCTATCCGCTGTGGCTCGGCACCTTGCCGGCCCTGCTGAAAGGCTTCCTGGAGCAGACCTTTCGGGAAGGCTTCGCCATGCAGTTCAGGGCGAACGGCCGCGGCTGGCGGCGCCTGTTGAAGGGCAAATCCGCACGGATCGTCGTCACCATGGCCATGCCGGTTTCCGTCTATCGCTGGTACTTCGGCGCGCATGGCCTGAAGAGCCTGGAGCGCAGCATCCTGGCTTTTGCCGGCGTGGGCCCCATCCGCGAAACCCTCATCGGCATGGTGGAGGATCGCAGCACCGAGTCGCGCGGGCGCTGGCTCATCAAGATGCAGCAGCTGGGGCGCAAAGCGCGATGAGTGCGGAGCGATAGCTGTCTGAGTGCCGAGACTGTGCCGTCTGCCCCGGCGAGACTTTCGGCCGCGCAAAGCTGACCGCAGCGCTGGGACTCGACCGGCGCCCGGCGCGGTCATCCAGACCGCGCCGCGTGGCCCGCACCGCGCGGTCAGGCTTCGAGCCGGCTCTCCACGGGCGCGGGATACTTCACCTGCTGCCGACGCGCGCGTTCATGTTCCTGAAGCTTTCGTCTGGCGGCGCTGAAGGCGTCGCGCAATGCGACGTACGCGTCGGCGTGCCGGGGATCGGCGGCATGCGCGCGATGGATCGCGATCACCGCATCCGGGATCGTGATGTTGATGTGCACGTCGAACAGCGAGCCTTGCGCGCTGTGCTGGTGGGGCTGCTGAATGATGACCTGGCAGCTCGTGATCTGCCCGCTGAACTTCTCGAGCCGACGCGCGAGCTCGCGGATGCGATTCTCGAAGAAGCGGGAAGGGGGCATGTGGCGGAACGTGATCTGCAGCGGAAATGACATGGCTTGTTTATCCGTTTGCGAATGAACGAAGGCTCATGCGGCAACGCTAACGCCCGGGCGCTGCGCCGCCATTGCGGATGAATACTTAGCCTGTGCGGCGTCGTGCGGATGGGCGGGCCGCCCGCGGTGTACGACTCTGCGCGGGTCCTCATCGCAGGCGCGAACTCCATGGGCGATCTCACGTTTGATCCGGACCTGATTCGTCGTTACGACCGTGCAGGGCCGCGTTACACGTCCTATCCCACTGCCGTCCAGTTCGGAACGGATTTCGGCCCGCAGGAATATCGGAACGCTGCCGCGCAGAGCAACGGGCGCGGCGCGAGCCGGCCGCTGTCGCTGTATGTGCACATTCCGTTCTGCGCCAGCCCGTGCTTCTACTGCGGCTGCAATCGGGTCATCACACGCAGCGAGAGTCGCGCTATCGCGTACCTCGCACGGCTCAAGAGGGAGGTCGAGCTGCAAGCGGAGCTCTTCCCGCGCACTCGTCCCGTCGATCAGCTGCACTTCGGCGGCGGAACGCCGACCTTCTTCCAGATGGCGGAGCTCGGCAACCTGGTGGCGCATCTGCGCCGACACTTCTCACTCGGCGAGCAGCCGGGTCGGGAATACTCCATCGAGATCGACCCGCGCACCGTGACGCCTGATGGCATCCGCGAGCTTGCGGCGCTGGGCTTCAATCGCATGAGTCTCGGTGTTCAGGATTTCGATGAGAACGTGCAGCGCGCGGTCAACCGCTTGCAGCCGGCTGCCGAAACGCTCCTCACCATCGACGCGGCACGGGCGGCGGGCGTGGCCTCCATCAGCCTGGATCTCATCTACGGCCTGCCGCGGCAGACGACAGCGAGCTTCGAGCGCACACTGGAGCAGGTTCTCGACGCGCGGCCGGACCGCCTGGCCGTGTACGCGTACGCGCACATGCCCCAGCTGTTCAAGGCGCAGCGCCAATTGAAGCCCGAGGAGCTGCCGGACGCCGCGACGCGACTCAGCCTCCTCGGTCTCACCGTTCGCAAGCTGACGGACGCGGGCTATGTGTACATCGGGATGGATCATTTCGCTCTGCCGACGGACGAGCTCGTCACGGCGAAGCGTCGCCGGACGCTACAGCGAAATTTCCAGGGATACTCGACCCACGCAGACTGTGATCTCGTCGGGCTCGGCGTGAGTGCCATCGGCAGGATCGGCGATACGTACGCGCAGAACCACAAGCTTCTGTCCGACTACGATGCCGCGATCGACTCGGGCGACCTTGCCATTCATCGGGGCAGGCGCCTCAACGCGGATGATCTGATTCGCAGGGACGTGATCCAGCAGCTGATGTGTCACGAAAGCGTGGACACACTGGCAGTCGGCGAACGGCACGGAGTCGACTTCAAGCGCTACTTCCGGCACGAGCTCGAGGACCTGCAGCGGCTTCAGGCGGACGGGCTGATCTACGTTCTCGGCGGCACGTTCGGAGTGACCGAAGCCGGTCGGCTCCTGGTACGCACCGTCGCCATGGTTTTCGATGCTTATCTTGCCACCGGGAGCGCGTACTCCAAGGTGATCTAGGGGGGCGCGTGCCCGTGCTCAGCGCCGGGTGAGGCGCTGGATCTGCCGATCCTGTACGCGCGAAAGCAGCGCCAGGGCGGTTGCGGCTCCGATCAGTGCGAGGAACATGTCCGATTGGGTGTCCCAGGGATCTCCCTGGGTTCCGAGGAACTCCGTTGCGCCTTGCCCGACTGCGAGCGCCACTCCCCACTCGATGAGCTCGTATGCCGCGCTCACGGCCAGAACTACGCAGATCACCACGAATGCCAGCATTCGCGTTCCGCGGACGTACTCGCCACGGATGAGTATCTCCCGGGTGACCAGCGCCGGGACGAAGCCCTGAAAGAAATGGCCGATCTTGTCGTACGGATTGCGTTGGAGGCCGAAAAGCTCCGCGATCTCGAAGCCGAGCGGAACGCGCGCGTAGGTGTATGCGCCCCCGAGCATCAGCACGACACAGTGCGCGAAGATGCATATGTAGAGCAGCGTGGTCAGGGGAAAGCGCTTGTAGGTGGCCCAGAGAATCGGCAGGGCGATCAGGACAGGGGACACTTCCAGTGCCCACGTGGGGAGGTGGTAAGGCCTGAGGCCGGAGAGGACGAGCAGCCCGATGAGCACGACGGATGCGGTCGCGAGCCATGGGGTCCGGTTTGATTGCATGCGTGGAGAGGCGACGTGGGCGCTGCCGGGCATGCTACCGCATGGGGCTGGCGCGCGCAGGGACCGCGCGTGGCTCATGTGATGGAGCTCGTTCTCGCGCCCCAGCCTTGCTCGGCCGAGCAGCGCCAGGCTTGCGCCACCTCGAGCCGGGATACAGCGTCGGCGCGCGCATCAGCGAGCTGAACGGGAGTGCTACAGTCTGCGGAGATCATCAGGAGGGCAGGTGATGGGAGCGAATGCAGAGCCGATGCCAGCCGCATTCCTTGGGCACGGAAGTCCCATGAATGCGCTCGAGTCGAACCGCTACACGCAGGCCTGGCGCGCGTTCGGCGAGAGCGTCCCCCGGCCTCGAGCAATTCTGGTCGTCTCGGCGCACTGGTATGTGAACGTCACCGCGGTCACGGCGATGGCGAAACCGCCCACCATCCACGACTTCTTCGGCTTCCCGCCAAGGCTTTTCGAGGTGCAGTATCCGGCGCCTGGCGATGCGCTCGTTGCAGAAGAGATCGCCGACCTCGCGAAGCCCACGCATGTGGGGCTCGATCTGGATAGCTGGGGCATCGACCACGGTGCGTGGTCCGTGCTCGTACACGCGTTCCCGAATGCCGCCATCCCGGTGATTCAGCTGTCCATCGATGCCCGCAAGCCATTCGATTTCCATCTTGGTCTCGGCGCGCGCCTTGCGCCGTTACGCGAGCGCGGCATCCTGATCCTGGGCAGCGGCAACATCGTTCACAATCTTCGCGCGATCGACTGGTCCGCGCGGGAGCTGGGCTTCGACTGGACGCGCCGCTTCGACGAGGCGGCCCGCGACGTAATGGTAGGGGCGCCTGCGGAAATACCTCGTCTGACGGAGCACGCCGACTTCGCACGCGCGGTACCAACACCCGATCACTTCATTCCCAGCTTGTACTTCGCGGGCCTCGCTGCCGCGGCCGGCCGGCCCGCACGGGTGCTGGTGGAGGGGTATTCACTCGGCTCGCTCTCCATGACAGCGTACACGCTGGACGCGAAGTGCCCGCCGGCCGAAACCGACACGCGCCCCGCTGCGCCGATCCCGGACCCCGCTGTCGTGCCGGCTGAAGACGCGAATATCTGAAGCCCACGGGCCGCCCGGTCAGCGCGCACGAAGCTTCTTCGTGCCGCCGGGGCTCGGTCGTGCCGTCGGGGATGGAATCCTCGAGCGACGTTGGGCAAACCCTCGAGGGAGTCAAGGAAGCTCCGGGGCCGCGATGGGCTGCATCGCCGGGCAACGAATTCCAGCTGAAACAGCTGCGGCGAGCCTCTGCAATCGTTGCGTTACGCGGATGTTCGAGCGTCGGCCGGCGGGCGTTTCGGGCGTCCGGAGCGTGACGGCAATCGAAACCGGAGGCGACATGGCACCAAGGCGCGAGGTCCCCGGGGTACGACCCTACCAACTTGCCGCGGGTGGCTGGGGTGCGCTCCGTGCAACCGCGAAAGCAGTGCGTGAGCAAATGGACGTGACGGATGCCTCGGTCACACTGTTGCATACGAACAAGCCCGACGGCTTTGACTGCCCAGGCTGTGCCTGGCCGGACAAGAAGCACACTTCGACGTTTCAGTTCTGCGAGAACGGCGCGAAGGCTGTGACCTGGGAGGCGACACGCAAGCGCGTGACTCCGGAGCTCTTTGCGAGTCACACGGTGACGTCCCTGCTGCAGCGGAGCGACTACGAGCTCGAGGACCAGGGCCGGCTGACGCATCCCATGGCATACGACTCCGCATCGGACACGTACAAGCCTGTCGAGTGGGCTGCGGCGTTCGAGCGCATCGGGGAGATCCTGCGCTCGTTCCCGGACCCCAACATGGTGGAGCTCTACACCTCGGGGCGCGCTTCGAACGAGGCCGCGTTCCTCTACCAGCTGTTCGGGCGCGAGCTCGGCACGAACAACTTTCCGGACTGCTCGAACATGTGCCACGAGGCCACGAGTGTCGGCTTGCCGCAATCGATCGGGATCGGCAAGGGCACCGTGTCGCTCGAGGACTTCGATTCGTGCGAGCTGCTCATCGCCATGGGCCACAACCCGGGGACCAACCATCCGCGCATGATGGAGACCCTGTATCACATGGGCAGCCGTGGCGTGCCCATCATTGTCTTCAACCCATTGCGGGAGCGTGCGCTGGAGCGGTTCACCGATCCGCAGGACCCGGTCGAGATGGGCACGCTCGGCTTGGGCAGGATCGGCTCCACGCGCATCGCCTCGGCCTATCACCTCGTGAAGGTGGGCGGCGATGCGGCGGCGTTGAAGGGGATCATGAAGGCGGTGCTCGAGCTCGAGGCGGCGAGACCCGGTCAGGTGCTGGACTCCGTGTTCATTGCCGGGCACACCCACGGCTTCGACGCGTTTGCGGCAGATCTGCGCGCAACGCGCTGGGAAGACATCGAGGCCCTGAGCGGGCTGAAGCGCGAGACGCTCGAAACCGTAGCCCGGGCCTATGTCCTTTCCAACGCGACGATCGTCAGTTACGGCATGGGCATGACTCAACACATCCGTGGGACAGCCAATGTCCAGCAGGTCGCCAACCTCCTGCTGCTGCGTGGCAACTTCGGCAAGCCCGGCGCAGGAATCTGCCCCTTGCGCGGCCATTCGAACGTGCAAGGCAATCGCACCGTGGGCATCACCGAGCGGCCGCCGGCGCCGCTGCTGGACCGTATCGAGGCCACTTACGGGTTCAAAGCTCCGCGGGAGCGCGGCCACGACGCCGTGCGCGCGATGGAAGCGATCATCGCGGGTCGCTCGAAGGCGTTGCTCTGTCTCGGGGGCAACTTCGCGTTGGCAATGTCCGATACCACGCGCGGCTTGCCTGCCCTGCGTACGCTCGACCTGGTCGTGCACATCGGCACAAAGCTCAATCGCTCGCATCTGCACGTTGGAAAGGAGGCGTTCCTGTTCCCATGTCTCGGACGCACGGAGCACGACGTCCAGGCAGACGGGCCTCAGGCGATCACGGTCGAGGATTCCATGTCGATGGTGCACGCTTCGCGCGGCCGGCTGCCGCCGGCATCACCCGAGCTGCGCTCGGAGCCGGCGATCATTGCGGGCATCGCGCAGGCGACATTGCGCTCGAGCCGCGTGCCGTGGATGGAGCTGGTCGCGGACTACGACCGGATTCGTACCGGGATCGAGGCGGTGTTTCCGGAGTTCGTGGATTTCAACGCGCGCATTCGCGTGCCCGGTGGCTTTCGCCTGCCGCTGCCGCCCACGGAACGGGTCTGGAACACGGCCTCGGGCAAGGCGGAGTTTCTGATCTTCCCGGGCCTCGGGGAGGATCCGGTCAGCTCCGCGACGGATGCCCTGAGGCTCACGACGATCCGCAGCCACGATCAGTACAACACCACCATCTACGCGCTGGACGACCGCTATCGCGGCATCTTCGGCAGACGCGACGTGGTCTTCATGAACGAGGCGGACCTGAATGCCCGCCAGCTCGAGCACGGCGACCTCGTCGACATCGAGAGTCTGGCGGACAGCGCCCAGCCGCTGCGCATGACGGGACTGACCGCCGTGGCACACGAAATCGCGCTTGGTTCGATCGCTGCCTACTATCCGGAGGCGAACGTGCTCGTGCCGCTGGGTTTCCATGACCCGCAGAGCGGCACGCCGTCGTACAAGTACATTCCCGTGCGCGTCTCGAAATCGGGCACGAGTCCCGAAGCGGGCGCGGACGGGCCGGCGCCGGAGGGCTCGACACCGGTGACGTGATCACCGGGACTCATCGTATGGTCTGCCGGACAACGGCAAACCGTACGGGTGCGCGATTTTCCGGCAACCCTAGAACGCGACTCCCACACGGGCGTAGTAGAAGAGGCCGGCGTGTCCTTCCGGAGTCAGGTCCGAGTACTTGGAAGCGCCCAGCAGCCGGATTGCCGGCTTCTGCAGGTCAGGGTAGCTATCGAAGACATTGCGTGCGCCAAGATTGATGAACGCGGCGTTCTGGAAGGTGTAGGTGCCGTCGATGTCGGCGATCCATTGAGGCGAATACGTCTGGTCGTTCGCAGGCACGGAGGCATGGAAGTCCGTGTATTCGCCGTAGCGGCGCGGCGAGAAGCGAACGCTCCACGGGCCGTTCGAGTACTGCGCGCTGAGCACCAGCTTGTCATCAGGCGCACCTGCCTCGATGAGGCCCACAGCCTGCCGGCCTACCAGGCGCAGCCCGGCGCCCGCGAGTTGCGGCGGCGTATCGCCGATGCGCGTCACATCGGTCTTGTGCCGCGAGTAGGCGAGGCTCAGATCGAGCCGGTTGCCGGCGCCGAATCCGAATCCGTAGCGGCTGACCAGCTCGATGCCGCGCGTGCGCGTATCGAGTGCGTTGGTGAAGAAGTTCGCGATGCGCACGTCCGGTGACCCGGCCGCCGTGACGATCTGTGAGACGAGCGGACCGGTGAGGTTCTCCGACAGCGACACGCGGTCCCGCACCTTGATCTGGTACGCATCCAGCGTCACGGACAGGCTGCTGAGCGGTGTGAAAACCACGCCGAGGGAGTAGTTGGTGGATTTCTCGGCCTCGAGGTCTGTCGCGCCGAGCGCGCGGGCGATGGGGTTGTTCACCGCCAGGGAGCGAGTGGAGACGGCCGTGAGACCGAGCGGCTGATAGGACGTCGTGGCGAAGCCGATCTGCCCCAGGCTGGGTGCGCGATAGCCGTTGCTGACAGTCGAACGCACGGCAAAGGCGGGTGTGAGCTCGTAGCGGGCAGAGAGCCTGCCGGAGCGGGCTGAGCCGAAATCGGAGTAGTCCTCGAAGCGGCCGGCGAGCCCGAGCTGCAGGCGTTCCGTGAGATCGCCCTCGAGGTCGAAGAACGCGCCACGCGCGGTGCGCTTGAGCAGCACCGCATCCTCTGGTCGCAAGCCCGGGCCGAATGGCGCGAGGGTGCCGGCGTTCGGGCCATCCGGGATGAGTGTTCCGTTGTGGATCCACGAGTCGGTCTCGCCGGGGCCCACCTCATAACGCTCTGCGCGATGAGACAGGCCGGCGGTGACCGTGAGGTCGCTGGCCAGGAACCCGACGTCCACACCGTTGACCCAGCTCAGCGTGGTGTCGATGAGTCGGTTCTCGTAGCTGTCGAGGTCGAAGCCGATCGGACTGTCACCTCCAAGGCCGGGATTGATCGCGTTCGGTGTCTTGTTGACCTGCCGATAGCGTCCATAGCTCACCGACAGGTCGAGCATTCCGCGTGCGCCACTGTCGAGCTTCAGGCCGGCGGCGCCGGACAGATCGTTCACCGTCGGACGGGTCAGGCCGCCGACCCCGTCGGGGTAGATGGCGCGGACGTTGCGATCGTCGCTCGGGATCAGGTACTGCCCGCGGGCCTCCTTCACGCTATGCCCGTAGTTGACGAAGCCATAGGCACGCAGCGCCTCGCTCAGACCGATTTCCGCATTGAGCAGGACGTTGCGGTTCTCTTCGTCCGGCCCCTGGTACGCGTACCAGCTCTTGTCGGCAGTGGCCTCGCGCGGATCGCCCGGGAAGTAATAAGCGCGCGGATCGGGGTGCCCGTCGAGCGGCTGATACAGGTTCGTGGCATCGAAGCTCAGTGTGAGAAAGCCGTCACCAGGCAGCTCCAATCCCTTCCAGCCTTCGATGCGGCCGCTCGGATCGGGACTGCCGCCGGCTGCCCGGTCCGCCCCGTAGTTGCCCGCTTGCAGGGTCAGGCTGCCGCCATCGCCGGCATCGCGCAGCACGAAGTTCACCACACCTGCAATGGCATCCGAGCCGTATTGGGCGGCCGCACCATCGCGCAGCACTTCGACGTGACTGACGGCGCTGAGTGGAATCGAGTTGATGTCGACACCCTGGGCACCGCGCCCGTACACGATGCGGTTGATCACCATGGCTGAAGCGGCCCGGCGCTTGCCGTTCACGAGCACGAGGGTCTGATCCGGCGCGAGCCCTCGCAACGAGATGGACTTCGCGTAGCGTGAGGCCGCGTACGTGCCGGAAGACTGGTCGGGAATGTTTGCGGAGGGGACCAGGCTCTGCAGCGCCTCGCGCAGAGTTGTTGCGCCGGACGCGCGCAGGCTTTCAGCGCTCACGATATCGACGGGCGCTGTGCTTCGCAGGGACTGCACGTCGCTGCGACGTGTGCCGGTGACTACCACCGTATCCGTCTGTGTGTTGTCCTGGGCGAGGGCGGCCCCCGGTATCGCAGAGGCAGTGGAAATCGATATTGCGAGGAGCAGCAGGGATCGTGAGAAGAGAGCGTCGCACGAGTGCCTGGGCCTCCGGATTCCAGGGGGCGCTGTGGACGCCTTCACGCGCGCAATCTTGCGCTGCCCCGAGAGTCGCTGACTTGAACGATCGACGGTGTTTGACGAGTTCGACACGATGACACTTTCTTCAGCGACGCAGAGGTTCGCCTCGCCGCAAGGGTTGTCGGCGAAGGTCACGAGCTGCGTCCAGGTTGCAGGGGAAGCAACGCGGGCATGACATTGCGCCGCGCGTAATGGATCGCAAATGCTTGCGATCACGCGTTTCAGTATATCGGCGTGCCTGCGTGCGCCGCAGGCTCGAAGTCATGAAAGTTCTTTATATGGGTATCGGGGGAGCGGCATGTGGGAGTGCTGAGTGCACCGGCAATGTGCAGCCGCGGATCGAAATGGAAACGCGGGTGCGCATCGCGAACCCTCACATCAGGAAATGTTCGTGGCCAGCGCTCGAAGTCCCGCTATCATGCTCCGCCAGCATCCTGTGTCGGTCTCATGGTCTCTCATCGATATGTCCGATAGCCCGCCGCTCGCGCGCCGTCTTTTCTTGCGATTGATAGCGGGCGTTGCCACCGTCGCCGTGCTGCCCGAGCGTGCTGCCGTGGGGCAGCAGAGGTCCCCGCAGCACCGGCTCGAAGTGCTCAGTGAAGACGATGCGCTTGGCCTGCTTGCCATTGTTCGTAGCCTGATTCCGCTCGCGGGCACGGACGAAACCGTGTATCTCGCGGTCGTGGCTGCGTTGGACGATACCGCCCGTCGTGATCCGGGCCACGCGAAGCTTCTGAAGGGAGGCTTGCTTGCCGCGCGCCACCACTTCAGCATGAACCTCGATCAGGTCACCGTTGCGGATCTCGAGCGTTACCTGCGCTCGATTCAGACACAGGCCTTCTTCGTGCATGTCTACAGAACGACGTTGCCGGTGTTCTTCGGCAATCACAGTGTCTGGGAGAGGATCGGCTACGAAGGCGAATCCTTCTCGAAGGGCGGCTATCTGCAGCGCGGCTTCAACGACCTCGACTGGCTGCCGGAGCCGCCGGACACCGTCCAGGGGCCGCTGCCGTTCTGAGCGCGCATCACCACTCGATCTGCTCTTCGCTCGTTCACCATGCCCAGGTTCGATCTGCAGGATTCCGGAGTCGTCGTTGTCGTGGGCTCCGGCGCTGCCGGCGGCACGCTGGCAAACGAGCTGTGTCAGCGGAACATCCGCTGCGTCGTGCTGGAGTCAGGCCCGGGCTATTCGCTGGCCGACATCACCAATGATGCCGGCCAGATGCGCCGCGCCTATGCCTGGGACAACAACGAGCGCGAGTATGTGACGCCGCCGCCGGACCTCAATCGCGTGTTCATGGGTCGTGCGGTCGGCGGCACGACACTTTTCTGGGCAGGCCACGCAATTCGTTTCGAGCCGCACGAGCTGCGGCCGCTCAGCACGTATGGCGCGGTCGCCGGTGCGAATCTGCTCGACTGGCCGCTGTCCTATGACGAGATCTCTCCCTGGTACGCGCGCGCCGAGCACAAGATGGGTGTCACCGGTACTCACGACATCCCGCTGCTCCCGGCCAACAACAACTTCAAGGTGCTGTACAACGGTGCCGTTCGTCTGGGCTACAAGCGTATCTGCACGGGGCGCATGGCGATCAACAGCCAGGCGCGCGACGGGCGGCCCGCATGCCTGCAGATCGGCTTCTGTTCGAGCGGCTGCAAGATCGGCGCGAAATGGTCGACCACTTACACCGAGCTGCCGAAGGCTGAGGCCACCGGCAACCTGGACTTGCGTACGCAGGCACACGCTCTGCGGATTCAGCACGACAAGAAGGGCAAGGTCACAGGTGTGCTGTATGCCGATGCGCAGGGCAGGTTGCACGTGCAGAAGGCTCGAGCGGTGTGCCTGGCGGGCAACTCCATCGAGTCACCGCGGCTGCTGCTCAACTCCGCTTCAGCTCGGTTTCCCCACGGCCTGGCCAACTCCTCCGGTCACGTCGGGCGCCACTACATGAAGCACACTTCCGCAGGCACTCTGGGAGTGTTCGAGAAGCCGGTGGACATGCATCGCGGCACGAGCCAGGCCGGTCTGCTCGAGGACGAGCGTCGCCATGATCCGAGCCGTGGCTTCGTCGGGGGCTACAACATTGAGGCGGTCGGCACGGGGCCGGCCGGGCTCGCGCAGGGGTATCTGCCCGGCGTGTGGGGGCAGGAGCTGGCAGAGTTCGCAGCCTCCTTCCGCAACATCGCCTCGCTCACCGTGGTGGGCGAGGACTTGCCGATGGAGAAGAACCGCGTTTCACTACATCCCACGCGCAAGGACCGCTTTGGTTTGCCTGTGGCGCTGATCGACAATCATGACCATCCCAATGACATCGCGATGGCGCGCCATGGGCGCGAGCGATCGCGCGCAGTGCTGGAGGCCGTGGGCGCCAGGCGCGTGTATCACAGCTCCGTGCGCGGCTTTGGCCACAACATGGGCACGAACCGCATGTCCGCAAAGCCGCGCGATGGTGTGGTGAACAAGTGGGGGGCCACGCACGAGATTCCCAACCTGTTCATTGCCGACGGCAGTATCTTCACGTCGAGCGGCTCGCCTAACCCCACGCTCACGATCGTGGCGTTGGCGATGCGTCAGGCCGATCACATTGCCACGTTGTTCTCACGCAGAGATTTGTAATCGCTGCCGGTTCTATCGTTTGCGAAAGCGAGCCCTGTCATGACCCATACGTTCGAAACCTTCTCCCACCGCGTGCACGAGCTGCTGCGCGCCGACCCGGGCCCGCAGGGGCGCGAGCAGGTGCGCCTGCTGCTCGAGGAAGTGCTGTTGCTGCCGGCCTTCGGGGCGCTGCTCGGCGACGATCAGCCGCAACGTCGCGAGCTGTACTCCGATCCGGAGCTCGGATTCGTCATCCTGGGGCACGTGTATCACGAGGCCAAGCGGACCTCGCCGCACGACCACGGCTCGACGTGGGCGATCTACGGGCAGGTCTCCGGCGAAAGCATCATGGACGAGTGGAGCATCGTCGAGGACGCCGTCGGTGATCAGCCCGGCCTCGTGCGACTCAGTCACACCTACCGGCTCGAGCCCGGTAAGGCCCATCTTTACAACGAGGGCGTGTTGCACGCGCCACGCCGCGAAGCGCCCGCCAAGCTCATCCGCATCGAAGGCGGCCATATCGGCAAGCGCCGCAAGTGGCGTATTGCGGAAGCGCCGGCCGGATAGCCCCGGCACTCGCGGCTCTCGTCGACGCAACGATGACGATCAAGTGCCTCATATTCGACTGCGACGGAACCCTGGTCGATAGCGAGCTGCTCTCGGGCAAAGCGCTGGAGCTGAAGCTACGTGAGCTTGGTATAGAAGAGTCCGCCGAGGCCATGGTCCGGCGCTATCGGGGCGGAAAGCTCTCGGAAGTTCTGCGGGATCTCGAGGGCAGACACGGAACTCGGTTCGACGAGAGCTTCGTCGGGAACTATAGGGCAGCCGTCGCGCGGCTCTTCGAGGCGGAGCTCGAGCCAGTGAGCGGAGTGGTCGCGGCGCTGGAGCGTATCGCGCTGCCCAAATGCGTTGCCTCCAACGGGCCGATCGAGAAGGTGGAACAGGCTCTGCGCGTTTCGGGGCTCACGAGGTTCTTCGACGGAAAGCTGTTCAGCTCGTATGCGATCGGCTCCTGGAAGCCGGAGCCGGATTTGTTGCTGCATGCCGCGCGCGAAATGCAGGTCGATGTCGCCGAATGCCTGGTCGTGGACGACAGTCCGCTGGGTCTGGAAGCGGCGCGGCGAGCCGGGATGAGCGCCCTGTTCTTTGATCCGGACGGCACCGGCCCGAACGTCGATGCGACGAACGTGCGCGTGCTGCGTAGCATGGACATGCTGCCGAGTTTGATTCCGGGAGAGTAGCGGCTCCGATCTTCGAGTGGCCCGGGGCGTCGCGAATGCCAGGGCCTGATGGGCCGCCCGTCCCGCCGGTTCGGGTCACACGTTCGGTTTGACGTTCGCGTTCAGCCGAAACAGGTTGGCGGGGTCGTATCGATTCTTCAGCGCCACGAGTCGTGGATAGTTGCCGAGATAGTTCTCGTCCACCTGCTTCTGTGTCTCGTCGATGACGTCGTTCGTGTAGAAGCCGTCGGTATGCGGCTCGATGCTCTTCCAGTATTCCCGCAACCACTCGAGGTGCGGCGTCGGGTCGGTTGTCGAGAGCCAGTCCGCGGTCAAAAGCGAGGTCGCGTGAATTCCCCGGTGGGGGAAGGCGGTGGCGTCGGGCGCCACGCGTGAAATCGCGCCCCCGCAGTGCTGGAAGCCCACGGCCACCGCGCGTTCGGGATGCGGTTCGAGCCCGGAGATGACGGCGTCGATGAGCCGCGGCGGGATCTGCTTCAGGAACCCCGTTTTCGTATACGAACCGATGGCGCGCTTCTCATCGAGATCACCGGATCTCTGCAGGGCGACATAGTCGACTGTCGTGAGCCCGTCCATCATGGGCTTGCCGGCGCTGCGAATCGTGCGAAGAATCTCATCTGCTCTGCTCGCAGGCCCGCTGTAGCACACCGAGAAAGCCACGCCGGTGATGCCTCTCAGGTCTGCGTTGCTGATCATCGCCGCGCTCAGGTACAGGTCGTCCGGCGCCACACCTTCATAGTCCGAATAGAACGACAGGACGCTCCTTGCCTGCTCCAGCGGGAACAGGATCGAGCCACCCACCACCTGCCGCTGCATCGGGTGCAAGTCGAAGTCGAACGCGGTGACCACGCCAAAATTGCCACCGCCGCCCCGCACCCCCCAGAAGAGCTCGGGATTCTCCTGCGCGCTCGCGTGCAGGATCTCCCCCTGGCCCGTGACGATCTCGACAGATCGCACGTTGTCGAGCGCAAGCCCGAAGCGCCGGGCGACGCGGCCGAAGCCGCCACCCAGCGTCAGGCCGCCGACGCCCGTGTGAGAGACGGTTCCTGCGGTGGTCACGAGTCCTCGCGCCATCGCCTCGTGGTCCAGGTCGCCGAGCAGGCTGCCCCCGGCCACGTGCGCGATGCGCGCGCCGGCATCGACCTGCACGCCGCGCAGGAGTGACAGATCGATGAGCATGCCGCGTTCGCAGGTGGATTTCCCGGAAGGGCTGTGTCCTCCGCATTTCACCGCGACGAGCAGATTCGAGGCGCGCGCGAACTGAACCGCGTTTCTGACGTCAGCGGCCCCGCGCGGCTGAACGATGAACGCGGGCCGCTTGTCCAGCTGCGCGTTCCAGACGCGGCGGGCCGGGTCGTAGGCGGCATGACCTGGCAGGATCAGGTTGCCCCGCAGGCTCTGACCGAGCTCCTCGACTTCCGCGCGCTTCAGCGTGATCGCCTTGCCGTCGCACGTGACCGCATCCAGGTCGCGATCGACGGGCGGGGACGGGGCGAGAATGGCGGGCCATGCGCGCGCGGCGGGGAGAGCGGCGGCAGCCGCGAGCACGGAGTTGCCCAGGAATCGGCGACGGCTCAGGTGGGTCGCGAACGTCATGTTCTCCTCCTGACCCCGGTCGTCTGGCGCCGGCCATGCACGGTCAGCAGCAACGTGTTCGCTGTAGAGCTCATTGGCAAACTCCCGTTCCTGGCGTGCCCACGGGCGAGGCGCCCGTGGACGGCCGGCGGTACTTGTTGTCCGTAGTCCCGACAGGCAGGGTGTCTTTATCGATGCAGGCGCTTCTCCCGTCAAGCTTTGCCCGTGCATGTTGCACGGCAGGGGAGCCAGGGAGCGGGGGGTCAGGCCGGCGCATCCGAACCGGATGCGCCGCTCCGGTCATGTGCCAGGTGGCTTCAGCAGCTCCGGCGGAAATTCAGCAGCCTTTGCCTTGTCCGTTCGTCGCAGCCGATTCACCTCGCCCGCATCTTCCGCGAGCGGAATGCCCATGCCGCCCGTTGCCTTCAGCATCTCGAAGAGCTGCGCATTGAGCTTTGCGATGACGCCCTCGTGCCCGGGCGAATGGATGAGATTGTCGGCCTCGAGCGGGTCGGCCTGCAGATCATAGAGCTCGTCGATGTCCCAGATGCCGTGATAGTGCACGTACTTGTAACGGCTGTTGCGAACGGCGTGCGTCGTGGGGGTCTGCGGAAAATTGCGCTCCCAGTAGTACTCGTACAGCAGGGCGTCCCGCCACGGCACGCGTTCGCCGCGCGCCAGCGGCAGAACACTGCCTCCTTCGCTGTTTGGCGCAGGCATGAGTCCTGCCGCTTCCAGCAGGCTCGGCGCCACGTCGATGTTCGCCACGATCTCATCCACCACCGTGCCGCCTTTGAACAGCTCGGGGCAACGCATGAGCATCGGGATGCGCATGGACTCCTCATACGCCGTGCGCTTGTCGATGAGCCCGTGCTCGCCGAATGCGAAGCCGTTGTCGCTCATGTAGAGCACGAGCGTCGAATCGAGCTGGCCACGACGGCGCAGCTGATCCAGCAACTGGGCGGTGCTCTCATCCACGGCGAGAAGCGTTTCCGCGTACCGCTTGTAGTAATGACTCACATCCCGCGTCGTGTGATACGGGAAGTCCACGCCGTGCCAGCTGTTGCGCTGGTTCTGCGCCCACATGGGCCGCAGGGACTGCCTGCCCGGCTCCGGGTCCCACGTGGCCGGCCGGACGAACTCGCGATCTTCGTAGCGGCCGAGGTGACGCTGGGCCGGGATGAACTCCGCATGGACTGCCTTGTGCGCCACGCACAAGAAGAAGGGGCGCGTCGTCGGCTGTTGCTCGAGCCACTCCAGCGCGTACTCGGTGAGCTCGTCCGTGATGTAGCCCTTCTGCGCCACGCGCTGGCCGTTCACGTTCAACCCGGCGGGGCTCGGCAGGTACGTGCCTTGCCCTGGAAAGCTCACCCAATGATGGAATCCCCGCTGGGGCGCATCGCTTTCGCCGCCCATGTGCCACTTGCCGACGAAGGCGGTGCGATAGCCGGCGCGCTGCAGGTACTGCGGGAAGAACACCAGATCCCCTGCGATGGGGTGATTGTTGTCCACCACGCGATGCTGGTGAGCGTACAGGCTCGTGAGAATGGATGCGCGTGAGGGCGAACACAGTGCCGTGGTGACGCAGGCATTCTTGAAATGCACGCCGTCTCTTGCGAGCCCGTCCAGCGTGGGTGTGTGCGGGTATCCCTGCCTGCTCACGAAGCCCATCGCGTCGAAGCGATGATCGTCCGTGAGAATCATGAGGATGTTGCGCGGCTTCACGCCGGGCCGCCTCACGACTTTCAGCTGCGGCGGGCGGGGAGCTTGCGCGCCGAGCGGCGCGGGCCAGGAGTACAGGGCAAACGGCAGGCCGAGACCCAGGGAACGCAGCAGGAACCGCCGCGTCAGGAAACGTTTTGACATGAAGAGCTCGTGCGCTCGTGAGGACAGAGGCGAGATTATTCTCTGCGTGGCCGCGTCTCGTCATCCCTCGTCGCGCGGAACTTCGCGATCAGTCGCTCCAACTCGTGAGCCTCGATCTGCCTCGGCTTGCACCCTTCGCGCGGATCATCGGCATCGCTGACTTCCAGCAGGTGTCCTTCACGCAGCACGTGGCGGCCGTCGTCGCACGTTCACGCTGGGCAACCTTTCGGCATGAGCCTCTAAGGCTCGGCTATGTAACCGCGATGCGACCCGCGTGCGACCGCGCGTGTCACAGGGTCTGCGCTACATTCGCGCCCCGCTCGAGGCGGCCTGCTGCTCATTGCTAAAAGTCATAGCAAAATGAAGAAACGTCGATCTTCCAGTCCCGTGTTCCGGTGTCTTGCGGCCTGGCTGCTCGTGATGCTCGCCGGCCCTGCGCTGGCCGCTCCACTGACGATTCGCATCGCTGCGCCCGATCTCAGCGCAGGTCCCAGGCCGAGCTACGGCGGGCAGGTGGATCTGCTTCATACGCGCCGGATGCTGGAGAGCGAGTTCGCGGCCGACGGCATCAAGGTGCAGTGGAGCTTCTTCAAGGGTGCGGGCCCTGCCATCAACGAAGCGCTCGCCAATGGGCAGATCGACTTCGCCTTCGTCGGCGACCTGCCACTGATCATTGGCCGCGCGAGCGGCCTCGACACGCGGCTGTTGCTCGCGCTGTCGCGAGGCACAGTCACATATCTGGGCGTGACGCCGGAATCCGGCATCAAGTCCGTGCGCGATCTGAAGGGAAAGCGCGTGGGCATCCTGCGTGGCACGGCGGACCAGCTCGCATTCGCCACCGTGCTCGCGAGCCAGGGGCTCTCCGAGCGTGATGTGCAGATCGTCAACCTCGACTTCAACGCGGTGAACGCGGCCCTGCTGGCGAAGCAGATCGACGCCACGTGGGCACCGTCGCGGCTGCTCGCCCTGCGTGATCGAGGTGTGGTGCAGCTGCCGGTGAGCAGCCGGGATCTGAACGGCGCCGGGTCGCTGCAGGGCGCGTTCATCGGCGCGCAACCGTTCCTGGCCGCCAATCCGGACATCGCGACGCGCGTCGTCAAAGTGGTGGTGAGCGCTTCGCACTGGCTTTCTCAGGAGAGCAACCGGGAGCAGCAGGTGAAGCTCGTTGCCGAGCAGTCGAGCTACCCGTTGAGCACCGTGGCCGAGAGCCTTCGCGGCGCCGACCTCGCGTTCGTCTACTCGCCGTTGCTCGACAAGTTCTACCTCGACAACTTCCGCCGCAGCGTCGAGCTCGCCAGGCAATACCGGCTCATTCGCAGGACGTTCGATGTCGACAGCTGGATCGATGACCGCTACCTGCGCGCGGCCTTGCGCCAGCTCGGTCTCGAGACGGCATGGCGCCCCTATGACCACTACGTCTCCGGGCCGCCTGCGCCAGGCTGAGCGCGCGCAGCGCGCGACCATATAAATCCAACACATCAAGAGTCTATGAAAACGCACGCACCCTTCGGCCTCGCTCTCGCGGGGCTTGCCCTCTGGAACGCACAGACCACCCACGCCGCCCCCGCAGAGTCCAACGATGGCTCGGAGGCTCTCGCGCAAGTCACAGTCAGCGCCACGCGCCGTGAGGAGCCGCTGCAGAGAGTCCCGATCGCTGTGTCGACGGTCAGTGGTGACCTGCTCGAACGCGCGAACCATACCGGCGTCGGGTTCCTGCGCTCAGAGATTCCAACGGTAAATTTCCGCACGCAGTCCTCGAACAAGGACACTTCGCTCTTCATCCGCGGTGTCGGGACGATCTCGACGTCGCCCGGCGTGGAATCGTCCGTGTCGACGGTGATCGACGGTGTGGTGTATGGGGCACGTGGACAGGCGACGCTCGATCTGCTGGATCTGGAGCGCGTCGAGGTGCTGCGTGGGCCGCAAGGCACGCTGTTCGGCAAGAATGCTTCCGCGGGCGTCGTGAGCATCCTCACGCGCACCCCGTCCGAGCAGCTGTCCGGGTTCGGCGATGTCTCCTACTACGGTGCGGGCGATGAGCTGCGCGTTCGCGCCGGTGTTTCCGGGCCGATTTCGGACACGGTGCGTGCCTCCATCACGGGCCTCTACGCGGACTACGATGGTGACGTGGTGAACGTCACGAACGGCGAAACGGTGAACGGCTACCGTCATGTGGGCGGCCGCGGAAAACTGGAGATTGCTCCGTCGGATGACCTGAAGATCACGCTGAGCGCGGATTACCTGCATTCGAATGACAACCCGGTGCTCGTCGTCAGCAGCAGCACCCTGATCGCGTATCCCAGCGGCGCGGTCACGCAGAACCCGGCGTTCGCGGCCGGGCTGCTGCCCGTGGTGCCTTCCGCGGACAATCGCCGGATCAGCAGCGACTTCAACACGCACGTCGAGGACGACAACTGGGGCCTTGCGGCGCAGGTGGACTGGAACCTCGGTGACCACACTTTGACGTCGATCACGGCCTACCGCGGCTGGAACAACACGCAGTTCCAGGATGGCGACCGCCTCTCCCGGATCTATCAGCAGTTCCCGCGCTCACACGACCGCGGCGACCTCGTGTTCACGCAGTACTCGCAGGAGCTGCGGCTCGCCTCGCCGAAGGGCCAGTTCTTCGAGTACGTGGGCGGCCTCTATTACTTCTACGGCAAGGACACCGAGATCTACCGCCGCGACGTGACGAGCTGCACAGGCTCCACGTCCGCGCCCATCGTGCCGGGCCTCACGCCGTGCTTCCCGGGCTCGGCGGACTTCGTCACCAACTGGGGCGAGGCGCGCTACGGCACGCTGAACAAGAACTACGCCATCTTCGGCGAGAGCACGCTCAACTTCACGAACCGCTTCCGCGGCATCGCGGGTCTGCGCTGGACGCACGATGACCTGAGCTTCTACCACGGGCGCGAGTCGACCGCGACGGCCACGAATGCCGTGCCGGGCGTGCGGCCGCCGATCGAGAACGCCGGGTCCACGAGCGAGGATGGCGTTTCGGGTCGCGCGGGTGTGCAGTTCGACATCACCGACACGGTGACGAGCTACGTCACGTACTCGCGCGGCTACAAGGGCCCTGCATACAACGTTTACTTCAACATGCAGGCGCTCGACACGCCTGTGCTGAAGCCGGAGGAATCGAACGCCTTCGAGATCGGGTTGAAGACGAGCAGCTTCGGCAACCGGCTGATCGCGAACTTCGCGCTCTTCGACACGCAGTTCGACAATTACCAGGCGAACTATTTCGATACCGTCAACGGTGCGGTGGTCACCCGGCTGATCAATGCAGGCGAGGTGTCGACGCGCGGTGCGGAGCTCGACTTCAGCGCGCGGCCCATTCCGGCACTGACGCTGTCCGGCGGGCTCGCATACGTTCGCGCGCGCATCGATCGCTTCAACTGCCCCGTGGGTGCGGCGGCGAGCTGCCAGGTCAATGGCAAGCCCCTGCCGTACTCGCCGGACTGGAAGGGCAATGTGCGTGCCACCTATGTGGTCCCGCTCAGCTTCCACTCCGGCTGGGATCTCGAGCTCGGTACGGATTACAACTGGCAGAGCGATACTCAGTACGACATCGCCCAGTCGCCGGTGGCTATCCAGGACGCATACGGCGTGTGGAATGCGTCGGTTGCTCTGTCGAGCAGTGAAGGCGGCTGGCGCGGCGCCCTGGTGGCGAACAACATCTCGGATGAGTCCTACTCGCCGTTCCTTGGCGCGGGCGGCAACTACGTGAACCGCACCGTGCCGCGGGACGACCGGCGCTACTTCGGCATCGTGCTGCGCAAGGACTTCTGATGACGGCGCGCAAGCAGATCAAGCTCGGCGCGTTCCTGATCGGCAACGGGCACCACGTTGCGAGCTGGCGGCATCCGGCGTCGGACCTCAACGAAAACCTGTTCGAGGTCTACCGCCGGTCCGCGCAGATCGCGGAGCGGGCGTTCTTCGATGCGATCTTCTTCGCCGACTCGCTCGCGATGGATCGCGGTAACCGCGAAGGTGGCCTGGCGCGCGGCGACGGTCTCGAGCCGCTGACGCTGCTCGGGGCGCTTGCCGCGAGCACCCAGCGCATCGGCCTCATTGCCACCGCGACGGCGACGTACAACGAGCCGTTTCACGTGGCGCGCAAGTTCGCCTCGCTGGACCAGATATCCGGTGGACGGGCCGGCTGGAACCTGGTCACGTCCGACAACGCTGCGGAGGCACAGAACTTCGGGCGCGACGAGCACGTGGCTCATGCAGACCGTTACGCGCGCGCCCGTGAGTTCCATGATGTGGTCACCGGGCTCTGGGACAGCTGGGAAGACGAAGCGCTCCTGCGTGACAAGGCCGGCGGCCAGTACTTCGACCCGGCGAAGGTGCACAACCTCGACCATCGCGGCGAGCACTTCACCGTCTCCGGCCCGCTCAACGTGGCGCGCAGCCCGCAGGGCCGGCCGGTCGTCGTGCAGGCAGGCAGCTCCGAGGCCGGGCGCGACCTCGCGGCGCGCACCGCCGATGTCATCTTCACCGCGCAGCCGTCGCTGCCGGCCGCGCAGAAGTTCTATCGCGACATCAAGGGCCGCCTGGCCGCGTTCGGGCGCTCGCCCGATGATGTGAAGATCATGCCGGGTGTATTTCCTGTGGTGGGGCGCAGTGCTGCCGAAGCTCAGGAGAAGTTCGACACGCTCCAGAACCTCGTCGACCCCCGCGCCGGGATCGCGCTGCTCGGTCGCATGATCGGCAACTTCGATCTTTCCAGGTACCCGGTGGATGGTCCCTTGCCTGAGCTGCCCGTCACGCAGACCGGCCAGCGCAGCCGCCAGCAGCTCTTCACGGATGCCGCGCGCGAAGAGGGGCTGACCATCCGTCAGCTCTACCTTCGTATCGCGGGCGGGCGCGGGCATTTCACCGTCATCGGAACAGCCGAGACCATCGCGGACCAGTTGCAGGAGTGGTTCGAGCAGGGTGGGGCGGACGGCTTCAACGTCATGCCGCCGCTCCTGCCCTCGGGCCTCGAGGACTTCGCGACCCAGGTCGTTCCGGAGCTGCAGCGAAGGGGGCTCTTCCGCACGGCGTACGAAGGCCGCACGCTGCGTGACAATCTGGGGCTCTCCCGGCCGCGAAATCGGTACACCAGCCAGGGCAGTCCGCGTAGCGCGGCCGCTGGTGCCGCATGACCTACATTGCAGCAGAGGGTCGGTACGCACAGAGCGCGTATCGCAAGGTCGGGCGCAGCGGCCTCGTGCTGCCGCCCATCTCGCTCGGCTTGTGGCACAACTTCGGGAACGATACGCCGCTCGACCGGCAGCGGGAGGTCCTGCGCACGGCGTTCGATCTGGGCATCACCCACTTCGATCTCGCCAACAACTACGGCACTCCGTACGGCAGCGCCGAGAGCAACTTCGGGCGGCTGCTGCGCGAGGATTTCCGGGCGTATCGCGACGAGCTGATCATCTCGACGAAAGCCGGCTGGGACATGTGGCCCGGCCCGTATGGGCAGGGTGGTGGGTCGCGCAAGTACGTGCTCGCGAGCCTCGATCAGAGCCTCACGCGCATGGGGCTGGACTACGTCGACATCTTCTATTCCCACCGCTTCGACCCCGATACGCCGCTCGAGGAGACGGCCTTCGCGCTGGCGACCGCCGTTCAGCAGGGCAAGGCGCTATACGTGGGCATCTCCTCGTACTCCGCGGAGCACACGCGCGAATTTGCGCGCTTGCTACGGACGTGGAACGTGCCGCTGCTCATTCACCAGCCGCGATACAGTCTCGCAGAACGGCAGATCGAAGCAGGGCTGCTGCCCACGGCCGAAGATCTCGGCCTCGGCGTGATTGCGTTTTCGCCGCTCGCTCAAGGGCTGCTCACGAACCGCTATCTGGAGGGTCTGCCGGCGGGTTCGCGCGCCGCCCGCGGAACGCGGTTCCTGCTTCCGGAGCAGATCACCCAGACGGTGGTCGCGCGGGCGCGCGCATTGAATGACATTGCGAAGCGCCGCGGCCAGACGCTGGCGCAGCTCGCGCTGGCCTGGGTGCTTCGTGATCCACGTGTGACCTCGGCGCTCATCGGCGCGAGCAGCGCTCAGCAGGTTCGGGAGAACGTGGCTGCGCTGGAGAATCCGCAGTTCTCTGCTGACGAGCTCAGGGAAATCGACCGTCTCGCTCCGCCCGTCAGCGCATGAGCGTCGCACAGGTTCTCACGCAACCTTCCGCTGGCGGAGGTGCGTTCCATCGCGCCGCTTCGGTGTTGAGCAGAGTGGCGCAGGGCTGGCTCGTCCCTGTGGCGCTGCTCCTCTTGTGGGGCATCGCGGCCAGCCGGGAGTGGATGCCATCGCAGATCCTTCCGGCGCCGGAGCTCGTCTGGCAGACGGCCCTCGAGCTGGCGCGGGAGGACCTGTTTCCGAACCTGTGGATCAGTCTGCGGCGGCTGGCCGCGGGCCTTGCGCTCGGCATTGCGGCGGGTGGCGTGCTCGGCGTGCTGATGGGCTGCGGCGTCGGCGCTCGCCGCATCATCTACCCGACGTTCTTTGCGCTCACGCAGGTACCGACGCTCGCGTGGTTGCCACTGTTCATGATCGTGTTCGGCATCGGCGAGGCATTGAAGCTTGCGGTGATCATCAAGGCGGTGGTCGTGCCCATCGCCATTCACACGATGGTCGGTCTCAACGACACGCAGCCGAAGCTGCGAGAGGTGGCGCAAGCCATGCGCCTGCCGTCCGGGCTGGTGCTGCGCAAGCTCGTGCTGCCCACGGCGCTTCCTGCGTTCATCACGGGCCTGCGTCTTGCGCTCTCGCAGGCGTGGGTCTCGCTGCTTGCCGTCGAGCTGCTCGCCTCCAGCGAGGGCATCGGCTACCTCATGGTGTGGGGCCGCCAGCTCTTCATGCTGGATATCGTGTTCGTCTGCATCATCGTCATCGGGCTCGTGGGCGTGCTGCTCGATCGAAGCGTCCGGAAAGTGGAGCGCTCCCTCATCCGCTGGCCGCATCCGGCAACGGCGGAGCTGGCCTTGCCGAATCTGCAGGGGTGGGGTCGGGTGCTGCCCTGGATCCTGCCGCTCACGATCCTCGGCCTCTGGTGGTCGAGCAACCATTACCAGTGGGTGAACAGCACATCCCTGCCTGCCCCGACTGCCGTGCTTCACGCGCTATGGCAGGGGCTGAGCGACGGCTCGCTGCCGGAGGCGATGCTCGGTACGCTCGCGCGCGCGCTTGCCGGGCTGCTGGTCGGCGGCACCATCGGGGCCACACTGGGTCTGCTGCTTGGAATGGTGCCCGTGCTGGATCGCCTTCTGGGGCCGAGCTTCAGCGCTCTCCAGCAGATTGCGGTGTTTGCGTGGGTGCCGCTCATCACCGCCTGGTTCGGGCTGGGAGAGGAGGCGAAGATCGCGTTCGTGGCCCTCGCGGCGTTCTTCCCGATGTTCGTCGCCGCGCGTCATGGGGTGGCGAGCCTGTCTCCGCCGCTCATCGAAGCGGCGCGCGTCCTGCGGCTGCAGCCCCTGATGCGGCTGCGCGTGCTCGTGTTGCCGGGCGCCGCCTCCGCGATTTTCGCGGGGCTGCACCTGGGCCTCACCTACGCGTGGCTGGGGGCCATCGGCGCGGAGTATTTCACGCGTTCGGCGGTCGGCATCGGCAGCCTGATGATCAACGCCCAGCAGATTCTGCGAATGGACGTGCTCCTGAGCGCCATGGTGCTGGTCGGCGTCACGGGCGCGCTGCTTCGCATGCTGGGCGAGCGCCTCGAAGCCCGCACGACGCGCTGGCGTACCACGCGGTTGCGCTCATGACCTCCGACGCGGCACTCGTGCGCTTCCAGGGCGTGGGCAAGGCGTTCGTCGTCGACGGCGGGCAGCTCGAGGTCATCCGGGATTTCGAGCTGAGTATCGAAGAAGGTGAGTTCATCGCCATCGTCGGCGAGAGCGGGTGCGGCAAGTCCACGCTCCTGCGCCTGCTGGCGGGGCTCGACGCCGACCATAGCGGCGAGATTCGCATCGACGGCCGCACGGTGACCGGTATAGGCGCGGATCGCGGCATCGTGTTCCAGGAACATCGGCTTTTCCCGTGGCTCACGGTCGAGGAGAACGTCGGGCTCGGGCTCGCGAACGAGGCGCTGGATGCGCAGCAGCGGCGGCAGCGTGTCTCGGAATACATCCGCCTGGTGCGCCTCGAAGGGTTCGAGCGAGCCTTGCCGCATCAGCTGTCCGGCGGCATGGCGCAACGTGTGGCCATTGCCCGCGGGCTGGTGGCGAGCCCGCGCATTCTCATGCTCGATGAGCCGTTTGGCGCGCTGGATGCCCAGACGCGCCATCAGATGCAGGCGGAGCTTCTGGCGATACGCGAGCGCAAGCAGGTCACGACCTTGCTGGTCACGCACGATGTGGAGGAGGCACTGTTCCTCGCGGACCGCGTCGTCGTGATGGCGGCGCGCCCGGGGCGCATTCGCCGCGTGGTGCCGATCACGCTGCCGCGCCCGCGAGACCGCGCGAGCTTCGAATTCCACCGGCTACGTCAGGAGCTGATCGAAGATCTGCGCGATGTCGCCTGAGGCGCGTTCGCCGGCAGCGGTCGCGCGCTCCTCCGCTGCACGCGCACCTGGCGCGCTGCTGCTCGTCGTCACCTACATCGGGTTCATCAGCCTCGGGCTGCCGGACGGATTGCTGCCGGTGGCCTGGCCGTCCGTGCAGGCGGCGCTAGCGCGGGCGCAGACGGATCTCGGGGTGCTCCTGCTCGTGTACGGCGCGGCGTACTTCGTTGCCGGCTTCATCGCGCATCGGCTCATCCAACGGTTCCGTCTCTCGTCGGTGCTCACTGCGACGAGCCTGCTCGTGGCGGCGGGACTGACCGCGTTCGCGTTCGCACCGCATTGGCCGCAGCTCGTGGCAGCGACGCTCGCCATGGGGCTCGGAGCAGGCATCATCAACACGGCCATCAACGCGCGGGCTGCGGCGGCATTCACGGCGACGCATGTCAACTGGCTGCACGCGTGTTACAGCCTGGGCGCAGCGCTCGGTCCTCTGCTGCTCGCGGCGGTGATGGCGCACGGGGTCGGATGGCGGGCCGGATACTGGTTTGCCGCGTTCGTGCCGGCTGTGATGGCTGCGATCTACTTCGTGACGCGGGCGCAGTGGAGCGCGCCAGTCAAACCCGAAGCCGACGTCGCCCAGTCGCCCGCAGGCATGCGCGACGTGCTCGGCCACGAGCTGATCCGGGTGCAGATCACCGCGATCGTGTGCTATTCCGCGGTCGAGCAGATTCTTGGCCGCTGGTACTACACGCTTGCCACGGAACATCGGGGTATCGATCCCAAGGTGGCGGCGATCGGCACGTCCCTGTACTTCGGCAGCATCTTTGTCGGGCGCGCAGTGCTCGGCGCACTGATCGCGCATGTGGGGGCGGATCGGATGGTGCGAATCGCAACCGTCGGCGCGCTGCTCGGTACGCTGTGTTTCGCTTCGGCGCCGTCGACCCTGGGGACGGTCGGTCTGGTCATTGCGGGCCTGTGCCTCGGGCCGATCTTTCCCACGCTCATCTATCAGACGGCGGGCCGCGTGCCCGCGTCGCTGCGCGTGGCTGCGGTGGGAGTGAGCGTGAGCGCAGCCATCCTGGGCAGCGCAACGGCGCCATATCTCGCGGGCCTGCTTGCGCAGCAGGGTGGGCCTGGTGTCATTGGCTGGCTCGCCGTTCTGGCAGGTGTCGGACTCTTCGTGTTGAATGAGCGGCTGGCGCGTGGCTCGCTGCCGCAGGCAGCGCGCTGAACGAGCGGAGGGCGGTTGGAAAAGGCGGTGCAACCGCCGGAGGACGATCACACCGCCTCAAGAATGCCCCGAGGGGGTCAGGGCGGTGGAGAAAGTAGCATGCTACCCAAGCACCCGTGAGAACGAGTGGTCATGACGGTCGCACGGGTTGCAATGTGCCGCATCGCCTGCAGGGATGAGCTGCCACGATGGTGCCTGGGCCTCGTTACACCTGAAGGCCGCCGCGCGGCGTGAGGACATCACGGCGTAATGCTTCGGCATCACGTTCCCGACACGGCAGACCATCAGCCCGCCGCGCAGGCATGCGGGTAGCATTGGATGCAAGCGGAGATATCCATGATGTCGAAGTTTTTCGACGATTACAGAGACTCCGTCATTCTGCTCGCCCGGATTCTGCTCACCTTCCTGTTCGTGGCCTTTGGTTGGCAGAAGCTGACCGGATTCTCGGGGACCGTCACATACCTGTCATCGATGGGTGTGCCGGCACCGTCGCTGGCGGCCGTTGTTTCCATCGTGTTCGAGCTCGGGCTCGGCATCGCGATTGCGTTGGGGTTCTGGACGCGTGCCACCGCGCTCCTGCTCGTGTTCTACACCCTGGCGACCGCCCTGATCGGCCATCGGTACTGGACGATGACCGGCGCGGAGCAGTCCGCGAACATGATCAACTTCTACAAGAACGTCAGTATCGCGGGCGGCTGGCTGCTGCTCAGTCTCATCGGTCCCGGCAGGTATTCGTTGGACAGTCTGATGGGCGTCCGCACGCAGCCGGATCTACGCCGCGCCCGTTTCTGAAGACGAGGGTCTGGAAGTGGGCGAGAGCTGATCGAGGCAGCTCGCGTTCGCAACATCGTGCAACTCCTGCTCCCTGCAGGGCTGCCCTTGCCCCCGCGCAGCTCTGGCTGTGAGCTCATCTGCATGCGGGTAGGAGTGGTCCCACATCGAGAACCGGAGCGTCTGATAGCGGATCGTCCCCGGAGATCGTAGCCTCACGCGTCCGATCAACGAGAGGCACGGTCATGACTTGCCGAACCGCAATGATTGTCCTGATGAGTATCGGCGCATCCAGCCTGGCGATTGCGCAGACGCCGCCCTCGGAGAGCACGTCTCCGTCCAGCCCGTCGACTCAGCAAACACCGAACGAGAAGCCCACGACAGGCAGCAGCACGAGCCGTCCCGCGTCAGCCTCCAGCCCGCATCAGCGAGAGGCACTGAACAAACAGACGCACGAGCAGATGATGAAGGACTGTATCGCCAAAGAGCGCGCTCAGAACGCCGACGTGTCGAAGGACGACGCGAAGGCGGCCTGCAAGGACCAGCTGAAGGCCAGCTCGGAGCCGACGAACCGATAAGTCGTTCGGGGCGCGGCCCCCACCCGTGGGGCCGCGCGTCGGCGAGCGATCTCGTGAGCTCGGCCACCCGCTCGCGAGTAGTGTGAGCTCTGGTGGCCAGCCGCCGCGACACTGGCCGCTGGTCCCGTCCGATCCGTCTTGCCTGATCGCTCTTTCGCGTTACCGGAAGCAGTGGCGCCGCATTGGCGCCTGTGGCAGGGTCGCCGGCCACGCTGTCGCGAACGGCTGAGCTCCATTGACCACCCGGCGGTAGAACGCCCGGTCAGCGGTGAAGCCGGCGACGCCGAGTGATGTCGATGCAGGAATTCCGGAGCGCCAGCCAGATGACCGATTCTTCCGAGTACGTGCCGCCGAAAGTGTGGGTTTGGGACAAGCCGAGCGGCGGCGCTTTCGCCAGCATCAATCGCCCCGTCGCCGGTGCCACTCATGAGAAGGAATTGCCGGTGGGCCGCCACCCGCTGCAGCTCTACTCACTCGCGACCCCCAACGGCGTAAAGGTCACGATCATGCTCGAGGAGCTGCTGGCTCTCGGGCATCACGGTGCGGAGTACGACGCCTGGCTGATCAGGATCAACGAAGGCGATCAGTTCGGCAGCGGTTTCGTAAGCGTGAATCCCAACTCCAAGATCCCCGCGCTGCTCGATCGCAGCGGCCCGACGCCGATCCGCGTCTTCGAGTCAGGCGCGATCCTGGTGTATCTCGCGGAGAAGTTCGGGGCGTTCCTGCCGACCGAGCGAGCGGCGCGCGCCGAATGCCTGTCGTGGCTGTTCTGGCAGATGGGCAGCGCGCCCTACCTCGGCGGCGGTTTCGGTCACTTCTATGCCTATGCGCCGACCAGGATCGAATACGCGATCAACCGGTTCACGATGGAGGTGAAGCGGCAGCTCGATGTGCTGGATCGGCGCCTGGCTGACTCCGGGTACATTGCGGGCGACAGCTACACGATCGCGGATATGGCCATCTGGCCCTGGTATGGGCAGCTCGCCAAAGGCCTGGTCTACGGGGCTGGCGAGTTTCTGAGCGTGCAGGATTACAGGAACCTGCAGCGCTGGGCGGATACGATTCAGGCGCGACCGGCCGTACGGCGCGGGCGCATGGTCAACCGGACGACGGGCGAGCCTTCGAGCCAGTTGCACGAGCGCCATGACGCGAGCGACTTCGAGACGAAGACGCAGGACAAAGTGGCTGCAAAGCCGTAGTCCATTGGAAACAAGTCGCCCGCGGCCCGCGCGGCCCGGCGCTTTTTCGAGACCGGGCACGGATCACGGCCGGCAAGAGACGCGACTTTTGCCGGCTTGCGCAGTGACTGTCGCAAGCCCGGGAGGTCAGGCCGTCAACACCGCGCGGCCGGTTCCGGTCGCGCCGGCCGCGGTCCGCGGCACCCTCATCTAGTGCACCGGGCCTGCCCGTTGCGACATTTCGTTGCACGCGTGCGCATCCATGCGCCATTCCGGGTCTTCGTGGTTGCATGCGTGAAGCACGTTCTGCATTCGCTGTAACTAGGCGCTGCAGAAGGCGATTCGCCACGCGCGCGCAGTGCTCGTGAGAGGCGCGCCTGTCGCAAGTCAACGCATTGGCACACTTGGTGCTTGCCACGCTCACCACCAAACGGCCCGGAGGTGACAGCCCCCACCACACCAAGACTCGTAAATGCGGACTCGCAGGAGAGAGAGCCTGGCGCAAGCCGGGTTCCGCCGAAGGAGCAACCTCCCATGAACTCTCAGGTACCCCCACTGCGAGAACCGATTGCCGACTGAAGAGCGAGGCGCGCGCAATGCGTGTCTCCACCGAAGGAGCAAGCGCAGCAGGTTCTGCGCGGAAACTCTCAGGTACCCGGACAGAGGGAGCGGCGAGCGGACCCGAAACTTCGGGCGACGCCGGCTTCAGCGTTCTCTACTCTTCAGGAAGGCGCAAATGAACGACACGACGACTGCTTCTGTTCGCATCCGTGAGACCGTCGCCCGCATCCTCGGTCTCGCAGGGGCCTCCCCACTGGTTGCGGGCCCGTCTCTCGATCAAGACACCTCGAGGCCCCCACCGGCGCTCGGCTACCCAGGAAAGCGTCCGACGATTCAGTCCAGCAGGATGAATCCGCTGGGCATTCCCCTGATGCTGGGCCTCGCGCTGGCCGCGGGCTGCAGCAAAGGGCCGGACGCCACGTCCGGCGCGATGGGGCCCGCGGCCACCGCCGCGGCGAAACAGCCGTTGCTGGGCATACGTCCGTACGGCGACGAGACCGTCAAGATCGACATGAGCAAGATCTCGCCCGATGTCAAGAAGGTCTTCGACTACATCGACGCCAACATCGACGATCACGTCATCAACCTGCAGAAGTGGATCCAGCAGCCGAGCATCTCGAACACCGGCGAAGGCATCCCGGAATCCGCCGAGATGGTGAAGGGCTTCTTCGACCAGCTCGGCTGCCAGCAGACGCGGGTGTACGACGTGGGCGTCACGGAGTGGGGCCAGCAGGGCAATCCGGTGGTCTACGCCAAGTGTGACGAGGGCGCCGAGAAGACACTGGTGGTGTACTGGATGTACGACACCATGCCCGTGACGCAGCCGGACCTGTGGAAGGCGCCGCCGTTCGAGGCCCGCCTGGTCGAGCAGGCGCCGTACAAGAAGGTGCTCATCGGTCGCGGCGCGACGAATTCCAAGGGCCCGCAGATGGCGTTCTACAACGCGGTCATGTCGATCAAGGCGGTGGCGGGCAAGCTGCCGGTGAACCTCATCTTCGTCGCCGAGGGCGACGAGGAGCGCATGTCCATGGGCTATCGCAAGTTCGTGCGCGAGAACAAGGAGCTGTTCGACGGCGCCGATGCGATGTGGGGCCCCGGCGGCTCCGAGGGCTGCGTGTTCGTGGAGCTCACGACCAGCGGTGCGAAGTGGGGCCGCGGCCCGAACTACAGCGACATTCACGGCGGCAACAAACGCTCGGTCGACGCGCCGGCGTGGCGACACGTCCAGATGCTCGCCACGCTCACCGACAAGACCGGCAACAAGGTCATGATCGACGGATTCTACGACGACATCGAGCCGCTCAAGCCGGAGGAGAAGGCGGCGCTGAAGGCGGCCGCGGAGAAGCTGGACCTGAAAGTCGCGGCGGAACGGCTTGGCGTCGAGCGCTTCATTTCCGACGACCCGCTCACCCAGATCACGATGGCGCGCTACGGAACCTCGATCAACCTCGATGGTATCTGGGGTGGCAACATGTTCGCGGGCGGCTCCGGTGCCATCCTGCCGAACAAGATCACGTCGAAGCACAACTTCCGCTACGTGCCGAACATGACCGGGCCGGACATCGTCGCGAAGCTGCGCAAGCATCTCGACAAGCACGGCTACCCGGACGTGGAGATCAACGTCGTCGGCGATGTGCCCTGGGCCAAGATGGACGACGACAGCGAGCTCGGCCGCGCGGTCGCAGCCTCCCTGGCGGCATTCGGTCGGCCGCGCCCGGATCCGGTCCCGTTCGAATCGATTCTCGGCGGCTACTGGCCGGCCTACCTCTTCGCGGGCGATGTGGTGAACATTCCGATCGCGCGTGGCAACCTCGGCACAGGCGGGAATGCGCACGCCGCGAACGAATACTTCGTGATCGAAGGCTCGGGCACGGTCTACGGAATCGCCGGCGCGGAGAAGTCGATCGTCACTTCGCTCTACAACTATGCAGGGCTCAACAACCCGGATGCGGCTGCGTCGGCCGGGTCGGGGACGTGATGCAGGCGGTTTCACGTTGAGCGACGCGTGAGACACTCACGGCCGGGGACGGGATGGCGTCCCCGGCCGTGGCAGCCGATTGCCGCGTCGCGTCCGGCGTTTCCGTGCGCGGATCAACTATGATGCGCGCGGAAGTTCCGGCGCGGTACCGGAACACGGAAGTGATCGAAGCATCTTCATGGACACGATCAGCATCGCTATCGCCGGCTTCTCCGCGGTGGGCGCGGTGCTCTTGTTCCTCGTTTACGTGTTTCTCATCGACGTCCAGGGGAAGTCGGCCTATTCGGTGATCTCGTGTGCGGTCCTCCTGACGGCGCTGGCTGGTATTCAGGTCTTTCATCTGCTGCACTTCGGCGGCGGGCCACCACCGCTCGAGCGTTTTCCCTACAGACTCGCGTTGTTCGCGGTTCCTTCGGCGTTCTACCTTTTCAAGCGCTGGGCAATACAACCCGCCGAGCCATTCCGCCCGATTCTGCAGCTCCACCTGCTTCCGATCCTGCTGCTGTTCTTCGTGCGCCTGCAGATTGCGTTGCCGATCCTCCTGCTGTTCGGCGTGGGCTACTCGCTGTGGTTGGGCCACTTCATCTACGGGCTGCGGGCCCAGCGCAGGCAGTTCCGGTTCGAGTTCTTCTACTTCGGCGTCATGTCGGTGTCGGCTGTCTTCGTCCTGATTCTGGGACTGTCCATTCCGTACATCGATGACGCGCTCTTCTACCACTTCTACAGCTGGGCCATCGGCCTGGGATTCGCCATCGTGATCGTGGCGCTGATCTCGAACCCCGACCTGATCGGGGATCTTTCAGAGGCAGCCCGCGTGCGGGTATGGGACCTCGACCCTGCGCGGGGTCGATGTGGATGCCTGCCTGAAGAAGCTTCGTGAAGTCCTGGCCAGGTCCTACGCGAACGAGAATCTCAGCCTGTCTTCGCTGGCCGACGATCTGGGCGTCTCGAGCCACCAGCTCTCCGAGCTGGTCAATACCCGGTTGGGCATGGGGTTCTCGAGGTTCGTGCGGGAGTTTCGGGTGGAGCAGGCGAAGGCGCTCCTGGTCTCGGCCCCCTCGCGGTCGATTCTCTCGATCAGCATCGATACGGGCTTCCGGTCGCAGTCGGCTTTCTACGCCGCGTTCAAGGAAGTGACCGGACAGTCGCCGGGCGACTATCGCAAAGCGAGTCCCAGGCAGGACCTCCGTCCGGATTCGCTCCGGAATGATCTTTCCGGAGACCGCTAAGTTGCTGATTCCACTGAGGTGGAAAACTTTCTGATCCGGACTGATCACTGCGGAAGCCTGCACTGACCCGCGCATCTGGCTTTCCGGCCGTGGCTCACGTTGCCACGACACCTGGAGGCTGGAACGCATGTCTTCGACAGGGAACCGCCCGCCCGACTCGATCAAGGCCTACACGAAAGTTGGCCTGCGCATGTATGACGCACTGGTCATGGGTGTGCTCGCCCGGCACGTGTGGGACTGCCCCGCTGAGAACTTCGTCGAGCACTACCGCAGGCACCTCACACCCAACCATGCGGAGATCGGTGTTGGTACCGCGTATTGCCTTGATCGCTGCGGATTCGACACGCCGAGCCCAAGACTGCTCCTGATAGACCTCCAGCCCAACTGCCTCGAATTCGCTGCAGGACGACTCGACCGCTACAAGCCGCAGATCTGCATTCACGACGCGCTGCAGTCCATGCGAGCGTCCGACCGCCGATTCGACTCGATTGCCCTGGGCGGCGTGCTGCATTGTCTTCGCGGGGATATGCGCCGGAAGACGCGGGTATTCGACGCGCTCGGACCGCTGACCTCGCCGGGGTCGAAGGTGTTCGGCTACAGCCTGATCGCGGACCCGCCGACGCGCCGGGCGCGCAGTCGCCTCGTCCTCTTTGCTCTCAATCGCGCTGGAGTCATCGACACCAGCCACGACCGGGTCGGCGACCTGACGAGGGAGCTGTCGAATCGGTTCGTGTCGTGCACTGTCGAGCTGGTGGGCAACATGGCGTTCTTCAGCGCCGTTGTCCCTCAACGACCGGCCGGGCACGGCCTGCAGGCAGGTGGCCTGTGAACACCTCGATCGGTGAGGTCTCCTCATCCGGGCGCCTGGCTTGCAGCGCGGAACGCGCCTGGCAGAAGGTGTGTTTCTACGAGCACATATCGAGACGGCTGCCCTGGCTGCTGCGCACTGCGTTGCCAACGCCGCACAGGACCACCGGATCACATGAGCGCGTCGGCGATGTCTCGCGCTGCATGTACAGCGATGGCGGATACCTGGCCAAGCGGATCGCCCGCATCGTCCCGGGAGAGCGCATCGATTTCGAGATCATCGAGCAGACGATTCGCCATAGCCGCAGGGTCGTTCTGCGCGGCGGCAGCATAGAAATCGAGTCGCATGCCGACGGGACGAGCTCAGTGCGGATGACCACTCGGTACGAGCTGCGGTCGCGAACGTTTCTGTCCGCTCGTTTCTTCGTGAATCTTGTTGTTGCGGCCATGCACAGGGTCGTTATTCGGGATATGCAGGATCGCCTGAGTCGCGTGCGAGGAGCAACGAGGACCTCGTGATCGTGGGCTCTCCGGTGTGAGGCGCCGAGGTGCTGGCCACGCCCGGGCGCGTCCTCGTGCTCCTCACAGCTGAAACGCGATCGTGAGCAACATGCCTTCCCCGATGTCGCGCATCACGCCCGGAGCGCGCGGAACGAATTGCGCGCCGTTCAGCGCGAGCGCCTCGATCCAGTTCGCAAGCCACGTGATCTCCTCCGCGCCGTAGAACACAACCGCCGACTCATAGTTCAACAGCAGACTGCGCAAGTCGAGGTTGATGGAGCCGCACAGCGCGAAGCTGTTGTCGACCACCACAGCCTTGGCGTGCGTCATCCGCGGCAGAAGCCGGATTTCCGCGCCGGCCCCCGCGAGCTCGCGCATCGCCCGGGCGCGAACGAAGTCAGCCAGCCGATGATTGGACCTCTCCGGCACCACGAGGGTGATGCGCACGCCACGGCGCGCCGCCAAACGCATCGCCGTGCGCAGACTTTCATCGGGCAGGAAGTACGGCGTGACCGCGAGCAGGCGATGCTGTGCGCGGTAGCAGGCATCGACGAGCAGTGCATGGGCGGTGTCCTCGGATTGATCCGGGCCGCTTGGCAGAAACTGCGCGTCCGCGCCGAAGTCGCGTTCGACGAGCCGCGGCGGCAGGGCCGACGGAGCCGGTAGCCGGCCTTGCGCCGACGCCCAATCCGCTTCGAACTGGGCGCCAGCCGCGATCGCGACGTACCCACTGACGTCGAAGGACAGATCGACCCACGGCTCGACGCCATCGCTGCCGACGAAGTATTCGGCGGCAAGATTGCGGCCGCCGGCCCACAGCTTCGTGCCGTCCGCGATGGCGAGCTTGCGATGATTGCGAAGGTTCCGGGGCCCCTCCGCGCGCAGCGCAAGCACCGGCCGAAAGATCTGCACGTGCGCACCGGCGGCCTTCAGCGCACGCAGCTGTTTGCGCGGCGCCCCCCAGACTCCGAAGCCGTCCAGCAGCAGTCGCACCTTGACGCCATTGCGAGCCTTCTGCGTGAGCCGTTGCAGCGCCTCGTGCCCCAGCGGGTCGTCGCCGATGAGAAACGTGCAGATGTCGAGCCGCTCACCCGCACCGTCCAGCAACGCCCACAACGCATCGCGCGCCTGGGCGCCATCTTCATGAAAGCTCACTTGCGTGGGCGAGGGCGGAGTGAGGCCGAAGCTGTTCAGCAAGGCCGCCGCCCAGTGCACGCGCCCGCTCGCCGGCATCACCGCAGCAGGCGGCGCGCCCCGCGTCTTGCGCCGCCCGAATGCGAGATACAGCGGCAGCATCAGATAGGGCATCAGCGCCAGCCCCATGACCCATGCGATGGCCGCGGCGGCTGGGCGGCGCTCCTGTCGTATTCGAGTGCTCAGCACGTATATGAGCACCGCGATGGCGCCCAGCATGAAATGCAGAGTGATCGATGGAAAGAAGGCTCGCATGGGCGATTGTTGCTTGGTTGTCGCCAGGTGGGGTTGTTGGCAGTTGGATGCAGTTTACCTGTGAGCGCGAATCCCGCACTCGTTTACAACATGACAATGGTCTGCAGGACGCCTGGCTCGATGAGGACATCCAGCCGCTCGCGCTGACCGAACCCGAGATCGACGACGTGGTGGCGTCTCTGGCATCGCTCACGAGCCCGCAATGCCGTGAGCGCGGAATGAGCGAGCCGGAACGACAGCGCGCGCTGTCGCGGACCAGCCGGCCCCAGCGTGATACGAAGCAGGCATTCAGCCCAAGGGCCGACGAAAGTGACGCTGCCCGGAGGCGATGTCGGGCTTCACCGAGGATGGCGCGAAGTCTTCGCGAGTACGCCGAAGGCGTGCGCCCGGAGTTGCGCGCAGTGCCGGGCTGGGTGCGAGGGCATGGGCCGCAACCGCGGGATCTTCGTGTCAGCCCGCCGACAGCAGTGTTGTTTCTGATACACCGGCGCGAGACGGAGAGCGCGCGCCGGCCGAACGGCAGCACGAGCTCAACCGCGGATCCGCAAGAATTTCCGTCGCCTGCCACTGCCGAAATCAGCCGACAGCGCGCGAGCCGATTCCATGAGCACTTTCCGCTGGTGAAAGTGTCTTCGATGTATAGGAACCTCAGTCGCCGCCAACGCCGCGGCGATTCGCCAACGGCGAAGTGACCAACGTGAACACCAGCACCGGATAGCCGAAGAATGCGGGCCATCAATCTGTCGCGGAGGGGGCTGCCATGAACGAGCCTGCACGTCCGAGAGGTTCGTTGCTGGGCCCCTTGCTGCATACCAGGCAGTGGCGTCTCCGATACGCGAGTGCCTTCATCGTCGTCGCGCTGATCAGCCTGATCCGGCTCGCGCTGGTGCCCTTCATCGGGATTCAGTCGCTGCTGCTCCCATACACCCTCGGCGTCATCATAGCCGGATGCGTGGGCGGTCTCGGCCCGGCACTGCTGGCGACCGTGCTCACGCCGATCCCCGCCACGCTCCTGTTTACGGACTGGCCGAACAACCGGCACCCGATCGGCTGGGTCGCGCATGTGGCCTTCTTCCTCGTCGTCGGCGCCGTCATCAGCTTCATCGTGGGGCGCCTGCAACTGGCCTACCGCACGCAGGCGCAACTCTTGAGCGATGCCCGGGCGGCAGAAAGCCAGGCTCGCGCGAGCGAGGCCAGGCTGCGGCTCATCACGGATGCGATGCCGGCGCTGATCGCTTACATCGATTCGTCCCACCGGTACCAGTTCGGCAACCGCCAGTATCAGGAATGGTTCGGCCGCGCGGCTGAGCATCTCGAAGGCCGCCACCTGCGGGAGGTGCTCGGTGATGGGGTGTATGAAGCGGCACTGCCGCATATCGAGCGCGCGCTGGCGGGCGAGCGAGCCGCCTTCGAATCCGAGATTCCCTATCGCACCGGCGGGAGCCGGTACATCGAAGCCCACTATGTCCCGGACCACGATGCCACGGGCGCGGTGAAGGGGATCTTCGCGCTGGTCCTCGACAAGACGACCCGCAAGCACATCGAGGACCGTCTCCGCGAATCCCAGCAGCGTCTCTCGCTCGCCCTGCGCGCCGGCCGTGCCGGAAGCTTCGAATGGGACATCTCGACCGATCGCATCCTGTGGTCGGACGAGCTCCTGGAGCTTTACGGCGTGACCCGGGAAGCGTTCGGGGGCACTTACCAGTCCTGGCTGGACCTGGTGCACCCGGAAGATCGCGAGCGCCTGAACGAGCAGGCGCAGCAGATCCTGGAGCGGGGCGAGAATGCCGCCGAGTTCCGCATTCTCCGCCACGACACGCAGGAATGTCGCTGGGTGCACGCTCGTGCGCAGCTCGTGAATGACGCCACGGGCGCACCGGTGCGAATCAGCGGCATCAACTGTGACATCACGGAGCTCCGGCAAGCCGAACAGGCCCTGCGCGTCGCGGAACAGCGCAAGGACGAGTTTCTGGCAATGCTCGCCCACGAGCTGCGAAACCCGCTCGCTTCGATCACCAACGCGGCCGAGCTGCTCGCGCAACATCAGATTCCCGATATCTCCCTGAGGAGCCTCGGCGGCCTGTTCCAGCGGCAGGCCGGGCAGCTTTCGCGCCTGGTGGACGACCTGCTGGATGTCGCCAGGATCACCCGCGGGGTCATCGAGCTGCGCAAGGCGCCGCTCATCCTGGACTCAGTACTGGAAACAGCGCTCGAAACCGTGCGACCGCGACTGGAGCGCAGGCGCCAGACGCTCTCGGTGAGCCCCTGGCCATCAGGCGTGCGGGTCGAAGGAGATGCGGCCCGCCTGACGCAGGTCTTCGCGAATCTTCTGTCCAACGCGTCGAAGTTCTCCGAGGATGGTGCGCTCATCGAGCTGAGCGTGGAGGTGCGTGACGGTAGCGCGGTGGTGCGGGTTCGGGACTCCGGTATCGGCATCGAAGCCCAGATGGTGCCCCAGATCTTCGATCTGTTCGTGCAGGCGGATCGCTCGCTCCATCGGCCCCGCGGCGGTCTGGGTGTTGGCCTGACCATCGTCAAGACGCTCGTCGAGCGCCATGGCGGCACGATCGAGGCCCACAGCGAAGGACTGGGGCGCGGTAGCACGTTCACCGTGCGCCTGCCGTTGCTCGCCGCGGATGAAGCCGCGTCGACGTTCCAGTCGTCGGCTGAATCACAGTCCGCGCAGCAGGACGCCGCGCGCCACATCCTCATCGTCGATGACAATCACGATGCCGCGGACTCACTCGCGACATTGTTCGATGTCGTCGGCCACGACATCCGTGTGGTCTACGACGGCAAGAGCGCGCTCTCGACCCTCGAGACGTTTGCGGCGGAGTTCATCCTGCTCGATATCGGCATGCCCGAGATGGATGGTTACGAAGTGGCGCAGGCCGTGCGCGCGCGATTTCCGCACGGTCCGCCGCACCTGTTCGCCGTAACGGGTTACGGTGGGGATCAGGATCGGGCCAGGGCCCGGGAGACTGGCTTCGACGCGCACTTCACGAAGCCGGTCGACACGACGCAGATCCTCGCGCTGATCGATGCCACGCCACGAGCTGAGGTCCATCGACAGACTGGCACGTGACCCCGTCAGGCGCTGTGCGTCACCGCGGCCGACGCAGGCCAGGTCCTGAGGTCCAATTGAGGGACTTAGCCTCGTGCCGCACGATCACTCGTCGTGAGCCGCCGCGGAACCTCCCGACCCCGACGCACCGTCACGTTCGATAGCCTGTCCCAAGCCTGAGGAGATAGACATGAGCAGCACTCCGGCGCGCAGCGCAACGGCAACCGGGACTCCGAAAGCGCAGACGGTCCACATGAAGCTCGAGGTGGTGGTCATTCCCGTTGCAGACGCCGAGCGCGCCAAGCGTTTCTACGGCAGCCTGGGCTGGCGGCTCGATGCCGATGTCGCGACGGGTGATGACTTCCGGGTCTTGCAGTTCACTCCACCGGGATCCTCGTGCTCGATCATCTTCGGGACGGGCGTCACGTCGGCGGCGCCGGGCTCGGCACAGGGACTCCATCTGATCGTGTCGGACATCGCCGCCGCGCGTGCCGATCTCGTCGCGCGCGGTGTCAGTGTGAGCGAGCTGTTCCACGACGCTGGCGGTGTGTTTCATCACGCGGGTGAGAAAGGCCGCCTCGAGGGTCCGGATGAGGCGCGGCGCAGCTACGCCTCGTTTGCCTCGTTCAGCGATCCGGACGGCAACGGCTGGTGGTTCCAGGAGGTCACCGCGAGATTGCCCGGGCGCGAGGACATGGACGATACGAGATTCGTTTCGCCGACCGAGCTCGCCACCGCACTCCGGCGCGCGGAGGCGGCGCACGGCGAGCACGAGAAGCGGATCGGCAAGCCGGACGTGGATTGGCCGAGCTGGTACGCCGAGTACATCGTGCGCGAGCAGGCCGGCAAGGAGCTGCCCTCATGAGCTCAGAACACCGTCGGGTGATGTAAGCGAGGCGAAGCAGAACCAGGAGCGAATGATGGCAAGGCCTGCACCTCGTCATCGCTGCAGCGAGCGCTACCGCCAGGGAATCTTGCTGACGTTCCCATCCAGGTGCTGGTCCCATACATCCTGCTCGCAGATGTACTCGCCCACTTCCACGTCGCGCGCCCATTTGTAGGCCATCCGCACGACCACCGGCTCGCCATACACGGCAGGGTCGTGGAACGTGATCTCGTTGATGAGCTGCTTGCCGGTCGGGCCGCCTTCCTGCAGCGAGAAGCGTTCCACCATGCGCAGCGCCGGGCTGGTCGGGTACCGGTTGCCCTCATGCAACGGCAGAATGTGCGTGGTCTCCACGACGAGCTGCGAGCCCTCCCAACGCCCACGGGAGAAGCCGGTGCGGCTCGGAAGCAGGTCGCCGGGTTCCGCGCCGTCCAGGTGGATGCGTCTCACCTGGCCATACACCTCGGTCAGCAGAAGTATCCGGCTCGGCGTGGAGACGATCTCGAAGGGGTACTGGGTGATGGTCGTCATGATGTAGGGCAGGGTGTACGGCACGCACGAGATGTGCTCGTCGTCCCGGGTGAGGTCGATGGGCGTGTAGGTTTCCGCCCAGCTCGCCCGCGCCGCCGCCATGGCGGGTGTGAATGGCGGTTGTGCCGGCCATCGGCCACTTTCCTTCGAGTTCGGCAACCAGACGCCGGAGAAGTCCGGCCGCTGGCCTTCTGTCTCGCTACCCGAGACAGGAGGTGCCTGATAGCCGCAAGCCACGGCAAGGGTCAGCAACAACGCGCGCCGAAGCGCTGCTCTTCTCGTGACCGGCTTCATCTGGCCCCCTTCGTTTGCCGCGCAGCCTCGGCATGCTCGCGCAGCCGATCACGCCAGAGCTTGTCGATCCACCGGCGCTCGGCACAGACGCTTTCCTGCAAACGCGCGTGCGGCGCCCATGCGAAGTAGCGACGCGCTTTCAACGGCGCGAGGTAGGCCTGCGGGTCGTGCAGCTCGATGTCGTTGATCAGAACCTTTCCGCTCTCGGCGTCGTCGGCCAACGTGAGCCGCTCGATGACGCGCAGCTGCGCGCTGTGCGGCAGGCCGTCGCCGCTGATGATGGCGTCAGGGCGCAACCCGACGGTTTCGATGATCAAGGTCGAGCCCTCCCAGCGGCCGCGCGAAGTGCCGAACCATGAAGGGTCCGGCGCTTCCGGAAGCGGGCGGCCGTCGAGGTGAATGCGGCGCACCTCTGCGTTCGCGAGATTCGGTTGCAGCACCATGACGAGGCGCTCGGGCGTTTGCACGATCTCGAGCGGGAGCTCGGTCTGCAACATGTTGCGCGGTGTGCCGAGAGGCATGCAGAAGCTCGTGGGATCTGCGGCTGCGGCATCGAAGCTTTCCATGAAGCTGCGGGCCATCGGAGTGAGGGGCAGCGAATCCGGCCAGGGTGTGGCGCGCCGCGAGTCTGGCAGCCAGGTGCCGCTGAAATCCCGGGGGGCTGACGCGCCCGGGGCGGCCGCCTCCTGCGGAGGCTGGCAACCCGCCAGCGCGGCGACGATCACGATCCAGCCCGGCAAGAGCAGGGAATGTCTTCTGCGATGGCCGCTCGTCATGCGTGGCTCCACGACCCGTCCTCCTCGTTACTCGATCGTGTCGCGGCTCCAGGTCTTGCCGCTCGCGAAGACGATCTTCGTCAGATACATGAAGGTGGGGTCCTTGCGGTCCGCGTAGCCGGAGATGACGACCCGGTCGCCGGGCTTCACGTCGCCGTTGGCCCATCCGTTCCTCATCATCACCACCTTGGCGACGGTGAAGATCTTGTAGCTTCTGATCTTGCCGTCCTCGCCCGGCACCTCGAGATCGATGAACGAGTGCGGGTTCGTGAAGCTGAAGTACTTCACCGTTCCCGTCACGGTGCTCAGCTTCGTCTGGTCGAAGTTCGCGGTGGAGTGATGCGAGAGAACGGGCCTCGCCGGGCTCAATACGACGATGGCGATGCAGGCGAGGGTTAGCAGTCGCATCGTGGGTCTCCTTCGTAAGGGATATCTCGAGCCGCGTTCCGGCAGTGAGCCGCAGCGTGTGGGGTCGGCGTGCAGTGGCGCATCCCTGTCGGCGGGAGCTACCACGGCAGCTCCTCATTCGTGTATTCGAGGTAACGGCCGGCATTCTCCGGGTTCAGTCCGTCGATGAGCTTCATGAGTGCCTGAGCGCTCTGCTTCGGTGTGAGGAGATCGGGTGGAGGCGCCCCGGTGTCACGGCCGGCGCGAGCATCCGTCGCCACGATGCCGGGGGAGAAGATCCCCACGGAAATACCCGCTGGCCGCAGCTCGTTCTGCAACACGCGCATTCCCATGTTCAGCGCGCTCTTGCTCATGCGATAGAAGTACGTGTCCGTGGCGCGCGATGGGGCCGGCGAGGAAGCTTTGCGCGCACGCTCACCAGTCTGCTGTGCGAGCCCTATGGAGCCGAGCAGGCTGGTGATGGCGACGATCTTCTTCTGTTCGCTGGCCTGAACGTTCTGGAGGAACGCTGCCGAAAGGCGCATGGGTGCATAGGCATTCACGCGCATCACGTCCTGGAAGTTGTCGGCATCCAGATTCTTCAGTGTCTCCTTCTCGTAAGCGCCGACGATGCCGGCATTGCTCACGAGCAGATCGATGGGCTCGCCGCGGTACTTCGTCGCCAGCGCGTCGATTGCGGCGTTGTCGGCGACGTCCAGCGGCTCGACGATCACTTTCGGGTTCCGCGCACTCAGCTTGCGAAGCTCTTCAGCCTCGGCGGGGCTCCTGCAGGTGGCGATTACTTTCCAGCCATTCGCCGCAAGCTCCTGAACGAGTGCGAGCCCGATGCCGCGGTTCGAGCCCGTGACGAGCGCCACCGGCTGCGCAGCAGCGGCGGCCAGCTCGTTGAGCGGCATCATCGCCATCAGCGCCATGCAGAGGCGGCGGAAGATACGCTTGGCACCCATGGCCACGCCTCACTTCTTGTCAGGCATGGAGCCCGGCTGCCTGGGCCGATCGGTCATCGGCTGCAAGGGGCGCATGTAGGAGATGTCCGTGCGGTCGCGTTTGCCGAGGCAGCCCAGCCCGGGCGGGCACATGTCGATGGGCGTGGCGGCTTCGAACAACACATCCGGAATGTACTCGCGGATCCTGATCCGCCATTCGCCGTTGCGTTTCTCGTATTGCTCGATGTAGCGGCCGCTGCCGATGGTGTTGGTGCCCGTGGTCTGCTCGCCGGAAAGCAGGAAGTAGACGACGTAGCTTTCGACGTGCGCGATGTTGCCCTGGATGTCCACCGTCTGGCCGGTGACGTGGTGCTGGTTCTGCACGTACTTCGCTGCATGCAGGGAGTTCGCCCACTTCGCGAACTCTTCCACCGTGATCGGCCTGCCGTAACTGATGGTTGCGTCGGGCCAGAAGGCGCTCTTGATGAGCTCGGCGTCATGCCGGTCTGCCCCGCGCGTGTAGCGCTTGAGGCAATCGAGGATCGCCTGACGATCGCGCAGGTACGCGACCTCGGAGGTCAGTGAGGCGAGCTGTGCGCGCAGGGAATCGATTTGCGCCTGCTGGCTTTCGGCTGCTGCGACGCCGTGCGGTGCGAGGGATGCGCAGAGCAGGGCGAGTAGTCCTGCGGCGAGGAATGCGCGCCTGAAGCGAAACGCCGTGGTCAACATGGTCAGCCCCCCTCTGTGTCCGTGCCATTGGACTCGAAAGTGAGACGCCGATCCCTTCGACGGGGGTCGTGCGCCTGCCTGCCAGTGCGATGCAAGCGCTTGCAATCATGCGAGAGTGAGGCTGATACTGCAAGCGGCGAGGCGCTCCAGGGGCACGCTTCGGAGCGCAAAGAGACGGATGTTTGAACATCCCGGTGGCTTTGCGACCAGCAGAGGGGGGTACATGAAGAACGCTTGCACCAGTTCCAGACCGGGGGCCGCCGGCGCCCCGCGCGTGATCTCATTGATGTGTGGCACGGCTCTCCTCGGCACCGCGGTGGCGGCGGTCGGGCAGACGGCCGCCCCGGCAACGGAGGGCGGGGACCCGGCGGTCGAGGAGGTCATCGTTACAGGCTCGCGCATTCAACGTGCGGAGGGCTTCGAAGCACCGACGCCGCTCACGGTGGTCAGCGCCGAAGAGATGCGCAAGACGGGCGACACCAGCGTTGCCGCCTCTCTCAACCGGATTCCCTCGTTCCGTGCGCAGACCACGCCGGCCGCCAGCATCTTCGGTGCAGGCAACGCCGGCGCATATGTGCTGGATCTGCGGTTCCTCGGCGCCAACCGCACGCTGGTGCTGGTGGACGGCAGACGATTCGTGCCTGCCACGCGCGACGGCACGTTTGACGCGGGGCTCATTCCCAATGCACTCGTGGAGCGGGTGGAAGTGGTCACCGGCGGTGCTTCCGCCGCCTATGGCTCAGATGCCGTGGCGGGCGTCGTGAACATGATCCTCGACAAGAATTTCACCGGCATCCGCACGCAGCTGCAGTTCGGCCAGACATCCGAGAGCGATGCGGATGAGGTGCAGGCTTCGCTCGCGGGCGGCACGTCGTTGTTCGGCGGGCGGGGTCACATCGTGGCCGGCATCGACTACCTGAAGAACGGCGCGGCCGGTGATTGCTTCTCGCGCAGCTGGTGCTCGCCGAACGGCAAGGCCAGCTGGTATCTCATCGGCAACCCGGGCGGCCCGGGCGGCGGCGGGTTTCCGGCGACGGTGCTCGGCCCCGTGATCACGTCCACGATCACCGACAACGGCATGATCACCTCAGGTCCGCTGCGCGGCACGCAGTTCAATGCGGATGGCTCGGTGTCCTCCGAGCCGTTCCAGTACGGTCCTCTGACCAGCCCGTTCTACTCGCTTGCCTCGGATAGCAGCGGGAACCTCGTGCTGCCGGGTCAGAACTGGTTCCACTCCGAGATTCCGCTGCGTGAGGAGTTCGACCGTTACACCGCTTACACGCACCTGAAGTACGACTTCACGGACAATCTCGAAGGCTTCTTCGAAGGCTCCTTCGGCCGCGCCGAGGGCGGCAATTTCGTCACGGACCTGCGCAACACCGGCAATCTCACCATTCAGCGCGACAACGCCTATCTGCCCGAGTCGCTGCGGGCGCAGATGGAAACGCTCGGCATCACCTCGTTCGGTTTCGGCCGCATCACCCGACAGCCCACCGTGGGCGAGAAGGCAGACGTGACGCGCGAGACGTATCGCGTCGCCACCGGCCTGAACGGCCGCATCGGATCGAGCGGCTGGAGCTGGGATGCGTACTACCAGTATGGCGACACCAACTTCACGCTGGTCTCCCCGCACAATCCCATTCCGACCTTCTTCAGCCTGGCCATCGACGCGGTTCGCGATTCGAACGGACAGATCGTCTGCCGCAGCACGCTCACGAATCCCACGAACGGCTGCGTGCCCCTCAATCCGTTCGGCAACGGCCTCATGTCTCCTGAAGGCATCGAGTATGCGTTCCGCACTTCGGTGTCGAGCACGGATCTCACGCAGCATGTCGTTGGGGCCAATATCCAGGGCAAGCCGTTCCAGACGTGGGCCGGCCCCGCTTTGGTTGCCGCCGGCCTCGAGTACCGTGAGGACAGCATCGACGGCACCTCCGATCCGCTCAGCGCCGAGTCGCGTTTCTATACCGGCAACGTCACACCCATCGGCGGCCGCATCGAGGTCAAGGAGGGCTATCTGGAGACGGCGATTCCGCTCGCGAGCGAAATGCCATTCGCGAAGTCGCTGGAACTGAACGCTGCTGCACGTCGCACCAACTACAGCACTTCCGGCAGCGTCACCACCTGGAAGGGAGGGGTGGTCTGGGAGCCGCTCGATCTGCTGAGAGTGCGCGCCACCCGGTCGCGTGACATCCGTGCGCCCAACATGGTGGAGCTCTTTGGCGCGCTGACCAGCGGCATCGCCCTGGTGCGCGACCCCGTGACGAACCAGGACATCAACTCCAACACGATTGCCGGCGGCAACCCGGCGCTGCAGCCGGAGGTCGGTGACACCTGGACGGCCGGCATCGTGCTGCAGCCGCAGTCGGAGATTCTCGGGGGCCGTTTCCGGCTCTCCGTCGACCACTTCGACATCACGCTGGACAACGCCATCGGCACGCTCGGCGCGCAGAACATCGTGAACCGCTGCTTCGCAGGCGACCAGAGCTATTGCCAGTACGTCACGCGCAATGCCGGTGGAACGATCACGTCCATCCTGAACGTGTCGTTCAACCTGAACGAGCTGATCACCAAGGGGTTCGACATCGAGCTCGGTTTCGATCGGCCGGTCGGCGACGCCAACATCGGGCTGCGCGTGCTGGCTACGCGGGTCAGCGAGCTCACCACGGTGTTCGTCGACGGGCGGCGTGAAGATCGCGCGGGCCAGAACGGCCAGCCGACGCAGCTGCCGAGCGGTGTTCCGGACTGGCAGGTCGACGCGAGCATCGACTTCTCCCGTGGCCCGTTCTCGACGCAGTTGCGGGCGCACTGGTTCACCGATGGAAGCTACGACAGCACGCTGATCGGCCCCGACAACCCGGCATATGCCATCACGCTGCCGAACAGCATCTCGGACAACACGCTGCCCGGCCGCACGTACCTGCACTGGTCCGCGCAGTACGGCTTCGATTTCGCGAACGGCATGAACATGCAGGTCTACGGAGCGGTGAACAATCTGACCAATCAGGACCCACCGCCGTCACCGTCTTCCGTGGGCGCGTACAACCCGACGCTCTACGATGCGCTGGGCCGGGCGTATCGGGTTGGCGTGCGCATGAGCTTCTGACGGGCGAGGGGAGGGATCCGTGAAACTCGTTCTGCCGCCCGGCCTGTCGCAGGGTGAGTTCGACGCGGCGCTTGCCGCGTTCGAACGCGTGCTCGGCAAGAGTCGTGTGCTCGTCACGGATGAAGACCGCGAGACGTATCTGGACATCTATGCTCCAGGCAACGAGACGAGCCATGCGCCATCCGGTGCGCTTGTGGTTTCCAGCGTGGAGGAAGTCCAGGCGGTGGTGCGGCTTGCGAACGAGCACCAGGTCCCGCTCTGGCCGATCTCGCGCGGCAAGAACTATGGGTATGGCGGTTCGGCCCCGGCGATGCGCGGGACCCTGGTGATCGATCTCACGCGCATGAAGCGCATTCTCGAAGTGAACCCGACACTCGGGTACTGCGTGATCGAGCCGGGTGTCGGTTTCTTCGACCTCCATGAGCACCTGACGAAGAACGGCATTCCCCTGTGGATGGGCATGCCGGGGAATGCCTGGGGCAGCGTCGTGGGCAATGCGCTCGAACGCGGCTTCAGCTCAGCGCCCTACGGCGAGCACAGCGCCAGCCTCTGTGGCCTCGAAGTGGTGCTGCCGGATGGCGAGCTCGTGCGCACCGGCACGGGCGCGATGGCGAACAGCGCGACGTGGCCGCTGTTCAAGTCGGGGTTCGGCCCCGCGTGGGACCAGATGTTCGTCCAGTCGAACTTCGGCATCGTCACCAGGGCCGGCTTCTGGCTGATGCCGGAGCCGCAGGCGACACTGACCATGAGCCTGTCGCTCCCTCGTCCGGAGGACATTGGCTGGCTCACGGAAGTGCTGACGCCACTGCGCATCAGCGGTGTGATTCCGCACAACGTGGGCATCGCCAGCTACATGGGCGCCGCCACGACGACGAGCCAGCGCCGCGAATGGTACGAGGGTGAGGGCGCGATCCCGGACGACGTGGTGGCGGCCATTCTGAAGAAGACCGGCGCGGGCTGGTGGAACTTCAGTCTGAAGCTGTATGGCCTGCCGGAAGTGAACGAGGCGCATCGAGCGCTCATCGAGAGGGCTTTCGCGCCGCATACGGAGCGGAAGTTCGCGATCACCCGCTGGAATCGGGGCGACCGCGGCCCCGGCGGCCCGCCATCGCCGGGCGTGTTTCCGCTGCAGATCGTCAACTGGCACGGTGGGCGCGGCGGGCACATCGGCTTCTCGCCGGTGCTGCCGCCAGACAGGGGGCAGGTGCTGGCTCAACTGGCCAGAACGCGCAGCCGCTACAGGCAGTACGGCGTGGATTTCTCGAGCACGTTCTATGTGTGCGGCCGCCACCTCATCAACGTGAATCTCATGCTCTACGACCGGGACGACGCCGCCATGACCACGCGCACGCGTGAGTTGTTCGCGGCGCTGGTGGATGACGCCGCAAAGGCCGGCTACGGCGAGTACCGCACTCACCTCAGCTACATGGACCAGGTGGCGCAATCCTTCGATTTCAACAGCCACGCGCTACTGCGGCTGAACGAGAGGGTGAAGGATGCACTGGACCCGCGCGGCATCCTCGCGCCGGGAAAATCCGGCATCTGGCCGAAGCCGTATCGGAAGGAGACTGCGTGAGGCGGTCAACTGCGCTTTGCGCGGCGCTCGTTGTGTTCGGCTCAGCGTTCCCGTTGGTTGCAGACGCCGACACACCCAACGCAGCGGAACCGGACGGCCGGACGGTGTTTCGTGCCAGGTGCGGCATGTGCCACCTGCAAGGCGGCACCGGAACCTTCATGCTCGGCAGACGACTCGGCGAGTCGAACGCACTGCTGGAAGGACGCGCCAATCTCGAGGCGGAGTACGTGAAGCATGTCGTGCGCAACGGCATCGTGAGCATGCCCCGGATCACGCGCGCCGAAGTCTCGGATACGGAGCTCCAGGCGATCGTGAGCTACCTCTCGCGCACGGGTGTCTCGGGAAAGGAGTGACGCGTGCGCAGGCGTGATTTCCTCATCAACAGCTCAACGAGCGCGGTGTTTTCCATTGCCTCGCTCGCTGGTGCCGCAGCGGCAGATGCTGCAGCGATCGTGGTTCCTGCGTTCCCGGGCACGGTGCCAGTTGGCGTTGTCCTCTACGAGCCGCGGTACGCCGCGTCGCGCGACTTTGCGCGCTCGCTCGCGAAGCGTGGCGCCCGCGCATTCAGCACCCAGGATGACGTGGTCGGTCTGTGGCGTGGTGTGCTGGGCGATTGCCTCGACTGTGGAGAGCCACGCATTGCCGGCCTTACGCTGCATTCGGATCTCGAGGTCATGCGTGCGTGCGCGCGAGACCGGAAGCTGAGAGTGCTGCGCGAATCGCTGCATCGATATGACACGTCGTCCCCGGAGGCAGGGGCGGGCCGCTCGGTCACGCTGGCATCATGGCTCATCGGCCGCTGAGAAGATTGGCGGGTCGGCTCGCGGCGGTCATCGCTTTCGTGGGCTCCGCTGCGGGCGCGAATGAAGTGGCATGTGACCGTGAGTGCCTCATCGGGCGTTCGGCCGTTTCGCTGATCCGCTTGCGAGCGGCCGCCAACCAGGTGCACGAAGTGGAGACCATCGTGGCGCGCGAGGGCACCGCGTCGCTGTTCGCGCCCGAAGCGATGACGACGCCGGACGTGCTCTTCGAACAGGAAGTGGCGCCGGCAAGGCGGGCTTCGCGTGCCGACATGATCGCGATCGCCAATTCATACTACGAGGGTATCGTGCGCGCGGACCCATCACTCGTGCCGGCCGCTGCGGGCTGCTATCGAGTGGAGAATGGCGTGCAGACCCAAAGGATCCCCTCGCTGGTGAAGGCGGGCCACTGCAACGCCGGTCACGGCTCGTTCGGCTACATCACGCCGATTCGCAATCGGCGTTTCCCGCTGGTCGATCCCGAGCGCGGCCTGGTGCTCGCGCTCACGATCATGGACATACGGCCCGCTGCTGCCGTTCACTCCGTTGACGGGCACTTGCAGCAGGCGGCGCGTTCCCCCCGCAGCATTCTGGTGGGTGAGCTGTTCAAGATCGTGGATCGAAAGATCCGGCGAATGGAAGTCGTGATGCGGGATGTCGAATCGGGAGCAGTATCCGGATGGTCCGACTGAACCCGCGACCGAGCCGCATGCTCGGAGCTTTCCTGATGGTGGCCGTGCTCGGTGCGGCCACTGCGGCCACGGCAGCGACCAGTTGGGTCAGCGACGCTTCGCGCTCGCAGCTCGGGTTCACCAGCGCCTACATCGGCGAGCCGGTGCGAGGCGTGTTCCGGAAATGGAATGCGCAGCTCGATTTCGACCCGAATGACCTGGCGCATTCGAAGCTCGTGGTGACTGTCGACACCGGCTCGGTACAAACAGGCGTCGAGGAGCAGGATGGCGCGCTCATCGGCACGGACTGGCTGTCGTCCAACGTGTTTCCGCAAGCGAGCTTCGCCACGAAGGAGATACGGCGGGGTCATGCCGACGGTGCATTCGAGGCCACGGGCGATCTCACGCTGCGCGGAATCACCAAACCGGTTTCCATTGCATTCACCGCGTCCGCCAACGCATCGGAGCTCGTCATCAGAGGTGGGGCGACCCTTGATCGCAGCGACTTCAAGGTGGGCATCGGGCCCTGGAGTACCGGGGATTCGGTGCCGCTCGGTGTGCAGATTCAGTTCGATATGGTGGCGCTGCGCGCAGACAGCGCGGGTGCGCCAGCGCCGGGAACCGCCGCATCCGTGCAACCTTCGGCGAGCCGCACGCCCTCCGCGGCCCGGGCAGCACCTTTGCAGTCCGTGCCAGAGACGCGTGGGTCGTCCGCCCCTTCGGGCGATAGCACACCGGGCGATGACTACACGCCAACACCGGCATTCGCCAATCAGACTCGCGCCCCGGCGCCCCGCACACCATCGTCGTTTCAGGCGCAGGTTCTTGCGGATGGGCTCGTGCAACCGTGGTCGCTCGCGTTTCTCCCGGACGGCCGCATGCTCGTGACCGAGCGGCCCGGCCGTCTCCGGATCATTTCGCCTGACGGTACGAAGTCACCGCCCATCGAGGGCCTGCCCCCGATCAAGACCATTGCCGCGGAAGGTCTCCACGACGTGCTGCCGGATCGGGACTTCGCGCGTAATCGCACGATCTACTTCAGCTACTACGCGCCGCGCCCGAATGACGAGCCGGCAACGGTTCAAGCCTGGATCGAATGGCTGAAGCTGCCCGCGGGCGAGCACGAGAAGCAGCCGTTCGGCTTCGAGCGCGTGGCGAAAGCCAGGCTGTCCAGGGATGAACGGCGCCTCGAAGACGTGCAGGTGATCCTCGAGGGCGGGAACCGGCGTCTCGCCTTCGCGCGTGATGGCTCGTTGATGGTTGCGGCCGCGCCGCCGGCAGGGGGCGGCATCCCCGTGGACGATGAGCCGCAACGTCTCAGCAATACCTACGGCAAGGTGCTGAGAATCGAACGGGACGGCTCCGTGCCCCGGAACAATCCGTTCGTCGGCAAGGCGGGCGTGCGTCCCGAAATCTATGCATACGGCCTGCGCGACATCGAAGGCGCGGCGATCCATCCGCGTACCGGCACGCTCTGGACGGTGGAGCACGGGCCGCGCGGTGGGGACGAGCTGAACATCGTGCGCGCCGGCCGCAACTACGGCTTTCCGCTCATCAGCTACGGCCGCGAGTATTCCGGGGAGCTGATCCATGAGGGCAGGACCGCGCAGCAGGGCCTCGAACAGCCCGTGTACTACTGGACGCCGTCGATCGCTCCTTCCGGGCTGCTTTTTTATACGGGCAACCTGTTCCCGGAGTGGCAGCGCTCGGTGTTCGTCGGCGCCCTGGCTGGAAAAAGGCTCATCCGCCTCGAGCTCGAGCGGGATCGCGTGATTGCCGAAGAAGCACTGCTGGTGGAGCGGGGCAAGCGCATTCGCGACGTGCGCCAGGGCCCGGATGGAGCCCTCTACGTGCTGACTGCGGAGGCAGCCGGAGAATTGCTGAAGCTGATTCCGCCCTGAGTGACGCAGATTCTCTGCTGCCGCGTGATCCCGTTAAGTCGATGCTGTCACGCGCTCTCGCGCGCGATGAGCTTCGCTTCGACGTTCGCGATTCGATTGAGCGGCGTCACACCGCGCAGACGCTGAAGCAGGCACTGCGCCGCCGCGTGCGCGAGATGCGCCTGATCGACCCGCACCGTGGTGAGGGGCGGTTCCAGGTGCGCCGCGAAGTCCAGGTCTCCGAACCCTGTAATGGCGATGTCCTGGGGCACGCGCAGGTTGTTGCGCCTTGCCTCGACCAGCGCGCCATGCGCGGCCCAGTCCGACAGGCACACGAGAACGTCCGGCCGGGACTGTTCCGCGAGAGCCTCACGCATTGCTTCACAGCCATCCGTGAAATCCGGCGGGAACTTGCAGCCGCGAACCGCCGGCGGCGCATATCCCGCGTGAACGAATACGTATGACAATGCGTCCTGCATGGTGACGGCGCGCGACCCCGTTGACCACACCAGGAGCGGGCGCCGGTAGCCGCGCTCGAGAAGATACTCGCCGATCGTGCGGCCGAGCTGCTTGTGAGAGAAGCCCGCCACCATGTCTATGGGGTCCGCGGGCATGTCCCACGCTTCCACGACCGGCAATCGGGTTCTGACCAGGCGCTCGCGCGCGGCGTCCGAGAGTACCGCACCGATGAGGACGACGCCGTCCGGACGCAGACTGAGCACGTCGAGCATCACCTTGTCCATCTCCGGCCGCGTGCCTCGGCCATGGACGATGAGCACCCGGTACCCCTCCGCCGACAGCTCACCGACGATGCCTCGCACGGACTCGTTGAAGAGGGTCAGCGAGATGGAGGGGACGACGAACGCGATGATGTGGCTTCGATTCGACGCGAGCCCGCCGGCCAGCCCGTTCGGCACGAAGCCGATCTTCGCGACGGCGGCTTCGATGCGCTCGCGTGTGGCTTTCGATACACGCGCCGGGGCAGTGATGGCACGCGAGACGGTGGACGGGGAAACGCCGACCATCTCCGCAACATCCATGATGGTCGGTAGTTTGCGAGAGCCCGGGGGCCTTCTTGGCAAGCGCTTTCGCATGGGGTGCGGCAAGCATACGGCATTGTCGTGCCGGCGTCAGTCGCTCGATGCATAATGCCCTGCATGGCCGCCGCGCCTCGCCCCTGGTACCCGAGCTACGTGCTGCTCATGCTCGCGGTGGCAAACGTTCTCAACGCCATCGACCGGAACATCGTCGGCCTCCTGGCGGAGGCCATCAAGCAGGATCTGCGCATCACCGATACGCACCTCGGCCTCCTGACCGGTTTCGTGTTTGCCGTCTTCTACGTCCTGTTCGGCATCCCGCTCGCCCGGTGGTCCGACCGGGGCAACCGGCGGACCATTCTGGCGCTGGGCGTGGCCTTCTGGTCGCTCATGACGGCGGTGTTCGGCATGGCGACCGGCTTCACCATGCTGCTCCTGGCGCGCATCGGCGTGGGCATCGGGGAGGCGGCAGCCGTGCCAACCTCGCTTTCGCTGATCGCGGATTACTTCCCGCAGGAGAAGCGGCCGCGTGCCGTGAGCATTTTTCACTCGGCGGTGTTCGTCGGGCTGGCGGCGACTGCCTTCGTCGGCTTCTTCGCACAGGCGCACGGATGGCGGACGGCCTTCGTCGTCGTCGGCATGGCCGGCGTCCTCTTTGCGCTGGTGCTGCGTCTCACGGTCGCCGAACCCATGCGCGGCAGTTTCGATGGCGTGAGCGATCGCGAGCAGGGGCAGCCGCCACTCGGGGCCTCCGTTCGAATGCTTCTCCGCGAGCCCGTGTATGTGCTGATCATGGTCGCCATCGCGGCCACGGCAATGTCGGCCACATCGCTCAGCGCCTGGGGGCCGGCGTTCCTGATGCGCGTTCACGGTTTGAGCGTTGCGGAAGTGGCGAGCGTTGCGGGGCCCGCGAGCGGCTTCGGCGGGTTCGTGGGGTCGCTGGCAGGCGGCTTCCTCACCGTGTACGTCGTGGGCCGGACCGGCGACAGGCGCTGGACATTGCTGATCCCCGGCATTGCGCTCGTGCTGGCGGTGCCGACGGTGCTGGTCTTCCTGTTCGCGGACTCTGTGACGCTCACCGTGGCCGCGTTCGGATTCCAGGCCTTCCTGTGGGCGATGAAGACGGGCCCGTGTTTTGCCGTTGCGCTGGGCCTGGCGCCCCCCGGCATGAGAGCGTTCGCGGCTTCGCTGCTGCTCATCACCGGTGGCGTGGTGGGCAACGGCATGGGTCCGCTGCTCGTCGGGCTTCTGAGTGATCTCCTCGGGAGCGCTTTCGCAGAGCACTCGTTGCGGTACGCGATGGTGATCGCGCCCCTGGCAATGTTCGCCGGCGCAGTGACCTTGCTCGCCGCCGCGCGCGCATTCGCCGCATCTTCATACGGCGCTGGAGCGGCGCGAATCGTCGCTCGCTGAATCCCTTCAGGGCGTCGCGCTCCAGAGTGCGCCTCACGATGATCACCCCTTGTAGCGAGCAGTCACGCTGACGCAGCTGATCTGCTAGCCTCCGCACTCGGGAGCTCGCTAGCCTGCGCACCACCGGCAGATGAGCGGGGTTGCGTCAAAGGGAGTGAATCGCGCTATGAGCCTCGTTCGAAGGAATTGCACGAGTCCTGCAGCGGTTTTCGTGACACGTGAATCTCGTGCCGACGAGACCCGGGAAGCCGCTGCGATCGCTGCCGGCGCCATTGATACTTGACCCATGCTCCGACGCCGACAAACCTGCGCGCTGCTGGGGTTGGTATGCGCAGCAGCTGTGTTGTTGTTCTATGTGCGGAACAGTTCTGAACCGGTGTCCCGCATGCAAGAACGCGTGGTCGATGCGACCGCGCCGCAGAGCCAGCAACCGATTGCGGCATCTCCCGTCGGCGCGGCGCCCCCGCAGCCTTCTGTCAGCACTTCTTTTATTGGCACTCCGCGGGCAGGTCATGAGCCCCAGAGCTTCAACCATCGATTGCGGTGCACTCAATACCGCGCGTTCTTTGGGAGCCTGGTAGCGTCTGAGGTGCTGTCACTTCTCTGCGCTCGGCAGCCGCTCGATGCGCTGAAGCTCCTGGTTCCGCTGGCAGAGGCGGGGGACGAGCGGGCCATGACCGCCCTGGCGTTGCTCGGGAACGTCGGTGCCTCATGCGAAGAACAGAAGCGGTCCCCGCGTTTCCGCGTGACGATGCTCGAGCACGCTCAACGGAATGGGGCAAGCAGCCAGATATTGCAGAGACTCGATGATGTCCTGGCAGAAGAAGAGGCCGGGCGCACCGCGGAAGAGCTCGAAGGCTGCCGGCAGGCCGCGAGTGAGTTCAAGAGACTGATGCCTGGAATGCTCGAGCAGTTCGTCAGCGTCCTGGGCCGGTCTGTGGCAGCACTGCGTGGCGAGAACGAGCTCGACGTCGCTATCGAGCACGCCCGCAAATCCCTCGTGTCCGGCAACGCTGATAGTCAATGGAGACTTGCCTCGGAGCTTCTGAGGAAAGACACGCTCGAGAGTCAGACCGAGGCGATGGCCCTTCTCAGGGAAGCGGCGCCGGCCTCGCGAGGGGCCAGGCTGGAACTGGCACAGTGCCTGCTCCGAGGCTGCCCGACGCCTGTACACGACCGAACGGAGGCCCGCGAGCTGCTGAAGAGCGCAGCGCTCGACGGAGATTCCTTCGCGTTGCGGATTCTCGCCGGGCCGGCACAGCCGGATCATTTCGACCTCGATGCCACCCTGCCCGTTACCGAACGGTATGCCTGGGGCCAGTTGCGGCAGCGATTGAACGAAGAGGGCTGCTTCGGTGCGGCGGAGTACGTGTGGTGGGCGGCATCGCCCACACCACCGCTGAATCTTCTGACACTGTCCGCGACGGACGCGGCGACTGCGGAGGCTCGCGCTGCCGATCTGCTTGCGAAAGAACTGCCGAGGACACGGAGATTGCTCGGGTGCGGCGACTAGCGCGCGTTGACACTAGTGGCGGCGCACCCGGTCTCAGTTGCGGCCTCCTGCCGGTGGAGGTGTAACGATCCCGATCTGACTTAACGTGCGTTGCCGATTGCATCGGCGGCTGCAGTCGGCTGCATCGTAGTGGACCGCATGACACACGCCTCCTAGAATCCGCCGGCGCCGCTCAGAACCACACCTCGAGAAGCGGCGCTCTCATGTCTCAGGGAAGGAGAATTTTCGTTGAAAGCCTCATGCTTCCTCGTTCTGGGAGTCGCGCTCGCACCCGTGACTCTGCCAGCGATCGAGCTCGATCCCACTTTCGGCACCGGTGGCCGGGTAGTGCTGGATGCACTTGCGAGCGCGCGCGACTACGACGCCATTCTGCAGCGGGATGGCAAGCTCGTGGTGGTCGGCGTCACTCCAGCGGCAGGGGCAACCTTCAACTCCACGAGTGCGGATCCGTCACGCGATGTGCTGGTTGCTCGCTTCAATCCGGACGGCACGCTGGACGCCACGTTCGGTGGTGACGGCATAGTGACCTTCGACTTCAATGACAGCGATGATCGCGGCTATTCGATCGCCGAGCAGGTGGATGGAAAGCTCGTCGTCGTCGGGGCCGCGCAAGGCGTGGACCTGGATGTGGACGGAGCGGTCGCGCGGTTGAATCCGGACGGGTCGCTCGATACGTCTTTCCATGGCAACGGGCTTGCGGTGCTCCCCTTGGCCGGCACGCAGGAGCTCTTCGGCATCGCGATTCAGAATGACGGGAAGATCCTCGTTGGTGGGTACGACAGTACGATGCCTGCCCGATTCAGTCCGCAGACGTTCGCCGTGGCAAGGCTGCTTGCTGACGGTACGTTGGACACTGCCTACCGCGGCTCTGCTGCCGGGATCGCAATCTTGCCGCCGGAGGCGGGCGTCGTCGCAAGGATCAGCGGTCTTGCGCTGCAGGCCGACGGGAAGCTCGTTGCGGTGGGCAGCCGCTTTGTCTCCTCGCCAGATCAGTACCAGCAGGTTGCCGCGCTCCGGCTGGATGCCGAGGGCGCACTCGACCCCACGTTCGGCACGGGCGGGGTGGCGCTCGTCGAGCACAACCCGGACTACTTTCAGGAGCAGGCTCGTCGTGTGGTGGTCCAGCCGGACCAGTCGCTGCTGCTAGTGGGCACGAACGTGCTGTCGAGTGGCGACAAGTTGCTGGAAGGCGCCGTCCTGCGACTCGGCACGAACGGCGGCCCTGATGCGAGCTTCGGTGTGAACGGGTGGGCGCGCGGGGTGAACGGCGTGAACAGCGACACAGGTCAGGCCATCGTGCTCGAGGCGAGTGGCCACACTCTCACCGCGGGTGCCACTGCCCGCGGGGGTGAAGAGTCGTTGGAAGACTTCGCGATGTCGCGCCTGATGCCCAGTGGCGAGCTCGATGCCACCTTCGGCACGCAGGGTCGCCTGACTGTCGACTTCAGTGAGCCCGGTACGCCGCTGTCATCGCGTAGCAACGCGATCCTGCTGCAGGCGAGCGGCCGGATCGTGGTGGTGGGTTCGCGGGGCACTCTCGTGCAGACGCAGGGCCTGGATCCGGCCACTCAGCAGATCGTGATCGCAGGGTTGTGCCGGCCGGTCGTTCAGTTTGCAGAGGGTGTCCGCACGGTCTCCGAATCCGCGACGGTCGTGAATCTCATCGTTCGCCGCACATGCGGGTCGGTAACAGGGCCCGTGACGGTCCACTACGCAACGAACGCCGGAACAGCCAGCGCAGGCACGGATTTCACGGCGGCGAACGGCACGTTGACGTGGGCCGCCGGGGAGGCGGATGAGAAGACGCTGGCCATCCAGCTCCCGGGCGACACGAATGACGAAGCGGATGAGCAGTTCACCGTCGTGCTGTCGGCACCGGGCTCAGCGTCGCTCGGGGCGACGACCACCGCCACCATCACGATCACGGATGACGATGAGGCTCCGCCGCCACCGGGCAATGGCGGGGGCACGGGTTCTGGTGATGGTGGCAGCGGCGGAAGCAATGGGGGCGGAGCCAACGCCGGCGGCGGCGGTGGTGGCGGAGGCTCGCTGGATTTTGCAGTTCTGATTGCGTTGCTCGCGGCGGGCACGTTGTCGGCAACGGGCAGGCGGCGCACGCGACCGCTTGCGTGAGGCTTCGCCGCATCGGCGCTCGACTCAGCAACGAGAAGCGCCGCGTCCAGGCATCTCGGGTCGCGAATCCCAGACATCTGGACGCCGTGCGCTTTTGACCGTATATGCCGTCCGGCTTCAGATCCTGGTGGAAGACAGACAGCATGAACAAGTCCCTGATTACAGGTCTCGCGGCGGGAGCGGTCATCGCCACGGCTGGCGGCGCGATTGCCGGCTACAAAATCCTGAACGAGCCGAAGTACGCGCAGGTCGTCGACGCGCAGCCCGTCATGAAGACCGTGCGCACGCCGCGGCGGCAGTGTCACGATGAGCAGATCACCCAGCAAGCGCCCACGCGTGATCCCAACCGGATTACCGGTTCCGTGGTGGGCGCAGTCGTCGGCGGCGTGCTCGGAAACCAGGTCGGCGGAGGTAGTGGAAAGAAGCTGGCCACCGTGGCAGGCGCGGCGGCCGGTGGCTACGCCGGCAATCGTGTTCAGAAAGGCATGCAGGAACGCAATACGGTCACCACGACCCAGCAGCGCTGCGAGACCGTGTACGACTCGCATGAGGAACGCATTGGTTATGACGTCCGGTATCGCCTCGGGGACGAAGAAGGCAAGGTGTTCATGGAGCGCGACCCCGGCGAGCGCATACTCGTCCGCGATGGCAAGCTCGTGCTCGATGCGCCGGTTGTGGACGCATCGAAGGGTTGAGTCATGAGCCTGCGGCGGGGGCTGCCTTCTCGTTCCCCGCCGTCAGCATCTTCTTGCGCGCGGAGCCGATGGCCTCGGCCAACTCGAGCACCGCAGCGGCATAGAACGTGGAGCGGTTGTACTGCGTGATCGCCTCGAAGTTGCCGAACCCGACAAAGTACTGCGAGGTCGCCCCGGGGCTCGGTAACTCAACCACCGAACACGCGTCTTCCGGCAGGGCCGCCGTGGAGAACTTCACTCCCTTTTTCTTGAGCTCATCGACCGTGTGTACCCGTTTCAGGCCGGAGACGAGCTGCGACGGGGTGCCGGCAGGCAGCTGTGCGCGGACGATGGCGGGCTCGCCGGATTTCCAGCCGAAGGCGTTCAGGTAGCTCGCCACGCTGCCGATCGCGTCGGCGGGGCTGCCCGCCAGATCGATCAAGCCGTCTTCGTCGAAGTCGACAGCATGGTTTCGATAGCTCGAGGGCATGAACTGCGGCAGGCCCATCGCGCCGGCATACGAGCCCTTGATGGCGAGCGGATCGATGCCGAGCTCGCGTGCCAGGAGCAGAAGCTCCTTCAGCTCTTCACGAAAGTAGTCGCGGCGACGGGGCCCGTCGAATGCAATGGTGGCCAGCACGTCGATGACGCGGAAGGAGCCGGTGTTGCGGCCGAATGCGGTTTCGACGCCGAGAATTCCCAGGATCACTTCCGCCGGGACACCGAATTCCGCTTCGGCACGGCGCAGCGCTGGCTCGTGAAGCTCCCAGTAGTGCAGGCCCGCCTGGATGCGGGTGGGCGTGATGAACTTCGCGCGGTATCTCGGATAGGAACGCACCGGCGGCGGGGCGGTGACCTGGCGTTCAGGGCCAATGAGCCGCACGACCCGTGGCAGATGGCGCGCCTCACCCAGCACGCGCTCCAGCTCGATGGGATCGAGACCGTATTCGAAGTGCAAGTCCCCGATGAACGAGAGCACTTCCGCTCGAGAGAGGTAGTTGCCGCTGGCTTGCGCGGGCATGGCGCCGAGCGCCAGCGCGGCAACGCATGCCGACGTGAGGAACACGCGTACCCGTGCGGGTGATATCCAGTGCTGCATAGAAGTCTGTACCGGCTGCCGCGGGACGTGCGGAGCTTCGCACGGAACATAATCGGGCGGGAGGGGGCCCGCAGTGATTCCAATCACAAGCGGTTGCCATCCTGTGCGTGACTTCTACGGACACGGTCACGTCAGCTCGACCGTGCGGTGCGTTCCGGGCTCCCCGGCAGGGGCATCAATCACTCGATCCCGTGCTTGATGAGCCAGGATCACTGCGCGGGCCTCCTGTGCGCGCATCGTCGACAGCCGAGGAGATGTTCGGTACGGTCCGCCGCCGAGATGTGTGTGCGGAGCGTCGCGCGGATCGCACTCGAGCAGCCGGCACCCTGATTCCAGGGGCTGGCTCGCACAGGCGGAGCGGCGCGTCCGGTGCACGGGGGGAATCCTTGAATGCGTAGTCAGTTCATTGCGGCCTGCGGCGCCGCTTCGCTCGCCACGATGGCGGCTTTCGTGGCCTCGACGCCGGCCACCGGCGCGTCGGTCGACACCAGACGCCTGGTCGCGTCCGGGACGCCCGCCAACGCGGGGCACTGGATGTCGTACGGGCGCGACTACAGCGAGCAGCGGTACAGCCCGCTGAAGCAGATCAACGTGGACAATGTCGGCCAGCTCGGCCTCGCCTGGTATGCGGATCTCGCGGAGCGCGGTGGCAGCTACGAGACGACGCCGATCGTCGTCGATGGCCGCATTTTCGTCACCGCCCCGTGGAGCAAGCTCTACGCCTTCGACGCGAAGACCGGCAAGGCGCTCTGGAAGTACGACCCGAAAGTGCCGGGCGAATGGGCGGTGAAGCTGTGCTGTGGCATCGTGAATCGCGGTGCCGCGGTGTGGCAGGGCAAGGTGATCTGGGGCACGCTCGACGGGCGCCTCATCGCCGTCGATGCGAAGAGCGGCAGGAAGGTCTGGGAAGTCCAGGCCACCGATCCGTCGCTGCACCTGTCCATCACCGGCGCGCCGCGCATCGCGGATGGCCGCATCTTCATCGGTGAAGCGGGCAGCGAGTTCCATCAGCGCGGTTACCTGGCGGCCTACGATGCCGAGAACGGCAAGGAGCTGTGGCGCTGGTGGGCGGTGCCCGGGGATCCGTCCAAGGGCTTCGAACAGCCCGAGCTCGAATGGGCCGCCAAGACCTGGAACGGCGAGTGGTGGAAGACCGGTGGCGGCGGCACGCCCTGGGACGCCATCACCTACGACCCCGTCACCGACCTCGTGTATGTCGGCACGGGCAACGGCGCGCCGTGGCCGGCGGAGATCCGCTCGCCAGGCGGCGGGGACAACCTCTTCACCGCGTCGATCGTTGCGGTGGAAGCCAAGACCGGCAAGTACCGCTGGCACTACCAGGCGACGCCTGAAGACAGCTTCGACTTCGACAACACGCAGCAGATCGTCACGGCAGATCTCGTCATCGACGGCGAGAAGAAGCACGTGCTGATGCAGGCGGCGAAGAACGGCGTCTTCTACGTGCTCGAGGCGGCCACCGGCAAGGTGCTCGAGGCCAGCCTCTTCGTGCCCACCGCGAACTGGATGACGGGCTTCGACGCCAACTTCAGGCCGATCCTCAATCCGGACGCCAACTACGGCAAGATCGGCAAGGGCTTTCACGTGGTGCCCTCGGCGGGCGGTGCGCACAGCTGGCATCCGATGGCGTTCAGCCCGGACACCGGCTTCATGTACATCCCGACGACCTACGGCAGCTTCCCGCTGGTGGCGGAGGCTGGCGCGAAGATGGGCAACCAGCTCTTGTCGATCAACGTCGCCAGGCGCCCTGACGCTCCGCCGCCGAAGCTCGACGGTGCCGGTTCCTACCTCCTGGCCTGGGACCCGGTGAACATGAAAGAGGTGTGGAAGCAGCCCCTGGGCAGCGCCCGCTCCGGCGTGATGGCGACCGCGGGCAACCTCGTGTTCCAGGGCTCTGCCGCCACCCGGGGTGGGGACAGCGCGCCCGCGCAAGCGCGCCCCAGCTTCTCGGCCTTCCGGGCCGACACGGGTGAGCGCGTCTGGACGACCGACACCCAGGCGAACATCGTCGGAGGCTCGGCGAGCTATTCGATCAATGGCGAGCAGTACATCGCCGTGGTGGCCGCAGGGCAGGGCGGGTTCGGTGGCAGCTATTGGGCGCCGAACTACGCGCGCCTGCTGGTGTACAAGCTTGGCGGTAAGGCCACGCTGCCCGAGGCTGTGGTCTACACGCCTCCGCCGCTCATTCCGCCGGACGAGTTCGGCGACCAGGCGCTGCTGGCGCAGGGGCAGTCGAAGTACAACGAGCATTGCTCCACATGCCACGGCAACGACGGCAGGGTGACCAGTGTGTTCCCGGATCTGCGATACGCCGGAGCGCTTCACAGCCCCGATGCCTTCAAGGCGATCGTCATCGACGGTGCGATGCAGGCCAATGGCATGGTGTCGTTCAGCAAGGTGCTCACGCCGCAAGACGCCGAAGCGATTCGCGCGTACGTCGTGCGCCTCGCGCATCAGCTGAAGAATGCGCCGCCCGGTGCTGCTGGCCCTGGTGGCGCGGCTGCTCCCCCTCCTGCTGGTGCTCCGGCACCGGTACCGGCATCGACGCCGGGAGCTGGAGCAACGCCGCCGCCGCCGTCCCCGGCACCTCATCAGTAACGCAGAGCCGGCCGCGCACGCGTGCGGCCGGCTCACGCACGCGACGCGTCCCTTGCAGGGGTTGCAGGGCGCATCGAGTAGAAGCGCGTCGCCATCGGCCGCTCTTTCCGAGCTCCCCAGGCCATTCCCGCCACCAAGCGGGCAATAGAGGCGTCCGGGCACTGATGGAATCCTGAGCTCAGCCTGTTACTCCCGGTAATAGCTATCCTCCTGCGCATTTTTGAGGCTACGCGCGTCTCCGCCGTCTATATCGTCGTGGTGGCGCGATCCTGGCGCGAGCCGCCAAAGAGTGCTGACGCCCGGGAGGGGGAACGGAATGAAGTTGGGGTTTCTGAGCGTGCTGGCCCTGTCGGGGGCCGTGGCCTGGGGCGGGGAAAGTCCGTCCATCGCCACGGGGAATCCGCCTCCGCCCCTCGTCGCCGCCGCGCGGAGCCGTGACTCCGCCAGGGCCCTCGAGCTTCTTGCCGCCCAACCCCGCGCGGACGTGAATCAGCGCTCATCGGATGGCACCACCGCGCTGCACTGGGCTGTCTACAACGACGATGTCGCCCTGGTGGTTCGGCTGCTCGCCGCGGGGGCGGACGCAAACGCTCGCAACGATTACAACTCGACGCCGCTGGCGGAGGCCGCCGTCGTCGGCAATGCCACGGTCATCAAGGGGCTGCTCGAGGCCGGCGCGGATGTGGAGTCGGCGAATGCCGATGGGCAGAGCGCGCTGATGGTGATCGCGCGCTCGAACAACGTCGATGCAGCGAAGCTCCTCATCAAGGCTGGCGCGAACGTCAATGCGCGCGAGATCTGGCGCGGGCAGACGGCGCTGATGTGGGCGGCCGCGCAGTCGCAACCCGAGATGGTTCGCCTGCTGATCCGGCACGGCGCGAAGGTGAACGAGCGCTCGAAGTTGACCCACTTCGAGCGTCAGGTGACAGCCGAGCCACGCATGCAGCAGCGCCCCGCGGGCGGCTTCACGCCGCTTCTCTACGCCGCCCGCTCCGGTTGCCTCGAGTGCGCGAAGGAGCTCGTCCGCGCCGGGGCGGACATCAACCTGCCGGATCCGGAAGGCATCACGCCGCTCATCGTGGCGGCGCTCAATTTCAGCTTCGATGTCGCGGCCCTGCTCGTGAAGGAAGGCGCTGACCTGGACGTCTGGGACACCTGGGGCCGCTCGCCGCTGTACTCCGTCGTGGACATGAACACGGTCCCCACGGGTGGCCGGGCCGATCGACCCTCTTCCGACGCCACCTCGGGCACCGAGCTCGTCAGGATGATGCTCGAGCGCGGCGCGAACCCGAACCTGCAGATCAAGATCGTGCCGCCGCTCCGCTCCCTGCGCGACGATCGCGGTCCGGATGCCGTGCTGCAGGTGGGCACCACGCCGCTCGCACGTGCGGCGAAGGGCGGTGATGTGGAGGTGGTGCGCCTGCTGCTGGCCCATGGCGCCAATCCGACGCTGCCCACGGTGCAGGGGGTCACGCCCATGATGATGGCCGCCGGCACGGGCTACTCCGGCCGCGATTCGCGCGGCCGCTACCAGACCGATGAGCAGGCTGCCGAGATCATCCAGCTTCTGCTCGATGCAGGGGTCGACATCAACCAGCGCGCCGTCGACGGCTCGACAGCGCTTCACGGTGCTGCTGGTCGCGGACGCAACGAGATCGTGAAGCTGCTGGCCGCGCGCAACGCGGACCTTTCCATCAAGGACACGCGCGGCCGCACGGCCGCAGACGTGGCGAAGGGTGGCGTCAGTGCTTTCGGCCGGCCGCTGCCGAGTTATCCGGAGACAGCCGCGCTGCTGCAGAACCTCATGGCTGATGCGGGCGCGGGGAGCATGGCCCGATGAACCGCCGCGGATTCCTGCTGACTCTGGCCGCTGGCGCAGCTGCAAGCACCGGTGGGTCGTTGCGCGCTGTCCATGCCAGTGGCAAGGCCGCGCGCTCGCCACTTACGGTGACCGAGCTTGGCGAGCGCCTGTTCGTCGTCTCCGGCGGCGGGGGAAACGTCACCGTTTTCCATCCTGATGAGGGCGTGCTGCTGGTGGACGGCGGCTCGATGGAGCGCTCCGCAGATGTGCTCTCGCTCGTGCGCAAGCGCACCGGCCAGAAGCGCATCCATACGCTGTTCAACACGCACTGGCACTGGGACCAGACGGGCTCGAACCTCGGGCTCGGCAAAGCCGGCACGCGCATCATCGCGCATGAGAACACGAAGCTCTGGCTCGGGGTGAACGTCGACTCCAGGTGGGAGAACCGCACGTATCCGCGCCTGCCCGTGCAGGCGCGCCCCAACCAGACCTTCTACACACCCGGCACTCTCAGCTTCGGGGGCGAGACCCTCGACTACGCGCTGATGCCCGAGGCCCATACGGACGGCGATATCTACGTGTTCTTCCGCAGCGCGAATGTGCTCGTGGCCGGTGATGTGGTGTCCGTCGGCGCCTATCCGATCCTCGACACCGCCTCCAACGGCTGGATCACCGGCAATCTCAACGGCGTGACGGCGCTCAAAGCCTCGAGCAACGAGAGCACGCGCATCGTCCCCGGCAAGGGTGCCGTGCAGTCGCCGGCGCACCTCGATGCCCAGGCGACGATGCTCACCACTGTCCGGCAGCGCATGGCGAAGATGCTGGCGCAGGGTTTCAGCGCGCAGGAGATGAGCGATGCGCGCCCCACCCAGGAGTTCGATGCGGTCTGGGGCGATCCCGAGCTCTTCATCCGCAACGCGTTCCGCGGCATCTCCTTGCGGCCGCAGCAGATGGGAGTTTCGATCGTATGAAGTGCTCGGAGAATTCGCAGCGGAAGCGGCCGGTCCTCACGCGCGTTGCGGTGTCGGGCCTGGTGCTGGCTGGCTTCGCGGCCGTGTCTGTGCAGGCTGCGGAGAACGGCGCTGCGCAGGCGGGCGAGCCCGCTCCGCATTGGTCGCTGCTGCGCGAGAGCTGCGAGAAGTGTCACAACACCACGGATTGGGCTGGGGGCATCGCCTTCGACACGCTCACCGCAGACAACATCGCTGCGGATGCCGAGGTTTGGGAGAAGACCGTGCGCAAGCTGCGCGGCCGGCTGATGCCGCCGCCCGGTGAGCCCCAGCCGAGCGGCCAGATGCGCGAGGGTTTCGTGCGTTGGATGGAAGGCCGGCTCGATGCCGCCGCTGCCGAGCAGCCTTCCCCGGGCAGCGTGGGCGTGCATCGTTTGAACCGCACGGAGTACGCGCGGTCGATCAACGCCATGCTGGGCCTCGATGTCGACGTGAAGGTGTTGCTGCCGAAGGACGTCTCGATCGATGGCTTCGACAACATCGCGGCTGTGCTGCGCACGTCCCCCGCCTACCTGGAGCAGTACATTCAGGCCGCGCGCATCATCAGCCGCCAGGCCATCGGCAACGCGAGCGGCAAGTCGAGCACGCACGAGTACCGCGTGGCCACGTACCTGGATCAGAGCTCGCACGTCGACGGGCTGCCGCTCGGAACGCGTGGCGGCTTCTTCGTCGACTTCTATTTCCCCACCGACGGCGAGTACGAATTCAACATCCGCGACTTTCTGTGGATGGGCGCGGGCTATGTGACCAAGGTCGACGCCCGGCACGAGGTCATCCTCACGATCGACGACGAGCGCGTGTTCCAGGCTTCCGCCGGCGGCGCGGAGGATCTCAAGGCCGTGGACCAGCTCCAGGCGGAAGCCGCGGACGAAATGCAGGCACGTTTCAACGGCATTCGCGTCAAGGTGAAGGCCGGCCAGCGTCGCGTCGGTGTCGCGTTCATCCAGCGCTCGCTCGCTGAATCGGATTCGGTGTTGCGGCCCATCGCGGTGCTGCCGGAGATGGAGCGCGTGCCGCGCATTCCGGGCGTCGACATCTCCGGCCCTTTCAACGTGACCGGGTTGGGTGACACCGAGAGCCGGCGCCGCATCTTCATCTGCCGCCCGGCTTCACCCGCGGAAGAAACACCGTGTGCCCGCCGCATCCTCGCGCACCTTGCGCAGCAGGCTTTCCGCCGGCCGCTGACGGAGGGGGATCTCGAGGCGCCGATGTCCTTCTACGCGATGGGTCACGAACAGGGCGGTTTCGAGGCGGGCGTCGAAGGCGGTCTCACGGCCATTCTGTCGAGCACGAAGTTTCTCTTCCGCGCGGAGCCGGTCGAGGCTGTGGCCGGTGAGCCGGGCGCTCCGCCGCCGGCGGTGCCGTTGGATGATCTCGCGCTTGCCTCGCGCCTCTCGTTCCTGCTGTGGAGCCAGGTGCCGGATCAGCAGCTGCTGGATGCCGCGGGCGCGGGCAAGCTGCGCGACGCCGAAGGCATGCACGCGCAGATCCGGCGCATGCTGAAAGATCCGCGCTCGGAGTCGCTCGTCACGAACTTTGCGTTCCAGTGGCTCAACATCGCCCGGATGGACAACATCGAGCCGACGCCCGAGCTCTACCCGACCTTCGACGTGAATCTGCGCGAGGCGCTGCGTGAGGAGATCCGGCTCTTCCTGGACAGCGTCCTGCGCAGTGAACGCAGCGTTCTGGATCTGCTTGCGTCGGACCAGACCTTCCTCAACGAGCGCGTGGCTCTGCACTACGGCGTGAAGAACGTGCGGGGCGCGCAGTTCCGCCAGGTGAGGCTCGCGGATCCGAATCGCTGGGGCCTGCTCGGCAAGGGCGCGCTGCTGATGAGCACGTCGTACGGCAATCGCACGTCGCCGGTGCTGCGCGGACAGTTCATCCTCGACAATCTTCTGGGCTCGCCGCCGAGCTCGCCGCCGCCGGAAGTCCAGGCGTTCCCGGAAACCGAGGTGGGCAAGAAAGTGTTGAGCGTGCGCGAGCGCCTGGAAGCGCATCGCGAGAACCCCTCCTGCAACAGCTGCCATGGCGTGATCGATCCCCTGGGCTTCGCGCTGGAGAACTTCGACGTCGCCGGCGGCTGGCGCACGAGAGATCTCGATGCCGGCGTTCTCATCGACTCTGGTGGCACGCTTGCGGATGGCACGCAGGTAGGCTCGCCGGAGGAGCTGCGCAAGGCGTTGCTCGCAACGCCCGATCAGTTCGTGCAGGCGCTCACGGAAAAGTTGATGACCTTCGCGCTGGGCCGAAGTCTGCGCTACCAGGACATGCCGACCGTGCGCGCGATCGTGCGTCGCGCGGCCACCGAAGGAAACACGCTCGAATCGCTCATCCGGGGCATCACGGACAGCCCGGCATTCCGGATGAAGGAAGTTGCCGCGACTCTTCCCGATACCAGGGCGGCCGATACACAGACGGCCTCCGTCTCGCCGGGCTCGCAGAGGTAAGTGTCATGTTCATCACCCGTAAGCATATTTCCCGACGTACCGTCCTGCGTGGCGCGGGTGCGGCGGTGGCGCTGCCCTTCCTCGATGCGATGGTCCCGGCGGCCACCGCACTCGCTGGCACCGCGGCGGCGCCGAAGCCGCGCCTGGGGTTCTTCTACTTTCCGCACGGCGCGATCATGGAGAAGTGGACGCCCGCGAAGAGCGGTGCGGACTTCGAGGTGAGCCCCATCCTCGAGCCGCTCGAGCCGTTCCGTGACTACCTCACCGTCATCAGCAACATTGGCAACAAGCCAGGCGAAAGCCGCGCGGTGCATGCATTGGTGCCGGCAACCTGGCTCTCGTGCGTCCATCCGAAGGAGACTCTTTCGCCCGAGATGGCACCCACCGCAGACCAGATCGCCGCCGAGCATCTCGGCCAGGATACGCCGTGGCCCTCACTGGAAGTGGCCACCGCACAGGGGCACGGGCAGGGCAGTGCCTGCGAGCGCGGTTACGGCTGTGCGTATACCAGCACGCTGTCGTTCCGGAATGCGACGACGCCGCTGCCGATCGAGAGCAATCCGCGTTCACTGTTCCTGCGCCTCTTTGGCCAGGGGGACACTGCGCGTGAGCGCCAGTATCTGGCGCGGCAGACGAACAGCCTGCTGGACATGATCGCCGAGGAGGCGGGGGCACTGAAGAACACGCTGGGCGCGGCCGACCGCGCCACGCTGGATGATTACCTCGACAACGTCCGCGAAGTGGAGCGCCGGGTGAACAACGTCGCGCACAGCGACGTGGGCAAGCTGGAGCTGCCGGACGTGCCGGGCGCCACCTCGCAGAACTTCGACGAGCATCTGGCCTTGATGTTCGACCTGATAGCGCTTGCCTATCAGGGCAACCTGACGCGCATCCAGAGCTTCATGATGGCTCCGGAAGTCAGCGAGCAGACCTATGGCTGGATCGGTGTGCCCGATGCCTTCCACGCGCTCTCTCACCACGCCAATGACGAGGCGAAGAAGGCGCGCCTCGTGCTGATCCAGCGCTATCACACCCAGCAGTTCGCCCGTTTCCTGACGAAGCTGTCGAAGATGCAGGAAGGCGATGGCACGATGCTGGATCATGCACTGTTTCTCTACGGCAGCAACATGAGCAACAGCAATGCGCACAACCAATATCCGCTGCCCACTGCCGTGATCGGCAAGGCCAGCGGCAAGGTGCGCGGCGGCCAGCACATCAATTTTGCGGAGCGCACGCCGCTCGCCAACGTGCTCCTCACCATGTTGCAGCGGACGGGTGTGAACATCGAAACCGTCGGCGACAGCACAGGCTCGATCGCGCAGATGTAATGCGCACGCGCGCCAGGGGCTGGCGCGACATCGGGCACGGCGGCTGCATCAGCGATCGCTGCGTGCGCATCGCAAGGTCCAGTGAGCTCCGATGCTGCGGCTCCTGGTGCTTCAGCACCTGCAGCACCTTCCGTGAGTGCAAGCGCTTTCATCGCTGCCGAGCCCCCCGCCGACACCAGCGCCGCGGCAGTTGCTTCCAGCAACTCCGACGCGGCGGCCGCAGCGCCTTCTTTCGACGCCAACGCGCCGACGCCTGTCACAACCGCTGTGTCCAAGTCTGCGGCGAGAAGCGCCTCACCAGCCCGATGATCCGACCTCCGTCATCCGGGACAGGGCGTCCCGGTGACGGCAAAGACAACCCTGCGATCGATGCACAGGTTCGTACCGGTGACAAGAATGGCTTTCCGACCAACGGTTGCCGCAGCAACTCGAGCAGCGCACGTGCTGGAAAATCAGCACGCAAAACACACGAACCGCGGCGTGCCGTGTGATGTGCCCGAAGACGCCACGATGCGTTCCATCACCCTTCGACTCACCTGCTACGAGTTCACAGAGTGGCAAGCAGCGCGTTTGTGCGCTTGCAAACTAATTGTGCATGTGCTCCTATCTTTCCGTCAGCGACCTACAAAAGCAGATCGGCGCTGAAGGGGGAATTCGAGGACTTGTCGTGAACGGCTGCCGCCCGTGCAGCTGTTCCGCGCGTGTGGCTGTTGTCCACGTGGGCGCCACGGACAGGTGAGCATCATTCGGCTTCGGCCGGACTTCCCTCTTCAGATGTCTGCGGACGTGGATCCGCTGCCATTCAACTTTTCAGGGGGGGTCAATGAAGAACAAGTCCTTTCAGCCTGTATCGGTGGCCGCTTCGGTCGCCGCGATACTGAGTGGTGTTGCCCTGGGCGGCTATGCCCCGGCCTCGCGCGCCCAGGAAACCCGGAGCGCCGACGGCGCAGATCTCCAGGAAGTCACCGTCACCGGTTCGCGCATCGTTCGCCGCGATCTCGAGTCGAACAGCCCGCTCGTCACGATCGAAACCGAGGCGTTCGAAAGCAGGTCCGGCCTCAACGTCGAGTCCTATCTGAACCAGATGCCGAGCTTCAATCCGGCCGCCGCGCCCACGGTCCAGACCGGATCCGGCAGCAACAGTGACGTGCAGATCTCCGCCGTCAATTCGGTCGGTATTTCCTCGGTGTCGCTGCGCGGCTTCGGCCCCAACCGCAACCTGGTCCTGGTCAATGGCCATCGCCCGACGCCCATCAACGCGCTGATGGTGACGGACATCAACGCCATTCCCTCGGCGCTGATCAAGCGCGTGGAGATCATCTCCGGCGGCGCTTCGGCGGTGTACGGCGCTGACGCCATCGGCGGCGTCACGAACTTCATCATGCGCGATGACTTCCAGGGCGTGCAGCTGGACTTCCAGCAGGGCATCAGCGACGCGGGCGACGGCGATGAGACCCGCGCCTACGCGCTTCTCGGCACCAACGTCGCGGACGGCCGCGGCAACATCACCATGGGTGCGGAGTACTACGACCGCAAGGAAGCCCTGGAGGTGGAGCGGGATTTCTTCACGAACGCCTGGTCGGACCCGACCACGGGCAGCGACCTCTTCGTCTACGGCTTCAACGGCTACAACACCGGGACCGCATCTCCGAGCACGAATGCGGTGAATGCCGTGTTCCGCGATCGCCCGGCCGGCACTGGCGTGTTCGCCCTGGGCCCGACGACGAACCTGGGATTGAGGTTCAACCCCGACGGGTCGCTGTTCACGCTCGCGGGCGACAATCTCTACAAGTACAACGGCCCCATCGATGGGCGCGAGTATGCCCTGCAAACCATCTATGACACGACGATCGCCACGCGTGGCGTCGCGATCGATCAGCTGAAGTGGAACAACGAAGAAGCATTCGTCAGCTCGCCGCAGGAGCGCTATTCGCTCTTCGCCTCGGGTACGTACGATCTCACGGACAACGTGAGGTTCTTCTCGCGTGCCACGTGGGCCGAGAGCAAGACGCGCACGCACCTGCTGCCGACCAACGCCAGCCTCGGCTGGGAGGCGAGCATTCCGTACAACCCGACGACGGACAGCCCGGTCGACCCCACGCTGGACTACACGAGCGAATCGGTTGCCACGGCGGTCCTCGAGAACTGGCAGAACTTTGCCAACCCGAACTTCATCGCCTCGGGGCAGGCCGGCGCGCAGCACCCCGTTCCGGTGGAGCTGGCCGTGCTGCTGAACAGTCGCCGGAACTTCTACTGTCTCACGGGCAACACGGGCTGCGGGCAGGCGGGCACGACACCGACGACGGACACAGCACTGGTCGGCACGGAGAATGCGGCCGCGGGCCGTCTCGCGCCGTGGATCACGGAAACCTATCCGACGACGAGCTTCGACCAACGCGCCACACTGAACACGAACACGGTGTGGCAGGTCGAGGGCGGCCTGCAGTTCGACTTGCCGCTCGGCGACTGGACCGGCGAGGTCTACTACTCGCACGGTGAATCCAGCACGTACAACATTGCCTACGGCAACAATTCGCTGACGCGCTGGCGTGCGCTGGTGACGGCGGCCGACTACGGCCGCGACGCGAAGATCTCCGGCAACATGAACGGTGCGAACCCGGGCTTCGGCGCGGCGGACATCACCTGCACGAGCGGTTTCAACGACACGCTCTTCCACGGCGATGTGCGTCCGACGGACGACTGCCGTTTCGCGGTTCAGGCGACCCTGCAGAGCCGCACCCAGAACACGCAGGACATCGCGGAGCTCAATTTCCAGGGCGGTCTGTTCAATCTGCCGGCCGGCGAGCTTCGTTCGGCGGTGGGCCTGCAATGGCGCAAGAACACGGCCGAGTTCTACCCGGACATCCTGCAGTCGACCGCATCGTTCACCGACCAGGTGATCGGCGTGTATCCGACTGCTTATCTCGACGCCGGGACTTCCGTGAAGGACATCTACGCCGAGTTGCTGGTGCCTGTCCTGTCCGACCTGCCGTGGCTCAAAAAGCTCGAGCTCGAGCTGGGTGGCCGTTACTCCGACTACGCGGACACCGCCAGCACCACGACGTACAAGCTCACCGGCAACGCGGAAGTGAACAACTGGGTGCGCTTCCGCGGCGGCTACAACCGCGCCACGAGAGCGCCGAACCTGGGCGAGCTGTTCCTGAACCGGCAGGAGGTCTTCGTCGTCGGCGGCGCGAACTTCGGTGACCCGTGCGGCCTGCGCTCCAATGCGCCGTATGGCGCGGGCGGCGCGGCGGATGACCCGATCATCACGACCGGCGAGCCGCCGACGCAGATCGCCGCTGGCCAGACGGCCGCGGGCGCGCAGAGCACGTATCTGATCTGCCAGGCGCAGATGGGGACGCTGGGCTCGAGCACGTTCTACGACGCGAACGCGGTTGGCAATGCCGGCACGCTGTTCAACTGGCTGCTCCAGGAAGGCAATCCGAACCTCGATTCCGAGAAGGCGGATACCTGGACGGCTGGCGTCGTGTTCGCGTCGCCGTTCGAGAGCGCGTGGCTGTCGGGCCTTTCTGCTGCGATCGACTGGTGGAAGGTCGATATCAGCGACGCGATCCAGCAGTACTCGGTCGACTACGCCCGCTACCTCTGCTACGGCACGGCACAGGTGACCAATGCGGCCGAGGCGGCAGCCCAGGCGGCGACGGCCGCGTGCCAGAACGTGTCTCGCAACACGGCCACTGGCGGCCCGAACACCGTGCTGATCGCGTACGACAACCAGGCGACGATCGCAACGTCCGGCATCGACGTGGCGGTCAACTGGCTCGCGGGGCTCTCGGACCTCGGTTTCCGTCGATTGCCGGGCCGCGTGGGGGTGAACGTTCAGGCGACCTTCCTGGACCACTACAAGACCAAGCAGTCCCCGACGGCGTTCGATGTCGAGACCGACTGGAAGGGCTCGCTGGGCCCGAATCTCTCGGGCACCAACGCTGGCGCCTACTCCTATCGGTTGTTCTCGACGTTCAGCTACTCGCTCCCGAGCATGAGTGTCAGCTTGCGCTGGCGGCATCTGCCATCGGTCATTCCGGCGGCCTCTGCAAGCGAGCGCGCCATCATCAAGAACAACGAGGCGGTTGCGGCGGGGGCGGAGGGCGTCATGCTGAGCTACACGCCGGGAACGGCGATCAGGACGAAGCGGTATGACATGATCGATCTGTCCTTCAACTGGAACATGACCGAGAACGTCTCGCTCCGCGGCGGCATCGACAACCTGTTCGACTGGAGCCCGAGGGTGCTCGGCGACAATGGCGTCGGTAATCCGGCGGGCGCGCGCAACGGCTACCCGGCGGGCACGACGCTCGCTGATGTCTGCAGCGCTGCGCAGGAGGCACTGGGCTGCGTGGACCCGACCAACTTCAGCATGCCGAGCACGGGAGCCGGTGTGACGAACGGTGGGTACTACGACATCCTCGGTCGTCGCTACTTCCTGGGTGTGAAGGTCAACTTCTAGGAAACGGACGTCATCGGGCGAGCGAATGCGGCGGGCCACGGGCCCGCCGCATTCATCATCGCCGTCCGACGCTCTGCGAGCGGGTTGCCGCGGCCGGCCCGATTTCGGGTCGTGTGCTTTAATGCACGCCCATGGAACGACTGGCGGCCCTGCAGATCCTGGTGAAGGTCATCGACACCGGATCCTTCTCGGCCGCGGGGCGCCAGTTGAATCTGGGGCAGCCGTCGGTCTCGAAGGCGGTCGCGCAGCTCGAACGCCGTCTCGGCGTGCCGCTCATCCTTCGCTCATCGCGCAAGCTCACGCCGACTGAGGCGGGTCGCGAGTTCTATCGGCACGCGAAGCGTGCCATCGAGGAAGCCGTCGAGGCTGAGGCAGCAGCGCGCGGCGCGGGCGGTTCGTTGGCCGGCGTGTTGAAGTTTGCCGCGCCACCCACTTTCGCGCGGCTGCACATCGTCCCGCATCTGCCGGAGTTTCTCGGGCAGCACCCGGCACTGCGCATCGACGCGGTTCTTGACGACCGCAGGACGCACCTCATCGAGGAGGGCATCGACGTCGCATTCCGCGTCGGCACGCCGGAGGATTCCAGCGTGGTCGCAAGGCGGATCGGCCGTTCCCGTTCGCTGGTCGTGGGATCACCTCGCTATTTCATGCGGGCCGGGCGGCCGGGGCAGCCCCGGGACCTCACGCAGCATCGCGCCCTGGTCTACTGCGGCACGCGCCTCTTCAACAGCTGGACCTTCCGCAAAGGGACGCGCAAGGAGGCCGTTTCGCTCACGGATGTCTTTCGAGCCACGTCCATCGAGGCCCTGCGCGAAGCCGCGCTCGCTGGCCTCGGCCTCTTCATCACCACGGAATGGGTCGTGCACACCGCGCTTCGAGCCGGAGCGCTCGAGACGGCGCTCGATGACTGGACACTACCGGCGTTCGACATGCACGCCGTCTTTCCGGGCGGGCGTCGCACGTCTGCAAAGGCCAGAGCCTTTACCCGGTTCATCGAGTCGCAGCTGCGGGCGTCCGGATTCAATCCGCCCTGACGCGCCGGCGTAGCCGTTTGCGGGCCGAACACATCGCCCGTCCTGTGCTTCGATGCCTCCGCGGAATAGCTGGTATGCCGGCAAGCCGCCTGTTGCCCACCGGCCGCTGTCCACATAGTGCCGGCCTCGTCATCTGGAGAACGAACATGGGCAGACTCAACGAGAAGATCGCCGTCGTCACCGGCGGCAGCAGCGGCATTGGCCTTGCGATCGCAAGGCGGTTCGTCGGGGAAGGCGCGCATGTCTTCATCACCGGACGCCGGCCAGGTGAGCTCGACAGGGCGCGAGCGCTGATCGGCCGGAACGTCACCGCTGTTCAGGGTGACGTGAGCAGGCTCGATGACCTCGAGAGGCTCTATGCGACGGTGAAGACCGAGAAAGGCGCGCTCGACCTGGTGGTTGCCAACGCGGGGATCATCGAGCGCGTGCTGATGGAGAAGGCGACCCCGGAACATCTCGACAGGATCCTGGCGATCAATGTGCGAGGCCCATTCTTCACGGTGCAGAAAGCGTTGCCACTGCTTCGCGATGGCGCTTCGATCATTCTCGTCGGGTCGGTCGCGGGCCTCATCGGCGTGCCGGAGCACAGTGCCTACAGCGCATCCAAGGCGGCGTTGCGCTCCCTCGGCCGCACGTTCGCGGCGGAGCTCAAGGGCCGCCGGATCCGGGTCAATACCTTGAGCCCCGGCCCGGTCGATACGCCCATCTTCGACGGACAGGCGAAAACGAAGGAGGACGCCGACGCCCTCAAGGCGATCTACGCCGAACGGAATCCCATGGGCCGTATCGGCAGCGCCGAAGAGCTCGCGGCCGCCGCGCTGTTTCTCGCGTCCGACGAAAGCTCGTTCAGCACTGGCATCGATCTCGTCGCCGATGGTGGGCTCACGCAGCTTTGAATCTGAATCAGCGCCGCAAGAGCGGCCTCAGCGGCGCGACAGGTGTAGCGTTACGCCATGCGCTCCAGTTGCAGGCGCGGATGCCCGTAGTACACGTAGGCGAGATACGTGGACACCGGGACCGCTCCGCCGGACGCCGCGAACTTCGCGCGCAGGTCGCGCAGGATCGCGCCCACCGGTTCGCCGTGGCCCGAAGGCCGCGGCAGCGCACGTTCCCAGAACTCCAGCGCGATGTCGTGCGCGACCTGATCGTCCACTTCCCACAACGCACCGATGACGCCGCCGAAACCACCCCGCAACGAGTTGCCCGGGAAGCCGGCCATGTCGCCGAGCAGCTCACCGCCGATGCCGAGCATGCACGCGTTGAGGAACATGAGGGGCTGGCGTTCGCCGCCATAGCGTGCCGCGCGAAACATTGTCGATCGCAACGGTGTGCCGTCCTCGAGGAACAGCGCCGACCCCTCCGGCCGTGCGGGATCGAAGTCACCGTGCCCCGCAAAGTGCACGGCCTCCACGCCGCCGATCTGCTCGAAGCCGCGCTCGAGCGTGCCTTGCAGCAGCTGGCGCATCGATTGTGCGGAGGCCACGAGGGCAAGGCCCTGCCATCCCTGGGCGATGGCCTTCGCTTCGGCTTCCGCCATCGGCAGTCGTTTGAGACCGGAAGTTGCCTTGTACCATGCAGCCATCACCGCGATGTTGCGAACCGGCAGGGTGGAGCTGGGATGAGTCGCCGGTCGCGGCGCGGTGGCTGCGGCCGGAGCCTGTGCTTGTGCATCTCGCAGCCAGCGCCCGACCAGCGCTTGCGCGCCCAGATACCGGGGCCGGCTCGTGTCGAGCGGCGGGTCGACCCAGGCGAGCTCCCAGGGCACGTAGGGTTCGGTGCTCACGATCAGCACTGCGGGCGGGTTCGGCGCCACTCTCGCGGCCACTTCGTGCAAAGCCTCGAACGCCGCGGCGGGCAGCCGCTGCGCCACCAATCGGCCTATGCTTTCGAGCATCGTGTCGAGCAGGGGGCTGGCACCGAACACGCGCATCTCGTCGACGATCTCACGCGCGTAGGTCTTGGCGTCCTGCCCAAGGTCGATCGGAAAGGGGCCGCGTGCGCTCGTGATCGCGTGCGGCGAACAGAGTTGGCAGACGTACCGACCGCTGGTGGCGTCTCCGTCGGGCTTTGTGATCTCGATGGTGAGGTCGGGTGCGTTGGCGTCCGTGCTCAGCGTGATCGGTGAAGCGCCGCCCATCGTCTGCCAGCCCTCCCCTCCGGGCGGCAGCGGCGGCAGGTTCTGCGAGCTCGAAGGAAGAATGATCAGCGGGCGCGCAGCGGTTCCGCACACGACGCCGTCCACCACATAGCGCACGCCGATCATCGTGAGTGTGGGGCGTGCGGGGTCGGCCGGCTCGGCACCGACCAGCACGAACTTCACTTCGGCGGCGAGAAGGTCGTCCAGGCGAACCTTCATCGTGCGGCTCCAGCCATCCGGCGCACTGACCTCCGGACCGGAGGTCAGGTCGACTGTCACGTCCACCTCCGTCACGCCGGCCGCCGCTTTCAGGGTGACCTGGCCTCCGGCCACCGCGGCTTGCCGCGAATCGCTGAAGCCCACCGCCACCTCGAACGGCTTGCCGGCTGAAGCCAGGTCCGGCGCGTCGATGCGCGGCCAGGCCTGCTTCGGCGAAGCAGCCTCCGAGGCGCTGGCCCGCACTGAGCGTGTGACCGCCGGCGCGGCAGCACGGGCGCCCAATATGTCGGCCACTGCAGGGCGCTGATCCGGAGCGAATGAAACGGCCACGGGCTCGTGCTCGTCCACGACGACGCCGGTCGAAAGAATGGTCTCTCCGGAGTGCCGGATATGAATGGGTGGGAGGGCGTCGCCCTCATGCAGGTCGAGCACGTCGATGAGGAGTGTGTGCGCAGGGGCACCCGTGCAGCGCACGAGCACCTCCTGGAGCTCGCGCGCGTACCAGAGCACGTGCGTCCCCCACTGACGCCGGATCGCTGCACCGAATCGCCGCACATCCTGTGCGAGCGTCCTTGCGATGTCCTCGATGGGCCGCGCTGAGAGCTTCGACAGTTTCTCGAGACGAGCCTTTGCTGCCGGATGAGTGATATCCGCCCAGATGCCCTGAAGGGCGAGGCGCTCGAGCGCCGCTGCCGCGCTCATGTGAGCATCGAGGCTGATGGAAGGCTTGAGCACACATGCCTCCTAGGGTTTCGCCGGCGGCTTCGCTCCGATGACCTCGCGTGCGTGCCGCATGACGTTCAGTCCTTCTTCGGGGGAGAACAGTGCTGTCGTCTGCACCGCGTCCACGCGACCCTGGCCGGAGATGGCGAGCACCGCGGCGAGCGCGGATTCGGCGTCCGGGAACTGGGAGATCGCGAGGCCATCGTATTGACCGAAGGAGTAGAAGAAGCTGTGCAGGGTGCCGCCGAAGGCGGCAATGGCCACGCGCACGACCTCGGCGCGGTCGGTGTCCTCCAGCAACATGTTCCGCACTTGCTGATCCTTGTAGCTCCACTGGTGCAGGTAGAACGGCATGTGATGCTCGCTATGCGCCGACCGGGCGCGTCTCGAGGATGTTGAAGGCTCGCGCTGCGGCCGCGCGCTGATAGGCCCGGCGCACATCATCGAAGCGCACGGATTCGGGAACCGCGCACCCCACGACCGCGCCGAACGCCAGACTGCCGATGGCAGTTCTCAGCATCTCCGGCGCGATGTGCGGCTGCTGTCCCACAGCGACTTCGAGGAGGCTCCCCATGATGGCGGCCACGAACCACACGACGCCGAATGCCCCCGCGTCCTGCAGCCGCCGCAGACGTGACGACGCCGTGGTGCGCCATCGATGATCCTGCACCAGCCACGCCGTGGCGGAGGCAATCACCCCGATCGACGGCAGCCATGGAACCGCGTCGTGAGTGAGCTGGAAGGCGCCTTCAGGTCCACCAATGAGCAACGCACCGGCGACGCAATCCACGATCAGGGTAAAGACGATTGCACAGACGCCGGCACCTGCGACGAAGACGGCCGGCGTCCGATCGCGCAGCCCGGCGTTCGCAAACCCCCAGCGCAGCTTCGGAACGACGGCGATTGCGATGGAGCCGAACACGATGAGGGACGCCACGGCCACGAGCCCATCGATCTTGAGCGCTGAATCGTCGTGCGGCAGGATGAGGAAGAACACCCACATGCCGCAGTAGAGCAGCAGGGCAGTGGGCACGAGCACCCCATAACCACTGGTACCCAGCCCGTGCTTGAGCTCGAAGCCGAGTGCCGCGAGCAGCGACCGGCGCCCCTTGGCCGTGCGTCGCGTAGCCATCGCCGCGCGTGCCGCGAGCAGGCAGGCGTCATCGTAGAAGGCGCTGATGTCCTCGCAGCTGTCGGCCATCAGGTCTTTCACGATCTTGCGGAGCAGGGCGTCGACGGGCGCCGACGCTTCGTCGTCGTGCTTCTCGGGGAAAAGAGAGCGCACTTCGCCCAGTCGCTCGACCGACGCCAGGGTGCGCGACACCTTGAGCGACAACCGATCGAAGCGGCGCCGAAGCAGGTCCAGGTCATTCTTCGCTTCGACGACGAAACGCGTGAAGGTGCGATTCTGCTCCCACGCGCGAATCTGGATGAACAGTGCGGTCGCCTTGAGCAGGAGGCGGTACGTGGGCTGCGCGATGGGCAGCCAATCCGGCTCGCAGTCGATGCCGCGACTCTGAAGCATGGCACGCGCCTCTTGCAGCACGGCTTCGGGCGCGTGGAGCTCGCCGTTTGCCAGCAGGGTAGCCGTGCGCTGTGCGTGCGCTGGAATACCGGCAAGGCGATGCAGCCACACACGCGGTCGGCGAGTCAGTGCGCGCACGGCGAGCGTGATCGCGAGTGAAAGCCAGACCAGGCCAACGGACAGGAGTGAATCATAGTCGCCGGTGCCAGACACGGAGAAGGCGCGACGAAGTGCCGCATAGACTGCGAGCAGCAGCACTACATGCAGCACGATATGCGCGGCCAGGGCGCAGTAGTAACGCGAAGCGGTGGTGCAGGTGCGCGACCAGGTCGGCCGATTGAACCCGACCGCGGAGAAGACCGCGCACGCCAGGATCGCTACCGCGAGAAAGTCCTCCCACAAGGCGTCGATCATGTCCGCTCCTGGCCTCCTACATGAAGAGGCGCCGGAGCTCCTCCCGCGCCTGGGCCCTGGATGCCGCCGGCGTGGGGCTCGCCGGCAGTGCCGCCGATGGGGGCGTGCCCGTAGCGCCCTTCGTTGCATCCAGCTCGAGAAGGACACAGGGCTGCGTTCGCGTGAAGAGCACGGGAATGCCCCATTCCATGTTGGACTGGATGCGGATGAACTGCCGCGCGACGGTCAGGGCCTGCTCCACGCACTGCCCGGCGACGAGTGATTTGTAGAAACGCCCGGCGAAACGGGCCGCCGCGTCATCGGTGATCGCGAACTGCATCGCCACGGCCATGGGCACGCAGGAGTGCACGAGTGATGTACCGAGGCTCGAGAACCCCGTGCTGCCCCGGCCGCTGTCGCAACAGTTCAGCACCACGAGCCGCAGGTTGCCGTCGCCTTCGAGCGTCACGCGCAGCTCGGATTCGGTCACGCGCACGGCGCCGCCCGCGCCATCCTGCATCACGACGAAGCCTCGGGTGGCAGGCTCGCTGTTCTCGTTCAGGTAGTGCTCCGTGCCACCATGACCGACGAAGTGAAAGACGTGCCAGGGCTCCCGCTGCATCATTTCGAAGAGGTCGTCGAGACGGCCGCCGGGCACCCACTTGAGATGAACCGCGGAGGCAGGGATGTCCCGCAAGGCTTCTTCGATGCGGTGTCGCTCGGCTTCGGCATCGATGCGCACCCATTCCTCGCTGCCAGGGTTCGCGATCATGCAGAGAATGCGTAGCGGCCCTTCCACGCGCAACGGAATACGTTGCGCGTCGGTGTTGAGAAAACGCACGACGGGCGATGCATTGCGCAGGCAGAGGTAATCGCCTTCGGCGTTGCGCAGAGCTGTGTCGAACATGTATTCCCACGGGAGCATCGCCAGCTCCGGCGAGTCCACTCGAAGCACGAGCCGCAGTCCCCGAGTGGCGTTCTGAGCTATGGCGATGCTGCCGGTGAACTTCGCAGCGATGGCCTCGGAATCCCGAAACACTGCGCGGAAGACGTCGCTGCCGAACTCGCGCAGCACCTTCTCTTCGGAGGTGATCGGTCCGCCACGATAGCCGCGACCCTTGAGAACGGCGTTCTCGAGCTTGAGTAGCAGCACTTCGTGCGGCTGATCGACGAAGGGCCAGCGGAGCGCCACTTTCTGTGAGGCGCCGGCCGGGGAGTCCCGGACCTCCGCCATGTAGCGATCACCCTCCCGCGTGAGGATCAGCGTGAAATCAAGGTACTGAGCAGCTGCCATGGCGTCTCGTCACTGCGCGGAGCCGTCGAGGTGATCGGCCGACGAGAGATGCCTGTCGTGAGCGAAGTGGTCCATCTCGCTCCCCCTGAATTTTTTCTAGTAATCCAACGGCGGAGAGAATACTCGCGCGACGCGTTGCAGGCGACCTCTTCAGGTGGAGCGTCGTCTCGCAAGCATGTTCTTCCAGCGAGACGGCTGGCGCGGTGAGACAAACAGCGCAGTCGTTACAAGTCTAACGACCCGTGCGTCTGGCGGGCGCCGGGGAAGGCGCGCGTTGCCCTGGAAGTCATTGCGCAGCTGCCCCGGATCATCATCGTCGGAGCGCTGCAGGTCCAGTCGCCGCTCGTAAGTGGCGGAGGAAGTCGCGCGTCATCTCGTAGTCGAGAGGTGGCTCCGCGTCGAACCGGCGAAGCTCACAGCTCTTCTGCTTGGGCCGGTTCGGCCGGCACTATAAGATGGCGTTCGCGGAACGAGCCGCGCGGCAACGCTATCGCGAACGAAGCCATGTCGCCGCGTTGCGAGGAGGTCCGATGGCGCTTCGCGAGATCTTTCCTCGGCCATGCGCGCGGAGGCACGCGGGCCTGCGGTGGGTCACCGTGGCTCTCGTGGCACTTTGTGCGACCGCCAGCGCCGCGGAGTGGGAAGGCTACGAGCGTCTGACCCGTGAAAGCCTGATCAGCGCGTTGTCGGCATCGGCCGCCCGGCCGGAGCTTCGCGCCAGGAACCTGTCCGACCTCGACTTGTCCGGCATCGACTTCAGGCGAGCCAATCTTTCGGCATCGGTCCTCAATGGCGCGAATCTCACCGGTGCGCGCCTCGATGGCTGCAATCTCACGGTGAGCTTTCTCGAGGGTGCAGACCTCTCGGGAGCGTCCCTGAAAGAGGCGACGCTGTTCTCCGCTCAACTGAAGGGCGCCACCCTCGTCGGCGCGGACCTTTCCCGCGCACGCCTGATCGGCGATCTGCGCAACACGGACCTCTCGAACGCGACCCTCACGCACATGGACGCCGCGGCGGACATGAAGAACCAGTCGATGGGGCTCATGCGGACCAACATCGTCAACGCGCGGGCGATTGGTGCGGACTTCAGCGACTCGGATTTCTCGAGGTCGGATCTGAGCTTCTCGGACTTCACGCGCGCCAGGATGATTCGCACGAAGCTCATGCGCGCGGACTTCAGCGGCTCCATGCTCGTCGGCGCCGACCTCTCCGGCGCGGACCTTCGCGACGCGGTGTTGATCGATGCGGATGTCTCCAACGCCAATCTGTCAGGCGCGGACTTCACCGGTGCGGAGCTCAGGGGCCTGCGCGGACTCGGGAGCGCGCGGGTCGACGGAGCGCGCGGATTGCCCGACGCGCACTGACCGGCAGAAGTGGAGCACGCGCTTCCGGCGCGTTACGCGTTGATCGCCTGCTGTGCGCCGGGGTCGGATTTGGCGCGCGCGATGAGCATCTGTTCGTAGCTGCGCTGGAGGTATTCCAGTGCTTCCGCGCGCAGTCGGGCATTCGACATCGACCTGAATTCCCGCTGGGCCTGCATGTAGCACTCGTCCATTCGGCCGACGTCGGAGTACTCGAGCTGCATCCACAGCTGATACGTGTAGCCGTTCACGTACCTGTTGCTGTCCGTATTGCTGGGAAGCGAGCCGAGAGCCTTCCGATACGCTTTGCGGCCTTCTTCCTTCCGGTCCGTCGCGAACAGGAACTCCGCGTATCCGCGCAGATTCAGCGCCCGGTAGTCCGGCGACGGCGCGCGCTCGACGGCCTCCTGCCAGGCTCGTTCCGCTCGATCCCACATGCGGCTGAGGTGAAGCGCCTGCGCCAGGATGACGTAATCGATGTCGGTGGCCAGCTGAGGCCGGGCGCTGACGAGACAGGTGGCCCGGCGCACGAGCAGGTCCATTCGCTGCCAGAGGAGCTGCCACCGCTGCAGATGAACGCCCTCATGCTCGGTGGCGCCGGACCGGACCAGGCTCTGCTCCTCCGCCCGGGCGGAGCTCAGCTCCTGGATGATCCTGCTGAGGTCCTGGCGGAAGGCCCTCGCCCTGTCTCCCTCTTCACGACGCAAGGTCAGGACGATCGATACCAGTGCGAGCGCCAGCGCCACAGCGCCGAGACTGATGGCGATGACCTGTTCGATTTCCATGGCCGCCTCCCAGCCGATCCTGGCAAGGGATATTGCCACCCGGCGCGGCGCTTTGCGCGGGGCATCAGGCGGGCGCCGGCCGGCGAAAACAGCCCCGGGAGGCGCGTTCCGCAAGCCCGCGGCGGGCCACTTCCGGCCCGCCGCGCGCCCGTCAGCTCGCGCTGGCCCAGTAGAGGTACGTCGGTGTCGGGTGTTTGGCCGCCGAAGCGACCGGCTCGGACAGCCGCCACGCCCGGGGCAGGGCGTGCGCGCGAGCCAGGTGCATCAGTCTGGCCGTGGTCGGATCGTCCGCGTCGAGCGGATCGTCCGTCGTGGTCCAGCGGCGCAGGAACTCCGCCCGGGCGGCGATCTCCTCGCGCAGACAGGCAGCGTGGGGCAGGGAAGCGCCGGGCTCTGCAAGTCGTTGTTTCGCGGTTGCTTCAGCATCTGCCACGAACGCCCTCAGGCAGGTGTCGGTGAGCAGCACGCGCACCCCGCGCGAGCGCAGCTCTTCCCGGGCCCATCGCGTGGCCGAGGCGACGGCGGGCATTCCGTACCACCTGGCGAAGTCGATCAGACTCATGAATATGTCCTCCGACGCAACACGCGGGCTACACCCAACGAGCCCGCGCTGGCTGCGGGTAGTGGACGGGCGGCGTACGCTCGCCGGCTTCCGCCGGCGCCGGCACAGCCGCCCGGGAGAGAAAGTCGGCCAGCCCCTGCTTGACATCGGTATCCCGCTCGCGCTCGACCGACGCTCGATGGCCGTTCAGCAATCCGACGAAGAACATGTGGGAGCTCCGGATTCATTTGAATGATGGAGCTATCCTGCGCGCCGCCGAATCCTTTTTCCGTCAATCACTTGGCGCAACACAGCCTCCCCCGAAAGATGGACGGCGTGCCTACCGCTTCAGGTCACGTGATCTTCAGCCGGTGGGTGATCAGCGATACACCCCATGATGAGCATGGTCAGCGTGCATTCGCGCGTGCGCACGAATCGTCCTCACGAAGGCGGCCGTCCCGCTGTCATGTCTCAGTAATATCTCGCGGCTAATCTGTCGCGCCCGCGTCATCGTGCCGGCTGTGTTTGTGGGCGAGCCTCTTCATTCGTTCCGGTCAGGCATTCTCCGATCCCTGGTCCCGTGGGGTCTCGCCGTGGCCGCCGCGTTCGCGCCGGCCGGGGCCGTGCGCGCGCAATCCCTCGTGAAGGTGGATGGCTCGAGCACGATGTTCCCCGTCACCGAGGCGGTCGCGCAGGAGTTCCAGATCCGCAAGCGCGGAACCGCTCGCGTGACCGTCGGGATCTCCGGTACCACGGGCGGATTCAGAAAGTTCTGCGCGGGCGATACGGATCTGCAGGACGCATCGCGCCCCATCCGTGCCTCCGAGATGCAGGCGTGTCGGGAAGGCGGCGTTTCCTACTTCGAGCTTCCGGTCGCATTCGATGCAGTCACTGTCGCCGTGAATCCGGGCAACACGTGGGCGCGATCCCTGACGGTCGCGCAGCTGAAGAAAATCTGGGAGCCCGCCGCCCAGGGCAGGGTGATGCGATGGAGCGATATCGACAGCAGCTGGCCGAACGAGCCGCTCGTGCTGTTCGGGCCGGGGGAGGACTCCGGCACGTTCGATTTCTTCACGGAAGCCATCAATGGCACGGTGCGTTCGAGCCGGCGGGACTACACCGCAAGTGAGGACGACAACGTCATCGTCCGCGGCATCGAGGACAACCTCTATGCGCTCGGCTATGTTCCATACGCATACTACGCGGCACAAAGTGGAAGGCTCGAGGCCGTAGCCATCGATTCAGGCGCGGGGCCCGTCGCGCCGCTGCTCGAAAACGTGGCAAATCGCCGCTACACGCCGCTGTCTCGCCCGCTCTTCATCTACGTGAGCGCTCGCTCGGTGAATCGCCCGGAGGTGCGGGCGTTCGTCGAGTTCTTCCTGCAGCACGGCGCTCCGTTCATCCGGCAAGTGCAGTACCTGCCTCTCGGCGAGCGCGCCTATGCGCTGGCGCTCGAGAACTTTCGCGGCGGGAAACTCGGCACCGCGTACGGGGATGCAGAGTCCGGCGCCGGGCTCGACATGGAAGAGCTGCTCGGTCGTCACGCGCGACTCTGATCCCGCCGTTCGCCGACATCCGACCGTCATCAATGCGCAACGTGGCGCCGGTCTTTCACCGGAAGCCCTTGTTCCGCCTCGGGCACACCGCAAGTCGCGAGGCGCGCGGGCATTACAGAATTGTGTATCTCGAGGCCCACGATCGCCAACAACACGCCCTGTTGTAAGCGGGTTGTCATACAACTGCCGTAAACAGTGCTCCGGCTGCGGTCGCGCAGGCGCAGGGGGGCACGACCCACCTCGCGCACGTTCACCCGACAGCGCACCGCGCAGTATTCAAAAACTCTGGAGATCGCAGATGTCCGTGCAGAACAACCTGAAAACGCTCCTGGCTACCCTCGGAGCCGTGGTGGCCCTGAGCTCATGTGGTGGCGCTGACGAGGTCGCCTCTCCAGGCGAGGGCGCATTCCCGCCGCCGCCGACCACCGCTCCGCCGCCGGCGCCTCCGCCGCCGCCGGGCGCGGGTCAGCCGGCCGCGGATTGTCCGGCCACGTTCATCGATGACGGCACGATCCTGGACAGGAGCGGCGCCATCCTGCGCGTCTGCCGCTTCCCGCAGATCGTCACGGGCAACCTCGTGGTCTCCAGGCGCGCGGGCACGATCTACAGCGCCAGCGGCCGCACGGACTTCGGGCAGGATCGCGGTGGGGACTTCAGCGCGCCCATCGGTGGTGTGCAGTCGGCGCTCGTCACCCTCGAGGCCGGCGTGAAGATCTTCGGCTCCGGGGGCCTGGACTACATCGTCGTCAACCGCGGCTCGCAACTCATCGTGCAGGGCACGGCGACGGACCCGGTGATCATGACCAGCAAGCAGTCCGTCGAAGGCACGACCGGTGTCGACTCGATCGGGCAGTGGGGTGGCCTCCTGATCCTCGGCCGCGCGCCGATCAGCACTTGTGAAGGCGTGAACGCGACCCCCGGCACGGCGGGGTGCCAGGCACGTGTCGAAGGTTCCACGGCGTACTACGGTGGCAACAACCCCACCGACGACTCGGGCTCCATCCGCTACCTGCGCATCCAGCACTCCGGCTTCCAGGTGGCGCCGGACCAGGAGCTGAACGGCATCACGCTCGCAGGCGTCGGCAACGGCACCACGTTCGAGTACGTGCAGGTGCACAACAGCTCCGACGACGGCATCGAGTGGTTCGGCGGCACCGTGAATGCCCGCTACCTCGTGTTGACAGGCAACGACGATGACAGCATCGACACGGACGCCGGATTCAACGGCGCCATCCAGTTCGCCCTCGTCGTGCAGCGGGCCAATGGCGGCGACCGCATGAACGAGATGAGCGCGCTCAACCGCGCGCCGTTCTCCAATCCGAAGATCGCGAATGCGACCTTCGTCGGCAATTCGCTGAATGGCGTTGGCCTGCTCCTGAACCAGAGCACGAACGTGCAGTACTACAACTCCGTGGTCACGAGGCCCGACGGTGCAACCGGCGCCGGCCGGGCATGCCTCGACGTGGATGATGCTTCGGGCAGCGGCACCACGACGGGCTCGTTCGACTCCGTGTTCTTCTCGTGCCCGGTCGCGTTCGACGATGACGCCGATGGCGCGGCCGCGGCGATCTTCAACGCGGGAACGAACAATACGGCGAACGGCACCAGCACGCTGACGACGGCCGCGGGTGCGACAGCGGCCTTCGTCAACGGTGACAACGAGTCGGCGGTGCCGGCTTTCGGCTCGCTGCCGACCGTCAGCCCCTTCTTCCAGCAGGTGGACTACATCGGCGCCGTGCGCGATGCGAACGACACCTGGTGGAAGGGCTGGACCTGCGGTCTCACGACGGACACGCCCTGCTGAAGCGCGGCTGGGCGGCGGGGCGCCAGGGCCCCGCCGCCTGCCCGAGAACCAATCATCGAACCGCTTTTGCACGAGAGTCTCAACCATGTCCACGTCATCTCTGACACGAAAAGGGCTGCTGCTGGCCGCCTCGGTGCTCATGGCGCCGCAGTTCGCTTCCGCGCAGGAGAATGCGCCGGCGCCGGCGCAGCCGACCGAGCCGGACAGCGCCGGCGATTCCGACATCCAGGAGGTCGTGGTCCGCGGCGCGAACATCCCGGACCCGATGGTGCGCACCCCGGAGATCTCCTCCTTCATCACGGCGGAGGATCTGGTGCGGCAGGGTGACGATTCCGCCGCGGCAGCACTGCGCCGCGTGACCGGTCTCAGCCTCGTGCAGGGCAAGTTCATCTATGTGCGCGGCCTCGGTGAGCGCTATTCCGCGGCGCTGCTCAACGGCTCGCCGCTGCCGAGCCCCGAGCCGTTGCAGCGTGTGGTGCCGCTCGACCTGTTCCCGAACAGCATTCTCTCCAACGTCGTCGTTCAGAAGACGTTCTCGGCGAAGTATCCGGGCGAATTCGGTGGCGGTCTCATCGACCTGCAGACGCTGTCCGTGCCGAATGAGCCGTTTCTCTCATTCTCCTCGAGCATCGGCGGCAACACCGAGACCACCTTCAAGCACGCACTCACCTATCAGGGCGGGGACTACGACCTGCTGGGTTTCGATGACCACTCGCGTGAGATGCCAGCGGCACTGCGCGACGCCATCGGAACGGGCCGGCGCGTGGAGCTCGGCAACTTCGACCAGCAGGAGCTGCAGAAGATCGGTCGCAGCCTGGTGAACGCGCCCATGAACCTGATGCAGGGCACGGACAGCATGCAGCCGGACTTCTCGGTGGGCGCAACCGGCGGCACGAAGTTCGACGTGGGCTCGGCCTCGCTCGGCATCGTGGCCGTGGGTGGCTTCGACAATGGTTGGCGCACGCGTGAGGGTCGGCAGCAGGACGGGCTGGCCAGCAACGGGTTCATCGTGCCGACCACGGACTACAGTTTCGCCTCCACGCAGAACGACGCCGTGTTGAACGGTCTGCTCGGCTTCGGTGTGGACTGGGGTGACCACAAGCTCAACCTCACGAACGTCTACGTCCACAGCACCACCAAGGAAGCGCGCAGCCGCGTCGGCAACAGCGAAGCCGCCGGTGCCATCGTTCGCGACGACTACACGGAATGGTACGAGCGCGAGCTGTTCGATACGCAGCTGAGCGGCCAGCACACCTTCGGGGCGTGGCAGGTGGACTGGCGCGGATCCTATGCGAAGACCTCGCGTGATGCGCCGTACGAGAAGGGCATCCGCTATCGGCTGGTCAACGGCGAGTTCCTGCACAACGCGTCGCAGGAGCAGAACTACACCCGCTTCAGCGAGCTCGATGACACGATGCTGAGCGCGGGCGTCGACGTCGCCTACACACTGCCCGCAACGGGCCGTCAGGACACCGTGATCAGCGTGGGCACGTCCTGGATGGACAACGACCGCGAATCCTGGACGCGCGAGTTCCGCCTGCTCGCGCTCGACAGCTCGCTGCCGCTCAACGTGCAGCGTGAGCGCGTGGACTTCCTGCTCTCGGACGCGAACATCGGCCCAGGCATGCTCCGCATCCGTGAGACCACGGGTGCCGACGGTGCGGCGGCGTACGATGCCAGCCTCAAGGTGAACGCGGTCTATGCGCAGGTCGACGCGGAGTTCATCCCGCTGCTGCGGAGCTCGTTCGGATTGCGCTATGAGGATGCCGAACAGAGCGTCCTCTCGCGTGATCTGTTCGGCGGTCAGCCGCCTGCCAACGCCGCGCCGCTCGAGAACAGCTATCTCCTGCCCACCGCGACCCTGACCTGGAATTTCTACGAGGACATGCAGCTGCGCTTCGGCGCTTCGAAGACGATCGGCCGCCCGCAGTTCCGCGAGCTCGCTCCGCAGCAGTACTTCGACCCTGACAGCGACCGGTCATTCATCGGCAATCCGTTCCTGGTCGACACGAAGATCATGAACCTCGACTCGCGCTACGAGTGGTACTTCGGCAAGGGTGAGTTCCTGACCGCCGGACTGTTCTACAAGCAGCTCGACCGGCCCATCGAGTCCGTGGTGAACGAGACGGGCTCGACCGTGCAGCAGACGTACATCAACGCGCCCGAAGCGCAGCTCTATGGCGCCGAGCTCGAGATCAAGAAGTTCTTCGACCTGCCGATCAGCTCGGAGTGGTGGGCCGGCAACCGGCTCTTCGTCGCCAGCAACTACACCTACACGAAGTCGGAAGTGAAGGTGAATGCGGGCGACCTGGTGTTCCCGACGTCCAGCGGAGGTGTCGGGCGACCGGCCTCTGACTATGTGCGCGACGGCAGCACCCTGCAGGGTCAGTCGAAGAACCTCGCCAACGCGCAGTTCGGTATCGAGAACGAGGGCAGCCGCACGCAGGTGACGCTGCTTGCCACGTACGTGGGCAAGCGCATCTCGGCTCGTGGCCGCCCCGGCCAGCCGGACATCGTTCAGGATCCGGGCACGGTCGTGGATCTCGTGGTTCGCCAGGGCTTCAGGGCGTTCGACCAGGACCTGACGTTCGGCTTCGAGGCCCGCAACATCTTCCGCGAGGACTTCGAGGAGTTCCAGGAGCTGGGCGGCGGCCGCGTGGACGTGAACCGTTACGATCTCGGTGCGAGCCTCTCGGTCAGCCTGACCGCGAAGTTCTGATCCTCCCGCGACGGAATCCCGACGCGGCCAGCGCTTCGGGATTCCGGCCGACCGCCGCGGCGTTCGCCGCGGCGGGATCGGACGCAGATGGCCATATCCGCACGGGTCCCGCGTGCGCGGGCCGGCAATCTCCTTCCTCTCGTTGCCGGCACACGTGGCGCCGATAGCGTCACGCCCGACGCGCGCGCCGTCAGTCGTGTCGGCCCTCGCGCAGCCATTTCGTGGCGACCCATTTCTCGCCTTCGATCACGGGCGCGCCGCCGTGCAGGGTGCGTGTCATCGGGTGAGGGCGGTCGTAGCTGAAGAACACCGCGTTGCCCTTGATGGCGGCGACTTCGAACTTCACGTCCGGGAACGTCGTGGCCCCGCCGACGCGCGGCGTGTTGAGGTACATGACCAGCGAGCCCACTCGCTGCCCGCCGCGCTTCAGGATGGATTGTGTGCCGGAGCGCTGCGGATCGAAGTAGTCGTAGTGCGGCTTGTACTGCGCGCCGGGGCCGTATCGCAGGATCTGCAGCCCCTCACCGTTCTCGATCGGCCACTCGAGCAGCGCGCCGATGCGCGCCTCGATCCGGCGGATCAGCTCGCTCGCGCCGCGCTGGAAATACGTGCCTTCGCTGGTGCGGGCTTCGTGGATCTCGTCGCCGCCCGTCTCGTTGTTGACGACACTCGAGCGGGAGACGCGGGCGCGCGCCTGGGCCACGAGCTCGTCGCATTCGCTTTCACTCAGCAGCGAACCGAAAACGACGACACGCGGATGCAGAAGGCTCGTGAGCAGCTGCACCTGCCGGTCTCCGGCGGAGAGGACGCCGGGCCCGTTCAGCCCACACGGCGCCGGCACGCGCACGGGCGGGGGCAGGGCGTTGAGGCGGGCATGCTCGGCAAGAAACTCGCGGGTGACGTTCTCCACCGCGTCGATGGCTTCCTGCACCTCCCAGCCGCTCTCCAGTAGCGGCTCGAGGACGGATCCGGGGTCCTGCCCCTGTCGCGCACGCTCGATGATCTGTTCGCGGAGCGCCGCGGTCACTGCTCTTGCGGTCATGGGCGGACTTTGCCGGAACGCCGACGCCGGGTAAATGCGTGGGTCGACGCGGGATGCGCCGGCGCGCGCCCCGCGCTCATCGGGCCGGTGGCGGCGTGCCGGACTCCGCTTCGTTCAGCGCGTCCAGTATTCGGGCGCGCATGGGCCCCGTGTGCGTGTTGCGGGCTGCTTGGCGCCAATAGCCGCGGGCGATGTCTTTTTTACCGTCAAGCTCATGAAGCAGAGCGAGCCCGACCGCGAGCTCGGAGCTGTTGGGCGCGAGGCGATATGCACTTTGCGCCAGGGAAACGAGTGAGGCATCGCGCTCGTCGAGCGCGATGCGGGCGAGCACGTAGCCGTTCACGGCTTCCAGGCGCGTGGAGTCATCCTGGATGGCGCTCTCGAACAAGGTGCGTGCACGGATGAGTCGATCGCGCGTCGTGCCGCTCGGTCTTTCCCAGCCCTGACTGGCTGCTGCGGCCACCTGAAACAGCCCGCGTCCCAGGTCCACCGCCGTGCGACGATCCATCGTCCCCGCCGCCGCAGCCCTGTCGAAGAGGGAGGCCGCGCGCTCGGTGTCACCGGCCTGCAAGTGGGACCAGCCCAGGCCCACGCACGCGCGTGCGGTGAGCGGGCACTGCTCCTTCACCTCCTCGAACACTTCGAGCGCCTGTCGATGCCGCCCGCTCATGCGCAACAGCAACTCGCCCAGCTCGAAAGTGCTCTCCTGGCCCTCCAGCGCACGCAGGCGGCCCGCCGCGGCCTTCGACCGTTCGGCGGCCGGAATCTGTGCGATGGGAACGCGCCGATGCTTCTGGAGTGTCCTCAGCATGTCGCGATGCTCCAGGGTGCTGACCCCGCCAACGAGACGATCCGCGGCCGGCACCGGCGCGGCGCCTGATTCGAGGTCGTGGACGTATGCGGTGATGCTCGCGCCGAACCCGGGGCGCGTCGCCAACGCGTAGTAGGCAGTCGCCCAGGCTTGCGCGTAGAACGCAGGCGCCAGGGCGTGGTCCACATACTCCGCGTCGTGGCGCTTCACGCTGAACAGGCGCTCGAACGGCATCCACTCGTGACTGCGCAGATAACTCAGATAGTCCGCTCGAGGTTCGAGCATCAGTGTGCCGTCGCGGAAGCTCGCTGAGCCGAAGGCTTCCGCCAGCCCTTCGTCCAGGTACGCGGGCACCCTCCCGCCCCACGTCGCGCGAAGGATGTAGTGCATGTACTCGTGGAACACGAGCTCGTAGGCGCCGGACAGCTCGTCGCCTGCGTCGAACAGCAGATCACTCGAGAACGGGTGCGGCAGGAAGTATCCGGCGACCCCCGGTCGCGGCTGCGCGTAGCGCGCCCAATCCTCGCTGCTGAGCGCATAGATGCGCGTGGGCAGCGCTGCGGGGAGGGAAAGGCCCAACACCTGCTCGACGGCGGCGCGGAACATGCCGACCTGAGCGGCAATCTGCCGCGTGCGGCTTTCGCTGACCGAGCTCACGAGCGTGAGCTCGTCGGTGGTGAGCTGCAGGTACCGCCGTTCTTCCGCGATGGCTGATGCGCAAAGCAACGTGAGCAACAGTGCCAATGCAGATCGGCGCGGCATTCGTGCCTTATATCAGAACGCGTGACGGGCGAGATTGCCCGGTGCTACGGTGTGGCGTGACACCATCGCCGCGGTCGCAAGATGCGTCGCTCCAGCTCGCCATGCGCGTTCTTGATCATCCTGGGTCTGTCTTTGGGCCTGTCCGCCTTGCCCATGGCCGTGGCGCATCATTCCTTCGGCAGCATCTACGATGGGTCACGGCAGATCACGCTCGACGGCGTCGTGAAGGAATTCCAGTTCGTCCATCCGCATCCGTACCTCGTCTTCGAGGTGCGGGATGCAGAGAACGGCGCGCAGTCGTGGCGAGCGGAGATGGACAACCGGTTCGAGCTCGCCGACATCGGCATCACGGCTGAAACGTTCAGGCCCGGTGATCGCGTGCTCGTCACCGGCAGCCCGGGGCGCAACGAGCCGCGCATCCTGTACATGTGGCGGCTCGACCGTCCCGCTGACGGCCTGCGCTATGAGCAGATCGGCGGCACACCACGAATCGGGTCGCACCAGCCGGACTGACGCCCGGTGTGCGGGCGGACGCAGGGCCTTCACCAGAAAGTCACATCGGGCGCGCAAACTCACGCAGCGCCTATTATGTCGGCGCATCGGCCCCGTCCGCACAGGTCCACGACGACTCATGCATTGTCCTGCTCGCCTGATTCCCACGCTTCTGATCGCGGCCATCACACTCGCGGGATGCAATGCCACCGGGGATGAGGCTTCGCGGCCGGCGGCAGCCGCAGGCCTGGTGCGGCCCGTATCCGTTCATGCGCAGACGGCTCCCGGTGCGTCGGGCGAGCCGAACGGTGCAGCGATCTGGATCAATCCCGCGGATGCCGGCCGCAGTCTGGTGCTGGGTGCGACGGGGTCGCTGGAAATCTACGGGCTGAACGGCGAGCGGCTCGCAAGGCAGTCCAGCCTTCCGATCGAGCACATCAGCGTCACGCGGGCTTTCCATCTGCACGATCAGCCGACTGATCTGGCGGTGGGCTACGACCGCAACGCCTCCGCGCTCGTCGCTTTCACCATCGACCCGGCGGCTCCGGCCGCAGTGCCGGTGACGATGCGGCCGCTCTTCACGGAAGCCGAAGTCACCGGACTCTGCGCATTCCGAAGCTCGAAGACGGGCCGGCACTACGCGTTCGCGGTCACGGACGACGGCCAGGTCCAGCAGTGGGAGCTGTACGAGCGTGGTGGAAAGGTGGACGGCCGCATGGTGCGGCTGCTGCCGTTCGGCGTTGGCGCGGGCTATTGCGCAGTGGACGAAGCGGCCGACGCTCTGTACGTCACCGAAGAAACCGTGGGCATCTGGAAGCTGCGGGCCGATCCGGAGACGGACGCGGAACGTGAGCTCGTGGACCTGGCCGGCCCCCGCGGGCACCTTTCCGAAGAGGTGAAAGGCATCGCGATCTACGAAGCCGCAGGCGCCCGCACGTATCTTTTCGCGGCGGACGTCGCGGCCGGCCGCCTCAACGTTTACTCAACGGATGATGCGAAGTACATCGGCAGCATCACGCTGCAAGGAACGGGTGGCACCGGGTCCCTGAAGGCGGGGGAATTCGAGAGCCTCGCCGCGTCGAGCGTGTCTCTCGGGGGTGGTCTCGAGGCTGGCGTGCTCGTCGTCGCCGATCAGGGCACGGAGGGTACGCCGGCGGGCTACCGGCTTCTTTCGGGCGCGCAGATCATGCAGGCGCTGGGCATCGCGCCGACGGCCGCCTCCGCATCGGCCTCGGCAGCCCAGGCGCCTGTTCTGCACGTCGTCATGCCCACTGTCGAGACGGATCCGGTGGATGACTACGGCGATGCTGCTGATGATCCGGCGATCTGGGTCCATCCCACGGACCCTGCACAGAGCGTGATCATCGGCGCGCAGAAGAAGCGCGGCCTCTATGTCTACGATCTGAGCGGAAAGACGCTTCAGGTCGTCTCCGATGGCCGCATGAACAACGTGGACCTGCGGCACGGCTTCACGCTCGGCGGCTCCGCAGTGGCGATCGTCGCCGCCTCCAATCGCACGGACAAGACGCTCGCGCTCTACAAGGTGGACCCGACCTCGCGCAGGCTCTCCAATATCGCCGCGGGCAGCATTCCGACGGGGTTCGATGATCCCTACGGGCTCTGCATGTACCGCAGCCCGAAGACGGCCGATTTCTATGTCTTCATGAACAACAGCGATGGCGGCGTCTACAAGCAGTGGCGGCTCCGTGAGGAGGGCGGTCGCGTCGCCGCCGAAGTCGTCCGCGAGTTCACCGTGGGCACACAGGCCGAAGGCTGCGCCGCGGATGACGAAACCGGCGCACTCTACATCGCCGAGGAAGACGTGGGGCTGTGGCGTTACGAAGCGGAGCCCACCGGAGCGGATCGTCGCGTCGCGCTCGACGACACGACGAAGAAGGGCCATCTGAAGGCGGACGTCGAAGGCATCGCCATCTACTACGGGGAAGGCGGAAAGGGATACGTCATCGTCTCGAACCAGGGCGACGACAACTACGCCGTCTATCGTCGCGAGGACGGCAACGAGTTCCTCGGACACTTCGCCATCATCGCGAACCCGGAGGCGGGTATCGACGGCGCCTCGGAGACGGACGGGCTCGACGTCATCAGCACGCCGCTCGGCCCGGCGTTCCCGTACGGTGTGCTCGTCGTGCAGGATGGCCGCAACATTTCCCCCGCCGCGCGCCAGAACTTCAAGCTCGTGCCGTGGGAACGGGTCGCCGCTGCCATGTCCCTGCAGCAATTCACGGGCCGGAATCCCAACCGCGCCCACTGAAACAGCCGCCTTTCAGTGTTTTGCAAAGAGCACGTCACCGCACCGACATCTGGCCTTAACACTTCGGACTTGTACTAGCGGGCTTCACGTCCAGGGGGAGCTGCAGTCATGTCTCGCAATGTCGTTCGATCGTTCGTGGCTGCGACCCTCGCGTCAGCCGCGGCGGTGCCTTCGGTCAGCTCCGCACAGGCGGCGGGCGAGCCACGCGAAGAAGTGGTCGTCACCGGCAGCATCGTCTACCGCGATCGGGTGGACGTGCCGCCGCCGGTGCTCCAGTACGGGCTCGATTTCTTCGAGCGCTTCGAGCCGCTGACGGTGGGCGACATGCTGAAGCGCGTTCCGGGCGTCGGCTTCCTCTCCGACGTGCTGGAGTACGACGGCGTGCGCATGCGCGGCCTCGATTCCGCGTACACGAAGATACTGATCAACGGCAAGAAGGTGCCGGGCTCGGGCGTCGACCGCTCGTTCTTCGTCGACCGCATCCCGGCCGAGCTCGTCGAGCGCATCGAGATCGTTCGCAGCAGCAGCGCGGATGTGAGCGCCGAGGGCATCGGCGGCGCCCTCAACATCGTGCTGAAGCAGGACGCCGGCCTGGACGGAGGCTACCTGCGCGCGGGCGCACTGCATTTCGATGACGACAAGACGAAGGGCACGTTCGGCAGTGTCTATGGCGGCACGCTCGGGCAGTACAGCTATACGCTGGGCCTCAACGCGCAGGGTCGTCACAACCCGAAATCGAAGGTCACGAATTTCTCGGACGAGGATGGCGTCTTCTCCGCCCGCGAGCTCGAGAGCGACGTCCGCGATGGCACCGACTATTCGTTCAACGGCTCGCTGAAGGGGCCGCTCGGGCCCTTCGAGATGGCCCTGGGCGCGACCTTCGTTCGCACGGACCGCACGGAGCGCGAGGACGTGCAGGCGTTCGAGGTGAACGATGACGATGCGCTCGAGCTCGATGAGATCGGGGCGCAGGACGAGGACATCGACCAGCGCAACTACGCCTTCGATGCCACCTTCACGCTCCCGGTGGGCTCGGGCAAGAGCACGCTGAGCCTGTCCTATGCACGCTTCGAGGATGACATCGTCTCCACCGAGCTCGAGGCCGATCCGGAAGATCCGCTGGTGCCCACGGAGCGCGAGATCACCGACAACACGGACACCGAGACGGGCGTGACCCTGGCACACACGTTCGACCTGTCGCGTGGCTCGCTCAAGATCGGCGTCGACTATCTCGCCAAGCGACGCGACGGCAGCATCACGGTGTTCGAGATCGATGGCGACGAGATCGAGGACGACACGCCTGCCAACGGCATCTACGGGATCGACGAAGACCGGCTCGACCCCTTCGTGAAGTACGACGCGAAGTTCGGTGCCCTCTCCGTGGAGGCAGGCCTGCGCTTCGAGACCACGGATGTGGACGTGCGCGGTGACGCGGGCATCGCTTCGAAGAGCTATGAAGTGGCCACGCCGTCGCTCCACTTGAAGTGGGCGCTGTCGGACTCGACCCGCGTCTACGCCTCACTCGCGCGGACCGTGCGCCGGCCGGATTTCGATCTCATCGCGCCGTACGATCTCGAGGAGGAGCCGGCCGAGGAGGACACCCTGCGCGGCAACCCGGCGCTCGATCCGGAGCGTGCCTGGGGTCTCGATGCGGGCTTCGAGCGCCGGATCGGCCGCCGCGGCATCGTCGGCCTCAACTTCCTCTATCGCGACATCGATGACGTCATCGAGCTCACCGCGACGGGCGAGGACTCGGGCAACGGTGGCTTCGTCTTCACCCCGCAGAACGTGAACAGCGGCAAGGTGTGGGGCGCGGAGCTGGATCTGTCCATGCCGCTCGAAGTGCTGAATCTCGAGCAGACGGGTGTCTTCCTGAACGCCGCATGGCTCGATTCCGAGATCGACGACCCGATCCTGGGAACCAGGCGGCGCTTCCAGAACCAGCCCGACTACATCGTGAACGTCGGCTTCATCCAGAGCCTGCCGGCCTTCGGCGCGGCGTTCGGCGCCACCTATCGCAAGCAGGGCGCGGGCGAGCAGGTGGTGCTGGGTGAAAAGCGGCGCACCTCGTACGACGGGGATCTCGAGCTCTTCGTCGAGAAGCGCTTCGGTGAAACGTGGGTCGCGCGCCTTGCGGCGTCGAACCTGCTCGACGGCAAGAAGATCGAGAGCATCCGCAACTTCGATGGCGACAGCGCCGCACAGCTGGCGGCCAACATGCTGGGCAACGCCGTGGATGAGTTCGAAGTCGAGCGGGAGCAGGCCGGCCCCGTGGTGCAGTTCGTGGTGCGCGCGAGCTTCTGAGTGGCGGGCAGCTCGCGTCCGCGACGTCGAGCCCGGCGCACGGAAGAACGACGCGCTATCGGGAGATCACCGGCAGGATGAGCGTGGGCGAATCCTCGCGCGGGTCCCCATCCGGCCGGTTGGTGAAGTCGCGACCGCGCAGCCGCTGCAGAGCCTCTTCCGCTTCCACGGGCTCGCAGAAGTAGTTCCCCTGCCCGAAGTCACAGCCGATCTTCTGCAGGGCGTAGGCAGCGGACTGTGTTTCGATGATCTCCGCAATCGCCTTGAGTCCGAGGCTCGATGCCATCTGCACGATCGCGGCGAGAATGCCGTTGTTGGCGGTATCCGCGCCGCCCCGGTCGATGAAGGGCCGGTCGATCTTCACGTAGTCGAACGGGAAGAGCTGCAGATAGTTGAGGGAGGAGTAGCCCGTGCCGAAGTCATCGAGCATGAGCTGCACGCCCATCGCGTGCAGGCGATGGAGCGCCTCCCGGGCGACGCCCACGTTGCTGATGAGGCCGGCTTCGGTCAGCTCGAACTTCAGCGCGTTCGCCGGTGCATTCGATTTCTGCAGGGCCTGGGCCACATAGTCACTCAAGCCGGCATCACGCAACGCCGTCGCTGAGAGATTCACGCTGATGTAGAAATCCATTCCCGGCGGCAAGCGTGTGCGCCATTCGCCGGCCAGACGGCACACCCGCGTGATCACCCAGCGGGTGATCGGCAGCATGAGACCAGCCTCTTCGGCGATCGGCAGGAAGCGGTCCGGGCGCAGCACACCCTCGACAGGATGCCGCCAGCGCAGCAGCGCTTCGGCGCCGACGACGCGATTGGCGTTCAGGTCCACGATGGGCTGGAAGAGCAGCTGCAGCTCATTCCGCTCGAGCGCCAGATGCAGGTCCGCTTCGAGGCTGACGAGGCTCACGGCCTGTCCGCCCATGGCGGGAACGTACGCCACGGTCTTGGCGCTTTCCGGCCGCTTGGCCGCGGAAAGCGCGATGTCCGCCTCGCGCAGCACGTCTTCCACTCGCTGCGGGCCGGCGTCTGCGGTGGTGAAACCTACGGCGGCCGTCACGCTCAGGAGGTGCCGCCGCAGCTCGAAGGGCGCACGCAACTCCGCCTGCAACGCGCCGGCAATGCCGAGCGCTGCGTCGTTCGACGGCACGTCGAACACCAGCACCGCGAACTGGTCGCCGCCCCAGCGCGCCAGCACGCATTCGAGCGTCGCCGTCGCTTTCTCGAATCGGCGCGCCGCCTGCACCATCAATTCATCGCCCGCGGTGTTGCCGAGCGTGTCGTTGATGAGCTTGAACCGGTCGATGTCGACGAGGATCACGGCGATGCGCTGGCGGCGACGGCTGCGCACATCACGCAGAGCGCGATCGAGCTGGTCCATGAAGAAGCGCCGGTTCGGCAAGCCGGTGAACGCGTCGTGGTAGCGCGCGTGATCGAAACTCTTCTGCAGGTTCTGGCGCTGCTCGATCTCGGCGCTGAGTTTGCGGCTGACTTCCAGGAGCCTTCGACGAGCGTGCTCGAGTTGTTCGCGCAAGCGCTGCGACCTGTGCACGAGGTCGTGCGTGCCGAACGCCAGTAGCCACGCCACGAGCCCGAGCAACCCGATTTCCGTGGCGAGCAGGGCTGGCGGATACCAGCCGGACTTCGGGCGTAGTGCGAGCTGCAGGTCGCTTCCAGGCGGGCTCATGGAGAACCCGGCGGGCAGGCGGATGGGAGCCGTCACCGGGTCACTGAGCGGCGACGTTCGCGAGCTGACGAACGAGCGCGTGCGGCCGCCGGCCGGCGCGACGCTGGTCAATGCGAAGTCATAGGACGCATCGACGAGTCGCCCGATGCGCGCGTCGGCAAGGAGGCTGTCCAGGTCCGCGAACGCAACCGACCAGCCCGCGCGTTGGGTCGGGCCTCCGGCGGTGCGCGCCTGCGCCGGCACCCGCACGGCGAGAATCCACTGGCTGCCGAGTCGCACCGGGCCCAGGAAGCCCCGGTCCGGCATCGTCTGCTCGTCTTCGGTGGCGGACCATTCGCTGGAGAGGCCTTCCGCCAGAAGCGATGGCCTGCCGCGCTCCGCAATCACGCGCCCCGAATCGTTGATGCGGAACACGTTCGCTACCGCGCCTGCGGGTGATCGGCGGGTGTCGAGCTGCACGTGATCCGCATCGCTCTGCAGTGGAGTCGACGCATGTCTCGCCGCGGACTCCGCAAGACGGCGCACCTGGGTTTCGATGGCCCGCTGAGACTGCACGAGCACGGCCTGCGCCTGCGAACGTGCATTGTTGGCGTGCTCTCGCACGCTGAGGCTGATCAGTCTCGAGCCCGCGAGGAGTACCACCGCCAGGACGAGAATCGTCGGGAGCCACGTCGAGCCGCGCCTCAACTGAGCGGCGTTCATCTTCAGCCTCCACGGGCGTTCAGGTTCACGGTGCAACTGAGCGTCAGCGTGAATCGCTTGTTGTCCGAGAGCTCGAGATAGTCACCGAGCAGCGTCAGCTCGACGCGCTTCAATGGCTTCGTTACGCCGAGGAACACCTCACGGAGCGTGGCCCCGGATTGCGTGAGGCCCGTCTGCAGATCGAAGACGGCCGGCGAGCCCTTGCCGCCGGCGCCGCCGATGATGAGATTGGCACGGCGGCCGTATACGTCGGCGCGCAACGCAACGATCTCGGTGCCGAGATTCCCGCTGACCGAGTTGGAGTACGAGAGTGCCGTGAGAACACGTGGCGACCAGAGATAGTTGACGCCGAGCTTCGGCAGGTTGCCGTGTGTCGTGTCGATATCGATCTGCCGGTCCTCGAGCTGCAGCGACAGCTGGCGATTCAGTGACTGCACGATGCCGACGGTCGCGATCTGATACGTATAACCGCGCGAGTTGTCGTCACCGGTGCCACGGTTGTACTCGGCGAACAGCGTCGTGCGCCGCGCTGCCTCGCCGATGCCCCACGAGGCGGTGAGTGATCCGAACTGCCAGTGCGACTCCGCGATGGTCTGGTACTGGGCGCCGACACCCACGACGACATCGGAGTTGAAGTTGTGGAGCCACGCGATGTTTGCGCCGCCGCCATCATCCGCGTCCGTGATGGTGGCGCCGCTGAGGGAGAGTATGAGGCGGTCGCGCGCCCCGTCGGGCCCGGCCGCGAGGCCCGGTGCCGGGCAGGCGAGGCCGAAGGTCGCGAGCAACGGTATCGCCGGCGAACGTCTCATGGCGGCTGCACCCGGGTGGAGGTGATGCGCGAGGATTCGATATCGGCCTGATCGTTGGCGCTCGACCTCGCCACGGGCAGGAAGGCGAGCACGAAGATACGCTCCTCCTCGCCCGGCAGGGCGATGGCGGAGCTCGTGACCTGGTAGAGGCGCGGCGAGATCTCGACATGCATGCGGCAGCGCCCGGAGAGGCCGGGCTCCCACCAGCGGGCGGACATGCCCGGGCGCGCGAGCAGCCGGGCGGCATCGGCGCCGATGGAGGTTTCGGCGAACAGGCTCGGTGCGTGCTTGTTGAAGCCGAGCACGTAGCCGCGAGAGTCGATGACCAGCGCCGCGTGGTCGGCGGCGTCGAGTGCGGCCTTCAGGCAGAAGTCATCCGTGACGTCATCCAGCAGCACGAGCGCGAAACGGCGCCCTTTCTGCGGCACGTGTCTCACGCTGACGTTCATCATGCGGAGCGCATCACGAAGCCGGACGGCGGTGAGCGGGGCGGTGCCGCCGACCCCTGCAACGAGCTCGTGCACGATCTCGGGGAAGGAGAATCGCACACACTCGAAGAGGCTGCGGCCCGGCAGCGGCGCCTCCGACTCGCCGAGCCGATCGGCGATGAGGTCGCTCGCGCAGATGACCTGCAGGGAGTCCGCATCGACGAGCAGCGCAGGTACGGGGAGCTGCTCGATGAGTGTTGCCCAGAGCTCCTGCCCACGCTCTGCTTCCGCGCGCGCCAGGGAAACGTGCGCGTAGAGCCTTTCGAAGATCGAACCCAGATGCTCCGCCGCCACCGCGCACGCGAACAGCAGAACTCCGAACACCTGCAGGAGCACGACGAAGTAGCCCGAGGGCGCATAGAAGCCCGGGAAAGGATGGGTCACGGCCGTGGCGTTGCGGCCGAACACGCTGGCGAGCCACGCGCCTTCCGTGTTGAGGCTCGTGGCATACCAGCGCAGCTCCGGCGCCTGGCTGAGCGCAACGGCCGCCACGACCAGCACCGCAAGCGCCGCCATGAAGTAGGGCTGCCAGCGTGAGATGAATACGGCCCCGATCACCGGCAGCGCGAACACGAGGAGGAACATCGGGTTCTGAAGGCCGCCGGAGTGATACCAGACGAAGCCGAGCACGAGGATACCGACGGCATTGAGGGCGCCGAGGCCCCGCGTCTTCCACGCGGTGCGCGGGCGCGTGGGTGCGGCGAGGGAGGCGAAGGCGACGTGTATCGCCCCCAGGGCGAGCAATCCCCAGAGCGAGGTTCCGATATCCACATCGAACGCGCTGACGAACCAGGGCAGGGCGATGGCGAGCAGGATCGCGAAGATGGTCAGCAGCCACAGGTCGTCCAGGAGATGCACGCGGGGGTCATCCCACGCGGGCTTCGGGAGCATCTGCGTGGCATCGGACGGCCTCATCGCGTCGTCACCGCCGGGGCAGCCGGGCGGCGACTGCCCGTTGCGACCGCCGCATCGCTGTTGCCGAACACGTTGCCTTCGAGGAAAGGCTTCGCAAGCACCTTCTCACCGTCGGGACGCTCGAAATCCTCGACATGAAGCGCCAGTGCCCGTGCCCTCAGCACGTGGTTGCGGCGGAGGATCGGCGAGTCGCCGATCACGTCGATGCCATTGAATTTCGGCTCGATCACGGTGTTCTCCACCGCCGTGCTCGGGCTGCGGGCGTCGCCGAGCACGAAAGCGAGGCCGTAGGCACAGTTGTGCAGCCGGTTGCTGCGTACGAGTGTGTTGGATGAGCCGCGCACCATGATTCCATAGGCGGCCAGGCTGTCCAGCTCGTTGTTGTCGATGATTGCCGCGCGCGCGTTCTCCGCGACGATGCCCATCGAACCCCCGCCGCTCACGCGGTTGCCGCGCACGACGGCGCCCGCACCCACGATGTGGATCGCGGCTTCGCGAGCCCGGACGAGCTCGTTGCGCTCTGCGAGAACGGAGACGTTACCCGCGAGCATGCCGATCCTGTCGCCCGTGAATTTGTTGTCCCGCACGCTGATGGCGGCGCCGCGCAGGTCGGGCTCGCTGCGTACCGCCCAGACGCCGGCATCCTTCCCGCCGCTGAACTCATTCTTCACGACCGCGGTGTTGCGCGATGAGGCGGCGAATCGAACGCCGATGCGGTTGTCGAGGAAGCGATTGCGTTCCAGGAGCACGTCGCGCGCGTTCTCCGCCACATCCACACCGACATCACAGGACTCGACGGTGGTCCGGGTGAGCGTGAAATGCGTGGCGCGCAGGAGAATTCCCGCCCCAGCGCACTTCTCGATGTGCAAGCCCTCGATGCTGATGTTGGCGCCAGCGACGTCGAATACCGGTCCGCTCTTCAGGTTGCGCGCGTCGATCTTCACTCCAGGCTGCTGCGCCACGAGGCTCACACCATGAGCGTTCACGATGGGTGGCAGGGCGCTCGCCACGATGACCTTGGGCACCTCGATGGAGATGCTCGCCTTGCCATCCGCCGCTGCGACCAGGAACAGCGCTTCACGCAGCGTTCCGGGGCCGCGGTCGTCACCGTTCGTCACGTTGACGGTGACGCTGTCGGACGCCGGCCCGGAATCGGAGCGTTGGCTCTCGTACCAGCGGCCCAGCACCGCGAGGGCCGCCAGCAGACCGAACACTCCGACCGCGATGGCCGACCGCCGGCTAAGTCGCATGAGCATCCTCATTCGGCCTTTCGAGCACGAAGACGGCGTGCCACGACCGCCCGACTGCGCGGCGCCCGAACAGCGCATCGATGGGAAGCGACAGTGCGGTCGCAACGGCGACCGCGAACAGGGATACACGCGGCGGCAGCCGCGGCAGGTACGGCAGCAGCATCATTTTGAAGGGCGCCGGATCTACTCCACTGACCGCGCGCACGCACAGGCCGCACTCCGAGAACAGCCGGAGATAGTCGTTCCGGTTCCGTGCGCGGAAGATCGTGGAGTCGCAGTCCCCCGTAGCACGCGTCGGCGCAGCCTCGAGCAGGACGATGCGCCCGCCATCGGTGAGGTGATCGCTCATCCGAAGGAGGGCGGAACGCAGCGCTTCGGGGTCGAGAATGTGCTGCAGCACAGTCACGCCCAACACGAGGTCGAACTGCTCGCCGACGTCGAGCGCGGCGGAGTCCTGGACCAGAAAGCGGCACTTTCGCAGCACGCGCTGCTGAGCCGCGCGGCAGCGTGCCTGCGCGATCATCGTCGGGCTGATGTCCACACCTGTGACTCGCGCACCGCGGGAGGCCAGCAGGCGGCTCCAGCGCCCTACGCCACAGCCCACATCCAGCACTCGCGTGCCCGGGCGGACGTTCAACCACGGGTCCAGTGCCAGGCGCTGGCAGAGATCGATGACGCGGTTGTAGAAGTCCGGCATGCCATACGAGCAGACGGCGGCGAGCCCGTCGCCTTCCGCGGCGAAACGCTGCGCGCGGTCTTCCCAGTACTGGCGCGGGTCGTAGAGGCGCGGGGCGGGTACGCCGCGTACCGTCATGAAGTCCTCCGGGCCAGGGCCTGAGTGGGGGGAGGCTCGTAGTGATCCTGATACAGGCGACGGCCCCACAGCTTGAGCGCGATCCAGTTGCCGAACCCGACGGTCATAGGGGCGATGTGGGCGATGGCGTAGAACAGGTAGAGGGGCACGATCGGCGCGGTGTACGCACGCTCTGCCTTCGGCACGACGGTGAACAGTGCGATGACGCCGAGCACCAGGTAGCTGCCGACCGCGGCTATGAAATAGGAAGGATTGGTGAGCGGGCTCGCAGGCAGCCCATGCGCCAGGAAGAGCAGATCGAACCCCCCGGCGAAGCTGATGATGAGAAGCGCGGCACTCGCGACCTTGACGAGATGCATGCCCAGCGAGAGCACGCCGACGTAGAGGATGAAGTGATAGAAGGCGAACGGCGTGCGCTGGCTGATCCGCCAGATCTTGCTGAAACGTTCGACGTACACCTTGACGAGGCCGTGATACCACCCCACGCGCTGCGAGAACCAGCGGCGGACGCTTCCCGGGCCCTCCGTGCTCACGACCAGGCGTCCGTCGTAGTAGATGCGCTCGTCGTGGCTCAAAAGAATGACGGCGTTCTCCAGATCCTCCGCATACACGGAGAGGGAATGCTCGTTGAGCACGCGCGCGAGCGCGTCTCGCCGATACAGCGAAACGCCGGAGGTCATGCAGAAGTCCGAGAGACTCTTGCGTCCCACCTGGAATGCCAGCGCAAATTCGAAAGCCTGGAAGCGGGCGAGGAACCCGTCTGGCTCGATCATCACGCGCGGGCACGCTGCCGCGGCGCCGGAGTGCTGGAAGTCCGCGATCGCGCGCTCGAAGTCGACCGTGCTGCCGGCGCCGCGAGCGCGGATGTGGATGTCGGGGTCCACGACCATCACGGTTTCGATGTGGGGAGGCAGGCGCTCGAGCAGGCGCTTCAAGGCGGCAGGCTTGCGGCGGTTGATGCCGTCGTCGAAACAGCGCCAGCCTTCCTGGCGGAGGCGAAGGACGGTGCCATCGGTCGACCCATCACTGATGAGCCACACACGGTCGCGCCAGGGCGCGAAGGCCGCCATGAACTCTTCGAGGTGCGGCTCGAGGTTGAACACCGACGCGACGATTGCGTACGGGCGCATCGGAACCACGTACCGCGCGCCCTCGGGAAGCGCCGCCGCGAGATCGATGGAGACGTTGCGGTTGTCTTCCGAAGGAGCGGCGGTGAGGGTGTGACGCCGGCGCATGAAGAGCCGCAGGGCGAAGTCGATTGCGTCCGTGTAGACGATGAGGTTGGCGAGCCCATAGATCAGCAGGGAGAAGCTCGCCGCCTGCACGTTCGCCGCGGAAAGCGCGATCCACACCGTCAGCAGCGCGCAGACGCCGAGGGGCGCGATGAGTGTCCAGGGTCCTCGTGATCTCATGCGATGGCCACAGGCGGCTCGGCCGTCGTCCTCCTTGCGTGCGGCAGCCGTGCGAGCAGCTCGCGGCGAACTTCGCTTTCGTCTGCGATATGAATGCCGTATTGGTTGAGTATCGGGATGGAGCAGAGAATCCACATGAGAGAGCGGATGCGTGAGGGCAGGTGCGCAACACGCTCCTGCAGGGTTTCCAGCAGCTCCTCGAACTCACGCTCGATCTGCAGGATCACTCCACTGACGATCGGATCGACGGGCAGGATCTTCACCGGTTGATCCCACGAGACGTGCGTGCCGGCGACCTGCCGGGTGGCATGGGCCGTGTAGGGCTCCAGTTGCGGATCCTGCGCGAATGCGGCTCCGGAGAAGGGAATGATGTAGGGATACATGCCGATCTCGCACCCCTGCCGCATCCACCGGTAGGCCTCGCGCAACGTCGTGCCGACGTCCTGAAGCGTGGAGCGCGGGGAGCTGAGGATGAGATCGAGGAACGGCGTGATGCCAAACGCGAGCGCGGCCTCCAGCATGGGCTCGATGTGGCGGTGAATCTGGACCTTGTTGAACTCCGCCAGGACGTTGCGCGAGAAACTTTCGATGCCGAAGCCGAGCACGCGGAAGCCCGCGAGCCGCATGGCCTGCAGGCGCTCTTCGGAGACGGCGTCGATCCGGTTGGTGCTGATGAACTGCAGATGCTGCGGAATGCGGCCGCACGCCTTGGCGGCCAGGATGCCCTCGCAAAGCGGCAGGATGCGGCGATCCTTCGTGAAGATGAAGATGTCGTCCTGGAAGATGATCGTGCGCACGCGCGGGTGCGCGGCAACGATGCGCTCGATCATCGACAACACTTCGTCCGCCTCGAGGCGGGCGATGGTGGCGACGCTTCCCTGCGCCTCGTGCAGGAAGTTCGTCGACGAGCAGAATGTGCAGCCCATCGGGCAGTAGTTGAGCGTGATGAGACGCACGGCGCGGATCTCCGCGAGCTGCGCTTCGCGGGCCGCCTTGGAGGGCAGGGCGCCCACGCGGTATGCCGCTTCGAGCCGATCCCAGTACGCTTCGTAAGGCATCCTTTCATAGGGCGTACTGAAAATGGCATCGCGCAGCTGCGTGCGATCGAGCGCCGGCTGGCGCAGTTTCAGCACGGTTCCATCCGCCCTGCGCTCGGCGGTGCCGGGAATTCCGCCTGGGGGCTGCGCGTTCCGCACCCGCCCGGCGAGCTCCCGCAGCGGGCGCTCGCCTTCACCCAGCACCACGAGATCGAACGGCCCGAGCTGGAACATGAGCTCGGGGCGGAACGTCGCCTCCATGCCGCCGGCCACCACGATCGCCTCGGGACGCACCCGGCGCGCAAGATGCGCGAGCTCGAGGTCATGGCGAAGCGTCATGCCGGTGGTGGAAATTCCGATGACGTCCCACCACTGATTCGTGAGCTGCTGCTCCAGGGCTTTCTGTGGCGAGCCATCGCCGCAGCAGTTCGGGTCGAAGACATGTGCGTCGACACCGCTCGTCCGCAGGACGCCTGCGAGCCGCCAGACACCGAGCGGCGGAGCGAGAAACGTGTATTCACCGCACTGCGGGTCGTATGGCCCGATGAGTAGGACCCGTGTTGGGTGCGAGCCGGGCTCACGCATCATTCTTCAGGACCCCCTGTCGGCCCCCTGGCGGCGCCGTTCGGAAACCGCCCGCGGCGCAATTTCCGTCGGTCGAGCAATCGGTGTTCCTGCGGCGGCTCCGTTCAGGTCCGAGATGCTCGACCAGGGGGGGAAGCGGTGGGGCCGGGCGCGCGAGCGAACGAGGCGCTCGAAGCGGATCTCGATGTGAGCCGTGCGAGTGACGCGTTGCCTGCTCATCCCGATGAGTGGCAGACGCTGTAGATGTCAGGCTTCGCAGGTTTGCGAGGGCACGGGGTCGAGGGGCTGTGCGACTTCACCGCATCAACAGGCGTGCCGGCGCGCGCGGGGCGGTCGGGCGCGCGCCGGTGGCGGGGGCGCGCGCCGATGAGGCATCATCGCTGTATTCCAACGGAAACTACGAAAAATGCTCTGGAGCCCGCATGAAACCGGTTATTGACCGTCTGTTTGCGTTCGGCGCGCTGGTCGCGCTCCTGTCATCGGTCGCCATGGCCCAGCAGCCGCCGGCGAAGACAGGTTGCGACGCGTTCACGTGGGATGTGTCGCGCGAGCTTGCGGTGCTGGGGCAGAGCGCCACCACGGTGAAGGGTGGCAAGGGCGGCACGGAGCCCGCCGTGCGCCTGGAAGTGGGCAAGCACTACGTGGCGCACCTCGCGCCCCAGAGCGAGGTGCAACTGGCGGCGAAGCCGGGAAAGCCGATGCTGGATGACGGCGCGCGGGCCGGTGTTTTCACGTTCCACGTTGCCGAGGCGGGGAGTTATCGTGTCTCGATCACCTCGGGACATTGGCTCGATGTCGTGGACGGCGGGAACGTCGTCGCCTCGCGGGATTTCCAGGGGCAGCGGGGCTGCGAGCGCGTCCACAAGATCGTGGAGTTCGAGCTGAGCGGCGACCGGGACATGGTCCTGCAGTTGACCGGCGGCACGGTCGAGAACGTCGGGATCGCCATCACGGCCGTAGCGAAGCCCTCCTGACAGTCGCGTGTCCCTGGCCGTCACGCTGGTCGCAGCCGCGTCGCTGTTCGGAGTAGTCGAGCAGAACGAAACACGTTCTCCTGCAGCGTGGCGAGCTCTCACCGGGAAGGAATCGGCCGCGTTCGATCTCGGGCACGCGGTGTTCAACACACAATGGACGCCAGCCAATGCCCCTGCCGGCAGGCGGGACGGGCTCGGGCCCCGGTTCAACGCGCCATCCTGCGATGCGTGCCACAACAGCGGGCGCCGCGGGCGCGGGCCAAGCGATGCGGGACAGGCGCCCATCGATCTCGTGATCCAGCTCGGGGAGCGTCAGGCGGACGGCAGCGTGGCACGCGGCACGAAGCGGTTCGGCTTCATCATCAATACCGCCGCGAATGGAGGGCTGCAGCCGGAAGCTGTGGTTTCGATTCGCTACGAAGCGTTTCGGCGCGAGCTGCCGGATGGCACGAGCATCGGCCTGCGCCGCCCGGAGTACGAGGTTTCACCTGTCGAGGGGCAGCCGCTCGCTGCCAATACCGTGCTGATGCCGCGCATGCCTCAGGCCGTGCACGGGGCAGGTCTGCTCGAGCGTGTTCGCGAAAGTGATGTGATCGCGCTGTCGCGGGACACCACCTACGAGGCGATTGGAGTGCGCGGGCGCGTTCCCTGGATCGGGCAGAGCGGTCGGCGGACACTGGGACGCTTCGGGTGGCAGGCGACCGAGCCCCTGGTGTCGACGCAGGTGGCTTCTGCATTCTCGCGCGAGATGGGGCTCACGTCGCCGCTCGACTCCCGCGTGGATTGCGGCGAGCAGACTCCGGCGTGCCTGTCCCGCTCGGGCGGCGACCCGGAGGTGGAGGATTCGCTGTTCTCCGCGGTCGTCCTCTTCCAGAAACTGCAGGCCGTGCCGCGCACGGCCGCGGCGTGGACCCTCTTCGAGACGTCCCACGACGGACGAGCCCTGTTCGAGAGTGCCGGATGCATTGCGTGCCATCGGGCCGCGCTGACGATCGGCCCGGAGCGCTCCACGGCGCCGGGTGGCGACGAGGATTCCCGGGTCATCGTCCCATTCACGGACATGCTGCTGCACGACCTCGGCCCCGAGCTCGCGGATCGCGATGCTGCGGGCACCATCGTGCCGAGCGAGTGGCGTACCGCGCCGCTCTGGGGCCTGAATGCAGCGTTCGCCACGGGACGCCCGGTGCGGCTCATGCATGATGGCCGGGCACGAAGCGTGGAAGAGGCCATCGCGTGGCACGGTGGCACTGCAGCAGAGTCGCGTCGGCGATTCGAGCACCTGCCGAAGAGCGATCGAGACACGCTGGTCGAGTGGGTTCGCTCCCTGTGAAGTGACCTCGCCTGTCTGAAGGGAAGTCACGCCGTCATCGCGGGCGGCTGTTGCGTTGACCTGACCGAACGCACCGCTATATTCTCGCGGGCATAACGGCAATCAAGATGCGGCTGTGGCGTGCGCGCCGCCTGCCCGCCCACCCACAGGTCACGCGATTCACCCACAACGGCACCCACAGAAAGATCACGCATCATGCGCTATATCTCATCGTATATCTCGGCGGCCGTCGCGCTGGCGCTCGCCCAGGCGAGCGCCGCGCAGAACGCCGCCGACGACGTGTTCACCCTCGGCCAGATCACGATCACGGCCCAACGGGCGCAGGAATCCTTCGGCGACAACGTGATCAGCCGCGACGAGATGTGGGGATTCGACACGAACACGCTGGACTCGGCCATCAAGCTCGTCCCCGGCGTGATGACGACGCTCGACACCAATGGCCGCCGCAATGAGCACGACATCTTCGTGCGCGGCTTCGGGCGCTGGCAGGTGCCGTTGTCGATCGACGGCGTGCGCATCTATCTGCCGGCGGACAACCGGCTCGACTTCAACCGCTTCCTGACGGCGGATCTCGCCGAAGTGCAGATCCGGAAGGGCTACGTGTCCGTGCTCGACGGGCCGGGCGGGCTCGGCGGCGCGATCAATCTCGTCACGCGCAAGCCCACCCGGGCTTTCGAATCGGAGGTGCGTACCAGCGTCGATACAGGCCGCGACGCGTCCTACAACGGCTGGAATGGCTATGCGATGGTCGGCACGAAGCAGGAGAGCTTCTACGCGCAGGCGAGCATCAGCTACCTGGACCGCGAGGCGTGGGAGCTGTCGGATGACTTCCGCCCGACCGGCATCGAGGACGGCGGCGAACGTGACCGCTCGTTCAACCGCGACTCGCGGGTCAACCTGAAGGTCGGCTACACCCCGAACGAAACGGATGAGTACACGATCAACTACACGAAGCAGGAGGGGCGCAAGGGCGCTCCGCTGAACGTCAACAACGACCCGCCCAATCCGCCCAACAGCTACTGGGACTGGCCGTGGTGGGACATCGAGAACCTCTACTGGCTCTCCAGCACGCGCATCGGCGACAGCGCGTACGTGAAGACGCGCCTCTTCTACAACAAGTTCGACAATGCGCTGTTCGCATACGACGATGCGACGTACACCACGCAATCCCTGAACGGGCGCTTCCAGAGCAACTACGACGACTCGGGAACGGGCGGCAGCATCGAGGCAGGGTTTGCCGTGCTCCCGAAGAGCGACACGCGCGTGGCCGTGCATTACCGCAAGGATCGCCACAGCGAATACAACTTCAATCGCCCGACCCACCCCACGATGAGCTCGGTGGAGCCCCTGCAGCGCAATCGTGAGGAGACCTGGTCGTTCGCGCTGGAGAACGTCTATCACGCCACGGATGCGGTCGATCTGCTGGCCGGCGTGAGCTACGACAAGAACGATATCGAGCTCGCGCAGGAGTTCAACGCCACACAGGGCCTGTTCGAGTACCCCACGGGCGGCAGCAGTGCCGTCAACGGGCAGATCTCTGCGCAGTGGCACTACAGCGAGTCGTCGCTCATGAGCGCGAGCATTTCATCCCGCACGCGCTTTCCCACGATCTTCGAGCGCTTCAGCACGCGCTTCGGCACCGCGGTTCCGAACCCGAACCTCGAGTCCGAGCGTGGGGTGAACTACGAGATCGCCTGGCAGAAGCAGTTCACTCCGGTCACGAAGCTCTCCACGGCGCTCTTCTACTCGGACGTGAAGGACATGATCCAGACGGTGATCGTCACGGCGAGCCCGCAGACGACGCAGACCCAGAACGTGGGCGACGGTGAGTACTACGGCTTCGAGCTTGCGGGTGATACCCGCATCGGCGAGCAGTTCTCGTTCGGCGGCAACTACACGTACCTGCACCGGAAGATCGTGGATGCCCTGCAGCCGACGTTCCGCCCGGTGGGAACACCCACGCACCAGGCATTCGTGTTCGTGACCTATGTGCCGATGGAGAAGCTCTCCATCACGCCGAGCGTGGAATACGCAAGTGACCGCTGGACCGATCTCACGGGTGGCGGATATCGCCGCACCGGCGAGTACACGCTCGTGAATCTGCAGGCGCAGTTTCGCGCGACGGACAACGTCGTAGCCGCGGTCGGTGGGCGGAATCTGCTCGACAAGAACTTCGAGCTTGCAGACGGCTTCCCGGAGCCGGGGCGCACGATGTTCGCGAAGCTGCAGATCACATTCTGAGATCGCGGCGCCGGAAGGTGCGACCGGCACCTCGAAGGCGCCATCGCGTTCGCGCTGTGATGGAGGCGGTGCCACGAAGCGGCACTGCCGGGTCTGAAAACGACTGCGCCCGCCGCCACTCATCGTGACGGCGGGCGCTTCGTCATGAGGCTACCCGATGCGGGTGATCGGCACCTTCAGGGTTTGCCGACCGGCACGGCCGTCGCCTTGAAGGGCTTCGGCTTCGCGTCCGGGGTGCGCATGGAGCCGAGCTGGCCTTCGAGCACGTACGCGGTTTCGCCGACCACCGTCACACCCACCGGGCCATCCGGGAAGCCTTCCTTGATCGTCGTGACCTTGCCGGTGTCGAGGTTCGTGCCGCTCAGGGTGACCCGCGACAGCCGGCCACTCCCGCCGCCTTCGACGACGAGGATGCTGTCGTCGCCCCAGCTGCGCTGTCCGTCCGGACGCTCGAGCGGGCGATCCAGCTTCACTTCCACGACGGTGCCGGCCCTGCCGTCCGATTCCACCGGCACACTGAAGAGCTTGCTGGTGGCCAGTGTGTTCACGATCACCTTGCCCTGGACAAAGGCGATGCCGTCGAGCACACCGCCGCGCGGACCGAACGCGCCGTTCCCTGCCCACACTTCGAGTGCCTTGGCGCCGGGCTTCAGCGCGACGATTTCCATGTTCGTGGTGTCCGTCGCGTAGGCCGTGCCATCGGCGCCGATCGCGATGTCGTTGCAGAAGCCGCCGGCGGTGGGCAAGGGCCACTTGCCCTTCGACGCACCCGTGCTCAGGTCGAACGCGTGGAGCGCGGACGGGGGCGGTGGCGGCGCGCTGCTGCCTGGCGGGCCACCGAACGTGCCGGAGCACGCCCACAGCGTCTTCGACTTGTCATCGGCGAGCACGCCGAACACGCCGCCGAGCCCGTCGGTCCCTTTGATCCACGGCGCCGCGTTCGCCGAACCGGGCGCGGCCTTGAAGATCGTCTGCCCGCCGACGCTGCCGATGATGACGGTGCCGTCGGCCGTGGACGTGAGGCTCTCCGTGAAGAGCCGCTCACCCGGGGCAACGATCTCTGCCGGCACCGCCGCGTGCGCGCCGGCGGCCGCGAGGGCCGTGGTGATGAGACACATCGAGCTCAGTTTCTTCATTCCGGAGACCTCTGGCGCGAGTAGGAGATACGGTAGATCGTGTTGTTCCCGTCCTCACCGAGGAGGAGCGAGCCGTCCTTCGCGACGACCGCGGCGGCGGGGCGCCCCCAGGCGTTGCCGTCGTCGACGATGAAGCCGGTGAGGAAGTCCTCGTACTCGCCGACCGGCACGTTGTTCTTCATGCGGATGCGAACGATCTTGTGCCCGGTGCGGAAGGCGCGGTTCCACGACCCATGCAGGACGGCGAACGCATCACCCACGTATTCCTTCGGAAATGCCGAGCTGCCGGCGGTGGCGGTGTAGAACGCAAGATCCACTGCAGCCGAATGGGCGGTGAAGAGCACGTCCGGCACGGTGACCTTGTCCGCGAGATCCGGGCGGTCGCCCTTCAGGCGCGGGTCTTCGTGCCTGCCGATGTAGTACCAGGGCCAGCCGTAGAACGCGCCTTTCTTCACGCGCGTGGTGTAGTCCGGCACCAGGTCGTCGCCGAGCATGTCGCGCTCGTTGACCGTGCACCACAGCTCGCCGTTCGCGGGCTGCACGATGAGGCCGACGCAATTGCGGATGCCCGTGGCGAAAAGCCTGGGCTGCGTGGAGCCGACGTCGAATTCCAGGACGGCGGCGCGGTTCTCTTCCCGGTCCCAACTGGCGCCGAGGCCATGCTGTGCCTCCCATTCCTTGATCTGCTCCGGCGTCTTCTTCGACATGTCCTCGGCGACGTTCGTGAACGAGCCGGAGGAGACGTACATCTTCTTCCCATCCGGCGAGAACGCCAGGTCACGGCTGAAGTGGCCGCCGGAAACGGGCGTCAGCTGCGGGATGACGACTTCGGGAATGGCGCTCGCCTTCTGGTCCCCGGGCCGGTAGGCATAACGGACGACGCGATTCGTTTCGGCCACGTACAGCCATTGCGGGTTCGCGGCCGGGTAGAACTGCAGGCCGTGCGGCTGATTGAGGCCCTGCGCGAACACTTCCACCGAATCTGCCCGGGTGCCGTCCGCCGATGGGCGCAGCACCTTCACGCGGCCCGACTGGGTCTCTGAAACGAAGATGTCGCCATTGGGGGCGAGGCGCATGACGCGCGGGCCCTGCAGCTTGTCCGCGAACACGTCCACCTTGAAGCCCTTCGGCACCGAGAGCTGTGCACCTTGGGGCCGCGGCACCACGCGCGGGAAATTGCGGGCCGGCTCGGATGCGAAGGGCGCAGGGAGCGAGGCCACCTTCACGCGATGGACGCGGCCGGGCCTGTCCTTCTTCCAGTCCGCTTCACCGGCGGGCGCCTTCGCGGCGGGCGGCGGGCCACCCGGGGGAGGGCCGAATGCGCGGGGCGGGGCGGGCGTGAACGTGCCTTCTTTCAGCGCCTGGAAGTACGCGATGATGTTCTGGCGATCGGCCTCTTGCGGAACCGGCACCACCATGCTCGAGCCCGGCACGACGGTCGTGGGCGAGGCGAGGAAGCGATCGAGCGTCGCCGCATCCCACGTGAGACTGGAATCGCGCAGGGCCGCCGTGTAGGTGAATGCGGGGTTGCCCGCGGCCTTGCGGCCGAAGACTCCGTGGAGCTCAGGCCCCTGGGCGCCGCCATTGTCCGTCGGCTCCGCGCTGTGGCAGAGCGCGCATTGCTGGCGGAACGCGTTTCGGCCGGCATTGGCATCCGCGGCCAGCGCGGATGATGAAGACGCCAGCAAGACCAGCACGACGGCTGAGTGTCGAATCGTCATCGAAACCCCCTGAAGAAACCGCCTCGCGGCGGCATGGTGTGAACGTCAGCAAGGGCGCAGCGACCAGGCATCGCGGGGCGCGCAACCCGCTGCCGACGGAAGAACGGACCGGGCGAGGCGAGCGGGCATGCCTTCGGTTGCTTCGAACGTTTCGGCAAGGCGGCCACCCGGGTCGCGCGCGAGTATATGCCGGGAGCTGTCGAGGGTATTCGGCTCGAGCGCGAGCGGCGAGCTTCGCATCAGTCTGTTCCAGGCCTTCCGTGATATCGCTGAAAATATAACGCGTCGGCCCCGGGGCGCTCCAGCTCGGTACCCGGGCGGCGCGGTCCGTGCTCCGCGTGGCGGACCATTCCTCGTGCACCGGCACCTGAGGTACGCTCGCCTGCGCCCGCGATGGACGCGAACGATCGATCACCCACGAGGTGCCGGAACATGAACCGACGACAAGCCCTGCTCGCATTGTGTGCCGTTCCCGCAATGGGAAGCGTGCGTGCCGCAGACGCCGCCGGGGCGGCGAAGGAGACCATCTCCGTCCACAAGAGCGAAAGCTGCGGGTGCTGCAAGGTCTGGGTCGAGCACCTCGAAAAGGCCGGTTTCACCGTGAAGGTCCAGAACGTCGACAATCTCGCCGACATCAAGGAACGGGTCGGCGTGCCCTACGGCAAGGGTTCCTGCCACACGGCGGAAGTCGGCGGCTACTTCGTGGAGGGGCATGTTCCCGCTCAGGACATCAAGCGGCTCCTGCGTGAGCGCCCGAACGCGAAGGGCCTCACGGTCCCGGGCATGCCGCTCGGCTCGCCCGGCATGGAAGTGCCTTCCGGCCAGGTCGACCCTTACGACGTGCTGCTCGTGGGCAAGGACGGCAATACGACCGTGTACGCCCACCACGGCGGCTGAAGCCGCGCCGGCCCGGCCCGGAGAAGCCCGCGTGACGCGGGCGGTTCTTTCCACACGGCGCCGATCCGGCCGCAGGCAGCGGAAATCATCGCGCGAGCCCCCATTGACCCTGGACCCGTGTCCAGGGTTTAGCCTTGGCACTCGTCAATGGAGAGCCACATGGAATCGATGGGGATCGGGCAACTCGCCCGGCGCGCGGGCGTCGGCATCGACACCGTCCGATATTACGAACGCAGCGGCCTGCTGGCCCCGAAGGGGCGCCTGGCCTCGGGCTATCGCCGCTACGGCGAGCTCGAGCTGTCACGCCTGCGATTCATCCGGCGTGCGCAACGTCTCGGCTTCTCGCTGAAGGAAGTCGAGTCCCTGCTGAGGCTGTCCGCGCAGCGTAACGTGGCACAGGTGAAGAAGTCGGCCGAGGCCAAGCTGGCCGACGTCGAGAAACGTATTGCCGCGCTTCAGCGTGTGAGGGAAGGCCTCGCGGATCTGATTGCGGCATGTCCTGGCCACGGTCGCTCGCAGGATTGCCCCATCCTGCGGGCGCTGGCCGATCCGGATCAGGCAGGCGACCTCACATGACACACGACCGCCACTCCCATCACGCTTCAGAGGAATCGCGGCGCGAGTCGACGGAGCAGGGCTCTGGTCCGGGGAACGGATCGGGCGCGGCCCATTGCTGCGGCGGTAAGGCGGGCAAGCACGAGTCACGCGCGTCCGAGGCGGGCCCACCGCCGGGTGACGTGCCGGCCGGCACGCTCTACACGTGCCCGATGCATCCCGAGGTGCGGCAGGTCGGCCCGGGAAGTTGCCCCAGGTGCGGCATGGCGCTGGAGCCGCTGCTGCCGGCGGCTTCCGGGGACGACTCGGAGGTCCGCGCCGTGCGGCTCAAGTTCTGGATCTCCCTTGCGCTCGCCCTTCCCGTTGTCGTGCTCGGCATGGGGCCGCACCTCTTCGACTTCGCGTCGACGCATGAACAAGCCCGAACGCTCCGGTACATCGAGCTCGCGCTGACCGCGCCCATCGTCCTCTGGGCGGCGGCGGACTATTACAGGCGTGGCTGGCTCGGCGTGATCAATCGGGCGCCGAACATGTACACGCTGATCGGACTGGGCGTGCTCGTTGCCATGCTCTACAGCGTCGTCGCAACGTTCCTGCCGAACGTCTTCCCGCCGCAGATGCGGGACGCGCATGGCATGGTCGGCGTGTACTTCGAGGTGGCGGCAGTCATCGTTGCGCTCGTGTTGCTCGGGGAGTGGCTGGAGCTTGCGGCACGAGGCCGCACTGGCGCCGCTATCCGCCAGCTGCTCGGGCTGGCACCGAAGACTGCGCGACGCATCGATTCGAATGGCGAAGAGCAGGATGTCGCGCTTGATGCGCTGTCGGCAGGCGATCGCGTGCGCGTGCGGCCGGGTGAAAAGATTCCCGTCGACGGCCGGGTCGTTTCAGGCACGTCGAGCGTGGATGAATCGATGCTCACCGGGGAGCCGCTGCCCGTAGAGAAGCAGCCGGGCGATCGTGTGGTGGGTGCCACCGTGAACCAGACCGGCTCGCTCGTCATCGAGGCGGAGCGGGTCGGCGCGGAGAGTCTGCTTTCGCAGATCGTCGCGGTCGTCGCGGAGGCTCAGCGTTCGCGCGCTCCGCTGCAGCGGCTGGCGGATCGCGTGGCGGCCTGGTTCGTGCCTGCGGTCGTGCTGATCGCGGCCCTGACATTCGTCGTCTGGATGTTCGTCGGGCCGGAGCCGCGGCTCGCGTATGCCGTCGTCAACGCAGTGTCGGTGCTCATCATCGCGTGTCCGTGTGCGCTGGGGCTTGCCACGCCGATTTCCATCATGGTGGCGAGCGGTCGCGGCGCTCAGCTCGGTGTGCTCTTCCGCAATGCCGAGGCGATAGAGACACTGCGCACGATCGACACGCTCGTGCTCGACAAGACGGGCACGCTGACGCAGGGCAAGCCATCGCTGACGCGCGTGATGGCCATGCCGGGCTTCACCGAGGCGGATGTGCTTTCGCTTGCCGCCGGGCTGGAGCAATCGAGCGAGCACCCGCTCGCGAAGGCAATCGTCGCGGGTGCGGTGGCGCGCGGTGCGCGGCCATCGCCGATCACACAGTTTGCGTCCGTGACGGGGCAGGGCGTGACCGGGCAAGGCTCCGCAACGACGTCTGCGTCGCGCTCGCTGGCGCTTGGCAACCCCGCGCTGATGCACGCGAACGGTGTCAGCCTCACTCACGAGGCTGCCGAGGTGCAGGCACTCCAGGCCGAAGGGCTGACCGTCATGTTCCTCGGTGTCGATGGCCAGCTTGCAGGGCTCATCGCGGTGGGAGACTCCATCAAGGAGAGCACGCCCGCAGCGCTCGCGGCCCTGAAGGCGCAAGGGTTGCGCCTCGTCATGCTGACGGGGGACAACCGGACGACCGCCAACGCGGTGGCCGCCAGACTGCCCATCGACGACGTCATCGCCGAGGTGCAACCGACCGACAAGGCAGCCGCCATCTCGCAGCTTCAACGGAAGGGGCAACGCGTCGCCATGGCGGGCGATGGAATCAACGATGCGCCGGCACTCGCCCAGGCGGATGTCGGCATCGCCATGGGGACGGGCACGGACATCGCGATGGAGAGCGCGCAAGTGACGCTCGTGAAGGGCGATCTGCGCGGCATCCTGCGGGCGATCGAGCTGAGCCGCGCGACGGTCGGCAACATCCGGCAGAACCTCTTCTTCGCGTTCGGCTACAACAGCCTGGGCATTCCGCTCGCGGCGGGCGTGCTGTATCCGATCACCGGCTGGCTGCTGAGCCCGCTCATTGCCGCGCTGGCGATGAGTCTGTCGTCAGTCTCCGTCATCGCGAATGCGTTGCGGCTGCGAACCGCCGCGGGACACGTGGCGCCCGCGCGGCCGGGGCATGCGCAGGACGAGGCGGTGTCCGCACCGGCGGGCTGAGTCGTCTCTCGAAGCTTCTGTGATGTACGCGATGGCGTCGTCGGGATAGTTGACTGCACTCTGTTCCATGCATGACCCGAACAGCGTTGCTCCAGAAAGAGCCCTGAGGCCCATGTGGAACGCGGAACCGTCCTGGCCGCTGGTGGTCAATGAAGGTCGTGCTCTTTCGGCAGGCAGGAGCTCTCCATGAAACGTTACATTGCGTTGACCTTGCTGGCAGCCGCGGTGTTGTCCGCGTGCTCAGGCATTCCTCGTCGCGAGAGCGATGCGCAGACCCTCGCGCGATATCAGGCCTATGCGGGCGCACCCGTCAGCGAGTTCAGGATGTACGGGTCGTTCGATGGCTGGACGCCCGTCGACGCCGATCACGTCGTCATCAACACGAACGTGAACGAGTCGTACCTCATCACCGTCGCGCAGCCGTGCGTGGATCTTCCGTTCGTCACGCGTCTCGGCGTCGTCTCGAAGTTCCCGCATACCGTGTCGAGCGGGTTCGATTCATTGCGCGTCGGCCGGGATACGTGTCGCATCCAGGAGATACGTCCCGTGGACGCCAGGCAGATGAAGGCGGATCTCGCGGACGAAATCAAGGCGCGCGGCTGACGGCCGGCGGCGGGCCGCTGGGCTCGCGCCAGCATCCAGGTGCTCCGGGGCCCTCCGGAGCACCGTAATTTTTCGATCGAAAGCCTGTCGGTTCGTGTAGCTTTGCGCTCCGGACAGCACCCGCTGCCCATCCTATCCGGATGATCCGGTACTCGGGCCGACCAGCGACGTTGCGTCGTGAAGGCTTCGTGAAACATTCGCCGTACACACTCGCTTCATGTTCAAGCATTCAGTTCTTCGTCACTTCGTTCTCGTCTCGCTGAGCCTGCTGTGCGCGGTTTCCGTGCAGGCCGCTCAATCACAGCCGAAACCCCGGCTCGTTCTGCAGATCACCGTCGATCAGCTGCGGGGCGACCTGCTTCCGCGCTTCAAGGAAAGCTTCGGCCCCGGCGGGTTCCGCCTGCTGATGGACCGGGGCGTGTACTTCGCCAACGCCCACTATGAGACCGCGAACACGCTGACCTGCGCCGGTCACGCCGTGCTCGTCACGGGAGCAGACGTTGCCGAGCACGGTATCGTCGGCAACAACTGGTACGAGCGCGAAACGTCGCGCAACGTGTATTGCGTGGATGATGAGCGCTTCCCGCCGGTGGGTGAGCCGAGCAGGCCTGGCACAGGCATGTCGCCCTCCAGGCTCACGTCGACCACGGTGGGCGATGAGCTGGTCACGGCTTCCGGCGGCCGCTCGCGCGCATTCGCCATTGCCGGCAAGGATCGCAGCTCGATCGTGCCCGGCGGCCACCTCGGCAAGTCGTTCTGGTTCTCCAGTGCCACGGGTGGCATGGCGACGAGCCAGTACTACTACGACGCGCTGCCGGCATGGGTCGTGGACTGGAACGGCCGCAACCTCTACACCCGCTATCGCGAGAAGGGCTGGACCCTGCTGCGGCCGCTGGACACGTACGTCAACGCGAGGCTCGCGAAGAACGAGCTCGCGCATCCGAAAGGCGGGGTGGGGCACACGTTCCCTCACCCGCTCGATATTGGCGGCAAGGCGGGGCTGCTGAACGGTATCCGCTACACCCCCTTTCTCGATGAGCTCACGGCGGATTTCGCGCGTGAGCTGATTGCCCGCGAGCGGCTCGGCCAGACTCCGGCGGCCTCCGGGAAAGGCTTCGTCACGGACTATCTGTCCATCAGCTTCTCGAGCACGGACTACGTTGGTCACACGTTCGGGCCGAACAGCGTGGAGTCCGAGGACAACCTGCTTCACCTGGATGCGACGCTCACCGGCCTTCTCGCCTTCGTCGACAAGACCGTCGGGCTTCGAAACACCGTCATCGTGCTGTCCGCCGATCACGGCGTCGATGACATTCCGGAGGAACGCCGGAGCGCCGGGCTCGATGCCGATCGCTTCGGCGGCGAGGTGTTGCAGGCGAAGCTGAACGATGCGCTCAAGCGCCGTTTCAACGTGACGGCGGACCTGGTGGCTGCCGTGATTCCCCCGGGCTTCTACCTGGACCAGGCGAACATCCGGGCACAGCACCTGGATCCGCAGGAGGTGGAGCGCGCGTTGGCGGAAGCGCTGTGGGCCGAGCCCGGCATCGCCTATGCCTTCACGCGTTCGGATCTCATGGCCGGCCGCATCGGCCACACGCCGCTGCTGGAGAGTGTGCAGCGTGCGTTCCACCCGAAGCGCTCGGGGGATGTCGTGGCGGTTCAGAAGGCCTTCTACTACCTCGATGAGGAGCCGACCTATTACGCGGCCACTCACGGTTCGCCGTACAGCTACGACACGTTCGTTCCGATCATCGTGCTGGCGCCTGGCGTGAATGCCGCCACGAGCTACGACTCCGTTGCGCCCGGGCAGGTCGCTCCCACGTTGAGCGGGCTTCTCGGCATCAAACCGCCTTCGGGCTGTGCGTGCAGCGTCCCGCTGCCTCACATCCTTCCTCGATAGCCGGCTCTACAGCATCCGGAAGAAGTGAATGATGGCGGTGCTGGGCTCGCGCTCCGCCGTCGCGACGAACAGGCAGCGGTTCACCCATTCATGTGCGCTGCCGATGGGCGCTTCGAAGAGCGCGGTAGTGCGGAAGTAATATGAACCTGTCGGCACGGGCTCGCCTCGCATGAGGCGGGCCATGACTTCCGGCGGCGCGTGGCGAATGCCACGGTTCGTGACGGCGATGAGCACACCATCGTCCGTTTCAAGCATGTAGCGCGCCTCGGCCCACAGCACGCCATCCGCGCGCACCACCTGCCAGTCTCCACTGCCCTCCAGCACCCTGCCGTTCAGCAACGGGCCCGAGAACGGGCCGCCCAGGATCGGGACGAACCGCCTGAGCCCATCCGGCCCCTGACCGACGACCACGGGGGGCGCCACGGCGACTCGGGCGGTGAACGCAAACCCGGTCTCGATGACCGGCGCGGCCGGGGCGGCGGGTTTGTCCGCGGCCGGGGCGGCGAACGAGGACGCACCCTGGGCCTGGGCGGCATAGCGGAGGCTGGACATGGTTCTTCCTCGGATCGGGCGCCGGAGTCTAACCGGGGTCGACTATTCCCGCAGCGCTGCCCAGAATCGCGCCCCACTGCCACGAGAGGGTCGATGAGCCTGATGAGCCGGACTACCGAAGCAGCGCGCCGCGGCGCGCGGTTCCCGCTCCTGAACGCGGCGTTGCTTGCCGCGGCATTCGCACTCGCCCAGCCGGCCTTCGCTCAGGACGGCGCCCCGGACACGGACCCGTTTCGCATCGACACCGTCGCCCGTTGGGACGAGGCGGTGGAGGTGCTGCGCCGGACGGCCACCATTCGCATCGAAACCAGCGACAAGGCCGAGCCGGACGTGCGGGGCCGCACCCCCGGCCAGGACTGGAAGGACTGGGTGCTCACCCCCGAAACCGAGGCACGCCTCGACGCGCTGCGCGAGAAGGTGCGGGCGCAGGCGGTGGCATCGGACCATTCAGGCGTTGCGGCGACGATGCGCGAGGCAGGCCCGCTCGTGGAGAAGGAAGCCTACAAGTCCACCGTGCTCACGAACTATTGGTACGTGCAGAGTGTTCTGCAGCACCATCGCAAGATCATCACGCCGCTGCTGGAGCACGCGCCGCCCGATCGCGCGAAGAGTCTTCGCGAGCTCATGAACACGACGGAGCAGCAGCTCGCGGACAATCTCGCTCCGGCCATTGCCGCGCAGCCGTTCGAAGCGGGCGGCGAAGCGCTGCTGAAGCTGCTGGCCGCCAAGTCTGAAGCGGCACGCAAATACAACACGGAACGCGTCGCGCTGATGGAACAGGCTGCCGCGTCCGGTGAGAAGCCGATTGCGCTCAAGAGCCGCACCCGGCAGAGCCCCTGCCCAGCGCCCGCGGCGGGCACTTCGGAGAACGAGAGGCCGAAGCTCGGTTCTTCGACCGTGTCGCTGGAAGATGTGTACCCGGCGCTCGCCAAGCGCGATGAAGTTGAAGGGCCGGTGGTGGTGCGTGTGGAAGTGTCGGCCGCGGGCTGCATGGAGAAAGCGGAGATCGTCACGTCCTCCGGCGCGGAAGAGCTGGATGAAGCCGCCCTGCTGCTGGCGGAGCTCTACAACTACGTGCCGGGCGTGAAGGGTGGCAAGCCCGTGGGAGGCAGTCTGTCCTTCAAGATCCAGTTCCGGCTCGACGGCTGAAGCATCACGGCCGGAGCGGTGTTACTGTGGTGCCGTTCGCATGAGCTCAGGGTCACGCCAGGCATCGTTGGGGCGGCATCGCGCGGCACGCACGGGGTTCGCGCGCGCGGTGTGCGCGGTCGCCGTGTTCTCTGCGCTGCTGTGTTCCGCAGCGTTCGCGCGACCCTTCACCGTCGAAGATCTCTACCGGTTGCAGACTATTTCAGACGCGCGCGTTTCGCCCGACGGCGCGTGGGTCGTCTACACTGTCAGCACTCCCAATCGCGAGCGCGACGCGGATGACGCCGATCTCTGGCTCGCCGACTGGCAGGGCCGCCGGAGCGTGCGGCTCACCGGCACATCCTTCAGCGAGCACAGCCCGCGATGGAGCCCGGAAGGCCAGTGGATCGCCTTCCTGACCGATCGCGGCGATGAGGACGCGGGCGACCAGATCTGGCTGCTGCCTCGTGAGGGCGGTGAGGCCCGGCAGCTCAGTCATTTCGGCGCGGCGATCACGTCGTTCGCGTGGTCGCCCGATGGCAAGCGGATGGTGTTCAGCGCAAAGGTGTCACCGCCGCCCGACGACTCATCCGGCGCCTCGCCCGAGAGCACGAAGGATGACGCTCGCCCGCAGCCCATCGTCATCGATCGCCTGCAGTTCAAGCTCGATGAAGCCGGCTATCTTCGCAAGCAGCGCATGCACCTCTTCCTGCTCGACGTGGGCAGCGGCGTGATCCGGCAACTGACGGACGGCCCGTTCGACGAGCGGCAGCCGGCCTGGTCGCCGGACGGGTCCCGGATCGCGTTCCTGTCCAAGCGCGGAGCGGATCCGGACGCGAGCGACAACTGGGACGTGTTCATCATCGGCACGGAAAACCGCGCGAGCGCGCGACAACTCACCACGAGCCCGGGCATGGATGGCGATCCGGACGAGGAGTGGGGCAGCCGCGCGCCGGAGCTCAGTGCGGATGGTTCGCACATCGCCTACGTGGCCCGGCAGAAGCCGGAAGACACGTACTACAGCCTTTCCCAGGTGAGTGTCGCAACGACGCAGGATGGCGCGGCAAGCCTCCCCACCGCGCCGCTCGATCGCAACACGATGGACCCGCAATGGTCCGCCGATGGCCGCTGGATCTACTTCCGTCTGGAAGACGATCTCAGCGTCGTGCTTGCGCGAGTGCGTGTGCGTGACGGCCACGTGGAGCGGTTGACCTCGACGGGCGGCACGGTGACCGAGTTCGACATCGGCCGAGGTGGGCGCATCGCCGTCGTCCACACGACCGACACGAAACCCGCGGAAGTGTACGCACTCGAGGGCCGGCGCCTGCGACCGCTCTCCCGCCACAACGACGCCTGGCTCCGCGAGATGGATGTGGCGTCGGCCCGCGCGATCCAGTTCAAGAGCCGCGACGGGACGATGATCCGCGGGCTCATGATAATTCCGGCGGGCGCCGCAGGTGGGGCGTCGATGGGCCGCTGGCCCACCGTGCTGCGCCTGCATGGCGGTCCCGTCGCCCAGCATCAGCACGAATTCGACGTCACCTGGCAGCTCTTTGCCTCGCAAGGCTACGTGGTCCTCGGGCCGAACCCGCGGGGCAGCTCCGGGCGCGGCTACGCATTCCAGAAATCCCTGTTCGCCGAGTGGGGATACGCGGACGTGCCGGATGTGCTGGCAGCCGCGGACTATGCGGCCAACGTGGGCCTCGCAGACCCGCAGCGCCTGGGCATCGGCGGGTGGAGCTACGGCGCCATCCTCACGAACTATGTCATCGCATCGGATACGCGCTTCAAGGCTGCAACGAGCGGCGCGGGCATGGGCAACATGCTCGCCGGCTACGGTGACGACCAGTACGTGCGCGAGTGGGAAATCGAGCTCGGCCTGCCGTGGGAGAACACGGAGCGATGGATCCGGCTTTCGTATCCGTTCCTCCATGCGGACCGCATCAAGACGCCGACGCTCTTCCTGGTTGGCGAGCAGGACTACAACGTGCCGCCGATCGGATCGGAACAGATGTATCAGGCGCTGCGCCGCCTGCACGTGCCGACACAGCTCGTGATCTACCCCGGGCAGTATCACGGCTTCGACCGGCCGGGCTTCCGTGCGGACCGGGCGAGGCGTTATCTCGACTGGTACGGGCGCTATCTCGGAACCACCGCGCCCGCCAGCGGGGCGCCACCCGGCAGCACTACCGTACAGTGAGCTCCGCACAGCCCGAATCCGCGCGCGTGACGCTGGTGCCCGTGAGGTTCCGGATTCTCGGGCTGCTCTTCGTCCTGAGCTTCGTCAACTATTTCCTGCGCAACAATATCTCCGTGGCGCTGCCGAGCATTCGCGCGGAATTCCATTTCACGAATGCGGAGCTCGGCTGGATCCTGGGCAGCTTCAATTTCGCGTACGCGCTGTTCCAGATTCCGGGTGGCGTGTTCGGAGACGTGCTCGGGTCGCGTCGCTCTCTCACGATCATCGCGGTGAGCTGGAGTGTGCTCACGCTGCTCACCGGGTTCGCGCCGGGCCTCATGGCGGCGTCCGGTGGCGGGGCGCTGATCGCGTTCGTGATCGTGCGCTTCCTGATGGGCATCGCGAACGCGCCCATGTTCCCCGTGGCCGCGGGTGCCTTCGCGAGCTGGTTTCCGCCGGCAGGCTGGGCGCTGCCGAACGCCATCCTCGCAACGGGTCTCACGCTGGGCCAGGCGGCGCTGGGCCCGCTCGTGACGCTGCTCATCATTTCGTTCGGGTGGCGCGAGTCGTTCTACATTCTCGCTCCCGCCGGCGTGATCGCCGGCGCCTGGTGGTGGTGGTACGGCCGGGACCGGCCCTCACAACACAAGGCCATCACGCGCGAGGAGCTCGATGTCATCAATGCCGGCCGGGAGCCGCCGGCGGCAGGGGGCGAGGGGCCCGGCGGGTGGAAGAAGGTGCTGTTCCACCGGGATGTGCTGCTGCTGTCGGCCAGCTATTTCTGCATGAACTATGTGTTCTTCATCTTCGGTCAGTGGCTCTTCACCTATCTCGTCGAGGAGCGTGGGTTCACGCTGCTCGAAGGCGGGTTCCTGTTCGCGCTGCCGTTCGTCGTTGGCGCCGTGCTTGCTGCGGCCGGCGGTGTCGTCTGCGATGCGCTGTGCAAGCGACTGGGGCCGCAGCTCGGTTGCAGGCTGCCGGCGGCCTCCGCGCTGCTGCTGGTCGGCGTGCTGCTGATGGCGGGCGCGCAGGCCGCGAATCCATATGTCGCCGTCACATTCCTGGCGCTCTGCTTCGGCTTCACGCAGTTCAGTGAAGGCGCTTTCTGGGCAGCGTCGACCTACGTGGCCGGCCCGCACACCGCTTCCGCGACGGGGGTCATGAACACGGGCGGGAACATCGCTGGATTGCTCGCGCCCGTGGTGGGCATCGTGCTGGACCGCTTCGGCTGGCTGCCGACGCTTGCCAGCGGCTCGGTGTTCGCCGTCATCGGTGCCGTGTTGTGGTTGTTCGTCCGCGTGCAAGTGACGGGGTCGGCCGACGCGCCGGTGGAGCTCGTCCGAGAGGAATCATGAATCGACACAGCCGGCATCCGGAGGTTCATCAGACTGGCAAACTCGGGCGGTTGCGCGCCGCCGTGCTGGGCGCGAACGACGGCATCGTGTCGACCGCAAGCCTGATTCTGGGCGTGGCGGCCGCGGCCGCATCGCCGGAGGCCATTCTCGTGTCGGGCGTTGCGGCGCTGGTCGCGGGTGCGCTGTCGATGGCGGCCGGCGAGTACGTGTCGGTGAGCGCGCAGGCCGATGCCGAAGCGGCGGATCTCGCCGTCGAACACAGGGAGCTGACGGAAGAAACCGAGTCCGAACAGGATGAGCTCACCCGCATCTATGTCGGCCGCGGGCTCGATCCGGAGCTGGCGCGAGAAGTGGCACTGAAGCTGATGGCGCACGATGCGCTGGGCGCTCATGCGCGGGATGAGCTCGGCATCTCGGATCTCACAGCCGCGAGACCTGTGGAGGCAGCATTGGCTTCCGCTGCGAGTTTCGCTTCCGGGGCTGCGTTGCCGTTGCTCGTTGTCATCCTGTCTCCGGCGGGCATGCTGGTACCGGCGACAGTCGTGGCTTCCCTGTTCTTCCTCATGCTGCTGGGTGTGGTGGGCGCGAAGAGCAGCGGTGCGCGGCCTCTCAAGGCGGCGCTGAGAGTGTTAGTCTGGGGCGGTCTCGCGATGGCGATTACATCAGGAGTGGGGGCGCTGGTGGGAGCGGCCGTTTAACGCATGGATTCAGAGAAGCGTAAGGTTCTTGCAGGGGTCTCACATAATTCGTCTTCCAGTCCCGGTGTGGCACGCAGCCAGACAGGCGCGGCGCGCTGGGCAGCCGCTGCGCTGCTCGTCGGGCTCACCGCGTGCGGCGGCGGGGGTGGTGATGGCGGCGGTGGAGGCGGGACCGGCAGTGGTGGCCTCGGCACCAGCTATGTGCCGGGCGTCTTTCAACCATCGGAGTCCTTCGCGGCACGATGCGTGACGCCGCGAACCGGCATCAATCCACTCACAGGCCAGCCATACCGCGACAGCAGCGGCTCCAGCACGGACCAGAACAACTGGCTGCGCTCGTGGACCCACGAGCTCTATCTCTGGTACAGCGAAGTGCCGGATCTGAATCCGGCGCAGTATCAGACGCCCGCGTACTTCGATCTGCTGAAGACGTCTGCGACGACGCCTTCCGGCCGGCCGAAGGATCAGTTCCACTTCACCTATTCGACGCCGGAATGGGTCGCACTCTCCCAGCGTGGCGAGGAGGTGGGCTACGGCGTGCAGTGGGCGCTCATTGCCAGCACACCACCCCGTCGGGCGGTGGTGGCTTATGTGGAGTCTTCGCCGCCGGGCGCTACCGCAGCGGCTGGCCTCACTCGCGGGGCGGAGGTGCTGCGTATCGACGGCACCGACTTCGTGAACGTGAATACGAGCGCCGGCGTTGCCGTGCTGAACGCCGGGATGTTCCCGGAAACAGCGGGAGCGACGCACACCTTCGAGATTCGCGAGCTGAACGGCACCGTCCGCACGGTGACCCTGCAAGCGGCGACGGTGACCACGGACCCCGTCATGAACGTGAAGACGATTCCGACCTCGAGCGGGCTCGTCGGCTACATGCTCTTCAACGATCACATCGCCACGGCCGAAGGCAGGCTGGCCACCGCCATTCAGACGCTGAAGAACGCGGGCGTGCAGGACCTGGTGCTCGATATCCGTTACAACGGCGGCGGCTACCTGGATATCGCCAGCGAGCTCGCGTACATGATCGCGGGGCCGGCGCCCACGGCGGGGCGCGCGTTCGAGCTGCTGCAGTTCAACAGCAAGCATCCGACCCGGAATCCGGTCACCGGGCAGCCGATCACGCCTGCTCCGTTTCATACCCGGAGCCAGGGCTTCTCGCCGGGCTTTCCGGCGGGGCAGGTGCTGCCGACCCTCGATCTGCCGCGCGTGTTCGTTCTCACGGGCGGTACCACGTGTTCGGCGAGCGAGTCGATCATCAATGGCCTGCGGGGCGTGGACGTGGAAGTGATCCAGATCGGCAACACCACCTGCGGCAAGCCCTACGGTTTCTATGCCGCGGACAACTGCGGCACCACGTACTTCAGCATTCAGTTCCGCGGCGTCAACGCGAAGAGCTTCGGTGACTATGCCGATGGCTTCAGCCCGTCCTCGGTTCCGGACCCGACTGGAGCGCAGGTGAAGGGTTGCTCGGTGCCGGACGACTTCACGCATCCCCTCGGGGACATCGGAGAGAACCGCCTCGAGGCAGCGCTCGCGTATCGGGATACCGGGCAGTGCGTTGCCCTCGCGACCGACAAGGCGGGCACGCAGGCGCTGCGGATCCTCTCTGCGACGGACGCGGAGATCCCCAAGTCGCCATGGCGGATGAACCGCATCCTGCGCGAATAGCTCGAGCCTTCGGCGCACGGCGCACGGCGCACGGCGCACGGCGCGCACCTGGCGTGTCCGTGTTCTTCACGACGCGGGGCGTGAAGCTGTGCGGGTCGATGCGCCGTGGTCATACGTAGCAGCCGGGCTCGACTGGTCTATTTTGTGTAGTTAAATCAAAAACTTATGAAGCATGGTTCGCCTTGATTCCGACGCCGGGCCGGGGCGACCCATGCCGGATGTGTCACCGCCAGTTCTTCATCCGCGTCGACTATCATTGCGCGCCATGCAACCACCCGCGATCACCCGTCACCGACGCCCGTTCCTCGCACCGTTCTGGGTGATGTGGCTCCTCTTCTTCGGCGTGGTCGCGCTCGCGGTGCTCGCCTATCGCGCGGCCACGACCACCACGGTCGTCGTCGTCCGTCATGCCGAGAAGGTGGACGCGACGATCAACGATCCGCCGCTGGCGGCGGCCGGCGAGCGTCGTGCGGAGCGTCTCGCGCAGATCTTCGGTGAAGTGAAGGGCCCGGGGCGCCTCGATGCCATCTACGTGAGCGACACGCGCCGGGCGCAGCAGACTGCGGCCGCGCTGGCGTCCCGCCTCGGTATCCGGCCCACCGTGCTGCCGGCCCTGGATGTCGAGGGCGTGGTGAGGCGCGTGCTGCGCGAGCATCGCGGCGGGCGCGTCATCGTCGTCGGCCACAGCAACACCGTGCCCGAGATCGTGCATGATCTGAGCGGCGCATCCATTCCTTCCATCGACGAGGACGAGTACGACGACCTCTACGTCGTCACCGTGCCGACAGTAGGGCGGCCGAGCCTGTTGTCGATGAAGTACTGAGCGCGCCGCTCGCGTGAAACCTCAAACCGTGCGATAGCTCTTGCGCTTCACCTTGCGGTGCTCGATCTCGCGGTTGTAGATGCCGCACCTCATGACGCGGATCTGCGAATCGATGCGCGCCTGCGGAATGGGCACTTCCACCGCGGGCGTGGAAGCCATGATGGCGTCGAAGCGCTCCTGCAGGCCCGGCTTGAACTCCGGATGGGTGAGGATGAACAGGTCGTTGTTCACGATGCCGTTCAGCACCCGCTCCCCGGCTTCCAGGGGGTCCATGCCCACCGCGGGCATCGCCGGGCGGGCAGGCGCTGCGCTCGAGGCCCTCTGCGCCGCACGGAAGGGGTTCTCTTCGCCCATCGGATAATTGTCGGTGCTCACGAGGCCGGGGCAGAACACGGAAGTGCCCACCGTGGTGGACTCCAGCTCCACACGCAGGGCTTCCATGATGGCGACCGCCGCAATCTTCGTGGAGGTGTAGACACCCGCATTCGCGCCGGGGAGGAGGCCACCCATGGAGGCGGTGGTCACGAAGTGCCCGCCTTCGCCATGCTTCAGCATGTGCGGCAGGCAGGCCGCGACGCTGTTGTAGATGGCGGTGAAGTTGACCGCCACCGCGTTGTCCCACTCGTCGTACCTGGCCTGGCTCGCCTGGCGCAGCGTCTTCACGCCGGCGTTGTTCACGACGAGATGCAGGTTGCCGAACTTGTCGTTGATCTCGGCGAGCAGCTTCGCCCAGCCGTCACGATCCGTGACGTCGTGCTTGATCGCGTGCACGCCGGCGTTGCCCGGCTTGAAGAGCGGCAAGGCGGCTTTGAGGCGCTCATCGTTGCGATAGCCGATGACTACCTTCATGCCCGCGTTGGACGCGGCGCGTGCGATGCCGAGGCCGATGCCGTCGGACGAGGCGGTGACGTAGGCGACCTTGCCCTTCAGGTCCTTCAGCGGCGGCGGCTGAGACACGGTGGGTTCGGGCGGCAGGGCGGGGCGACTGCCCGGCGCCGGCGCGTTCTGTGCGACGACCTCCCGGCCGAGGCCGGCGAACACGGCACCCATCCCGACGCCGAGCGCCGCGCCCTTCCCCAGGAACTGGCGCCGGTCGACCGTCGGGACCTCACGGATCTGTTGCTTCTTGGACATACGTTTACCCGGTAACTGGTTGGTTGCAGACCGCTCGCAATCGACGCGGCGTCAGGCGGTGACGCTGCGATAGGACTTGCGCTTCTTCTGCCGATGCGCGATCTCGCGCGCATAGATACCTGCGCGCAGCACACGGCCCGATGCCCTGACGCGCTCTTCCGGCGGTGGTGTGTCTTCCACCGGCTCGGATGCAATCACAGCGTCGAAGCGTTCCTTCGTGCCGGGCATGTATTCCGGGTGAGTGATGATGAAGAGATCGTTGTTGATGACACCATTCAGCACGCGCTCGCCGCACTCGAGCGGATCCATTCCCGGAGGCGGCGTGGCAGGGCGCGGCGCGGCACCGGACCGTGCCGTCTGCGACGCGCGATAGGGATTCTCCTCGCCTGAAGCGGTGTAGTTGTCCGTGTTCACGCCGCCAGGGCAGAACGCTGAAGTGCCCACCGTGGTGCCCTCGAGCTCCACTCGCAGGGCCTCCATGAGGCCGACCGCAGCGATCTTGGTGGCGGTGTAGACGCCCAGGTTGCCGCCCGGGAGCAGGCCGCTCATGGACGACGTGCACACGATCTGCGAACCCTCACCATGCTCGAGCATGTGAGGCAGGCACACGGCAACGCTGTTGTAGATGGCCGTGTAGTTCACCGCGACCGCGTTGTCCCAATCTGCGGGAGAGACATCGCTGACCTTGGCGCGCGTCTTGATGCCGGCGTTGTTGACGAGCAGATGCAGCTTGCCGTACTTCGCCTTGATCTGATCGAGCACCTTCACCCAGCCCTCACGGTCCGTGACGTCGTGCCTGACCGGAAACACTTCCTGGTCCTTCCCGAAGAGCGCGGTGGCGGCGGCGAGGCGTTCCTCGTTGCGGTAGCCGATGCACACCTTCATGCCTGCGTTCGCGGCTGCGCGCGCGATGCCAAGACCAATGCCGTCCGAAGAGGCGGTGATGTAAGCGACCTTGCCCTTCAGATCCCTGAGCGGCGCGGGTTGCGCCACCGTGGGCTCCGGGGGCGGCGCGGGGCGCGTACCCGGAGGGGCGCCGGGGCCGCCGGCGGGCGGGGCATTCTGTGCCACGGCGTACTGGCTGACACCGAACGCAGCAAGCAGGCTCACCGCGCCAGCGCCCGAAGCCGCGCTGTCCTGCAAGAACCTCCGACGCTCGAGCGCGAAGCGGTCCGTCATGGGCGGAGACTGAAGGCGTTGCTTCCTGGGCATACGTGCCTCTCTGGTGGGCTATCGAGTTGTCGTTTGTCCAAAGTCCGGACGGTGGCCGCCGCGCGGCCGGTCAGCATCCGGTTCGGCGAGGCCGGAGTATGCCGCAGGCGTGCGGGAGGCGAGCGCCGAAATGGATCGTGACCGGCAGGCGCATCCGTCGCGAGGTTCGAGTTGCTGTGTGCAACTCGCGGGCGGCGGGAAACTCCAGGGCCTCGCGCTTTCGGAATCATTCGCGCAGCAGCGTGGCTGCCGCGCGCGGGCCGCACTCGAAGCGGGAAGGGCACCAGGCAGGATGGAATGCTCCAGGAGCGATCCGCGAGGGGAACACGGCTTCGGGCCTTCCCGATCGCGCATGCTTGTTCCTCAGGTGCGCTCGAAGCGAGCGACGGTCTCGACGTGCTCCGTGAAAGGCATGAGATTGAACGCGGTGAGCGCGCTGAGACGCAGCTTTCCGCCCGAGATCAGCACGGCGGTGTCGTTGAGGAACGACTCGAGCCCACAGCTCACGTACACGAAGCGTTGGGGAGCTTCCTCGTGCAGGTATTCCGTGAGCTCGGGGTCGAGGCCCTTGCGCGGCGGGTCTGCGATCACCACGTCCGCGCCGGCTGCGGCCTCGCGCGCCGCGCCCGCCGGGCCGGGAATCACCGAAATCCGCGCGCGATCCGCCGCGTCGAGCCCGGCAAGGCCGAGCTCGAGCCCCCGCAAGGAGTGCGGGCTGACTTCGTTGATCCGCAGATCCGAGATGCGACTCAGCAACGACAATCCGATGGCACCGACGCCGGCGTAGAGCTCGGTGACTCGCGCGCCCTGCGGAATCTCGTCACGCACGTGCTCGACGATCTTCTGCGCGATCTCGAGATTGTTCTGCCCGAACGCGCCGGGTGGATAGTGGATCGCGGCGCCGCCGAACCGCTCGACCACGCTCTGCGGCCCGCACCAGTTCTGGAAGCCCGGGCCGAGGATGGTGTTGGACTGCTCGCAATTGCCGTTGAACCAGAGGCTGTGCAGATCACCGCCGAGTCGCTCGCGGATCAGGTCCAGGCATGCCGCGAGCGGCTCCGCGTTCGCACTGTTGCCGACCACGACCACCTGCGCAGTCTGCGAGCTGCGCTCCACCACGACTTGCAGATAGCGTGCGAGGCCCAGATGGGCCACGTCGGAATAGCTCGTCACGCGAGCATCGACCAGCGCGCGCCGTACGACACCGGCCACGCGGTTGATCAACGGGTGTTGAACGATGCAGCTCGGAATGTGAACGACGTGGTGCGTGCCCAGCTCGAAGAGGCCCACCTTGGGCGAGCCGACACGGCCACGAATGGCAAGGCGTGCCCGATGCCTGAAGCCGGCGGTCGCGCCGGAAACCACCTGAATCTCCGGCAGGCCGTGCGCGCGCGCCAGCTGGTTGAGTGCTTCACGTGCGGCACGGGCGATGCCGTGCTCGCCGAAACGCGGGCAGCCAGGGCAGGGTGGGCGGTGAGGACACGACGGTGAGCGGTACGCCGGGCTCATCTCGGGTCTTCGCGAAGCGGGTGGTGTGGCACAGCAATGGCGAGCTTCGCGAACGATGGCGCCGTTCGTCGCATGGCGGGCTGCGCCCGTCAGGTGCCCTCGATATCCCGCTTCTGCGTCGCTTTCCGATGCGCGATCTCCTGCTGGAAGATCGGCGTGCGGTACACGTTCCCGCGCAGCATCTCGGGCGGCAGCGGCTTGAATGGCACCATCGACTCGAGCAGCGCGTTGCATCGTGCCTCGACACCCGCGCGGTACTCCGGCTGCAGGACGATGAACAGATCGTTGTTGAGGATGCCGTTGAGCACGAAGCGAGCAACCACCAGCGGGTCCTGTGGCCTTGCGTTGGCGGGGCTCGTGGCCGCGCTGGCAGGTGGCCGGCGCGGCGGCGCACCGGCACCCGAAGCGGGCCTCGGCTGCGCGCCGGGTGCGACGGCAGGCGGCCCGTCGTTCTTCAGGGATTCCGGCCGGTAGCTTTCGCTCTGGCCGATGTTGGTGGCCGTGAGGCCCGGAATGAACGCGGACGTGCCGATGTTCGTGTTGCGCAGCTCGTGCCGCAACTCCTCCATGAGCCCGACGGCCGCGATCTTGGCGACCGTGTAAATGCCGGCGCCGCTGCCGGGCAGGATGCCGCTGGTCGACGTGGTGGTGACGATGTGTGAGCCCTGCTTGCCCGCGAGCATGCGCGGCACAAAGGTGTGCACACCGTAGATGGGGCCCCAGAGATTCACTCCGAGACCCCACTCCCAATCCTTGAGGGTGCCGGTGCTCGCCGGCGCCTGAAGGCCCACGCCGGCATTGTTGACCAGCACATGCACCGCGCCGAACTTCTTCTCGATCTCGTCGGCCGTGCGTTCCCAGCCGTCCCGGTCCATCACGTCATGCCGGATCGCGTGCACACGCGGATCATTCGGCGGGAACAGCTTCAGCGCGTCGACGATATGGCTGTCGCCGCGGTAGCCGATCACGACCTTCATGCCGGCTTCGTGGAACACGCGCGCGATGCCGAGGCCGATGCCGCTCGAGCCGCCGGTGATGTACGCGACCTTGTCTTTCACGTCCGTGATCTGGGGTGGCTGCGAGGGGCCGACGTCGGGCGCGCTTTGTGCCGCCGCCGTGCCTGCGCCGACCGTGGCGCCGAGCATTCCGGTTGCGCCGGCCGCGGCGAGTGTTCCGAGAATCTGCCGCCGGTTCAATGTCTGCTCGTCCATGCGATCCCCCCAGTGTTCGTGATGCTCAGGTGAGCCGGCGGGCATGATAGGCGAGTCGGGCGTTTCGGCTCCAGTCGTGCGCCAGCGGGCGCTCGCGCGGCAGCGGGCGCGCTCGCCTGCGTCCGTGTTCTTCGACGGGGGCGTTCCCGGATGGGCGAGCCGCCGGACCGGAAGGTCAGAATGTCAGCCGGACGCTGAAACTGGCGATCCGGCTGTCGTACTGCAGCTGATTGCGGTCCGAATCCCGCCGCTCCATGCGCCCCGACAGATCGAAATGCACCATGCGCCAGGCGCGATACGTCACGCTGAGCTCTCCGCCCCGAACGCGATCGTGGCGGCTGTCCGGCACGAGGAGATTGACGCTCGAGCCCAGGTAGTCCTGCTGCTCGTAGGACGCCTCGAATGTGACCCGCAGGCGATTCGTTGGATTCCAGACGGGCGCAATGCTGTAGCCTTGCGCAACGAAGTAGTCGGACTCCGCGTCCAGATAGGCTCGCAGCTTGCGCCACCCACCGAGCTCCATGCCGAGCTTGATGGTCGGCTGCCACTGGAGGGCGGCTTCCCATACTCCGCCTTCGAAAGAGCCCTTCGGAATGCCGCTCACGACCGCATCAGGATACTTGCGCTTCAGGTAGCCGCCGCTCGCCTTCAGTGTCGTCTTCGGGCCGAGCGCATAGCCCACACGGACGCCTGCCGTGTTCTCTTCGTAGTTCCTGTCGAAGAGCTGATCGTTCAGCAGCGCGGGGCGATCGAAGCTCGCCTTGCTGTAGCGATAGTCGAGGCCGAAGGTGTTCTCGGAAGGGGTGGTGTACTGGATACCGAAGCTGCCGGAGCGCGTCTGCGAATTGTCGAACTGCCGTGTCGCCGCCCCATGCTCGGTTTCGGATTGGCGCGCGGCCCCGCGCAATGTCCACCGGCCCGCCGTGAATGACGTGCTCCAGAACGCGCCGGTGGTTTCGAGCACGTCCCGCTCCCGGAAGCGGGTGTTGGCGAAGCCTGCCAGCGAACGGGCGTAGTCCGCGCCGACATCCCCCTTCCAGTTGCTACCCAGTCGCCAGGCCCACTCCGCTTTCGCGTTGCCGGAAGTGTTGTCCAGATGATCGTTGCGGGCGAATCGATTCTGGTCCATCCGCAGGTTGAGCTTCACGGCTTGTCGCGAGAGGTCCCAGCTGGCATCGAGCCCGGCGGACAGGCGGTTCACGTAATCGCCGCGGCGGCCATCTGGCGCCGGTGACAGCTGCGGATCGAGATCATCCGGAAGGCGGTAGAGGTTGTCGTCGAGCGCAAAGCGGTCTGCGACCCAGATGTCGAACGGATCGTGCTCGTCCTCCGCGGCTTCGCAAACTACGGGTGAGACGAGTCCCACCAGTACGACGGCACAACCGTACGTGAACAATGCTCGTTGCCGTTTTGCTTTCATCACGGGAGCGCGCTACTGCCGACGCGGTTCGCCGCCCAACTGCAGGCGAACGGCCTCCGCCACGGATACGCCACACAGGAACAGGAGCAGCGCAGAGAGGCGCAGTCTGTCTGCATGCGGCAGAGGAAGGCGTGTGAAGATGGCTCGCAGCCGCTGCAGCGTCTCCTTGAACAGCGAGGCGACGAAGCGTGCGAACGGCTTTCCCGCAATCCGGCACTGGGACAGCCACGCGCCACCGATGACGCGGCGACGTTTTCGCGTGAGGTCGTCGAAGCAGGCCCGAGCCGGGTGACGCACGATGGCATCGGGCGCGTAGACGATTCTGTAGCCGGCCGCGGCGATGCGTGCGGCCAACCGGTGATCGCCGCCGGACCTTGCCGTGCCATCGAAGCCGCCCATCCGGTCGAGCAGGCTGCGGCTGCTGCACCAGTTCGCCGTGACGCACACGTTGTTGCGCGCGTTCTCCGCCTGCTTGAACGAAAAGCATTTCTCGAAGAGCTCGCTCGAGCTCAGCCGCCCGGCCCGCATGAAATCGAGCTCCACGTGCCCGGCCACGACGCCGACGTTGATGTCGCCGAGGTGACGGATAGCGTTGCGCACCCAGTTCACATCGGCGATGCAATCCGCATCGGTGAAGCAGACGACATCACCCGTCGCGTGCTTCAGGGCGTAATTGCGCGCCGCATAGGAGCCGGGCCTCGGCTCCTGCAGGGCGAGGATGCCTGGTATCTGCCTGAGCCGCTCGAACGTGCCGTCTCGCGAGCCGTTGTCGACGATGATGATCTGCAGGAGGTCGGAGGGATAAGACTGGTTCAGCAGGCTCTGCACGCAGTCATCGATGCGCTCCGCCTCGTTGTAGGCGGGAACGATGATGCTCACGCGAGGCAGTATCGCGGCCGCGATCATGACTGCCCACCGATGCAGCGGATGACCTTGTCCCACATGCGATCCGTTGCGGTGCTCTGCCGGGCCGCGGCTGCTCGCAGGCGTGCATGCAGGCCTCCGCTCAGCACGTCCCCGACGAACTCATCGAGCGCGTCGTACATGTTCGGGTCCTTCAGCGAAAGCGAATAGCGCGCGCAGTCGAACTCACTCATGGCTTCGCCGTACTTGTGCGACCAGCCGACTGCCAGGCACGGCACGGATGAGCCGAGCGCGGAGACGACGGCATGAAAGCGTGAGGAGACGACGGCCACACTCGACCCGATCAGCCCCTTGGCAAAGCGAGGGTCGGCAACGGTGAAGCATCGCGGTGCCGGCACGATGCGCGACGACAGCAGCTCGACGAGCTTCTCGTCCTCGTGGCCGCCGAACCGCAGCACGACGGGCTCCACGCCCAGCACCGAGCGCAAGCGGCTCGCCGCATCGACGAAGAAGCGCTCGTAGCGCTCGATCTCCCCGGCCGTCCGGCCGACCGTGATCTTGGCGTTGGGAATGAGGCAGAAATAGCTCTTGGGCGCGGGGTAGCTGCCGCGTCGGCGGCCCGGCACCTCGTGAGTGAAGTCCGGAAACTGCTCGAGCTTGTCGCTCGCCACGCCCAGATCCGAGAGGTATCCGGTGGAGACCCGGTCGCGCGGGAACACGAGGTCCGCCTGGTTCAGCACGTCCCGCATGCCGCTGGCGAGCTGCCCGTTCGTGAACGGGCCGAAGGCCTGCGGGAGGAGGATGAGTTTCTGTCGCTGCCGATGCCACATCGTCAGGGCCCGGCCGAGGCGCCGCTGCAATTTCTCCGGCCCCCAGAAATCTCCGTAGGCGAACCCCGAGATATCCACGACGGCTGCGCAGTCCTGCTCCGGAGTGATCCAGAGAGCCTGCCGCAGCGGCGAGGGCAGAGCGTTGCCGAGCCAGCCGACCGGTAGCCCCCGCCACTGCACGGGCCAGCGGCCGTGCAGCTGGAAACGCATGCGGTGACGCACCGAGAGGGGCAGGTCGTCGCTGGCGAGACGCACGCTGAGCGTCGCTTCCGGAAAGGCCTTGCGCAGCCGGCTCTGTACCGCCAGGAGCATGAGGCAGGAGCCGAGGTTCTGCGGATTGAAGCCGCGAATGTCGATCATCATGTGGGGTTTCTCAGTTCCATTGGCGCATCGCAGACAGGGGTCTCTTGGCGGAGAACGGGATCAGGCCCTGCGAGTCGGCATATCCAAAGCCGATCAGCATGATCACGCGCTCGTCAGGCGCGAGGCCCAGCAGGCGCTGGATCGCATCGTCGTGGGCGCCGACATCCGGCCAGTTGATCGCGCAGGAGCTGAGACCCATCGTCTCCAGGGCGAGCATGAAACTCATGGACGCGAGCGCGCCGTCGACATAGATGACGTGCCGATCGCGCTCCTCGGGATAGGCGCGCAGCCGGCCGATGACGGCCGCGATGGCCGGAAGACTGTCCCCGTAGCCTTTCGTTCCGGCGGGGATGCGTGCGATGGTGCGCACCATCTCCGGCTCGTCGAAGCAGCGAAAGACGAACGACTGGCGGTTGCACGCGCTCGGCGATTGAAGCGCAGCTTCCAGCGCTCGATCGACCGCTTCGCGGGGAACCGGCGCGTGTCGATACCAGCGCACGGAACGGCGACGCTGGCACAAGGCACGGAACCGGTCGTAGTCGAGCGGCGCGGGAGCATCCCCACGGGGATAGGGCACCTGCCCGGCGCAAACCTGGAGCTCCGAATGAGCCTCGCTCATCGCCTGCTCGAAGACCCGGCGCGCCGCCTCGATGGCCCCGTGCTGGGGGCCCATCGCCTTGAAATAGGCGCGCAGCACGTCCGCGCCCCAGCGCACGTCCTCTTTTCCATCGGGCGCCGGGTTCGCGGCCAGCGATGCGAACGCCTGCGCCGTTTCCAGGACGTAGTCCTTTCCGAAGGGCACTCGCAACGGCCGCATGATCAGGCCCTTCTCGAGCCGATGAACGTTGCGCCTCAGGACCGCCTGGTTGCCCCCGCGTGTCGCGATCTCGCGGAAGTACTGGGTGCGGCCCTCGGCGACGGCACGCATCTCGCGGTCGAAGGCATGGGAGACGAACAGGTAGTACAGGCTTGCCAGTCGAGCGGAAACGCGCGCGCGATACAGGCGATAGCGCTGCCGCAGCGAGGGCTGGTGACCGGCCGGCCTGTCACTGACGGGCTCGTGCGGCTCGCGCTCGGCTCTTTCGAGGATGACGCTTCTGCTCGTCATCGCCCGCGCTCCTTCGAGGCCCGGCCCCGCCACAGTGCCAACGGAAGAAAGAGCGGCCAGAGAATCGCTTCGGTCATCATCCTTCCCATGGGCCAGGTGCGCCTGCTGCAGAACGTGAAGAGATAGGAGGCGCCGGCGTAGGCGATCACCGTGGCGACCGCGGCGCCCATGCCACCCCAGAGCGGAATCATGAAGAGGTTCAGAACGATGTTCAGCACGGCGCCGACGCCATGCGAGACGAGGGAGAAGATGTAGAGGTCCTCGGCGATCAGCCATTTGCTCGCGATGGCACGCAGGAAGATGAACACGCCGGCCCAGATGTGGATGCGCAGGATGTCCGCGGCCTCGTGATACTGGGCGCCGAACAACGTATCGATGATGAAGTCGGCGCTGAACGTGATCACCACCGCGAGTGCCGTGGCGGCGACCGAAAACACACCGAGGCAGATTCTCATGCGCCGTTCGTACTGCTCGGCGGAGACCAGCTTGGTGTTGAGGAGGCTCGGGAACACCGCGGTGGCGAGCACCTGGGGGACGAAGTACCACACTTCGGAGATTCTGGCGGCGACCGCGTAAACGCCGGACGACGCCACGCTCACCATTTCCGCGAGCATCACCTGGTCGATCTTCAGATAGATCGACGCAGCCACCGCGGACAGGATGAGCGGCCACGATTTCCTGACGAGCGCGAGCATGGTGGCGCCATCGCTTTTCCAGCGCTGTGGTCTGCTGCCGTACGCGAGATACGCGCAGAGGTTCGTCAGGTCCGTGGCCAGCACCTCCGCGGCGGCGATCCACACGAATGCGAAGATGCCGGCGTCGGACAGGATGGCGACGACCCGCGCGCCGGCGAACACGAGCGTGACCCCCATGCGCCAGTACATGAGACCGCGAACCACCTGCTTCGATTGCAGCCAGAGGCCGGCCACGTCGAGCGCGTTGAACGCGGACGCCACGGTGAGCGCCACGACCGCCCAGAAGATCTGGTCGTCCGAGCCCTTCGTGAGGCCGACGGCGAGCACGCACAGCACGGTTGCCACGGCGGTGCCGATGAATCGCGCCACCAACGCCGAGCCGAGGAGCAGGCCCTCGCGGGCCCGATCGAGGATGAGCTCCTTGACCAGGATGTTGTTGATGCCGAGCGATGCGATCGGAGTGAAGAACGCGACGAAGGCCAGCGCGTAGTTCAGCGTGCCGAATCTCTCCGGGCCGAGATAGCGTGCGACCCACACACTCACGAGCACGGCCATCGACATGCCGAGCACGCGCTCGACGAGCATCCACGTGCCGTTCGACATGGATCGCGCGAGCCCGTCGGTCTCGCCGAACCAGGAGCGGATCTCGGCGCGCAGCGAGGGAAGGTAGGTGGCGTTCAGGCCTGGTGGCATCGATGCAATCCTCGTCTCACGCGCGCGCCGCGTGCAGCGGCGTGGCGCTAGTCGTCAGCGGCTCAGTTGCGGCCAGGCCGTATACCTGCTTCACGCGCGCCCTGAACGTGGTGAGCCGAAACCTGCTGGACGCCTCGGAGCGAGCATTCGCTCCGAGTTTTTCCTGGAGCGCGGAGTCCCGGATCACGCTCAGGACCTTCTCGCTCATGGCTTCCACGGACGCGAGCACGTAACCAGTCGACCCATACGTCACGGCATCTCCATTGCCGACGCACCCGTAGACCACGCATGGGACGCCAGCCGCGAGCGCTTGAATGACGGAGATCGGCAGACCCTCCCAACGCGAGGTCTGCACGTACACGCTCGCTATGGACAGGAAGGCGGCCACCTCGTCGCGAGTGCGCCAGCCCGTGACTTCACAGCCGGCCTTCAGCAGCTCCGCTCTGTAGCGAGGGTCGCCGTCGCCAATCCAGATGAAGCGCGTATCGGGTGCCTGTTCGCGTACCGCGCTCGCGATGGCGGCGAAGCGCTCGGGCGCCTTCTGCCGCGAGAGGCGTCCCATGCTGATGACAGTGGCCGGTTTCGCGGGCGCCCGTTGTATCGAGAAGAAGCGTTCTTCGACGGGATTCTCGAGCAGCAGCGCGTCCCGCCCCGAAAGCTCGGTGAGCAGATCCGCTTCGCTCGAGCTGCAGGCCACCGGGATGCTGCCGGCCTTCGCCGCCAGGTACTCGAGCAGCTTGAAGACTGCGTTGCCGAAGGTCCGGTCGGGGTCGAGGAAGGCCAGGCCATGGGGGGAGTAGAGCGTGCGGCAGGGCCAGCGCCGCGCGGCGTGAGCCAGCCGGCCCGCGAAGCCGGCCTTCGACGAATGCAGGTGGATGAGATCCGGCTCGAAGGAGCGCACCGCGCGGTCGAGCGCCACCGCGAACTCCCATGCGAAGCGCAGGTGCAGGCCGGATGCCGCGCGAACGCGGACACACTCGACGCTGGCTGGAAACAGCCGCTCGAGCTGAGCCGGGGTTTCGCTTCTCGGACAGTAGACGACCATTTGCCGTGCGCCCGCGCCGGCCAGCTCGTGCGTGAGGGCCACCAGCACATCCAGGGTGCCGGCGGCGGCACACTCCGTCGCGTGAATGACTTTCATAGCTTTTGATCTCATGGCGTCATGTGAGCTGGCGAGCGCCTGGCAGCGCGACTGCGGCCGGCGCCGCATTCATGCCGAGCAGTCCAAGAATCTCGCCGAGCAGAATCTGCGCATTGGCCACCCACGTGTAGTGCGCGAGCTGCGCGGCCGCTTTGCGTCGCAGGTCCGCGCGCGCACCATCATTGCTGGCGAGCTGGCGCAGCAGTGCTGCGAGCCCACGTGCATCGTGGGGATCGAAATAGAGGGCAGCGTCACCGCACACCTCGGGCAGCGATGCGGCGCGCGCGGCGATCACGGGGCAGCCGTTGGCCATGGCTTCCAGCGCCGGGAGGCCGAAGCCTTCGTACACCGATGGGAGCAGGAACCACGCCGCGTGCTTGTAGAGCACGCCGAGCTCTTCCTCCGCAACGAAGCCGAGCAGCTTCATGCGCTTCGATTGGACGCGAACGTTGCGAAAGATCCGTTCGTCACGGGCGCCGGCCACCGCGATCGTCCAGGGGCATTCGGCCTCGGCGAGCGCACGCCAGACCACGTCGAGATTCTTGTTCGGCTTGATGCTGCCGACGAGGAGCACATACCGCCCGGAAGCAAGGCCATGACGTGCGAGCACTGATGCCTCATCGCCGCGCGCGAGGCTGTGGCTCCACCCTTCGCGCCCGACGACGAGCCGGTTGCGAATGGCGTATCGGGTGCGAAGCTCCGAGGCGGAGAACTCCGACACGGTCATCACCGAGTCGACTCGATTCTTGAGCATCGCGAGCAGAGCGTTGTGCACGAACCGGTAGCGCCGCGAGAAGCAGGCGGGGACGGCGTCCACCGTCGCGTCGTGGATGGTGATGAGCTGCCGCCGTTTCAGAACGGGGCCGGAGTAGCTCAGCCCGACAATCGGGTCACTTCCGGCGTGGAGAGCGAGCGTCACTTGCTCCCACGCATGCCCACGCAGCCAGGGCAGCTCGCGAACTCTGATGTGGCGTAGCGGGATCGGCGCCGCGCCGCGCGGCACACACAGCTCGAGCTCGATCTCCGTGGACGCGGTATCCAGCAGGAGTGAGTCGAGCGCCAGAAGCGTTTCGCGCGCGTATCGCTGCACGCCAGTGTTCGGCTGCGCGAGGAAGCGGCCGTTCACCAGCACGCGCCGTGGCCTCACTCGTGGGAGCCCGCTTCGGATCAAAGGCGTCTCTCCTCGACTCTCACGTCAGATGGGGGGCTCGCGCGCCGGACGACGGCGTCGTGCCACGCGGTGTCGGCTTTCCACACTCCGCCGGACTTGCGAAAGAGCACCGGGATTCCGCCGGCCGGGAGCTGAGCGGACAGCGTCTCGAGATCCGACGAGGCCGCGGGCTCGTTCGTCGAGCCGTCGAGCCACGCCAGGAGATCAGGCTGCAGAGTCCAGCCGACGGCCCACGCACCCTGGGCGTCAGTACCCGTGACGACGTAACCGCCGGACTGGAGGCGATGCGAACGAACCTCGCCATCTGCGAGAACCATGCGCGAGATGGCCCGGGCCGCGGTGAAGGCGGGCTTCGGGCTGAGGTCGCGCCGGACGAGGCCGAAGCGGTGATCGGCCAGCCTGGCGTTGTCGCCGTCATCGATGAGGTCGTACCACCACACTCCGCCGAGCCACGCGCGGGAGCGGGCGAGCAGCATGAAGCGAACGAGATAGTTTGCGGCCTCCCGCTCGGACACACCGTGAGTGCCGGTGTTCGTTGGCCAGCCCATCTCGGTCACGTAGATGGGGATGGTGCGCGTCGGCTCCGCCTTCACCAGCAGCTCGTGCAGGCTGTCGAGGCTCCGGATCGCGGACTCGGGGTTCTTCCTTGCGCGAAACAGCGTATAGCTGTGCACCGAGAGAGCATCGAGGTGCGCGAGGCCGCCAGCCTCGATGAGCTCGCGGATCCATCTGAAATCCACTCCCGAGGTCGCAGCACCCACGACCCGTGCCTCGGGATTCCCTTGCCGGATCGCCGCGGAAGCGCGGGCAAGCAGCTGGACGTACGCAGACGCGTCACCGTGAGTGACGGCGGGCTTCGAGCCGAACCCGGTGTTCCATTCGTTCCAGACTTCGTACTGGCGAACGCTTCCGGTGAACGTCTCTGCGATGAAGCGCGAGTATCGCGAGAACGCCGAGATCCCCTCGTTGGACGTTACGAGGCCGCCGCCGTCGTAGAACCGGTTACCGTAGGCCAGTATCAGAAGCGGACTGCCGCCGCGGGCCGCGGCGCCCTGCATCGCCAGCCGCACCTGCTCGAATTTGGCTGGAAACTGCAGAACCCCCTGCGTGCTCTCGACTGCGGACCAGTAGACATCATCGCGGATGCTGTTGAAGCCCGCATCGTCGACGAGTTTCAGTACCGTTGCAGCGTTCGAGCGGTTCAACGCCAGGTGCACGCATACACCGAACTGAAACGCGGAAGCCTCGCGTGGGGCAACGCTGCACGTGAGTGCGAGCGCGGCCAACACCAACAGGCGCGCGAAGCTCATGCGGGCCTCCTCGCAGAAGACAGTGAGCGGAGGAGCGGAAGTCTGGCGAACACGTAGTGATCGACGAGAACCGGAACGAGAACCGCCACCGCACTCGTGAGGACGCCTGCAAGCCATAGCGGAAGGCCGCCCAACTGATCCGCGTCGAGAAGCCCGAGCAGCGCCTTCTGAATCGATACGTGCAGGATGAAGATGGTGAGCGTATGACGCCCCAGGAGCGCCAGGAGGCCGGCCACCTTCGTCGAGCGGCTGGCGGAAGCGGCGATTCGCAGAGCGAGAATGCATCCGCACGCTGCGGCCATCAGTGCGGGCAGGAACGGCGTGAAGACGCGCATGTTCATGTCCACCCGCGTGCCACCCGCTATCGCGATGAACAGGAGGGCAGCGGGGACCCACGCGACGGGTTTCAGTGCGTGTTCCAGCAGCGCGGGCCAGCGCCGCAGGACACATCCGAGCCAGACGAAGACGAGGCAGAGCGGCAACAGGTCCAGGCTCCACGGCAAACCCACCGGTGAAGCGAAGAATGGAAGGGCCGGAAAGTGGCTCCCGAATGGCAGCGACCAGACGCCGAGGGCTGCGGCCAGCACTATGGCCACGACCCATCTCCATGCGCGGTCCACGGTGAGCCGCTCCACTGCGCCCGTCGCGAGCAACGCGAGGAACAACGTGGGCAGGAACCACAGATGCGACCACGGCAGCGTCTGCCCCGTGGCCCATGCGATGCCCAGCAAGGTCTCTGCTGCGGGTTCCTGCCGCGTGAAAGACTTGATGGCGCCCACCGCCAGCGCCGCCGCGAAGCAGGGAACCAGCAGGCGCGCGGCGAGCTTTCGCACGACGGTCGACCATCTGGCTGCGCTCATCACCCAGCCGCTGAGCAGAAAGAACAGAGGCACGTGGAACAGGAAGATCGTCGCGACGAGGTCGGGCGAGGATCGGCTGATCGCGCGGTTGTGACCCAGCACGACGAGGACGATGGCCATGCCGCGCGCCACGTCGACCAGGGCAATGCGGGTGTTCGGGGCGGCGCGCACGGGTGCCGGTAGCGTTACTTCGCCGGGCATGCCACCACCTCCGGATGCGCAGCGACCGCGCGGGGCGCCAGGCTTCTCACGTGGCCCGCAGCCACGCCGGCCATGAACCAGAAAAGAGCCTGCACGAAATCCGGAATGGCGATCGCCCACACGAGGAGCAGCCCAACGAGCCCGTAGCACAGCTGCATGGACTCACGGTCGCCGCTGCGGTAGCAGGACAGGACGAGCGAGACAGCGAAGGCGACGAAGACCAGGAGGCCAGGCAGGCCCATCGTGGCGAGCAGTGTTGCGACGAAGCTCGATGCTCGTGCACTCCCGACGCCGACACCGAGGCCGCCGCTCTCCAGGAACGTCTGCATCGCCGCCCAGTTCGCGAAAGAGCGGCCGACGCCCGAGGAGCTTTCGCCTTTGTTCAGGACCATGCTCGTGAGGACTTCGCCCTGCAGGGCCATCTGGTCGATCACGACGAAGGCCGTGCCGACGATGACCACGCCGAACACCACGCGCCACTTCATGCTGGCGCTGGCGCGCTGCCGGTCTGCCACCAGCCAGAAAGCCAGCAGTGCCATCAAGCCGAAGTAGCCGAGCGATGACGTCGACAGCAGCAGCACACAGAGCGCAACGATGCCGAGCGCGGGGTTGCGCCCGCCGAGCAGGAATAGGCCCAGGCAGCCGACGAAGTTGTAGCCGAGCAGCGAAGGTTCCCAGAACGTGGCGGTGAGGCGCTTGATGCTGCCGGCCATCTGGTCCGGGAACTGGCCGACGCCGGTGTTGGAGTTGATGATTTCGCGGGGCCAGGGCAGGCCCGTGTAGTGCGCGACGAGCTGGTACGCCGCCATCGCGCAGGCAAAGGCGAGCCCGAACGCGATGCCGTTCAAGGCATGGCGCCTGCCGTTCGGGTCCTGCGTGACCGCATGGCTCGCGAGCGAGAACAGCGCGAGGTTCAGGGCCAGATAGAACGCCTGGATCAGATTCGTGCCGGAGGGCGCGACCACGGACATGAGGGTCGTGTTGATCGTGCCTCGCGGCTGCATGGCGTGGGCCACGCCTTCGAAGACGCGCGGGAGAAGGACCGCACCGCTGATGCCGATCAGCGTGAACACCCAGAGCCAGATGTGCGGCGCCGACCAGCGATTCTCGCTATCAGCGGAAGCGGCGTTTCTTCGCCGGAGGAGTTGATGGAGCACACCCACGCAGACGAGCGCGTATGCGGGCGCCATTCCGGACAGGCGCCCTCCGGCGGAGAGCATCACGGGCGAGGCGCCTTGCAGAAAGCACGCGAACCCGGTGGTGGCGAGCCAGTGATTCGGGCTGCGCAATGCCCAGAACAGCATTGCGACGAAGAACGGGAAGAAGGCGGTCAGCTCCATGACGTATGCCTGGAATGACTGCCCGACGGGGAGACCGGGCCGTTGCCGCGCCCACCGGAGCTCGTCGCGGACGGATCGCTCGCGGACGCGTTCACGGTCAGTGCCTGTTCGATGAGACTTCTGAGTGTGGCTGCCTTGGCGGACCAGTCCTCTCTACGTGCTCGCTCCAGCGCCGCATGCAGGACTGCCCTGTCGGTGGAGCAGGCGAATGCCGCCGCCACGGCGGCCGGGAAGCGCGTGTCATTGTCAGCAACGTGCAGCGCAGGGATTGCCCGGGTTCTGAGCGGCAGGCTCGATGTGGAGGCCACGGCGAGCCCCGCGGCGGCGTACTCGAAGAGCTTCATCGGGCTGCGACCGACGTTCGAGGCCTCTGCCGACAACGGCAGCAGCCCCACCGAGCACTGATGCAGCAACGCCGGCAACTCGCCGTACGCAACCGACCCGAGTGCGACGACATTCCTCCGGGAAATCTCACCCGCCGCGCGTTCGCTTCCCGGCCCGGCGAGGATGAAGAACTTGTCCGCCAATGCACGCGACACGGCACGGATCGCTTCGGCGCTGAACCTGTCGTCGAACGACCCGACATAGATGGCGCGCTGGTTGCGCTCACCCGGCAGGTCGAAGGCACTCGTGCTACCTGCTGGGGACCTCACGAAATGTGCGAAGTCCACGCCGTTTCCGAGGACATGCACGGTCCGCCCGGAGAGCCGTCGCAGGTGTGTCGCCACCGCCTCGGACGTGCCGATGAGCACATGCGCTCGCTCACACAGTGCACGTTCGGCATCGACGATGCTCGGATCGTTGCGCATCACGCTGTAGAGATCAGTGGCCCGGTAGACGACGATCTGATCGCGCGTGCGACGTGCGATGTCGCCGAGCCTGGGTTCGTCGATGACCAGTGCGGTGGCCTCCTCGAGCTTCAGCGCACCGAGAGACCGGGTGGGTGAGGCCAGCATCGTGCTCACGTACGCCTTGCGCAGAGGCGCGCAGGTGCGCGCAAGCGCCCAGGGAAACGCGGTGAACGGCACGATGTCCGTGACGCCTGCGATGTTGCTTCCGCCTCGCAGCCATCGTTGCAAGCGCAGTCGCACGAAGGGGTCCCGTGCCTGGGCCAGATGCGCTATCGACAGTGGCGGGCTCACGTGCATTACGTCGCAACCGCTCGCGGCGAGCGACGTGGCGAGATGATGTGAGCCCACGACGAACGGACCGCCCATCGCTGTGTGGCTGAGAAACGCGAGCCGCAAGCGCCTGGCCGAGCCGGCTCGCGACCCTTCCGGCGATGTTGCGGCCGGCGGTCTCATGAGGCTCGGCCCCGTGTGATCAACAACCGTCGCTCCCGGGCAGGGATGGCATGCACGAGGTCGGCGACGAATCTCTCCTGAAGCTCATATCGTTGCGCGGAGGCGCTCTGCTCATCCGGCAGGATCTGCGACACACGAACGAGTATTCCGTCGACGGCGTTTCCCTTCAGCCCCTGCGACAGGATGTAGAACCGCGTCTGCCATGCGCTCGAGCTGTAGATGTCACCGATGCGAATCCAGTAGCTCACGGCTTCGACACGGTTCGCGGCGCTGACGAGCATCCGTGTTCCATCCACGCCGGTTGTCTCGCCGGCGGGCAGTGGGAACACGGTGGGGGTCTTGCTGACCATCGTGAACCCCTGCGACACGTAGCAGAGCTCCGGGCGATGGATCTTCACTTCCTGCTTCTGGTTGCGGCCGTAGGCCAGCGCAAGCAGCACGACATCGCCGTCCGCATTGCCATACGCCCGCATCAACACATCGTCGTACGGGTTCCGCGGATCCGTTTCGCCATCGCCCCCGGATCTCGGGTCGACCGGCAGCAGCGCGCCTTTCAGCTCTTTCCAGACGCCGAACTGAGTCGGCACGACTTCAGCGAGCGATGGCGGCGGCACGTCGATGATCGGGCGGGGCTTGATCAGCCATGCAGCCAGCGCTGCAAGCGCCATCGACAGTGCGATCAGATTCGATCTGGTGGCGAGCGGTTTCATGCTTGCAACGTCTGGTTCACTGGGACAGCGGTGCGCACAGGTTCGCGAGCTGAATCGCCTGCACTCACGGCACGCCTGCGAGCGGCTGCGCAGAACGTGAGAAAGCGGTCGAATGCGAAGAAGCCGCCGAACGCGAGCGCGATCTCCAGGATGCTCGCCTGGTCGTGAAAGGCACGGCCGCTGCCTTCGCCGCCGTAGTACGTGACGAGCACCAGCGCCATCACCCGGATGATGTTCGCCAGAAACGCGATCGGCAGGATGCTGAGCAGCAGCGCCGCATTGAGCGCCCGGCTCGAGTGCCCGGCGACGTGCACGTAGAGCAGCCCGATGCCCGTGAGCGCGACCATGGAATTGAGCCCGGAGCAGGCGTCGGCGATCAGGAGCCGGTACGGGCCGACGAGGAGCACCACACCGTCCCGGGCGATCGGATAGCCGAGCCAGTGCAGAGTGGTGTCCACGACGCTCGACACCAGCTCCTTGAGCGGCAGCAGCAGCTGATCCAGAAGAGAGCCGGGGATCGGAACGATGAAGACGAGGAGCGCGATCGGAAGCCACGTGCGCTTCAGCCCCGCCGCGCCGTGCAGGAGGTATGCGACCCCCAGCAGCAGGGGAATCTGCGAGACCACCTGAAGCTGATGGACCGAGTTGGCGCGGCCGAGCACGTAGAGCAGCAGCCCGAAGCCGAAGAGCGCGATTCCCATCACGGGGGCTTCCGGCCGCCGCATTTGCAGCAGCTCGTTCCGGCTGCGCCAGAGGAGCCACGCCACCATCGCGACGATGACTGCGCCGTGAGTGCCGCGGTCGGCACGCCAGAAATCCCGGTAGAGGTCGAGGTAGACCGGCACGTAGAGCAGGACGATGCCGACGAGCACGGGCGCCCACGTGCGAATCCCGCTTGCTTGCGCTTCAGGGGATGGGTGGGCGATGGTCATGCGTCAGCCGCCGATCAGCGTCGCGCCGAGCACGAGCGCCCCGGAAGGCTCCAGCTGCTGCCGGGTCTTCTGGATGTCCTCGAGCCGCGTGTGGTCCTGTCGTGCGACCAGGAGGCAGCCGCCGCAGCGGGCGGCGATGAGCTGCGCGTCGGCGCTCTCGAGCAGGGGCGGACAGTCGACGATCACGACTTCGAAGCTGGAGGACAACGTCTGCAACAGCGTTGCGAAAGCGGGCCGGCTCAGCATTTCCTGGGGATTCGGCACACTCGCCCCGGCACACAGCACGCGCAGCCGCGAAAAAGCAGGCACCTCGGCCATGGCCTGGATCAAGGACGTCCGGCCCGCGAGCAGACCCGATAGCCCATCAGGGGTGTTCAGCCCGAAGAGCCGGCACTGGGTGGGCGCGCGCAGGTTCGCATCCACGAGCAGTGTGCGTGTGCCGGCTTGCGAGAAGGCGATCGCGAGATTGGCGGCGACCCTGCTGCAGCCATCGCCTGAGCGGCCCTCGATCACCGCGAGCGTCGTTCGCCCGGTCGCGAACCAGCGCAGGTTCAGCTGACTGCGAAGTGTGCGGATGGCTTCCGAATATGCGCAGTAAGGGTCGTACGCCACGTGGAGTGACTCATCCAGCGTGGACGTGCCGATCTCCGCGTAGGCGAAGTCGAACTGCTGGGAGAGCGCGTGATGCAGATCGGCCTCGGTCAGGAGGCCGAGCTCGATCGCCGCTTCGCCGAAGCGGATGTTCCGCTGGCGCTGCAACGACACGATCTTGCCGATGTCCTCGTCCGTCAGGCGCCCCGCACTGCGCAGCCACTCGCCGATCAGCGAAGGCCGCACCGTGCTTCGTTCCTCGAGCTGCTCTTTTCTGATGACAGTGGCCATGTGTGTCGGTCCTTCGAGCCGGCTCAGGCGGGTCGAACCCGGGGAAGGGCGGGGAAGCGCGGCGGCGGCGCCAGTCGTCGCGGTTTCTTCTGGCGTGCCACTTTTGGAAGCTCTGCGAGAAGCACGACGCCGACGACTTCGACGAGGTCCGCGCCGCTTCGCACGCGACGGTTGCGCAGCTCCGCAGCGATCACGATCGCGCCGCCGACGAGGAACCCGAAGACGAGCGAGGCAAGGCTGTTCAGCATCACGCGCGGGCGCGCCGGGGCGAAGGGGCGCACCGCCGGAGCGAGCACGGCAACGCTGCTCTGGTCGAGCTGGCTCTCGAGCCGCACGGCGCTGCCTCTCTGCGTGGCCGCGTCGTACGTTCGCTGAGCGCTTTCCACTTCGCGGGTGAGCACGTCCCGCTCGTCGTTGGCGCGCTTCATCTCGAGGATCTTCTGCTTCTGCTCGTCCAGAGCGTTCTGCAGCTCGCGTGACCGGCGCTCGGCGATCTCCGCCGCCTGGAAGATGGCGCCCTTGGCCGTTTCGAGCTCCAGGTAAAGCTTCTCGCGCAGGGCGGACACTTCCGCCGCGGCGCTGATGTATTGCGGATGGTTGCTGCCGTATCGTTCCGCGAGCTCCGAGAGCTTCGCCTCCTTGCGCACCAGCTCCGCTTTCATGCTTTGGAGGAGCGCGTTGCCGAGGACGTCCGGGAGCTCCTCGACCCGCTGGTTCCGAAGGGCCTGCTGCAACTGGGCCCGGCGGGTCTGCGCGTCGGACATCGCGGCCTGCGCATTCACCGCCTCGGATGTGATCCCGGAGAGGCGGGCCGTCTCCACGTCGAGCCGCCCGTCCGTGGTCACGAGACCATTGGTCCTCTGGAAGTCCGAGAGCTTGCGTTGTGCAGCCTCCAGCGTCTTGCGCAGGCCGACGAGCTGCTCCTCGAACCAGAGTGACTGCCGCTTCGCGGGTTCCAGCTTCAGCTCGATCGACGTCTCGATGTAGGCGTCCGCCCATGCGTTGGCGAGCTGCGCGGCCATGCCGGCGTCACTTGCCGCGTAGGCAATCTGGAACACGCCGCTGTTGCGCGAAGGAATGACGTCCAGGTTCCCCAGCAGCCTGTCGGATATCCAGTCGCGTATGGAGCCCACGCCCTGCGTGCTTTCCATGAAGCGGGCCTGCACGGCCGGATCGTCCGTCAGCTTGAATTTGTCGACGACCTTCAGCGCCACGCCGCGGCTCTTGATGATGTCCATCTGCGTGTTGAGGTATCCGGCGAGCAGCTGCGGCGGCGCCGGGTTTCCCATCACGGGGTCGGTGCCGCGCATCTCGACGACCAGGGCAACCTGCGCCACGTATGTTTTGGGGAGCAGGACGCTGACAGTCGTGACGAGCGCGCACGTTGCGAGAGCCACGAGGATCAGCAGTGCCTTGCGCGCCTTCAGGAGGCGCAGGAGTTGTGGCAGCGTCATCGTGAGCTACCTGCGATCGGGGCGGTCAAAAGAGGCTCTCCCGCACGTAAAGGACGTCATCCTCGCGAAGCAGCTCGTGGCTCTTGATCGAGCTGCTGTGTTCCTTTCCTTCGCCGTCCCGCCGCTTGACGATCGTGCGACGCTCCGAGCCCCGCGGCGTGAGGCCGCCGCTTGCGGAGATGGCGCGCGAGACGGTCATGTTCCGCTCCAGCCGGTAGTCGCCAGGGCGCTGGACCTCGCCATAGATGTAGAACCGCGGGGCACGCGGAACGTTGAGGGTGTCGCCGTCGGAGACCGACCAGTTCTGCGCGTTGTCTCCGCCCAGAAGGGCTTCGATATCGATTTCGCGCCGCGTGCCGTCCTGACACAGCAATATCGCGCGATCGCCGGCGACCCCGTTCACGAGTCCGCCGGCCTTGGCGAGCAGGTCGAGCACCCGTGCGGAGCCATCGAGGAAATACTGGCCGGGCTTTGCCACCTGGCCCATGACGGCCACCTTCTGGCTCTGGAACTCGAGGACGAGCACCGAGACCTGCGCCGCCTTGATGAAACTGCCCTCAGCCAGGCGCTGCGTGATGAGCTTCTCGATGTCCCGGGTGGACATGCCGCTCACCTCGATCTGGCCGATGAGCGGGAAAGTGATGTTGCCGGACTGGCTGACACGGACATCCGCCGCGAGCTCGGGATAGCCGAACGCACCGATGCGCAGGAGGTCGCCGGACCCGACCTTGTAGTCGGAGCCGGCGGCGAAGGCGGCGCCCGCAAGCAGGAACAGGAGCACGCCGCAGGTATATAGGAAGACGCTATGCACCCGGCGGCCGAAGCCTCCAGGTGCCCTGTCTGCGCTGTTGGCGAGCACTCGATACATGATCGTTGAGCGTGGGTGAGGCATTCAGCTGCCGGTGCCTGATGCGCTCGGGCTGTGCTCCGCGCGTTGCTGCGTGGTCATCGCTGCATCCACCGTGGCTTTCCCGGTTGGTGTGGGGTCTGTCGCTCCCGGTGCGGGTGCGGGTGGTTCTGTTGTCTGCACCGGTGTTGATATCGGTGCGCCGGTTGATGTGGGCGTTGGCGCCGCCGCGGGCGTGCTTGCCGCGGCCCCCACGGTTGTGGTCTGCACCGAGGTCGGAGCGGGAGCAGGCGCCGCATCGGGCGGCGCCTCCGCGGCTTCGGCGTAGTGGATCTTCGCGGTGGCGCGGGCGCCCTTCAGGTACTCCTCGGCCGCCTGCCGATTCCGGGCGTTTCTCAGGTACTGCTCGATCCGGGGTTTTGCGATCTCGAGGGACAGCGGCACATCTTCCTGGATTGCCGCCACCGCCATGAGCAGCAGCTTGCCTTCGCCCTGCCTGCTGTAGAACACATCGCCGATCGAGGCATTCGCATAAGCAGGCAGCTCTTCGATGGGCAGCTCCTCCGGCGCAATGCTGATCATCTGCGTGACGTACGTGATCGCGTGCGCATCGAGCACCCTGCGCACGTACTCGACGGATGTGGCCTTGTCGAGCTCGGCGGACACGGCGGGCGTGATGTCCGACTCGTCCGTCCGGAACGTCGTGAGGCGGAACTCGCGGCGGTTCGCGAAAAGAAGCGGCATGCTCCGATAGAAGCGCTCCACCTCGGCAGCGGAGATGGCCGTCCTGGGATACACGACACGCTCCGCGAAAAACTGCGCCAGCAGGCCCCGGCGGGCCTGCTCGAGGGCCTGGACGAATGCCGGGTCCCGGTCGATGTCCGCCTTCAGTGCGGCCTGCACCAGCAGCTCCTCGCTGGTGAGCGAATCGATTGCGCGGCGTCGCAGCTCGGGTGTGATGTTGACCGGCCCTGCCGCCCGAAGCGCCTGGTTGAGCTGCATGACGGTGATCTCCTGATCGTTCACCGTCGCCACCACCTGGGAGCCCCGGCCGCCACGGCTTTCACCGCATCCCGAGAGCGCGGCGAGCACGAGTGCGCAGCAGGCCAGCCGGGTCGTGCGGCCCGTGACCGACAGGCTCACGCCGGACGAGGACGAGTCAGGGTATGCCGGAAAGATGTTCACTGAACCCTCCATTCATTCAATAGGCACTCTTGTCCGTGAGGACCAAGAGGGTGGTCCGGAACAGAATCTGGAAATCGAGCCATAGCGACCAGTGACGCAGGTACTCGAGATCGAACTCGATGCGCTTGGTCATGGAGGCGAGGTCGTCGCCCCCGCGATAACCATTCACCTGGGCCCAGCCCGTGATGCCGGGTTTCACCTTGTGGCGAACCATGTAACCGGGGATGAGGCGCCGGTACTGCTCGTTGACGGCCACGGCGTGGGGGCGAGGCCCAACCACGCTCATGCCGCCTTCGAGCACGTTCAGGAGCTGGGGGAGCTCATCCAGCGATGTCTTGCGGAGAAACGCGCCGAGCGGCGTCACACGTGAGTCGTTGCGGGATACTTGCGTGTAGCTGCTGGCGCCGTCTTCGGTAACCGTCATCGTGCGGAACTTGTAGACGGTGATGCTCTTGCCATCGAGCCCGTAGCGGCGCTGCTGGAAGATCACCGGGCCGGGCGAGGTGAGACGCACACTGAGCGCGATGAGCAGGAGAACCGGCAGAAGCAGCAGAAATGCGGAGCCCGCGACCGCAATGTCCGTCAGTCGCTTGGCGACTCCCCGCACGCCATAGAACGGCGACTCGCAGACCGCCAGCAATGGAATGCCGCTGATGCTGTCGACACGAGCCTGGATGAGATTGCAGACGAAGAGGTCGGGCACGAAGTAGATCGAGACCGTGGAATCACGCAGTGCCTCCAGCAGCGACAGCAGCTGCTCGTCCCGATTCATCGGCAGCGTGACGTAGACGACGTTCACCTCGTACTGCAGAACGTAGTCCACGAGATCCGAGAATCGCCCGAGGATCTGCCTCGCATGCGCGGGCGGAAGTTGCGCCGGATCGCGATCCTCGAAGTATCCGAGGACTTCTGTCCGCAGAACCGGGTCCCCCGTGAGGGCGGCTTGCAGTCGCACGCCGTGATCCGTGACGCCAACGATCACGGCCTTGCGTAGCGGCTGTGTGGGATGCAGCAGCACGTAGCAGAAGACGGTCTGCGCGACCCAGATCGTGACCGGCGTGAGTGCGAGCCAGAGCACGAGGACACGGCTATCGAAGCGGTCCGAGAAACCGGAGATGTGGAGGAGCGCCCACAGCGCCGCGGCAAGCACGGCCCAGCGCACGGTGATACGGGCGAAGGACTGCAGACCGTCGCGCCACCGCGCACTGCCGCCGACCGGGGCCGCGCCCGGCAGGTCCGAGGCTCCCAGGAACCCCAGAACAGCGACCAGGAAGTAGGGGCCATGCAAAGTCTCATTCCAGAGCGCCAGGCAGAAAACCAGCGTCAGGACCGAGACGAAAGGATGAAGCAGGGACTTGATGACGAAGACCGCGGAAGGGTCGGCGATGCTGACCCCCAAAGGCTCGTCCATCCGCTTCGAAAGCCCAGTGGCTCGATGCTGGTTCACGTCTGCGAAATTCCGCGGATCCATCCGACACTAAGCGCCGCGACGAGGCGCCCCTCGGTGAACGTCGATCCGCATCGGGCGGCCGCCGCCGTTGCGACCCGGAGGCGGTCGCCCGATGTACTCGACTCGATCAGCTCTTCAGGCTTGCAGCGCCAGCGGCCTCAGGCCGGCAATGCCGGGCGACCCAGTCCGAACCCGGCGGACTGCGGAGAGTCCTCCAGCGCCCGTTGCCGCAGCGTCTTGTGCTTGCGGTGGAGCTGAAAGGCCACGAGACCGAAGCCGATCGCGATCATCAGCCAGGTCTCCGCTTCAGGTACCGCGGTGACGGCGTACTGGGCGAGGTAACCGCTGTTGAAGGCACTCGTACCGAAGATCGAAGCCGTGTATGCACCCGGCGCGAGGTGCGAGAACGAGTAGAGGCCGTTCCCGAAGGCGCCGCTCGCGAGAGTGGTGCCCCCCGAGCTCAACGTCCAGGACGCATCGCTCAGACCACTGGTGGATACCCATCCACTGATGGTCGACATCGACGACAGGGTGAAGTGGAAGGTCTCCGTGAACGTATCGACGGAGCTGAAGAAGTTTCCGACGAGGCCAGCCTGACCATCGGAAAGCGTTCCAAGCGAGGTCTCCTTGATTGCAGCGTTGGCGGTACCGAGCAGTCCGGTGCTGAGGACGAGCGCGGCGATGACAGATCCGTGCTTCATGATGAGGACTCCCTGATGAATGCGACGACGACGATCGCCGGGTGCAACTTCCATTCCAAACTGCACGGTTGAAAAAGACTCAACGATGAATCTCTCTGCCGGAACGGCGGCGAATCGATCGAAGCGCCGTGTGCGCGTGATGCGAATTCGCTGGAATTTACGGCTCGGGAAAGAACACGAAATGCGGCAGGGCAGCTTCGATGAAACCGGGGTGGCGAAGAGCCGTGACGTGTGCCGGCGCAAGATCGGTCAAGGTCAAGATGCACAATTTGTATTCGCGACAAAGCAATTTTGCATTCATAGGATGCAATGCATGCGCACCGTGGATTTTTTTCACAGTGAGAATGCGTGAAAGCAGTGAAGTTGATTGGCTGGTCATGCAACTTTGGCCATGCCGCTGCTGTTTCACGCACGCGAAGTGGCGCGATTCGGCGACAAGAGACAGCATTTGCCGCGCCGATGGCGTGGATCTATTCATATACATGTGACTCACACTGCATCGTTACGATGCAGTGTGTAAATGCTTCGCTATGGAATTGCATTGATATGGAGATGAAGCAACTTGCTCTGGCGCGTCGAGCGCATCGTAGCAGCAGCGCGAGGCAGTCGCGACTCGGCGACAAGGCATGGCACAGATCGCTGCTCATGACAGTGAGTGGTCCATGGGCGCGCGTCTCACGCTCCATCCTGTGTGAGAAGGAATCGTTCTGCGGCCTTCAATGAGTGGAGCTGAAGCAACTCGCGCGGGCTCGTCGACTCATCGTGCAAGCAACCCACGATGCAGTCGCGAGTCGGCGACAAGATGGAAGCACGTCTTCGTGCCGGGCGTGTTCGGTGGCTCCTCTTATATGTGCTGGCGAGCCGCATTCGAGACGGGATTCCGTGGCGGCAGATGGCTGCAGCCGAGTACAACTTGGAAGAGGCGTGGGCTTGGCAGGGCATAGGAGCCTGCGCCAGTGATATCCATTTCGACGGTCTCGTCGCTCGCCTGCACGCAGTCGGCGCCGCGGACATGATGGCGTGTTGAAGAGCGCCGGGCGTGCAGCCCGCTGCTTCGTCGAGAGCTCGATCGACCGCCTTGGCACACCTGGCCTCCTCATTGCAATGGGGGGCGGGGGCTGGTGGCGGGGTGCGCTGGCTCAGGGGACTGCGCCAGCTCGATTGGGCGCCGATCTCGAGCCGCCGCAGCTCACCGCGGAGTCGCTGTCCGTGGCCGAGGACGACCAGGGCGCAAACCAGATCCGCTCTGGATGCAGAACGGACGACCTGCACAGGCTCCGTTTCCGCACCTGACCAGATGATCTACCCTTGCGCGACCCCGTACCTATAAGCGGGCCAGAACCCAAAGCCCCAACAACCCGGGCTCATCAAGGAGAATGCCGTGTCGACGCGTAACTACCAGCCGTTGCAGATGCATCGGATTCCGTACTCCGACCTGACCGGGAGCCAGATGACCCAGGCTCTGCGTCCGACGGCGAGCGGTCCCGGGAGCAGATCCGCACTGTCGAACGTGCTGGCGGGAAGGCGTCTCAAGATCGTGACCGACGAGGGCGGCCCGACGCTCGAGTACAACTTCCGCACTGGCCGGGAGCTCGAGCTCTCGGAGAACGGGGGGAAGGCGGTGAAGGCCGGCTATGGGGCAATGGAGAGCCGCAGCCTGGTACTGGTCTCGCACATGATTCCCGGCACCCAGCGCGGCTACAAGCTGGTCGTGGATCAGCACACCCGCCTCGCGACGGTCTTCGAGGTGTACTTCAGCGGCTATGCCCAGCAGGAGACTGCAGCGGCGGCGGAAGCGAAGCGCGAGCCGCAGTTCAGGAACGGCCGCAGAAATCGCGAAGCACAGCGCAAGATCTGGTTCGGATATGTGGATGGCGGCGGCGCGCCCCCTGCCGCACGCCACACCCACACGAACCGCCTGGAAGGCAAGGGCATCTACTGGAGGCAGGACGACGACATCGAGATCCTCGAGTTCTACCTGTCGATCCTCTACTCCAATTTCATCGAGCTGACCCGCTTCGGCGGCGAGATGACCGTGTGCGCGCCTTCGGACTACATCATGGTGAACGACCACCAGTTCATCTACTCGCGCATCGAATGCGAGTTCTCTGGAACCTACACGCTGCAGATCGTCGACCTGTTCGACATGACGCAGAAAGGCGTGCGCCTGGGGCTGACCGAGAGGGACCAGCTGGAATATTACATGTATGCCGGCAGGGGCCAGGTCACCGGGCAGATTGCCACCTTCGAGGTCTTCGGCAACAACGGCGAAACCCGCGGACCGCGCCGGGTCTACAGGCCGCTCGAGACGTTCGAGGTCATGACCGACGAGGAGGTGAAGGACCAGGTGCTGAACCATGCGCGCGCCTTCGGTGACGGCAAGGGCAGCGGTGCCGCCGGCATGGGGGGCTACAAGAGCGAGCTGATCACGCACTTCGCCGGCAAGAAGCTCACGGCCCGCATGGACAACGGGCCGGTCATCGAGTACGACTTCGTCGACGGCCGGCAGCTGAAATGGCGCCATGAGGGCGACGCGAGCTGGCGCGAGGCCTGGTATGAGATGTATGAGCCCGACGACCAGCTGTACTTCTTCGCGCATCTGCTGGATGCCGAGTTCCCCCGTTCCTGCGCCATGGTGGCGCTCGACATGAAGAACGGCCTGTCCACCCTTGTGAAGGGAACGACCGGCACGCCCTTCCGCAACAACGAGACCACACCGACGTATTACTTCGGCGTGTTCCAGATGCAGGGCGGCCCGACGCCGCCGCGGTACCTGCGCCACGGCTGGACGGACGAAATGGTGGGAGAGGCCGTGACCTGGAACTACCAGCGCGGCAACCCCGGCCTCACCTCCATGCACTTCTACGCCACGCCCTCCACGTATTCCTGGATCATTTTCCAGCCTGATGGGTCCGGCGGCATGCAGTGGAGCTCGCCCGGCTGGTACTCCAAGTTGCGCGAAGGCGTGTACATCATGGCGTGGGTGGAGGAAGCCTGTAACGGCACGCTGGGCGTCATCTGCTTCAACAAGCGCACGATGCACGATGCCGGGTTCGGCTTCCACGTGGGGCGCAACGGCCTCAGCCTGAGCGTGGTCGGGGCCCGGGCACGCCACGCCGGGAAGTTCGACATCAACAAGTACATCGGCCTCACGACCTGAGGAGATACACATGTCCGGAATCAGAGCCAAGAGCAGTCGGCGCGCCTTCTTCCTGCAGGGTAGCGCCGCCCTGGGTGCCGGCGTGGCGACGGCGGTTGGAACTTCAGCCCCGGCAGCGCAGAGCCCGGCACCACTGGAAGAGCAGCTGAAGCAACTGCGGCAGCAGCTGGACAGCGCCCAGGATCGTGAGGCGATTCGGCAGCTGCATCTGGCCTTTACGAGCGGCGTCGAGAGCCAGAGCTATGACGCCGTGGCGGAGCTCTTTGACGAGCAGGCCTCTCTGCAGTTGAGCGGCGCAAGCGCGACAGGCAAGGCCGCCATCGCGCAGCTGTTTGCACATCAGTATCGCGAGCAGAACGGCACGGCCTTGCACAGTGCGTACCGTCAAAGCGGCCTGCAACAGCGAGACACGGTGACGCTCGGTGGGGATCGCTTGCACGCCACGGCAACCTTTCATGTCGAAGTGGAGCTGTGCACGCCGCTGCAGGCCGACTGCACGGCGGCGACAATGGCCCGACTGCAGGGGCATGTCGTGGATCGCCGCTGGCAAACCGGCCGATTCGAGGCACAGTACGTGAAGAGGCAGGGCGAGTGGAAAATGGCGTCGTTGAGCTGGCTGGCGTCATAGCCACGTCGGCCAACGCACCTGCAGGGCGGGCTGGCGTGCACGCACCCAGCCCGGCCCGGCCCGGCCTGGTCGCTACACGCGCATTCCGCCATCCAGGTCGATGCATCGCCCGGTCAGGAAGTCATTTTCGACGATGAACTGCGCTGTTCGGGCCACCTCATCAGCCGTGCCCGGTCGCTGAAGCGGGACGGAGCGCAGGGCCTTCTCCAGCATCTCCGGGCGCATCGTGGAGACGATGTCCGTCGCGATGAACCCGGGCGCAATCGCGGCGGCGCGTATGTTGAATCTTGCGAGCTCCCTGGCCCACACGACTGTCATTGCCGTGACTCCCGCTTTCGCGGCGGAGTAGTTCGTCTGGCCTGCGTTCCCGTGCCGCGACAGGCTCGAGATGTTGACGATGACGCCGCCCTTGCCCGCCTTGATCATCCGCTCGGCAGCTTCCCTCCCGCAGAGAAACACCCCGGTGAGGTTGACGTCGATGACCGCCTGCCACTGTGCCAGGCTCATCTTGTCGATGATCGCGCCTTCCTTCGCTTTCACGAGCAGGGCATCCCGGATGATGCCGGCATTGTTGACGAGGACGTCGAGGCCGCCCAGGTCCTTCACGACGGCATCCATGACCCGGATCACATCGTCCTCCCTGGCGACGCTCGCTGCGTAAGCGCGCGCGGAGACGCCATGGGCGGAGCACTGCTGGCGGGTTTCTTCGAGTGCTCGTTCGTCGAGGTCCACCAACGCAACGTTCGCGCCCTGCTGGGCAAAGCGCAGCGCGATTGCGCGGCCGATGCCGCGCGCGGCGCCGGTGATGACGACGGACCTGGTCTTCAATTCCACGGAGGCTCCTGTCGATTTCCGATGATTCGACTGGATCTGCCCAGCCAGTGTCAAGGCGCGCGTTCGGGCGGCGCGGTGCTGAGGAACGATGGCGGTGCGGAGCGCACCGGCCATCTCGTCAGCGGCTCAGCGAACCCGAAGAGCTCCGGCTGCTGCTGCATTCGCCTCACGTCGCGTTGTGAGCGCTGTCGCCGCCAGTGACATCGTAAGTTGCGCCGGACACCATGCGCGCCGCGTCGGAGGCGAGAAAGACTACGACCGGCGCCACATCCTGTGGGTCGATCCACGGCACACCGAGGGGCGTTTTGGCGATGAGGATCTGCCGCGCCCTGTCCTCGTCCGCAGGAGTGCCCGCCGGGGCCTGAGCTACTTCCTGTATCGCTTGCGCGTAGCGCTCCTCGTGCCGTGTCAGCGCCGTGTCGATCAGCCCCGGGACAACGGCGTTGACGGTAATGCGGTGTGCGGCAAGCTCCAGCGCCGCCGACTTCATCAGGCCGATGATTCCCCATTTCGAAGCCGAATACGCGGCTCCGTTTTTCATACCGTGGCGCCCTTGCGTCGAGCTCGTCACGATGATGCGTCCGCCCCCGCGTTTCATCAGATGCGGAGCAAAGGCCCGTATGGCGTTCGCCGTGCCGGTGAGATTCGTGTCGATCTGCACGTGCCAGTGCGCATCCTCCATCTCGAGCAGCGGGCTGAACGCCTGGATGCCGGCGTTGGCAAACAGGATGTCGATGCCGCCGAATGCACTTTCTGCCTGCGCGGCGGCCGCGCGCAGTGCCGGCAGGTCGCGCTGATCGACGACGAGACCCAGCCAGCGCCTGCCGGCCGCTGCAATCTGCTGTCCCGTCTCCTCCAGCTGGGCTCTGTTCGCCGGCGCGACGCCCGAAGGTGGGTACACGGGCGCGCAGATGTCGAGGCCGGCAACGTCCGCTCCCGCATGGGCAAGGGCGACGGCTGCGGCGCGGCCAATCCCTCGGGCCGCTCCGGTGACCACTGCCACTTTGCCGTGCAGGACTGCAGCCGGTCCTGTAAGCGCTGCACTCATGCAGTTGCCTCGTCGATCGTGGCCGCCTGTTCGGTTCTCCCTTCCATCGCCCGAGCATCTGCAAAGCGCTTTACCGGGCCATGAGCGGATCATTACAGCCAGAATGCCGCAGATATCATGCGTAACGAGCGGGGCGGCTCGACCTCATGCGCGGCGCGTCGGCATCTGCTTTCAGGCGTCGCCGCACGTCTCCTGCGATCCTTCTCGGGATCCAGCTGCCCGCTTGCTCCTCCCGGCTCGCGCGCACCATGTCCGCCGTCGCGCGGCCGAAAGGTGTGGCGTCATTGCTCACCATGACGAGCGAATAGCCCATGTCGAGATACTGCCGGGCCTCCCGCGGGCGTGCCCGCCGCGATGCCGGACAGGACGCCGGCTTCTCTCGTGGCCTCGAGCACCGAGCCGACCAGCGCCTGCGCTTCCGGCGCGCCCGCTCGCTCACCCGAGATGCCGCCGGATGAAGGCAACCAGGTCGCGCGTATAACTTACGCTCACCGGCGCCTCCACCGCCCGGTCAAAGGCGTGAATGGCGCCCGGATAGAGGTGCGCCTCTACCGAGCATCCGGCGGTGAGCAACCTGCGCACATAGGCGAGACTGTCGTGCACGAAGAGGTCGAGCTCACCCACGGCGAGGAAGGTGCGCGGCAGCCCGGCCACATCCGGCGCGAGGCCCGCGATCGTCGCGGGGATTGCAGGTGCGCCGGATAGATAGGCCGACCAGCAGTAGCTGTTCGACGCGCGAGTCCAGATGTAGCGCCCGGTGCGCAGATCCGGCGCGGCGGCATCGATGGATTGCGCGGGCGGCACGAGCATCGGATAGACGAGCACCTGACAGGCCAGCGCCATCTGGCCGCGCGCCATGAGTGCCAGCGACGCGGCAAGTCCGCCCCCTGCGCTTTCGCCGATGATGCCGATGCGCCCGGGTCCAATCCGTATCGATTCCGCCTGCGCTGCGAGCCAGACCAGCGCGGCATGGCAGTCCTCCAACGCGGCAGGATGCGGATGCTCTGGTGCGAGGCGATAGTCGACCGACAGGATCGTGCAGCCGGTCGCACGGGCGAGCTCGATGTTGCGAGCCAGGTCCATCTCGGGCGCGCCCATCACGAAGCCGCCACCATGGATGTGTATCAATGCTGAGCCTGATGCATGCTGCGTCGGCTCCGGCGTCGGCCTGTAGAGCAGGCATCGAATGGTCCGCGCCGCTCGACCACCGCCTGGGACCGTCAGCTCCTCGATCCGCACATCGGGATGGCTGGATGCATCGGGCTTCACGGACAGCTCCACGAGCGCGGTGCGAAAGCCGGTCAGCGTGGCGGCGCTGAGGTCGATCGGCGGGAACGCCTCCACCAGCGGCCAGAGTGCCGGATCGACATCGTGTTGTGCTGCCACGATTCCTCCCCCTCGGGCCTGTCGTCTATCGCGGTTGGACACCAACAGGTGTGTTTTATAAGCTGAAACAAGATATCGAAAACAAGCATCGAGGGGGAAGCATGTGGTCGGGCACGAGAGGCGAAGCACGCGCGTGCACGGGCGAGCGCAGCAGCGGCCGCGCCCCCGCTCCATGCGGATGGTGCGTCCGAAGTCGCGAAGGCTGAATCGTGGCCCGAGCCGGTCGGAGGTTGTCGTCTGCGCCTACGGTCGCTACGTGAGCCGCAGCTCGGAGACGAAATGGCTACATCGGCCGGTGTGATGCCACAGCCAGTGTCCGGCTGGGTGGCGCGGTTCGAGGGGGCGCTCGCGGCACCGGCAAGTGCGAACTGGAGCGAGCTCTTCGGCGAGGAATGCTATTGGCGAGACTTTCTTGCGTTCACCTGGAACATCATCACGCTCGAGGGACGCGATGCGATCGCTGCCATGGTCAGCGAGCAGGCGGGCCCGATCGGCGCGAAGGGTTTCGCGCCGGACGATCCCGCGCTGCCGATGACGGACGAGACGCAGGGCTGGTTCACTTTCGAGACCGCCGCTGCGCGATGCAGAGGCCACGTCCAGCTTCGTGACGGTCGTGCTCATGTGCTTCTCACTGCGATGGTCGAGCTCATCGGCCATGAAGAGAACGCTGGACCGCGCCGGCCCGACGGCATCTCGCATCGCGCACAGAAAGGTCGCCGCACCTGGCGCGACGAGCGTGACGAGATCGCCCGCACGCTCGGGCGCAGCGTTCAGCCTCATTGCCTGATCGTCGGCGGCGGCCACAATGGCCTGATGCTCGCCGCCCGTCTCAAGCGGCTCGGCGTGCCCGCACTGGTGATCGATGCGCTGGAGAAGCCCGGCGACGGCTGGCGCTCGCGCTACCACTCCCTCTACCTGCACGACCCGTTCTTCATCGACCATTTCCCGTATCTGCCCTTCCCGGATCATTGGCCGCTGTACGCCTCCAAGGACAAGATCGCCGATTGGCTGGAGATCTATGCCCGGGCGATGGAGATCGATTTCTGGGGCAGCACACGGTGCACGGCCGCGCGCTACGACGAGAAGGCCGGCGAATGGGCGGTCACGGTGACGCGCGGCGGTGGCGTGCTCACGCTTCGGCCAAAACAGCTCGTCCTCGCCACCGGGCTTTCGGGTGCCGGATATATCCCCGCCATTGCCGGTGCGGAGCGCTTCCGCGGGCAGCAATACCATTCGTCGGAATACGGAAGTGGCGCGGGGCTTGCTGGCAAGCGTTGCATCGTCATCGGTTCGAACAATTCGGCGCACGATATCTGCGTCGATCTCTGGGAGCATGATGCACAGGTGACGATGGTGCAGCGGTCACCGACAATCGTCGTGCGCGCAGACACGATGCGTGAGGTCTCGAAGAACATCTACCATGCCCAGCCTGGCGCGGACATCGACCTCGCGGACCTCATGTTCGCGGCCAACCCTTTCCGCCCGCGCACGGTGTTCGAGAAAGGCTTCACCGACTATCTGCGCAACATCGACGCCGGGTTCTATCAGCGCCTGGAGAAGAGCGGCTTCGATCTCTGGCACGGCGAGGATGAGACCGGGTTCTTCATGGCCTACTATCGCCGCGCCGCCGGCTACTACATCGATGTGGGTGGCTCGGAGCTGATCGCGTCGGGCGAGATCAAGGTGCAGCGAGGGGAGATCGCCGAAATCCTCGCAGAAGGTTTGCGCATGGCGGACGGAACCTTCCTGCCTGCCGAGGTGATCGTCTATGCGACCGGCTATCGTCCGATGAACGAATGGGTCGGCGAGCTCATCTCGCCTGAAGTCGAGCGGAAAGTCGGGCGCTGCTGGGGGCTCGGTTCGGGCACTCAGGGCGATCCGGGCCCGTGGGAAGGCGAGCTGCGCAACATGTGGAAACCCACCGCGCAGGAGGGGCTCTGGTTCCAGTGCGGCAATATCATGCAGGCCCGGCTCCATTCGCTTCACCTCGCGCTGCAGCTGAAGGCGCGGATGGAAGGCGTACCCACGCCGGTCTATCGAGCCGCGCAAGCGAAAGTGGCGAGGAACGTCTCGACCTGAAATCGAGGCGTGCTGCCCGCTCGAGAACGGTGTGCGTTGGAGACCGGGGAAACCCGCTGTGAGGATAGTGCCATGAGTCGTCACTCGGACCGCTCCATCATCGTGACCGGCGCCGCAGGTGCCATCGGCTTCGCCACCTGCCAGATTCTGGCGCGTGAGGGCGCAAAGCTGCTGATGGTCGACATCGATACGGCGCGGCTCGCCGAGCGGGTCGAGGCGCTTCGCGCGCAAGGCGGGCGCGTTGAAGAATGCGTTGCGGATTGCGGTGAGGAAGCCGATGTCCGGCGTTACGCGCAGGCGGCGATCGACGCGTTCGGTCGTATCGATGGCTTCTTCAACAATGCCGGTGTCGAAGGGAAGCTCGCACCGACGCACGAGTACGACGTGGCCGAGTTCGACCGGCTGGTGCGCGTCAATCTGCGTGGTGTGTTTCTGGGCCTGCGCCATGTGCTGCCGGACATGGTGCGGCGTGGTTCCGGTTCCGTCGTCAACATGGCCTCGATCGGCAGCGAGCGGGGGTTGGCGGGCGCCTGCGCCTACAACGCCACCAAGCATGCGGTGGTTGGGCTGACGCGCACGGCGGCAAGTGAGGTGGCGCAGAAGGGTGTGCGCGTGAATTGCGTCATGCCGGGCGTCATCGAGACACCGCTGCTCATCGAAGTGATCGAACAGCTGTTCGATGGCGACGTGCGGAAGGGGTTGAAGAAGCTCGGGGAGGTCGCGACGCTCAATCGTTGCGGCAGGCCGGAGGAGGTCGGGAGTGTCGTCTCTTTCCTGCTCTCCGCTGAGGCGAGCTATGTGAACGGGGCAAAGTGGGAGATCGACGGCGGGGCGCTGGCCACGATCCGCAACGATCTGGATTGACGATGACAGCACAAGTGGCGCGTCGGGCCCGACGGACTCGGCGCCCGGCGGACTCAGCGAGGTGATTCGCGATCCGCCCGGGCCGAAGTGGCCTCGGCATTTCTTCGTTCGCCGCGGATGTTCATGAAGGCCAGACAGAACTGCAGGAGCACCAGCGCATAGGCGCGCGCCTGCAGTCCCCACACGACCCAGAGGACATTGCTGACGAGGAACAGCCAGAACCCGGTCTTGCGCCGATGCCGCTGACTGGAGGCGACAAACCAGGCGGCCGCAACCGTTACGATCATCGCCGGCCATTGCAAGAATGCGAAGACGTCCATACGCGCCGATGGAATGCCCACAAGCCCTGCAGACCGGACGTAGCGCCTCCGACTGATCGGCAGGCGGTCCGCGCCGGGCGCCCTTATATAGTGTGTGAGCTTTCCACCAGCACCCCGCGTGCCTTCCCTGGATGCGGAGATCTGTCGAAGATCTTCGAGACCGACGCCTGGCATCGTCTCACGCACGCAGTTTCCAGTTGGATCCCTGCTGCTGGAGCGTTTTCTGGACGGTTCGAATCGCCGGCAGCGCGGCATCTGTGCAGCTGAAGCATCCGCGCATAGCGGTGGCAGGAATCCCGGGGTGGCGCCGGACGCATGGTTCTTGCTCGCACTCGCGGCGTTGGCGATTGCACCAACGGTGAGGAGAAGGCATGTGGCAGACCGACCGTGGTATCCCTCGAGGTTCGGCGCGGATGATGAAATTGGCGCCGCGAACCTGATTACGCCGGAGTTGACCCTGGCAGCGATTCAGCTCGTGAAGCAAGGGAAGACGTATCCCCTTGCTGTACAGGTGAACAAACATCTGCCGGCCTTCCGGCATCGGAGCTTCAATCTCTACAACGTGCAGCCGGGTGAGCAGGCAGGGAAGACCCTCGGGCCGAACCGGTTCACGTTCAACGACGAGCTCGCGGTTGCGTGGACGGGCGTGGGCACGCAGCTGAATGGCATTGGTCACATCGGAATCGACCACGTGTACTACAACGGCAACCGGTCAGGCGACTTCGTCACCGTTGAGGGCGTCACGAAGCTGGGCATCGAGAAGGTGCCGCCGCTGGTGACGCGAGGCGTCGTGCTCGACATGGTGACGCACTATGGCAAGCCGATCGTACCGGAAGACACGGAGTTCACGGTGGCTGACATCGAGGCCGTGCTCAGACGAGAAGGGCTCGGAATACGCGCCGGCGATGTCGTGCTCTTCAATACGGGCTGGCTGGAGCTGATCGGACAGGACAACGAGCGATTCCTCGAGGTCGAGCCGGGCATCGGCATGGAGGCGGCCGAATGGCTGGCGGCGAAGGACATCGTCGCGTTCGGCGGAGACACGTGGGCATCGGAGATCTATCCGAGCAGAACGGGCGAGGAGTTTCCGGTCAATCAGTTCATGCTGGCCAGGCGCGGCATCTACAATCTGGAGCTCATCGATAGCCGTGCCCTCGTGCGTGACCGCGCGTTCGAGTTTCTCTTCGTGCTCGGGCAGCCCCTCTACACGGGCTCGACGCAGGTGAATATCAACCCTGTCGCGATCTGCTGAGCGGCGGCCCGCGTTCGACGATAGATCCGCACGGGAGCTGACGGGCTTTCGAACAAAGGTGCCCGGTTCAACGTGTTGAGCTGGACCCGTCCGAACAGGCAGGCCAGTCGGTTTGACGCGTACACGCCAGCGGGGGCGTTCAGGGCGCCGGCCTTTTCGTTCTTACAGCTGGTTCTCGGGCTGACCCGCACGCGAGCCGCTCCAGGCGTGCGAGCGGCGGCAGAGCCCGGCGCACGCGCCATCAGTTTCATCTTCTCGAGCACGTTCGCGCGGCATGCGGCGTGCTGACGAGTACTCCTCATTCATCAAACTGATTCAGGAGCACGACATGGGCAGTGCTATCAAACCCCTCGCAGTAGTGACCGGAGCTTCGAGTGGCATCGGCCTGGAGCTCGCGCGCGAGTGTGCACAGAACGGCTTCGACCTGATCATCGCAGCGGACACGCCATTGGACGAGGCGGTTGCGGTGCTCGAGGCGGCGGGCGCCAGGGTCGACGCGGTGGAGGCCGATCTCGCGACAGAACGTGGTGTGGAGGCCCTGATACGGGCGATTGCCGGCCGTGATCCGGAAGTGCTGATCGCCAACGCCGGACATGGCCTCGGAAGAGCGTTTCTCGACCAGGATTTCAACGAGATCACTCACGTCATCAACACGAACATCACCGGCACGCTGTGCGTCATTCACCAGATCGGACAGAGCATGCGCAGGCAAGGTGCGGGTCGCATCCTGATCACCGGTTCGATTGCCGGTTTCATGCCGGGCACCTTCCAGGCGGTCTACAACGGGACGAAGGCGTTCGTGGATTCCTTCTCCTGGGCCTTGCGCAGCGAGCTCAAAGACACCGGCATCAGCGTCACCTGCCTCATGCCGGGGGTGACCGATACGGAGTTCTTCGAGCGCGCGGACCTCATGGATACGAAGGTGGGCGCGCAGGAGAAAAAAGCCGACCCCGCGGCGGTGGCACGCGTCGGATTCAAGGCGATGATGGATGGAGAAGGAGACGTGGTCGCAGGGCTCAAGAACAAGCTGCAGACCGCGATCGCCGCAGTGACGCCGTCGGCCGTGCTCGCCGAACAGCATCGCAAGCTCGCCGAGCCAGGCAGCGCGAAGGGAGAGCACTAGCGATTGTCGTGACGCCTGGCGGGAATCGCGTTTGCTGCACGTCAGTGGCCAGAAGGAGACGAGATCATGCAAACCGTTACCCGATGGTTTTCCCTTGCGGCCGTCGTCGTGCTCGCGTTCTCGGCTTGTAGCGTCATCCGAGGTGACAAGACAGCCGGAACCGCGGTCGATGACACGACGCTCACGGCCCGCGTGAAGACGGCCCTGGCCGGGGATCCGACTGCTTCAGCGACGCGCGTCGATGTCGATGTGAACGACGGGCGCGTGACCCTGACGGGCACCGCCAGGACCTCGGAAGAGGCCCGCAGCGCCAGGGACGTGGCCAGCCGCGTGCCAGGCGTCAAGAGTGTGGAGAACCACATTCACGTGGCGCAGGCGGGTTCCGATCGAGACACCGGATAGCTCGACGTTGATGCTCGTGTCATATCGAGCACGAGCAGTGCGGTTCGGCAGCCCTCGGTCGAGCAGGCGGAGCATTGGGGTGGGGCATCGAAACGCTCGATGTCCTGCCCCCACAGCTATGGACGGGCGGCAGGACGCTCGTCGCCACTGGCCGTGTGCCACTGGCCGTGTATGCGGGAGGACCATCTCCGCCGCCTGACACCGGCGGTTGGCGGGGCGTCGCGAAATCCTTTGCCGAATCTCAATTGCTTGCGCTTCATGGAAGGGGTGCTCGGGGCGTGGTTCGGTGCAGGCTGTTTTCCGGCTCGTCGTGCATCGCTTTCCTGCCCCTCCGCGTCCGAGTACCGTCATGCTGTCAGTAGTCCCATGCGCGCAGCACTAATCGGGCCCAACCTGCATGCGGAAGTTGGACGCGCCTTCCAAGCCGGTCGTCGTTGCAGGCCGCAGTACGAATGCTCGCCTGCTGCGCGCGTCGTAGGAACTGTCGTACGCACGATTCAGAAGGCACCCGTGCCACAACCGCGAGGTTCAGCGCATCCTCACGACACCAGAGCATCGGCATTTCACCGAGCGCGGAGTGCAAGCAGCTCGAGTGAGCACCCTGCACCCGCGTGCGTGGCACCAGTCTGGGTGTATGATTGCCGCCCCATCGATGACAACCGAGATTCCTGTGTCCGACGATCTCCAGGCCGAGCTCGAGCGCTTGCGGGCCGAAAACGAAGCGCTGAAGAAATCAGGTCGCGGCAACCTGTCGATGAAGGTGAGCGAGAAGGGCGCCCTGTCGGTCTACGGCATGGGCCGATTTCCCGTGACGCTCTACAAAGAGCAGTGGCTGAGGCTGCTGGGCATGGCAGACGAGATCAGGGCGTTCATCGAGGCCAATGCGGACCGACTGAAGACCAAGGAGTAGGTCAGGTGCACAGAGCATTGGCCCTGCTCTGACGAGATCTGTGCGAACGCTCCGCAGCGAGTGTTCCAGCTCGCACATGGAAGCTACGGCTCGCTCGGGAAGCGGGCGTAAAGATGGGGGGAGCTTCCCGCGTTCTGCCACGAGCGCCGCCCCCGTAACGACAGGCCGATGATCGAAACCATGCGGCTGCGTGCTCGGGTTTGATCGCTCGTCATCGAACCCTCGAAGACGGCAGGTAGCTCGCTCCTGTTCTGCCGCGTCGCAGTCCCGGCCGGGCAAAACCGGCATGCACCATTTTCGGTCAGTTCGACTGGTGGACCGTGCAGCCGAGAGTCCAAAAAGCCCGGTGCCGCCAGCCATGATCGCCGTCGAGGCAACCTGGGGGCGTATACCGCTCCTCGTTTTGACGTCATTCAGAGGGGGATACTCGTATGGCTCGGATCAGGGTTTTGCTGCCAATCGTGGCTCTGTCGTTGTATGGCTGTTCGTCCGCTCCGGAGCGGGCGGTGTCTGCGGCCGAACTGGCTGCAAGCGAGCGCGTCGCTCCCAGCACGTCGCGCTGTGAGAACACGCAAGCCAGAGTGGTGTGCACCAGGGGGGTGTGCGGCTGCGTGGACTCCGAAACGTATCATCAGCAGTTTCTTCTGCTGGATGGTGGGGGGAGCTGGGCGCAGTAATGTTATCTCCGCGGCTGGCGCCGGATGACTGAACCGGCAACGGTGTCGTTCAAGAGCTCAGCTCGAAATAAAACTGCGAGCGCCGATCGGGGGATCGCCTGATCGGCGCTCGTCGTCGCGGTAGTTCAAACTCGTAAACCACTCGACGCAGCTTGCAAACGACGAAGCTTGCAAGGCGGGCCATCGCCGCAGCATCGGGCTGCCAGCCGAAGCACGTTCTTTACGTCTGTGTCGGTCCGTCTGGGGCCAGAGCCTGCCATGGATCAGTGATCTCGTGCCCGAGGACAAGATACGTTCTGCCCAGATGTTTCGGCGAGCAGCCGAAGCGACACGCCCATTCGCAACGGATATACGGGCTGGATCTGCTCTTATGGGCAGCACGGCATTGCAACGCCGCCGTACTTCGCTCGCCAATTGAAGTAGGTCGGGCGGCTGATGCCGTGTCTGCAGATCACATCCGCCAGCGGCACTCCGGCCTCGCCTTCCTTCAGGATCTCGACGGTCTGTGACTCAGTAGATCTCGACTTTCTCATCATCGGACCCCCGTTGATTGGGAGTCTACCAATGCCTGTGTCCCACGACGGGGAGCTTACGCACCCAGCCGTCCCAGGTTCGTCCTGCCAGTTCGCCGCAAATCATGCGCGGTGAAATGTGCGATCACGATCTTTCGAAAGCGGTTCTGAAGTTTGGCAACGCTCCGCGTAATGTACTTCGGATCGATCGGCCCATGGCCGTCAGGCTCGGGAGCACGTACTTCGATTCCCCAGACAACTTCTTCAGCTCCAGAAGTTCGTCGATCGCCCGGCCGCTCAGCGGCAGTACATGCCCCCGCCCATTCTTCGAGTGCTCATCCGGAATGCTCCACGCCTTCTTCTTGAAATCGAACTCATCCCAGGAGGCGAGGCGACTTCCTCGCGACGCTGCAGAGTAAGAAGCAGGAACCGCAGCACGTGAGCCATCTTCGGGTATCGGCAGGCTTCACGGAGACCCAGCGTGAACGCTCGCAGTTCTTCCTCGCTAAGCACCCGCCGGCGAGATTTCTCTTTGCCGCCCGGTCGGTAGAGCAGTTGCACTGGCGAGGTCTCGACGAGCGAGCGATGAATACCGAACCGAAACATCTGTCCCAGGATGCTGGCGGTTCGGTTGGCCATGACCTTGGAGCCCCGCTCGACAATTCGATCGAGCAGCTCGATGACCTCGCGCGGCGTAATTGTGCGCGCGTCCCGCTTAGCCCATCGGGGCAGCACGTCCCGGTGCAGAATCGCGTGCACGTAGTCCGGGCGCTTCCGATTGGGCGAGAC